>Ga0233425_10000003_pt1 | contig 741838 bp, 676 predicted proteins | sample Watercolumn_Towu_2_FD_181712 | JGI IMG/M metagenome (GOLD analysis project Ga0233425, IMG submission 181712) | Freshwater microbial communities from Lake Towuti, South Sulawesi, Indonesia - Watercolumn_Towuti2014_140_MG | ecosystem: Environmental > Aquatic > Freshwater > Lake | place...
GGACGGCAACCTATATCGCAAATTCTTCCAGACCGCCGAGGCGGTTCGGGGCGGAGTAGCTCAGTCGGCTAGAGCAGAGGAATCATAATCCTTGTGTCGGGGGTTCGAGTCCCTCCTCCGCTACCATCGTTCCCCCCCCCGACGCGGCGATCCGCATGTTGGGGGTAGAGATTTGGGGGCCCATAGAGCGAGTGTCGAGTTCAGTCGACTCCATATTGGCGCGCCGCCTCGTGCAAGAGGCGGAGGCGGTTATCGTTGGTATTTATCGAACGGTCGCCGCTCAGGCCACTACTGGCTCGTCGGCGACATCAATATCACGCTTGGCCACTCGCTCATTGCGCGCTTAAGAGCCGATTCCCGCTGTACTTGAACAAGGTTCAGCACGCGCAGAAGACGCGCCAGCGACGACAAACTCACAAAGCGATACATCCTCCTTCCCCCTGCCAAGACGAGAAATTTCTATCGGGCCCGCGCCGCCGAACGTGCGAGCGCCTCGCGCACATAGGCAGTCGCTCCGGCCAAGGTGAAGAGCTTGTTATAGTCAGCCTCGGGAATGGCGATCTTTGTGCGGTCGTGGATCGCCACGATGAGATTGGCGAAATCCATTGAGTCGAGATCGAAGATTTCGCGCAGGTCGTCCTGATCGCGCGCTGACGCAGGATCGGCCTCTGGCGCGATGTCGCAAATCAGCTCCAATATGAGCGCTCGAATTTCGGCGTCGGTCATAGTTTTTCCGGCTCCTGCAAGAGACGCGCGATCGCCGCCAAATATAGGCCTCCGAGATGGCCGTCGGTGACCCTGTGATCCGCCGCGAGGCTGACGGTGACGAGCGGGCGGTTCTCGATGCGCCCATCGACGACCCAGGGGCGCGCGACCACACGGCCAAATCCGACGATCGCGACCTGCGGCGGATAGATCACGCCGGTCACCGACTCGGCGCCGCGATCGCCGACGCTTGTGACGGTGATCGTGGGCGAAGTGATTTCGGAGCTGCGAAGATTTCCGCGACGCGCGCGTTCGACGAGGTCACGCATGGCGGCCATCAATTCGGTGAGCGTCTTGTTGTCCGTGTCGCGGATGGCGGGAGCGATCAGACCGCCGCCACGCAGCGCGATCGCCCAGCCGACATGGATGCCGGCGGCGGGAAGGAAAACGCCGTTTTCGTATGCGCCGTTGAGCTTGGACTGCTCACGCAAGGCGAGCGCCGCCGCTTTGAGAAATAGTACGGCCGGCAGAATGCGTTCGATGGGCGGTCTGTCGGCGTTGAAGGCCTCGAGCCAAGTCAAGGAGAGGTGAAGGTCCACCGTTTCCGCAAGATAGTAGTGCGGGATTTCTCGCTTCGAGCGGCTCATCGCGGCGGCGATCGCCTGGCGCATCTGAGAAAGGTCGAGGCCTCTCCTGGTTAAGGGCGGCGCGGGCCTTACAACGCCTGCGGCGGTTTCGACATCGGCGAGCCGGACCGATCCTTCGACGCCTGTCCCCTTCACGATCGTCTCGAGATCGAGGTTTAGCGCCGCCGCACGACGCCGGGCTGCGGGCGTAATCTTTCGCCGCGAAACTTGCGGCGCGACTGTAGGTCTTGGCGGCGCTACCGCCAACGCCTGCGGCGCCGGCTTTGGCGCGACGATGGCAGGCTCAACGGGGCGCGGCGCGCCCCCCGCGCCGTCGATCTGCGCAAGAACGGTCCCCACCGGGACGCGTTCGCCAACTGGAATGAGAATGTCGGAGACGACGCCCTCGGCAAAGACCTCAACTTCTATCGCGCCTTTTTGCGTCTCGACCACCGCGATAACGTCGCCGGACTTGACGCGATCGCCGGGCTTCACGAGCCACTCGACAAGCGTGCCCGCTTCCATGTCGGCGCCGAGCGCAGGCATCTTGAAATCGCTCATGACGGTCGGACAAGCTCGCGAGCCACGGCGACGATCGTAGCCGCTTGTGGCAGGCATGCGTCTTCGAGATGCGCTGCATAGGGTATCGGCGCCTCGCGCGAACAGACGCGCCGCAACGGCGCGTCGAGTTCAAAGAAAGCTTCCTCGGCGATGCGCATGCCCACTTCGGCGGAAATCGAACCGCTGCGCCAGCCTTCGTCAATGATGACACAGCGTCTGGTTCTTGCGACGGAGTCGATGATCGTCTTCGTATCGAGCGGCCTCAGCGTTCGCAGGTCAATGACTTCAGCGTCAATTCCTTCGGACGAAAGCGCGTCGGCCGCCTGCAGGGTTTTGAACAGGCTGCCGCCATAAGTGATGAGACTTACGTCGCGCCCGGCGCGACGCACTTTCGCGCGCGCGATATCGACCTCCTTCATGTCCGATGGAAAATCGCCCTCCATATTGTAGAGCATGACATGTTCGAAAATGATCACGGGATTGGGGTCGGCGAGCGCGCCTTTCAACATGAAGCGCGCATCCTCGACCGTGGCCGGCGTCAGGACGCGCAGTCCAGGGATATGCGCATACCAGCCCTCGAGGCTGCGCGAATGCTGCGCGGCGACACGTCGCCCGCCGCCGGTGGCCATGCGAATGACGAGGGGGATCGCGAACTGGCCGCCCGACATATGCGGAATGGTGACCGCGTTGTTGAGAATCTGATCGAGCGCCAACAAGCTGAAGTTCACCGTCATGATTTCGACGATCGGCCGCATCCCCGCCATGGCGGCGCCGACGCCGGCGCCGACGAAAGCGCTCTCGGATAGCGGCGTGTCGCGAATGCGTTCTTCGCCAAATTCCTCCAAGAGCCCCTTCGTCACCGCATAGCAGCCGCCGTAGCGGCCGATGTCCTCCCCCATCAAAAAGACGCGTGGATCGGAGAGCAGCGCCTCGCGAAGCGCCTGCTTGCAGGCTTCGCGATAGGTCATGCGGTTGGGGGTAAGGGTCGGTTCGGGCGCGTTCACGCTGGAACCTCGTCCATCGTAACGAAGCGCTCAAGTTCCGAAATCGGTTCAAGACCGCCCGCTTCGGCGTAAGCTACCGCCTCGGCGATCTCGACGTCGATCTCTTTCTCCATCGCCGCGATTTCCTCTGGCTTGATCAGGCGATTGGCTTCGAGCCACGTCTGAAAGCGGAGGATTGGTCCTTTCTTGCGCCAGGCCTCCACTTCTTCTTTCGAACGATAGAGCTGTGCGTCGAACATCGAATGCGCCCGAAAGCGATAGGTTCGGCACTCGAGAAAATAGGGGTCGTTTTCGCTGCGAATTCTGTCAATGGCGTTTCTCGCGGCGCTTTCGACGGCGACCACGTCCATGCCGTCCACCTTCTCGCCAGCGACTCGGTAGCCCGATGCTTTGTGCACGAAGTCGATGTCGGCCTCCGCGCGCTCGACCGCCATGCCCATGGAGTAAAGATTATTCTCGCAGACGAACAGGATCGGAAGCCGCCAGAGCTTGGCCAAGTTGAGCGTCTCGTGGAACTCGCCTTCGTCCACTGCTCCTTCGCCAAAGAAGCAGGCCGTCACGGCGGATCGTCGCTGCATCTTGTCGGCGAGCGCAACGCCGAGCGCCAGCGGCAGGCCTCCGCCGACGATGGCGTTGCCGCCATAGAAGCGACGTTTACGATCGAAAAAATGCATGGAGCCGCCGCGCCCGCGGCAGCATCCGTTGAGCTTTCCCATCATCTCCGCCATGAGGCATTTTGGATCGACGCCGCGCGCGAGCGCCTGCCCGTGCTCGCGATAAGTGGCGATGATGGCGTCGTCTTGCGTCAGCGCCTCCATCACGCCGACCGAGACCGCCTCCTCGCCGTCATAGAGGTGAAGAAAGCCGAGAATCTTTTGCGCCTGATAGAGCTCGACGCATTTGGCCTCGAAATGGCGGATGCGGATCATCGCCTTCAGGAGATGAAGCAAATGGGCGTGATCGAGATGCACTTTCTTGGTCATCGCTCATCGCTCTCCAGCGTCGAAAGATCGCCTTCCGGCAGGCCGAGTTCGCGCGCCTTGAGCAAGCGGCGCATGATCTTGCCGCTGCGGGTCTTTGGCAGATTGCCGCGAAACTCGATTTCCTTGGGCGCCACGGCGGCGCCTAGCCTTTTGCGTGCATGGCCGAGCAAGTCCTTGCGCATGAGTTCGTCCGCTTCAAAGCCGAGCTTTAGCGCCACGAAAGCTTTGACGATCTCCCCGGCGATTGGATCCGGCTTGCCGATGACGGCGGCTTCCGCCACTGCGGGATGCTCCATCAGCGCGCTTTCGACTTCGAACGGGCCGATAAGATGCCCCGACGACTTGATCACGTCGTCGGCCCGGCCGACGAACCAAAAGTAGCCGTCGCTGTCGCACCAGGCGAGGTCGCCGGTAAGATACCATTCGCCGACAAAACACTTCCGGTAGCGCGCCTCTTCATGAAGATAGCCGCGCATCATTGACGGCCAGCCGCTTTTTAGAGCGAGTTCGCCCTCTTCGCCTGCGCCGAGCGTTTCGACGCCGCCATCGGCTTTGCGTCTGACGATCCCGGCTTCGACGCCTGGCAATGGCCGGCCCATCGAACCTGGCTTGATGTCCATGGAGGCGAAATTCGCGATCATGATGCCGCCCGTTTCGGTCTGCCACCAATTGTCGTGGAAGGGCAGGCCAAAGGCTTCCATGCCCCATACGACCGCTTCCGCGTTCAACGGTTCGCCGACGCTGGCGGCGAACCGCAGGGCGGAAAGATCGTAATCCTTAACGGCGTCGGCGCCGAGCTTCATCATCATACGGATGGCGGTGGGCGCGGTGTACCACACAGTGACTCGTTCCTGCGCCAGCACGCCGTACCAACTCGGCGCGTCAAATTCCGCCTCGACGACGATATTGGTGACGCCGTGCGTGAGCGGCGCGATGACGCCATAGCTCGTGCCGGTGACCCAACCCGGGTCCGCCGTGCACCAGAAGCGATCGCCGTCATGCAGATCGAGCGCATAGCGCCCGGTGGCATAATGGGTCACCACGGCCTCGTGCACATGAATAACGCCCTTGGGACGGCCGGTGGTTCCGCTGGTGAAATGCAAGAGCGCCGTCTCCCGCGGGTCGGTCGGGGCGATATCGAAGATTTCAGGCGCACCTTGCATCAGCTTGCGCCAGGAGCGCGTTCGCTCACCATCTTCTTCCGCGTCGATGAGGATGACGCATTCAAGCTTGGGCAGCCGCTCGCGTAGGGCTTCGACCTTGCGTCTATAGAGCGCTTCGGTGGTGACCAACACACGCGCGTCGCCGATTTCCATGCGGGTCGCGATCGGTTCTGGCCCAAAGGCGGAGAACAGCGGCGAAACAACGCATTTTAGTTTCAGCGCGCCGAGCATGCCGACGTAAAGCTCCGGGACGCGACCAAGTAGAATGAAGACGCTGTCGCCAGCTTTGACGCCCACGGACTGCAGGGCGTTTGCGAAACGATTGGTCGATGCGGCCAGTTCGCCGTAAGTGTAGTCGCGACGCTCTCCCGCCTTGCCGATCCAGCGCAAGGCGACCCGGCTCGCGCGTGGCCCTCGCGCATGACGATCAACCGCTTCGTAAGCGATGTTTAGTCCGCCGCCCCCCGGCAATCCGCTTAGCGCCGCGCGCGCCTGTTCCCAGCGGAAAGCTGAGCGAGCGGCTTCATAGTCCGCGAGGTTCGGAGAAACCACAAAGGATCGCGGATCCTTGAGGATCCTCGCGTAGCGGTCTGCGTCGTCTGGATGCCTCATATTCGTCTCCAACCGAAGCGGCGCAGGGAGTTGATCGGCGATGATTGCGCACGGTATCCGCCATGAAAATAGGGCGCGTCAGAATAGGTAAAAAAGCTCGTTGTTGCTTTATGCTTATTGGCGCACGTTCTTGCCAATCAAATTGAAGTGGCGATAATCCACACGGCGGGGCGCGCCAGCGGCATTTGCAACGGATCAACTCTCCGAAAAGCGCCGCGCCCTATTCACCGGCCGCAGGGCTCCGCAACGCCTTACGCGACCTCGAAGGCGGGTGCGTGGAGGTTAGGCGGTAGCGGTTAAATAGACTTGGACGGTGACATGTTCATCGTGGTGGATATTGGCGGCACCAAGACGCGGGTTGCGCGATCTCGCGACCTTGAAACCTTGGACCAAACCGTTATCGTCGCTACGCCCAAGGATTATCGATCCGGACGCGACCGACTTATTGCCCTTGCACAGGAGCTCGGCGGCGGCGAGCGCGTGGAAGCGCTCGCGATCGGGGCGCCGGGAGTCATTTCACGCGACAGACGCATGCTCATGCATGCGCCGAATCTTGCCGGCTGGGACGGCGCTGCGTTGGTCGACGATCTGCAACACGTCCTTGGCGCGCCTGTAATACTCGAAAACGACACCGCCATGGTTGGGCTCGGCGAGGCGATATTCGGCGCCGGCAGAGGCGCTACGATCCTCGCTTATGTGACGGTGTCGACCGGCGTCAATGGCGCGCGCATCGTCGATGGCGTCATTGACCGCGCAATATTCAATTTCGAGATCGGCGAACAGATTCTCGGAACCGTTCTCGATGCGCCAACTCTCGAAGACCTCGTGTCCGGACATGCGATCGGCGAGCGCTTCGGCGCGCCGCCGGAGAGTTTGGCGAAGGACCATCCCGTTTGGGACGAGCTGGCGCGGATCGTCGCCATCGGACTGCACAATACGGTGGCCTATTGGTCGCCTGACCGCTTCGTTATCGGCGGCTCAATGATGAAGGAGATTGGCGTTTCGATTGACCGAATTCAAAGCACGCTGCTTCTATTGCGGCGGAAAAACCCGACGATTCCCGATATTGTTCACGCGTCGCTTGGCGATCTCGGGGGCCTCTGGGGCGGCCTCGCGCGGCTACGAAACAAGAGATGAAGAGCGTCAGCGCGCTTAGCAACAATTGCCGATGGCGCGCGACGCGGCATTGCGACCGGCATGAGCGGTGATGAACGCCGCGTAGCTCCAGGCGAGGTTTTTCGCTGATGTCTGGACGCCGTCGTCGCGACTGAATTGTTCCGCCAACTCGCCGGTCGGCGGCGTATATATTCTGACGGTGGCCATAAACATGTCGCCGCGCTTTAACGCCGCTTCCGCGAGTTTTCGCCGGCCTCCCGGCGTGTTGAACGCTTGCCCCGACGTCGCGTCAAACATGCCGGCGAACATCTCGCGCTGCTCCAGAGAAATCTCGATCGCTGGGAGCTGCGCCAGGCTTTCGGCGAGCAGGTAGTAGAATTGCGCGACGCCGAGCGTCGAAAAGTAATAGGCGCCGCCGGTAAAATAGACATCGCCGCAATAGCGGCCCATTGCCGGCCCCCAATCGGCGGCGCGATCCTGATTGATCTTGTATTCCGACATGAAAAGGCGCTCGAGCCGAAGAAGCGTCGAGAGCGCCTTGGGGTCGAGCACGCCATGCCGGTCGCCGGAACGCGCGGCATGAATCACGCCGAGTACGACGGCGATGTCGAGACGGCGCGCGTCAGGAATTGTCGAGGGCTGGACGAGATCGGGAAGAAAAGCGCGATAAAAGCTCGCATCCTTATCCAAATGCGCGTCAAGGCATCGCGAAATGTCATCTGCGGCGGCTCTGAAGGCGCGCGGCCTGACGGCGTCTCCCTTCTGTTCAAGCCATTCCGCGCCCTCAACGAGCGCCGCAAGCTGAACCAGACGCGTATAATAATGATGGCCGCGAATTTCTTCCCAGAGATCGAAACAGGCGTCGCGCCAATGATTGAAGGTATAGTCGAGGTCCGCTTCGAGAAGTTGTTCGGCGACGCCTAAATCCGCTCGTTGACGAAACGCTTCCAGACGCCATGCCCGCAGCGCCGTCAACGCGCGCAGCGCCGGGCCGTCATTCTGGGGACGCGCCCACCGTAATATGTCGAGCGTTCCGTCGGGATTGTAACGCACTTCGCCAAGCGCGCGGTCGCCGGTCACCTGACGAAGCTCCTCTTTCGAACGAACATGACGCAGGAAATCGGCGCTCACATTTCGGCGAAAATCGCCTCTCTCCGCCATGACGCGGCCATCCAGCCGACAAAGGTCGAGGCTGAATTGCATGAAGTCGGAAATATGATCGAGCGCGTCAGGGCCGAGCGTTCTGTCCTCATAGAGAACGCGCAACGCGTCGATGACGATCGCCGAATCTCGCAGCCAGTGGAAAAAATAATCTGGATCGGGATCGTAGGCCGCGATTTCTGGAGACGCGAGAACCGAGCCGCGCGCAGGACGGATTTGTTGGCCAAGATGCGTGCGAATCTTGACGAGTTGCGTTGCGGAAATCGCACGAAGCATCGCCTTCGCCGAGAAGGCGCATTGATGCGTCATCCAGTCAAGGAGACTATCGGCGCTCGAACTCATGCCACGTCACTCCGAGAAGAGATCGCTATTACTGCGACCCTTGATTGGTTCGCGCCGTCGCCGCTATCAGACAGGTCGGGCAAGCCGCTGACCAGACACATCCAGCTTGAGGTTCACGACACGCCGGAAAAAGTCGCCCATCGCAGAGACGTCACTGATCGAGATCAATGCCGAATCCGGCAGTTCCTTTTGGAAATTGGCGATAAATGTCCGCCTCGCTTCTGGCGCGAGCGTTTCGAGAGCGGCGTCGATGATCACCCATCGCGGCTTGTGAAGAAAGAGCCTTGCGAAGGCGAGCGCCTGTTGCTCGGGCGCCGTCAGCTCGTGATCCCAGCGCGCCACCACGTCGAGAGAGGGAACAAGCTGCGTCAAACCAAGCTGCTCAAGCGCCGAAATGAACTCCTGATTCGAATATTTCGACGATGGATCGGGGTAGCCGAGCGCGTCGCGCAGCGAACCATCGGGAATGTAGGGACGCTTGGGCACATAGCTGATCGAACCCAGCGGGAGGCTGATTTGCCCCGCGCCCCAGGGCCAGACGCCGGCAAGCGCACGAAACAGGCTGGTCTTCCCACATCCCGGCGCGCCGGCGATCAGCACATGTTGCCCCGGCGCAATGTCGACATGGGCTTCGCTCAGAACGCTGGCGCCCGCTGGGGAAAAAACTTTCACATTGTCGAGGGCCAGCGTTTCCTCGGCGCTGCTTTCGAGCGCGATGCGTCCGATCCCGCCTTGGACCCCGTCCATATCCAGCAGCGCCTCCCGGAAGGCGGCGACGCGGGTCAGCGTCGCTTGCCAGTCCGCGATCGGACCGGCGTTGTCGACGAACCACCGCAGCGATTGTTGGACCTGCGTGAAGGCGCCCGCCGCCATCAGCAATCCGCCGAAAGTGAGGTTTCCTCCAAAATATGCGGGAGTTGCGACGAGAATCGGCGCAATGATCGTGAACCATCCATAGCCGGCCGTGACCCAAGTGAGGCGAGTCGTCGCGCTGACCAGCTTTCTCACGACAGCAAGGAGCCGTTCGAACTCGCTCAGTAACTTGGCTTCCTCCCTGGCTTCGCCGCGATAAACCGCAATGGCTTCGCTGTGCTCATTAACGTCGACAAGCGCGAAGCGAAGATCGGATTCGCGTGCGTAGCGTTCCGCGTTGATCCTGACGAGGGGACGGCCGACGCGCCAACTGATCAGCGAAGCGATTCCCGCGTACAGAAGCGCGCTCCAGAACATGTAACCGGGAATGACGACATCCTTTCCGTCGAACGGAAGGATCACATTCTCCGACAGAGTCCAGAGCACGCCCGCGAAACTGACGAAAAGTAGCAGCGCCTGAAACAGGCCGATGCCGAGATCGGTCGACAGTTCTGTTAAGTGCCGCGCATCTTCGTGAATGCGCTGATCGGGATTGACGCCTATTTCCCCCGCGCTGGCGAGCATGAAGGCGCGCTTGGGCGCGAGCCAATGGGCGAAAAGATCGCGCGTAAGGCCTTCGCGAAGCTTCAGCTTCATCATTTGGTTCAGCCAGGCTTGGGCGACGTTCAGGACCAGCAGAGCGCCAGCGATGACGCCGTAGACGCCCAGCTGCCGCCCGACCCCAGAAAGGTCCTTGCGGTTGATTGCGTCGTAAAATGGCTGGTTCCAGGCGTTTAGTTCGATCTGCCCATAGGCTGTCGCGCCGACGACGACCGCCAATCCGAGAGCCAGCCAGACAATTGCATTTCGCTGAGGCGAAACAAGCAGCAGATGCGCCATCGCACGGAACTGTGAAATGAGTCCTGGCTCCAGGATCGTCGCGTCGCCGACTTTCTGTTTCTCTCGTTCTTTTGATTCATTCATTGGCGGCGCCCTCATGGAAATCAATAAATCGCCGAGTCACGAAGTGTGTTTGACCAAACATGCGCGGCGGCGGCGCTGGCGACAACAATAAACTCGACTGCGCTGGAAAGAACGGCCGGTCGCCGCTGGAATGCGACGCTTGGCCGCGTTTGGTTCGCAGCGCCAAGAATCGGGTATGCTTTTGATGTTGAGCCATTCGGTTCGAATGAGAAAGTGCTGCGATTGGGTCGCGATGGATAGAATCGAAGCGCTTCTTGCGCGAATGACCCTTGAGGAAAAGGTCGGCCAGCTCAATCTGGTGACGGCGGGGCAGACCGTGACCGGACCTCAAGGCTCCGGCGACGTGATGGCGAGCATCCGCGCGGGAAACGTCGGCGGAGTGTTCAATATCTGGGGTCGCGCGGCGATCGCCGAAATGCAGAAATGCGCGGTCGAGGAAACGCGACTTGGCGTTCCGCTTTTTTTCGCCCTCGACGTGCTTCACGGGCACAAGACGATTTTTCCTATTCCGCTCGCCGAGGCCTGCGCTTTCGACCCGTCTCTATGGGAGCGAACGGCGCGCGCGGCGGCGCTGGAGGCCTCGGGCGACGGGATTGATCTTACCTTCGCGCCCATGCTCGACGTGACGCGAGATCCCCGTTGGGGACGGATTGCCGAAGGCCCTGGCGAAGATCCCTTCGTCGCGACGAAATTCGCGGAAGCGAAAGTCCGGGGCTTTCAGGGCGCCGATCTCGGGAACGCCATGGCGATAGCCGCCACTGCCAAACACTTTTGCGGCGGCGGGGCGGCCACGGCCGGCCGCGACTATGCGCCAGTCGATATTTCCGAACGGACTTTGCGTGAAGTTTATCTGCCGCCTTTCAAGGCGGCCGTGGCCGCAGGATGCGCCGCGATCATGCCGGCGTTCAACAGCGTCGCCGGAATTCCGATGACAGCCGCGACAAAGCTGCTGCGCGACTATGTCAGGGGTGAACTCGGTTTCGAAGGAGTGGTTGTCAGCGACTACACCGCCATCCCGGAGTTGATCGAACATGGCGTCGCCGCCGATGTCGTCGAGGCGGCGGCGCTCGCTCTTAGAGCCGGCGTCGACATGGATATGGTGAGCGGCGCCTTTCTTCGTCTGCCGGAGGCGCTGGCGCGCGGACTGGCGTCGATTGCCGATATCGACGCCTCTGCGCGTCGCGTTCTCGCACTCAAACAAAAGCTTGGCCTATTGAACGATCCCTATCGACGTGTGTCGATATCGGCTGTCCCACAATTCGATACAGAGAGTTTGGCGCTGGAAGCGGCGCGGCGCGCAATCGTGCTTCTTACCAATGACGGGACTTTACCTCTTTCGCCAAAAGCGAAACGGATCGCAGTCATCGGGCCGCTTGCAGATACACGCTCTGAAATGCTGGGGCCATGGGCGGCGGCTGGCGACCCTGACAAGGGCATTACAATTCTTGACGGCCTTCGCGCATTGCTTCGTGATTGCGACATTATGCATGGATCGGGCGGCGGAATTGACCGTGCTGATTCTGGCGCAATCCATGCGGCTTGCGCCTTATGCGAGCAGGCTGAGTTGATCGTCCTTTGTGTTGGAGAAGCGTCCTGGATGAGCGGCGAGGCTGCGAGTCGGGCGTCACTCGACCTACCGGGTCGACAGCGAGAGCTCGCGGAACGCGTTCTCTCGCTTGGGAAGCCCGTCGTCGCCATTCTTTGTTCCGGACGCCCATTGACCGCGCCATGGCTGGTTGAGCGCGCGCAAGCCGTGTTGGCGACATGGTTTCTCGGCCACATGGCGGGCGCCGCCATCGCAGATGTCTTGACCGGGCGGTTCAATCCCGCCGGGCGTCTCGCCGTGACGTGGCCTCGTGACGTTGGCCAAATCCCGATATCCTACAGTGAACGCTCGTCGGGCCGGCCTTTCGATTCTTCGAATCCCTTCACGTGCAGATATCTCGATCTTTCAAGCGAGCCACTCTTTCCCTTTGGTCACGGCCTTTCCTATGCGCATGTCGTTTTGACCAATCTGCGCGTGGAGCCCAGAACCTTCAGACAGGAAGATGCAGTCCGGATTTGCGTGGACGCCCGCAACGAGGGTGACGTCGCCGCTGAAAGCACGATTTTTCTCTTCGTGCGCGACTGCGTCGCCACAGTCGCGCGGCCTGCGCTCGAACTGAAGAACTGGAGCAAAGTTTTGCTCGACGCAAAAGAGACCAAGACGGTCACGCTTACCCTGTCGGCGAGCGAACTTTGCTATCTTTCCGAGAACTTCGCTTGGGTGGCTGAAGCAGGTGAATTCGAGATCTGTGTTGGCCTTGATGCGCAACGAAGCTCGATTTTGACCCAGAGAGTGGTTCTTTTGTGAACCTTGCGCTGTTACTTCTTCGTGGACGAACATCCTCCAGGCGAAGCCTGCCAAACTCGATTTCCGGTCTTTTCGCCCTGATAACTGGTGAATGCCGAATTGCGCCGAGGACGCTGGAAGCCACCATTAGGCTCACAACGGCAAGCGCCGGCGTTAGTCATTTTGACAGATTGGCGAGATCGATAATGATCACGCTGGCGCCCCACAGGCGCCGGGACAAAGAGGGCGAGTCCGCCAGATGAATATTCTCGGGATCAACTCTGTCTTTCACGAATCATCGGCGGCGCTTGTCGTAGACGGCAAGGTCGTCGCGGCATGCGAGGAAGAACGCTTCTCGCGCATCAAACACGCCAAAGAGGCGCAAGTCGACAATCCGCATGTGTTGCCCGAACAGGCGGTGCGGTTTTGTCTCGATTATGCGGGCCTGCGGCCTGACGATATCGATATCGTCGCCTATTCCTTCGAGCCGCGGCTGCGCCGCGCGAAATTTCGACCCGAATGGTGGCCGGAGAGCGGTCTCGAAGAGGTGTTTCTGCAATGCCTGGACGAGGTTGACGACGCCGTAGCTAAACTCATGGGCCGCCGCTTCGGCAAGGCGCTCAAATTCGTGCCCCATCACCTCGCGCACGCCGCCTCCGCCTATTATCCTTCAGGCTTCGACAAAGCCGCCATATTGGTGATCGACGGAATCGGCGAGGCCGATTGCACCATGCTGGCGCGTGCCGAAGGCAATCATATCAACGTCCTCGCAAGCCTTTCCTATCCGCATTCTCTCGGCTTCGTTTGGGAGCACACGAGCGTCTATCTCGGCTTCTCGGCTTACGACGCGGCAAAAGTCATGGGGCTTGCCGCCTATGGCGACCCGAGCGTCTTCCGGCGGGAGTTCGCGTCGATCATTGAAGTGACGGAGCAGGGCTACGCCGTGGATCCCGAGACGATTGGATTCAAATCAATCGAACCGCGCGGCCTCGACGAACTCTTTGGACCGAGGCGGGCGCCCGACGGCGATTTTCTGCCGCACCACATGAATGTTGCGGCCGCGCTGCAGGACGCGACCGACCTTGCGGCGCTTTCACTCCTGCGCCGTCTCGAACGGGAGGCGGGCGGCGGCGCCTTATGTCTTGCCGGCGGCGTCGCTCTGAACTGTGTAACCAATGCGCGGATCGCGCGGGCGAGCGCCTTCAGCGACATCTTCATTCCTTCCGCGCCGCACGACGCCGGAACGGCGATTGGCGCGGCGCTTGTCGCGCATTGCGCGGAACGCGGCGCGAAGCGCCCGACGGGGGGCGCAACGCCCTATCTCGGCCCCGAATATGACGAGCACGAAGCGCTGGCGGCCGTCCGCGCCGCAGGCCTGAAGCCCCGCAAATGCAAGGATGCGCCCCGGGAGGCGGCCGAGATGATCGCCGACGGCAATATTGTCGGCTGGTTTCAAGGGAGGATGGAGTTCGGGCCGCGGGCGCTGGGCAATAGATCGCTGCTGGCCGATCCGCGAAGGCCGGACACGCGCGCCATCCTCAACCAGAGAGTAAAGCATCGCGAAGACTTTCGGCCCTTTGCGCCGAGCATCCTCGCGGAACACGCAGAAGATTGGTTTGACCTTGGCGCCCCATCGCGAAGTCACGAATTCATGCTCTTCGCCTGCCCGACAAAGCCCGGTTGCGCGGCGCGCATTCCCGCGGTCATCCATGAGGACGGGACCGCGCGCGTCCAGATCGTGCGGCGCGCCGCGAATCCGCGTTATCACGCGCTGATCTCGCGATTTTTCGAGCGCACAGGCGTGCCGCTCGTGCTCAACACGTCCTTCAACGACAACGAGCCGATCGTCTGCAGCCCCGCTGACGCCGTGGCCACCTTTCGCGGGGCCGGTCTTGACGCCGTTTTCTTGGGCGATATTTGCGTGACGTCCGAAGGGTGAAGAATTAGCTGCTCTTTGAGCCCCCGTCGCGGCCAAGCGATTGATTCGCTGACATGACTCGCCTGACAAACTCGCCGGGCATTGACGACGTAGGGTCGAGTGCTACACTAACCCCGTTGGGACTGCGGATTTTGAATTTTTGGGAGGGTAGATAATGGCGCGTTCATCGGACCACTCTCAAGACCCACATCGAGGCAAGAAGGCGCTTGGCGTCATCGGCGTGTCTCTCTCGCTCGCAGGCGGGGCCTGCGCCCAGAGCAGCTCGGCCGATGCCGCGACGGAGCCGGCGACTAGCAATATGCGCTTCATGGACGTCGATATCCATGAGCAGGAAGTTTTCGACGTTGGCCTCAGCTCCTTCCGTCTTTTCGACCGTGAGGATGTGGAGACAGCCAAAACTGAAACCATCGCCTGGTGGGGATGGGGCTGTCGAGGCTGCCGGGGCTGCGGCTGCAGGGGTTGTCGCGGTTGTCGTGGTTGTCGCGGCTGTAGAGGTTGCAGGGGCTGCGGCGCCTGAGGCCTTCAGTTCCACCACTTTTGCAGTGAGATAGGCTTATGCCGCGGGGATCGATTAGAGCCCGCGGCGGCGGCTTGTGGACGTCCATCCGGAGCTGGGATTGCTGCTTCGGCTTGAAGCCTTTCCGCCGCGTGGCCGGCGAATAAACCTAATGTGAGGCTGGCGGTCGACGGATGGCGATAGAAGCGCCCACGCGACAATCACAGGAACGTGTCGGGGGGGCGCTTCGCTTTGCGCCGAATTACGCCGTCTATATCTTTCCGCCTGACGTCGTCTGTCTCTATTCCGAGAACAGAAAATTCTTTCTGCGCGGCGCGCTGTATTGCGAGCTCGCCGAACGCATCGCCGCGGGCGAGGATCAGGCGTCTATCCTTCATGCCCTCTCCGCCGAATTTCCCGTAGTCAAGATCGAGGAAGCTTTCAGGCGGCTGATCGATCGGCGCTTCGTCGTTTCTTCCGCCGCAGCGCAGGACGTGACGGCCGCCTATTGGGGAAGTCTCGGCCTCAATCCCGCCGCCGCAGCTGAGAATTTGCAAAAAGTCGACGTGACGATCGAGTCGCTGGGCGTCGCTGGTAAAGAGGAACTCGCAGATGCGCTCCGCGGCTACGGCGTCAGGGTGGTCGATGGCGCCGGGGATCTGAGGATCGCTCTGGTTGGCGATTATCTCGACGAGCGGCTGGCGGAATTCAATCGACGCCAGCTCGCAGAGAAGGCCGAGTGGCTGCCGGTCCAGCCGACGGGAGTTTTTCCACTCGTTGGTCCCATTTTTAGCCCCGGCAAGAGCGCGTGCTGGAGATGCCTCTCCGACCGGATGAAATGGAACCGGCAGGTCAAGGCCTTTCTTGATCGCAAGGCGGCGCGGTGCGTCTCTCTTTCGCCGCTTGCGGCGGAGCCGGTGGGACGCGCTGGCGTCTCGCTCGCCGCCGTCGAGATCGGAAAGGCCATCGCCAGCGGGTTTCGCACGGACCTTGGCCAGCATATCGTCAGCCTCGACATGCTGGGCTCCGAAGTAATGCGCCATTACGTGCCGGCGCGCCCTCAGTGCCCGGTCTGCGGCCACGCGCCGGTGCGCGATCCCGAACGCGCGCCGGTCCCCATCAGGTTGCGCGCCGGCGGCAGGATTGTGGTGACGAGCGGCGGCTATCGCTCCATGACGCCCGCCGAAACCGTCGCCCGTTATCGCAAACACGTAAGTCCGCTGACCGGCGTCGTTTCGCATCTCGAGCGGATCAAGAGCGACCAGCCGCTCGACGCGAGCTTCGTCGCTCGCCACAATTTCTCGCCCTATCCGGAGACGGTCGACGCGCTGCAGGCGGGGTTGAGCGGCGACAGTTATGGCAAGGGCAGCATGGCGGAGCAGGGCGAAGCCAGCGCCCTGATGGAGGCGATCGAACGTTATTGCGGCATCTTTCAGGGTGATGAGATCAGGGTGTCGCGTCGCTTCGTCGATTTTTCCCCCGGCGAGGCGATCCATCCCGAAGAGATCGTCCACTTTAGCGACGCGCAATATGAGGAACGCGCACAAGGGAGCTGTTCGGGCGAGGGGACGCCGCGCCGTTTCGACCCGTCCGTCGAGATGGAATGGTCGCCCGTATGGTCTCTCCGCGACGATCGTTTCAAATATGCGCCGACCGGCCTTCTCTACTTCTTCCACGATTCGGATTGCGGGAATGAACTGAGCGCGGACTCAAACGGCTGCGCGGCTGGCAATACGATCGAAGAAGCGATTCTCCAGGGCTTTCTCGAACTGGTGGAGCGGGACGCCTATGCGATCTGGTGGTACAACCGGTTGCGCGCTCCAGAGATCGACCTCGACAAGTTGGGCGACAGCTATATTTGCGACCTGCGCGCCGCCTTCGCGGCGATGGGCCGCGACGTCTGGGCGCTGAACGTCACGACAGACATCGGCATTCCAGCCGTCATCGCCGTGGCGCATTGGACTGACGAGGGACGTGAGTTCATCGAGGTCGCGGCGGGCGCGCATTTCGATCCGCGCATCGCGACGCTGCGCGCGATGACCGAACTCAACCAATTCTTGGCGATCGAGCGGCTTCGCGGCCGGCCGGAAGAGGACGGCGACGGTTACGGGAATGATCCGCTCCCGTTGCGCAAGCACGCTTACTTGCGCCCGGAGGGCAAGGCGAGTTTCGGCCGTTCGCCGTTCAAGGATTTTGCCACCCGCGATCGGCGCGAACAGGTGCGCGCTTGCGTGGCTCATATGGCCAAGAAGGGATTCGACGTTCTGGCGCTCGATCAAACGCGGCCCGACATTGAGGTCCCCGTCGTGCGGGTGATCGTCCCGGGTCTGAGGCACTTTTATCGCCGCTTCGGACCTGGCCGGCTCTTCGACACGCCCGTCATGATGGGTTTGCGTCGGCGCCCGACTCGGGAGCGGGACCTTAATCCTCTTCACCCACGGACATAAAATTGAATGACGCATCGCGCGCCGCGCCCACATTGCTTCTCGCCAAATTGGGTCCTCGCGTTTCTCTGAAAGAAGAGGCGGGGGGCGTTCTCCGGGCGCAGTTCGATGGTGAAACGCTGCTCCTCGGCAAGTTCAGCGCCGCCGCCCTCCGCCGCGCGAGCGAACTCGCGACAGGCTGGCCGCTTTCGGGCGTCGGGGAGAATGACCCGCCCGAGGAAAAGGAGCTGCGCGGACTTGTCCAGCGACTCGCTCTGCACGGCCTTGTCGAATACCGCCTTTCCCGCGGCGCGGGCGGTCAAGACATCGTGGCGATTGAGCCGCAGATTAGAGATTACCGGCCGAGCCTTCAGAAGCTCGGCGCTACAAGTCTGTTCGTCCTTTCGCGGTTCGCCTACCTGCGGCGGCGCGGCGAGGACTTAGTCCTCGAATCGCCGCTCGCAGGCGCGACCCTTCGTCTTTGCGACGCGAACGTAGCTTCCGCAATCGCGCGGCTCGCGACGCCGCGATCACTTGCCGAGTTGCGTCGCGAGCCTGATTTTCCAGGAGAAGAGTTCCTAGCGTTGCTCGTCGATTGCAAGTTCGCCTTCGCGCCCGATCCGGACAAAGGCTTGCGCGCGGGCGAAGGCGACGAAGATCTTGCGCTGTGGGAATTCCACGATCTCCTCTTTCATGTTCGCAGCACTAATGGGCGCCACGCGAACCCAACTGGCGGATTATACGCTAACGCGCATCTCCCGCAGCCGCCTGCGGTGCGGCCAGCCTGGCCTGGCCCGACGATCGAACTCGCCAAGATCGCCGATGCAAGCGAATCCGCAATTGCTGCGCTGCTACGCAGTCGGCATTCTGAGCGTGTCTTCGACGACGCGCATCCAATTACCCTCGCCGAAGTGGCGGAGTTTCTCGACGGCGCCGCGCGCATTATTTCGCGCCAGAAGCTCAGCGAAGATGAAGGAGAGGAGATGGAGATCGCCGCGCGGCCTTACCCTTCAGGCGGCGCAAGCTATGAGCTGGAGCTTTATCTCGCGGTCGACAAATGCGACGGCATCGAGCGCGGTTTCTATCATTATGATGCGGATCGCCATGCGCTCGTGGCGATCGCAGTCACGCAGCGCCAGCTCGAGGCGATCATCGATGATGGACAGTGTGCAATGGGCGCGCCCATGCCGCCGCAAATCATGATCACGATGGCGGCGCGCTTTGGACGCGTGTCGTGGAAATATAGCGGCTTCGCTTATTCTTTGGTCCTGAAGGATGTCGGCGTCCTCATGCAGACCCTCTATCTGATGGCGACGGAGATGGAGCTCGGCGCCTGCGCCATCGGCGTTGGCGACATCGACCTTTTCTCGAGGATGACCGGGCTCCCATTTCACGTCGAAGGCGCTGTGGGTCAGATGGCGATTGGCCGCGCCGCAGCGCAAGGCGCGCCGTGACGTGACGCGATGGATCGCCGAGATAATTTTGGATCGTCAAACAGCGCGGCGGCAACCCCGACCAGACGCGATCTTCTCCTAAAAGCCGGCGCCTGCGCGGCCTCGGCGGCGGCGGACTGCATGTCGCCCGTGATGGCGGCGCCAAAGATTGCGCAAGAGATTGCAGTGTCCGAGTGGGACTATCGCTCGACCGGCGATCTCATCGCAGCGCTGCGGAAGCGGCGCATTTCGGCGTTGGAGCTTACCGACCACGCCATCGCGCGGATCGAGGCGCTGGACTCGCTGATCAACGCCGCGCCAGTGCGCGACTTCGAGCGCGCCCGCGCGGCCGCCCGCGCCGCCGATGCGACGCTGGCGCGGGGCGAAACGGGCGCGCTGCTTGGCGTTCCCGTCACCGTGAAAGAGTCCTTCAACATCGCCGGCCTGCCAACCTGCTGGGGCGATCCGCGCTTTAAGCGCTTCACGCCGAAGGAAGACGCGCTCGCCGTCTCCCGATTGAAAAAGGCCGGCGCCGTCATTCTCGGCAAGACGAATGTGCCGCAATGGCTGAGCGATTGGCAGAGCTATAACAGCGTCTACGGAACGACGAATAATCCCTTCGATCCTTGCCGCACGCCGGGCGGATCGTCCGGCGGTTCCGCGGCGGCGTTGGCGGCGGGCTTTTGCGCGCTCTCGCTTGGCTCGGACATGGGCGGGTCCATGCGCGAGCCGGCGCATTATTGCGGTATCTATGCCCATAAGCCGACAGAGGGCCTTGTCCCGCGCCGCGGCCATGCGCACCCGGGAACGGCGCCCTTGCCGGTTGAGCACGATCTTGCAGTGATCGGCCCGATGGCGCGCAGCGCCGCCGATCTTGCATTGGCTCTCGACGTCATCGCGGGGCCGGACGAAATGAGCGCAGGAGTTGGTTACAGGCTCGCTTTGCCGCCGCCGCGTCACGATAGGCTGAACGACTTTCGAGTCCTTATCGTCAACGCCCATCCGCTCGGGCCGACGTCGCGAGTCGTGAGCGACGCGCTCGCGAGATTGGCCGAACGGCTAGCGAAAGCCGGCGCCAGCGTCTCCGACAAACGCGCCCTGGCGCCCGATCTCGCGCAAGCGACGCGTCTTCATGCGCGCCTGCTCTCGGCCTATTGGGGCGCCGGCCTGCCGTTAGCCAGTTATGACAAGCTTTTTCGAGATGCGACTGCATTTTCCACGCGCGACCGCAGCCTCGCCGCGGAGCGCGCGCGCGGCGCGGTTTTGAGCTTTCGCGAATGGCGCGGCGCTGAGACTGAACGCGCGCAACTGCGACAGAAGTGGCGCGCGTTCTTTCGCGACTTCGACGTCGTGCTTTGCCCCGCCGCCCCGACGACAGCTTTTTTGCACGATCATTCGACGCCGCTCGAGGCGCGTCGCGCCAAGGTAGACGGCAAGCTCTATCCCTATCTAGACGCACACACGATCTGGGCGGCGCCGGCGACAATCGCGGGACTGCCAGCGACCGTCGCGCCGATCGATCATGACGGTTCCGGCCTGCCGATTGGCGCGCAGATCATCGGCCCATTCCTGGACGATCGCACCACGATCGAATTTGCGACGCTTCTCGAACGCGACTTCGGCGGGTTCACGCCGCCTGCAATGCGCTCAGGGCGGCGCTCCTGCGCGAAATAGTCGAGAGGCTTGTTGGCTCTCGCTGCTCTATCCATGAAAAATGGAAACCGTCAGTAGGAGCGCGAGCAGCAAACAGAGCATCTGCCAAAAAATAAGGGGATTGCGTTCGTAAAGAGGCTTTTTGCGCAGCATTAGCGGCTGCGCCCGCGCCGAGCCGTTTTCGAGCTCGAAGGCGAATTCCAACACGTCGTTAAAGCGCTCGTCGCGCTTAACGTTGATCGCTTTGAGAATGGCCGCGTCAAGCCATGCGGGGAGGTCGGGCCGCTTGAGCGAGAGCGGCGCGGGCTTTCCGAAGCGCGGTCTGCTGAATGGCTCGATTTCGCCGTAAGGGTAGCAGCGGCTGAACATTCGATAGATGGTGACTCCGAATGCATAAAGATCGGACGCTTCGTCGCCGATACCGCCATCAAAAAGCTCGGGCGCCATATAGCTCGGCGTGCCAGGCGCATTCGCTTGCGGCAGATTTTCAAGGTTCGGCGCCCGACAGACGCCGAGATCGACGAGCCGCAGTCCGCCATCCTTCGATAGAATAACATTCTCCGGTTTGATGTCGCGGTGGATGACGCCGCAGCGATGCAACGTCACGAGCGCGCGCGACAAGCGTGTGGCGATTGAAACGCCCTCGGCAAGATCGATGCGCGGTTCGCGCCGTAGCCGATGCTCCAGCGTCTCGCCTTCATAATATGGCATCACGGAATAGAGCCGCGTCTGCCGGCCCGGAAGCAGTTCTATGACTTCGCCCATAAATGGACTTCTCACCCGCGCCGCAACCCATGCCTCATTGACGAACGCCAGTCGGTAGGCTGCGTCATCAGCGACACGCGGATGCGGAAATTTCAATACGACGGCTCTGCCGTTCTGTGTGTCCGTCGCCTGCATCAGCCGGCTGTATCGCCCTTCGGAGAGAATGGCTTCGATCCGAAAGTCGTCGACAAGAGCCCCGACGGCCGGCAGCTCGCGGATTGGCAGGGCGGCAAAGGCGCGCGACAAAGCGTGCTCATCGGCTGGCGGCACATCGATGACGTCGACGACGAGCGCCGTGACATTGTCGTTGCTGCCCATCTCGAGCGCGGCCTGAACGATCCTTTCCGATGTTTCCTGGGGCGCGCGCCTTTCGGCGAGAAGCGCGTGAAGCCTAGCGTCCGTCATGACGCCATGAACGCCATCCGAACACAGTAGAAATCGATCATGCAGATTGAGACTATACATCCCCTGATCGAACAAGAGCGCATCCTCGAGACCCACCGCGCGAAGGAGCACATGAGCGAAATCGCCGCGGCCCAAGATGTGGTCTTTCGTCAGTCTTTCGAGGCTATCGCCAGCGAGCCGGTACGCGCGGCTATCGCCAATATGGAGAATGAAGGCGTTGCGACGAGACAGAATCAGCGCGCTGAACGTTGTCGCCATTCCTTCCAAAGCAGGATCGACTCTTGCCTGCGCCGCGATCCAGCTGTTGGCCGCTTCGAGCGAACGGGCCGCAGCCCGAGCGACGCCCAAAGTCTCCGGCTGCGCATAGTAGCCGTCGATAAACGCGCGGACGGCTGTCTCAGCCGCCGCGCGCCCGCCCTTGTGGCCGCCGACGCCGTCAGCAACGGCGGCGACGACGCCCTGTAAGGCGCCGGCGCCGCCCGGACCAAGGCAATATGCGACATAGTCCTGATTGTCCGGCCGTCGGCCCTTCTCGGTCGCGAAGCCCGCTTCGATTCGAAGATCATGAACGCCGCGAACCGACACTGCTTCTCAACTCAGATCCGCGCGCCGGAAACCGCGCCCCAGGTCGTGCGCCAGCGCGTCTTAACGAAGATCAGACCTATAAGACCGAGCAGCGCCAGGAAACCGAAGAAGGTGAAGCCCGCCGTGAAGCCGCCCGTCGCTCCTTTCGAAAATGCGAGAGCCTTGGCCAGGAAATATCCGCCGAGACCGCCCGCAGCGCCGACTAATCCCGTCATCGCCCCGATCTCCTGGCGGAAGCGCTGCGGCAGCAGCTGAAACACAGCGCCATTGCCCATGCCGAGCGATAGCACGCCAATGGAGAATAATGCGACTGCTGCAAATGCCATGGGCGGCAACTGCATCAGGCCCCATCCCGCCACGCCCTTCGCTGGCGCGGGTCCGGCCGGAAGGAAGGCGACGGCGAAATAGCAGGCCGAGACGATGAGGAAGAGAAACGACAATGTCTTCACGCCGCCGATACGGTCCGCGATATAGCCGCCCACCGGTCTGAAGCCAGAGCCGAAGGCGACGATCAGCGCAACCATAAGGCCCGCGGCGACTCCCGTCGCGTGATATTGTGTCGTGAAGTAGAGGGGCAGCGCGGAGGCGAGACCGACGAAGCCGCCGAAGGTGATGAAGTAGAAGAACATGAACCAACGGCTGTCCGAGTCGGCGAGCATTCTTCCGTAGCCCGTAAGGTCGATCTTCGTTTTGGCGCCGGGCGCGTCCTTGGCGGCCAATGCATAGACGAGAAGCACCAGAACCATCAGCGCGAGCAAAACGCCATAGACCGCTTGCCAACCGTAAGCCTCCGCGATCGAAGGCGCAAAAAGCGTATCGAGCACGACGCCCATATTGCCGGCGCCCGCAATGCCCATCACCAGACCCTGATATTGCGGGGGATACCAGCGGCCCGCCTGCGGCAAGGCGACGGCGAAGGAAGCGCCGGCGATTCCGAGCGAAAGACCGAACAGCGCGATGGCGATCGGGCTCGTAAGACCAAAGACACACACCAAAGACACGGCGAACATTACGATCGCCTGCGCGGCGACGCCCGTCATCTTTGGGCCGATAGCGTCAGAGAGAAGGCCGAGCGGAACGCGAAAGAATGCGCCGCCGAGAACCGGAATGGCGACAAGCGAAAGTTTGTCCTCGATGGAAATCGGCATGCCCTTGGTGATGTAAATCATCAACGGGCCGAGTGAGACCCAGGCCATGAAGCTGATGTCAAAATAGAGGAAGGCCGAAAGCAACGTCGGCCAATGACCCGACTTCCTAAAATCAGAGAGATTCATCCGATGCTCCTTTTTTCATGCTTGGCGTTGTAGAGGCGCTGCAGATCCTGTCGCAGACGCGGCGGTGAGAGCGGTCTTGATGAGACGTTCGATTTCTGGCCGGCATGAACCGCAATTGGAGCCTGCACGGGTGGCTTTGCCGACGTCCGATGCGGAGCGACATCCTTGCTGAATCGCAGCTTCGATTTGCTTTTGGCCGACGCTGAAACAGGAACAGACGAGCGGACCCTCGTTGGTTGATCCGCCCGAGCGCCCGGATAAGAACGACAGTCGCTCTGAATCATCCAGACGATCACGGGCAAAGAGTTCGAGGGCCAGCTCCCAGGGCGGCGAAAGCGGAGACAGAGACCAGATCAGCGTCGCATGATCCTCGATGAAGGCGGCGCCGGAGAAAACGCTCTTCGTTTCATCGATCAACTGGACAATGTCTTTGCTGACCGTAGCGGCGCTGATGATCTCGGCCCAATCGTCGTCTTGCAGATTGGCGGCGACCCGATAGGCGTACCCCTTAGCGATTGCGACCTGCGCCCACCACACGCTTTCGGGCAGAACCGTCGGCTTACGGGAGAGGATGAATCCCTGACGCGCAAAGCGAAAGGGCGAGACGGCGGCTGGCGTCGCTTTTAATTCCGGCTGTCCGGAGAACGGGTCGACGAAAGGCGCGACAAGCGCCCCAACGCGCGCATCGGCCGCTGAATCATCGGTCCAGTGGATCGGCGCGAAGATATGTCCGGCAGGCTGACAGTCGGTTACGACCGCGCGCAAGATGCAGGCGCCATATGGCGTCGCGACACGGGCGAATCCGCCGTCTTCTACACAAAGACGCGCTGCGTCTGACGGATTGATCTCAACAAAGGGTTCGGGAAGATGTCGCGCGAGGCGGGGGCTCGCGCCGGTGCGCGTCATCGTGTGCCACTGATCGCGTATGCGGCCGGTGTTGAGCCGAAGCGAGAAGTCTTCGGTCAACCTTGTCGCCAAGGCAGGCTTCGCTGGCGCGATGAATGTCGCTCGTCCATCTTGAGAGAAAAAGCCGCCTTTGGCGAAGAGACGCGCGCGGCCTTTAACGTCGCACGCGCGGCGCGGCCACTGCGTCGGCTCAAGCGCGTCATATTCAGCGTCGCTCAGCAGCGCCAGTCCGCCAATGTCGAAAGCGCGCGTTCCATCATTCTCGAAAGCCGAAAGGGCGGCGTGTTCGCGAAAGACTTGGCCGGCCGAGCGGTAGTCGAAACCTGTAAAACCCATCCGCTGGGCCACATCGGCGAAGATCGCCCAGTCGGCGCGAGTCTCTCCCGGCGCAGGCAAAAAGGCGCGCTGACGAGAAATGCGGCGCTCCGAATTCGTCACCGTGCCGTTCTTCTCTCCCCAGGCCCGCGCCGGCAGAAGCAGATGCGCGCCGCTGTTGATCGTGTCGTTCGACGTCACATTGTCGGAGATGATGAAGAGTTCGAGCTTGCCGAGCGCGGCGCGCGCCACATCAGCATTCGGAAGAGACGCCGCCGGATTTGTTCCGACGACCCACAGCGCCTTGATGTCGCCGCGCGCGATGGCGTCGAACATCTGCACCGCCTTCAATCCGTCACGCGTCGCGATGCGCGGCGCATTCCAGAAACGGCGAACGCGATCGACGCTGTCGGGATCAAAACCCATATGAGCGGCAAGGCTGTTTGCAAGTCCGCCGACTTCGCGGCCGCCCATGGCGTTGGGCTGGCCGGTCAGCGAAAAGGGCGATGCGCCGGGTTTGCCGATACGGCCTGTCGCGAGATGGCAATTGATGATGGCGTTGACCTTGTCGGTTCCCTGCGCCGACTGATTGACGCCCTGCGAGAAGCACGTGACCGTGCGCGGCGTCTGCAAGAATAATTCGAAGAAGGAAGCAATATCGATCTCGCGCAGTCCGGTCGCCATCGCAATGGCTTCGATCGTCGGCGCGATGCGCCGCGCCTCCGCCAAAGCGTTCTCGAATCCGGACGTGTATTGCTCAATGTAGGCAGCGTCGAGTGTGGCGAATTTGGCGAGATAAGCCAGCAGACCACAAAACAGCGCCTGGTCGGCGCCAGGCGCGATCTGCAAGAAGAGATCGGCGCTCTCCGCCGTCGCTGTGCGCCGCGTGTCGATGACGACGATCTTGGCGCCACGCTCTTCCTTGTTGCGCATGATGCGCTGAAACAGAACCGGATGACACCAGGCCGCGTTTGAGCCGACAAGCACGATGAGGTCAGCTTCGTCCAGGTCTTCGTAACAACCGGGCACGACGTCGGCGCCGAATGCGCGCTTGTGGCCGGCGACCGTCGAGGCCATGCACAGGCGCGAATTGGTGTCGACGTTCGCTGAGCCGATAAAGCCTTTCATCAGCTTGTTGGCGACGTAGTAATCCTCAGTCAGCAACTGCCCCGAGAGGTAGACGGCGACGGCGCCTGGACCATGCTGGTCGACGATACGGCGAAAGCCCGCTGCGACTTCATCCAGCGCCGCATCCCAGCTCAACCGCGCCAATGCGCCGTCGGCCTGGCGGCGCATCGGATGAAGAAGGCGGCCCTCAAGTCCGAGCGTTTCCTCAAGCGCCGAGCCCTTCGAGCAGAGCCTGCCGAAATTTGCCGGATGGGCTGGATCGCCGCTGACGCGCTTGCCGCCAGGCGAGGCAAGCACGCCGCAACCCACGCCACAATAGGGGCAGGTGGAGCGTGTCGCAGTCGTCTGACTGGACGCGGCTGGCGCTTGCAGATTTTCATGCGGCGCTGGCGCCACGACTCCGTCGAGCATGAGCGGCCTCAATAGACGTCCTGTTGATAGCGCCCGCTCTTTTTGAGTTGGGCGACAAAGGCGACAGCTTCATCGGCGCCGCGCGCGCCGAATTCGGCGACCACATCGACAAGCGCGCGCTCGACATCCTTGGCCATGCGCTGCGCATCGCCGCAGACATAGAAATGCGCGCCCTCCGCGAGCCACGCCCAGAGTTCGCGGCCGGTTTGGCGCATCCGGTCCTGCACATAGAATTTCTCCGCGCCGTCGCGCGACCAGGCGAGCGACAGGCGGGTGAGCAGACCTGTCGCCTTCATCGTTTCGAATTCGTCGGCGTAGAAGAAATCGCAGGCGGAGCGTTGATGGCCGAAGAAGAGCCAGGTCTTGCCGGCCGCGTGCGTCGCCGCGCGCTCCTGCAGAAAGGCGCGAAACGGCGCGACGCCGGTGCCGGGTCCGACCATGATGATCGGCGTTGCCGAATTGTCCGGCAGAGCGAAGCCATGCGCCGACTGCACATAAACGGGAAGACTGTCGCCCGGCGCAATGCGCTCGGCAAGAAAGGTTGAGGCGACGCCGAGACGTTTGCGTTTACCGACGACATAGCGAACTGCGTCGACGGTCAGCGACAGGCGTCCCGGCGTCGCCTTGGGGGACGACGAGATTGAATAAAGACGTGGCTGAAGCGGATCCAGCGCTTCGACAAAGGCTTCCGGGTGGGGCCGGGCGCTAGGAAATTTCTGCAGTACGGCAAGGACGTCGAGCGTCGCCGCGTCGCCATCAGGGTCCTCGCCCTGCGCGAGCAAACGCGCTTTCTCGCGCTGCGCGCCGCCGGTGATGAAGGAGATCAGCTCAAAAAGCGCATCCGGCGCCGGAGATAGCGAAACGTCGCTCAGCAATACGTCGCGCAGTGTCTTATCTCGTACGGGAGCCACATGCGACGCGCCGAGCATGGCGATGATCTGGTCAACGAGGCCGAGATCATTTTTAGGAAATACGCCGAAACTGTCGCCAACCTGATAGCTCAGCTCGCTTGCGGCGATGTCGAATTCTATGTGCCAGGTGTCCTTTTCCGAGCCTTCCTTGTTCAGCCGACGGCGCGAAACGAAAGTCGCGCAGGCCGGGTTGTCGCGCGAGGCGCCAGATGTCGGAACGCCAGGTTCAACTTGTGTGATGACAGCTGGCGCTGGCGGAGCCTCATCCAGCTCCGTCGCAAGCGCCTTCAGCATGCGCGCCGTGTCCTTGCCGCCAGGCGCGCAAAGATTAAGGCGCGCTTCTTTTCTGGCGGCGAGCGCGTCCGCATAGGTCTCGCAATTATAGCCGCACTGGCCGCAGTCCTGCTGCGCCATGGCGGCCATCATGCGACGACGCAGCGGCCGTCCTTGCGCAAGCTGCATGCGCGCGTCGAGCGCCAGCGTCTGGTCATGCCAGGGGGTTTCGCCATCGTCGCTATCGGTCGACGCGCCCGCCAAGACGGCGGCGTTGGCTTCAGGCGAGAGCGGCGTGATCGAACTGTCATCAGGCGCGGCGAAGCCGGCGAAGAAACCGCTGAGCCAAGCGCGCTGCTCCGGGGTGAAAGGCGCGTTCGGCGGAATGAGAAAAGGCGGAGAGGATAAATGAGTCACGCCACGCTCTCCTCATTGGCGAGACGGCGCAGCGTCTCAATGTCATGACGGCGTGCGAAGTCGACGAAGGTTTCGTCTGCGTTCGTGCGGTTCTTTCGATAGGCGCGAAGAATTCGCGCCACCATTTCCGGCGCCTCTTCCGCCTTCACATTTTGATAAAACTCGGAGCCGATGCGGGCGTCTTCCGCAAAGCCGCCGCCGACGAGAATGTGATAGCCCTCGACCGTATCGCCATCATCATTGATCGGCACGCGCGCGCCGATCAGCCCGATATCGCCGATGTAATGCTGCGCACATGAGTGATGGCAGCCCGTCAGGTGAATATTGATAGGCGTATCGATCGGCGCTTCAGTCTCGCAATAGGCGGCGATTTCTTCGGCATGTCGCTTGGTGTCGGCGGCTGCGAAACGGCAGCCGAAATTGCCCGTGCAGGCGACGAGGCCGGCGCGGATAGGCGAGGCCTGCGTCGAAAGGCCGAGCGCCGCGATCATCGCGACGGCTTCGTTGACATGTTCATTGGCGACGCCGGTGATCAGCACATTCTGCCAGACGGTGAGACGCAGGCCGCCGTCGCCGAATTGGCGCGCGATCTCGGAGAGACCGCGCGCCTGCTCGGGGGTAAAACGGCCGACCGGCAGCGCAACGCCGATCCAATTGAAGCCCGCCTGCTTCTGCGGATGGACGCCGATATGGGCGGCGCGATCCTGACGCGGGCGCACAGCGATCGCGTCGGCCGCGACGCGAAGCAGTTTGCGTCCAAGCTTTTCTTCGACGGCGGCGATGAATTTGTCGAAACCCCAGGCGTCGAGCACATATTTGAGCCGCGCCTTGGCGCGGTTGGCGCGGTCGCCATGTTCGATGAAGACGCGCAGAATTTTGTCGGCGACCTCGACCGCTTCGTCCGGCGGCACAATCACGCCCGTATCGCGCGCGAAATCCTTATGACCGGTAATGCCGCCGAGCGCGAGACGGAAATAAACGCCCGGCGCGACGCCGTGGCCGTCCTCTACCGCGACCGCCTGAAAGCCGATGTCATTCGTGTCTTCCAGCGCGCCGATCAATCCCGCGCCGTCGAAGGCGATATTGAACTTGCGCGGAAGGCCGTATAGCGAGCGATCATTCAGGATGTGATGATGCATGGCGCGCGCATAGGGGCGCGTGTCGATGAGTTCCTGCGGATCGACGCCGGCGGTCGGCGTGCCGGTGATGTTGCGGATATTGTCGGCGCCGGACCCCTTGCTCCACAGACCGAGGTCCTGAATCGCCTCGATAATATTCGTGGCGTTTTTCGGCTCGACCTCGCGGATCTGAATATTGGCGCGCGTCGTCACATGCAGATAGCCGCCGCCGTAATTTTGCGCGAGGTCAGCAAGGCCGGCGAACTGCCAATGATTGAGCGCGCCATTGGGTATGCGCAGGCGGCACATATAGGCGTCCTGCGCAGGCGCAACATAGAAGAGGCCATAGTATCGCCAGCGGAAATTGTCGGCAGCCTTTGGCGGCGCATTCTCCTTGGCTTGAGCGACAAGGCGCGGCCAAGCGTCGAAGGGATGCTCCTCGCGCTTCCATTTTTCCTGATCGGTCAGCTTGCCGCCTGCGGCGACGACTCGGTCCTGCGCGGCAATATGCGCGGCGTCGGGCCCCATCGGTTGCGCTTGCGCAGGCGGCGCTTTTTGTCCGCCGCGCGCGGAGAAGCCGGCGGCAAATCCTTCGAGATAGCGCTTCTGATCGAGCGTGAAATCGACGGACATCTCAGGCGGCCTCTTGCATCGGCGGTCCGAACATCAGTTCGTCGCACATCGACGAAATATCCGCGCCTGAACGGATGAGATCGAGGAGATCGGCCGCGCCGCTCGTATCTCCGATCAGGATCGCGCCCACGAGCCTGTCGTCACGAATGACCAGCTTGCGGTAAATTCCCATGCGCGGGTCCTGGCAGACGATGCGGCGCGCATCCCCTTCGCCGAGATAATCGCCGGCCGAGAAAACGCGCACGCCAGAGACCTTGAGATTGGTGGAGACAACGCTGCCGCAATAGGAGGCGTCCTGTCCGGAAAGCCTGCCGGCGAGGACGCGCGCCTGCTCATAGGCAGGCTCGACGAGCCCATAACAAACGCCGCGATGCTCGGCGCATTCGCCAATGGCGAAGACGCCGGGCGCGCTCGTCTCCAGGCCATCGTCGACGATCACGCCGCGTCCGGCGTCAAGACCCGCCTGCCGCGCGAGGTCGCCGTTGGGCCGAATGCCGACAGCAAATATTGCGGCGTCGGCTGGAATCGTTCGACCATCGGCGAACTCCACCTCTTCGACGCAGCCCGATCCGTTGATGCGCGTCGTATTGGCGTTGAGCAGCACGCGTACGCCTTTCTCTTCAACAAGGCGGCGCAGGATGTCGGCCCCCGCTGCATCGAGTTGACGCTCCATCAGCCGATCCATGACATGGGCGAGCGTCACGTTGACGCCGCGCCGCGCCAGGCCATAGGCCGCTTCAAGTCCAAGAAGACCGCCGCCGATGACGATCGCGCTCGCCCCCTTGCCTTCGAGCCGGGATAGCGCCTCGACGTCCTGCACGTCGCGAAACGTATGAACGCCGGGCAGATCGGCGCCTTCGATCGGCAGCCTTACCGCATGCGAACCCGTCGTGAGCAGCAGCTTCGAATAGTCGATCGTTTCACCGCTATCGAGAACAAGACGTCGCGTCGCGGCGTTGATCTCAACAACCTTGCAGCCGCTCATTACCTGAACGCTAGCGGCTCGCCACCAATGTGAGGGCTGGAGTTCGATATCGTCGAGCGACAAATCTCCGGCAAGCACTGACGACAGCAGCACGCGGTTATAGGCAAGCCGCGGTTCGTCTCCGATCACCAGGATGTCGTAACGATCCGGCGCCCGGTTTGTCAGTTCCTCGACGAAACGCGTGGCGGCCATGCCCGCGCCGACGACGACGAGCTTTTCGCGGCTTTTACAAACGTGCAATCCAGTCATGAGTCGACTCTGCTGAACGGCCGAACGGTCCGGTCACAGGTCGCTTCGCCTTAAGACAAGATGGAAGGGCAAGACGACCGAAGCGTCACGCAAATTGCGAAACGTCTTCTGTGACGGAGCCCTACTTCGGGCTCTTTCCGGCGGACCGGCGGTCGTCGTTGACCGATTAAGGAAATGCAGATTTCGGGCCAGGCGCGCCGAAGGCGATTTTTCGAGGGAAATCCGAGCGCTCCGCGCTTGTCGAGGGTCGCTCATCCGCCTTGCGGCGCCAAATGCTTAGGCGAAAGGCGCCTAACGCCTAGCGCTTTTGAGCAGCGGTTCAGCGCCTAGACGCGCTGTCCGATGGCGAAGCTAGCGAGATAGTCCGCATAGTTTCGCCCGTCGAAAGACGGTCCTGCAAAGGCCCCAATTTCCCGTTGACTATGCGCGCCATCGATAGCGGCGTCGAATAGATCCGGGCGTAGGACGCCCTTCGCGCGATCAGCCATTTCCGATGAATAGCGTGTCTGCCCCCAGCGGAGCATCTGCGCATAGATCCATTCGGCTTGCCGAGGATCAGGTCTCATCGCACCGTCTTTTCCGATGATGAGGTAATCGGCGTCGGCGCGCTCATCACGCGCCTTGATGCGCAAATGTCCCGTCAGAACGCGGCGGATGATCTCGGCGTCGACGCCGACATATTCCGGACGCGAGAGGATTTGCGAAACTTCGTCCAGGTTTTTTGGATCGTCGACGAAAGCGGCCCCCTTATGCAGGGCGCGGAGCAGCGCGGCCACGAGACTGGGGTCGTCGTCGGCGACGCTCTCGCGTAGCGCGAGAACCTTCTCGGGGGCGCGCGCGAAAATCTCGCAGCCGAAATGCAGGATAACGCCAATGCCGGCGTCGACGGCGACCGAACTCCATGGCGCGCCGACGCAAAAGCCGTCGAGCTGACCGCGCGCGAGATTTTCCACCATGTAGGGCGGCGGCAAAACGATCAGCCGCAAATCGTCATCCGGATCGATTCCGCCTTCCGCCATCCAGAAGCGCAACTGATAATTATGCATGGAAAACGGGAAGGTCATGCCGAAGGTCAGCGGGTCTCGTCCTTCCACGCGGCGGCGCGCGACGAGCTTCGCCAGCGCGCGCGCGGTTTGCGCCGGATGCGCGACCTCGCCTTCCGCGGCCAATTCAGCATAAAGCGCCGTCGACACTGCAATGGCGTTGCCATTCATCGCGAGATTTATCGGCGCGATGAGAGGCACGCGCACGTGGCCCAGCCCGAGCGTAGAGGCGACCGCCATCGGCGCCAGAAGATGCGCCGCATCGAAGCGGCCAATCGCAAGCTTGTCTCTGACATTCGCCCAAGAAACTTCGCGGATCAGTTCGACATCGAGACCTTCCGCCTTGGCGAAACCCTTATGCGTCGCAATCAAAAGCGCCGCTGCGTCGACAAGCGGAATGAAGCCGATTTTCACATGCGCTTCGCCGGTCATTTAAACATCTCCGCCGCAGTGATGACAGAGCGCGCAATTTCGATGATTTTCTTGTTTTCGCGCATGGCCGCGCCGCGCATCAACTTATAGGCGTCTTCTTCGGAAAGCTTCTTTGCCTTCATCAATATGCCCTTGGCGCGCTCAATCGTCTTTCGCTCCTCGAGATCGGATTTGGCCTGTTCCAGATCGTCCTGAAGTTTCGAGAAGGCCTTGAAGCGCGACACGCACAGGTCGAGAATTGATTTGATGCGCTCCTTCTTCAGCCCGTCGACGATATAGGCCGAGACGCCGGCGTCTACCGAGGCTTGAATGGAAGCGGCATCGCTCTGATCGACGAACATCGCGATCGGCCGGCGCACGGCGCGGCTGACCTGAAACATCTGTTCGAGCGTATCGCGCGAAGGATTTTCGAGATCGATCAGAATGACGTCTGGGTCGATGGCGTAAATATGCTTCAGCAGATTGTGCATTTCGCCGATGCGCTCGACCTCCGTGAAGCCGGCTTCACGCAGTCCTTCCTCGAGGATCAGCGAGCGGATGGGGCTTTCGTCGACGATGACGATCTTCAATTCACGGATGTCCGATGCGCGCATATACGGTAGCGTCTGCAGCGGCGTATCGGGGAGCGGTAAATCTCCACGACCCGCCGCCAGAGCGACCGACGCTTATATCTTGAACCGCAACGACATGCCTGCTTGCCAGTTCTTCATAATCTGCGGACCGTTGAGATTCTGATAAACCGGCAGACCAGCCTCGATGGCGAGCATCGTGTTTTCGTAACCGATGAACTTGCCGCTGATCGTCGCGCCGCCGAAGAGTTCGACTCGCTGCCCCCCGTAAAAGGCCGGATTCGCCGGCACGGCCGGGCCGCGGATTTCCGGATCGAAGCCGCGAATCGGGCCCTGCGTCGAACCGCTCACGCGGAAAGTTGTGGTGAGGCCGGGCGTCCAGGTGTAGCCGCCCCAGGCGTTGAATTCATGCAGATCGCCCCAGCGGTAGCCCCCCGAAGGATTAGGACCGAGGGGGAAAGTCAGGCGATAGTTGAGCAGATAGTCCCAGGAATAGCCCAGCGAATTTGGGGCCAGCGGGAAGCGCCCGCGGTAACCGAGGCCCCATGACCACGGTCCCAGATAACCCGCATAGACGACGCCCGGGAGGATGTCGAACGTGCCCGTGCCGGGCTGCATCCCATAAAATGCGCGGACGTTGCGGCGGATGCCGTCGGGCAGGAGAAAGTCCTTGAAAGTGGTGGTGTAGCTGCCGGCGGGGAAGGAGAAACCCAACGAGAGCTGGATGCGGTGGATATCGTCCTGATAGAGTCGATAGACGCCCGATAGAGTGACGTCGGCAAGGCTCGTCGTCCCTGGCAGACTTCTGCCAAGCGGCAGAATTCCGGATGTGCCCTTCCAGGTTAGGGCGTTGAGATTTTTCTCGATCATGCCGGCCGTGAGAACTACCGCGAAATCTTTCGTGACGCCGTAGCTGAGGCCGACAATTTGGGTCGCAACCGCGATATTTTGGGGGATGATGCGCACGGTCTGCCTGGGATTGAGAAAGAACGGCACTGTCGTGACGATATATTCGTTGGAGACTGTGCGCGTTCCCATCTTGATGCCGGACAGATTGGCGAAGATGGGGGTAACGGAAAGCACGAGTTTGCCGGCGGCGGGCATATCGGCGCCGAAGACTCCCATGGGCGCCGGCGGCGGCGCAGGCGGCGGCGCGGGCTGCGCCGTCGCTGGCTGAGTCTGTATCGAAGGGGCTTCCGCAGATACGGCCTTGCGGGGCGCGGCGTGGGCGTCAGACGCGATGAGCCCGGCCGCCATCGCCATCGCCAGTGCGCCTTGCGACTGTCGGACCATCGATCGATGCGATTGTGCTTTCTTCATCGCGAACCTCATCTGCGACCCGTCTGAGCGCGCAAGGAAAACAAAAAGCCGCTGCCTGAACGCCTGCGCAGCAGACGTTCAGGACAGCGGCGATGCTGGGGGCCCCTCTATGGACCGCGTGACGTCGCGAACGACGCCTTCGCGGTTATGGATGCAATCCGGGCGCCACCTACAGCGAAGCTGTGGGCGAGGGATCGTTGAGTTGCTTAAACGATAGCGTCTTCGGGGCGTTCTCTGATGTCGGCGCGCGCAAACGAAACATCATCGCGTGACGTGCACTGCTTAACGAGGGGCAGCGTTCGCCGAAAAAATTTGCATCCTGCTTTCGTCACCGGCAGCCGCTTAGTTTTGGCCCGCATCTTCGAGCGCTGGATAGGCGGCAGGGTTAGACGTCACCACGAATAGCGCATTCCTGCACTGCCGTAGTACATCTGCGACCGGTGAGAGAATTCGCCATCGAATTTGGCGAACAAGGCTGCGCCCCCAGGCAGGCGAAGCTCGGCCGCCGTCGTTAGCAGCGCCGTATTTTTCACTGGCTTGGCGCCCTCGACCGTAAAGCCAGCGCCGGGCAGGGCCGCAAAGGCCGTCGCCAGGGTCGCGTTGCTCACCCAATCGTGAGCATAGGCGACGCGTCCTCGCAGCATGATCAGCGCGTCGCGATAAATCCCAATAATGTGATCGAAGCGACTGCCTAGTTCGCCGCGTGTGTCAGTTGAGGAGCGACCGCGATAATTCAGTCCGAAGCCCGCCGGAATGCTGTCGGTTTCACCATAGCCTGGCGTTCTGAAGCTCTGTGGCTGAATAGCCGTATATGGCGTCAACCCGCCGAGAGCCGTCGCAAAGCGATAGCCGCCCTCAACGCGTCCGCCATAATTCTGGGCGCTGAAGTTGGCCGTCAGAACATCGCCAAAGGCCGCGGCGCGCTGGGTCGACATCCAGTGATTGGCGAAGGCGAAAGCCGCCGATACATAGGCGGGGCCCACGTAAGTTAATCCATAGACGCCGGTTTGGAGGAAGTCGCTCCGCCCGCTGCCGAGTCCCTCCGACAAACTCCAATTAGTGCCACCGCCGGCCATCGAGACGCCCAGAACCGTCTGAGGCGTCAGGCGATAGTCGAGACCTGTCGCCATCCCCACGATGCTGGAGGCGAGGCCGTGCGCGCCCGAGCCAAGAGAATCGCCGCCCAAATGGCCGTAGCCGCCGAAGGAGCTGGCCCAGATCGACCAGCGAGGTTCGTAAAGTACGGAAGCATTTGGTGGGGGCGAACGCGACAGGTTCGCGTGCGAAAGCGAGATTGTCTTCGACGCGGCTGGCTCATCTGTCGTGTAACTCGCAATGAAGCCGCCTGCGTCGCCTGTTTGGCTCTGGCCGCGACTTGGTCCCTGGAGATCGAGCATTTGATACAGGAAATGGCCCAGTGAACGATATCCGACCTGTTGCGCGCCCGTCGCTGGTTCGCCCGCCGAACTCGCCAAAGCATTTGTCAGACCAGTCCCGGTAAGGCTGTAGAGGTTGATAAAGTTTGGCGCCAAGGGAAGGCCCGCGTTGAACCAAGCGTTGATCACATTTGCGACGCCGCGTTGATTACGCGGAAGAGCGCTCACGCCCCCAGGAATGTCGCCGCCAAGATTAGCAGTGAGGCTCAACAAGACGTCGTTTGACGTATAATTGAGACTAGTAATGAAATTCGCGGGAGCGTTGGCAGTGACGAGTCCGGAGAATGTCGAGCCGGCGAATCCTCCGTCAGCATGCAGGATAGTATAGTTCTTAACTATGTAGCTGCCACTTGCAAAAGTCGCGAGCACCGTCCCCGCGAGCGTCGCCGCGCCGGTCACATTGGTGCGGTCGGCGGCGGTTGGCGAGACCTCGACGAGATACTGGCTTCCGGCGCCCAGCGTAAGGTCGCCATTCACCGTGATCATTCCGATCGAATTGCCCGGCGACAATTCACCATTGATCGTCGCCGAAGGCAGAAATCCGTTGCCCCCGATCACGGCTCCTTGCCCCACCGTCAATCCGCTAGAGGAAGTGATCGAACCATTCACGACCAACTTACCCTCACTCACTGACGTCGCGCCGGTATAAGTGTTGACGTTTGAGAGAACGGTCGTTCCGGCGCCGGTTTTGTCGACCGAGCCTGAGCCTGAGAGGACGCCACTGACCGTCGATGTGCCGGAGGTGTCCAGCTCAAACGTGGTGTTGCTGAGGATGTTACTTTTGATGCTTCCGGTAATTATGAGTTGACCAGCTTGGATCGTTGTTTGTCCTGTATAGGTGTTGTCTCCCGCCAGAGTGAATTTACCGTTGCCGACTTTCGTCAGGCTACCGGTCCCAGAGATCACGCCGGAGAAAATTGTGTCTATATCGTCGCCACCCGTCGTAAGCGTGGCCGAACCGAGCGTGACATTGCCGGCGCCAGCCAGCGAACCGATCGTCTGATTGAGATTGTTGAGGTCGAAAGTGGCGGCGGACGCCACTGTAAAGGCGCTCAGCGGTGAAAATGCGTTGGTCTGCCCGGCTTGCAGCGTGCCGCCGGTCACCGCGATCGGGCCCGTATTATTCGCGACCAATGTAAGCGTGCCGAGGCCGCTCTTGATTAGGCCGCCGCCCACCCCGGAAAGGCTCGTAGCAAAGATGACATCGTTGCCGTTGGTGTCGAACGTTGCGCCGCCGATGCCCATGGCCGCTAGGCGGAAGGAAATATCAGTTGTGTTCCCGCTCGCCCATTGCAGGCCGCCGCCGTTGAGCGTGATCGTCCCAGATGGGCCGAAATTGTTCGCCGAATTGAAATTGATCAACCCGCCGCTGATCGTCGTGCCGCCGGTGTAAGCGTTGCTCCCAGTGAGCGTGAACGTGCCGGCGCCCTCCTTGGTGAGGCCGCCGGTCCCAGAGATCAAGCCTGAGAACGTCGTGCTCGTGCCGTCGCCGCCGGTCGTAAGCGTGGCCGATCCGAGAAGGATATCGCCTGCGCCGGCGAGCGAACCGATCGTTTGATTGAGACTGTTGAGGTCGAGAGTTGCGGCGGACGCTACCGAATAGGCGCTGAACGGTGAAAATGCGTTAGTTGCTCCGGCCCTCAGCGCGCCTTGGTTGACTGAGGCGGCGCCGCTATAGGAGCCGCCCCCGCTGAGCGTCAGCGTTCCAGCTCCGGTTTTGGTCAAAGCACCTTGTCCGCTTAGCTGGCCGGAGACGGTCGCATTGAAGCCATTAGTGTCGATCGTGCCGCCGCCAGTTAGCGTGATATTGCGAGCCGTGCTGAACGCCGCGCCGTACTGCAGCGTGCCGCCGTTGAAGGTCAATCCGCCTGCTGCGGCGCCGAGATTGTTATCGGCATTGACCTTCAGCACGCCGCCATTGAGGAAAGTTCCGCCCGAATACGTATTGACGCCGGACAATGTCAAAGCGCCGATGCCGGTCTTTGCGAGTCCGCCGCCGCCGGAGAAGACGCCGTTCCACGTCGCGCCGAAGCCGTTGGTGTCGATCGTCGAAACGCCGCTCGTCAGTATGGCATTCACATTTGTCATCAGCGCCGACTCGATAACTTTGATGGAGCCGCCACCAAGATTGAATTGATAGTGTGGATTGGAATTGCTGTAGGCCGCCTGCAGACTATTGCCGCCGATCTCGAGCGTGCCGCCGTTGAGATTGTATATGCTCGTGCTGGTGCTTTGGCCGGTGAGATAGAGCATCGAATCGTTGTGGATGCGTAAGGTTCCACCCGTCTGCTCGATTTTGCCGTTCGATTGCGCGCTGTAGCCGATAATGAGTCGGCCATTGAGTATGCCACCGTTGCCGTCGCTTCTCGTGGATATGTCAACGCCGCCGCCGCTGATGGCGAGCGTGCCTGTGCTGCCCGGATTGGAGCCGGTGTTCCGGCCGATATTGACGATGGAGGCGATCAGTTCGCCGCCACTGATCGCGTAAGTGCCGGTACCCCCCTGATTGCCGATGTTCAAGGCAGCGCAATGCGCCGTCGTCCCGCAGAGAGGGATGACTTTTACCGTGCCGCCCGTCTGATTGACCGTGCCATTGCCGCCGAAACTGCCCACTTGAAGGGTGGTCCCGATGGTGAGCGTGCCGCCTGAGACATTGAGCGCGCCGACGTTAGGAACCCCGCCGGTTTTATTCTCGCCCACCGAAAGATAGGCGAATGAAGCGTTTCCGCTTGTCTGCGCCATCGCCCCCTGCGCGATATAAGTCTCTCCAAGTGCGAACGTGGCGTTATCGATCGTGAGTGTGCCCGTTCCCGTCTTGGCAAAGCGCCCGTAAGTCGGATCATATCCCTGATTGGTCATTCCAATCGTGCCGGAGAATGAGGTGCTGCTGTTATTGCCTCCAACCGTCAGCATCGACGTCCCGAGCGTAAGCGTGCCCCACCACTTAACGAGCCGATCGTCTGCAGGGCGCTCGAGAGGTCCAGGCTCGCGCCAGGAGCGACGATAAGGTCCGTGGTCGAAGCTATCGTCTGACCTGCAGATACAACCAGAGCGCCGGATGTAACGTTGATCGGGTTGGCGCTGGCGGCGATCGCCGCATTGAGTTGGCTTTGCGTGCTAACGTCCGCGCCAAACGCGGCCGGGGTGCCCAGCAACAACACTGCGACTGTGAGCGCGGTCATAGAGACGAGCCGCGACCGAAACCGGATTACGCAAGGGAGATCCGATGGCGAAAGCCAGTCTGATTGGGAAGTCGGCTGCAGCATGATTTGTCGAAATTACGAGTTTCCAACATGGGAAGTAAGCTTGGATTCGAAATAAATTCAGTACGTTGCATAATCTCCACACATCGAGCGTCGCGCGCTCTGCGTGTGCCAATTAACTGGCGACTAACATTTCATTTTTGAGCTATTTTCAATTGCAGGAAGCTAAGACCGACGGCTTACGGCGCCAAATTTATTTCAAATCTTTTCCTTTAGGCATCGACAGGTCACATGCTTTTAACAATAAGACGGCCATGCCGGCCGAAGCTTCAAAATCGCCCGTAACCCTGTCGGGCGTTTCCACCGCCGTCGTCACAGAGGACGAGGCGGGGATGCGCGTCGATCGCTGGTTCAAGCGTCATTATCCGACGCTCGCTCTGTCGCATCTCGCAAAAATCTGCCGCAAGGGCGAGGTGCGCGTCGACGGCAAGCGCGTCGAAACGTCAACGCGGCTCGAAGAAGGACAAAAGGTTCGCGTGCCGCCCTTGAGAATCGAGGCGCCGGCGGCGCCGGCGGTGCGGCGCGCGCGACCGGACGACGCGCAGGCGCTGCAGGCCATGGTCCTCTTCGAGGACAAAGACATACTCGCGCTCAATAAGCCCTATGGCCTGGCGACGCAGGGCGGCTCAGGCCAGACGCGCCATATCGACGGCATGCTGGAAGCGCTCGCTAAGGGCGATACGCGGCCAGTGCTCGTGCATCGCCTCGACCGCGACACCTCCGGCGTGCTGCTCGTCGCCAAGAACCGGCGGACGGCCGCTGAACTCGGCGAAATTTTCCGTTCGCGACAGGCGAAGAAGATTTACTGGGCGCTCGTCGAGGGCGTGCCGAAGCCCGCCCAGGGGCGCATTTCGCTCTATCTCGCCAAAGGCGCCGGCATGGAGAAATCGAGAGGCGGCGCCAGGGAGCTCGAGAAAATGCGCGTCGCGAAACATGGCGAGTCCGACGCCCAGCATTCGCTGACCTATTACGCCATCGTCGACAAGGTTGCGCCGCGCTGCGCCTGGCTGTCGATGAAGCCCCTCACCGGGCGCACGCATCAGTTGCGCGCCCATGCGGAGGCGATCGGCCATCCGATTTTCGGCGATCCCAAATATGGCCATCGCCCCGAGGATGAGGTCCGCCGGCGCGATCCGCTGCGGGCGATGCCGGAGGGGCTCGACCGCAAGCTCCATCTTTTGTCGCGCCGTCTTGTGTTGCCGCATCCGAGGGGCGGGACTCTGGACGTGACCGCGCCGCTGCCCGACCATATGAAAAAGAGCTGGGAGCTTTTCGGCTTCGATGTGAAGCGCCATGACCCGATCGAGGACGCGCCCGACGCTTAAGTTCTTCAGCGTGTCATGCCCGCGCTTGTCGCGGGCATCCACGTCGCGAAAATGCAAGCGTCCTTAGAAGCGAGGCCGAAGCGCTCGGCCGTTCCTTCGATACGCGCTGCGCTTCCCGGCGTGGATAGCCGGGACATAGGCGAGCGAAGCGACGCCGTCTTTGACGGCTTTGCCCGGCCATGACGAGGCGGCGGCGTTTCGCGACCATCGCGCGTATAGGGATTGATAAATGTCAAAAGAGAAGACGGGCTTCGACGCCGAGTTCTTTGTCTCTCCGGAAGAGCGCGATCCGGTGACGGCCGCGCGAGAACCCGCGCGCGCCCTGCCGAAGCGCTTCTATAAAGAGGCGGTCGCCGGGCCAGCCGACGGCGGCTACGGCGTCTTTCTCGATGGCCGGCCGGTCAATACGCCGGCGCGGCGTCCCCTGGTTGCGCCCTCGCGGCCGCTGGCGGAGGCGATCGCCGCCGAATGGGCGCGCCAAGGCGAAACAATCGATCCCGTGACAATGCCGCTCACGAAGCTGATGAACACAGCGCTCGACGGGGTCGCCGCGCAAATGGCGGAGGTCGAAGCCGAGGTCGCCAAATATGCCGCCTCGGACCTCATTTGCTATCGCGCCGGAGAGCCTGAGGGCCTGGCGGCGGCTCAAGCCGCGGCCTGGGATCCGCTCGTGGCCTTCGCGCGCGACAAACTTGGCGTAAAGCTCGCGCTCGCGGAGGGCGTCATGTTCATCGAACAGCCGCAGGAGGCGCTCGACGCCGTCGCGCGCGCCTTGCGCGAATATGTGGGGGAGGGCGCCGGCGCGCCGCTCAGGATCGCGGCGCTAAACGTCATGACCACGCTCACAGGTTCAGCGATCATTGCGCTTGCGACTGCGCTTCGCCAGATAGGTGCGCGCGCGGCCTGGGATGCCGCCAACGTCGACGAGGACTGGCAGATGCGCGCCTGGGGGGAAGACGCTGAAGCCATGGCCCGACGGTCGTCGCGTTTCCGGGAGTTTGAGGCGGCGGCGACTCTGTCGCGCCATTCCACGCCCGACTGACCAACGCGCAATTTAAAGGCGCCGTCGCTCAAGACTGCGGCCAATTTGCCGCCGGCGCGCTTCCTCTCTTGCTTTGCACAATGGCCTTTGTTACGGAACGCGCGGCCTGGAGTCGTTCTAAGGAATACCGCCAAGGAAACGCTCCCGCGACCGGCCCTCGCCCCGCCGAAGTCGGACAAGACTCGATGCCCCTGCTCGAACAATATCTGCCGCTGGTGATCTTCATCGCGCTATCGGCCGTGATCGCTGGCGCGCTGCTCGTCGCTCCCTTCTTGCTCGCTTTTAAGGCGCCGGACCCGGAAAAGATGTCGGCCTATGAATGCGGCTTCAATCCCTTCAATGACGCGCGCATGAAATTTGATGTGCGCTTTTATCTCGTCTCTCTTCTGTTCATCGTCTTCGATCTCGAAGTGGCCTTTCTCTTTCCCTGGGCGGTGGCCTTCAAGGAAGCGGGAGCCTTCGGCTTCTGGTCGATGATGGTCTTCCTTGGCGTGCTCACCGTGGGCTTCATCTACGAGTGGCGCAAGGGAGCTTTGGAATGGGATTGATCGAGAAGGAAGGCGCGCGCCAGACTCTGATCGCGCCGCAAGCCAAAGGGCTGATCGATCCGCGCACCGGCAAGCCGGTCGGATCAGACGACCCGTTCTTTCTTCATCTCAACGACGAACTTGCCGACAAGGGGTTTTTCGTCACCGCGACCGACGACGTCATCAACTGGGCGCGCACCGGCTCGCTGATGTGGATGACCTTCGGTCTCGCCTGCTGCGCCGTCGAGATGATCCAGGCGGCGATGCCGCGCTATGATCTGGAGCGCTTTGGCTTCGCGCCGCGCGCGAGCCCGCGCCAGTCCGACTGCATCATCATCGCGGGCACGCTGACGAACAAGATGGCGCCGGCGCTGCGCAAGGTCTACGACCAGATGCCCGAGCCGCGTTACGTGATCTCGATGGGCTCCTGCGCCAATGGCGGCGGCTACTACCACTACTCCTATTCGGTGGTGCGCGGCTGCGATCGCATCATTCCGGTCGACATCTATGTGCCGGGATGCCCGCCTTCGGCGGAGGCGCTCGTTTACGGCATGCTGCTGTTGCAGAAGAAAATCCGGCGCACGGGCACGATCGAGCGCTAGCGATGCGAAGCGGGAACGCTTCCGAAGGAATTTTGCGAATGGACGCGGAACTTAAGGCGCTGGGCCAGAAGATCGGCGGCGCGCTTTCGGGCGCGGTGACGGAGGTGAAGGTCGCCTATGGCGAGCTTACGCTGACCGTGCACCGAGCGCGTTGGCTCGAGGTCGCCGAATATCTACGCGACAACCCGGACTGCCTCTTCGCCTGTTTCATCGACATCACCGCGGCGGATTACCCCGAGCGCGCTGAGCGTTTCGAAGTTGTCGCGCATCTACTCTCGCCCAAACACAACCGCCGCATCCGCATCAAGACGCCGGCGTCGGAAGAAACGCCTGTCGCGTCGCTTACCCCGCTCTATCCCGGCGCGGACTGGTTTGAGCGTGAGACCTATGATCTCTTCGGCGTGATTTTTTCCGGCCATCCCGATCTGCGCCGCATCATGACCGACTACGGCTTCGACGGTCATCCACTGCGCAAGGATTTCCCGATGACGGGCTTCGTCGAGGTGCGTTACGACGACGAGCAGAAGCGCGTCGTCTATGAGCCGGTGCGGCTCAGTCAGGAATACCGCAACTTCGATTTCCTCTCGCCCTGGGAAGGCGTGCATTACGACCTGCCCGGCGATGAAAAGGCGAAGGGGCAGTCGTGAGTGGGCAGTCGGCAATCGGCAGTCGGCAATCGAACTAAGGGCTATCGTGCTGAGCGATCGGCCGAACGGAGAAAGCGTCAGATCGTATCGCGATCTACGGGTATGGAAGGAAGCAATGGACCTCGCGGTGGAATGCTACGCTCTGACCAAGGGACTCCCGAAAGAGGAAGTCTTTGGCCTTACGTCGCAGATCAGGCGCGCGGCGGCGTCCGTTCCGGCCAATATCGCCGAGGGTTACGGACGCGATAGCGCGGGGCAATACGTCAATTTCTTGCGCACTGCGCAGGGCTCCCTGAAAGAATTGGAAACGCATCTCCTTCTATCGGGCCGAATTGGCTTTATCGGGGAGCGTTCCGTTGAAGACATGCTCGACAGATCGGAGAGTGTCGGAAAAATGCTGCGCGGTTTGATCCGATCGATTCAGCGGTCCACTCATCCCACTGCCGAAGCCCGACTGCCGACTGCCGATGCAGTCGAAGGACGCAAGAAATGACCGACCAAGCCGCCCAAGCCTCCCAAGGCCTGCGCAACTTCAACATCAACTTCGGACCGCAGCATCCGGCCGCGCATGGCGTGCTGCGCCTCATTCTGGAGTTGGACGGCGAGGTCGTCGAGCGCGTCGATCCGCATGTGGGCTTTCTGCATCGCGGCACCGAGAAGCTCATGGAGGCGCGCACCTATCTGCAGAACGTGCCCTATTTCGATCGGCTCGACTATTGCGCGCCGATGAATCAGGAGCATGCGTTCTGCCTCGCCATCGAGCGCCTGCTCGGGGTCGAAGTTCCACGCCGCGGCCAGCTCATCCGCGTGCTTTACGCGGAAATCGGCCGTCTCTTATCGCATCTCTTGAACGTGACCTCGCAGGCGATGGACGTCGGCGCGCTCACGCCGCCGCTGTGGGGATATGAAGAGCGCGAGAAGCTGATGGTGTTCTATGAGCGCGCATCGGGTGCGCGCATGCACGCCAATTATTTCCGGCCCGGCGGCGTCGCGCGCGACCTGCCCGACCAACTCGTCGAAGACATTGGCGCCTTTTGCGATCCGTTCCTCAAAGTCGTCGACGATCTCGATGAGCTCTTCATCGGCAACCGCATCTTCAAGCAGCGCAACGTCGACATCGGCGTCATCTCTCTTGAAGACGCCTGGAAATGGGGCTTCTCAGGCGTGATGGTGCGCGGCTCGGGAGCGGCGTGGGATCTGCGCAAGGCGCAACCTTACGAATGCTACGAGGAGATGGAGTTCGACATTCCGGTCGGCAAGCATGGCGATTGTTACGACCGCGCCGTGATCCGCATGGAGGAGATGCGGCAGTCGACTTCGATCATGAAGCAATGCATTGAGAAGCTGATGCGCGCCGAAAATCGCGGCCCGGTGATGACGCAAAATCACAAGATCACGCCGCCGTCGCGCCGCGAGATGAAGCGCTCGATGGAAGCCTTGATCCATCACTTCAAACTCTTCACCGAAGGCTTTCATGTGCCTGAGGGCGAAGTTTACGCCGCGGTCGAGGCGCCCAAGGGTGAATTTGGCGTCTATCTCGTGTCGGACGGCGGCGATAAGCCCTATCGCTGCAAGATTCGCGCGCCGGGTTTTGCGCATCTGTCCGCCATGGATTTTCTCTGCAAGAACCACATGCTCGCCGACGTCTCGGCGATCCTGGGTTCGCTCGACATCGTGTTCGGGGAGGTCGATCGCTAATGTCCACCCGTCGTCTCGCCGAAGATCAACCCGCGAGCTTCGAATTCACGCCCGAAAACAAGGCGTGGCTCGAAACGCAGATCGCCAAATATCCCGATGGCCGACAGGCGTCGATGGTCGTGCCGGCGTTGTGGCAGGCGCAAAAGCAGAACGATAATTGGCTGCCGCAGGCGGCGATCGAGAAAGTCGCGGACGCGCTCGGCATGGCGAAGATTCGCGTGCTCGAAATCGCGACCTTCTATTCGATGTTCAATCTGGAGCCGGTCGGCAAATATTTCATCCAGCTTTGCGGCACGACGCCGTGTCTGCTCGCCGGCTCGGATGAGATCGTTGACGTGCTGCATCGCCGGGTCGGTCCTCAGCGGCGCGTGACCGACGACGGGCTGTTTTCCTGGCTCGAGGTCGAATGTCTCGGCGCGTGCTGCAACGCGCCGATGGTGCAGATCAACGACGACTATTACGAGGATCTGACCTCCGAGAACTTCGAGAAGCTTCTCGACAATCTCGCCGCTGGTCGCCCGGTAAAGATCGGCTCGCAGAAGGGTCGCGTTTCGTCGGAACCCGAGGGGGGGCTCACCAGCCTCGCCTCACTTTACGGCGAAGGGAAATAGTTGCGATGAGCATGATTGCCGAAACGATCAGTGAGATGGTCGACGTTGCGCGTGACATAGGCGCGTCGCTCGTGCGCCTCATTGGCGGCGTCCAGACGCCGCCGCTCGACAGCGCCGACGTCTCGGGGTTGTCCGAGTTGAAAGCCCGTGAACGCCGGAACCAAAACAACGCGCACGACGAAAGCGCGAGGAACGCCGATGCTCGCTGATTCAGATCGCATATTCACGAACCTTTACGGCATCGGCGATCGTTCGCTTGCCGGCGCAAGGAAGCGCGGGCAGTGGGACAACACCAAGGCGCTGCTCGACAAGGGCCGCGACGCGATCATCAATGAGATTAAGGCGTCTGGCCTGCGCGGGCGCGGCGGCGCGGGATTTTCGACGGGCCTGAAATGGTCCTTCATGCCGAAGGAGATCGATCCCAAACGGCCGCATTATCTCGTCATCAACGCCGACGAGTCGGAGCCCGGGACCTGCAAAGATCGCGAGATCATGCGGAACGATCCGCATACGCTGGTCGAGGGCGCGCTCGTCGCGAGCTACGCCATGGGCGCGCACGCCTGCTACATTTACATCCGCGGCGAATTCATCGCCGAGCGCATCGCGCTTCAGAAAGCCGTCGATGAGGCCTATGAGGCGCGGCTGATCGGCAAGGACAATATCCACGGCTATCCTTTCGATCTTTACGTCCATCATGGCGCGGGGGCCTATATCTGCGGCGAAGAGACCGCGCTGCTCGAAAGCCTCGAGGGCAAGAAGGGCATGCCGCGCTTAAAGCCGCCGTTCCCGGCCAATGTCGGTCTTTATGGCTGCCCGACGACGGTCAACAACGTCGAGTCGATCGCGGTCGCGCCGACCATTCTGCGCCGCGGCGCAGCCTGGTTCGCCGGCATCGGCAGACCTAACAACACGGGCACCAAGCTCTTTTCGATTTCCGGCCACGTCAACCGTCCGTGCAACGTCGAAGAGGCGATGTCGATCTCATTTCGCGAATTGATCGAGACCCATTGCGGCGGCGTGCGCGGCGGCTGGGACAATCTGCTCGCGGTCATTCCTGGCGGCTCGTCGGTGCGTTGCGTGCCGTCGCATGAGATTGTCGACTGCCCGATGGATTTCGACAGTCTCGTCGCGCTGAAGTCCGGCCTCGGCACCGCGGCGGTGATCGTCATGGACAAGTCGACCGACATCATCCGCGCGATTGCGCGCCTCGCTTACTTTTACAAGCACGAGAGCTGCGGCCAGTGCACGCCGTGCCGCGAGGGCACCGGCTGGATGTGGCGGGTCGTGCAGCGCATGGTCGAGGGCCGCGCGCACAAGAAGGAAATCGACATGCTGTTCGACGTGTCGAAGCAGATCGAAGGCCATACGATCTGCGCGCTCGGCGACGCAGCAGCCTGGCCGATCCAGGGACTCATCACCCATTTCCGCGACGTGATCGAGAAGCGCATCGATCAATATGCGGCCAATCCGCATCCCGATCCGATCCGCGTGGCGGCCGAGTGAGGCTCATGGCCCAAGAACCCGAAAATCTCGTTCTTGAGTTGCCGCGCGGGATGCGTGGCGACATCGCGGACCTTCGCGAAAGTATGCGCGGAATCCAGAATGACATTCGCGGCGTTCGCAATGTGCAGGACAATCACACCTTGCGTTTCGACTTCCTCGATGAGCGCGTCGAGACGCTTCGCGAAGCGTCGATGACTGCGCTCGGCTTTGCAGTGAATGCTGACGAAAAACATAAGAAAATTGAGGCGCTCCTCGCCGAATTGACCAAACGAGTCGAGAAGTTGGAGAAGGCGAAGTGACCAAGATTCTCGTCGATGGCGTCGAAGTGGACGTGCCGGGGGATTTCACCCTGCTGCAGGCGTGCGAGCAGGCCGGCGTCGAGGTCCCGCGCTTTTGCTATCACGAGCGCCTATCGATCGCCGGCAACTGCCGCATGTGCCTCGTTGAAGTGAAAGGCGGGCCGCCGAAGCCGCAGGCCTCCTGCGCCATGTCGGTGAAGGATCTGCGTCCCGGTCCGAACGGCGCGCCGCCAGAAGTCCTCACCAAGTCGCCGATGGTCAAAAAGGCGCGCGAAGGGGTGATGGAGTTTCTGCTCATCAACCATCCGCTCGACTGCCCGATCTGCGATCAGGGCGGCGAATGCGATCTGCAGGATCAGGCGCTCGTCTTCGGCGTCGACAGTTCGCGCTTTCACGAAAACAAGCGCGCGGTCGAGGACAAATATATCGGCGTCCTCGTTAAGACCGAGATGAATCGCTGCATCCATTGCACGCGCTGCGTCCGCTTCACTGCGGAAGTCGCCGGCACTGGGGATATGGGCGCTATCGGTCGCGGCGAAGATATGGAGATCACCACCTATCTCGAAAGCGCCATGACTTCCGAGTTGCAGGGGAATGTCGCGGATCTTTGTCCCGTCGGCGCCCTGCTTCCCAAACCGCAGAGTTTCCGCGCCCGCCCGTGGGAATATCAGAAGACCGAGACGATCGACGTCATGGACGCGCTTGGCTCGGCGATCCGCGTCGACTCGCGCGGCCGCGAAGTGATGCGCATTCTGCCGCGCATCAACGATCTTGTGAATGAGGAGTGGATCTCCGACAAGACGCGCCAGATCGTCGACGGCCTCAAGACGCAGCGTCTCGATCGCCCCTATATTCGCGAGAATGGACGGCTGCGTCCCGCTTCATGGCAGGAGGCGCTCGCCGCCGTCGCCGCAAAAACGAAAGCGACATCCGCGTCGCGCATCGGCGCGCTCGTCGGCGATCTTGCCGCGGTCGAAGAGACATTCGCGCTGAAGCTTCTTGCCCAGCAGCTTGGAACGCCGAACCTCGATTGCCGTCAGGACGGAGCCAAACTCGATCCGAAATTCGGCCGCGCGTCTTATCTCTTCAATGCGACGATCGCCGGCATCGAGCAGGCGGGCGCCGCGCTGATCATCGGCGCCAATCCGCGCAAGGAAGCGCCCGTTCTCAACGCGCGAATCCGCAAGCGCTGGCTCAAAGGCGACTTCAAGATTTCGCTTGTCGGCGAACGCGCCGATCTCACCTATGGATACGATTATCTCGGCGCCGGCCCTGAGTCGCTGTTGCAGTTCATCCGGTCCGCAAAGCCAGCGGAGAAACTGCTCGTCATCGTCGGACAGGGGGCCTTAGCGCGGGACGATGGAGAGGCGGCTCTCACGCTTGCCGCACAAGCCGCGCAAAGCCTCGGCGGCCTCGGCGATGGCTGGAACGGATTCTCGGTCCTGCATACGGCGGCCGCCCGCGTCGGCGCGCTCGATCTCGGCTTCACGCCAGGCGCCGGCGGATTGGACGCGCGCGCCATGGCGAAGACCGGCGCGCTCGATCTCATCTTCAATCTTGGGGCCGACGAACTTGCGATCGAGCCAGGCGCCTTCGTCGTTTACATCGGCGCGCATGGCGACCGCGGCGCGCATCGCGCCGACGTGATCCTGCCCGGCGCAGCTTACACCGAAAAGTCCGGTCTTTACGTCAATACCGAGGGCCGCGTGCAGCGCGCCTTCCGCGTTGTCTTCCCGCCCGGAGAAGCGCGCGAGGATTGGGCGGTGCTGCGCGCGCTCTCGGGCGCTCTCGGCAGTCCGCTGCCTTTCGACTCGCTCGCGGCGCTACGCCGCCGACTCGTCGAAGCGCATCCGCATTTTGCACAGGTGGATGAGATTGCGCCGGGCGAAGCCGCGCAGGTCGTCGCTCTCGCCAATCATCCGGCCGTAGCGATGAAGGACCCCTTCGTTCCGGCGATCCAGAATTTTTACTTCACAAATCCGATCGCCCGCGCCTCGGCGGTCATGGCGGAATGTTCGGCGTTGGCACAGGGCCGGCTGGCTCAAGCGGCGGAATAGGAGCTTTGGACGTGAGCAACGGTTGGGCGAGCGCCATTTCGGATTTCTTCATCGCGAATCCGCTTCTTCTCGCGTTCGTGAAGAGCGTCCTGCTCGCGGTCGTGCTGCTCATCTATGTGGCCTATGTCATCTTGGCGGACCGCAAGATTTGGGCGGCCGTGCAATTGCGTCGCGGACCGAATGTCGTCGGACCTTGGGGCCTTCTGCAGAGCTTCGCGGATTTCATCAAATTCGCGCTCAAGGAGCCGGTCATTCCGGATGTTGCCAATAAGGGCATTTTCCTGTTCGCGCCCTTCATCATGGCGACGCTCTCGATTGCCGCCTGGGCGGTCATTCCGGTCGCTGACGGTTGGGCGGTCGGCGACATCAACGTCGGCATCCTTTATATTTTCGCGCTGTCCTCGCTCGGCGTTTACGGCGTCATCATGGGCGGCTGGGCGTCGAACTCGAAATATCCTTTCCTCTCGGCGCTGCGCTCCGCGGCGCAGATGGTCTCTTACGAAGTCTCGATCGGCTTCGTCATTATCACCGTGCTGCTCTGCGCCGGCTCGCTCAATCTGACCGACATCGTCAACGCACAGGACACATCTTTCGGCATGGCCGGCTGGTATTGGCTGCGCCTTTTTCCGATGTTCATCATCTTCTTCGTCTCGGCGCTTGCTGAGACCAATCGTCCGCCCTTCGATCTCGTCGAGGCGGAGTCGGAGCTCGTCGCCGGATTCATGATCGAATATTCGGCGACGCCTTACGTGCTCTTCATGCTCGCCGAATATGTGGCGATCGTCACCATGTGCGCGCTGCTGACGATCCTGTTCTTCGGCGGCTGGCTGCCGCCGATCAAAATCGCGCCGTTCACCTATGTGCCGGGCGTGATCTGGTTCATCCTGAAGGTGAGCTTCTTCTTCTTCTTCTTCGCCATGGTGAAGGCTTTCGTGCCGCGCTATCGCTACGATCAGCTGATGCGTCTCGGCTGGAAAGTCTTCCTGCCGATCTCCCTCGCCATGGTCATCATCGTCGCCGCCGTGCTGCAGTTCTGGCCGGCGGGACCGGCAGGCGTTTGAGGCCGTCATGAAACTCGATCAAGCCGCCAAGTCGCTCTTTCTTTCGGAATTCGTCGGCGCATTCCTGCTGTCGATGCGCTACTTCTTCAAGCCGAAGGCGACGCTCAACTATCCGCATGAGAAGAATCCGCAATCGCCGCGCTACCGTGGCGAGCATGCGCTGCGACGCTACCCCAATGGCGAGGAGCGCTGCATCGCCTGCAAGCTTTGCGAGGCGATCTGCCCCGCGCAGGCGATCACCATCGAAGCCGGTCCGCGCCGCAATGACGGCACCCGCCGCACGACGCGCTACGACATCGACATGGTGAAATGCATCTACTGCGGCTATTGCCAGGAGGCCTGCCCGGTCGACGCCATTGTCGAGGGGCCCAATTCGGAATTCTCGGTCGAGACCCGAGAGGAGCTTTACTACACGAAGGAGCGTCTGCTCGAAAACGGCGATCGCTGGGAGCGCGAGATCGCGCGCAACATCGCGATGGACGCGCAATACAGGTAACACAAAGATATGACCTTGCGGCCTCACCCCCTCCCTGTCCCTTCCCCGCTGCGCGGGAGAGGGGACGCACGCGAGCAGTATTCGCGTAGCGCCGGGGTCGCGCCGAATCTGCTCCCTCTCCCGCGTAGCGGGGGAGGGGTGGGGTGGGGGCTCTCCGCGAACGAACACGCCGCATCGGCGCAGTAAGGACGAAGAACGTGCAGGCCGTATTTTTCTATCTATTCGCGACGATCATGATCGCCTCGGCGGCCGTGGTGATCCTCGCGCGCAATCCGGTGCACTCCGTGCTCTTCCTCATCCTCGCCTTCTGCAATGGCGCGGGACTGTTCCTGCTCGCCGGCGCTGAATTCCTGGCGATGATCCTGATCGTCGTCTATGTCGGCGCGGTCGCGGTGCTGTTCCTCTTCGTCGTCATGATGCTCGACGTCGACTTCGCCGAATTGAAGCAGGGCTTCATCAAATATCTTCCGGTCGGCGTCGGGGTTGGCGTCGTCGTGCTCGCGGAACTGGGTCTCGTGGCGATCGGCTGGCGTTCGGCGCCATCGGCGACTGAGGTCGTCGCCAATCCGATCATTCCGCAAATGAGCAACACCGCCGCGCTCGGGCAGATCCTTTACACGAAATATGTGATCTTCTTTCAGGCTTCGGCGCTCGTGCTGCTCACCGCCATGATCGGCGCCATCGTCCTCACGCTCCACCACAAGCCCAACATCAAGCGGCAGAAGATCGAGGAGCAGAACGCGCGCACGCGCGAGAATGTCATCGAGATCAAAAAAGTTCCGTTCCGGACCGGCGTGTAACGAGGGACACCCATGCTGACCATCGGCCTTACGCATTACCTCGTCGTCGCGGCGATCCTGTTCACGCTCGGCGTCGCCGGCATCATCTTGAACCGCAAGAACATCATCGTCATCCTCATGTCGGTTGAGCTGATCCTTCTTTCGGTCAATCTGAACTTCGTCGCCTTCTCACAGTCGCTCGCCGATCTCACCGGACAGGTGTTTGCGCTCTTCGTGCTTACCGTGGCGGCGGCCGAGGCGGCGATCGGCCTCGCGATCCTCGTCGCCTTCTATCGCAACCGCGGCACGATCGCGGTCGAAGACATCAATTCCTTGAAGGGCTGACCCCAGGATGATTTACGCCATCGTCTTTCTTCCGCTTGTCGGCTTTCTGATCGCGGGCGCGCTTGGACCCTGGATCGGCGCACGCGCCTCCGAGCTTATCACGACGGGCCTCTTGATGGTCTGCGCCGTCCTGTCGTGGATTGTCTTCTTCGACGTCGCGCTTGGTCACGATCATGGCTATGCGCCGATCGTCGGCAATTGGATGACCGTCGGCGCGCTCAAGGTCGACTGGGCGCTGCGCGTCGACACGCTGACGGCGGTGATGCTCGTCGTCGTCAACACGGTGTCGAGCCTCGTTCATCTTTACTCGATCGGCTACATGCACGAGGATCCGGATCGTCCGCGCTTCTTCGCCTATCTTTCGCTCTTTACCTTCGCCATGCTGATGCTGGTGACGGCCGACAATCTCGTGCAGATGTTTTTTGGCTGGGAGGGCGTCGGCCTCGCGTCATACCTCCTCATCGGTTTCTGGTATCAGAAGCCCTCGGCGAACGCCGCGGCGATCAAGGCGTTCGTCGTCAACCGTGTCGGCGACTTCGGCTTCGCGCTCGGGATTTTCCTCGTCTTCCAGCTGACCAAGTCGCTTGGCTTTGAGGAGGTCTTCGCCGCCGTCCCGGGACTTGCCGGCAAAACCATCCATGTTTTCGGCATGGATGTCGACGCGCTGACGATGGCGGCCTTCCTGCTCTTCATCGGCGCCATGGGCAAATCGGCGCAGTTCTTCCTGCACACATGGTTGCCGGACGCGATGGAGGGCCCGACGCCGGTCTCAGCGCTCATCCATGCGGCGACGATGGTGACCGCCGGCGTGTTCATGGTCGCGCGACTTTCGCCGATCTTCGAATATGCGCCTACTGCGCTCGAATTCGTCACCATCATCGGCGCGGTGACCGCCTTTTTCGCCGCGACGGTCGGTCTTGTCCAAAACGACATCAAGCGCGTCATCGCCTATTCGACCTGTTCGCAGCTCGGCTACATGTTCGTCGCGGAAGGCGTCGGCGCTTATTCGCTCGGCATCTTCCATCTCTTCACCCATGCCTTCTTCAAGGCGCTGCTGTTTCTTGGCGCGGGCTCGGTCATCCATGCGATGCATCATGAGCAGGACATGCGCAATATGGGCGGCCTGCGCAAAGACATTCCCTTCACCTTCGCGATGATGACGATCGGCACGCTGGCGCTGACCGGCTTTCCTTTTACCGCAGGTTATTTCTCCAAGGACGCTGTCATCGAGGCTGCCTTCGCCGCTGGCGAACACCATACGACGGCGATGGTCGGCTTCGTCGCGACCGTCGTCGCCGCGGGACTGACCTCGTACTATTCCTGGCGTTTGGTGTTCATGACCTTCTTCGGGCATCGCCCGGCGCATCCCGTCCCGGTCAATCATTCGCATGATGAACCGGCGACCGAGGACGAGCACGGTCACGGACATGACGATCACGGCCATCATGCGCCGCATGAATCGCCGCTCGTCATGCTCATTCCGCTCGCCGTGCTCGCCATCGGCGCGCTAGGCGCCGGCTACGTCTTCGAGCCTGATTTCGCCGGTCACGCCTATGCCGAATTCTGGAAGGGCGCGCTCTTTACCGGCGCGCACAATGAGATCCTGCACGAGATGCACGCCATCCCCGCCTGGGCCGGCTTCGCGCCGACAGCGATGATGGTCTTGGGCTTCCTCGTGTCGCTCTACGTCTATGTGCTCAGGCCCGGAACCGCGGAGGCTCTGGCGAGGACCTTCCCCCGCCTTTACCAGTTCCTGCTCAACAAATGGTATTTCGACGAGCTCTATGACTTCCTGTTCGTTCGGCCGGCATTCGCTATCGGCCGGCTGTTCTGGAAGGGCGGCGACGGCGCGATCATCGACGGTCTCGGACCTGATGGCGTCGCCGCGCGAGTGGCCGATGGCGCGCGGCTCGCCGTGCGTTTGCAGACCGGCTACGTCTATCACTACGCCTTCGCCATGCTCATCGGCGTCGCCGCCGTCGTCACTTATTTCGTCGCTGGAGGGCTGCGCTGATGTTCGGTTTCGGCATTCTCTCCGGGATCACCTTCCTGCCGCTCGTCGGCGTCGCCTTCCTGCTGACGCAGAAGGGCGACGATGAAGCGAGTCTGAAAAATATCCGCTGGGCGACGCTTGCGACCACGATCGCGACCTTCGTATTGTCGCTTGTCGTCTGGTCGAGGTTCGATACGGCAAGCGCGGCATTCCAGTTCGTCGAGGAGAAAAGCTGGCTGGGTTCCGGCCTTGTCTACAAGATGGGCGTCGACGGCTTTTCGATGCCCTTCGTTCTGCTGACGACCTTCCTGATGCCCTTCGCCATTCTCGCTTCATGGGAATCGGTCGAGAAGCGCGTCAAGGAATATATGATCGCGTTCCTCGTGCTCGAGACGCTGATGGTCGGCGTCTTCTGCGCGCTCGACCTCGTGCTCTTCTATCTCTTCTTCGAGGGCGGCCTTATTCCGATGTTCCTCATCATCGGAATTTGGGGCGGCAAGCGGCGCGTCTATGCGAGCTTCAAATTCTTTCTCTATACGCTCGTCGGATCGCTTCTCATGTTGGTCGCGATCCTCGCCATGTATGGCAAGGCCGGCACGACCGACATCGCCGTTCTGTTGAAGACCGACTTCCCGAAGGAGATGCAGACTTGGCTCTGGCTCGCCTTCTTCGCGTCTTTCGCGGTGAAGATGCCGATGTGGCCGGTGCACACCTGGCTACCTGACGCCCACGTGGAGGCGCCAACGGCGGGTTCGGTGATCCTCGCCGCCATTCTCCTTAAGATGGGCGGCTACGGCTTTATCCGCTTCTCTCTGCCGATGTTCCCCGACGCTTCGACCTATTTCGCGCCGCTCATCTATGCGCTTTCGGTGATCGCGATCGTCTACACGTCGCTCGTGGCGCTGGTTCAGGAAGACATCAAGAAGCTCATCGCCTATTCGTCAGTGGCGCATATGGGGTTTGTCACGATGGGCCTCTTCACGCTCAATCCTCAGGGCATGCAGGGCGCGATCTTCCAGATGATCTCGCATGGCTTTGTCTCCGGCGCGCTGTTCCTTTGCGTCGGCGTCATCTATGACCGCATGCATACGCGCGAGATCGCCGCCTATGGCGGCCTCGTCAACCGCATGCCGATCTACGCCTTCGTCTTCATGTTGTTCACCATGGCCAATGTCGGCCTGCCTGGAACGACGGGCTTCATCGGCGAATTCCTGTCGCTGACCGGCGCGTTCCAGGCGAATAGCTGGGTCGCGCTGATCGCGACGAGCGGCGTCGTCTTGTCTGCGGCTTACGCGCTTTATCTCTACCGCCGGGTGATCTTCGGCGCTCTTGAGAAGGCGAGCCTTAAAAGCATCACCGATTTGACGCCGCGCGAGATTGCGATTTTCGCGCCGCTTGTGCTGATCACGATCTACTACGGCGTGCAGCCGCAGCCGATCTTAAGCGCGACGCAGGCTTCGGTCGATAATCTCATCCAGACCCATACGGCGCTCATCGACGCGATTAAGCTCGCGGCCGCCGGACATTGATGGATCGCTGACGATGCCCTTCTTCGTTCAACTCGCGCATCATTTTCTTCCCGAGACCATCCTCGCCGTCGGCGTGATGGTTCTCATCCTGATCGGCGCCTGGCGAGGCGAGCGTGGCTTTAGCCTCGTCGATGAAATGGCCGTGGGCATGCTGGGTCTCGCTCTGGTCACGATTGCGTTGTCGAGCACGCCCGACACGAGCGTTTTCGATGGCGCCTATATCGACGACGGGTTTTCGCGTTTCATGAAGGCGCTGACCCTCATCGGCGCGATCGCGTCCATTCTGATGTCTGTCGATTGGCTGCAGCGCAACGGACTCGAAAAATTCGAATATCCGGTGCTGATCATTCTTTCGACGCTCGGCATGCTGCTGCTGATTTCGGCGGATAATCTTATCGCGCTCTATCTCGGTCTTGAGCTGATGTCGCTCGCGCTCTACGTCATGGCCGCCTTTGCCCGCGACGATGGGCAATCGTCGGAAGCGGGCCTGAAGTATTTCGTCCTCGGCGCGCTTTCTTCCGGCATGATGCTTTATGGCGCATCGCTGCTCTATGGCTTCGCCGGAACGGTGTCCTTCGCCGGAATCGCCGCAGTCGTTTCGACCTCGGCGCCGATCGGCGTGATCTTCGGGCTTGTCTTTGTTCTGGCGGCGCTCGCCTTCAAAATGTCTGCGGCGCCTTTCCATATGTGGACGCCAGACGTTTATCAGGGCGCGCCGACTCCGGTCACCGCCTTCTTCGCTTCGGCCGCGAAAATGGCCGCAGTTGCGATCACCGCCCGCATCGTCGTCACCGCCTTCCCTGGCGTGAAGGATCAATGGCGTCAGATCGTCGTCTTCATTTCCATCGCGTCGATGCTGCTTGGGTCTTTCGCCGCGATCGGACAGGAGAATATCAAGCGGCTGATGGCCTATTCCTCCATCGGCCACATGGGCTTTGCGCTGATCGGGCTCGCCGCCGGCGACGAGGCGGGCGTGCGCGGCGTCGCGATCTATCTGACGATCTATCTCATCATGACTCTCGGGACGTTCGCCGCCATTCTCGCCATGCGCGTCCAGGGCCGGTATGTCGAGAATGTTTCCGATCTCGCCGGCCTGTCGCGCACCAACGGTTGGATGGCTTTCTTCCTAGCGATGCTGATGTTCTCGCTTGCCGGCATTCCGCCGCTCGCGGGCTTTTTCGCCAAATATTACGTGCTCCTCGCCGCGGTCGACGCCGGGCTTTTCGGCCTTGCGGTGATCGGCGTTCTGGCGAGCGCGGTCGCGGCCTACTACTATTTGCGGGTCGTCAAGGTCATGTATTTCGACGAGCCAGCGCCCGCTTTCGATCGCGCGCCGATGGCGCTGCGCGCCGTGCTCGCCGTCTCGACTCTGGCGCTGCTTGGATTTTGGGTCTATCCCACGCCGGTTGTGGATGCGGCGGCAGCGGCCGCCAAATCGCTTTTCTAGAGCGCGCTGCGAAAAAGTGGATGCCGGTTTTTCGCACAAAGCGCGCTCTAAGCTTTTGGAATCGATCACGTCATCTGCGTTTAGGCGATTCCGCCTAAACGCAGCGTGATCTAGGAAGGAAATCTGCGCGTGGAGTTGGGATTATTGGCGCGCGCCCGCGGCGTGCGCCTCCTCGCGCTGGAGAGCGTCGATTCAACGAACGACGAAGCCCGCCGCCTGATCGAGGCGGGCGAACGTGGGCCTCTTTGTGTCGTCGCCGCGCGGCAGACCCACGGTCACGGCCGTCTCGGCCGTGAATGGATTTCGCCGGCCGGCAATCTTCATGCGAGCTTTGTTCTGAGCGATTTCGGCGAGACCGCCATCGCGCCGCAGCTTGGCTTCGTCGCGGGCGTCGCGGCGCTCTCCGCCTTGCGCGCGGCGATGGGCGAGGCCGCCCGCTTTGCGCTGAAATGGCCGAACGATTTGCTGCTCGATGGCGCCAAGCTCGGCGGGATTTTGCTTGAGAATGTTGGCGTGCCGACAGGCGACGCGCGCGCGCCGCGCGGCTTTGTCGCGATTATCGGCATCGGCGTCAATTGCGTTGAAGCGCCCCGCGATCTGCCCTTTGAGGCGTGTGCGTTAACGTCAAAGGGCCCGAACGCGCCCGACGCGGCGACCCTCTTTACGCTTCTTTCCGATGCGCTCGTCGAAACGCTCGATCTTTGGGCCTGCGGCGAGGGCTTCGCGCGCATTCGCGACGCATGGCTCAAGGATGCCGCCTATCTCGGCGCTAACATCCGCGTCGAGCTTCCGCGCGAGACTGTCGAGGGACGCTTCGAGATGCTCGACGCGACCGGCCGGCTTGTGCTCATGACGCGCGAAGGCGAGCGCGTGATCGAGGCGGGCGACGTGTCGCTCGGGCCTCGGCAGACCGCGGCGGGAGGCGTCGCATGACGACGCCCGAGGCCGACCTCGTCTTCCTGCCGCTCGGCGGCTTGGGCGAAATCGGCATGAACATGGCGCTCTACGGCTACGGGCCGCCGCAAAAGCGCAAATGGCTGATGGTCGATTGCGGTCTCGGATTTCCCGGGCCGGAGCTTCCCGGCGTCGACCTTGTCTTTCCCGATATCGCCTTCGTCGAAAAGATCGCGCGCGATCTCGTCGGCATTTGCATCACCCATGCGCATGAGGATCATATCGGCGGGCTCGCGACACTATGGCCGCGCCTCAACTGCAAGGTCTTCGCCACGCCCTTCGCTGCTGGCCTTCTTGAAGTGCGGCGGCTCAACGAACCCGGCGCGCCGAAGATCGACATCGCCTTGACCCATGCCGGCGCGAAACTCGATCTCGATCCATTCCAGGTCGAATATGTCGCCGTCGCGCATTCGATTCCCGAAGCGAATGCGCTCGCGATCCGCACGCCGCTCGGCGTGCTCATCCATACTGGCGACTGGAAAATCGACCCCGAACCGGGAGTTGGAACACGCATTGACGAAGCGCGGTTGCGTGCGCTGGGTGATGAGGGCGTCGCTGCGCTCATCTGCGATTCGACCAATATTCTGCGCGAGGGCGACAGTTTCTCGGAGGCCGACGTCGCGCGCACCCTGCGCACGTTGATCGCCGAAGCGCCGGGCCGCGTGCTGGTGACGACTTTCGCCTCTAATGTCGCGCGGCTGCGCGCTATCGCGGAGGCGGCGCAAGCCTGCGGTCGCACTGTCGTCGTCGCGGGACGAGCGATGGATCGCGCCATTCAGGTGGCGCGCGACTGCGGCTATCTCGATGGGTTGCCCGGATTTCATGCGCCGGAATTGCTGCCGACGCTGCCGCGCGACAAGACGGTGGTCATCGCCACCGGCAGCCAGGGCGAAACCCGCGCGGCGATGGCGCGGGCGGCGGTAAATGATCATCCGGCGATCAAACTTGTCGCCGGCGATCGCGTGATCTTTTCTTCGCGCGTCATTCCGGGAAATGCGCGCGACGTTTTTCGCATCATCAACAATCTTTGCGATCTCGGCGTCGAGGTCATCACCGACCACGACCACCTCGTGCATTGCTCTGGCCATCCGCGCCGCGGCGAGGTCGCGCAAATGTACGAATGGGTCCGGCCACAGATCGCCGTTCCGGCGCATGGCGAGGCGCATCATCTCACCGAGCACGTGGCCTTCGCCAAGACGCATGGCGTGTCGCAGGTCGTCTCTGCGCGCAACGGAAATATCGTGCGGCTGGCGCCGGGCGCGGCGGGCGTGATCGGCGAGGCGCCGCACGGACGTCTCCTGAAGGATGGCGATGTCGTCATCAGCGAAGATGATGGCGCCGTGCGCGATCGCGCGCGGCTCTCTTTCGCCGGCGTTATTTCCATCGCGCTCGCCGTCGATCGCAAGGGCGAACTCGTCGGCGATCCGGACGTCGTTTTCTCCGGGGTGCCGAAGCGCGGCAAATTCGGCGAGGATATAGGCGAAGTCATCGACGAGGCGCTCTTCGCCGCCTTCGACGGGTTGTCGCGCCCGCGACGGCGCGACGCCGACGCCGTTTCAACAGCGATTGAGCGCGCCGTTCGCGGCGCCGTCTCGTCGGTGTGGGGCAAGAAGCCGACCGTGCATGTGATGGTCGTCGCGACGTAGCGGAACCCTCTCCCACAGGGAGAGGGTCGGTCCGAAGGACCGGGGTGAGGGGCTTCACTCGCAATGCTTTGCACGCAACCCCTCACCCGACCCCGCTTCGCGGGGCCACCCTCTCCCTAAGGGAGAGGGTTCGCGCGTTCTTTTAAGTCGCTGCTGGATCGCCAAGCAGATACGCTGCGCCCAGAGCGAATCGCGCATGGACCACAAGCCCACCTATTACGAATTCTTCGCTGGCGGCGGCATGGCCCGCGCCGGGCTTGGCGAGGGCTGGCGCTGCCTCTTCGCTAATGATTTCGACCGGAAGAAAGCCGAAAGCTACCGCGCCAATTGGGGCGGCGAAGAGCTGCACGTGGGGGACGTGCGAGAGATATCCACAGCGCAATTGCCGGGCCGCGCCGATCTCGTCTGGGCGTCCTTTCCCTGTCAGGACCTGTCGCTCGCTGGCGCCGGCGCCGGACTGAAGGGCAAAAGGTCGGGGACCTTCTGGCCCTTCTGGGATTTGATGAAGGCGTTGCGTAAGGAAGGACGCGCGCCGTCACTCATCGTTCTCGAAAATGTCTGCGGCGCGCTCACGTCGCATGGCGGCAAGGATTTTATCAAAATCTGCGAGGCGCTGGCGCGGGAGGGCTACAAGTTCGGCGCGCTGATCATCGACGCCGCGCTGTTCGTTCCACAATCGCGTCCGCGGTTATTCATTATCGCTGCGCGGGAGGATGTGATTCTTCCCGCATCTCTCCTCCGTCATTGCGAGCGAAGCGAAGCAATCCAGAGCCGCACCAGAGATTCTGGATTGCTTCGCTCCGCTCGCAATGACGGCTTTCACTCGCGCGCGCTTGTCGCCGCGCATGAGCGCTTGCCGAAAGCCTTACGTGACAACTGGCTCTGGTGGAATCTGCCGGCGCCGCCGCCGCCGCCGCGCAACACGTCGTTGATCGACATGATCGAAGACGCTCCGGCTGACGTTGAATGGCACAGCGGCGCCGAGACGAAGGCGCTCATCGCCATGATGAGCGAGGTCAATCTCGCGAAGATCGCCGAGGCGAAGCGCGCCGGCCGCAAAATGGTTGGAACGCTCTATCGTCGCACGCGCTATCAGAATGGCGAAAAAATCCAGCGCGCCGAGGCGCGTTTCGACGAGGTCGCTGGCTGCCTGCGCACGCCGGCCGGCGGCTCCAGCCGTCAATATGTGCTGGTGATCAATAAGGGCAGGGTGCGCTCGCGGCTGATGTCGGCGCGCGAGACGGCGCGGCTGATGGGACTGTCGGATGAATATATTTTGCCAGAGAATTACAACGAGGCCTACCATTTAACGGGTGACGGCGTCGTCGTTCCAGTCGTGCGGCATGTCGCGGCAAATCTCCTGGAGCCGTTGCTGAATGCATGCGTCGTTAGGGAGGCGGCTTGAGCCCCCTCCCTAACCCTCCCCCGCTTCGCGGGAGAGGGAGCGCTCCCTCTCCCGCAAGCGGAGCGCAGCGGGGGAGGGCTGGGGAGGGGGTTTTACGCGTGAGCGTGAAAGAAACGCGCGCCCAGCGCTCCGCCATCATGCGCGCGGTGAAGGGGCGCGACACCTCTCCCGAAATCGCCGTGCGGGCGATGTTAAGAAAATTCGCGCCGGGTTATCGGCTGCATCGCAAGGACATTCCCGGCAATCCTGACATCGCCTTCATCGGACGCAAGCGCGCGATCTTCGTTCACGGCTGCTTCTGGCACGGACATGATTGCCCGCGCGGCGCGCGCTTGCCCAAGGCCAACGCCGACTATTGGCGCACGAAGATCGCCAAAAATGTCGCGCGCGACGCCGCGCATCAGACGGCGCTCGCTGCCCAAGGCTGGCGCGCGCTCATCATCTGGGAATGCGAATTGAAGGACCGCGCCGCAGTGGAAAAAAAGCTGCGGGGATTTTTGAAGTAGGGGGCGTTGTAACCCTCTCCCTATGGGAGAGGGTTGGCGCGCGCCTCGACCCTTCGCGCGCAACCCTTCGCCCGCTCAATCCTTGGCGCGCTCGACATAGGCGCCGTCTTCGGTCTGGATGACGACGCGCGTGCCGGTCTGAATATGCGGCGGCACCATGGCGCGCGCGCCATTGGAGAGCTTCGCCGGCTTATAGGAAGAAGATGCCGTCTGACCTTTCAGCGCCGGCTCGGTCTCGACGACTTCGAGCGTCACGCGGGGCGGCAATTGGATCCCGACCGGCTGTCCGTTGAACATCGACAGGATGCAGACCATGCCTTCCTGCAGCCACTGCGCCTGATCGCCGATCGTGTCGCCGGACACGGCGACCTGCTCGTAGCTCGCCTGATTCATGAAGTGATAGCCGCCGTCGTCATTGTAGAGATAGCTGAAGTCCTGATCTTCGACGAAGGCGCGCTCGACCTGCTCGGTCGTCTTGTAGCGATCCGAAACTTTCACGCCGTCGGAGAGGCGGCGCATGTCGATCTGCGTCGTCGGCGTGCCCTTGCCGGGGAAAAAACTTTCGGCGGTCAGGACGACATAAAGCTGCCCGTCATCTCTCTCGATGATATTGCCTTTGCGAATTGAACTGGCGATGACTTTCACGTCGGTATCCCTTATTGCCGGCCTGGTTTATGAACGGCGGTAAGACCATATTTCGGGCGCGCCGGCAATCCGGGGCCCCGCCCCGTGGGGAGGCCTTATGACGCGCGCGTCACACTGGTGGGCTCGGGATGTCTATGCCGATCGCAAGCCCTTTCTTAAGGCGCGCACGGCAATCACGGCCGCGGCCCGGCGCTTCTTCGCGTCAGAGGGCTTTTCCGAGGTGGAGACGGCGGCGCTTCAGCTATCGGGCGGCAATGAAACGCATCTTTCGGCCTTCCCGACGGTGTTGATCGGTTCGGGCGACGAGCGCAGCCGGCTTTATCTTCATACCTCGCCGGAGTTTTCCTGCAAAAAGCTGCTCGCGGCCGGCGAAGAGCGGATTTTCACGCTCGCGCGGGTCTTTCGCAATCGCGAGCGCTCGGCCCTGCACCACCCGGAATTCACCATGCTGGAGTGGTATCGCGCCGCCGAGCCGACCCTGCGGCTGATGGAGGATTGCGCCGGACTGCTGGCGAGCGCGGCCAAGGCGGCCGGGGCGAGCGATTTCGCCTGGCGGGATCGGGTCTGCGATCCTTTTGCCGAACCAGAGATCATCAGCGTCTGCGAGGCCTTTGCGACCCACGCCAGCATCGATCTCGAAGCGCTGCTCGACGATCGCGACGGGCTGGCGCGCGCCGCCGACCGCGACGGCATAAGAATCGCCCAGGACGACAGCTGGTCGGATCTGTTCAGCAAGATCATGTCCGAAAAGATCGAGCATCTGCTCGGTCGCGAGCGGCCGACGATCCTGACTGACTATCCGCTAAGCGAGGCGGCGCTGGCCAGCGCCAACGTCGATGATCCGCGCTTCGCCGACCGTTTCGAACTCTACGTTTGCGGCGTCGAGCTCGCCAATGGCTTCGCCGAACTGACAGACGCGGCGGAGCAGCGCCGGCGATTTGAAACGCGGATGCAGGAAAAGCTTCGCATCTACGGCGAGACCTATCCGATCGACGAGGATTTCTTGGCGGCGCTTGCGGAAATGCCGCCAGCCTGCGGCGTCGCGCTTGGCTTCGACCGGCTGGTGATGCTGGCGACCGGGGCTGAGCGCATCGAACAGGTCCTGTGGACGCCGGTGGCCGAGCGCGGATCAGCGCTCTAGTTCTCCCCGAAGCGCTCCAGGAGAATCGGTGAAGAATCGTTTTTCCTCACCCTCATCCTGAGGAGCCGCCCGCAAGTCGGGTCTACCCGACTTGCGAATTTTAATGTCGATCTCGGGCAAGCCAGAGATCGATGGCGGCGTCTCGAAGGACGAGGTGAGGAAAAATACGCGAAACCAGGTTTCCTCGTCCTTCGAGACGGCCTCTTCGAGGCCTCCTCAGGATGAGGAAACCCTTCACCCGATCGCTCCCAAAATGCATCGGTTTCGCTTCCAAAATCGCCCGCCTTGGGGTAGAAGACGCTGCATCGCAACAACAGCCAGCGTCTTTTAGTTCCGGCCGCCCATCGGCGGCCGCAGAGGCGGTTGTTTTACCTGGGCCGGCCCTTTCACCATGCAGCTGCGCAATATCGCCATCATCGCTCACGTCGACCATGGCAAGACTACGCTCGTCGACCGCCTGCTCCAGCAGTCGGGCGCCTTTCGTGAGAACCAGCGCGTCGCCGAGCGCGTCATGGATTCGAACGATCTCGAAAAGGAGCGCGGCATCACCATCATGGCCAAGGCGACCTCGATCGCCTGGAAGGATGTGCGCATCAACATCGTCGACACGCCCGGCCACGCCGATTTCGGCGGCGAGGTCGAGCGCATCCTGTCTATGGTCGATGGCGCGATCGTTCTGGTCGACGCCGCCGAAGGCCCGATGCCGCAGACGAAATTCGTCGTCGGCAAGGCCTTGAAGATCGGCCTCAAGCCCATCGTCTGCGTCAACAAGGTGGATAAGCCCGACGCGCGTGTGACCGAAGTCGTCAACGAAGTCTTCGATCTTTTCGCGGCGCTCGACGCCACCGACGAGCAGCTCGATTTCCCGATCATCTATGGCTCGGCCAAGCAGGGCTGGATGGCCGAGGAGCCCACCGGCCCGCAGGAAGGCATGGCGCCGCTCTTCGATCTCGTGCTCAAGCACGTGCCGGAGCCCACCGTCGAAGAGGGCGGTTTCCGCATGCTCGGCACGCTCTTGGAGGCGAACCCCTATCTTGGCCGCATCATCACCGGCCGCGTGTTCTCGGGCTCGGTGAAGCCGAACCAGCCGGTGAAGGTGCTCGACCGCACGGGCAAGATCGTCGAGCAGGGGCGCGTTTCGAAAATTCTCGCCTTCCGCGGCATCGAGCGCCAGCCGATCGACGAGGCGGAAGCCGGCGACATCGTCGCCATCGCCGGCCTCGAGAAATTCAACGTCGCCGATACGCTCTGCGCGCTCGATGTGAACGAGCCGCTGCAGGCGCAGCCGATCGATCCGCCGACGCTCTCGATGACCTTCCTCGTCAACGACTCGCCGCTCGCGGGCACGGAAGGCGACAAGGTCACGAGCCGTATGATCCGCGCGCGTCTCTTCAAGGAGGCCGAAGGCAATGTGGCGCTGCGCGTCGAGGACGCGCCGATGGGCGACGCCTATATCGTTTCGGGCCGCGGCGAGTTGCAGCTCGGCATCCTGATCGAGACCATGCGCCGTGAAGGTTTCGAGCTTGGCGTGTCGCGTCCGAAGGTTGTCTACAAGAAGGATGAGAACGGCGAAATTCTCGAGCCGATCGAGGAAGTCGTCATCGACGTCGACGAGGAGCATAGCGGCGTCGTCGTGCAGAAGATGAACGAGCGCAAGGCCGAAATGATCGAGATGAAGCCTTCGGGCGGCAATCGCCTGCGGCTTGTCTTCCACGCGCCGACGCGCGGCCTCATCGGCTATCAGGGGGAACTCCTCACCGACACGCGCGGCACGGCGATCATGAACCGGCTGTTCCATGAATATGCGCCCTTTAGGGGCGACATTCAGGGCAGGCGCAACGGCGTGCTGATCTCGAACGATTCCGGCGAGGCCGTCGCCTACGCCATGTGGAAGCTGGAAGACCGCGGGCCGATGATGATCGAGCCGGGCTGCAAGGTCTATCGCGGCATGATCGTCGGCGAGCACACGCGCGACAATGATCTCGAGATCAATGTCCTGAAAGGCAAGCAGCTCACCAACATCCGCACGCAGTCGAAGGACGAGGCGGTGCGGCTGACGCCGCCGATTCAGATGACGCTCGAAAAGGCGCTGGCCTATATCGAGGACGATGAGCGCGTGGAAGTGACGCCGAAATCAATCCGCCTGCGCAAGGTCTATCTCGATCCCAACGACCGCAAGAAGGCGAAGGGCAAGGCCGCGCTGGTGGAGTGAGGAGGCTCACGCCCGTCCCGCGAGATCATGGCGTCACGCAATCTGCTGAGATGAACATTGCCTTGTTCTTGACGCTGCTTGGCAGGCCGGGTCCTTGGATCGCTTCACCTCTGCGCTCGGATTCCGTGAGCCGGTGATTGAGCTCAAGCAAGAACGCGAGGGGATCGGCGGTTTTTCCCATGCTATAGGCATTGCGAACCGCCTTATCGAGGGTCGCGTGGGCGTCTTTAAGTGGGTTGGAGCCAGGCAATTCGAGAGTCCGGTACATCTCACGGAAGGACTGCTTGCGCTTTGCGCGCATGTCATTGCGGCGCTTCCGCAGTTCGCGCGCTGCCTTCGCGACTGCCTCTATGTCTTTGGCGGTAGGCTTCTGCGGCCAGGGGAATGTGTCAAAGACGGTATTCGAGGTATAGCGGAAACGCTCGGTGAGCGTTGAGCACCTATTAATGAACCAGATCCAATGGATGCCGCTTTGCAGCACTCCAAATGAGTAATCATCGTCGTGCGCAAATACCATGCACGCAGCATTCGGCCTGATTTTAGATGAGACGAACTCAAATACGGGACGCTTCGTGACCTGACCGCATGCAATGTACCGCCGTAGTTTGGAAATTTCTTCGATCATGTCCTCGCGGGGATATGACAAGACCCACCATTTTTTTAGGAAATTGGCGTGGTGCTTGTTGATCTTCGCGTTCGGGTTCTTGTCCAAAATTTCCTTATTGCGCTTCTTTTCTTCGGCGGCGGCGGCTTCGCGGTCAGGCAGGACCTGCTTCTGAACGCGAGCAAAAAGCTCCTTGAAAGCCTGCGCGCTTGTGATGTCTAACCCGTGAAAGTCGATTACGAACCTGCTCGGCTTCGCTTCGATGTCACCGATCAAGTCGTCGGCAATCAGGAAAGGAAACAGAGCGGCCCTGTAATCAGGATGGCGCTTAAGTGCTGCGTGCGCTTCATCCGGGGTCATCAGGAATCCCTCATGGCCGTGGGTTTGACCCTGATGACAACCGCCCCGCGTGTTCGCATTAATGCGCTTCGCAGAGGTCACGTCGGTTGTGAATGAGAGTGCTGCATTGATGGCGGGGAAATCCTCGTGCCGCCACCCGATCGCCGGATCATTGCCCTCCTGAATATAGAGACGCTTCGATCCCGGCTCTTTACCTTTTACCCAATTGACGATCGACACGTGCACACTCGCGTCGCCGGACCATGCCATGCTTGAAACAGCTTCGGTGATCGTCCCACCGTTCTGGGTGATGTAATCGAGACCTGCCTCACGGGTGTAGTTCTGGCGAATGGTGTTGGTGCCAACGAGCCCGGCGTGTTGGCCGTCGGCAAGCTGGTCGTGCGCTTTGCGAAACCAATAGACGCAATAGTCCGATCGGCCGTCGATCTCTGGATAGTGCTGCCGGAGGTTTTGTAGATAACCCGGCTCCATTTCCTTCTGGGCTTTATTCTTGCTCTGATAGGGGGGATTGCCAACGATGGCATTGACCTTTGGCCACTTGGCGAAGAGCGCGTCCTCGCAACGGATATTGTCGTCGAGGTTATCGAGCGGCAGCGCCTCGTCCTTGTGAAAGGCGAGTTCGCCGGTACCCTTCGTGAATTCGCCCTCATCGTCGTCCGCGAGGGCATCAATGGACTCGTCGAGCGCAAGCTTTTTGGCGATCATCAGCGATACTTTGGCAAGCTCCACGCCGAAGGAGTCGAGGTCGATGCCGTGGAACTGAAGTGGGCGGATGGCGACGAGCTGCTTCGATTGGTTTTGGAATTCTTTATGACTGACGAGCGCTTTGAGGCGAAGCAAGATGCGCTGGTCGAGGCGCGCAAGCTCGCGGAACGCAACATAAAGGAAGTTGCCGCTTCCGCAGGCAGGGTCGAGCACCTCGAACTCTGCCAGCTCGCGGCGCAACGCTGCGAGCTGCTTCATGGTTGTCGCTGCGTCGATGCGTTCTCGCCACGGCTTGACGATCGTCGGCCCGACAATGCGCTGGATGTCAGCCTCGGATGTGAAGTGCGCGCCAAAGGCATGACGCGCGGCAGCGTCCATACTCTGTTGGAACAGGGTGCCGAATATGGCGGGGTTGACCTTCGACCAGTCCTTGAGCGCCGCGCCTTGATCGTCGGGAGCGTCTCCGCCAATGAGGTCTAGCTCGAACTCCGTCAATTCGACTGGATTGATGCGAGAGAACAGGCCGCCATTGAAATAGCGAACGCCGACGAACCGGCCGCCCCTGGCGGGGTTCGGGTCGTTCATTTGTCGGAAAAGACCGCCAAAGAGGTCGTAGGAGCTTTGTTTGTTGTGAAGGCAATCGTCCACGATGCCTTTGATAGTTCCCGCCGGTAGCAGGTCGATGTCCTCGGCGAACATGGCAACCACGGTTTGCAGGACGAAGCGCTGCGCCTGCTCCCGCGGCAGGGGATTTTTCAGACGGCGGGTGAGCCGCTTGAACAGCTCGGCCATTTTATCGGCCGCCCGGCGGGATACTTCGTCGCGATCGTTGTTGAACTGCGGCTTGCGCTCGACGGGAAAAAGGAAATTGAAGGCGGTATATCGCTTCGGCAGGTCCTTGAGTGCAACGCGGTCGACCGGCTCGTCGAGCTGGCGATCAAAGTCATAAATCCAAAACTCATCGAAATTGCACAGCACGACATAGCGTGGACGGTTCGGGACGGCGTTTACCCAATAGTCAAAGGCCTGGCGAACATGGAGCTGGAGCTTCTCGCCGCCCTTCTTCATTTCGATAAGAAGACGCGGTTTCCAAATCAGGTCCGCGAAACTCGTGCCTTTGCTCGACGTTTTCTTAATGCGATATTCAAGCGTCGCGCCGGCTTCCTTGTATCCCTCGTGACCGAAAGCCCTGAAAAGACGGTCGCAAAAAACCTGGGCCTCTCCTTTTTCGTCGCCGCTTAGCTTGCTGACGTACGCAACAAAGCTAGTCAGATCATCGACGATTTTGGACATCAGCCAGTTCCATTGGAGTTGAACGAATCGCTTCGGCAAGCGCTGGGCATCCGCGATGCCGCCTTCCCGTCCCAGCCATTTTTCGATGAAATTTTAATGGGCGCGCTTTGGCCCTCAACGACTCCGGACATGGCGGAAATCTATCCCATGGCAGAAGACTGGGGAAAGATTTATCTCCATTTTAGGAGCGAGCCGCGCCGGGTCGCGTGACGGCGATGGGCACCCGCCTACTGCAGACCCACCGGATCGATGACGCCGCGCGGGCAGCCGGGGTCCGTCGCCGGCGCGGCGGCGATGAGGTCGGCGAGCTTGCTGTCGGGTTTGATGTCGCCGACCAATCCGATGGTCATCTCGACAATCAGATTTCGGCCAGCGTCTCTCTTGCATGCAACGCGCACGCGATCGGCGGCGCCGTCGCCGAAGGTCTCATTGAACGCCGCCTTGAGCTGGTCGCGCGTCACTTCCTCGCCGATATGCGAAGCAAAAAGCTCCTGAACCTTTGAAGCATTGAGCTGCGACATCAAGGCGAGCGAGCGCGAAAAATAGATATCCGCTTCGCCCCCCGGAAAGCACGTGCCATGCTTGATCCACTCGTGCCGTTCGAGAAGAGACATCGTTCCCGGCATAACTTCTGACAAGGCGTTCCTTGTCGCGTCGGACAGTTCAGGCTCGGGCAAGCCGTTCCACCTGTCGTCCTTATCGGCCGCGATAATGTGGCGATCGACCTTGCAGTATTGTTTTTTCGGCCAGAGTCCATGCAACGTGAAATGCGTCGCATCGAATCGGTCGGGCCGTTGCGTCTCGCATTCCACCTTGTCGGGCTTGCCTTCGCAAAAGGCCGGCTGCCAGCTGACGGCAAGGATGTAGTCGGGCTTTTGAGCCGCTTGCCCGCCGTCCTGCCCCTGCTGTTCGCCAGAATCGCTCGGGACCTGCCCGCCGCCGTCGGCGAGCTCCGCTTCGCCGCATCCGACGGCGACCCACCGTCGCCCTGGATGAGCGTCGGGCACGTCGATAAGATAATGTGTGGCGTCCGGCTTGTTCTTGGCGAAAATAGAGTAACGCCCACTCGGCTCAACGCTGACATTGCCCGGATTGGCGCCGGTTCTGATGGACTGAACCGCGGGACAAGATTGATGAGCGACAAAGGTTCCGGACGCAGGCGTCTCCGCGCTCGCGCCATGCGCGATAAGCAACACGGATGAACAAAGCAGGGATCGAACAGCCAATGCGCGCAAGGGGATAACTCCAAAATATAGAACGCGCGGAATGGTAATGCCGGCGCTGCGGGCGAGCAAGCATCGCCACATCTCAGCCGTCATGGCCGGGCTTGTCCCGGCCATCCACGTCGAGAGGCGGCGCAACGCTGTGAGATTTGTGGAGCGGCGCCGCGTGGATGCCCGGCACAAGGCCGGGCATGACGCGGACAGGATGCGCGTCGCTTATTGCGCCGATATGTTCGCCAAGCCGCCGTATAAGTTGCGCCAGGGGTTTTTGGCGCCGACCTTCAAACGCCCGCGAGCGCCTCCCTTAGCGCCGCCAGGTCCTCCGGCAACTCGCTTTCAAACAACATCTCTTCGCCCGTGATCGGATGTTCGAAGCCGAGCGTCGCGGCGTGCAGCGCCTGCCTGCCCAGACGCTCGACGACTTCTCGTGCATGCGGCGTAAGCTTCGCGACCTTGGTCTTAAAACCCGCGCCATAGGTTTTGTCGCCGATCAGCGGATGGCCGATATGCGCCATATGCACGCGGATCTGATGCGTGCGGCCGGTCTCAAGCTGGCAGCGCAGCAGCGCAGCGACGCCGTAATCCTCGACCTTTTCCCAATGCGTCACCGCTTCACGCCCGCGCGACTGCGGAACCACCGCCATTTTTTCGCGCTGCGTCGAATGACGGCCGAGCGGCGCTTCGACCGTTCCGTGCGCACGGTCGGGAACGCCCCAGACGAAGGCCAAATATTCGCGCGTTAAATGCAGCGTGCGGCCGTGGTCGGCGAAGAGCCGCGAGAGACCATGATGCGCGGCGTCCGTCTTGGCGACGACGAGTAGCCCGCTCGTGTCCTTGTCGAGCCGATGCACGATGCCGGGCTTCTTCACCCCGCCGACCCCCGACAGGCTCTCGCCGCAATGGGCGATCAGCGCATTGACCAGGGTGCCGCTCTCATGCGCGCTCGCCGGATGCACGACAAGCCCGGCAGGCTTGTCGATCACGAGAAGATGCGCGTCCTCATAGACGATGTCGAGCGCGATATCCTCGCCCTGCGGCTCGGCCGGCGCCGGCGGCGGCACGTCAAGCGTGACTTCATCTCCGGCGCCAAGTTTTTTCGCTGCATCGCGCGTCGTGACGCCGCCGATCGTGGCGCGCCCGTCCTCGATCAGCGCCTTGATGCGGCTGCGGGAGAGATGCGCGGCGGCGATCTCCGGCTGTTCGGCGAGAAAGCGGTCGAGCCGCGCGCCGGCGTGCTGCGGCGCCACAAGAAACTCGAAGCGCTCGGCGGATGCGTCAATTTGAGGCGGAGCCTTGACCGTCATTCAGCTTTTTTTCCGCGCGTCCACGCGCGCATGATATGGGAGCCACGGAAACGCAGGCGTGGCGCGAGCGGAGGCCCGAACCTCCGCCATTCAGCGCATTGAATAACGCCGCCCAAGGGAGGCTCTTCCATTAGCGACGCCGAGGCTCCGTTCTGCGCCGTCATCGGCGCGGGCCCCGCCGGACTTTTTGCCGCCGACGCCCTCGCGCGCGCCGGCGCGCGCGTCGTCATCTATGAGCACAAAGCGAGCGCCGCGCGCAAATTTCTGATGGCCGGGCGGGGCGGCCTCAATATCACCCACAGCGAAGGCCTGGAGCGCTTCATCTCGCGCTACGGCGCGGCGGCCTCGCGCCTCGCGCCCTTCATTCGCGCCTGGCCGCCGCAAGCGCTGCGCGACTTCTGCGCCGAACTCGGCGAAACGACTTTCGTCGGGTCCAGCGGACGCGTCTTTCCCGCAAGCTTCAAGGCCTCGCCCTTACTGCGCGCCTGGCTGGCGCGCCTGTCGCGCCTCGGCGTCGCGATCGCGACGCGGCACGCCTTCGCAGGCTTCGCCGAATCGGGAGCGCTTCGACTGATCGGGCCGGATGGCGAATGCACCCGCAAGGTCGACGCGCTGGTGCTGGCGCTCGGCGGCGCTTCCTGGCCGCGGCTCGGCTCCGACGGCGCCTGGGCGGCTCGGCTCGGGGCAGAGGGCGTGCGCGTCACGCCGCTCGCCGCCGCCAATAGCGGCGCGTTGATCGAGTGGAGCGTGATCTTTCGCAGCGATTTTGAAGGTCAGCCGATCAAGACGGCGCTGCTGCGCCACGGCGCGTCGTCGGCGCGCGGCGACGTCGTCATTACGCGCAGTGGACTCGAGGGCGGTCCGGTTTACGCGCTCTCCTCGCAGCTGCGAGAGGCCACGCAAAAACGCGGCGAGACGACGCTGTCGATTGATCTGCGCCCCGACACGACTCTCGACTGTCTGACGCGCAAACTGTCGCGTCGTGCGCAGAAGCAGTCGCACGCCAATTTTCTGCGCAAGGCGGGATTCTCGAAAGGCGAGATCGGTCTCTTGCGAGAGGCGCGGCGGGACGGATTGCCGCGCGACGCCGAAACGCTCGCCGCTCTGATTAAGAATGCGCCGCTTACCGTCACAGGAGTCGCAGGACTCGAGCGTGCGATCTCGACTGCCGGAGGCGTCTCCTTCGACGAACTCGACGACAATCTGATGCTCAAGAAATTGCCGGGCGTTTTCATCGCGGGCGAGATGCTCGATTATGATGCGCCGACCGGCGGCTATCTGTTGCAGGCGGCCTTCGCCACCGGACTGGCGGCAGGGCGCGGCGCGGCCCGCTATCTCGGACTTTCGCCCGATCAACCGGTTGGGCCGCCCGAGTATCAGGCCGATTTGTCGCCGCGCCAGGAGCCGAATGGGCGTCCGCCGGAAGCATCGAACAAATACAGCGTATAGATTTCGGGTTTCCCCCTTCAGGCCAAGGCGCATTATGCTGCCCACCATGCTGCCGTCGCCCTTCTGGTCGGAACTCTCGCTACGCGACATGCGCGCGCATGACATGTCGCGCGTCATCGCCGTGCTGCCGGTCGCGGCGGTGGAGCAGCACGGGCCGCATCTGCCGCTCGGCGTCGACGCCATGATCATGGAAGGATGCATCGATCAGGTCGCGGCGCGACTGCCAGAAGACCTTGGAGCTGTCTTCCTGCCTGTCCAAAGCGTCGGCGTCTCTACCGAGCACCGCGATTTCCCCGGCACGCTGACTCTGACGAATGAGACGGCGTCGCGTGTCCTCAGCGAGCTCGCCGAGAGCGTCCTGCGCACGGGCGTCAGGAAGCTGGTGCTCCTTAATTCGCACGGCGGCAATTCGGCGCTCGTCTCGCAGACGGCGCTCGACCTTCGGGCCCGTTTCGGCGCTCTGGCGGTCATCGCCTCCTGGGCGCGCTTCGGCTATCCCGATGGTCTGTTCTCGGATGCTGAACTTCGCCATGGCGTTCATGGCGGCGAGATCGAGACGTCGCTCATGCTCGCCTTCAGGCCCGAGCTCGTCGATATGGCGCGCGCCAAAAACTTTCCGCCGGCGACGCTCGATTTCGAGCGCGATTTCGCCTGGCTGCGCGCAGACCGCCCCGCTGGCTTCGGCTGGATGGCGCAGGATCTTTCTCCTGCCGGCGCGATGGGCGACGCCTCGAAAGCCAGCGCTGAGAAGGGCGAAGCGGTGGCGGACTACTGGGCGACGGCCTTCATCGAATTGCTGCGCGACGTCGAAGCGTTCGACCTCACGCGGCTCAAGAGCATGGACGATTGAGGATCACGCCGCCGGCGCCGTCCAGGGATAGGTCCATGTCTCTGTGAGCGTGCGTCCGTGCGCGCGTAAAAACAGCCGGAGATCGGCGGTATGGCCCGGTTTCACTGACACGTCGAAGAGCGCCCGCAGCCCGCCGATATGCTGGTTGGCGGCGACGCTCGCGCGCAGCACTCGACCGGCGCTCGTCGTCGCCACCGCTTCGACCTGACTGGGATCGGCGACATAATATTCGAGATCGCTGCCGGCGAAATCGACGATGAACCGGTGGGACTCGGGGTCAAGGGGTTCAGCCGAGCCAAGCGCCCGCGCCGGCGCCTCGAAGGTGTTGACGACGATGCCGTTGGGCGCGAGGCGCGGCATGTCGAGCCCCGCGGTGATTCGATAGGCATAAACGAAAGGCGCGCCAGGCTCCGGCGATTTCGCCGGCGTCCAGCTCGCAACGATATTGTCGTTGGTTTCGTCATGCGTGGGCAGTTCGATCAGCTCCACGCGGCCTTCGCCCCAGTCGCCCATTGGTTCGACGAAATAGCTCGGGCGGTTTTCATAGGCGAGGTCCAAATCCTGATAGGATTCAAAGGTCCTGTCGCGTTGCAGCAGACCGAAGCCGCGATTGTTGTTGTCAAGAAAGGACGTGATTCTCGTGTGCGGAGGATTGCCGAGCGGGCGCCAAAGCCATTCGCCGGCGCCATTGTGAATCAGTAGCCCGTCAGAGTCGTGCAGCTCCGTGCGAAAGCCGTCGCGCACGCGCCGGTCATTTTCGCCCGTCAAATACATCGACGTCAGCGGCGCAAGGCCGAGCTTGGCTCCCGACCGACGCGGGAACACGGTCGCCTGAACCTCAAGCGCGCTTTCCTGTCCGACCAACAAATCGAACTTGAAGGCTCCCGTCGCGGCCTCGCCGTCGAGCAGCGCATAGAGCGTCGCGTGATTGCTGCCCTTCTCGGGCGTTTCGACCCAATATTCGCGGAAGAACGGAAAAGTCTCGTGATCGGCGCCCGCGTCGACGCAAAGAGCCCGCGCCGACAGGCCATATTTCTGGTCGCGGCCGAGAAAGCGAAAATAGCTCGCGCCGAGGAAGGAGATCACCTCATCGTGAACATGCGGCTCGTTGATCGGAAAATGCAGGCGGAAGCCGGCAAAGCCGGTGTTTACGGGAAGCGCCTTCTCGACCTTGAGACGGCCATAGTCGAAGAGCGCCGGCGAATATGGAATGGGCGTCGCGATGCCGTCGCGAATCGTGTTCACCGTCACCGGGCGACGATAGAGAAACCCGAGATGGAACGTTTCCAGCCGGAAGCCGCCGTCCGCGCCAGCGAACACGTCATGGTCGCGCCTGAAGCGAATCTCTCGCCAGGTATCGAAGTCCAGCGCGTCGAACGGGTCCGGCAGGCGCGTAGGAACGGTGTTGTCGAATGGCGCGAGCGCGAGATCGCGCGCCCGTTGCACCACGTTCTCGAAGCCGAACCGCGGCGTGGGGACGGCGGCCGCCGCCTGCGCTGAGCCTTTGAGCGCAAGTTGCGCGCCGATTGCAGAGAGGGCCCCGGCGAATTGGCGCCGTGTCAATCGCGTCATTCCCGCATCCGAGCCAGGGTCTTCCGTTCTCTAAGGGACTGTCTGCTTGCTGCTCTAGCTCTATCGTTTCGGTTGCGCAAGAAGCGGGCAGCCTTGAGGCGGACGGCGGCCTCACATGCATCACACGTCGAAAAAATAATCGTTTGACGCAAAAACCGCTTGTCACGCCGGCAAAAGCGCGTATCTAAGTCCTTGCCCAAATCGCACGTGCCTGTGGTCGTGTGTCGGTGGGCGGGGATCCGGACAAGAGGCCGGTTAACCGCCAGCGTAGAACCGGCAGCCGGAGGCGAACCGGCGAACTCCGTCTCTGCGGAGGATCGCGACTTAAAGCAACGACGGACCGGGCTTTTTCGTCTCTGCCGACCCTCCAAAGGTCGGCGTACCGAAGAGGCTTGTCTTTCTTGCCGGGCGTGCGGATCGGGATTCTTCCCCTTCCAATCGATGGCTGTCCTAGCGGAAGCGTGCGCGCTTAGGCGCGCATAATTGCGCATCGGTCAGTCCACGGCGCATCAACCGGCCGTTTGAGCGCTTCGCGCTTGGGCGGCCTTGGACCGCTGAAACCGACGTTCGTCGCGTCTCCATCGCGCGCGGGCGAACGGAGCGGCGCGTCCGTTGACGCTCAAACGATCTTGGCGCGGTTCGCCGCGCAAGGGGGCCACAAATGACCGACCGCATCCTGGAATTTCTCGCCGATCGCCGCCGCAACGGCCGCGACAACGGGCCTTGCCTCGTCGTCGATCTCGACGTTGTGCGCGACAACTATCTCGGATTCGCCAAGGCGCTGCCGGATACTCGCGTGTTCTACGCCGTGAAGGCCAATCCGACGCCGGAAGTGCTGTCGCTGCTCGCTACGCTCGGATCGTGCTTCGACACGGCGTCCGTCGTCGAGATCGAGCAGGTGCTCGCCGCCGGCGCGACGCCCGACCGAATCAGCTTCGGCAACACGATCAAGAAGGAGCGCGACGTCGCGCGCGCCTATGCGCTCGGCGTGCGACTCTTCGCGGTCGATTGCGAGGCGGAAGTCGAGAAGATCGCGCGCGCCGCGCCCGGCTCCAAAGTGTTCTGCCGCATTCTCTGCGACGGCTCCGGCGCGGAGTGGCCGTTGTCGCGCAAATTCGGCTGCGTCCCGGAGATGGCGACCGGCGTGCTGGAACATGCGCATCGACTGGGCCTTAACGCTTATGGCGTTTCGTTTCATGTCGGCTCGCAGCAGACGAATCCGCGCATGTGGGACGGCGCGCTGAAGTCGGCGGCCGATATCTTCCGTGAACTCGCGGAGCGCGGAATCAATCTGCAGATGGTCAATCTCGGCGGCGGGTTCCCGACGAAATATTTGAAGAATGTGCCGGCGGTGAAGCAATATGGCAATGCGATCTTCCGCGCGCTGTCGAAGCATTTCGGCAACCGCATTCCGGAGACGATCATTGAGCCAGGCCGCGGCATGGTCGGCAACGCCGGGCTGATCGAAGCGGAAGTCGTGCTGATCTCGAAGAAGTCCGAGGACGAGAGCGAGATTCGCTGGGTCTATCTCGACATCGGCAAGTTCAATGGCCTCGCCGAGACGACCGACGAGATGATACGCTATCCCATTCGCACGCCGGCGGACGGCGCGCCGACGACCCCATGCGTCATCGCGGGCCCAAGCTGCGACAGCGTCGACGTGCTTTACGAGAAGCAGCCTTATCAGCTGCCAATCTCGCTCGAGATCGGCGCGAAGGTGCTGATCGAAGGGACCGGAGCCTATACGACGACCTATTCGGCGGTGGGCTTCAATGGCTTCCCGCCGCTCGAGACGCATGTGATCTAGGCTTTGGCCTCCCTTCTCCCGCTTGCGGGAGAAGGTGTCGCGCGAATGCGCGACGGATGAGGGCGATTGCGACACCCTCACCCGACCCGGCTTTGCCGGGCCACCCTCTCCCGCAAGCGGGAGAAGGATTCGCCTCATGATTACTGTCAGTCCCGTTCGGCGGGCGCGTCACGCGCCAGGCGCGAGGGTCGCTTGTCCTTCTCAAAGGGAGGAAAAGATGGCCTTTCTTGCTCACCACAACTTTGACGCTGGACCGCGCGCCTCCTGGCGCGCAGGGGCCATGGCGGAGCAAGCGCGCCTGGAGGCGCGCGGTCCATTTGCGCTCGCCGAAGAAACGCCCGCCGATGTCGCGGCGCGCGAAGCCTTGCTGGATGACGCCTTCGGCCCCGCACGGTTTCTGAAGACATGCCAGCGGCTGCGCGATGGATCGGCGCCGGCGGCGGGTCTCGCGCTTGTTGCGACCGACGGCGCTGGCGCGCTCATCGGGACGTTAAGGCTTTGGCCGATTCTTGCGGGCGGGCGCGAGGCCTTGCTGCTTGGCCCCCTCGCTGTCGCGGCTGAGAGCCGCTCGCTTGGCGTCGGCGGCGCGCTGATCCGCGAGTCGCTCGCGCGCGCGGCTGACGTCGGTCATCGCGCCGTGCTGCTCGTCGGCGACGCGCCCTACTACGAGCGCTTCGGTTTCGAGCGGCGTTTCACTGAGCGCCTAACGATGCCGGGACCGGTCGAGCGTGCGCGCTTTCTGGGCTTGGAGCTTGTCGAAGGCGCGCTATCCGGCGCGCGCGGGCGAGTCATTCGCGCCGCTGCGCCCGCGATCGACCTGCCGCGGGCGGCGTAAGGCTTTACCAATAGGCGAGAATGCCGCTCGCCAGCGGATAGGACAGGCCGGCGCCAAGCGCGACTCCGGCGGCGACATCGCTTGGATAATGATGCGCCGTCGCGATGCGCGACCAGGCCATCGACAGAATGAGCATTCCCGCCGCGATCGTCATCGCCGGCCAGGCGATGACGATGGGCGCGAGCACGCCGGTCAGCGTCATCGCGTGGCCGCTGGGGAAGGAATGATCGTCGAGCGTCTTCAAGAGCGATGGCAGCCGCGGATCCACATGGAATGGCCGCTGGCGACCGAAGCGCCGCTTGATGATCGGATAGAGGATATGCAGCAGCGCGGCGTTCAATAGAGCGAGCGCCGCCACATGCACTCCCTGCCAGCCGAGGCCGATCAGGACGGTCGGCGCGATGATCAGATAGATCCAGCCATTACCGAGTTTGCTGATGGCGATTGCGAGAAATCTGCCGATCGATGGGCGCGCCGTTCTCGAGAAAAGATGAACCGCCGCGAGGTCAAGTTGGATGAGACGTTGGCTCCACCCTAAAGCGACGGCGACGTCTGCTTGCGGCTCCGATGACGCGTCTCGCGTCAGCTTCGCCAGCTGGTCCGATGTGAACGCCATGACGCAACGCTACGCCGCGGACGCTGCGATTTCGCGACGCGGAGGCTGCGGTTCGATGACGGCGCCATAGAAGTTGCGTGACGCTTATGTGATGTTTTGGTGACGCCGTTAGGCGGGCGCATGTTTGGCGAAGGCGCTGCGAAAGGCGTTATCGAAGGCGCTGGCGTCGACATCGATGGTTTCGATCTCCGCGCCGTCTTCCGCGACGCCGGAAAAGCGATATTGCGGATCTGAGAATTCCAGACCGTCCTCGTCTTCAGCGCTCTCGTAAGGAAGAGCGATCTCGACCATCAACTGTCGCTTCAGCGACAGCGCGCGCCCGACCACAGCGTCCATGCGGCCGTCCTCACTGCTCAAATAGCCATCGAGGACGATCATGCAGATGTCCACGTTTGGCGCTTCGTCCTCCAGCCACTGCAGCGCCGTCTCGATGCTTTCGCCGATGTCGATCTTGCCTGCCTTGCTGACGACGAACTGCTGCGGCTCTTCGACCCCCGTGTCCGATCGCGCCACGCCGAATGGCGTGAGCATATGTCCGCGCGCCAGCGTGGTGACGGCTTTGGCGAAGCACTCGCCGGCCAAGGCGGCGACGGGGTCATTGGGAGTCGGCACGCTGTTCACAAGGATTTCGTCGCCTCGCGCAGCCATTTGCGCGTCTTGACGTCTACAAGCGGCGAGAGCGTCTTGCGCACTTGCGCGTGATAGGCGTTGAGCCAGTCGATTTCTTCGCGCGCCAGCAAATTCTTATCGACGCAATTCAAATCGAAAGGCGCGAGCGTGATGGTCTCAAACCCATACATCTCGCGCTCGGCGCCCTTGATGTCGCGCTTCTCGACGATGACGAGATTTTCGAGCCTGATTCCATATTCGCCGGCGCGGTAATAGCCGGGCTCATTCGATAGAATCATGCCAGGCTGCAACGGCGTTGCGCCGAGTCTCGAAATGCGCTGCGGCCCCTCATGCACCGAGAGGTAAGAGCCGACGCCGTGCCCCGTGCCGTGATCGAAGTCGAGGCCCGCCTCCCACAGCGCGCGGCGCGCGAACGCGTCGAGTTGCGCGCCCGAGACGCCTTTTGGAAACACGGCGCGCGCGATGGCGATATGGCCTTTGAGCACGCGGGTGAAATGTTCGCGCAATTGTTTCGAGGCCGGACCGACGACGACCGTGCGCGTCACGTCGGTCGTGCCGTCGAGATATTGCGCGCCGGAATCGACGAGATAGACGCCGCGCCCGATCTTGAGATTGCTCTTTTCCGTCACGCGATAATGCGGAATCGCCGCATGTTCGCCGAAGGCGGAGATCGTCGGGAAGGAAATGTCGCGCAGATCGCCGCTCTCGCGGCGGAAAGTTTCGAGCGCTTCGGCCGCGGAAATTTCAGTGAGCCCGCCCTTTGGCGCGGCTTCCGAAAACCAGGCGAGAAAGCGCGTCAGCGCCGCGCCGTCGCGAATATGCGCCGCGCGGGCGCCGGCGAGTTCCGTCTCGTTCTTGATCGCCTTGGGCAGCGCCGCCGGATCGTCATTGACGCGCGGTTTGCCGCCCGCCGTCCGCAAGGTTTCGACGAGCTTCGCAGGCGCTGTCGCTGAGTCGAACAGGATTGTCGCGCCACGCTTGCCGGCCTCGGTGAGATCGTCGATGAGCGTTTCGGGCGCCTTCAGCGTGAGGAATTTTTGAAGCGCCGCGCGCGCCTTCGGCGCGAGCTTCGCGTCGTCGATATATAGAGTCGGCGCGCCCTCCTTCGGCAGCCATGCGAAGCACAGCGCGATCGGCGTATGCGCGACATCGGCGCCGCGAATATTGAACGCCCAGCAAATCGCATGCGGATCGGACATCAAGGCCGCGTCCGCGTCTTTGAGCGAAGCGCGCAGTTTCTTGATTTTCGAATTCGCACTCTCGCCGGCGTAGCGGGCAGGATGGATCGTCACCGCGCCTTTCGGCTCGACCGGGCGGTCGGTCCACAGCGCGTCGATCGGATTTAAATCGAGCGGGACGAGTTCGATCTTCTTTTCCGCGAGCGCCTTGGCGAAGCGTTCGATCTGCGCGCTGGTGTGCACCCATGGGTCATAGCCGATGCGCGCGCCGGGACGCGCATGATCGCAGAGCCATTTCACTGGCGTTATCTCGGCGATGTCGAGCGGCTTGAAGAGCTTGGCGTCGATCTCGCCGCGCACCTGAATGATGTAGCGGCCATCGACGAAGATCGCCGCCTGTTTCTCCAGCACGACGGCGAAGCCGGCCGATCCGGTGAAGCCCGTGAGCCAGGCGAGGCGCTCGGCGCATTTGGGCACATATTCGTTTTGATGCGCGTCGGCGCGCGGAACGAGAAAGCCGTCGAGTCCTTGCCGCTTCAGCTCAACGCGCAGCGCTTTAAGGCGCGACGCGCTATCGCCGCGCATGGCGTCGTCGACGAAGGTTTGAAATTTCGCTTCGAACATGTGCACAACCTATGCACGTGGCGCGCCATGGGCAATGGCTCGCGTTTTCGACTCTCCCCCTCCCCAACCCTCCCCCGCTTTGCGGGAGAGGGAGTCCGATCCCGGCTATGTCAATGAACTGAGCAACGTCCGACGTTAGCGTTCCCTCTCCCGCTTTAGCGGGGGAGGGACAGGGAGGGGGCGCAGGACGATCCGCTGCGCCTCAGAACGAGCGTCGCCCAGCCGTCGATGTCGTCCCGCTCGGCAAGGAAAAAGCCCTGCGCGCGATAGGCGTCGAGCACGCCGCGCACGTCGCGGGCGAGCAGTCCCGAGAGCGCCAGCTCAGCGGCCGGCGCCGCCGCGCGGGCGATCTCGGGCGCCAGCAAGCGCAAAGGCTTCGCCAGAATATTGGCGAAGATCAGATCATATTCGCCTTGCAGCGACGGGTGGCGCAGCCCCGTGGCGACGACCGGACGCACATAGGGGCCGGCGCCATTGGCGCGAGCGTTGGCGCTGGCCGTTACGACGGCGATGGGATCGATGTCGCCGCAGGCGACGCGCTGATGAAAGAGAAGCGCGCCGGCGATCGCCAGAACGCCGGTGCCAGTTCCGACATCGAGAATGCGCGCAGGGCGCCGCCGCTTGGCGATCCTGTCGAGCGCCTTGAGGCAGCCGAGCGTCGTGCCGTGATGGCCGGTGCCAAAGGCGAGCGCCGCCTCGATTTCCACGCCGATGTCGTTTGCGCGCCGCCGGCCTCGATCATGCGCGCCATGCACCAGCACGCGGCCGGCGCGCACCGGGGCGAGCCCCGCCAGGGCGCTTTCAACCCAATCCTCCTCGGCGACTGTCGAGAAGCGCGCGGCCTGCGCCGCCTCGGCGCCAGCGGCCGACTCGATCAGCTCGAGAATTTGGGCTTCGTCGGGCGCGCTCGCGAAATAGACTTCGACCGACCACTGCGGTCCGCCGTCCAGCTCGAAGGCGGCGGCGGCCGTCTCAGTCGGGTCGAAGGTCTCGACGATAAGGTCGGCGACGGCGCGGGCGCGTTTTTCGTCGCAATCGAGGCGCAGCATATGGCTGGCGTTGTTGGGCGGAAGGCCTTCAAGCATGCGCGCGCTTAACACGGCCGCGGCGCGCGCGTCACCTTTCGCCGGGCGCCTGCGGCCTATATTGTCGCGCTAGAGGCAGGCTCAATAGTTGAAGGCGCAGATGACCGAAAGACTTTCGATTTGTCTGATCGGGCCGAAGAAGGGCGGCAAGTCGTCGCTGCTCGCCACGCTCGTCGATTGCGTCGCGCAAAGCGCCTTCGGCTATTCGCCGCGGCTGCGTCCCGCGTTGCAGCCGATCACCGAGACGGAATTCTACTCTGAGAGCGTCGATCCGAAGAAGGCTGATTTGCTGTCGGTCGAGCGGGGCGATTATGAGCGGCTGCGGCGGGACTTCGCTGAAGGCGGCCTCGCGACCGACACGCTTGACACTTATGAATACCGCTTTCGCCTTACCGTGAATGGCGAAGCGCCGCCCGCCGTCGTGTTGCGCGGACCCTGGCTCCTGGAGATCATCGACTCGGCGGGCGAGATCGCCGTGCCGCCGGACGGCGCCGAAGTGGCGATTTTGAACGACGTCAAAGCGAAGCTCGCCAAGCAGATGCTTGACGCGGAGGCGATCGTGATCGTGCTGCCGCTGGTGCGGCTTGAGGATTCTGGCTGGTCCGGCAATCTCGCGCGACTGATCGATCGACTGGCGCTTGCGCCTGAAAAGAAGCTGAAGCGCCTCGTCGTCGTCTTCTCGCAATATGAGCGGTTGTTCGCGCGCCTCGGGCCGAGCGCCTTCACCTATGCCTGCGATCCGGCGGTGGCGCTGCACGCCTTGCGCAAATCCTTGCGCGCCGTGCAATGGCTCGATCGGCTGCGCGCTCTGGAGAGGCCGAACGGCGGCGGCGTATCGGTGCGCTTCACGGTTTGCTCGGCCTATGGCTTCGTCAAGCGTTTTCAAAACCCGAACATCGATCCGCATCAGCCCGGCGAGCGGCGTTTTCGGCGCACGGGTCTTGAGGGGGCCCGCGCCTATAACGAATACTGGCGGCCGTTTCTTACCGCCGAGCCGTTTCTCTACGCGGCTCTCGGCCTCGATAGCGCTTTCACCTTCTCATATGCGCAGCTTGACGCGCGCCTTGAAGAGATCGCCTGAAGCGATTTCGCGAGTGATGGGCGCAGATTGTGGTATCTTGCCTTTCATGACTTCTATGAAATCAAAGTCCAGGAAAGGCCAGGGATTCATCCTCGGTCGTGCGCGGTTGGAAAAGATCAGCGCCGTGGAGGGCATTAAGACGAGCGATGCGACACGGCGAATGTTCGCCGAGTTCGATCGCAAGGAGCTCACCGCTGAGGAGCGCCGTCGGGCCATATTTGAGAAACATGCCAAGAAGGCCTAAGAGGTCTTGTACGAGAGCATTGCCGATCCCTATTGCTATCCGGGGACAACAGTTCTCAAAAACCTCGCCAACATTCGGAATCATGCCGCGCTCGAGGATTTTGAGCACGAGGCCGCGCTTCAACGCTCGGAAGAGCCCTTTCCTGCGGGTCGTTTGAGCGTCTCGCAGTACAAAGCGCTTCACCACCATCTGTTTCAAGACGTTTACCCGTGGGCCGGCAAATTTCGCACGGTTCGCATCAGCAAAGGCAGCAGCGTATTTTGCTATCCGGAGAACATTCGCTGGGAAATGCAGCGGCTGTTCAAAGAACTGCGGAAGAGTAATTTTCTCAAGGAATTAGAGCGGGACGCCTTCGCGTGCAAAGCTGCGCATTTTCTTGCGGAGTTGAATGCAATCCATCCTTTTCGGGAGGGCAACGGCCGCGCGCAATTAGCCTTCTTCGCTATGCTTGCCGGCAAGGCGGCTTATCCGATCGACATGGAGAAGCTAAATCCCGAAGAAATGATGCAGGCAATGATTGGGAGCTTCGGGGGTGAGGAAACGACTCTGGGAAAGGTGATTGGAAAGCTGATTGACTGAAAATCATCAAGCTCTGGGCTGGCCACTATCTCTCCGTCAATTCTTGATTAACGCTCTGCGGCTAGGCTGACGCGTGGACTTTCCGCGCGAAAGGACGGGCGATGCTCAGCGTTGCGCCGAAAGGCGACGAGACAGCCGAAATTTCTCTCGAACGATTGCATTATGGAAAGCTCGCCTCCGGCGCGACCCTCAGCGTTCCGGCGACCGAAGGTTATGGCGTGACCTTGCGCAGCCGCAATTTACGGCCGGCCGATGATCGCTTGCTCTCGCCGTCGCAGTTGATGGCGCTTCGCCGCTTCGAGCCTGACCTCGTGGATCCCGCCTCGCGCCGGCATGGCGCCTTCCTCGCGCGGGTTTCGCCAGAGCCCAATTCACGCCGGGCGGTTTTTCTTCGCGCTCGTTTTCGTCCCGAAGACGGGGAGGGCGGCCATGGACGCCTCTATCAGCAGAGCGCCGTTTGGAGCGTGGTTGCCGCCGATTGGCGTCGGCATCCGGCGGCGCTCCTCGCCATGGCGGGCTCCGAACTTGAAGCGCTCCCCGACCGGGCGACCGAGAACGAGGATATCCGCTATAGCGCCGACCCGGCGCGCTACGTCGTCCGCTTCCTCGACCCGCAGGACATTTGGCTCGTGCTCGAGGACTCGCTGGAAAAGACCCGCTGGGCGGCCCCCGTTCTCGAATTTCTGGCGCGCGGCGCCGAGACCGGCGAAGACGAGACGTTGACCTTCGGGGCCGACGATTTTGCAAGCGAAGCGGAGTTTCTCAACGCCATCGGTCTGGCGCTACAATTTTTGCCTGCGAGCTATCCGCGTTGGCGCGAGATCAGCGTCGTCTCCGGTCTGCGTCATGCGCCGCAGGGTCTTTGCCTACGCTATCTTCCCTCGCTACGCGCGGCGGCTGGAGCGACCTCGATCGCCGCTTGACCTACGCCGACGAACGCCTGTCGAGCGGCGCCGGTTCGGCGATCAGATAGCGCTCGAGCGCGCCATAGCGCCGTCGCGGCAGATTCACGGCGCTGGCGTCCGAGTAATAGGCGCGGGGGCCGCTGGCGACGACGCCGTCGGGTCCGTAACGCAGCGCCCGCACGTTGCGCGGCTTCATCGCCGCGAAGAGCCGCGACTCAATCTGCGCGACGGTGACATTGTCCACGAGATAAGCGCCTTTGCGGTCGACATGGGCGATTTCATCACGCACCAGCCGGTTGAGAATGGCGACGACATTTTCGTGCACATTTGGCGGCAGCGATGAAATCGCTTCAGCTTCTGGATCGATTTCGCTCATGTCGCCGTGGACCGGACGCCCTGTGCGAAGGATCGCTTTCATGGCGCGGACGTCGACAGGCTCTTCTTCATCGTCCGAAAGATCAATCGGCGCTGCGAACTGACGCCGCTCGCGCGCCTCGTAGCCGCGTTTAAAAATCTCGGACAGGAATTTCATGATGAACAGGAAGGCGTCCTGCGCCATCGCGACGCCGATCGCCATCGTCGAATCTGGCGTGAAGCTCCAGAAGGCTTCTCGCGCCAACTCGAATTTGTTGCGCTCTGAACTATGCGCGCGCAAATAGGCGTCGCTCTTTTTTAGAAGCTCCCGCACCTCGTCCTCTGAGAGGCCGGCCGCCTTGCCGGAGACGACGCAAGCGTCGACGATGGTTTTCGCCGCGTTGAAGCCGTTGGCTGCGGCGGCCCTATCCGACGCTGGCGCCGCGCGGATCTTTGCGACGATCGCTGAAAGTTCGTCTCGTAGTCCGGTTTCGAGCCCGCATTTTTTGTCGAAGGCGGCGCGCGCGGCGATCGTTTCGTCGCGCGCCGAGAGCAGATCGCGCGCCTCGCCCTGCGGTTCGCATGTGAAGTCGCGCGGAACGCTTGCCGGTAGCGCGTTCGATTGCCGCGCCGCCGCGAGGATCGGCTCGCACAGGGGCTTCGCTTCGCGAACCGCGCGCCATGTCGGCTCCATGCGCAACTGGTCGCGAAGCGCGGCGAGATCGCGCAGCGTCGCATCGAGATCGAGCGCGGCTTCGCCCTTTGGCGTCGGCCGCGCTGAAGCGGCGCTCGCGGCCTCCGCCTTCTGTTTCAGTGTGATCGTTTGGGCGTTGAGCGCGTCACGCCGCTTGATGGCGTTGGCGCGCTCGTTGGTCGGAGCGGCGAGGGTCAGCCTCAGCGCAGAGACGCGTCGCGTCGCCTCGGCGGCCTTTTCCTGATGCGCGCGACAATTAGGACCGCAGGCCGCGCCCATCCCGTCGAGCCCATGGGCGGCGTCGACCGCGAGCTGCTCTTCCTGGCGCGCCGTCGCGGCCGCCGACGCCATTTCGTCTTGCTTGGCTTTGATGATGACGTCGAGTTCGGCGGCGCTGCGATCAAGCGCGTCGATCTCGCGTCGCGCATCGTCAATCTGACGCGTCGCCGCCTGTGCGCTTTCCAATTCCGCGGCCGCTTGGCTTGCGGCCTGCGCGATGACCGCCTGTTGCGCCTCCTGCCTCTTTCGAATGGCGTCACGCAACGCGGGCCCCGCCTGTCGCGCGGTGTCGATGAGGTCATTGATCGAATCGAGATAGGTCTTGTAGCTCGGAGTCGCGGCGATGCGCGTCGAGGCCGACTCATAGGCTGCGGCGATTTCCTTTGTCGCCGGCAGAATGACTTCCGTCGCGAGCTCCATCGGCTGCAGTTCGGCGATGATCTTGCGCGAGGAAAGCTTGAAGATGTTGTTGTAGTAGTAGGTGAACGAGAAGAACGCGGAGATCGAAAAGACGAAGGCGAAGACCAACGCCGTTACGCCCGTCTTGATGATCATGCGTTCGCGGGCCATCCGCCGCCGCGCAATGAGCGCCGCAAGATCGACGCCAAGCGACCAGGATGTCGCGGCGAGCATGGTGAGGACGGCGGTCGTCGCGATCAGAGTGCCCGCGACGCCGATCACGTCGCCGGGCTCCTTCTGCATGATGTCGATCATGCCCGAGGAGGTCGTGTAGAAGACCCAGGCGAGGACGGGCAGGGCGGCGGCCATGCCGACACGGCCCAGGTTGAGGTCGCCGCTCCACAGACGAACGAGCGGCGAAATCAGCGCATCGAAGAGGCCGAACGCTCGCGGCGAGGTCGCAGGCGCAGTCATGCGTCCCTGCTGGGCGGCAGCGGTCATCGCGCTGATGCTCTGGATGCTGGAGCCGGCCGATTGCGCATGTTCCGCTCCCAAAAAGCAATATCGATCGTGACCTTGCCGGCGAATTGAGACAGATTTGCGCTCCAAAGCAAGGGTGTAGCAGCCGCTGCGGCGCCGCGAAGAACCGGCGTGACGCCGCGCGCCCCGCTTGCCGTCTGTTTTGTCGAAGGGTTGGTGCGCCGCGGCGCCCCGCTTTCCCTCGCTCGAGGATTCGTGCTAGAGCCCGAGTTTGACTGTCTGCGGCTGGGCCGTTCGGCCGCGACTCGCGCTGGCGGGCCTTGAACCCGTCAAGTCTCTAAGGGGTCAGCCGTGGCCATTCCGTTCCGCTACATTTCGAAAATCGGCGTGTATTTGCTTAAGCAGCACCTTATGCGCGTGCGGCGCTATCCGCTCGTGCTCATGATGGAGCCGCTGTTTCGCTGCAACCTGGCCTGCGCCGGCTGCGGCAAGATCGACTATCCCGACCATATTCTTAACAAACGGTTATCGGTCGAGGACGCGCTGCGCTCGGTGGATGAGTGCGGCGCGCCGGTCGTAGTGGTCGCCGGCGGCGAGCCGCTCCTGCATAAGGACCTTCCGCAGATTGTCGAAGGCATCGTCGCGCGGCGTAAATTCGCCATCGTCTGCACCAACGCTTTGCTGCTCGCCAAAAAGATCGACCTCTTCAAGCCGAGCCCCTATTTCACCTGGTCCATCCATCTCGATGGCGATAGGGAGACGCACGATCAAGCGGTCTGTCAGGACGGCGTCTATGATCGCGCCGTCGAGGCGATCAAGCTTGCCAAGTCGAAGGGCTTCCGCGTCACCACCAACAGCACCTTCTTTACCGGCGCCGATCCGGAGCGCATCGCCAAATTCCTCGACGCGGCCACGGCGCTTGGCGTCGACGGCATGACGCTTTCGCCGGGCTACGCCTATGAGCGCGCGCCGGATCAGACTCATTTTCTCAACCGCACGCGCACGAAGGAATTATTCCGCGCGATCCTGCGTCGAGGCCGGGGCGGCAAGGCTTGGGATCTCACGCAGTCGGCGCTGTTCGTGAATTTCCTCGCCGGCAATGTCAGCTACCGCTGCACGCCCTGGGGCATGCCGCTTCGTACGGTGTTCGGCTGGCAGCGTCCCTGCTATCTGCTCGGCGAAGGCTATGTGCCGACCTTCAAGCAGCTGATGGAGGAGACCAATTGGGACTCCTACGGCGTCGGCAATTACGAGAAATGCGCCGACTGCATGGTGCATTGCGGCTTCGAGGCCACCGCCGTCGCGGATTCCATCCGCCGGCCGTGGAGGGCGGCCGCCGTCGCGCTCTTTGGCGTGCGCACCGAAGGTCCGATGGCGCCGGACATCTCGCTCGAAAATCAGCGCCCGGCTGAATATGTCTTCGATGAAAATGTCGCGAAGCTTTCAGAAATCCGCGAGCATGAGGCGCAGCAACGGGCCGAGCAACGGTCCACAGCGGCTTAGCGAGACGAAGGCGGCGCGCGAGTCGAGCCCGGCGCGGATCAGTCCCCCAAGTTGATGCGGTCCGCGTATGAGTTCGCGGGCGACGCCCAGCGCATGAATGTCGCCTTCGGGCGTCAGCGCCTTGGCGACAAGCGGCGGCAACGCGCGCGCTGCTGGATCGCTGATCGCGCGCAGCGCGACGAACGGCAGGTTGCGCCGCCGCGCGAAGTCTTCGGCAAGATGGGATTCCATGTCGACCGCGACCGCTTGCGCGCCTTCGCGCAACGCCGCCTTGGCGGCCGGGTGCATCGCCGGTTCGTCGACGCCAATGATGGCGCCGGGCGTGACTTTGCAGCCGGCGGCGGCGGCGCCTTTCATCAGCGCTGAAGAGAGACGGGAATGCGTGTCGCGCCGCGCGTCTCCCGCGACGATGGCGTCAGCCACAACGACATGGCCCGGCCGCAGCGCATAATCGAGCCCGCCAGCGAGTCCGAAACTGACGACGGCGGAGAAGTCCGATCCGCTCAGTTCGTCGAGTTGTTGTCGAAGGCGCGCGACATTGGCGCCGCTGCACAGCGTCGTGACGCCTTCATTGGCGGCGCAGGCGGCCTCGCGCTTCATGCCGACGACGACGAGAATCGGCGCGACGGCGCTTAGATCGGCGCTCCTTCTGCGGCCTACGGCGCGCGCCACTTTAAAGTCCGACCTGCACGCGCTTGCTGTTGGCGCGTTTCAAATTGCGATAGCGCGCCAGAGCCCAGAGCGGGAAAAATTTCGCGTAGCCATGGTAGCGCAGATAGAAGACGCGCGGAAAACCTGTCGCGGTAAAACGCGCCTCGTTCCACAAGCCGACTTCGTTCTGCGTCGATTGCAGATAAGCGATCCCCCGCCCAACGGACGGGTGATCCACATCGCCCGCCGCCATGAACCCGAGCAGCGCCCAGGCCGTTTGCGAGGCTGTCGAGGGAGCCTTTTCATAGCTCTTGTAATCGAGCTTGTAACTTGAAAGGTCTTCGCCCCAGCCGCCGTCCTCATTTTGGATCGCGACGAGCCAAGCGACGGCGCGACGATAGGCGTCATGCTCATGCGGCAGGCCCACGGCGTTGAGCGCGCAAAGGGCGGACCAGGTTCCGTAGATGTAATTCGCGCCCCAGCGGCCGAACCAGCTGCCGTCCTTTTCCTGCTCTTTGATGAGATAGTCGACGCCGCGTTTGAGACATTCGCTTGTATCAATCGTATCGCCGAGCTGCGCGAGCATGGAGACGCAGCGCGCGGATACGTCGGCGGTCGGCGGATCGAGCAATGCGCCGTGATCGGCGAAGGGGATGTGGTTGAGATAATGATAGATGTTGTCGGCGTCGAAGGCGCCCCAGCCGCCATCCTTCGACTGCATGCCGACGATCCATTCCTTCGCGCGGGCGATGCGTTCGTCGTAGGGGCGGGACGCGTCATTTCCGGTTAGACGGTCCATCGCCGTCACGACCACCGCCGTGTCGTCGACGTCGGGATAATATGCGTTGGCGTATTGGAAGGCCCAGCCTCCGGGCCGGACGTCGGGCCGCGTCGCCGCCCAGTCGCCTTTGACGTCGAGCGCCTGCAGAGGCGCAAGCCATTCGCAAGCCGTGCGCGCGATCTCGCGCGCGTCTTCGTCGCCTGTTTCGAGCAAAACGTGCGCCGTCAGACATGTATCCCACACCGGCGAGACGCAGGGCTGGCAATAGGCTTCCATGTCATTCACGACGAGCAGCCGCTCGATCGCCTCGCGCGCCTGTTTCTTGCGCTCGTCTGTGTCCGAAACGCCGAGCACGTCATACATCAGCAGGCTATTGACCATCGATGGAAAGATGCCGCCCAGTCCGTCGAAACCATTCAAGCGCTCCGTCGTCCATTCTATGGCGAGCTCGACCGAGCGCTCGCGGGTCCTCCTGGGCATATATGGCTCGATCACACGCAGCAGCTTGTCGATCTCGCCAAAAATATGCGCCCAGGGCCAGGTCTGATGTTCGCCCTTGGGCCACACCTTCACCTCTTCCGGCGGCGTCGTGAAGAGTTCGCGAATGTGGATGTTCTTTGGGTTCTTCGCGCGAGGCTTTTTCGTCATCAGCACCAAGAGAGGCACGAGAACAGTGCGGCCCCAGTAGGAAATCTTGTCGAGGTGGAAGGGAAACCACCTTGGCAGCAGCATGATTTCGACGGGCATCACCGGCACGCCGCGCCACGGAATTTCGCCATAAAGCGCCAGCAGCGCGCGCGTGAAGACGTTGCTCTTCGCCGCCCCGCCGTAAGCGAGGATCGCTTCGCGCGCGCGCGCCATATGCGGCGCGTCGATGTCGTCGCCGATCATCTTCAGCGCAAAATACGCCTTCACGCTGGCGCTGATATTGAAGGGTCCGTCCTGAAAAAGCGGCCAGCCGCCGTGATCGCCCTGACAGCGCCGGAGATAAACGCCGATCTTGCGCTCGAGTTCGGCGTTGACCGGCTCGGCGCGGAAATGGCGCATCAGCACATATTCGGCCGGTATGGTGATGTCGGCTTCGAGTTCGAAGCAGAAATGCCCGTCGCCCTTGCCGAGCGACAACAGCGCGCGCTTGGCGCTCTGTATGCTTGACTCAAGCGTCTCGGTTGAAACGGCGGTGAAATTATCGTCAATGCGCGCGGCGGCGTTCATTGCAATTTCCTTTTGGTGTTTCCAATCGGGCGACGCTGAGCGTCGCGGCTTTGGCCGACTCACGTTGCGGCGTCACGACGATCTCGACGTCTTGTCCCAGCGCGACGAGAAATCGCAGCAGCCGCTCCAGCGAAAACTGCCGGAAGTCGCCATGCAGCAGCTTCGATACGTCCGGCTGCTTCACGCCGAAAAGCTCGGCGGCCTGCACCTGTTTCAAGCCGCGCTCCCTAAGTAGCGATTCGATCTTGCGAACGAGCTGCGCCTTGAGGAGATGGTCATCGGCAGGCGCCGTCTTCGCGACGGTCGAGTCTTCGATCATGATTTTGGGTTGAGGAAAGGTGAGAGGCGCAGCGGCGCCGACGCATATTGGCTATAGTGAATTGACTATATCGTCAAGCCGTCTGGCTCGTCGATCGCCTGCGAAAGGAGAGGGATGCTTGTTGCGCAGTTCGAGGGTCACGCGCTTGACAGCTCTTTGTGCAATTATTGGAAAAGCAGGCGATTTTCGCATGATCGAAACGAAGTTTTAACCATCCGCCGCCGATGGTCCTTCGAGCGACTTGGAGGAGAGAATATGGCTACGAAAACGGAAGGCGAACGCGCGCTGGCCGACCTCGAGGCTGGTAAGTTCTCGTTTGAGATGGTCGACGCCATCAAGGATCATGTGAGCAATCTCGAGACCGAGATACAGCGCGTCAGCGCGCTGCACGAGCGCGCCGTCAATCAGCTTAGGCAGCAGGAATATACGATCTCGCGGCTCGAAGCCGAGCTCCGCAAGCTGAATGCGAATATTTACGCCCTGCTGAAGGCGAATGCGCTGACTGAATTCGCCCTGCGCGAGACGAAGAACGGCGCTGTGAAGTTCATCGAATTTCTCCCCGTGGCGCGCAATTACGCCGAACAGGGTTCGAAGAAGGCGCTGGCCTATCTCTCGACAGTCGATTTCAAGGGCAAGTTCGAGAGCGTGAAGGCGCATCCGATGACGGAGACGGCGCTGCGCGAGATTGAGCGCCTCGCCGTTAAGGTTGCCGAATATCTCCCCGTCGCGCGCAAGCATGCCGAGGAAGGTTTGAAGAAGGCCCAGTCCTATCTCTCGACCGTCGATCTTAAGGCGGAGTTCGAGAAGCTGAAGGCGCAACCGCTGACCGACAAGACGCTGCGCGAGAGCCAGCGCCTGCTTCTCAAGGCGCGCGAGAACCTGCCAGTCGTAAGGAAGCAGGTCGCTGTGGCGGCGGAAAAGGCGTCGGCTTATATCACGCACCTGCACAAGAAGGTCGCGTAAGCCTGACGAGCGGGAGGGCGCAAAGCCGCGCCCGCTCGCCGGCCGCTTATTAGACCCGCTGCGCGAGTTCGACAGTGACGCCCTCAGGCCCGTCGATGAAGACCAGCTTGCGGGAGTGGAAATTCATTACCTCGTTTCGCGTCCGAAAGCCGGCCGCCCTGATTTTCGTGACCTCGGCTTCGATGTCGTCGACCGCGAAGCAGACGTGATTGAAGCCGATTCTGTGCAGGTCACGAATGGCGGGATCGGATAGAGGCTCCGGATGGAGATATTTGAGTAACTGGATTTCCGTTCGCGGCGAAACATTCTCAAGAACCAGAGTGACATGCTCGGCCTCAATCCCGGGGACGCCCATATAGCCGGCGAAAGGCTCGCCCGAGATGACGACCGAGATCGTCTCCTCGAATCCCAAGAGCCCGAAAAAAGCTTTGGCGCGATTGACGTCCCTGACGACGAGCGTGAGGTGATCGAAATTCTTCACCATTTGCGGTACTCCGGCGCGATGCAGATTGGGCGCGCGAATGGCGGTGAGAAAGGAAACGTTCAAATATCCCGCATCGCCAACTCTGCTGCCTTATAGCCCGACCGTATCGAGCCTTCGATCGTCGCAGGCAGGCCCGTATTGGTCCAGTCGCCGGCAAGCCACAGATTGTCCGATGACGTCTTGGCGTCTGGCCGGCGCCTTTCCTGCGCCGGCGTCGCCGCGAAAGTCGCGCGCTTTTCCTTCACGATCTGCCAAGGCGGGAGCGGCTCGGCCGGCAGGCCCGTCGCCGCTGAAACCTCCGCCCAAATTTTTTCCGCAAGCTCTTCGCGCGCGTCGTCGATCAGCCGGTCGGCGCCGCTGATCGTCACCGACAGGCGATCGTCAAAGGCGAACAGCCATTCGGTGAGCGTTCCGATCATGCCGAGAAGCATCGGCTGACCCGGCGGCGGCGCGATCTTGAAATGCGCATTGAGAATCGCGCGAAAATCGTCGGGCGCAACGAGACCGGGCAGAAGCTCCTGCGCGATCCACGGGGGCGTCGCGAGGACGACCGCGTCACCTTCTTCAAGCGTCACTTCTGTATCGCCAAAGCGCAGCGCAGCGACGCGAGAGTCGTCGATATCGATTTCGCGCAAACGCGCGCCGAAGCGCGGCTCGACGCCTTTGGCGCGAAGCGTGCGCAGCGCCGGCTCGATGAAGGCGTCGCCAAGCCCGTCTTTCGCGACCATTGGCCGACAGGCGTCGCCGCCGGCGGCGAGACTTTCGCGCAGCACAGCGCCTGCGAGCGCAGCGGAGGCTTCTTCAGGTTCGGTATTCAGCGCGGAGAGCAGAACTGGGCGCCAAAGCTTCTCCCACAGCACACCGTTGCAACGCATGGTTTCGCCGATGGTCGCGCCATTCTTCGCGAAGAGAAGCTTTCCGGCGTCGAGGTAATCCAGCGGCCCCGTGCCGGGCACGCGGCGGTCGGCGACGAAAATCCACCAGGGAATGCGCGAAGCGTTTGGGCGCAGCGTCCATCGCTCGCGCGTACGCGCGTCGAGAAAATCGAAGGCGCATTCGTCCGGGCCAACGAGCGCGTCGCTCGCGCCGATACGCTTGGCGTAGTCGCGCGCCGCCGCATTGCCGGAAAGCAGCAAATGATTGCCGTTGTCGATCGTCAAGCCAAGTGAAGCGTCGAAATAGGAGCGGCAGCGTCCGCCGGCCATGCGCGCGGCTTCATAAAGCGCGACGCGGCGTCCGGCGTCCGCGAGACGCAGCGCGCAAGCGAGCCCGGCGAGACCCGCCCCGACGACATGGATCGTTTCGCTCACGTGAAGGCGTGTCGCAAGAAGGCGCTGATGAGCTTGAGACGCGACGCCCTTACCGGCGCGCGCGGCGGGGAGAACCCACGAACTGAAAGATTGTCGAGGATCGAGCGGTAGCCGGCGGCCATGATATAAGGCGCTTTCACCGCACGCTTCGGCAGCCCCGCCATCACCAGATCCGCCTGATCATAATGTTCGCGCGCGCGCGCGACGACCGGCGCGCAAACGTCTTCGAGCGAAGGATGCGACAGCACGGCATGGGGCGCGAAGGTCGTCACGCCAGCGGATTCGAGCGCCTCGCGGGGCAGATACAGCCGGCCGCGCGCCGCGTCCTCATCAAGATCGCGCAAGATGTTGGTGAGTTGCAACGCCCGGCCGAGGTGATAGGCGAGAAGCTTTGGGCCGGTCGGCAATTCGCAATCGGCGCTCGGCTCCGTTTCCACAAGGCCGAAAGCGCGCACCGACAACCGTCCGACGGCGCTCGCGACGCGGTCGCAATAAAGTTCGAGCTTTTCCCACTCCGGCGCGCAAATATCCTCCTCGACGTCCATGGCCATGCCATCGATCACCGATTCGAAGTCGGTGCGGTCGAGCCGAAAGCGGCGCACGGGTTCGGCGAGGAAGCTCACGCGCGCGCGGATGCGGCCGGCGTAAAGCTCATCGAGGTCGGCGCGCCACTGGTCGAGCGCGGCGCGCCGAACGGCGCGGTCGCCTTCGTCGTCGGCGATATCGTCGACGGCGCGGCAGAAGGCGTAAATGGCGAACATGGCGTCGCGGCGCGCTGGTTCGAGGATGCGCATTGCGAGATAGAAGGAGCTTTTGGTCGCGACGGCGCGCGTGCGCAGCGTCGCGGCGTCGGCGAGCGCGTCCATCGTCATTGGCCAGTCCTCGCGACCGTCTCGGAAACTGCGCGGCGCGGGCGTGAAATGCGGCGAAGAAGCGCGCCGAGCGCGCCCATCGCGCCCTTCACCGCGAAGCCGAATTTGCCGTCATGGACTTTTTCGCCGAGCGGGTCGGCGACCGCGAGACGCGCAACGAGATGTTCGGCGAGAGTCTGAATGGCGCCGATCTCCATAGAGAGCCGCGTGTCGTCGATCAGATCGGCAAAGCAACGCGACTGCTTCAGAAGATGCGCGGTTTTCTCGTTTACCTCGCGGATCGTCGCGAGGAGCGGCGGCGGCGCTCTTTCCTGCGACAGCATCTCGACTGAGGCGGCATGCGCCGCGAGCGAATCCTGCGGCAGATACACGCGGTCGAGGTTGCGGTAATCCTTGCCGCAATCCTGGAGGTGATTGATGACCTGCAGCGCGGCGCAGAGTGCGTCATTCGCAGCCCAAACGCGTGCGGGGTCCTCGCCATGGAGATCGCAAACGAAGCGCCCGACCGGCATTGCGGAATAGCGGCAATAGTCGATGAGGTCGTCCCAGTCGCGGTAACGCAGTTGCGTCACGTCGCGCTTGAAAGCGACGATCAGGTCGCGCGCATGCTGCGGATCGAGGCCGCGCTCCTGGCATGTCTCGCGGAGTCGGCGCGCGACCTCGGCGTCCTCTTCCGATTTTCCCATGAGCGCATCATCGAGCGCATCGAGGAGGTCGAGCTTTTCTTGCGCGCCGAGCGCGGGATGATCGGAGATGTCGTCTGCGGCGCGAACGAATTCATAGAATGCGAGGATCGGCGCGCGATGGCGGGGCGCGATGAGAAAAGAGGCGACGGGAAAATTCTCGTCGCGATGGGTCTTTCCCGAACTCGTCTGCGCAAGGTCCATGTGACGCCGTTTTGCCGCTCCACGGCGCTTATGCGCCCCTTCAAACCTCGATTTCGCGGCTCGCCTCGATCTCGCCGGACGTTTCGAATCGTTGCGCCGCCTTTTGCGCTTGCGGCGCCTGATAGCGGCCTTTCCATTCGCCGCCGCGGCCGCAAAGGTGCCGCCAGGCCGATTCAACCGTGAACCACGTATAGCATGCCGCGACGCCTGGCAAAGCAAAGGCGCGCAAAGGCGACAGGCCATAAAAGCGCAGCGTCGGCATGTAGGCCTGCGCCATTAACACCCAAGAGACGAGCGCCGCCTCGCGCGCCGGCGACTCGCCGAAAAGCGTCAGATAGGGCGGCGCCAGATAGGCGCCCGCCATGCCGAGCAACGCGCCAGCGAGACGCCAGGGGGAATAGCTCAACTGAGCATAGGCCGAGCGCACCACCATACGGGAAATGTCGGCGAGGCGCGGATAGGCGCGAAGGCTGTGAACGTCTTCGGTCAGACCCAGCCAGATCGGCCCTTGCGCCTTCATCAACGCGCCCAGCGCGCAATCGTCGATGAGCGCGCCGCGGATGGCGCGAAAACCGCCCGCCGCGGCGAGCGCCTCCGGGCGCGCCAGCATCACGCCTCCCGCGGCGCCCGCCATCGGATGCTCGGGATCGTTAACGTGGCGGAAGGGGTAGAGCTTCTGGAAATAGAAAATGAAGGCCGGGACGAGCCAGCGCTCCGCGACGCTTTCGCAGCGCAGTTTGACCATGAGCGACGTCAGAACGGCGCGGCGTTCCTTGGCCCCCGAAACGAGACGCGCGAGCACATGCGGCGAAAATTCGATGTCCGCATCGCAAAACAGAACGAAGTCGGGGTCGATCGGCAGCTTCCGCACGTGATCGAACCCGCGCTGCATGGCCGCGAGCTTCCCCGTCCAGCCCGCATCTGGCCCGCGCGAGGAGAGAACTGTCAGGCGGCTTGAAGCGTCATGTGCTTCCGCGCAGCGTCTGGCCGCCTCGGCTGTGCCGTCATCGCTCTCATCGTCGACGAGAATGATGTCGAAGCGGCCGTGGAACTGTTGAGCGAACAGCGACGCCAGGCTCCGTTCAATGACGTCGGCCTCGTTTCGCGCCGGAACGATCGCGACGACATAGGTCGCCGGAACGGCGGCGTTTTGCCCGCCAAGGTTCCGGTCATGCTCGGTGAGCCGCCAGAAGCCGCCGCGCAGCGTAAGGAGGTAGAGCCAGACGAACAGCCCAAAGACGGAGATGAAAGTCGCGAGCATGGGCGAATCGGGGTGGAGGATTCGGCGCAGGCCGGCGTTCTATCACTCGCGCTCAAGCTAGACTAGCGCGGTCTGCGGGCGATCGGGTGAAGGCTTCCTCATCCTGAGGAGCGTGCGCAGCCCGCGTCTCGAAGGACGAGGAAGCCCGATTTCGCGTATTTTTCCTCACCCACGTCCTTCGAGACGCCGCCTCGATCTCGGGCTTGCCCGAGATCGACATTTGATGCGCAAGTCGGGTGAACCCGACTTGCGGGCGGCTCCTCAGGATGAGGATGAGGAAAAACGATTCTGCGGCGATCACGGCCTTATCGCCTCACCCATCCCGCCTCCGTCTTGACGTAGCTTCGCTTGACTGCGGCCCAGGCGATGCGGTGCGCCGCCTCCTCCTGCCGAGGGTCGTTGCGATGGGCGTCGAAGGCGTGGTTGAAGGCTTCGCGATAAATATCCTGCGCGTGCCCGGGAAGGATGTGCTGAAGATTTTCGGGCAGGTTGGCGTTGCTGGCGTAGGGCATGCGACTGACCTCGATCAGACGTCGGCCATCTCGCCGACGATGGCCTCGGCGGCTGCTGCGGGATCGGCCGCCCGCGTGATCGGCCGGCCGACGACGATATAGTCGGCGGAAGCCGCGATCGCCTCTTGCGGCGTCATCACCCGCTTTTGGTCCCCGACATCGGCGCCCATTGGCCGCACCCCCGGGGTCACGAGCAGCATGTCCGAGCCAACGAGGGGACGAACGGTCATAAGTTCCATCGGCGACAGGATAAGGCCATCGACCCGCTCCTCCTTCGCCTGCTTTGCCCGGCGCGCGACCAGTTCGGCGACGCCGCAGACGTAGCCCGCCTCTTTAAGATCGGCGTCGTCATAGGAGGTCATCACGGTCACGGCGAGGAGCTTGAGCGCGCTATCCGACGCGCCCTGACGGGCCGCGGCCATCGTCTGAGGGAAGGCGTGGATCGTGAGAAAGTCGACGCCGAGCCGGGCGATCTGCCGCGTCGCGCGCTCGACGGTGACGCCAATGTCATGGAGCTTCAGATCGAGAAACACGCGCTTGCCGGCCACTTTCAGTGCATGCGCGAAATTTAAGCCGCCCGGCGCATAGGCGAGCTCCATGCCGACCTTGAAAAAGGAAACCGTATCGCCGAGCGCTACAACCAGCGCGCGCGCCTCATCGACGCTTTCAACGTCAAGCGCGACGATCAGGCGCTCCCGCGCTTTCACGCCCTCGGCTTTCCAGCGTGGCCGGCCTTGCGGTAGCGCCAAACGCGCGCCGGCGGGATATTGAGCACGATCGGCGGCGATCCCTTGCCGACATAGGCGCCTTTGACGCCATGCGCGTGCATGGGCATTGGCGATTTCGTGAGGCCGTAAGTGAATTGAATGAAGAGCCCGTCGTCGCCCATCAGCTCGAACGCCTGGTTCAACAGTTCGACGCGATCGCGCTCGGGCCGATTAAGAAGCGGCAGACTCGAAACGACCGTCGCGACCTTTCCCGGAACTTTTCCGTCGAGCGTCGCTTTGAGACCATAGGCGTCGCCTTGGACAATGTTGACGCCGGGGAAGCGTTCAGAGAGCAGATGGCAGAACCTGGTCTCATATTCGACAAGGACAAGACGCTCTGGCGCAATCCCTCGCGCAAGCAGCGCCTGAGTGACCGGGCCGGTGCCCGGACCGAGTTCGATGATGTGTCCGTCTCTGCCCAGTTCGACGAAGCCCGCCATCGTTTTGGCCAGCGCGCGTCCTGAGGGCGAGACGGCGCCGATGAGGCGCGGATTTTCGATCCATTGGCGGATAAAGCGCGCATTGTCCACGAGCTTCGCGCGCCCATTGGATTTTAGAATTCTGTGCGGCAAAAGCCCCTCCCCGCGCGAGAGTAACGCGCAAACGGCCCCGCGATTGGGGGCCGTCGGCGGATGATAGGAGAGCCCTGCGCCGAAAACAACGCGGCGGGCCTCAAGAACGATCGAAGCTCGCAATTCGAAGAGCGGGGCCGCCCCGGGGCTGGTCGGAGGACTCCGACGCGAAGTTACCCTTCGCCCTTCGCGATGAGGCCGCCATAGGCGTCCAAATCGATGACGCCGCCGGCCGCGTCGACGGCGGCGCGATCCTTGGGCGTCAACGCCTCCTGAGCGAGATCGAGCCGCTTCCAGCCCGGCAGCGGCGCATCGCCCGCTGAATTCGGCAAATATTTTGAGTCCGCCATCTTCTGATAGCTGTGGATATATCGCGGGCAATTGACCCAGACGCTCTCGACCGCGACGCTGACAAGGAATTGCGCGCCAGGATAAGTCGCAAGAAGCGCCGGGTCGCGCGAGATCGCCGCGGCGCCCTGCACGCGTAAGCGATTTGGCCTCAGAAAGTCGATGAACAGTAGTCCGACATTCGCCGTCTCAACGAGATTGCCGGCCGAATAAAACATGCCATTGCCGTCGTACCAGGGGAAGATCAGCGCGCTCGGTCCGACGACGCGCACAAACCCTGTCGCGCCGCCCTTGTAGGAGACCGTTGGCCGCCCCGACGGATCCATGGTGGCGAGAAAAAACATGTCGCGCGACTGAATGAAATCGACTTCATGCGGAGCGAATTCAGCGTGCATCACGCCGCCTTCCATCAAATCGGCGAGGCGGCGCGTGTCGAATTCATCCTGAAGCGCGCGATGCGCCGAGCCGTACCAATTGGCCATGGATTCCTCCCGAGGCTACCCGCGCATCTGATTGAGCATGTTCTTGTCCAATAAGCGCTTCACCCTTCTTGGATAAGAACATGTCCTACCCGCCGAACAAATCCTTCATCCGCGCGAAAAAGCCCGCCTCTTCAGGATGCGTGTCGTGCGAGGATTCCTCATCGAATTCGGCGAGGAGCTCCTTCTGGCGCTTCGTGAGCTTTTGCGGCGTCTCGACGCTGATCTGCACATGCAGGTCGCCGTGATCGCGCCCGCGCAACACCGGCATCCCCTTGCCCTTGGCCTTGATCTGGCGTCCGGACTGCGTTCCTTCCGGGATTTTGAGCTTCACCTCGGAGCCGTCGAGCGCATGAACCTGGATCTCGCCGCCCAGCGCCGCGCGCACCATCGAGATCGGCACGCGGCAATAGAGGTCCGCCCCATCCCGCTGGAAGAAGGGATGCGGCTTCACCGAGAGGAAGATGTAGAGATCGCCGGGCGGTCCGCCGCGCAGGCCCGCTTCGCCTTCTCCGGCGAGCCTGATACGCGTCCCGTCTTCGACGCCCGGCGGCACATTGACCGACAGCGACCGTTCGATCGTCTTGCGTCCAGCGCCAGAACAAGAGGGGCAGGGGTTCTCGATCATCTCGCCGCGTCCCTGACAGGACGGGCATGTGCGCTCGATCGCGAAAAAGCCCTGCTGCGCGCGAACGCGCCCCATGCCGCCGCAAGTCGTGCAGGTCTTCGGCTTGGAGCCTTTTTTCGCGCCTGTTCCCGAGCAGGCCTCGCAGGTCGCCGAGGTCGGGATTTTCAACGAGGCGGTCTTGCCGTGATAGGCCTCGTCGAGGGTAATCTCCATATTATAGCGCAGATCCGAGCCGCGCTCGCGGCCGCCCGAACGGCCGCGCCGTCCCATCACGTCGCCGAACAAATCCTCGAAAATATCGGCCATCGAGGCGCCAAAGCCCTCGCCCGCCCCAAAGCCGCCGAATCCGCCCCCCTGTTCAAATGCGGAATGGCCGAAACGGTCGTAGGCGGCGCGCTTCTGCGGATCGCACAGGCACTGATAGGCTTCGTTCAATTCCTTGAAACGCGTTTCCGCCTGCTTGTCGCCCGGGTGGCGATCGGGATGGCACTGCATCGCCGACTTACGGAAGGCGATTTTCAGTTCGACTTCCGTCACGGTGCGGCTGACGCCGAGAACCTCGTAATAGTCGCGCTTGGACATGCTCAATTTCTGATGAGTGCGGCGGCGGGCGCGGCCGCGATCACATGAACGCAATGAAACCCGGCGTTATTCGCGCCGGGTTCCCGTTTCGCTACCGCATCAAAGCGGCTATGGCCAGTCCCCGGCTACTTCTTGTCGTCGCCGACGTCCTTGAACTCGGCGTCGATCACGTCGTCCTTGGGAGCCTCAGACGCGCCGGCGCTCGAAGCTTCAGCCTGCTGGGCCTTATACATCGCCTCGCCGAGTTTCATCGAGGCCTGAGCCAATTCGTTGCTCTTGGCTTTGATCACGTCGGCGTTGTCGCCTTCGATCGCGGTCTTGAGAGAGGCGATGGCGGCTTCGATCGCGCTCTTATCGGCGCCCGAGACCTTGTCGCCAAATTCAGCGACAGACTTCTCAGCGGCATGGATCGCGGCCTCGCCATGGTTCTTGGCGTCGACGAGTTCGCGGCGGACCTTATCCTCCGCGGCATGCGCCTCGGCGTCCTTCACCATTTTGTCGATGTCCGATTCGCTCAAGCCGCCAGACGCCTGGATGCGGATCTGCTGCTCCTTGTTGGTCGCCTTGTCCTTCGCCGTGACGTTGACGATGCCGTTCGCGTCAATGTCGAAGGTTACTTCGATTTGCGGCATGCCGCGCGGCGCTGGCGGAATGCCGACGAGATCGAACTGGCCGAGCAGCTTGTTGTCGGCCGCCATTTCGCGCTCGCCCTGGAACACCCGGATGGTGACGGCCGTCTGATTGTCTTCGGCCGTCGAGAACACCTGGCTCTTCTTGGTCGGGATGGTCGTGTTGCGGTCGATGAGGCGCGTAAACACGCCGCCAAGCGTCTCGATGCCGAGCGACAACGGCGTCACGTCGAGCAGCAGCACGTCCTTGACGTCGCCCTGCAGCACGCCCGCCTGCACCGCCGCGCCGATGGCGACGACTTCGTCGGGGTTGACGCCCTTATGCGGCTCCTTGCCGAAGAACTGCTTCACGACCTCCTGCACTTTCGGCATGCGGGTCATGCCGCCGACGAGCACCACTTCGCCGATATCGGCCGCCGAGAGACCGGCGTCCTTCAGGGCTTTGCGGCAGGGCTCGACGGTGCGCTGGATGAGATCATCGACAAGCGCTTCGAATTTCGCGCGCGTCAGCTTCAGCGTCAGATGCTTGGGCCCCGTGGCGTCAGCCGTGATGTAGGGCAGGTTGATTTCCGTCTGCGTCGCTGACGAGAGTTCGATCTTGGCCTTTTCCGCCGCTTCCTTCAGGCGCTGCAAAGCGAGCTTGTCCTTCGTGAGGTCAATGCCCTGCTCTTTCTTGAACTCGCCCGCGAGATATTCGACGAGGCGCATGTCGAAGTCCTCGCCGCCGAGGAATGTGTCGCCGTTCGTCGACTTAACTTCGAAGACGCCGTCGCCAATCTCAAGAACCGAGATGTCGAAGGTGCCGCCGCCAAGGTCGTAGACCGCGATCGTGCCCGACTGCTTCTTGTCGAGGCCATAAGCGAGCGCCGCCGCCGTGGGCTCGTTGATGATGCGCAGCACCTCGAGGCCAGCAATTTTGCCGGCGTCCTTCGTGGCCTGGCGTTGAGCGTCGTTGAAATAGGCGGGTACGGTAATCACCGCCTGCGTCACGGTCTGGCCGAGATAGGCCTCGGCCGTCTCCTTCATCTTCTGCAGAATGAAGGCCGAAATCTGGGACGGCGAATATTGCTTGCCGGCGGCCTCCACCCAGGCGTCGCCGTTATTCGCTCTGACGATTTTGTAAGGGACGAGACCCATGTCCTTTTTGGTCATCGGGTCGTCGAAGGTGCGGCCGATCAGCCGCTTGATGGCGAAGAAAGTCTTGTCGGGGTTCGTCACCGCCTGCCGTTTCGCCGGTTGGCCGACAAGGCGCTCGCCGTCATCGGTGAATGCGACGATCGAAGGCGTGGTCCTGGCGCCTTCGGCGTTTTCAATGACCTTGGGGCTCGACCCTTCCATGACGGCCACGCAGGAATTGGTCGTGCCGAGGTCGATGCCGATAATTTTGCCCATATTGATTTCCTTTCGCTGGTGAACGCCGGACCCCGAAGCGGTCCGGTTCAAGAGGCGAAGGACGGCGGCTCGCCATGAGCCCGCCGCGCGATCCTTAGCTCTCCCAAGATTGTGTTGCGCTAACCCGCCCGCAAGAGCAGGCCGCATATAGAAGAACCATTTCCCTGCGACAAGGCGTCTGGCCAACGTGGAGGCGCGAGCCCGGCGGGCGCTCGACCAAAAAGTCGGCCCCTTTGCAGTTGACGAACGCCTGACGACTGACGATTATTGAAACTCGTCAGCAGAAATCACGCGGCTCGCGCCGGGGAATTCGATGCTCCGCTATCGCCTAAGTCTTTGCGCGCTCGTTGCGCTCGCCGCAACGCTCGCCGCCTGCAATGGGAAGGATCAGCGTTCCGCAGAGGGGGGCGAGCGGATCGACCGACCCGTGCTCGTCGCGCCGGCGCGCTACGCCGCGCAGTCGCAGACGCGTGAATTCGTGGCCACCATCCGTCCGAGGGTCGAGTCCGATCAGGGATTTCGCGTCGCCGGCAAAGTGGTCAAGCGCTTCGTCGAGGTCGGACAGCGGGTGAAGGCGGGCGACCCGATCGCCGCCCTGGACGAACAGGATTTACGGCTTCAGAAGGAACAGGCGGACGCGGAATTCGCCGCGGCGCGCATGGCGCAGACGCAGGCCCTGGCCGACGAAAAGCGCGCCGCGGACCTGCGCAGCAAGGGCTGGGTCGCTCAGGCGGCGCTGGATCGGGCGCGCGCCGGCGGCGAAGAGGCGCGGGGACGCTTCCGCCGGGCGGAGCGCGCCGTGGAGCTCGCTGGCAATGCGCTGGAATATGCGACGCTGCCCGCGGGGGCGGACGGCGTCGTCACGCAAACGCTCGTCGATCCCGGGCAGGTGGTGTCGTCGGGGCAGCCCGCCGTGCGCATCGCGCATGCCGGCGAATTGGAGGCCGCCGTCGCCTTGCCGGAGGCCTTCGCCGCCGCTGCCGGAAAGGGCGAGGCGACGTTAAGGCTCTGGTCGAAGCCGGGGGCTGTCTATCGCGCCAAACTGCGCGAATTGAGCCCAGCCGCCGATCCTGTCACGCGCACCTTCGCCGCGCGCTTCTCCATTCTCAATCCTGATTCGGCGATCGCGCTAGGAATGAGCGCTACGCTGCTCATTTCGAATTCCGACGCGCAGGCCGTTATGAGCGTGCCGCTCTCGGCGATCTATAATCAAGGCTCAGGACCCTCGTTGTGGAAGGTCGATGGCGAAGGGAATCTGCAGCTCGTTCCCGTAACCCTGGTTCGCCTGGAGGCCGACTCGGCGCTTGTCGCCGGCGGCGTCAAGGATGGCGACAACATCGTCGTCCTCGGCGTTCACAAGCTCGATCCCAATATGAAAGTCCGCGCGATTACGCGGCAGTCGCTGTGAGGAGCCGGCGATGGCTGGCGTAAACCTCTCGCGCTGGGCCGTTCAACGGCCGACGCTGATGCTGTTTCTGATGATCGCGATCAGCGTGACCGGCGTCTATTCCTATCTGCGGCTCGGACGCGCGGAGGATCCGTCCTTCACCATCAAGGTCGCCGTCGTCACCGCTTCTTGGCCCGGCGCGACGGCGACGGAGATACGCGATCAAGTCTCCGACCCTTTGGAGAAGAAGCTTCAGGAACTGCCCTTCCTCGACAAGATCGAGACCTATACGAAGCCCGGCTTTCTGGCGATGCAGGTGACCTTCAAGGACACGACGCCGCCAAAGGACGTGCCGCAGCTTTTTTACCAGCTGCGCAAGAAGCTCCATGACATTGCGCCGACGCTGCCTGCGGGCGTGCAAGGTCCGCAGATCAACGACGAATATGGCGACGTCGACACGGTGATGTATGCGGTGACCGGCGACGGCGCCGACTATGACGTTCTCGACAAGGTGGTCCAGGCGCTGCGCCAGCGGCTGCTCGGCGTGCAGGACGTCGTCAAGGTCGATGTTTACGGCGACCAAGGCCGCCGCATCTTCGTCGAATTCAGCGAGGCGAAGCTCGCGAGCCTGGCGATCCAGCCACAGGCCGTCTTCGATTCGCTCGTCAAGCAGAACGCGATCAATGACGCCGGCGTGTTCGAGACCTCATCGAACCGCGTGCGGGTTCAGGTGACGAGCGATCTCAAAGGCGCCGAGGCCATCGCCGCCATTCCAATCGAAGCAAACGGCAAGGTTATCCGTCTTGGCGACATCGCCAATGTCTATGCCGGCTTCGAGGATCCGCCGAGTTTTCTCGCGCGTTTCAAAGGCCAGCCGGCGATCGTCGTCGGCGTCGTCATGGCGAAGGGCGCGAATGTTCTCAAATTCGGGGAGAACGTCGGCGTCGCGGTCCAGGAGATGCGGGAAAAGACGCCGGTTGGCGTCGATATTGATCAGATCGCCGATCAGCCGAAGGTCGTCGAAGAAGCGATCGGCGAATTCACGCGCTCGTTTCTCGAGGCCTTGGTGATCGTGCTCGGCGTGAGCTTTATCTCGCTCGGCTTTCGAACAGGAATCATCGTCGCGCTCTCAGTGCCATTGGTGCTCGCGATCGTTTTCATCTTCATGGGCCCGCTGGGCATCGATCTCCAGCGCATCTCCCTTGGCGCGCTGATCATTGCGCTCGGGCTTCTTGTCGATGACGCCATCATCGCCGTCGAGATGATGATGGTGAAGATGGAGCAGGGCTTCAGCCGCATCAAAGCTGCGACCTTCGCTTGGGATTCGACGGCCTTTCCGATGCTCACCGGCACGCTGATTACAGCGGCTGGTTTCCTGCCGGTAGGCTTCGCCAATTCGGGCGTCGGCGAATATACGGGTTCGATGTTCTGGGTGTTGCTCGTCGCGCTGATCGCCTCATGGTTCATCGCGGTGATGTTCACGCCCTATCTCGGCGTGAAGCTACTTCCCGACTTCGCCAAGCTGCATCCGCATCACGATCCCGACGAAATCTACCAGACGCCCTTTTATCGCTGGCTGCGCGCCGTCGTCACTTGGGCGGTGGACTATCGCGGCGTTGTGATCGCAAGCGTTATCGGCGTTTTCGTGTTCGCCGTCTTCGGCTTCTTCGTGGTGCAAAAGCAATTCTTCCCTTACGCCGAGCGCATCGAGCTCTTCTTCCAGTTGCGTCTTCCCGAAGGCTCGTCGATCGGCGCTTCGCTTGAGGCGGCGAAACAAGCCGAGGCGCTCCTGAAGGACGATCCCGATGCGACGCTTTATACGAGTTACGTGGGGCAGGGGCCGCCGCGATTCTGGCTCGGTCTCAATCCGCAGCTGCCGAATGAAGCCTATTCAGAGATCGTCATCGTCGCCAAGGACATTGAGGCGCGCGAGCGTTTGAAAAAGAAGCTTGAGACCGCCATCGCCAACGGCGCTGTGCCGCAGGCGCGCGCCCGCGTCGATCGCTTCTATTACGGGCCGCCGGTGGGCTTCCCGGTGCAGTTTCGAGTCGTCGGCTCTGATCCCGCGACCGTGCGCGCCATCGCCTATCAGGTCCGCGATGTCATGCGCGGCGATGAGGGCTTAGATGATCCGCACCTCAACTGGAACGAGCAAACGCCGCGCGTGCGTCTCGTGATCGATCAGGATCGTGCGCGGCTCCTTGGGCTGACGCCGCAGGACGTGTCGAACAGGCTGCGCCTGGCGATCTCCGGCGTGACGATCGCGACCCTGCGCGACGGGATCGATCAGGTCGAAGTGGTTGCGCGCGCCATTCCCCAGGAACGCGGCGATCTTTCGAGGATCGGCGACATGGTCGTCTATGCGCGCGACGGCAAGGCGGTGACGGTCTCGCAGGTCGCGAAAGTCGTCTATGACCATGAAGAGCCGATTTTCTGGAGGCGCAATCGCGACATGAGCATCACGGTGCGCTCAGGCGTTAAGGATGGCGTGCAGGCGCCCGACGCAACGACGCGCATCTGGCCGAAGCTCGCGCAAATTCGCGAGAATCTACCGCCGGGCTATCGCATTGAGATGGGTGGCGCGATCGAGGAATCGAAAAAGGGCAACGCTTCGATCTTCGCGGTTTTTCCGCTCGTCGGCCTCGTGATGCTGACGATCGCGATGTTACAATTGCAGAATTTCACCCGCGTGGCGCTCGTGATGATGAGCGCGCCGCTCGGCGTCATTGGCGCATCGCTCGCGCTCAATGTCGCCCATGCGCCTTTCGGCTTCGTCGCGCTGCTTGGCCTCATCGCGCTCTCTGGCATGGACATGCGCAATTCGATCATTCTCGTTGATCAGGTGCGCCAGGATCTTGAACGCGGCGAGAAATATCGGGAAGCGATCATCGGCGCGACGATTCGGCGGGTGCGACCGGTCGCATTGACCGCGCTCGCGGCGATTCTCGCCATGATCCCATTGTCCGGTTCCGCCTTTTGGGGACCGATGGCCTTAACGATCATGGGCGGGCTTTTCGTCGCCACTTTTCTCACAGTTCTCTTCCTGCCTGCACTTTACGCGACTTGGTTCCGCCGTCATCTTAGCGAGGGTCTGGTCGAAACCGAAGGCGCGCGGATCGGGACTTTGGCCAACGGGCTTGCGAGGGGAGCGGCCGAATGAGCGTAGTGGGCGCGAGCGTGCAGAGCGCGCGCGAAACCGAGCAGCGCGAGAGAATCATCTCCACGGCCGAACGGCTTTTCCGGGAGATTGGTTTCCAAAAGACCACGGTCGCCGATATCGCGCGAGAACTGCGAATGTCGCCGGCGAACGTTTATCGCTTCTTTGGCGCAAAATCGGAGATCAACGCCGCCGTCGCGCGGCAGCTGATGAGCGAGGTGGAACAGGCTGCGCAGAGCATCGCGCGCGGACCCGGAACGGCGTCGGAGCGGCTGCGCGCTCTCATTCTGTCGAATGAATCGATGAACGCGGAACGCTATGTCGCCGATCGCAAGCTTCACGACATGGTTGAAGCGGCGCTCGACGAGAATTGGCCGATCATCTCGGATCACATCGATCGTATCGACGCCGCAATCGAGGAAGTCATCCAATCGGGCATGGAGAGCGGCGAATTCGCCAAGGGCGATGCGCAGCTTGCGGCGCGGCTCGTGCACACCGCCTGCATTCGCTTCTGCCACCCGCGGTTGATGGTGGAATGCGCCGATCGACCGACGCCGACAAGCGCGCAAATGATCGAATTTTGCATTGCAGCGCTGCGTGGAGGCTTCCGCGATCTTGGTCCTGCTTTGCCGCGCTAGCGTAATCCGACCTATACCTGCGGCCTAGGCCACGTATAATAAGCGCTCTCCTATTAGATCGCGCGCAACCCGCATGTCGCGCGCCATAGCAATTGGACGGTCGATGAAGGTCACTCTGGTTCAAATGAATTCCGTTGGCGACAAGGCCTTGAACCTCGCCAATGCGCGCGCCCTGATCGAGCGCGCTGTCGTGCAGGAACGTCCGGACTGGATTTGCTTGCCGGAAGTCTTCGATTTCATCGGCGGGTCGCGCGCCGAGAAGATGGCGGCGGCCGAAGAGTTGCCGGGCGGGCCCGCTTATGAAATGTGTCAGGCGCTTGCGCGCGAGCATAAGGTTTTTATTCACGCCGGCTCCATTCTCGAAAGGACGCCCGGAGAGGAACGCCTGCACAACACCAGCGTCGCCTTCAATCGTGAAGGCGAAGAGGTGGCGCGCTACCGCAAGATCCATATGTTCGACATCACGGCGCCGGACGGCGCCAAATATCACGAGAGCGCCGCCTTCAAGCCCGGCGATTCCGTCGTCACCTATGATTGCGAAGGACTCACCGTCGGCTGCGCGATTTGTTACGATTTGCGGTTCTCATATCTTTTCCAGGCGCTCGCGGATAAGGGAGTCGATATCGTCGCCTTGCCGGCGGCCTTTACGCTCGTGACCGGCAAGGATCATTGGGAAGTCCTGTGCCGCGCGCGCGCAATCGAGATGCAGGCCTATCTCTGCGCGCCGGCGCAGACTGGAGCGCACAAAGCCGGGCACGAGACGCGCTTTACTTATGGTAATTCGCTGATCGCCGATCCCTGGGGTCAAGTCGTCGCAAAGGCTTCGGATGGACCCGGGCTCGTATCTTCTTACGTCGACGTCGAACGCATTCGTAAGGTGCGCGCGATGATTCCCGTGGCCCAACACAAAGTGAAATTGGCGGTTTGACCGTCCGCGCCGCCGCTTTGGCGTAGAGGTCAGAGCGACGAAATCCCCCTTGCATATCGGTGATTTATTCTTACTATACCGCGACATCGGGGGCTCAGCGGCGCCCGCTCTATTTGCCACGTTGCCATTGCCAGAAGCTTGAGGGGGGATTTGTGTTTAGCCCAGTCCCGACAAAACAATCATTGAGCGTTTCATTCACATGGTAAGAAGAACTGCCCCTGGCAGCACCTTGACCCGGGCGGCGCTGAGAGAAGCCGTTTATGGTTGCTGCCCTTCGCTTTCCCGCGCCGAAGCTCGTAAGATTTTGGATGCGACCTTCGACGAGATCAGCGAAGCCTTATTGCGAGGCGAGTCCGTAAAATTGCGATCCTTCGGGACCTTTAATGTGCGCTCCAAGCGTGAGCGCATCGGCCGCAATCCAAAAACTGGCGTTGAAGCCGCTATAACGCCTCGTCGGGTGCTGACCTTTAAGGCTTCGCCCGTACTCGTCGCTTACGTCAACGGGGACGCGGTCATTCCTGAAGAGGACTGATTCCTCTATCATGGGAGCGAGACGGCCATCGCCAGCGATGCGTTCGCGGCGAGTCGAGCAGGTTCTCATATCCAAGGTGAAAGATGCAGAAATTGAGCGTGGCGGTCGCCGTCTTCGCGGCCCTTACCGCGTTGGTCAGCGCCCATAAAGGCGCCCCCAGCCTGTTTGTCCTGGCAGCCGCCTCGGCGCTCTGCGCCTATACCACCTGGCGCGCCCGAGACATGTCGAGCTTCTTGAAGATCTTCGCTTTCATATTCTCGACTGAAACCATTCTCTTCGGTCTTATCGGTCTTGCGCAGGCGGAAGGCGTGTGGCCGGAATCGCTAAAGGATTACGCGCCGCCTGAAACCATGCCGCTCACCGTCGCGGTGTTCTCGATCATCGTTTACGCGATCTCGCATATTGGCGTGGTTCGGGAGATGACGCGCATCGCCGATCTCTATTTCGATTCCCGCGAGCGTGGCGAAGGGCGCGTCTGGCCTTTCCGGCCCTTTGCGGCGCACGAGAGCGCCATCGCGATCGCGATGGTCGTCGTGCTGGTGCTCCTCAATCAAGGGCAAGTCGGCATCACCGTGCGCCTGTCCTTTTTCAATCGCGATTGGTACAACGCCATTCAGGAGAGGAACGCCCCTGAGTTCTGGCGACAGCTTCTCTTCGTGTTCACGCCATGGGCCTTCGTTTACGTGGCCTCCGTGATCGTCGAATTCGTTTTGCAGTCTATGCTGATCATCCGTTGGCGTCGCTGGCTGACGGAGCACTACATCGAGCATTGGCTCGGCGCGCATACCCATTACGGCATGGCGCTTGCGGGCGGCGGGGCTGACAATCCAGACCAGCGTATCGCTGAAGACGTCAATCGCTTCATCAGCGGCGGAGAGGAAGGTTACGGCGTTTACTCCTATTCGATCCTGCTGATCGCCACTTTGAGTTCGCTCGTCTCATTCGCTTACGTGCTGTGGGATCTTTCGGGCAATTACCCGCTGCCAGGGACGGAGATCTATATCCCCGGCTTCCTGTTCTGGGCGGTGCTGCTCTACGCGACAATAGGAACGCTGGTCACGCATCTGATCGGGCGCTCTCTCGTGGGACTCTATTTCGATCGCCAGAGGCGTGAGGCGGATTTCCGCTTTTCGCTGGCGCGCATGCGTGAATACAGCGAGCAGATCGCGCTGCTCGGCGGCGAGCCCGCCGAGCGCGGCTCGCTGCTGCGGCGTTTCGCGGGCATCATCCTCAACTATCTGGCGATCGTTCAGAAGCGCAAGCAGCTGATGGCGTTCACCTCGACATACGGACAGCTCTCGCCGATCATCCCTTATGTGATCACGGCGCCCTTCTATTTCGCCGGCCGCATCCAACTTGGCATCATGACTCAGACGGCCAGCGCCTTCGGGCGGGTAGAGAGCGCGCTGACCTTCTTCATCAACTATTACACCTCTCTTGCCAATTTTAAGTCCGTGCTCGACCGGCTGACGTCGTTCGACCATGCGATCGAGACAGCGCGCGCGGAGATGTCCGCGACGCGGATTGTCTCGCCAGCCGATGGCGCTGACATCCGCCTGCGCGAGCTGATGCTCGGATTGCCCGACGGACGCAAAATCGTGAGGGCGGATGATCTAACGATCGCCGCAGGCCACTCGACGCTGCTCACGGGGCCGTCCGGCTCGGGCAAGTCGACGCTGTTTCGCGCGATCGCCGGCATCTGGCCTTACGCCTCGGGCGGCGTGCTGACGCCGCGCGGCGCGAAGGTAATGCTCGCGCCGCAACGCCCCTATATTCCAATGGGCGCGCTCGCCGAAGCAATCGTCTATCCCGGCCGGGTCAGCGACTACTCACACGCTGAAATTCAGGAGGCGTTGCGCGCCGCGCGGCTAGCGCCCTTCGTCGAGCGCTTGGACGAGGAAAACAACTGGGGGCAGCGGCTGTCTGGCGGCGAGCAGCAGCGCGTCGCAATCGCCCGCGCGCTTCTCGCGAAACCCGACTGGCTCTTCCTTGACGAAGCCACTTCGGCGCTCGACGAAAAGCTCGAAGAAGACATCTACGCGATGCTGCGCGAACGGTTGCCACATACGACCATCGTCTCGATCGGCCATCGATCGACTCTGCACGCCTTCCATGATCGACACATTGTCATGGAGCCGGCGCCCGGGGGAGTCTTTAATCCGCGCGACAAGGTGCATGCGTGACGAAGGACTCGGGGCGCGAAGGCGGCAGGTCGCTCAAGACGCGCGTCAAGACCGCGCGCAAGCGCTCGCTCTCTTCAACGCTTTGGCTGGAGCGCCAGCTCAATGATCCTTATGTCGCGCGGGCAAAGCGCGAGGGCTATCGCTCGCGCGCGGCTTATAAGCTCATCGAGATGGACGACCGCTATCATCTTTTTAAGCCAGGCGGCCGTATCGTCGATCTCGGCGCCGCCCCTGGCGGCTGGTCGCAGATCGCCGCCGCGCGGGTGAAGGCGAAGGAGGGCAAAGGCAAAGTTGTCGCCGTCGATCTTCTGGACATGGAGCCCATCGCTGGCGTCGAATTCGCCGTGAAGGATTTCAACGATCCTGACGCGCCGGAATTCATCAAGAACATGCTCGGCGGCGAGGCTGACGGGGTGATGTCGGATATGGCGGCGAACGCCACCGGTCACAAGGCGACTGATCATCTGCGCATCGTTGCGCTGGCCGAACTTGCCGCCGACTTCGCCTGCGACGTGCTGGCGGAAGGCGGCTTCTTCGTCGCGAAGGTTCTGCAGGGCGGCACTGAAGGCCAGCTGCTCGCGCGCCTCAAGCGCGATTTCGCCACGGTGCGGCACGTAAAGCCGGCAGCGAGCCGGGCGGATTCCGCGGAGCTCTACGTCCTCGCGACAGGCTTTCGCGCGCGACGCGCCGAATAGGCGCCCGCCGATCGCCGGCGAGATCATGCACGTTCATCGCGCCCGGTCAGGTTGTCGCCTGCATTGGATGCGAGCGGCAGGAAGCTTGCGATCGAAAACAACGAGATTAGGGCCACGACACAAAAAGCCGGCGTGAAGTCCGCCGCCTGCAGCGCGCCGCCGCCGCGCATGGCGCGCGCTGTCTCCAGCGCCGCGGCGCCCACCGCGACTCCCGTCGAAAGCGATAGTTGCTGCGCGACGGAGGCGAAGCTCGTCGCGCGGCTCATCGCGTCCTTATTTACGTCCGCGTAGGCGAGCGCGTTGAGCGCAGTGAACTCCAGCGAACGGAAGAAGCCGCCAACAAGCAACGCGCCCATGATGATGAAATGCGGGGTCGCCGCCGAGAAGGTCGCATTCAAGGCGAGAAACCCGGCGGAGATAAGCGCATTGACGATGAGCACGCGCCGAAAGCTGAACATCTTGAGGATCGGCTGGGCGGTCGTCTTCATCAGCATCGCGCCCGCCGCGGAAACAAAAGTCAGGAGACCCGCTTCATAAGCGGAGAGTCCGAAACCCACTTGAAGCAAGAGCGGCAATAGGAAGGGCGTTGCGCCAAGCCCGATGCGAAACAGAAAGCCGCCGACGACCGCCGCGCGAAAGGTTGGTATATGCAAGAGATCGAGATCGACGATCGGATAGGGCGCGCGTTTCGCGTGGCGGACATAGGCGAAGAGCGCCGCTGCGCCGAGCGCAATGATCGTGACGACAATGGGCGCCGGCGCGAAGCCGCGTCCGGCGATCGTGAAGCCGAAGACGAGGCAGGAGAGGCCGACGCCTGAAAGAATCGCGCCGGCGACGTCGAGCGGGGGCGTCCATTCCTCGCGAAGATCGGGAATGAACCGCGTGACAAGCATGACGCCAATCGCTCCGATCGGCACGTTGATCCAGAAAATATAACGCCAATGAAAATAGGTGGCGATGAAGCCCCCGACCGGCGGACCGATCAAGGGACCGATCAGCGCTGGAATGGTGAGATAGGCCATGGCGCGCACGAGTTCGTGACGCGGCGCGGTGCGCAGCAGCACGAGTCTTCCGACTGGCGTCATCATCGCGCCGCCGAGGCCCTGCACGATGCGAAAAGCGACGATGGCCCCGAGCGAATTGGAGAGGCCGCAGAGGATCGAGCCGAAGGTGAAGACGACAATTGCGGCGCGAAACACGCGCCGCGCGCCGAAACGATCCGCCGCCCATCCGGAAAGCGGGATGAAGACCGCGAGCGAAAGAAGATACGAAGTCAGCGCGAGTTTCAGCGCCACCGGATCTTCGTGAAGATCGGCCGCCATCGCCGGCAGCGCCGTGGCGAGCACGGTGCCGTCGAGCTGCTCCATGAAGAGCGCGGTGGCGATGATGAGCGGCGTGACGAAATAGGACAAGGCTCAATCCGTCATTGCGCGCGCGGCGGCGAAGCGATTCGACGATGGATATCGGACTCCGGATGGCTTCCCGCTTCGCCTTGTTCGCGGCCGCAATGACGTCCTAGACCGGCTTTGTATCACATCAGCTTCAGCCCCCGAAAGCTCGCATGGCCGTTGCGTCCGACGATGAGATAGTCGTGCGCCGGCGATGCCGAGCGCTTCGCCATGTCGACGATCGCCTGCGTCATCTGGATGATGTGGGCGCGCGACGGCGTCGGACCGCTCGAGGGATGGCTGGTCCAACCCACACCGATGCGCTGCAAGCGAGAAAGGTTTACTTGTAGACCGCGGGCGCGATAGCGTGACCGAGCTTGTAATTGAAGCCCACGCGAGCGACATGCGCTGAAAAGTCGGCATCCACGAACATCACCTGGCTGAATGCCGGGCTGTTTGTCAGCGGCACGGCGAAGGACTTGGGTGCGAAGGCGAGGTAGAGATACTCCGCCTTCAATGTCCAATCGCCGGCGAGCATCCATTCCAGGCCGCCGCCTGCGGTCCATCCCGTTCGCACGCCCGACATGCTTGCCGAACCCATGCCGCCCGGATTGACGGCGTCAACCGCGTTATCGACGTAGGCGCTGGAAAATTTGGAATCAATGATCGCCAATCCGCCCGTCGCGTAGAGCAGGACATTCGGCACGATGGCGACGCCCATGCGAGCGCGCACTGTGGCTAGCCAATTGGCCCTGACGTCTTCGGTCAGCGCGAACCGATTGCCGAGAAACGGCACAGGAAACACGCCCGCCGTTGCAAAGGACTTCTTTAGATTGACGAAGTTGAAATCGGCCTCCGCGCCCCCGACGACGGCGCCGGCCTGCCAATTGTGCCCGGCTTGCACGCCGCCCGTGAATCCATTCGGGTTCAGGCGGCCGGCGCCGGCTGCGGCCACCGCAAGGCCATTCGCCAACGAACTCGGCGCCAGGTTGCAGAACACTGCATCGACCGGCTCCGGCGGGCAATTCGGATTCGTAGAGAAGTCGGAGCGTCCCCAGGCGCCACCCACGTTCCCCCCGACGTAGAAGCCCGTCCACGAGGGTATGTAAGCCGCCGATTTGTAGATCGGCCGCGTGATGTCGGTTGCCTGTGCGGTGATGGAAACGAACATCGCCACGCCAGCTGCAAGGCTCGTTGCTGAAATCCGGCGCATGATTGATCCCCTCAAGCCCCAGCGAGCCGTAGCTCGGGGCCACTTGTGACTGCGAATTTCCCTAGTAACGCGACGCACGCATGCGTGGCGCAGCGAGCGGTATCGCTGCAGCTGGCGCTCAAATGCACAGCACGAGCACGTACACATTCCGATGGGGTCCGCGCTGTGAATCAATGATGGAATAGTGACAGGCAAGATGATCAGCGGCAATCCACAGCTTGTTGCGGCTTTCGATTGCCCGTCGCGTGTTGCGCTTTTGTAACAGCCGGACCGGCCGTTCCACTTACATCTGGCGCCGAAAGCGACGAGCCATCTTGAAATTTCGCACCGTAAGATGCGCGCCGGCCGCGTCAAATGAGCTTCAGTCCCCGAAAGCTCGCATGGCCATGGCGGCCGACGATGAGATGGTCATGCACCGTAATGCCGAAAGGCTGCGCGATTGTGGCGATGTCCTTGGTCATGCGTATGTCCGCGGAAGATGGCGTCGGATCTCCGGAAGGGTGATTATGCGCGAGGATGAGCGCGCTCGAGCCGAGCTCCAGCGCACGACGTATGATTTCGCGCGGATAGACTGGCGTATGGTCGATGGTGCCGACGCCCTGCACCTCGTCGGCGATCAGCGCGTTGCGCTTATCGAGAAACAGGATGCGGAATTCTTCGCGCTCGGAGAACGCCATCGCCGTTCGGCAATAGTCGAGCACCTCCATGAATGAAGAGAGGACGGGACGCTTTTGCAAGGCGCCGCGCGCCAGACGTTTCGCCGCAGCTTCGACAAGTTTGATTTCGACGATTGCCGCTTCGCTAAGACCCTCGACTTCGCGAAGCCGTTCAGGACGCGCCGCGACGGTTTCGGCGTAGGAGCCGAAGCGCGCGATCAGAGCCTTGGCGAGCGGTTTCACGTCGCGCCGCGCAATCGCGCGAAACAACAAAAGCTCCAGCATCTCGTAATCGGCGAGCGCCGCTTCGCCTGCATCCATGAAGCGATCGCGCAGACGCTGTCGATGACCATGATAGTGTGGCGCAGAATCGCGAAGGCCGTCGCCTGTTGCGGCGTCAGCCGCCTTCTTCATGCGTCGGCGCGCGCGGCTGAGGGATTATCGAGCCCCGCCGGCGACTTCGTGAAGACTTCGACGCCCGTCTCGGTGATGCCGACCGAATGTTCGAACTGCGCGGAAAGGGAGCGGTCGCGCGTGACGGCCGTCCAGCCATCCGACAATATTTTCACCTGCGAACGGCCGAGATTGATCATCGGCTCAATGGTGAAGAACATGCCCGGGCGCAGCTCGACGCCCTCGCCCTTCACGCCATAGTGCAGAATATTCGGCTCATCGTGGAAAACGCGCCCGAGGCCGTGACCGCAAAAATCGCGCACGACCGAACAACGCTCGCTTTCGGCGTATTGTTGAATCGCTGCGCCGATGTCGCCCGTCGTCGCGCCCGGCTTCACGGCCGCGACGCCGCGCTGCAGCGCCTCATAGGTCACGTCGATCAGGCGTTGCGCTCGGCGCGGAACCTCGCCCACGGCGAACATGCGGCTGGCGTCGCCATGCCATCCGTCGACGATAAACGTCACGTCGATATTGACGATGTCGCCTTCGCGCAGCGGCTTGTTGTCCGGCACGCCATGACAGACGACATGGTTGATCGAGGTGCAGATGGATTTCCGATAGCCGCGGTAGTCGAGCGGGGCAGGATAGGCGCCATGCGCCATCGCGAAGTCGAAAACGAGATCGTCGAGCGCCTGCGTCGTCACGCCCGGCTTGACGTGTTCGACCAGCATGTCGAGCGCCTCGGCGGTCAGCCTGCCGGCGGCGCGCATGCCCTCGAAATCCTCGGGGCCGTGCAGCTTGATCTGCCCGCTTTTGCGCGCGGCGGGCGCGAGATGGGATTCGATAAAGGTCATGTAAGGCGGCGGCTCGGCTTTCCTTAAGCGGGGATTACTCGACAAGGTAATGGTTTGAGGCGGCAACGCAAGGCTGCGGCGGCGCCTTGCCTGCGATTCCCTTGAAAAGCGCGGAGCGCGATCTTGGCGAAATAGCCGCGATTCCGTATCAAAGGGGCATGCGGCCTGCTCCTGCGGCACAGGCGCAGGGATAAAGGGGCGCGAGAAACGCGTGCAGGGGAAACGCGTCGAGGGGATAGATTTCTGGCGCGGCGCTGCCCTCGCCATCATCCTCGTGAACCACATTCCGGGCAATGTGCTCGGCTTAATCACGCCACGCAATTTCGGCTTCTCGGACGCGGCCGAGGGCTTCGTTTTTCTTTCGGGCGTTTCAATCGCCCTGGCCTATGGGGAAAAATTCAGGCGCAACATCATACACGCGACAGCCTTGATCAGCAGCCGCGCGCTCCGCCTTTATGGGGTCCATGTCGTTCTGACCGCGGCGGCGCTGGCCCTCTACGGCGCTGCGACCTATTGGACGCCTTGGGATTTCCTTGGCTCCGAGAACAGCCGGGCCACGCCCTTCGCCGATCCGACAAAAGGCTTAGTCGGTATTCTGACGCTCAGTCATCAGGTCGCGTATTTTAATATATTGCCGCTTTATATCGTGCTCATCGCGCTTGCTCCGGCGCTCTTCGCATTCGCTTTGCGCAGCGGTCTGCGCATGCTCGTGGCCTCGGCCGCGCTTTATACGGGCGCGCGCCTGCTGGGGTTCAATGTTCCGACATGGCCCGAGCCCGGCTACTGGTATTTCAATCCCTTCGCCTGGCAGTTCATGTTCGCCTTGGGCATTTATTGCGGCGACGCGATCAAGACGCGCGGCGTGCCCTTCCACGTCGTCGCTTATCGACTCGCTTTGGCCTTCGCCATCATTTCGACGCTGGTCGTCTCCAACGCATTCGGCCTCGCGCCGGGCCTCGTCGAAGCCGCAGGCCACTATCTCGACTGGGACAAGACCGATCTCGGCATTATCCGCATCGTCGATTTTCTCGCCCTCGCTTATGTTCTCCATTTCTCGAAGGTCACCGCGTTCCTGAGTCAAACGCGGCTTTTTCCATTCTTCGCGCGGCTTGGCCGCAATGGCCTCTCGACCTATTCATGCGTCAGCCTGCTGAGCGCGATCGGACAGATCTTGCAAGAAGCGAGTCTCGCCTCGCCCGCTCTCGACATCGTCTTTGTGGCGGCGTGCCTCGGCCTGCTGCACTGCATCGCCGCCGCGGTAGAGCGATTTTCCCTGGCTGTGCCCGCCGCCGCGGAATGAACGAGCCGGGACTGGCGTTCGCGGCCGTCATGGTCATAATCGGCCATAGGGAGGCCGGCAATGGCGCAAAAAGGGGCGGGAGACAGCCCGGCGAGCGCGGCGGTTCTCGTGATCGGCGACGAAATATTGTCCGGCCGCACGCAGGATGTGAACACCCGCTATATCGCGAATTATCTCGCGCAGATCGGCGTCGATCTCTTCGAGGCGCGAATTGTGCCAGATGATGAGGAGGCGATCGTCGAGGCGCTGAACGCGCTGCGTTCCCGCTACACCTATGTCTTCACAACGGGCGGCATCGGACCGACGCATGACGACATCACCGCCGACGCGGTCGCTCGCGCCTTTGGCGTCGACATCGGCGAGGACCCGCGCGCCATCGCTCTGCTCAGGGAGCGCTTCTCGGAAGGCGAGCTCAATCCCGCGCGCCGGCGCATGGCGCGCATTCCAAAAGGGGCGGAGCTCGTTTTCAACGCCATCTCCAAGGCGCCGGGTTTTTGGATCGGCAATGTCATCGTCATGGCCGGCGTGCCGATGATCATGCAGAACATGATGGACGTCATCGGGCCGCAGCTCGCGGCCGGACCGCCGGTGCTCGTCGAAACCATCGAGGCCAACGGCGTTCCCGAAGGAGCCTACGCCGAAGGGCTGGAAGAGATCGCGCGCGCCCATGAAGGCGTGAGCGTCGGCTCCTATCCTGCTTTCACCAGCGCGGGGTTCAGAAATCAGATCGTGTTGCGCAGCCGCGACGCGGCGCTTCTGGGGCGCGCGGCGGAGGCGGCGCGGGCGATGATTAAAGCGCTATCTAAGGAACTCGCGCGCTAAAGGCCGCGACGGCGGAGGCTTGAGAAAATGTACGGGTCCGACAAGATTTTTCCGGTCTCCTGGGACATTTTCCATCGCGACGCGCGCGCGCTTGCCTGGCGTCTCGCCTCCATCGGCGGATTTTCGGCGATTGTGGCGGTGACGCGCGGCGGCCTCGTGCCCGCGGCGATCGTGGCGCGCGAACTCGGCATAAGGGTCATCGAAACCGTTTGCGTCGCGAGCTATCACGAGGAGACCGAGCGCGACGAGGTGCAGGTGCTCAAGCCTCTGACCGACACGATTCTCGCGCGGCCAAGCGCCGAAGTGCTCATCATCGACGATCTCGTCGATACGGGCGCGACGGCGAAGGCGGTGCGCGACATGCTGGCGGACGCGCATTTCGCCACTGTCTACGCCAAGCCGCAGGGCTTGCCGATGGTCGACACTTTCGTCACCGAAGTCTCGCAGGACACCTGGATTTTCTTTCCGTGGGACACGGGCCTGTCGTTTCAGGCGCCGATCGGCAAGCCGGACGCGAAGCCGCGGCGCCGCCTATAAAGCGCTTGGCGTTCGGTTGCGGCGCCGCCTATATACGATCGGCTCGCGGGCGTGGCGAAACTGGTAGACGCAACGGACTTAAAATCCGTAGGGCCGAAAGGCCTGTGCCGGTTCGATTCCGGCCGCCCGCACCATAATTGCAATTAGGCTCAAGATGCAGCGCTACTTTACCGATAGGGAGTTCGGTTCTTTACCCCGAACCCGAGAGGTCATCGATGCGACGGTGTGGGGAGGGCTCTATGCGCTTATTTTGGCGCGTTTAGCGAATAACTCATTCGGGTATCGCTTTCCCGAAACGTGCCCTGACGGCTACGGCACTGCGGGCCACAGTGAGCAGATGCTTCGTCTAACGATTGCTGCTGAAATTCCTAAACTCGAGTGGCCACTTTCCCCCGAAAACGTGCCGGAAACGCCCACGATCCTTGATCTTCTGGAGTTCGTGTCAGCTTCGATCGCCATGCCGATAGAGGGGTATTATCACGCGTTCTTTCGTCATCATCACCTGAGTTTCGATCGCGATGAAGGACGCAGGCGCTTCGTTGAAGATGTGGAGTCAATATTCGCGCGAAACGGGATCACTTATGAACTGACTACGGATGGTATTGCTCGCCGACTTTTGCCGGATGGCCTGCGCCAAATGGTAGCGGAAGCGATCTTTCATACCGGAGACTTTGAGACGGATCGTTTGTTAGAAGCGGCACGTAGGCAATTTACGTCACCGCACATCGAAGCGCGTAGGGATGCGCTCGAAAAACTCTGGGATGCCTTCGAGCGCATCAAGACATTGGAGCCTGGACGCGACAAGCGGGAGCAAGCGGATAATTTATTGAACAGGGCAGCTGTTTCTCGTTTTCGGGACATGCTGGGTCAGGAGTCAAAGAGTCTGACAGATATCGGGAATACGTTCCGGATTAGACATGCCGAAACGAACCAGGAAATGCTTACTAGCTCTGAGCAGGTCGATTACCTGTTCCATCGAATGCTGTCACTCATTCGATTCCTGCTGAAGGCCACGGATCGCGGGGCATAAATATCAACTTTAAGCCCCTAGAGCCGCAAGGCCTGCGCCGGTTCGATTCCGGCCGCCCGCACCAGCCAACATCCTTTCCTGTTTAGCCCTCAATCGCCGGAATTTCCGCCTTCTGTATGCGTGTGTGCGCCCCGGCCATAGACAAACGCTCCCGAGAGCTATTACCTTAAGCTCGACAGGGCTGCCGTTTATCGTCGGGAGCCAGTTTCGGCGCTTCCGAACTTTCAATTTTGAAGAAGGAAGAAATGAGATGAAAAGCGACGCATCCCTGTTTTCACGATCGCTGCATCAACTCGCCGTGATCGTGGGCGCGCTTATATGCTTTGCGCCGTCCGGTCACGCACAGAATGTCAGCGCTCAGGTGAGCCTCACCAATAATGTCGGACAGCAAATCATCGTCGGCGCCTATGGCCCGACCGGTTCGAATCTGCTCGTGGGAGTTGCTTTTTCGGGCGGATGCACATCTGACTCGAATAACAACTTGATCGTTCCCAAAGGCGCGACATGCACGGGCTCGGTGAGCTGGCCTTCCGCGCAAAACAAGGTCTGCGCGAGCACCCAGTCAATGACAGGCTGCACGCCTGCTTCCCTGCAGCCGATGACGATTATTGAAGTATCCGGCACGGGTTCCGGGCTCGGATATGACATCAGCGTGATCCCGAGGAATGTGGACTCGAATGGCGTCGCCTGCAACGATCCGCAGTGGCTTCCGAATTGCACCTATTACGACTACGGCGCTGTACAGTCCGGCTACAACGTGTCCCAGTTGAATCCTGTTCAGGTGAGCCCGGCGAACCAGCAGAATAAAACTTCATCGCCGGGGTATTGCGCCAGCCAGGGGCCCGCGAATTACAATTTCGGCGTTCAAGTTTCCTGCAGCGCTGGCCACGCCACCTTCACCTGCGGCGGGACGCCCTCATTGGGGAAGGCGAATTATCCAAGCAACTGTGGCTACAGTTCGCTGTCGCCTACTCTCCCCAACAACTGCATAGGGAATTTGGGCACGGGCTGCTATCAGGCGTTCTTCAGCCCCATGAGCAATGGCGGCAGCAATCCTATGGGAACGCAAACCGGCAATGGCCTCTACTACTGCGGCTATCCATCCGGCACGCTACAGCCCTATGATCAGTGCGCGAGCCTTAGCGATACGCTGACAATAACCTTCTCTTCGCCGCAGTGAGGCGTAGGCGGGCGGCAGGCAAGTTTAGTTCCGGCCGCCCGCGCAAAAGTAGCAAATGTGCCGAAGTCTCTGAGCCTTACCCCGCACATTGCGCTCGATGATTTCGCTGGTCCGTAACTTGCTATCGTTCCTCAGAGCTTATCTTCTGAGGGCTATCCCGATGACGTTCACCACGATCTGTAACACCGGCGCCGTGAGCGAAGGAGGCATGGGTCTTTTCCATGCCGGCAAAAAGAGCGTGCTCCTCGTTTGGCCGGCGGGCGGCGAGCTCAAAGCCTATCGCGGGCGCTGTCCGCATGCCGACATGCCGTTGAGCGAAGCTACATTCAACGGGAAAACCGTCACCTGTCCGCACCATCAATGGGGGTTCGACAGCACAAGCGGCAAATGCGTGACGCATCTCGTCCCCAATGCGCTCCACCCTTATGCGCTTCGCGTCGAAGGCGACGAGATTCAGGTCGATGTCGGAGCGATCAAGCCGGTGCGCGCCGGGGCAACTGCGCCGAGCAACCAGAGTTAAATTCATAGGGCCGCTTCGCCTCAATCGGAAGCGCCCCAGTCGAAATGATAGTTCACGCCGGCGCGGATGATGCGGCCGTCAAAACGAGTCGTCGCTCGGACGATGTTAATGAAGGCCAATCCTCCGTTCGGATCGGGCGCGACAAAGGGCATCGACGCATAGACAGCGGCGCCGCCCAGGTCATAGTAAAGATATTCGACCTTGGCGCTCCAATTCGGCAGGAACAGCCACTCCAGGCCGCCGCCGGCGGTCCAGCCGATACGCGTGTCGGCGTAGGCGCCGGCGCCGATAAGCGGGGGAGGTTCGGGCGGGTCGGCGCCGGGAATCTTCTGAAACACGCTAAAGTTCGTCGTGACAAAGCCATAGGCGAGCCCGCCAGCGCCGTAAGCCAACAGCGTTGGCGTGATCAGCCAGCCAAGACGGCCACGCACCGTCCCGAGAAAATCAATCGAGCTATGCGTGGAAAGGCTCGTTCGCCAAAATAATGGCGTGGGCGGCAGCGGCGACGCCGACGCAGCATTTGCCGAACTGGCGCCGCCTGCAATCCCCTGAATGTCGGCTTCCAATCCGGCGACAAAATAGTCGCCGAATTTCCAATTGTAGCCGATCTGACCGCCGCCAATGAAACCTTCCAACCACGTTGGGACAATCGCCGTCGATCCTCGCGCAGCGCTTGTCGCTACGATTTCCGCTACCGTTGCGGCGCCTGTGCCAGCGAGGACAGGATTGATGAAGGGTAGGGTGGAGACAAAAGTGTTTGAGCTTGCGCTCCATAGATAGCCGGCGTTCAGGCCGAGGTAGAAACCTGTCCATGACGGCGGAGAGCGATCATAGCCAGCAAGGTCCTCGGCCATGGCCGAGCCGGTCAGCGCCAGAGCAAGAGCGACTATAGAAAGAGTTTTCTTCATCATTGCGCTCATTGCGTTGAGGCGAATGAACTTAGCCTCGAAATGGCGCCCGATGAAAACAAGAGCGATTGTTCCTCGCACGCCAAGCCGCGGCGACGGGCAAACAGCTTGGCGTTCCATCGCGGCGCCGCCTATGTACGAACGGCTTGCGGGCGTGGCGAAACTGGTAGACGCAACGGACTTAAAATCGATAGGGCCGCAAGGCCTGTGCCGGTTCGATTTCGGCCGCCCGCACCACGAGAAATCGGACTTTCTACGTGTTTTCATAGCGTTAGTAACGAAGCTATATTTAGCGGCGAAGATTCGTGTCGGAACTCAAAGGGATGTAGTCAGATGGACAATGGCCTGTTGGGGGTCATCGCAACGCTGGCCGTCGCAATCGGAAGCGGCTTAACTTTTATCGCCTATAGGCATCCACGCGAATTCGAGCCGTTCGGCTTTATATTGGCTGGGCTTTTGATTTGCGTGGAGACTGGCATCCTCGTTTGGAATGTTGCGGTTTTTCATGCTTGGAGGTCCATTACGGAAGCAAAGCTAATTGAGCCGGGAAAGTTCGATCAACTTAACGCAGCAATTGACCTGAATTACGTGTCGAGTTGGTGGCTAGTCGTAATAATCGGAATTATGGCCTATTTGGCCTTTCTGGGGACCCTCAGGTTCTGGCTTTTGAAGCCAAAGTCAGACGAATGAAGTCAAAGTCAGACGAAAACAGAGCGATCAATAAATGATTGAGACTACTGTGAGTGCGATTCAATGGGGACCTAACGCCCTGCTCTAGATCAGGGACACAATCCGTGACACAGAGCTGTTTGACTCGCTGAATCCCCAAACGGTGATCAGGAGCTTATGAGTAGTCTATTCAGTCGCCAACGCTGGCCCCCCCCCGCATCATCAGATTTTACGCTTTTCCGCCAGACGGCTGCGCCGCCGTCCATAAAGAAAATAAACGCAAAGGCCGATCGCCATCCAGATGGCGAAGCGCTCCCAAGCGATAGCGGGCAGGCGCGATAGAAGCCAGATCGAGAAGCCGACGCCGACAAGCGGCGTGAAAGGAACGAAAGGCGCGCGAAAGCTGCGTCGCGCATCGGGCCTCGTGCGCCGCAGCACGATGATCGCCGAACAGATGACGACGAATGCGGAGAGCGTGCCGATATTCACAAGCTCCGCCACTTCCTTGATCGGATAAAGCGCGGCGACGAGCGCAGTCAGCGCGCCGGCGATCAGCGTTGGCCGATAGGGCGTATGAAAGCGCGGATGGAGCGTCGCGAACCAGGCGGGCAGCAGGCCGTCGCGGCTCATGGCGAACCAGATGCGCGCGCAGGCGAGAAGAAAGGCGAGCATGACGCTGATGATGCCGGCGACCGCTGCAAGCGACACGATGAAGGCGACCCAGTGCAGGCCCAGCGAAGCAAAGGCGGTCGCGACCGGCGCCGGATTGTCCAGCGTGTCGTAGCGCACGACTCCGGTGAGCACGAGCGACATGGCGATATAGAGGGTGAGCGCCACGACCAGCGACAGGAGAACGGCGCGCGGCACGTCGCGCTGCGGCGCGCGGGCTTCTTCAGCGGCGGTCGTCAGCGTGTCATAGCCGAACACGGCGAAGAACACGACCGCCGCGCCTTGCGCCACGCCGGAAAAGCCGAAGGGCATGAAGGGCGACCAGTTCTCGACTCGCACATAGGGGATGCCCGCGACGATCACCAAAAGCGCTGCGGCGATCTTGACGACGACCATCGCGGTGTTGAAGCGCGCGCCGAGCTCGATGCGCAACGTCAGCAGGCCTGCGACGCCGAGCGCGCCAAGCGCGGCGAAGAAATCGACCACGCGGCCGGGCCCGGTTCCCGATGCGCCGCTCGCCCATTCGGGAAGAGCGAGGCCGAATTGCGCGAGGAGCGCTTGCAAATAGGCTGACCAGCCGATCGCCACCACCGCGACGACGAGCGAATATTCGAGCAGAAGGTCCCAGCCGATAATCCAGGCGGCGAGTTCGCCGAGCACCGCATAGGCGTATGTGTAGGCGCTGCCGGCGACGGGAATCATGCCGGCGAATTCGGCATAGGAGAGCGCCGCCGCGGCGCTGGCGACGCCGGCGATCAGAAAGGAGAGCGCGACGCCTGGTCCCGCCTGCGTCGCCGCGACGACGCCGGTCAGCACGAAAATGCCGACGCCGATCAATCCGCCAAGGCCGATTCCGGTGAGCTGCCAGACGCCCAGCACGCGACGGAAACCGCCCGATCTATTGGCTTCGGCTTGCAGCGATTCGATCGATTTGGCGCGCAGCAGCGAAGAGGAAAGCTTCATCAATAAGGCCCCGTCGGCGGGCGCGTCCGCCGCGAGGTCTCATAGGCGATCAGCGCGCCGCTGTCATGGCGCGCTAGACAGGCGCGAGCGCAAAAAAGAGCGGCCTCTCGAAGACCGCTCTCTTGTTGTGTCAAAGGCGGCGCGGCCTATTTCTTCGCAGCCTCGAGATGGGTCAGCGCTTCTTCAGCGTGTTTTGTCCCGACGTCGGCGTGCTTCTGCTTGCCGTGATCGATGGCCATTTCCAGATGCGAAACGCCCTGCTTCGTGTGCTCGTTCGGCTTTTCGGCCTGGGACGCCTTTGCGTGCTTCAGGGCTTCTTCCGCGTGCATCGTCAGTGCGTCGGCCTTTCCAGCCTTGCCTTCCTGGATCGCCTGTTTGGTGTGGGTGATCGCTTCAGCCAGATGATCTTCCGCATAGGCCAGTCGTGGAGCGAAAAAGGCCGCGATGGACAGAGCGAGCGCAGTTGCGAAAATTCTGCGATTCATGGACGTCTCCTCAATGCTTCGCCGCACGATCGTAATATGGTCGCTTGTGCTATGGTTTCGAGATCCCTGACCGCGCGTTCACTGCCGGTCGGCCGCGTAAAGCTCGCAGCTTTCGCCAAACTCCGCGAGCCCGCCTTCGAGGAACGAGGCGAGAAGCGGCACGCCGAGCAGATAGGCTGACGTTGAGCCTTCATGCCGAGCCCGCGCTTGTGCGACAGCCTCGCTCCATTCGCTGGCGGCAAAATCGCCGCGTCCCACCCACATCAGCGCGACAAGCTCGACCTGCTCGTCGATGTCCATGGATTCGATGAAGGATGAAACCTCGTCGCGCGTGGTGGCGAACGCGTCTTCGGTCAGCACGCTGACGAAACCGTCATCCGTGGCGTTCGAGGCGTCCGCCTCCACGCCCTCGTCTTCGCTTTCAAGCTCGCGCGCCTTGACGACGACGAAGCAGACCTTGTCCGTATTGATGGTAGGCATCGCTCTCCTCGCTCCCCGGATCGAACTTGCTTGGCCTTCGCCCTTGTGGCGAAGGGGCGCCCTTTGCATATATCTCTCCCAGGCGAGATTTTTACAGAGAATCGACGCCGCATTTTGGAGCTGGAAATGCGTGTCGGCGCGCCGAGAGAGACCAAGGACAACGAATATCGCGTCGGGCTGACGCCCTCTTCGGTCGCCGAACTCACCCATGCGGGGCATGAGGTGTTTATCGAGCGCGGCGCGGGCGAGGGCGCCGGGCTCTCCGACTTCGATTACGCCGCCGCAGGCGCAAACCTTGTCGACGGCCCCGAAGCTCTCTTCGGCGTGGCGCAGCTGATCGTGAAGGTGAAGGAGCCGCAGCGGCGCGAAATCGCCTTTCTGCGGCCGGATCATGTGCTCTTCACCTATCTCCATCTCGCTGCGGACGCGGAACTCACGCGCGAGCTCATGGCGAGCGGCGCGCATTGCATCGCCTATGAGACGGTCACTGCGCCGGGCGGCGGACTGCCGCTGCTCGCGCCAATGTCGGAGATCGCCGGGCGTCTCGCGACGCAAGTCGGCGCGCATTTTCTCGAGAAGCAGGCAGGTGGTCGCGGCGTACTGCTCGCGGGCGCGCCGGGGGCGCCGCCTGCTGACGTCCTCGTCCTCGGCGCCGGAAGCGTCGGCATTCAGGCGACGGCGATTGCCCTCGGCATGGGCGCGAGCGTCCTTGTCGCCGACCGCAACCCCGACGCGCTCCGCCGGCTCGAAACACGTTTCGGTTTCGCCGCCCGAACGATTTATTCGACGCGCGCGGCGATCGCGGAATCGGTAAAGCGCGCCGATCTCGTCATCTGCGCGGCGCTGGCGCCAGGCGCCAGGGCGCCCATCCTGATCACGCGCGACATGCTCGCGACGATGAAGCGCGGCGCGGTGATCGTCGATGTTGCGATCGATCAGGGCGGCTGTTGCGAGACGTCTCGGCCGACGAGCCATTCTGACCCGACCTATGTGGTCGACGGCGTCGTGCATTACTGCGTCACCAACATGCCGGGGATCACGCCGCGCACGTCGACATTTGCGCTCAACAACGCCACTTTGCCCTTCGTTCTGGCGCTTGCCAATAAGGGCTGGCGCCGCGCGGTTGAGGACGACCCGCATCTTCGGGCTGGGCTGGAGATTTCCGCCGGGCGGATTCTTTCCGCGCCCGTCGCCGCCGCGCATGGTCTGCCCTTATCGTCAAACCTCAACGTGTTGGATAGCGCCGGGGCCGCATAGCGCAGCATGCGACCTTTTCGCCTAATCGATCCGGGTGGATGTTTCGTTCGACGCCGAAGGATAGATATTGCATTGTAATAATTCGAGCTTATCTCGCTGAGACACAGCTTCTTGCGCCGAGGTCGGCAGAGCTTTTCTCATTAGCGCGCAGTTGTTAGACCAGTGGGACGCGCGATTGCGGACGGCGCGCCCCTCATTTGAAAATAGGCGGGTTTTGGGCATGAGCGCGAATGAGGACCAGGACCCCGCAACCATCCGGAAGCGACGGGCCCAGGCCGACAAGGTCTCCGCGCGCAGCAAGGCTGGGACGCCGAAGAAGCCGCCCAGCAAAGCTAAGAAGAAGACGGCCGCGGCAAAGCCTTCCTTGCCCAGCGTCCCCGCCAAGAAGGCGGCTGAGGCGAAGCCCAACGGCGCTGGCGCGCTCGCGCCGGTCGTCCATCTCGAGAAATTCGCCAAGTTCGACATCGAATCGATCGCTGAAAACATGGCGCAGCTTGTGGACCAGGGCCGTAAGGCGCTGGCCGCGGCGATCGGCGGGGCCAATCCCGAGGAGGCGCGCAGCGAGCTGGCCGCGAGCGTCGCCGATGCAACCAAGACGCTTGGCGCCGTCGCCGAATATTGGCTGTCGAAACCCGAGCGCGCCGCCGCGGCCCAGGCCGATCTTTATAGCGGGCTGAGCGAGATCTGGCGCCAGACGCTGCGCCGTTACAGCGGTGAGGACGCCGCCCCGATCGTCCCTTCGGATCGCTCCGATAAGCGCTTCGCAGGGCCGGAATGGAACGAAAACCCGTTCTTCGACTGGCTGCGGCAGTCCTATCTATTGGCGTCGCGCTGGGCCGGGGACATGGTCGAGAAGGCCGAAGGTCTCGACCCGCAAACGAAGGCCCGGGCCGTTTTTTATACGCGACTCATCGCCAGCGCCATTTCGCCATCGAATTTCGTGCCGACCAATCCCGAACTGCTGCGCGCCACGATCGACGCCAAGGGCGAGAATCTCGTCCGCGGTCTGAAGATGCTCGCGGAGGATATTTCCGCGGGCGGCGGCGTCTTAAAGATTCGTCAAAGCGCGGCGCGCAAATTCGAACTCGGCGTCGATTTGGCGAATACGCCCGGCAAGGTGATCTGGCGTAATGACGTGATGGAGCTCATTCAATATGAGCCCACGACGGCCGAGGTCTACGCGCGGCCGCTGCTTATTACGCCGCCCTGGATCAACAAATTCTATGTGCTCGATCTCAACGCCGAGAAGAGCTTCGTGCGTTGGGCCGTCGAGCAGGGCTTCACTGTCTTCATCATCTCTTGGGTCAATCCCGACGAGACCAAGGCGGAGAAGGGCTTTGAAGCCTATATGCATGAGGGCGTGCTGACCGCGCTCGATGTGATCGCGAAGGCGACCGGCGAACGCAAGGTCGCGGCTGCGGGCTATTGCGTCGGCGGCACGCTGCTCGCGCTGACGCTCGCTTATATGGCCGCGACTGGCGACGATCGCATCGACAGCGTCACCTTCTTCGCGACGCAAGTCGATTTTTCCGACGCGGGCGATCTGCAGATTTTTGTCGACGAGGCGCGGCTCGCGGCGCTCGATGAAAGCATGGCGCGCACCGGCTATCTCGAAGGCGTCAAGATGGCCAACGCCTTCAACATGCTGCGACCGAACGAACTCATCTGGAATTATGTCGTCAACAATTACATGAAGGGCGTCGAGCCCGCCGCTTTCGATCTCTTATATTGGAATTCGGACTCGACGCGCATACCGCGCGCCAATCACTCCTTTTACCTGCGCAGCTGCTATCTCGAAAATCGCCTCGCGCGCGGCGAGATGATTATCGACGGCATTCGATTAAATCTGCGTCAGGTAAAAATGCCCGTCTTTGAGATCGCGACCAAGGAGGATCATATCGCGCCGGCGCAATCCGTATTTCGCGGCGCGAAGTTCTTTGGCGGCGACGTGACCTTCGTCCTTGGCGGATCTGGCCATATCGCGGGAATCATCAACCCGCCATCGAAGGTCAAATATCAATATTGGACTGGAGGACCCGCGAAGGGTCGCTTCGAGGACTGGCTGAAAAAAGCGAAGGAAACGCAAGGCTCGTGGTGGCCGCACTGGCTCGCCTGGGCATCGGCGCAGGCGCCGAAGAAAGTTCCCGCGCGCCAGCCCGGGGGCGGCAAGCTCAAGATCATCTGCGACGCCCCCGGCGAATATGTGCGGGTGAGGGGATAGGTCCCGAATACTCAGGTCTTGATCTTAACCTGGAAGAACCCCGATCCGCTCCAAGAACCAATAGGCGCCGGCAACCGCAATCAGCGCCGAGACAACATAGACAAGTTTTTCGCTGCGTTTGCCGCCCGTCTGCTTGTCGATGAAGAACAGGATCGGCATCACCGCGAAGACGATGGCGATCTGGCCAAGTTCGACGCCGATATTGAATGCGGCAAGCGCCGGCACGACGCCGCCCTGCGGCACGCCCATTTCGGTCAGCGCCGACGCGAAACCGAACCCGTGGATGAAGCCGAAGAAGAAGGTGTTGCGCCATCGGTTGTCGACATCGCGCGAGAAATAATTCTCCACCGCGACGAAAATAATCGAGGCGGCGATCAGCGCTTCGACCAATGTCGAGGGCAGCGTAAAGATATTGAGCGCCGCGAGAGACAGCGTGATCGAGTGCGAGATGGTGAAGGCGGTGACAATCTTGACGACCGGCCAGATGCGCGTCGCCCAGAGGATGAGGGCGAACAGAAAACACAGATGATCGTAGCCGGTGACAATGTGTTCGACGCCGGCCTTGAGGAACTTCCACATCAGCTGCGCGGTCGTTTCCATCGGCTTTGAAAGATCGAGCGGGGGATCCTCCGGATAGAGCATGGTCTCGCCGGCGTTCTCGGTCCCCTCGAGGGTGACGAGGTGTTTGCCTTTTGCGCCTTGGGCGGCAAGAAGCTTTGTCGCGTCATAGAAGAGCGTGCCGGTCGTTGCGCCGCAATCAAAGCGCAGCACGATAAGCGCGCTATCTTGATTGGTCGGGTCTTCGCCGGATTTGACGACATTGGCGATGCAGGCGCGGCCGGTTCCGTCGCGCATCGCGACCCGCTTTTCGACAAATTTGCCGATCTCGGCTTCGAGCGCGCCGGGCGGGGAGAGGTCGACGTCGGCTCGCTCGCTCATCGTGTCCTGGAACATGCGTTCGAGATCGGTGGCGAGGAAGCCGACGTCGACGATGTAGGCGCGGTTTTCCTTAGGGACGATTTTGCCCGTCGAAATATCGGGCGTATGCGCAAGGGCCGGGCCCACTAGGCCGACGCAAGACAAAATCACGGCGGCGACTATCCTGAAAACCCCGGTCATACACGCTCCCCCCATTCGTGGCCGCGCAACATGCCAAACGCGGCTGCGCCGGACAAGACAGCGCAAGCGCGAGCATTGGCGCCCGCTCGGCGCGCGTCGCCGGTTCCATTATGCTATGGCTTCGCCGTGACGCTCACGCCTCCACAGACTGAGCCGCCTGGCAAGACGCCTAACCGCGACCTCTACGAGGCCCGCTTGACGGCCTTGACGTCGTCGGAGGGCAGCCTGACAGCTCTCGCGATACTGGCGCTGATGGTCGGCGCTGCCGCGGGTCTCGTCTGCGCGCTTTTTCGGCTCACGCTGCTGCGGGCCGACCACCTTCGCGCCGCGGCCGTCGATTGGGCGCACGGACACTCGGTCGCGGGCTTCGTTTTGCTCGTCGGCGCCTGCGCCTCGGCCGCCGTCGTCGCCGCCTGGCTGGTGCGGCGGTTTTCGCCCCACGCGTCGGGGAGCGGGATTCCGCATGTTGAGGCGGTCTTGCGCGGTCAGGCGCCGCCGGCGCCTTTTGTCCTCCTGCCCGTGAAATTCGTTGGCGGATGGCTGGCGATCGGCTCGGGCCTTGCGCTCGGTCGTGAAGGTCCGAGCGTGCAAATGGGAGCGGTGCTTGGCCAACTCCTCGGCGACGCCTTCCGTCGCGATTGGGCGGATTGCCGCGTTCTGCTGGCGGCGGGCGCCGGCGCGGGCCTCGCCACCGCCTTCAACGCGCCGATGGCCGGCGCCGTCTTCGTCCTCGAAGAACTCGTTCAAAAATTCGAGCACAGAATAGCGATCGCCGCGCTGGCGTCGTCGTCGACGGCGATCGCCATTGCGCATCTTATTCTTGGCGACTCGCCGGATTTTCAGCTGCCGCCGCTCGCTTATCCCGCGCCCGCGATCGGCCCGATGTTCTTCATCCTTGGCGTAATTTGCGGGGCCGTCGCGGTCGCCTACAACAAGGCGGTGCTGGCGACGCTGGCGGCGGTCGACCTCGTGCGCGGCGTTCCGGCCGAGACCTGCGTCGCCGTGATCGGCGCGGCGGCCGGCGTTCTCGCCTGGTTCGGACCCGAATGCGTCGGCGGCGGCGACAATCTCACCCAGAATGCACTGCTCGGTTCGCCAAGTCTTTTCGTGCTGCCATTTCTCTTTCAACTGAGGTTTTGGTTCGGCGCATTATCCTATGCGGCGGGAACGCCGGGCGGTCTGTTCGCGCCGCTGCTGACGCTGGGCGCTCAGTTGGGGCTGCTCTTCGGCGCCCTTTGCGGATTGGCCTTCCCGGATCTTCCCATTCAGCCGCAGGCCTTCGCAGTGGTGGGGATGGCCGCGTTCTTCTCTGGCGTGGTGCGCGCGCCGCTTACTGGGCTCGTGCTGGCGACGGAAATGACCGGCAGCGCGCTTTTGCTGCTGCCGATGCTGGCGGCCTGTTTCACGGCCATGCTCATCCCGACGCTGATGAGCGACGCGCCTCTTTACGACGCCTTGCGCGCGCGCTTGCGCTTCCTGCGCTGATTTAAGCGCCCGGAGCGCTTCTATGTTGCAAGGATGGTGGGGGAAGTAGGACTCGAACCTACGAAGGCTTAGCCAGCGGATTTACAGTCCGCCCCCTTTGCCGCTCGGGACATTCCCCCATCGTCTCGCGAAGAGACGGCGGCCGCGCGCGCGGCCAGTGGGCGGCATATGCGGCCCTCGCCGGCCAGTGTCAACCTCAAAGTCCCCGTTGGTTTGATCCCGCCGCCGGCGCGGCGGGCGGCAGGAGCGCCAGTTCGGCGTCAGTGAAAAGCCGCGAGCGCGTCAGGAATCGCAGGCCGACGCCGTTGTCGAGCGAGAACATGCCGCCTTGCCCCGGCACAACGTCGACGATGAGCTGCGTGTGCTTCCAGTAATCGAATTGCGCCGCGCCAATGTAGAAGGGCGCGCCGCCGATCGCACCGAGCAGAACGTCGGCGTCGCCGATAAGGAAGTCTCCTTGCGGATAGCACATCGGCGCCGAGCCGTCGCAACAACCGCCCGATTGGTGAAAGAGGAGGTCGCCATGTTCGCGGCGCAGCCGGTCGATCAGATCGAGGGTGGCGGGCGTGGCGGTGACTCTTGCCGGACGCTCTTCTTTCAACGCAATCTCCCTCGGCTGTCATTCCCGACGCGCGTCTTGCGCGCGATCGGGAATCAGGGCAAACACCCAGACTCTAGTTGCGACTCTGGATTCCCGGTCAGACCTTCGGCCTGCCGAGAATGACAGCGGCGTCAGAAGAACCCCAGTTTCTTCTCGCTGTAGCTCACCAGCATGTTCTTCGTCTGCTGATAGTGATCGAGCATCATCTTGTGGTTTTCACGCCCGATGCCCGACTGCTTGTAGCCGCCAAAGGCCGCATGCGCGGGGTAGGCGTGATAGCAGTTCACCCAGACACGGCCCGCCTGAATGGCGCGGCCGAAGCGATAGCAGCGATTTGCCTCGCGGCTCCACACGCCTGCGCCGAGGCCATAGAGCGTGTCATTGGCGATGGCGAGAGCCTCGTCGTCATCCTTGAAGGTCGTGACCGACACGACAGGACCGAATATCTCTTCCTGGAACACCCGCATCCGGTTATGGCCTTCGAGCACGGTCGGCTTCACGTAGAAGCCGCCGGCGAGATCGCCCGCAAGCGTGTTGCGTTCGCCTCCGGCAAGCACCTTCGCGCCTTCCTGTTTGCCGATATCGATGTAGCTCAAGATCTTTTCGAGTTGCTCCGATGACGCCTGCGCGCCGACCATCGTTTCGGGATCGAGCGGATTGCCCTGTTTGATCGCGCCGACGCGCTTCAAGGCGCGCTCCATGAAGCGATCGTAAATCTTCTCATGCACCAGCGCCCGGCTGGGGCAGGTGCAGACTTCACCCTGGTTGAGCGCGAACATCACGAAGCCTTCGACCGCCTTGTCGAGATAGTCGTCGTCCTCGCGCGCGACATCCTCAAAGAAAATGTTGGGCGACTTGCCCCCGAGCTCCAGCGTCACGGGAATCAGGTTCTGACTGGCGTATTGCATGATGAGCCGGCCAGTCGTCGTCTCGCCGGTGAAGGCGATCTTGGCGATGCGGTTCGACGACGCGAGCGGCTTGCCGGCCTCAAGTCCAAAGCCGTTGACGATGTTGAGAACGCCTTTCGGAAGAAGGTCGCCGACAAGCTCCGCCCAGACGAGAATGCTCGCCGGCGTCTGTTCGGCCGGCTTGATGATGACGCAATTGCCGGCCGCGAGCGCCGGCGCGAGCTTCCACGTCGCCATCAGGAGCGGAAAGTTCCATGGAATGATCTGCCCCACGACCCCGAGCGGCTCGTGGAAGTGATAGGCGATGGTGTCGTGGTCGATCTCGGAGATGCCGCCTTCCTGCGCGCGAACGGCGCCGGCGAAATAGCGGAAGTGATCGATCGCGAGCGGAACGTCGGCGGCCATCGTCTCGCGGATCGGCTTGCCATTGTCCCAGGTGTCGGCCGTGGCGAGCAGGCCGAGATTCGCCTCCATCACATCGGCGATGCGGTTGAGGATGACGGCGCGCTCCGCCGGACTCATTTTGCCCCAGGCGTCTTTCGCGGCATGCGCCGCATCGAGCGCGGCTTCAACGTCGTCCTTGTCTGAGCGCGCGATCTCACAAATCTTCTGGCCGGTGATCGGCGAGAGATTGTCGAAGACGCGGCCGGATTTCGCGGCCACCCATTCGCCATTGATGAAATTGCCGTAGCGCGTTTTGAACGGCGGTTTGAGCGCGGCGAAAGCCTCGTGCTTGGTCATGGGACGTTTCCTCGTTGATCGGCTTATCGGTGAGAACAGCTAGTACGGTCGGTTTAGAACAAGGATAAGCCCATTTACTGCACAGCCAAGCGTCACTGCCCAATGCCATCCTGCAAGCCATGCTTCGCAGCTAGAATCTGTCTGGATCGAAAGAATTAATCTTAGGATAAGATACATAAAAACAGTTACTTAATCAGACTCATGTGCAAATAGTTAGAAAATAGTTGGAGAATATTGACCTGAAAAAATCCATATGCGAAAAAAATATCATCAATGTTCCATAGGTGCATGCGACAGGGATTAGGCGATAGTCGTGGACGAAAAACAGCGCAGAGCATCAAAGACGATCGAAAAACGACAAAAGTTTCGGTCCTTAGCAGAAAGCAGAACGAACAAAGCAATCGAAGCCATTTCTCGCATTGGAAACCTAGCGAACCGGCAAATTTATGAATTCGATGAAGCCGAGGTTCGCAAGATTGTTCGAGCGTTGAAAGATGCCGTTACTGCCGTTGAGGGACGTTTTGGTTCGCCGCGCGGTAAAAGCTCTGGTGGATTTAAGCTCTGAGGTGTCGGAATGACTACCAACTCTGTTGCCGCTCTTGAGGTTGCTGATGAGAGCTTTCTTGTGAGCAGCCTCATTGAGCGATGCCCTAAAACAATGATGCTCCGAGAATTGGCAATGAATGCGTTTGAGGCGGCACGATTGGCGCCTGAAGGGCGTAGGTTGGTTGAGATTAGCGCAATAGAACAAGATGGAGCCAATAAATTGGCCATCTGGAACACCGGTCCAGGCATGGATGCAGGTGAGTTAATTCGCATCTGCAACATCGCTGCGTCCCATGGAAAGGAAAAGAGTTTAACCGGTAATTTTGGCATGGGCGCAAAAGTGGCGTCGCTTCCGTCGAACCAACGAGGAATGCGTTATCGCTCTTGTAAGAATGGTCAGGTGCACGAAGTAATTTTATGCAAGCGTGATGGAGTTTATGGCCGGTTGCGGAGATATCACCCTGAAAGCGGTGAATATTTTGAGGTCATTAATGTAACTGATGTTGCGCTGGCTGAAGGGCGATCAAACACCGAAGATTGGACAGAGGTCATCCTTTTGGGCAATGAGGCCCCGCAAGACACCGTCAAGAACCCTTACAATGGGGACCCCGAACAGGATGCACAGTGGCTCGCTACATATCTCTACCATCGCTTTTACCGGTTACCGACAGGAGTTCCTGTCACCTTAATGAAGGGAACGAATAAGTTAGACGGAAATCGTCAATTTGAAACTATTCCGTCGCGCCTCCGCCATTTTGAAAGGCATGAAACTATCGAGACTGCGAACGGTCTAAAGATTCACTATCTCTATGATGCACCCTATGAAAAGGCGACCGGTACTGGTCATAACAAGTCAATTTCTGGAGCGGTGGCGTCAGCAGTTAGCACCTGCGCGATCATCTATAAGGACGAAATGTATGATGTTCGCAAAGGTAAGACGTGGACTTTTGACGCACCGATTTTCGGTATTCCCTTCGGCGCAAAGCACATTTCGGTGCACATCGAGTTGCCGGCCCAATTCCCGGTAGTGCCCGATGCTTACCGTCAATTTCTTCGGTTTAGTGCTGGCGAGCAGCGACACGTAGATGCGGTCGAATTTGCGGAGCTGGTTCGGGAGCACAGGCCTGAGTGGCTGATTGAACTCATACGCTCATTCGCACCTGATAGTACGTCGAGTGACGAAATTCGAAACGAACTACAAAAGCTGCTTAATCAGTTGAGGGTGCGGAGGCTAACTCCTCGCGTTTCAATAGAGGGCAATATTGCGGTCGCCTCGGGGGCCGGTCCTGCTAGTGATCGAGACCGCAATTCGACAACCACAGGAGATGGGGAGCCTTTTTCGCACAAGCCAACAGACTTGTCGGTTGTTCCCTTGGGGGCTAAGCGCGCTGAGATATTCAACAACCTCGAGCGTGCACCTGAAATCAGTCTTCTCTATGAGGATGCGGAAATTGAAGAGAAGGGCATTAAAGGTCGCGCGGCTCGCTATGTGATGGAAGCAAGTCAGTTGTTCGTCAACATGAACTACCCAGCGATCGCTGAAATGAAAGCTCAGCTTGAGGCGGAGTATGCTGATGCGGGAGATATCGAAGTCATGCGTCAGCTCGCTCAACAACATTCTGAAAAGACGATGATCCTGAGGGTTGGGCGGACCGTAGTCTACGCTTTGGCAAAGCAACTAAATCGAGAATGGGATCAAAAGGCGCTAGAAACGGCATCGTCTCCGGAGAGTTTGAGTATGGCTGCGGACGATTTCGCAGACGCAATGCAGAATGTGCGTCGTGCCATTGGGAAAGCGTTGAGGATGAACCGCGGAGTCGGCGAGGCAGAAATGCTTGAAACAGCTTTCTGATGGAGCCGGCCAGTCCATTACTCCAAACACGCCCTCGCCAGCGCTTGAAAGGCGCGGGCGCGATGCGATAGCGCCCGCGATCCGTCGCCCGGCAGCGCGTGTTTTTCCGCCGACATCATCTCGCCGAAGGTCCTGTCGAGTCCATCGGGTTTGAAGATCGGATCATAGCCGAAGCCCTTCTCGCCCTTGGGCGGGAAGACGAGGTCGCCATCGACGCGGCCCTCGAACTGCTCGATATGGCCGTCTGGCCACACGACGGCGAGCGCGCAGGCAAAATGCGCGCGATAAGGAGGCTTGGCGCTGCGCGCTTCAAGCTCGCGCTCGACGCGCGCGCAGGCGGCTTTAAAATCGCGGTCCTCGCCAGCCCAGCGCGCCGAATAGACGCCGGGGGCGTCGTCGAGCGCATCGACGCAGAGACCGGAATCATCGGCAAAAGCGGGAAAGCCGGAGGCAATGGCGGCAGCGCGGGCCTTGAGCAGCGCATTGCCGGCAAACGTCTTCTCAGTCTCCTCCGGCTCCTCAAGCCCAAGTTCTCCAGCCGAGACCGCCTCGACGCCATGCGGCTCAAGCAATTGCCTGAGTTCCCAAAGCTTTCCAGGGTTGTGCGTCGCGATGACGAGCTTGCCGACGATCTTGCGCGAATCCATCGAGTTTCCTCCGCCGCGGCTTTTAGCGCGGCGGCGGGCGTGGCCCTAGCGCAGATTGCGTCACGAAGCGGGGAGCGAATCGCCAGCCAAAGCGCTGGCGCTTTCTTTTCGCCTTGGACGACAGGCCGGAAAGCGCTAAAAAGTCTTCATGTTGGCGTGGTTAACCCCGCCTTTACTATGCTTGGCAACGATTGAGGAGCCGAAAAGACGGTTCCGGGAGGCGCCAAGCCAGACGCGGCGAGTTTCGCCGCTCGATTTTTCCCCGGACGCAAGGGATGAAATGACCTCAACCATTCTTATTGCCGACGACGATCCCGTTCAGCGTCGTCTCCTGGAAGCTATGACGCGGCGATTTGGTTACGAGGCCGAAACCGTCGAAAGCGGCGAGCAGGCCATTGCGCGACTGACTCAGATCGGCGCCAAACCGATAGCCCTATTGATTTTGGACCTGGTCATGCCCGACCTCGACGGCATGGGCGTGCTCACCCGCATGCGGGACATGAAGCTCGCGACGCCGGTGATCGTGCAGACGGCGCATGGTTCGATCGAAACTGTCATTTCCGCGATGCGCGCCGGGGCGCATGACTTCGTGGTCAAGCCGGTCGGCGCCGAACGTCTGCAGATTTCGATCAAGAACGCGCTCTCAGCCGACGCGCTCGCTGACGAAGTGCGCCGCATCAGCCGCCGTGCGCAAGGCGCGCTGACTTTCAAAGACCTCGTCTCGCGCAGCGACGACATGGCGCGCGTCATTCGGCTCGGCCAGCGCGCCGCGCATTCCTCAATTCCCGTGCTCCTCGAAGGCGAGTCGGGCGTCGGCAAGGAGCTTGTGGCGCGCGCCATACAGGGCGCGTCGGATCGCAAGGGCAAGCCCTTCGTCACCGTCAATTGCGGCGCGCTGCCCGCCAATCTCGTCGAATCGATTCTCTTTGGCCACGAGAAAGGCGCCTTCACCGGCGCCACCGAGAAGCACACCGGCAAATTCGTCGAAGCAAACGGCGGGACGCTGTTTCTCGACGAGATCGGCGAATTGCCGCTCGACGTTCAAGTGAAGCTGTTGCGCGCGCTGCAGGAAGGCGAAATCGATCCCGTCGGCGCCAAACGTCCGATCAGAGTCGATATTCGTCTCATCTCAGCGACCAATCAAAATCTCATCGATCGCGTCAAACGCGGCCTGTTTCGCGAGGATCTTTTCTATCGCCTCAATGTCTTCCCCATCAGCATTCCGCCGCTGCGCGCGCGGCGTGAGGACGTCGCCGATCTCGCCCGTCGTTTTGCGGCGCGTTTCGCCGCCGAAGAAGGGCGCAACATTCGCGGGCTGACATCGGAAGCGCTGTCGCTGCTGACAAGCTATGATTGGCCCGGCAACGTCCGCCAATTGGAAAACGCCGTGTTTCGCGCGGTCGTGCTCGCCGACGGCGACGAGCTGACCGTCGCCGAATTTCCGCAGATCGCCGCCCATGTCGAAGGCTATGAAGTACGCGTGCCGCCTGCGCCTGCGCCCGGCGCCGCCGGAACTGCGCAGCGCGAACGTGAGATCGTTCGAGTCGAAATACGCGATCCAAATGCGATGCCGCTGATTGCGGCGAATGGCGAAATGCGCACGCTCGAAGATATCGAGGCGGCGACGATCCGCTTCGCCTTAATGCATTACCGCGGCCAAATGTCGGAAATCGCGCGGCGGCTCGGGATCGGGCGCTCGACGCTCTATCGCAAGATGAAGGAATACGGGCTGGAGGAAGAGTCCGAAAGCGAATCGGAGCCTTCCTCAACGCTGGTCGCCTAGAGCGCTTCCCGATCGCATGGAATCATGTGATCGATAAGGAATCGCTCAAGATCAAAACGTTGGAGCAGGTTCTCAGCGAAAAAGTCTGTCAACTTTTTTAGAACCCGCTCTAGTCGCGGATATGACGCGGCTCCTTCCTGTGCAAGGGCGCTATGACTCTGCTTGACATCGAAGCGACGACAATCGACGGCGCGACGAAGAAGATTGGCGATTACGCGGGTAAGGTCATGCTGATCGTCAATGTCGCCAGCCGATGCGGCTTCACGCCGCAATATGCCGGACTTGAAGCGCTTTACCGCAAATTCGCCGATCGGGATTTCGTCGTCTTAGGATTCCCTTGCAATCAGTTTGGCGCGCAGGAGCCGGGGTCCGAGAAGGAGATCGCATCCTTCTGTTCAGCCAATTACGATGTCACCTTTCCCCTGTTCGCCAAGATCGACGTCAATGGCGACAACGCGCATCCGCTCTATCGCCTGCTCAAGCGCGAAGCGCCGGGAATTCTCGGATCGGAGGCGATCAAATGGAATTTCACGAAATTTCTCGTCGACCGTGATGGACATGTCGTCAAGCGCTACGCGTCGACCGACACGCCCGAGCAGATCGCGAAGAACGTTGAGGCGCTGCTGTGACCACCATCGACGTGCGGATGATTGAAGACAATGATCCGCTCGTCTTTGAGGCGACTGTTTGCGACGCGGGAAGCGAAACGCGACACCGCGTTACGCTCTCGCGCAAGGATCTGCAGCGGCTCGGCGGCGACTCAGACGCCGATAGACTCATAGACGCGGCCTTCCGCTTTCTCCTCGATCGCGAACCGAAGGAAAGCATTCTCGCGCGCTTCGACGTCAGCGTCATCGCGCGCTATTTTCCGGAGTTCGAGCAGAAGCTGCCGCAATATCTCAAGTGAAGGCGTCAATGTCGTTCCCGACGCTCGCGAAGCGAGCGATCGGGAAACCAGAGCAGCTCCACGATGTTTGTTGCGGCTCTGGATTCCCGATTAGGTCTTCGCCTTGTCGGGAATGACAAGGTGGAAAGCCTTATTCAGAATGCTGCGCGCAAGCGTAGCCCGAAAACATTGATCGGGCCGCGCGCACTGTTATGCGCGGGATTGACAAGGAGTTGGTAATCCAAGGTCGCGTCCATATTCTTGCCGAAGCCGATTTTGTAATAGGCCTCCATATTCTTCTCGCCGGCATAGGAAAGCGCGCTGTCGCCGATATAGACGCTGGTTCCGCCCAGTCCGAAATAGCGCACGCGATCGCCATGCAGGCCGCCCAAGGCGCCGGCGACGCCAATCTCGTCGTCGTCGCGTCCCCACAAGGCCCCGCCGGCGACGACGCCCATCGAGAGCTGCCGATCGACATCCGTGTAGGCGACCGTTTCATAGCGGCCGTCGGCCATGCTGGCGCGCAGGAAAAAGCCGAGATGCGGCGCGATCTGCTGCTTGATGTTTATCCCGCCGCCGGTTTTTACCGCGCGCCCGCGCGCAATGTCGACGCGCGGCGGGAAATCATTGGCGAGATAGGCGTAACGTATGACGTCGTCGATCTTGCTTATGTAACCATTATCGCCATAGGCGAGGAATTTGATCGCGCCGGGCTGATTGAGAAGCTCATAGCGCGCTTCGAATTCGACGACGCTCATGAATTGTCGAAATATTTGCGGCTCGATGTCCAAACCGTTCGGGATCGTCGGGAGCTGAAACACGCCGCCGCGCGCCGTCCACCAGTCCTGCTTCCATTCAACCGCAAGTCCGTAGGTATAGCCCCAGGCGTCGGCCGCGTAGTCGAATGCGCCCATCGTATTGAACGCGAAGTTCAGGAAGCCCGTCGTCGGGTCATGCGCATAGATATTGTCGTCAAACACGTCGCCGACGGCGAATTTTCCAAGCGTGATGATGATCCGGTCCTTGTCGACTTTGCCCGAAATCTGGTTTTGCGTGGACTCGAGCACCTCGCTGCGCGAGCCCTCATCCGAATCTCTCTCTCTCACGCCGTCTTCGTTCAGTCCGATAATCTGACGCAGGAAGTAGCGTTGGAACCGCATATAGGGCGCGGCGCGTCCAACCTTTGCGACCGCGCTATTCACATAGGCCGCGGCGCCCACTGAATTCGCCAGGCCATAGCCCTGATCGATCTCCGGATTGAGATAGGCGGCGCCGCCCTCCCAGAGGCGGAGGCCAAGGAAGAGATTGGTCGTCGAGCCGACGTTCGCCTTGCCGCCGGATGGAAAGCTGTTGGGTCCATCATAGAGCGCGCGAAACCGCGGATAGGCTTGGACGACGTGGGTCGTCTGCGCGTGGACGCTATAGAGTTCCGGCGCGTCACGCGCGTCGCCGCTTTCGTCCTTGCCGGAGTTCTGGCCGTTGCCGCCATGATGGCCGTTGCGGCCGTTTTCCGGCTTACCATATTCGATCTCGCCTGGAATTCGATTGTCTTCGCCAAAATGAAAATTCAGTCCGAAGCGCAACAGATGATTCTCATTGCGCGCGCGCGACACATAGGTGAAGTCCGCGTCATTATCGAAGAGCTGTGTGTTCAGAGATTGATTGAGGAAAAGATATTCCGCGCGCGCCGACCAATTGTCGGCGAAGGCGTATTCGAAGCCGGCCCCGATCGCATATTTCATGCGCGAGGATTGCGACCAGGGCGCATAAAAAATCGCGTCGGGCCCGCCAGCGCCGAGCGTCAAGGTCGCCGGACCTCTTGCGCCGCCCGCCGCGACGCCGCCCGTCAGATAGAAAAGCGAGCGGTCCCATGCGTAGCCGACGCGCCCGCGAATGCTCGCGAAGAAGTTGGCGCTTGAATTCGACACAAGCGTGAAAACTGGCGGCGCCGGATAGGCGGGCGAAGCCAAGTATGTGCCGGTCGGCCCGCGCCTTCCGTCGAGAAGGCTCAAGTCGGTCTCAAAACCCCAGACCCACGGCCCTCTTTGCCAGTTAAATCCAGCCTGCGCGCCGACTGTGACGCCGGGGCGCGTCACGCTCGGAGGATAAAGATCGAAGACTGGCGAACCGAAGCCGCTCGTCGCTTGAAGCCGTTCGCCTCTATGCGACGGGAACCCGCCGCCGAGACTCGCGCCCATATACAAGCCCGCCCAGTCGAAGACCGGCGGGGGCGCATCCTCTGCGCGCGCGCTCGAACTCAGCGCACAAAAGGCGAAGTCAAGGAAGAAGATAAAAAAAGCGTGCGCCACGGCGATCGCCGTCGCCCTATGTAGCATGGCGTGAGCGCTCGAATATGGGCGGGATCGCGGCCTATGCATGCGCGTTTCTTAGAGCCGTGCCGGCTGCGTCTCCGTTAATAAGCGATAAGACTGCGCGAGAATATTTTCATGCGTCCGAGCGCGAATCATCTTTCGGCCAATAGTAAAACTCTGTGACAGATTTTCGCAGCGCTATTGGCGCAGTCCTTGCTACGAATTGTAAAAAGGGCCGGCAGCCACTGAAAACAAAGCTTAACGCCGCCAAAAGGGAGTTCCCGCAATGGACTCGCGCCTGACGCAGTTCGATGAACTGGCTGGAGCGGACGGCCGCACCCGCGCCCCTTATCGCAAGCTGTCACAGTGGCTCGCCGAAACGCCGCCTGAGCTCTTGGCCTCGCGGCGCGAGCAGGCGGAACTCTTGTTTCGGCGCATCGGCATTACTTTCGCCGTCTATGGCGCGCAGGAAGCGACCGAACGGCTCATCCCCTTCGACATCCTGCCGCGCATACTCGCGCGTAGCGAATGGGCGACGCTGGAAAAGGGTCTCATTCAGCGCGTCGCCGCGCTCAACGCCTTTCTTGCCGACATCTACGGCGCCGGCGAGATTTTAAAGGCCGGAGTCGTTCCCGCCGATCTCGTCTATCGCAACCCCGCCTATTGTCCAGAAATGGCGGGCCGTCGCGTGCCCTATGACATCTTCGTGCATATCGCGGGCGTCGACATCGTGCGCACCGACGATCAGGGTTTCTTTGTTTTAGAAGATAATGCGCGCACGCCCTCCGGCGTCTCCTACATGCTCGAGAACCGCGAAGTGATGATGCGGCTTTTTCCGGAGCTTTTCGCGCTGCATCGCGTCGCGCCGATCGAGAATTATCCCGACGAGCTGCTCGCGACCCTGCGCTCGGTTGCGCCGCCGCACGCCAATGGCGATCCGACGATCGTGTTGATGACTCCGGGCCAATATAATTCGGCCTTCTATGAACACTCGTTTCTCGCCGACAAGCTCGGAGTCGAGCTTGTCGAGGGCCGAGATCTCTTCGTTCGCGATGATGTGGTTTATATGCGCACGACCGAAGGACCGCGCCGCGTCGACGTGATCTATCGGCGCATCGACGACGACTTCCTCGATCCGCTATGTTTCCGCCCGGATTCGGCGCTGGGCGTCGCGGGCCTGATGGGCGCCTATCACGCAGGCAATGTGACGCTGGCGAATGCAGTAGGGGCGGGGGCCGCCGACGACAAGGCGATGTATACCTACATGCCTGACATTATTCAGTTTTACCTAGGAGAAGCGCCGCTCTTGCAGAATGTTCCGACCTTCCGCTGCCGCGAAGACGAAGCGCTGACTTACGTCCTCGACCACCTCGAAGAGCTGGTCGTCAAGGAAGTGAACGGCTCCGGCGGCTACGGCATGCTCGTCGGGCCGCATGCGACGAAGGCGCAAATCGAGGAATTCCGTGCAAAGCTTAAGGCGCATCCACAGAATTTCATCGCGCAACCGACGCTGGCGCTCTCCACATGCCCCATCGCTTTGGCGAGCGGCGTCGCCCCCCGCCACGTCGATCTGCGGCCCTTCGTCCTGCAAGGCGCAAATGGCGCGCGGGTCGTGCCGGGCGGTCTGACCCGCGTCGCCATGACGGAGAAATCGCTCGTCGTGAATTCGAGCCAGGGCGGCGGGACCAAAGACACTTGGGTGATCGACGACGCTTGGGTCGACGAGGAGGCGATGGGCCAAGCGTGACAGAACGCTCGCATTCTCCGTAATGATTGTTGATGATCGCTAGAGCGACTCATAACCGGACGAGTTGATGCTTTCCCGCACCGCCGACAATCTGTATTGGCTCGCTCGCTACATGGAGCGCGCCGACTTTCTGGCGCGCGCCATTCAGGCGTCACGCCGGCTCGCGGCGCTGCCGAAGGCCTATGGCGGCGACGAAACTGAATGGGAAAGCGTATTGCTGTCGTCGGGGGCGGCGCTGGCGTTCGAAAGCTGCGGACGTCCTGTTAATGAAGCGAATGTCATCGAGTTTCTTACCTTCGCTCCGGAGAATCCGGGATCGATCCGAAATTGCCTTGAGCACGCCCGCTCCAACGCGCGCGCCGTGCGCACGGCGCTGACGATTGAAATGTGGGAGTCGATCAACGACGCCTATCTCGAAATGCGCGCGCTTGAGTCGCGCGACGGCGTTCCTTGCGCCGAGGAGCTTGCGCGCTTTCTCGAAGTCATCAAGCTGACCTCGCTGACCTATGACGGCGGCGCTTATCGCACCATGCTGCGCAACGACGCTTATTGGTTCTCTCGCGTCGGGCTTTTCATCGAGCGCGCCGACAACACGGCGCGTCTGCTGGACGTGAAATACCATGTGCTGCTGCCCCAGAAGGAAGTCGTCGGCGGTTCGCTCGACTATTTCCAATGGTCGGCCATTCTGCGCGCCGTGTCCGCGCACACCGCCTATCACTGGGTCTATCGCACCAGCATGAAGCCGTGGCTCGTCGCCGATCTCCTCATCCTAAGGCCGGAAATGCCGCGCTCGCTCATTTCCTGCTATGAATCGATCGTGCGCAATCTCGATAGTCTCGCCCGCGCGCATGGCCGCCAGGGCGCGTCGCAGCGCCACGCCCGCGGCGTCTATGGCAAGCTTGAGAAACTCACCATGGAGAGCGTCTTTCAAGGCGGCCTGCATGAATTTGTGCAAAGCTTCATCGCCGAGAACAACCGGCTCGGCGCGCTGATTTCCGAGCAATATCTCTTCTAAGCGAAGACCGATGCGCATTCGCATACGCCATGAAACAACCTATCGCTATGCAGAGCCGCCGCGGATGGCGATGCAGCACTTACGACTGACGCCACGCAACTATGACGGGCAGCATGTCGTCGACTGGCGCATCGACGTCGATCGCGATTGCCGACTGGTGCAGTCGGAAGACGCCTTCGGCAATATACTCCACCGCTTCTCCGTCGACGGCCCGCTCGAGTCGATCTCTACGGTGGTGGAAGGGGAGGTGACGACTTTCGACATCGCTGGAGTGGTGTCTGGCGCGGTTGAGCGCTTTCCGCCGATCCTCTACATGCGCGAGACTCCGCTGACGGCGCCGAGCGCCGCCATCTGCGATTTCGCGCGCGAAACGACGTCGAAGCATGGCGCAACGCTCGCCAAGCTCCACGCGCTTCTGGGCGCACTTTATGAGTCGTTCACATTCGACGCTGACGCCACACATGCGGCGACGACCGCTGCGGAATGTTTTGAGCAACGCAAGGGCGTCTGCCAGGACTTCGCGCATCTCTTCATCGCCTGCGCGCGCGAGATTAGCGCGCCGGCGCGTTATGTGAGCGGCTATTTCCTGCGCACGGATGCCGAGGATCAGGTCGCCGGCCATGCATGGGCCGAGGCCTATGTCGAGGATCTCGGCTGGGTGGGCTTCGACCCGGCGCACGGGGTTTCGCCGCACGAAAATCATGTGCGCGTGGCCGTGGCGCTCGACTATCTCGGCGCCGCGCCAATCCGCGGCGCGTTCGCCGGCGGCGCCGGCGAAACGATGGACGTCAAGGTGCGCGTCGCGCAAAATCCCGTCTTCAGCCAGTCGCAGTCCCAATCACAGTCGCAGTAGCGGGACTTAAGGGAGAGATCGCCGGGCCAAGCGCCGCGGCTTCCGGCGGCTCGACGTCTTGTCGCGAGTGCGTGCGCGTTCCAATGTCGTTACAGGGCGCGAAGCGCAGACCATATTCGTTGTACTGAAGATCGCATGCGCCGTTCTGGCTTAACGCTGCGACGACGCGAGGCCAAACCCCCTTCCTCCGCCACCGATGGAAGCGGGTGTAGGCCGTGTACCACTTGCCGAACTGCGGCGGCAGATTGCGCCATGCCGAGCCGGTGCGAAGGATCCAGAACACCGCTTCGAGAAAAAGCCGGTTGTCGCGTCCCCTGCAGCCGGGATCGCCTGATTTTCCGGGAAGGACGGGAGCGACGGCATGCCAAAGCTCTTCAGAAAGGTAATTTTCAATCAATTGATCCTCCGCCGCGGCATGAGCGACGTCGACCCGGTCGGAGCCCCAGGCCCGCCGGACGCCATAATGGTTAACTCTACCTTAAGTTGTATAAGTCTTCAATACAACCTTAGCCCGACGAGTGACGTCGAGGGTTGTGGTCTTCAGGTCCGCCGTCGGGGGAGTAGTGCGCGCGCTTGCGACTCATGCGCCCCTGTGGCACACAGTCGCCGAAATCCTCGACGCCGTTTCAGTCGTTTCGAGCGATCAAGCGCTGCAGTAGCTCAGTGGTAGAGCACTCCCTTGGTAAGGGAGAGGTCGAGAGTTCAATCCTCTCTTGCAGCACCAGTTTTCTCTATGGAGATCCACGACTTTGCGAGAGCCGCTCGCGACGTTTCACCACGTTTCGAGACGAACGGAACGCGAAAAACCATGCAAAGTTGGCTGAAAAGCTGGGTGGCGCGTTCGCCTTCTGGACCGGCGGCTCAAAAAGAAATCGCCGCGCAGGGGTTGGAGCCCAGCGCGGCGACAAAACTTAAGGTGAAGGCATCGAACTTAACTCGATCACAATAGGTCTCCGCCTGACTTTTCGCAACTGCGAAATTGCCGGGCCGCGCGAAGCTTGTGCGCAAGTGGCCGAAGCTCTGCATCAGTCGCGAGTCGCCAATGCTTGTCGCCTCACCAGGCCTCTCTACGTAAGCTTGCGCCCGTCTCTCTCCGAATAGGATCGGGAGTTATTTGAGGACGGAGGAGTTCGCGGATTTACGACAGTGACCCAGATCGGCCGCCTATCTCATCTTGGCAATCTCCAAGATTGGAGCGGATGTCATGGCTAAGCGCCCGAACAGCCCTGGAATAGGGGCGTCGTTTGCATCTCTCGTCGCTGGAGTCGGTTTGCTCACGCTGGGAACGTGGGTCGGCCCGACTTGGGAAGGCGTCGTGTTTGACGCTCTTGGGATGGCTTCTTTGGTCGCGCTTCTTTGGTTGTACTAGCGGTGAAGCGAGCGCTCTTGAGGAGGATGGCATGCTGAGAAGGATATTGACCGCTTCCATCTGCGCTGGCGGCGTTTTGCTTTCCGGCGCTGTTTTCGCTGAAACGCCGGCGGCCGCTCCGGACTGCGCCGCACAGGCGAGCGAAAAGAAGCTCCACGGCGCGGCGCTGAACAGCTTCATGAAAAAGTGCGAAAGGGACGCGGCCATCGCTTCGTGTGATGCCGCCGCTGCTGACAAGAAGTTGGCGGGCGCCGCCAAGACGAGCTTCACGAAGAAGTGCATCAAGGACGCGGTAACGAAGCCGAGCGCCCAGTAAAGCATCAAGGGCATCGCGCGGCTTCTACGGCGCCAACCTAAACTGTTGGCGCCCTGAAGAAAGCGCTTTCAGCTGAGCGGATCTAATGCGGGACTCTTCGCCTGCTTGCTGGTTTCTGAATGGGGCCGCGCGGGCTGGTCCTTGCGCGAATCTCACTCAGAAATGAGCGCGCTCAAACGAGAGAACGCCTTCGAGCTGTAATTGCCGAAGGGAAGGCTTTCGAAAAAGGCCTCCGTGCCCTGCGGATTTTGGCCCCAGACGATCAGGAAGCCCGCCACAACCAAAAGCAGCAGGGAAAGCAGCCCCGACAAGAGGCCGGCGAGAACTCCAATCGCCAAAGCGGCTCCGAGCTTGGTCCTGATGCTGATCGCCATGGTTGATTCTCCTGTCGCGCGCAAACTGCACTCGCTTAGATTAACATGGTTAATCTAACGTTACAGCCCACGTGAGTTGCGATCGGCATAGGCGGCGGCCTGTGTGGAGGGCAGTCGAGAGTTCAGGACCATCCGGCGCAAACTCAGCGCCTACGCGCGGCGCCGAGGGACCCCGGTACTCGCAGCTTCCGTGGCCGGCAGTCTTCAGCCTCCGTAATAACCCACGATCGCGGCGCCAAGGAAAAATCCAATTGCGCCCAAAATCATCAGTCTCGTGAAGCCGTCCGGCATGATTCTCTCCGCTCAGCGCCGCTCGCTTCAAATTAGCGGTCTTTACTCCAAGATCAAGAAGCGACCTGGCGAAGCTCGCTCGATGAGCGAAGGCAAAAAATAAACCGCAGGCGACAAGCCTGCGGTTCTTAAAAGATATCTGCAATCACTGATTGTAGAAAGCGACGCAGACCCGGTTGCCGTCATAGTCCCAGCCCCACTTCGCGCAGCGCTGCGGCGGAGCGGTCGCCGCCCCGACGATGGCGCCGCTCGCCGCGCCAATCGCCGCGCCAGCCAGCGTGCCGCCCGCGCGCCCGCCAGAAGCCAGCGCGCCGATGCCCGCGCCGCCTAACCCGCCGATCACGGCGCCGCCCGCGGCGCGTTCGCCGGGCGTATTGCACGCCATAAGGGGCGCGGCCGCCGCTAAGACGGTCGTCAGCAGCAGAACCTTCTTCATGCGTGTCTCCTCAAGGATGTTTCTGGATATTCGCATCCAGGCGACCGCGACGTCTGACAAGCTCGGTTGAGAGCGCCGCGAATTCTGTATGACGCCGCGGCCGACGGGTGCTTGGGAAAAAACCGCAAGCCGCATTGGCGTCGGGCGCAGATTAAAGACCTGCGCCTCTCATGGCTGTCGCAAAAATACAACATCGCGGCGAGGTTGGAGCGCCCGCGTTTGCGGAAAAGACCAAAACTCGCCGATTTTTTGCCATGAATTTTGTGCGTCGCGCTTGGGGTGGGAGCGTAAATTTGGTAGCAGCCACTGTCATTTGTCTAAAGGATGTCGCACTCATGGATGCAACCGCCCGCGCCGAGGAGTTTCGCCGTCGTCTCGACGCCGCCGCCGAGGCGACCGAGGCGGCGCTCGACGCGCTGCTCGCGGCTGCGCCGCTTCCGGGCGAGATCGCGCGTCCCGCGCGCCTTCTCGAGGCGATGCGCTATTCGTCGCTTGGCGGCGGCAAACGGCTGCGGCCCTTTCTCGTCATCGAATCCGCGCGGCTCTTCGGCGTCATTGGCGAAGCGGCGTTGCGCGCCGCCTGCGCGCTCGAAATGATTCATTGCTATTCGCTCGCCCATGACGATTTGCCGGCGATGGACGATGATGATCTGCGCCGCGGCCGTCCGACGACTCATAAAGCTTTTGACGAGGCGACGGCGATCCTCGCGGGCGACGGGCTCTTGACCTACGCTTTCGACGTCATCGCCGATCCCAAAACGCATTCGGATGCGGGCGTGCGCGCCAGTTTGGTGCTCGCTTTGGCGCGCGCGGCCGGGCTTGGCGGCATGGTCGGCGGACAGGCGCTCGATCTCGCCGCGGAAACCGCGGCGACGCCTCTGTCGCTCGAAGAAACCCTGCGGATGCAGGCGATGAAGACTGGCGCTCTGTTGCGCTTCGCGGTCGACGCCGGGGCGATCCTCGGCGGCGCTACCGCGCAGCAAGCGCGTGCGCTGACGCGTTATGGAGAAGCGCTCGGCGCGGCCTTTCAAATCGCCGACGACATTCTCGACGCCGAGGGCGACAGCGCCGCGCTCGGCAAACGAGCGGGCAAGGACGCAGAACGCGGCAAGGCGACCCTTGTCGGCCTTCTTGGTCTCGACGCCGCCCGCGCGCGACGCGACTCGCTCGTCGAAGAAGCGACGGCGGCGTTGCGTGAAACCGGATTAGGAGAGGGGACCGACATTCTGGCTGAGGCAGCCTATTTCGTCGCCGCGCGGCGCAACTGAGGGATTGCGCGCATGCGCCGAGAAGGGCTGTCTAAGAATCCACGGCGCGCTTCGGCGATTCTTGCGCCCTTTCGAATTATCCGAGCGCGGCCGCAGCTCTTTTTGAGCAGCGTAATCGGCCTCGCCGTCGGATCGCTTCTGCCGCAGGCGATGCAGCCTGTTTCTCGCGCGCTGATCGGCTGGAACGCGTTTACGCTTTGCTATTTCGCGATGGTGGCGATGTCCGTCGCCGGCGCGACGCATGAGACCATCCGCGAACGGGCGCAACATCTCGACGAAGGCCGCTTCGTCATGCTGTTGCTGACGACGGCGATCGCCACGGCGTCTTTCGGCGCGGTCGTCGTCCAGCTCGGTTCCGTGAAGGGCATGGAAGGCTTGGAGAAGGGCGCATCGGTCGCGCTGACCATCATCACCGTGCTGAATTCCTGGCTGTTCCTGCACCTGACATTCGCATTTCATTACGCGCATGAATATTATTTTGAGGAGGAGAGCGATCCCGGCGAGCCGCCGGAGGCGAGAGGCGGGCTGCATTTTCCCAACACCAAGACGCCGCAATACATCGACTTCCTCTATTTTTCTTACGTCATCGGCGTCGCCTTTCAGACGGCCGACATAGAAACCTGTTCGTCGCCGATGAGACTGCTGGTGGCGACGCATGGCATCATCGCTTTTTTTTACAACACCACCATCCTCGCGCTTATGGTGAATATCGCTAGCCAATTGGTCTGAGCGACATATGCGCCAAGCCGCCACAGCAATCGACCTAAAGATCGAAGCGGCGCGGCTGCGCGCCATAGTGATCGGCTCGATCGGCAATCTCGTCGAATGGTATGACTTCTACGTCTATTCGGCCTTTTCGCTTTATTTCGCCGATTCATTTTTTCCGGGCGATGACCCTGTCGCGCAAATGATGGCCGCCTCCGGCGTCTTCGCGCTCGGTTTCTTCATGCGGCCGATCGGCGCCTATATTTTCGGCCGCATTGGCGATGGACGCGGCCGCCGTCTCGCGCTGATCCTCTCGGTCATGCTGATGTGTCTCGGCTCGCTCCTCGTCGCTCTCGCGCCGACCTATGCGATGATCGGCGTCGGCGCGCCGGCGACGCTGCTCTTCGCGCGCTTAATCCAGGGCGTCAGTCTTGGCGGCGAATATGGTTCGAGCGCAACCTATCTCGCCGAAATGGCGCATCCGGAGCGGCGCGGCTTCTATTCGAGCTTCCAATATGTGACGATGATCGCCGGACAGTTGCTTGCGCTTTGCGTGCTGCTGATCTTGCAAGATGTCGCGCTCGACGCGCAGGCGTTGCGCGACTGGGGATGGCGCATCCCGTTCGCCTTTGGCGCGCTGCTCGCGATCGTCGCGCTTTTCATGCGCCGCGACCTTGCCGAGACGCCAGCCTTCAAGGCGTCTCGCGCCGAACGCAAGCGCGGCTCGCTTACCGCGCTCCTTGCGCATAAGCGGGAGACGGCGACAGTCGTTGGACTGACGCTCGGCGGCACGATCGCCTTCTATGTCTATACGACCTACATGCAGAAGTTTCTCAAACTGTCCGCGGGCTTGAGCGATCGGCAGACGACGTGGATCGCGGCAGGCTCGCTTCTCTTCGCGCTCTGCCTTCAACCGCTCTATGGGGCGCTCTCGGATCGCATAGGCCGGCGGCCCATGCTCATCGCTTTCGGCGCGCTCGGAACGATCTTCACCGCGCCGCTGCTGACCGCCATACAGAATGCGCGCGATGCATGGACCGCCTTCGCGCTGATCTGCTGCGCCTGGCTGATCGTTGCGCTTTATACGTCGATCAACGCCGTCGTGAAGGCGGAGCTTTTTCCTGCAGCGATCCGAGTCACGGGCGTCGCTTTGCCTTATGCGGCGACGGTGTCTCTCTTTGGCGGCTCGGCGGAATATGTGGCGCTCTGGTTCAAGGCGCAGGGCCACGAGAGCTGGTTCTTCTATTATGCCAGCGCCGCGATTTTCATATCGCTCATTGTCTATGCGGCGATGCCGGATACGAAGAAGAATTCACGGATTGAGCAGGATGACAATATAGTGTGATGAAAAATATCGGACCGCTCGGATGTCATTCCCGGCGCGCGCTTTGCGCGCGATCGGGAAGCCCGACCCGCAACAAACATCCTGGAAGCTGCCTTGGATTCCCGATCAGGCCTTCGGCCTGCCGGGAATGACACGGCTTCTGCGCGGACTTTAATTATCCAAGAAGCTCCGCAGCTTCCGGCTCCGCGACGGATGTTTCAGCTTCCTTAGCGCCTTCGCCTCGATCTGACGGATGCGTTCGCGCGTCACCGAGAACTGCTGGCCGACTTCCTCAAGCGTATGGTCGGTGTTCATGCCGATGCCAAAGCGCATGCGCAGCACGCGTTCTTCGCGCGGCGTGAGCGAAGAGAGAACGCGCGTCGTGGTCTCGCGCAGATTCGACTGGATCGCCGCCTCGATCGGCAGCACCGCGTTCTTGTCCTCGATGAAATCCCCAAGATGCGAATCCTCCTCGTCGCCAATCGGCGTCTCGAGCGAGATCGGCTCCTTGGCGATTTTGAGGACCTTGCGCACCTTCTCGAGCGGCATGGCGAGCTTTTCGGAAAGTTCTTCCGGCGTCGGCTCGCGCCCGATCTCATGCAGCATCTGGCGCGAGGTGCGCACGATCTTGTTGATCGTCTCGATCATATGCACCGGAATGCGGATCGTGCGCGCCTGATCGGCGATCGAGCGGGTGATCGCCTGGCGAATCCACCAAGTGGCGTAGGTCGAGAATTTATAGCCGCGGCGATATTCGAATTTGTCGACCGCCTTCATCAGGCCGATGTTGCCTTCCTGGATGAGGTCGAGGAACTGCAGGCCGCGGTTGGTGTATTTCTTGGCGATGGAGATCACGAGACGCAGATTCGCCTCGACCATCTCCTTCTTGGCCTGCCGGGCCTCGCGCTCGCCCTTTTGCACCATGTGCACGATCTTGCGGAATTCGGAGATTTCCAGTCCCGTTTCGGTCGCAAGCGCATGAATGTCGGCGCGCAAATCCTTGATGCGGTCCTTGTCGCGGGCGACGAATTCCTTCCAGCCCTTGGAGCCGAGCTTGGCGACGCGCATCACCCATTTGGGGTCAAGTTCGGAGCCATGGAATTTGTCGATGAAGTCTTCGCGCATCACGCCATGGCTGTCGGCGAGCCGCAGCAGTTTCGTCTCATAGCCGATGAGCCGCTTGTTGATGTCGTAAAGCTGCTCGACCAGCGCTTCGATGCGGTTCTGGTTTAGAGAAAGCGATTTGACGTCGGCGACAATCTCTTTCTTCAGCGTCTTATATTTTCGCTCCTGCGCGGGCGTCAGGGTCTCATTCTTGAGCTTGTTTTCGACGTTCTGATCCTGAAGCCGGCGCAGCTTCTTGTATGCGTCGGCGATGCGGGCGAAAGTTTCGAGGACTTTGGGCTTGAGCTCCAATTCCATCGCGGAGAGCGACACGGAATTTTCCATGTCGTCTTCTTCCTCGAACGTCTCTTCGGCGGGCGGGACTTCCTCCTCCAAACCGGCAGGCGGCGTGCGCGGCGCCGTCGACGGCGCCATGTCAGCCGCAGGGGCGGGCTCTGCGGTCTTCGCCGCCTTGCCCTCTGGGCCGGCGTAGGTCGCCTCGAGATCGATGATGTCGCGCAGCAGGACCTTGCCCGCTTCCAATTCCTCGCGCCAGATGATGATCGCCTGGAAGGTGAGCGGGCTTTCGCAAAGCCCCGCAATCATCGCCTCGCGTCCCGCCTCGATCCGCTTGGCGATGGCGATTTCGCCCTCGCGGGAGAGAAGCTCGACCGAGCCCATCTCGCGCAGATACATGCGCACAGGGTCGTCGGTGCGGTCGGCGGGCTCCGACGTGCGCGTCGTCACCGCGGTTGCGCGCGGACTTTCGACGAGTTCGCCGCCTTCCGACTCTTCCTCTTCGGCGGCCTGTTCCTCCTCGACATCGTCGGGATCGTCGCCTTCCGACACCGTAATGCCCATTTCCGAGAGCATCGCATAGACGTCCTCGATCTGGTCCGACGATACTTCCTCGGAGGGCAGAACGGCGTTCAGTTCGGCATAGGTGACAAAGCCGCGCTTTTTGGCGAGCTTGATCATCCGCTTAACGGCGGCGTCATTGAGATCGAGAAGCGGCCCGTCGGAGGTTTCCGTCGCCGCCGCAGTCTCGTTCTCGACCTTGTCTTCGTCTTTTTTCGCCATCCATAAGCTCCAAGCGTCTCGCCCCGGATCGGCTCCCCGAACCAGGCAAGGCGCAAGTTTTTCTCAAAATAAGCTTGAGAGGCCGCCCCTCTCCAAGCTGCGGCGCGGCGACCAGGCGAAGAGCCCTGCCGACCGCAAAAAACCCTCGCCCCGCCCCCTAGCGGCGCGTTTTCCGTCCCCTCTTCGCCACGGCGTTAACCCTTGCGAATTCACAAATTGCGCGACGGCCGGCCGGAAAGTGCTCCATATCCTTCCACCGCTGCTTCTGCGCCATCTAGCGCCGACAACTGGGTCTGAATATCCTTCAGCCGCGCATAATCCCGCTCGTTGGGGTTGTCGGCCAGCAGAGCTTGCACCGCGCGCAACTCTCTATTTAACGCCAACGATCTGCGATGCAAGACGAAAGCCTGTCGCAGGCTTTCGCCGGCGTCAGCGGCGGCGGCCTCGGGGCGCACGCTCCACAACGTCGAGTGGGCGGCCATCGCCTCAAGCCGGGCGACCGTCCGCTCAAGCCCGAGCGACGCCAGAAACGGGCGAAGCTGAGCCTTATCCGATTCGGTGCGCTCCGCGAATCGTAAAAGCGCGTCACGCAAGGCGCGCATATCGCCGGAATCGAGGTCGAGGGTCGCCAGATCTTCGACACGTGAGTCGATCAGGTCAGGATGATTGATCAAGATCAATAAGATAAGCGCCTCTCGGGGCGCGATCCCGGCCTTGACCCCCCGAAACAGCGGTGAATTCGCCAGCCCCGGACCAATGGCGAGGGGCCCGTCGTCAGTCGCGCGTCTGCGTCCGCCCGCGCCGCGGCGCGCGCCATTGGGGCCTCGAAATTGGCTGCGCCGATCGCGTCCGAAAAGGCTGTCCAGCCGTTGTGCGAACTCTTGGAGGTAGTGGCGCCGCAGGTCGTCGTCACGAATCTCGCCGACAATCTCACGCAGCCGCCGTTCGAGCGCGGCGCGGCGCTCGGGCGTATCGAGCGTCGCCGCATCTGTCTCGCGCATCCATAAAAGATCGACGAGCGGCAGCGGCAGGTTCAGAACGTCGGCTAGAGCCTCGGGGCCGGCGGAGCGCAGCAGCTCGTCGGGGTCCTGCCCATCAGGCAGCAGAACGAACCGTAGCGAACGGCCGGGGCCGATCAGCGGCAGCGCCGTATCCACGGCGCGAAAGGCCGCTTTCAAACCGGCCTTGTCGCCGTCGAAGCAGAGGATCGGCTCCTCGGCGAGGCGCCAAAGCAGGGCGCATTGTTCGGCGGTCAGCGCCGTGCCGAGCGGGGCGACCGCGTTAGGGAAACCCGCGGCGGTCAGCGCGATGACGTCGACATAGCCCTCGACGGCGATGACCGCGCCGCTCTCATGCGTCGCCTTGCGGGCGTTATGCAGATTGTAGAGCGTCGCGCCCTTGTGAAAGAGCGGCGTTTCCGGGGAGTTGAGATATTTCGCTTGTGCGTCGGCCTCCAAGGCGCGTCCGCCGAAGGCGATGACGCGGCCGGCGCGGTCGCAGATCGGAAACATCACGCGGTTGCGGAACCGATCGTAGGGAACGGCGATATCCTCGCCATGGACGAGCAGCCCCGCCTCGATCATCGTTTCGACGCTTGCGCCCTTGGCGGCGAGATGATCGCGCAGCGCATGGCGTTCGGGCGGCGCAAAGCCCAAACGGAATTTTTCGCGCGCGGACAAGGAAATCTGTCTGCGGTCGAGATAGGCGCGCGCCTCGCGTCCGGCCGCGCCAGCGAGCTGCTTTTCGAAAAAGACCGCCGCCGCTTCCAGCGCCTCGCCAAGCGTCGCGCGCCGCCGCTCTTGTTCTTGCTGCTCTTTCGTCTCGACGGGCAGCGGCAGGCCGGCGAGCGCCGCCAGTCTCTCCACCGCCTCAGGGAACGAGAGCCCCTCGGTCTCCATGACGAAATCGAAGATGTTGCCGTTCTTGCCCGCGGAGAAGTCGAACCAGCGCATCTTCTGGTCGTTGACGTAAAAGGAGGGGGTTTTCTCGGCGTTAAAGGGCGAGAGGCCCCGCCACTCCTTGCCTTCTTTCCTGAGTTTCACCTTCTGGCGCACGACATCGGAGACGGGCACGCGCGCCCGAATCTCTTCGAGGAAGGAAGGCGAAAAGCGCATATCAACCGGATAGTCATTCGTTGATTAACAAGCCACAGGGAAATTGGCCGATGTTCACTGGAATCTGGGCCGCCCTTCTTGACGCCAGCCCTAATGTATATACATTTGCATTTAAGCCTCAGTTCAAAGGGGCGTCCAAGGATCAATGGAGGAAACGCATGGCTACGCAGCGCAGGCTAAGGCGGATAGATCTAAGGAACTCGCTGTGTTCCTTAGAGATTTCTAAGGAAAACAAATATGTCAGAGCAGGTGCTCGGTCGATTCGAGTGGGATTCGAACAAGAGCGAGTCTAATGCGCGAAAGCATGGCGTTTCCTTTCAAGAGGCGGTCAGTCTTTTTGACGAGCCGTTTCTGAAAGTTTCATCGGATCGTTCTGGCGAGCGGCGTTGGTTGGCGCTTGGGAAATCACAGAGTCGGATCGTCTCGGCCAGGATGGCGAGAAAGTATGAGCGTGAAATCTACAAAGATCGCATCGGCGACACATCATGAAACGATGTCGCGCCGAGTGACAAAGAAACGAGAAATGACCGACGCGGAAATCGACGCCGCTGTCGCGAGTGATTCCGATTGGGCCGAATTCGAGCCGATCGACTGGAGCAGGGCGGAAGTCGTTGTCCCGCCGAAAAAACAGGCGATCTCGATCCGCCTCGATCAAGACCTGATCGACTATTTCAAGGCGCAAGGACCCGGCTATCAGCGGCGCATCAACGCCGTGCTGCGCAGCTATGTAAAGCAGCGCCAGACGGGCTGAATGCGCCGGTTCGACACGACGCAAGAGCGCTACAGGTCGCTAAACGCCGACATTGGTCGTGGGCAGCCGATAACACTCGCCGGCGAGGCTTAGCGAGCGTCGCCCGTGAGGGCTGCCCTAATTGGAATGGTGCGCGTGGCGGCTTGTAGGATGGCGATGGATATGGGGCGCTTCGGCCTGCTCGACATCCGCCGGGACGACGACGAGTTGCCCATATCGGACTCCGCGCTCGCCAATCACATGACCGGCGAAATGTTCGACGTCCGACTTTTGGCCCTTGAGCAAAGACACTTCAAGACAGGTCGCCTCATCCAAGTGCACGTGGAGCGTGGCGATCGACATGTCGGCGTGAGAATGATGATCGTGCATCAATCGCTTCGAGAGCTGTCGCGTCTCGTGGTCATAGACGTAGACGAGCGCCGCGACGCAGGCGCGGGCGCTGTCATCGGTTTCGGGCGTTTTCAGCAGTCCTGCGCGAACGAGATCGCGCACCGCCTCTGAACGGTTTCGATGGCCGCCCGTCTCCATATATTGGTCGAGCGCGCTCATCAGCTCTTCGTCGATGGTTATTGTTACGCGCTGCATAGGTAGCTCCGGCTGTTTGCGGCTGCGCCGAGCCTGATGATAGGCCAAAATCCCCCGGCAAGCCCGAACGTTAGTTTATTATTCGCAGCGGCTAAGGGCCAATGGCGCGAGACGGGAAGGATCGAGCGCCGGTCACGAGCCGCTTTGGAAGGCGGCCGGTCTAGAAGACTTAAAGTCCAAAATTCCCGGCATTTGCGTCTTCTTTCCAATCAGAAAAAAGGACCGCATCGTCTCTTTGCCTTTCAAGTCGACGGTTCCATCGTCCAGGAATACGTAATCATCAGTAAGGCGCACTTTGACCGCTTCTGACACATGGATCTTGTCGGGCTCACAGGTCGATTCGAAGCGGTTGGCGACATTTACGACGTCGCCCCAAAGGTCATAGGAAAATCGTTTCTTTCCGACAACGCCGGCGGCGACAGTGCCGGTGTGCACGCCCATCCTCATTTTGAGGGGGTAGGGAACTTCTTTGCCGAAATCATTTATGAAGCTCTGCGCATCTAGAGCGAAGTCTGCGATATGCTGGCAGTGCAGCGGGTCTCGGGTCGGGACGCCGCCGACGACCATATAGCTGTCGCCGATCGTCTTTATTTTCTCGACGCCGTGCTTTTCGACGAGTTCGTCGAATTTTTCGAATATGGCGTTGAGCATATTGACCGTCTCGTGCGGTCCAAGCTTCGCCGAGAGTTCCGTGAATCCGACGATGTCAGAGAAGAACACGGTGACTTCCGGAAAAACTTCCGCGATTGTTTCTTCTCCGCCGCGTAATCTTTCGGCGATGGCGGCGGGGAGAATGTTGTGGAGCAGCTTTTCCGAACGAGAGCGTTCGACCTCCAGATCCGCCAACGCCTCGCCTGAGAGCTTTATTTTATTTTCGAGTTTGTCGAATGCGATGTTCAGATCTTCCGCCATCGCGTTGATAGTCGTCGCCAACTCGCTGATCTCGTCGTTCCCGGAAACAGGAACGCGCGCAGTCAGGTTCCCCGAGCCGATATCGTGAACGACCTTCATGAGCTGCGACGATCGAACCGCGAAGCGATTGCGTAAGAAGATGAGAGACAAAATGACCATGCCGAATAGGCCAATATTGATGTAGGTGTTGGCTGTAAATAAGAGGCGGGTGAACGCTTGCTGTTGTGAAATCTGCGCCGCATATCTCTGCCGAATCAATGCCTGCATCTGGGAGATTTTCAGCGCCAAATCTCCGTTGAGCTTGCGATATTCGTCGCTAAACAACAGCTTTGTCGCTAGGGTTCGATCCGGCTTGCCCTTGCGGGAGAAGGTTCCGGCGCCGTCATCGAATTCCCCATCGACCGCGTGCATTGCGGCGCGTTCGATGCCGACCACTTTCTCTAAGAAGCTGCGCGCTTCCTTTAACTTATTCAGCTCTTGCGCGTTGATATTTTGACTTAAGAAGCGATCTTCGATGGAAACTGCGCCGTCGCTTTTCTTTTCAGGCGGCGGAATAATCCCGCCATTCACGAGATCCCAATAGCCAAAATTATAGTCTTTCGGTCGCGCGACTTCGCCATTCAGAATGGCTTCGATGGCGTTATACCAGTCAACTCTTCTCGGGTCGTGGTTGGAGATGTAACCTCTCGCAAAGCGAGTCTGCCACTGCGAGGAAAAGACCAAGTCCTCGGCAAGCGTGGTCAAAGACTGCAGTTCGCGATGCGAGGTCTCCAGCTCTTGCTGCGCTTTTTCCAGAAAGACGCCGAGCGCTAAATTGCCTCCTGCTAATGCGACGAGCAATAGGAAGAAGATCGAAAAGAACGTCCGAAGCTTCATTTTCGGGCCCGCGATCGGACAGTCACTTCATCAGAAGACCACAGGGGCCATTGATCGGTGATTGGTGGGCGCACAAGGGCTCGAACCTTGGACCCGCTGATTAAGAGTCAGCTGCTCTACCAACTGAGCTATGCGCCCGTCCGTCGAGCGCGCGGGCGAGCGCGACGCTGTTTCGAACGAGCGGTGCGAATAACAAAACCGCTCGCGGCTGTCCAGCGCCACGCAATGCCTGGGCTCAATTTCCCCTCTTAAGCTATGGCGCCGGCGCCGCCGGCCACCCGTGGATCAGCCGCGACTTCGTCACGAGATCGGACCAGGGTCCCTTATAGGCGTTGCCGGCCGCGGCTGTCGGCGCGTCCTGCTTACGCGCGCAAACGGCTTTGGCCGCCTCGGATTTCGGGCCTTGCACGTAAAAATAGATGACGTCCATTTTCAGTCGCGAGGCCAGTTGGTCGAGCACCGTGCCCCTTTTCAGCACATTTACGCCCCAATGGGCGTCGCGCGGGCCGCCCGGCTTAAAGCCGTAGCCATAGTCGCCGTCGCCCTTAATGAGATCGAAGCGGATGTAACAAAGCGCGCCCTGAAGGGCGGTCTGCGCCACCATCTCGCGGGTGACGATGACGTCCTGGTTGTTGTAGCGGACCGTATAGTCGACCGGAAAATGCCAGACGTCGACCTTCTCAAAATGATTTAGGAGCTCCGCCTCGTCCGGGTCCGCCGCTTGAGCCGTGGTTGATCCTAGCAGGCCGCCCACTGCAATCGCGATTGCCCATATGGGCGTCGAAAATTCTCTCCTCATGTACCGACCTTCCGCTGGCGCTCTCGCGCTCCCCCTCGAGCTTTGCAGGTAAGCAGCTCCGCCGGTGGCCGCAATCCCTGCGACATTAGCGCGCTTTGGCGGCGCCTCGGCTCTGGAGGCCGGCGACGAAGGCATGGCGCGGTCAGACTCTGGTTAGGACACGCGCCGAGAAGTCTTCCCCCCGCCGCAAAAGCGCGCTAGCAATTCTTGAGAAGCAAAGAACGAGTTTGATTATGTCGCGAAAAAAAATCGCTTTGATCGGCGCCGGCAATATCGGCGGAACGCTTGCCCATCTCGCCGGCCTCAAGGAATTAGGCGACATCGTTCTTTTCGACATCGTCGACGGCGTGCCTCAGGGCAAGGCGCTGGACATCGCCCAATCATCTCCCGTCGCGGGCTTCGACGCTAAACTTTCTGGCGGCTCGGACTATTCGGCGATCGAAGGCGCGGACGTTGTCATCGTTACGGCGGGCGTTCCACGTCAGCCGGGCATGAGCCGCGACGATCTTTTGTCCATCAATCTCGGGGTCATCGCCAAAGTCGGCGCGGGCGTTAAGCAATATGCGCCAAACGCCTTCGTCATCTGCATCACCAATCCGCTCGACGTTATGGTCTGGGCGCTGCAGAAGGCTTCAGGCTTGCCGACGCATCGCGTCGTCGGCATGGCGGGCATGCTCGATTCTTCGCGCTTCCGTTATTTTCTCGCCGAGGAGCTCAATGTCTCGGTCGAAGACGTCAGCGCCTTCGTTCTGGGCGGTCATGGCGACGACATGGTTCCGTCGGTGCGTTATTCGAGCGTGGCGGGCGTGCCGCTGCCGGACATTGTCGCTATGGGATGGACCACTCAGGAACGAATCGACGCGATCGTCGAGCGCACGCGTAAGGGCGGGGGCGAGATCGTCGGCCTTCTTAAGACCGGCTCCGCATATTATGCGCCGGCGACCGCGGCGATCGCCATGGCCGAGAGCTACCTTAAGGACAAGCGCAGGGTGATGCCCTGCGCCGCTTATCTCACCGGCCAGTATGGCGTGAACGGGCTTTACGTCGGCGTTCCGGTCGTCATTGGCGCAAATGGCGTTGAGAGGATAATGGAGATCAAGCTCGATGACGTCGAGCGGGCGATGTTTGAGAAATCCGTCGCTTCGGTTCGGTCGTTGATCGAAGCCGCGAAGTCCCTCGACGCCGCATTTGCCTGAACGCTTTCCAGACGCCGCACTCGATTTCAGGGGCTGCAACGCCGCGGCGGAATGGCCGGCGGCTTGGGCTTGCCCGCAGGAACATTCCTTGCAAGTCGGAGGTTAGTCACTCTGAAAGACTGAATCTTGCGAGAGGTTCAGCTTTGCTGGAATGGATTTAAGGCCATGTTTGATCCCGATGGTTATACCTTCGTCAAAATTATCGCTATTGCCGGCACGCTCTACTTTGCAGTGCGCGCTGCTATTCTGATCGGTGTCGCGGCGATAAATGCGGTTACTTTACTGCCGTAATTCTTTTGTAGAAGGGTCGAGCTTTCAAAGCGAGATAGGCGACCGCGGCTGGCGCATCTAGTGGACCGGAGACTTCGCAATCTCTTCCATGGCTTCCGGAGCGGCTTGGCTGCGCACGCGCGCCCGAGCGGCTGAGCGAAGGCCGGTGGGCGCAATGGGGGCCGCTTTCGCCGGCTGGTCGGCGACTTTTGGATTCCTCTGCACGCTTTCCTCGCTTGCGTCTGATGGCTCCTGCGTCTTTGGCTCAGGCGCATAGGCGAGTGAATCTTCGCGGACTGTTTTCGACCTTCTTGCCTCGCTTTTGGTCGATTTGACCAAGCGGGCTATGGCGCTCGTCGCCTTGACGTCGAAGGTCGCCGGTCGAGACGGGGGAAGGGGCGCCGATCTCCGCGCGGAACGATGGGGCGTGGCCTCGGGGCTTTCGCTCTCCTGAAGTTCGCTCGCGCTTTGCAGTTCGCTCGACCGCTCGACCGCGGCAAGAGTGGTGGCTCTGTCATAGGCGATCTGCCTATCCGTAAAGCCCGTGAGCGAAGCTGGACGCTGAGGCGGAAGCGGCGCCCGGACGGTGGGCAGCTTGGTAGATGAAGACTCCTGATCGGGCGGCTCTGCTCCCGGCGCTGAGAAGGTGGTTTCGCCGCGTGGCAAATCGGCCTCGGCCCGCGCGATCTCGGGCGCCCTATAACGATTGGCGTCGGCTGAGACGGAAGCGGCGCTTTCTTCGTCGGTTTCGCCGTTCGCCCCTCGCGTCGCCCGCGGCGCGAGCGACGCCCATTGCTTGCGCGCGCTTGGCGCCGGCGTCGTGACCTCGGCGTCATCTTCCTCGCCGCCGCCCCCGCCAAATAGCATGGCGAAGAACCCGCCAAACGTGCGCCTCGGCGCGACGACATAAGCGCCGTCGCCGCGGGCTTCGATCTCCGCGCGCGCCTCTTCATAGCGCGCGAGCGGCTGGTTGTTGGTCGGCAGATGCACGGTTTTCCCATCAGGGAAAAGCCGCACGAGGTCGTCGTAGCTCATGCGCGGCCAATGACGCACATTGCCGACGTCGAGATGGACGAAGGGCGTGCCGGCATTGGGGTAATAGCCAACGCCGCCACGCTGCATCCGCATGCCGATCTCGCGAACCTGGGACATGGGAAGCCCAGGCATGGTGGTGTCCATCGCCTTGCCGAGCATGTGCTGTGAATATTTGGCGACGGCGCGCGAACGGGCGCGCAGCATGGCGTTCGTTTCGGGAGAGCGATAGGCGGAGACGACCTGCACGACCTGATCCCCAACGCCCGCGGAACGGTACGTTTCCCACACGACATCAAATAGGCGCGGGTCCATATTGGTTGGCTCGTCGCGCCGCCAGTCGCGCAGGAACCAGTTCAGTTGCTGCAGGACGTTGCTGTCATACTGCCCGTTGACGAGATAGGTCGCCGAAATCGATTCATGCGTGTGGGCGTGGTAGAGATGGATGGTTCTTGTGTCGCCGTTGGCGACCGCCGTTTCAGTGATTTTCGGCGCGAGCGTCGTCAGACAAAGGACGACGAGTCCGAGGACCTTAGAAAGCGGAGCGTAGATCAGGCGCGCGCTGGAGCGAGGCGTCGTCAATAGGTCGCTTCCCGTCTCGCTTGAAGCGCGCCATGATCGGCGCCGCCCGGAACCAATAAATCTTCGAGACCATTTGGCCCCATGCGCGCCATGCGCCGACGGCGCGATGACCGGCAGAAAATCAAATGTGAAAGGCGCCGTTAAGACGCGCTTCGCCCATCGTGGCCGCTAGGAGCCTGATTTCCCACCCATTGCGACGCTAGGGCAACATCGTGGCGAAAAATTGCTCAAGCTTGGCGGCTTAGTTCGTCGCCACGGTTCGCATAAATTGCTGACCCAGGATTGGCTGCGCGCCGCTGATGAGCTGCAGATAGGCCGGGCTCAGCGGCGCATTCTGGGCCAGGAAAAAAGCCTCCGATGGCGGTCTGCGGGGCGGTAGCGGCGCAGCCTCGGGAAGCGTGTTCGCCTCGATCTGCTCCCGGTCGGCGACGGCGACGCGGATCGGAGCGGTCGTTTGGCCGCCCGTGCTGGAGAGGGCGGTCGCGACGGCTGACTGCACCTTATGCGCGACGTCGCCAAATGAGGCGAGGCTCACGCCCGACCCGTCCGGCTGTGCGCTGGCGACCCTGGTCGGAGGCGTCGGCTGCTTGCGGCTGGCGATCATCGTCGGGCTGCTCTCGCAATTGCGCATGCCGAGAGCGATCAGCTCGGTCCCCGTCAGCACGCGATATTCCCGGGTCAGATGGCCAAGACGCGCCTGCACGGCGGCAGGGTAGGAGGCGAACAGCTGCGACGAGACGCCGAGGTCGGTCTCTCTGTTAATCGCGTTGTAGGCCTGATGGAATTTGACCTTCGCGTCAGGATAGACGCAGACGTTCGGCAGGCTCAGCGCCAGCGTGCAGGCCGACCGGCATTCATGCAGCCTGACTTCGCGGTTCTCGCGGCGATAGCGTTCGGTTATCGCCTCATAATCACTGACGAGACCGCCGACATCCTTGTAGACGACGACTGGCGCCGGCATTGGCGGCGGCGACAAATAGCCCAAGACGCACCTCTACCCTACGCATTGGCGGGCTTCCGCTTCAGCAAGGATTCACCATGTCGCGGTGAACATCGGCTTAAGGAGGCGAAATCAGCCCCTTATGCCGACGCGAAGCCCCGGTGCGGGACGTTCTTGCAGAACATTGCGGCGAAAATGAAATAGAGCAGCCGGCCGGCCGCCGGTCTTTAAGGACACCTCGCCCGTCGGTTCGACAATAGCGGTTGTTTCGACAAGACGGCGGAAGTTTTGCTTGTGGAGATGCCGACCCGCGATTGCTTCTACTGTCCGTTGCAGTTCGGTTAGCGTGAATTCCGGCGCCATCAACTCGAAAATCACCGGCCGATATTTCATTTTGGCGCGCAATCTGCCCATGGCTGTGGCGAGAATGCGGCGATGGTCGTGGCGCATGGGCGCCCCGAGCGGCGCGAGCGGCGCCCTTTTTTGCGCCGATTCGCGTCCGTCGCGCAGCGCTTCCTCGAGAAGGCCCGCCTCGTAAAGAAGCTCGTAGCGCTCGAGGACATTCTCCTCGTTAAAGGCGCGGCCCTTGCCGCCAAAGAGCAGGTTGATGCGCACCCTGCGGGAAAGGCCCGAGAAGGAGACGGCGTCCGGCGACTCGGCGACCCAGCTTTCCAGTCCGGGAGCAATCGTCTCCTCGATGATCGCCGGCGGACCTTTGCGCCAATCTTCCCATGGAAAGAAGTCGTGCCAGCTCCGCCAGACGCCGGCGCGCCGGTCGCCTTCATCGCGGATGCGGGTCAGCGCCAGATAGCCGACCGAGACGACGTGCGGGTCGCGGTCGCCGGCGCGCGCATGCCGTCCGCGGTCGCCGAAAGTATAGAGCTGCTCGACATAGCCGAGAGGCGCGCCGGTCTGTTCGGCGACCCATTCGCGCAAGCCGATCTCGAAGGTCCGGTGACGGATGGGATCGAATGGTCCGGAAGGCAGGGCCGCAACGCCAGCCGGACCGTCCGTCCGTGTCGTCAGGATCAGCGGCTCATCGTCGCGAACCGCGACGATCGCCGCGGTGAGGCCAATTTCGACAGGGGGGGAAATCGGCGCGAATTCTTCCGCGACCTGACTAGGCGTCAGCGAATTCCAGGACGAAGGGCGATCCCTCATAGCAGTCGGTCCCGCGTCCAATTGCGGCGATCGCGGCGGACATTCGCCCCGCTCGCCCGAGCCTGTCGTCCGCAAGCGCGACCAAACGCCTGTTCGGGGTCGCGGTCGACGAGACGCGGCGTAGTTCGCGCGCGATCTCCATTTCGCAGCGGTGCGGCGCCAATGCGCAGGCCGCGACATAGGCCGCCGCGGGGGAACGGCTCACCCCGGCGTAGCAATGAATGACGAGCGGCGCGGAGCGGTCCCATTCCTCAAGAAAAGCTAGCAGCCGATCAATATGTTCTTCGCCGGGAAGGATATGTCCCTCCCGCGGCGCGTCGATATCGGAGACTGCGATGCGCAAATGGCGCTCTCGGGCGATTTCGCAAGGCCGAACAAGCGACGCCCCGGCCGTAAGAATGGTGATAAGCGAGCGCGCGCCGCTTTCGCGCACGGTCTCGACCACCTTAGTCAGCGAACAGACGTACAATCGCCCATTCGGCATTTCTCTCCCCGACGTTCTTCTTTTAACTTTCGTCGACCGCCCGGAATCGAGCGAGGAAACGCGCCTGCGTCTCCTCGATGGGAGTCGGGGCGAGTTCGTCCATGAAAGACTTCGGCGGGATCGCCGGGCGGCCGAAGATGCGCTCGGCTTCGGCCCGTGTAAAGCCCGCAAGCTGCACGGCCTCGAAAAAGGCGGCGGCGCGGTCGGCCGCTTTGCACAGGCGTCGCAGCGCGGCCTCGGGCGCGGGCGGTAGAGAGAAGCGCAGGAGAATTGCGCCGAGTATGCGGTCCTCGACTGCTCTGTATGCGTCGCCGATCACCGCCTTGAAGGGCGAAATCATGTCGCCGATCACATATTCCGGCGCGTCATGCAGCAGCATGTAGAGCCGCTCGCTTCGGCCGATGCCCGGTTCAAGCGCGCTCGCGACCTTTTCCACGAGGAGACTGTGTTGCGCGACCGAGAAAATATGCGCGCCGGCGGTCTGCCCGTTCCAGCGGGCGACGCGCGCCAGCCCATGGGCGATATCCTCGATCTCCACGTCGAGCGGCGAAGGATCGAGCAGATCGAGGCGACGGCCGGACAACATGCGCTGCCAGGCGCGGGGCGCTGCGCTTCGCGACGCGCGCCCGCGCTTCGTCGAGGAGGAGCGTATTGCGTCAGTCAGCGTCGCCCCCCGCATGGCGATGGCAGCCGACCAAATGGTCGTCCACCATGCCGACCGCCTGCATGAAGGCGTAAACGATCGTCGGCCCGCAGAACTTGAAGCCGCGCGCCTTGAGGTCTTTGGAAAGACGTTCCGAGAGCGGCGTTTGCGTCGGCACGTCGCTCATGCGTCTCCAATGATTGACGATCGGCCGGCCGTCGACGAAATCCCAAAGATAGTTCGAGAAGCCGGTCGTCGCCTCGATCCTGAGCCACGCCTGCGCCGAAAGCACGGCGCCTTCGATTTTTGCGCGATTGCGCACGATCGCGTCATTGCGCATCAGCGCCGCGACGCGCTTTTGATCAAAGATGGCGATCTTCTCTGGATCGAAGCCGGCGAAGGCGGCGCGAAACGCTTCGCGCTTTCGCAGGATCGTGATCCAGGAAAGGCCGGCTTGAAAGCCATCGAGAGTCAGCTTTTCGAAGAGCGCTCGGCTGTCGCGCTCGGCTCGGCCCCATTCATTATCGTGATAGTCGAGATAAAGCGGATCGACGCCCGGCCATGGACAGCGCTTCAGTCCATCAATGTGGGACACGACCGCGAGGTCGCGCCAACTTGCCGGCTGTTCCCGGACGCTCGCCAAGACTCGATCCTTCTTGATGCGGACGTTAAACGCCGCGCGCCGCGGCTTTATCGCGCGTTCGGATTGCGTTCACAACCAAGTTGGGACTATCGTCGCGCCTGGCGGACGCAGATGGCGCGCGTCCTGCTTTATGCGCGGTCGCAAGTCATCGCGGCTCGGTTCGCGCCGCCCATCAATGGAGATTTATATGGGGATCGCTGTTTCTCACGCTGCGGCCGGCCTTTTCGCCCTCGCCGTCGGCGTCGCCGGCTCGCAGGCGGCGTATGCTCAGGCCAATGTGTTGAAGGAATGCGGATCGCAATATCAGGCCGCCAAAGCCGCTAATGAATTGGGCGGACAGAGCTGGCAAGACTTTCTGAAGGCGTGTCGCGCCCGCCTATCCGAGCAGGCCAAGCCAGAAGAGAAACCGGCTGAAGCCAAACCCGCCGAAGCGAAACCAGTGGAGCCGCCGCCAGCCGCCGCCGAGACGAAGCCGACCCCGCCGCCGGCGACCGAGGCGAAGCCCGCGGAGGCGACTCCGCCCGCGACGACGGAGGCCAAGCCTGCCGCCAAGCCGGCGAAGGACACGCAGGCCGCATTGCGCGAGCGGCAGAAGAAATGCGCCGCCGAATGGAAAGCAAAAAAGGCCGAGCTTAAAAAGACGGATGCAAAAATCACCTGGCCGAAATATTGGAGCGAATGCAACAAGCGGCTGAAGGCCGCCGGCGAATAAGACCGAGCGCGCCAAGCATAGAACCCGACGGTCCCGCCGTCGGGTTTTTCGTGCGCTCTTGCTCGCCGAGAACGGTCATGGCAGAGGAACGGTCATGGCAGAGGAATGACGCCGACTGAAAAACGAGGGCGCGCGTTTGGACAAAACTGAATTACGAAAGCTGCAGTCCTTCTTGCGCCGTTCGCTCGGCAATGACGGCATTCGCGTCGCAGCCGATCCGAAAAATCCGGAAGATGCGGCCGTGCATCTTGGCGAACGAAGGATCGCGTCAATCTCTGTCGATGACGAGGACGGCGACCGCTCCTTCGCTTTTGAGATGAAAATTCCCGTCGGACGCGAAGTGTTGCAGTCCTATTTGCGCAAGCTTTTTGAGAACGATCGCTTGTCGATCGCGGCGCGCGGGCGCAAGACCGATTCTGTCGAACTCAATTCCGACGGGGAATTTCTCGGCGTCATCTCGGCCGACGATCCCAAACTTTCAAGCTTCACGCTGCAAGTCGCCATTCTCGATTTCGATCTCGAGGACGAGTAGCGCGAAACGCGCTTTAAAATCCGGGCAATTGAAGCTCCGCGCGGAGACCTCCGCTAGGACTGTCGTTGAGCTGTAGCGAGCCGCCATAGGCGGCGGCGAGATCGACGACGATCGACAATCCAAGACCAGATCCAGGCTTGGTTTCATCGAGTCGTCGGCCGCGCTGCGTCGCAGTCGCGCGCAGATGTGAGGCCAGTCCCGGACCATCGTCGTCGATGATGACGCGCAGCGCCGATCGCGACGCGCTTTCGCCGCTATCAACGGAAACGTCGATGGTGACGCGGCTCTTCGCCCATTTGCCGGCGTTATCAAGCAGATTGCCAATCATTTCTTCGAGATCCTGGCGCTCGCCGAGAAAGCGCAGCAGCGGATCGGCGCCGCCGGAAAAAGTCACGCCCGTATCGCCATAAATTTTGCTGAAAGCTCGAAGCAAGGCGTCGATCGACGGCGCAACCGGCGTCGCGGCGCCAAGCGCGCCGCCGCGCGCCGCCGCCCGCGCCCGGTCGAGGTAGAAGGAAATCTGATCGCGCATGATCTGCGCCTGTTCTTGAACTTTCTGGGCGAGTTGCCCTGGCGCGGCGTCGGCTTCGTTGACGATGACGGAGAGCGGCGTTTTCAGCGCGTGGGCAAGATTGCCGACCTGCGTGCGGGCGCGTTCGAGAATGTCGCGATTGGCGCTGATGAGCAGATTGAGCTCGTCGGCAAGCGGCGCAACTTCACTCGGGTAATTCCCCATGATGCGCTCCCGCTCGCCGCGGCGGATTGAAGCGAGTTCGCGCTGTAATTGCCGCAAGGGACGCAAGCCGAAACGGACTTGGAAGGCGGCGCCGATCGCGAGCGCAATCGCTAGCGCGCCGAAGGCGACGATCAACGCAAAGCGAAAACGCGCAATCTGCTCTTCCATCTCTTCGCCGCTGCCGGCGACTTGCACGAGATAGATGCCGACGTCGCCAACGTCGATGACGCGCTCGACGATCCGCAGCCGCCGTCCATCAGGCCCAAGCGCGTAACCACGTCGAAAGCCGCCGACCTCCGCCGGGACGCCGAGATCGGAGAGTTTCGGCAGCGTTCCGGCAAAGAGCGAGCGCGACGCTTTTATTTCGTGTGATTTGTCGTCGAGCCGGGTGATCTGCCAATACCAGCCCGAGCCTGGCAATTCGAATTGAGGATCGCCAAGCTGGCCGGGGCCGGTGCGTCCCTCCTGTCCGGACTCGGACACGTCCGCCACGATAGCGCGCAGGTAAACGTCGAGGCGCCGTTCGAAGACCTCTTCCGCCTCGCTTCGGTAGTAGGCGGTAAGAAGAATGCTGGCGATGAGCAGAACGACAAGGCTCATCGCCGCCGCCGTCAGAAAAAGACGCGCCGCGATAGAGCGAATCGAGCTGATCGGCAGGCGCATCCGCCTAACGTTTGGCGCCGGCGTCCTTTGCCGACGCGGCCGCCATGTAGCCGAGCCCACGCACGGTCTGAATGAGGTCGACGCCGAGCTTTTTGCGCAGCCTGCCGACGAACACTTCGACGGTGTTGGAGTCGCGATCGAAATCCTGATCGTACAAATGTTCGATGATTTCGCTGCGGGAAACGACGCGTCCGCTGTGATGCATCAGATAGGCGAGCAGCCGATATTCGTGCGAAGTGAGCTTCACCGGCGCGCCGTCGACGACGACTCGGCCAGCTTTCGTGTCGAGTCGCACGGCGCCGCAGACGATTTCATTCGTCGCATGGCCCGTCGCGCGACGCAGCAGCGCACGGATGCGGGCAAGCACTTCCTCCATGTGGAAGGGCTTTGAAACATAGTCGTCGGCGCCGGCGTCGAAGCCTTGCACCTTGTCGCTCCAGCGGTCGCGCGCAGTTAATATCAGCACCGGCATATCCCGGCCGGCGGCGCGCCATTCTTCGAGAATGGTTACGCCGTCCTTCTTCGGGAGGCCGATGTCGAGGACGACGGCGTCATAGGGTTCAGTCTCGCCGAGATGACATCCTTCTTCGCCGTCGAAGGCGCGATCCACCGCATAGCCCGACTGTTCAAGCGCGCGAACGATCTGTCGATTTAGATCCTTATCGTCTTCAACGACGAGCAGCCGCAATGCGTCCTCCCTGCGTGCTTTACGCTCAGTTTCCTACAGAGCTAGAATGAGGCTGTCCGCTGAGCGCGTCGACATGGATTTTGACGATATGGCCATCCCGGCGCAGCAGGCTGATCTCATAAATAAGGCTTTCGCCCAATTGACACAGCCGGGCCCCGAGCGGTTCGCCTTGCAGCCGTAACGCAAGCTCCCGCATGCTCCTGAAAGGATCCGCAAGCTTATGCGCTTCAATCTGGCCGCGCGCTTGAGCCATGGTGAAGCATTGCATCCGCGCCCCCAGCAATTCTTCGACGCGGGCGGCGGTGGGGCGCGCGAAGGCGGCCGTCGCCGCAAGAGCGGCGACGGCGACCCGTCTCAAATACCGTCCGGCGGCCAGCATGCGCCTCTCCCCGGCGCATATTCGGCCGAAAGCGATGAATGCGCAATGAATAGCAAAGAGACGCGGCCTACGCCGCCTTAACTTCCAGAGGCGCGGCAAGCGTCTCGTGTCTTCTTGTAATCGATAATCATGGCGGCGAGAGGCGTATTTCTTGGCAGGGCCCGCAATTGCTTCGCCGCAATTTTCTGCTCTTCGAGCGAATAGACGACAAGCGGCGGACAGCCGCCGCCCGTCGACTGGCATGCCGCAAGAGCGAAGCTAAAAGCGCCCAAGATCGAGATCTTCCGCGACATTCTCTACGCTCCTGCGCTCAACCATGATTTCGGCTTGCCGCTTCGCCGCGATCAAATCCGCTTCGGCGCGACGCGCTTTTTCCTGGTCGGCGCCGCTCGCGACAAGGCGCGCCAGCGCCGCGCGCCCAAGCGCATAGGCGACGACGCCAGCGACCATGACGAGACACAGCGCAACAAGATTCGGCATGTCAGGCCGTTCCCGGCGGCGTCGAAGTAATGCTGCGCATGATCGCCATCAACGCCGCCGAACCGACGGCGACGGCGCCAGCCTTTGGATCGTTGAGGAAGGCGATCCAGTCGGTTGAGGCGAGCGCGCCGAAAAGCGCGACGAGCCCCGCGGCGATGTAAGTGCGATAGCCTTGCATTTTTCAAGTTTCCTTTCATGTTGCCGGAGAGCCGCCGGCGCGGTTTCACTTGCGGCCAAGGACTCGCGAGACGAATGATTCCATCGCGAAGGCGGGACCGGGGTCGCGTTTTCGCGTCGGCGCAATATCGTCATGACCGGCGATGTCGCTGATGCCGTAGGTCCGGCAGAGCGCTTTCGCGACATCGACGGCGGCCGAAATTTGAATCGCTGGATAGACCATCCAGGGCTTTTCGCAGCCCTTCTCCAATTTATGGACGAGCATCGCGACCTGGCTCGCCGGCACGTTTCTTCCATTGGCGTCGGCGAACTTGCCGTTAGCGAGCTTCGTCAACGGTGCGGCGTTGGTGAGCTCTATGCCGATCGAAAAGCCGTTGCAGTTCGTGCGCCGCCTCCAAACGCTTTTTCCGGCGTGCCATGCGACTCGATTGAACGGCGCGAGCTGCGTCACCGATCCGTCGAGATCGATGACGAGATGCGCGGAGGCTTTCGCATTGGGATTGCACAGCCAGGAAATCGCGCCCTTCACCGATTGCGAGGCGGTGTAATGCATGATCAACAGCGACGGCTTCAAAACGCCGCCGACATTGGGCGTCGGCTTTTGCGCGACGGGTTTCTCGTCTTGGTGCAGGACATGATTCTTCACGGCGAAGGCCATGAGCCGACTCCTTCTTTGGACAGATCGTGTGTTGATGAGGAAAAGCGCGCGATGCGACGCGCGCAGCGATCAGAAGTATTCGATGATGACGGCGTAGCCCGCGCCGCCATTGCCGCCGGCGCCGGAGCTCGCGCCGTTCTGCGACGCGCCACCGCCGCCCCCGCCGCCGCCTATGCCGCCCGCCCCGCCGGCGCCCGGCGTTGTGGCGTGAGATCCGCCGCCGCCCCCGCCATTGCCGGCCTGGTCGAGCGGGCCTACGCCATTGACGAAGGATGACCCGGCAGACCCGGACGTGGCGGCCGCTCCGCCGCTTGCCACGGTGACGACCCCCGCAACCCAAATCGTTCCGCCATTGCCGCCCGCGCTTGTGCCGTTCGCGGCGGTAATGCCGCCGCCGGAGCCGCCGCCCGATGAGCCGTAGTAGCAAAGGCCGCCGGCAGCGCCTGTGGTTCCCGCCGCAGGACCTCCGCCGCCGCCGGAACCCCAAAAAATATTCTGCTGGACGTTGGAGCCCGAGGCGCCGGAACCGCCGTTGCCGATGCCTCCGGGACCCGTGCCTCCGGAGGCGCCAGCTGCGGAATTTCCGCCAGCGAGATTCGATCCGCCCCCGCCGCCGCCAGATCCTATCGCGAGGCCGCCGCCTGAACCTGCGCCGCCGCCGAACGCTTTGAGCAACGATCCAAATGAAGTCACGCCGCCGGCTGCGCCGTTGTTGCCCGCCGTGCTGTTGGTCGTTTGCGCCGCGCCGCCGTCTCCGCCCGCGCCGATGGTGACGGTCAATCCGCCGCCAGTCTGCGCCGCGGTGAACTTTCCTTTTGCAATTCCTCCGCCCCCACCGCCGCCCCCTCCTGACGCAATTGCGCCCGCCGCCTGTCGCGCGCCCGATCCGCCGCCGCCGCCGGCGCCAAAAAGGATCGCTTCCACAAGGCGCATGCCGGGCGTCGGCGTATAAGAGCCGGTAGCGGAGAACAGCTGAACTTTTGCCGGGCCGCCGCTCGGAAAGGCGACTGCGCCCGTCGCTGTGTCAATGACGACGGCTTCCTTCCAGGTCGAGCCGTCGGGCGACACTTTGACGTGAAAATTGTCGTCGCCTGTCAAACCTGTTTCGGCGCGAGCGGAATAGTTTGACTCGTAAAGTTGCGAGACGGTCTTCGCCGCGCCCTCCTTGTTGAGCGCGAAGCGTAGATCGCCGGAACCGCCTTCGCCGACGCTCTTCGCCGTGAAGAGCGTCGCATTAAGTTTCGCGAGCAACGGATTGGCGCCGTCGGCGGTCGCGCCGACGCCGAGCAGCGAAAGATTTTGAAGCTGGCGCAAAGAGAGGCCGCAATCGATCCACGCGGCGCCGTCGTAGAGCAGCAGAAGGGATTCCGCTTCGACATAGGCGCGCCATCCAGCCTGCGGGGCAAGAAAACTCCAGCCGCCAGCAAGGAATGTCGCGATCTGGTGGCTTTTTCCGGCGAAGGCGCCCGTTGCGCCGGCCCCGACGAGTAGTCGATCGCCTTCAGCTGGAGTCCCTGGCGGCGATGTCACGTTTCGCGCCGAGACGGAAAGCTGCGTCAACGAATCAATCAGCGCCAGCGCTTCATTATGCGTGACGTGCTTTTGCGCTTGCGCCGCGTCGATGTATGGCAGCGCAAGATGCGTCGTTTGCGTCATCGTCTTTCCTATTGCACGGCGAGCGTCGTCGTCAGCGGGAAGCCGCGTCCGACGGTCGCGCTGATCTGATAGAGCGAGAGGGTCAGTTCGCTTAGCGGCGCGCCGAAATCGGAGAGTTCATCGGCGGCTGGATAAAGAAGCGAGGGTGCAGCGGCGCTCAGCGTGCGCTTTGCGCTCGCCGGCGGCACGATGTCGGCTTCGTAAGATTCACTGGCCTCGCCGAGCGGAATGTCGAGCGACTCCCAGGCGTCGGACTCGAGACGTCCGCGCCGGAAGAAATCGATGACAATGCCCGCCGGCGTGCGCCGCGCGCGCGCCTTGGTTGGCGCATAGGGGCGCAAAGCCTTATTTGTCGCGGCGACCGTCGGCTGAACGAAGATCGGCTCCGCATAGTCGCGATCCGCCGGGCCGATGCGATAGGTGATCGGCGCGCCAATCTCAGCGACCTTCCGCGTCAAAGGCGTGATGGCGTCATTCAGCAGCACGACGGTCGAACCCGCCGGCGCATTGCGCTGAGCGAGATGTTCTTCGCCGCCGAGGCCGCGAATGAGCCGCGACAGGCGATAGGTTTTGTCGGCAATCAGCTCGGCTTGCCCGAAAGCGAATATCTCCCAATCGCCGTCGACTCTGATCGCCATCGCCGTTCGCCCCGCGAGCGCGGCGAGATCGCCGACGGACGAGAGCTGTCCGGCGCCGATTCTGACGGTGACGGCGTTCCCATTGTCGAAGCGCCCGACAGGACCGGCTTTCAAAACATCGAGCGTCTCCCCGATAATCGCGCGCTTGTCGATAATGGCGATCTGCTCATAGCCGCCCTCGAACGTCATTCTCCAGATTGCGAGCGCGCTCGGCCAGGGATCGGCGAAGGCCGCGACATAGGAAAGCGCCTCTTCGTCGCGCGCGAGCGCGAGATCGAGGATCTCCACGCGCGGCGGCCCGACAATCTTCGGCGAGACGACGCTTGTGCGCCGGAGCAGCGGCGCCGGCGGGTGAGAGGCCGAGCCGTCTACGGCGCGAGCGCTCACTTGCCGCGCGGCGCCATCCGTGATGCGCTGAATCTGAAACAGCCGGCCGCCGCCCGCCGCGCCAAGCCTGACGAGATCGCCGGGCTGCAAAGCGATGAGTCCGGGCCGCAACGCGAATTCCGCGGTTTCGCGTCCGACCCACAAATCCTGCAGCCAGCTCTCGGCGAGCGCTTGCGCATTGGCGCGATGCGTCATCACCGCAGCCTGCGCTTCGCTTAGGCGCGCCGAGCGGCCTTCGAGTCGTCGCGACGTCACGCGCGCGATTTGAAAATCATTTTCCGAATCCGAGAAGGAAAGGGCGATTTCATGCGGCAATTCGCTTTCCTGCGCCCGTGTGAGCGTCACGAGCGACGCTGTCTTCCCAACAACGAGATCGTCTTCATCAATGTCACGGACAGGACTTCCGCGCCGCTCGACAAAGCGCAATGCGCCCGCGCCCGCAACAGCGTCAAAACCATAGAGCGCTGAAAGAGGATCGATCGCCTCGCGCGGCGACATCGGCCGCTCGAGCACATAGCCGTCGAGAAAGCCGCTCACGTTTGGCCGCTGCGTAACGACTTCAGGCGCCGAAATCGCGCCGGCGAGCGCCGGCAGCAAACGATCAAGCGGCGCGCCCTCGAGGCGTCCGTTCAGCCAATGGCCTGTTTCCCAATTGGCGGCGTCGCTCCATGTGTCGACTTGCGTCGGAAAGGCTGGAAAGGGACGCGCGTCCCAGCACCAAATATGCAGCCGCGCCGGATCGACCATCGGTCCGCCGTAGATGTTCGATATTGGGTTGCGCGCGGCGCCGCCCGGAGCGGTCGGATCGAAATGCGCGATCATCGCCTCGATGAATCGCGCCTGCATGAGATCGTCGCGGCCGTTGCGCGAAAAATAGGGCAGACCGCCTTCGCTCGAGCGCGGGTCCGGGAAAACATTTGGCGCATTGGCGCCGCGATCGACGGCGGGACATCCCGTCTCGACGATCCAGATCGGCTTCGACTGTGGAACCCACGCCGTCGGCGCGGCAAGCTCAACGCCGCCGACGCGCTCGTAATGCGGCTGCGACCACCACGAAAGAATGTCCTTCTGACGGAAGACCCAAGGCTTGCCGAGTCCGTCGCTGATGGGCGTGCGATTCTGCGCTGCGCGCGCATTTGCATCGGCGTAGTACCAATCATAGGCTTCGCCAGATGCGACGCGAGATTTGAGATAGGCGAGGTCGTAAATGCTCGCCGCCTCCTGCGTGTCGAGATGAACGTCGCCATCACGCCAGTCGGAGAGCGGCCAATAGGCGTCGATTCCAACGAAATCCACGGCGCTCGACCCCCACAGCGGATCGAGCGGAAAGCGCGCTTCGCCGCCTGTGGGAACATGCGCGCCATATTCCGTCCAGTCGGCGGCGTAGGAGACTTTCGTTTGCGCCCCGAGAATCGCTTTCACCTCTGAAGCAAGCGTCATCAAAGATCCGACTGCAGGATATTGGCCGGACGCAGAGCGCACGCGGGTCAGTCCGATCAGCTCCGAGCCGATGAGAAAGGCGTCGACGCCGCCGGCCGCGATACAAAGATTGGCGTAATGCAGAATGAAGCTGCGATAGCGCGTAAAGAACGCGCTCAGTTGCGTAGCCGCCGCGGCTGTTTCGTCCGGCGAACCAGGCTGACCTGGCGCAGGATCGCAAGTGATCCGTCCACGCCATGGAAACGCCGGCTGCCCGACGGCGCCCGTGTAGGGATTTGGCAGCGCATTGCCGGGCGGCACATCCATCATCACGAAGGGATAGAAAGTCACCGCAAGGCCGCGCGCCTTGAGGTCGGCGATCGCGGCGACGATCGAGGCGTCGCTTGGCGTGCCGCCGTAGGCCGAGCGTCCGTCGATTTGCGAGACAAGCCGCGCGGTCGAGCGGACGAGTCCGGCGACGGACCAGTCCGGCGGCCAAAATGGACCAAGCAGGAAGCTGAATTGACCGATGGTCTTGAAAAGCGAGTCAATGCGCGGCGCGATCGTGCAATGCTCTGCGCGCAAATCATCGCCGAACCAGGAGACAACCAGCGCGACGCTTTCGAGATTAGGGCAGAGCGCCTGTAGCGCGTCGATCGATGCGGTCCAATCTGTCGCAGCGGTCAGCTGATGACGATTTTCCGCCGCGCTGACGCCGGGCCAGTAGAAGTTGAGTTTGAGAGAAGGGAGGTAGCCTGCTTCCGTCGCGCCGGGAACGAGATCAATGGCGCGGATCATCGCACCGAGCCCTTCGACGGGCTTCACAACTTCGAAAGTGAATTGCGGAATGCGATTGCCGAACGCGGCGAGCGGCAGATCTTCGAATACGATATAAGCGAGACCGCGATAGGCCGGCGCATTCTCAGCCCCTTCCTTTGCGACGATCAGCGGATCGGGCTGCTGAGATTCGGTCCCCGTATAAACGCGAATCGGGAGCGTCGTCATGTCGAGCTCCAAGCCGTCGGCCCAGATGCGTCGCACGAAAGCGATCTGACCTTCACAGAGGCCGATCGCAAAATTTGCGGAATAGGAATAGGTGAATTGAAAGGTCAGGCCGCCGCCTCCATGGCCGCCGCCTTTGCCCTGGCGCTGCGTTTGACCGAAGGAGACGTTGACTCGTTCGAGAAAACGCGTCGCCCAGATCATCTGTCCGCCGATGCGCGCGCGACCATAGATGCGCGGTACGCCGGCGCCTTCCATGGAGGCGATCCCATCCATGGATTTGAGCCGTGGGCCGATCGAATAGCGGGGCGAGGCGTGCGGTTGCAGCACTGAGTCGATGTAAGAGCCGCCGAAGCCGCCGAGCAGCCGGCCGATGGAGGAGCCGACAGGTCCGCCGACCGCGCCGCCGGCGACGGAGCCGATCGTCTGCAGGACAAGAGTGGCCATACGCGTCTCTTAAAGTATGCGCAATGTCATTCCTGACAGGCCGCAGGCCTGATCGGGAATCCAGGGCGGCGTCACGAATGTTTGGTTCCGTCCTGGATTCCCGATCGCGCACGGCGCACGCTTCGGGAATGACGTACGTGCAACGTCTTCAATCCGGGACGCCAGGAAAGGCGAAGGCGGCGACAAGCTTCTTGCGCCAATGTGCGCCGATCGCCACTTCCGCGACGCAGGCGCCGGCATGCGCGTGGATCATATGCGTCCTCGATGTCGCGACGCCGAGGTGCTTCGCCGGCAAATGTTCCCGAAAGCGAAACAGAAGAATATCGCCTTCGCGAAATTCGCTTAAGGCGACGCATCGGAAATGACGATGCGCCGCATCTAACAAGGTTTCCTCGCCCAAAGCTTCGGCCCAATCCGGCGTATAAGCCGGCGCCGCTTCCGGCTCTTCGCCGATGACGTCGCGCCAGACGCCGCGCACGAGCCCGAGACAATCGCAGCCGACGCGGATGAGCGAAGCCTGATGCGCATAGGGCGTGCCAACCCAGCGGCGCGCCGTCGCGACGATATCGGCGCGAGTCATCTAAAGAAGCTTCCGCCGTCCATCGCCGGCGCGAGCGCGCTCGGATAGGCGATGACGCGATCATTGCCCGGCATATGCGGGAAGCTGCGGAAGTTGACGACGTTGCCGAATTTCAAACGGCAGGTTGTCGGCGATTTGTCGCATCCTGCGGAAATAAGAACGGTGTTCCCAGCAACGATCGGGCCTCCAGGCCGCGTCCACAGCATGACGCTCGCGCGCAGATTTTCCTGCCGATGCGATTTTATTGTGAGGCGCGCGTCTTCGTTGGCGCCGTTCGTAAATGTCAGCACGCCGCCTTGAAAAAAGCCGCTCTCGAAATTTTGCAAAAGATCGATATCGATCACGCCGCCAAGTGATGCGGCGACGACCCCCGTCGCGTGAAAGCCTGGCGCCAAGAGGTTAAAGCCGCAGCGCGCATCGCCGAGATCGGCCGAACAATCGCGTTGAAAGGCGCGGCCCTGCTGCTGATCGAAAAGATGCGCGCTTGAGCGCAGCTCCGCGGCGAAGGCCGTTTCGCCGCGGCGCACTTCGGCAATCGTGGCGATATCCAGCAAAGCACGATCAGTGACTTCGTTCCAATCGACGAGCCAGGTTTCGACCGATGCGCCATCATAAATTCCATTGAGAAGATCCGCCTCGGTGAGACTGTCATCGCTCAAGGCGCCCGCGGCTTCGCCTGTTCCCGGAGAAAAGCCGACGCCAGACTCAATCTGTGAAGCAGAGAGGCCGGTGTTGGCGCGAAAGGTCACGCCGTTGAAGGTCAGATCGCGATCATGGTCGGTGAAGCCCATCACCGTCGCGTCGTCACGCGAAACGCGCCAGCAATGGCAAAAGGTCGTGGCGCGCCGATCGAGCTTCGCCTGCATCGAGGGAGAGAGCGACAGCATGCAATTTTCCAGTTGATTGACGCTTCCCGCGTCATTGCGAGCGAAGCGAAGCAATCCAGAGAATGGTCCACGATTTTATGGATTGCTTGGTCGGCTCCGCCTCCTCGCAATGAGGAGCTGCGGCTATGGGACGATTTCGATGATCGGAATATTCGGGATGGCGCCGGCCTCGAAGGCATGCATATCGATTTCGAGAAAATCCGTGTCGAAGCGTACTGGCGCGTCGAAAAGAAAGCCAGCGGTGACCACAGCGCCTTGAGATGGAATTGCGCCAGGCGCGAAAGTCACGAGTCCCGTCGTGGCGTCGACGCCCACATCCGGCGCCGACTTCTCGACGCCGTCGACCGCGACGCGTACCGTTCCCACGACAGGCTTTACGATATCGCGCGTATAAGGAGAGAACGCGCCGCCATAAGTCTTCACGAGTTGGAATACGGCGCGTACGCCATCTCCCGTTCCAATCATTTGATCTATTGGGCCAGGCGTCGCGCCCGGCGCGCAGGAGGCGCAGTCGGCGCGATCGCGCCAGCGAAAGCCATAAAGCCTGCCGCGCCGCTCTTCGAAAAATTCGATGATCTGCGAAAGCTGCGCCAGGCTTTTCACGCCGTAACCCGCCTCGTAGCGGCGCCGCGAATGCGCCCAGCGCGCGTTGCGCGACTCGCGATTGGAGCCGAGCGTCACAATCTCTGTGCGCCGCTCGGGGCCGCCGCGCCCGCCCAATGAGACGTCGAGCGGAAAGCGAACCTCGTGAAAATCGCTCATGCCGACTGCGTCCGATTAGAGATTGCGTTGGCCGCGCGCAACGGCCCGCGCCAGCGCGCCCGTAATCCGCGCTTCGGAGTTACGAAAACTTTCGACATCCTGCGCAGCGATATTGACCGTAACTGAAACCTGACGCGCGCCGGCGTTTTGCGCGACGACGCCGAGCCTGCCGTCCGCGCCGCGCGCGAGCGGCATGACCGCCTCGGCGCCGCGCTCGCCCATCAGCCCCATTGCGCCGCCGTTGGCGAAATAGGTCGGGCTTGCGACGACGCCGCCCTCTGCGAAAGGCGTAACGGTCCCAGGGGAAGAAAAAGCGCCGGAGAACATGCCGCTCAATCCGCTGACCAATCCTTCCGCGAGAGCCTTGGTTCCAGCGCGGACCGCCAAGCGCGCTAAGGACTGCGCAATCGTCGAGAGCACGTCGTTGAAGCTGCGGCCGCTCGCCGCGGCGGAACCGAAACCAAGGTGAAGCGTCTTCGTGACATTTCCGGCAGAGACATTGATCTGATCGAGCAAAAGCTTCGTCGCCTGCAGGTCAGTTGTCGCGAAACGCTCATTCGCGCCTGGCGTGTTAAACGGATCCGGAAAGGGGTCGAAATTTGTCGTCATGTCGATCCTGAATCAGGGAAGCGGCGCATCAATTCGTCAAGCGCGGCTCGCGACGGCGCGCCCGGTGCGGGGCCATAGACGCCCTCGGCGGCGAAGAAGAGTTCGCGCGGCGTCATCGACCAGAAATCATGCGATGAGAGCCGCAGGACGCCAAGCCCGAAGGCCATGGCGCGCGCGAAGGGAAAGGGCGCGCGATGAGAGGGGTCGCGCTCCGTTTCCGCCGCCTGCGTCAGGCGTCCTGCGGCGTCGGAGGGTTTGCGTTCGCGCTTTCCTCCGGCGCATCGCCGAAAGTCGCGGCGAGAAGATCGGCCGCGATGCGCACATAGCCTGCAAGACCTTCCGAAACTTTCATTCGCGCGACGTCTTCGTCGCTGATGTCATTCCCCGCGCCGCGTAGACCGCAACCGATGATGCGTAGAATGTCGCGGGCGGAGAGGCGTCGTTCTTCGAAGCGGCTCGCAAGCGCAACGAGATCGCTTGCGCCAAATCCGCTTTCGAGTTCGGCAAGCGCGCCGAGCGTCAGGCAGAGCGTGTAGTTCTTGTTGTCGAGCGTCGCGTCGATTTCGCCGCGTTTCGCGTTCGCCATCTCTTCCTCATACGAAATCCGGTTGATCGGTTCGCGACAATGCGAGTCGTCATTGCGAGCCGGAGGCGAAGCAATCCAGAAGTCGCCTCATGACTCTGGATTGCTTCGTCGCTGCTCTCCTCGCAATGACGTGAAGCAGCCGCGATTGCATAAAACAGTTGCCCGAGTACTTCGCTGATGCGAAGCGCCGAGTATTACATCCAGGACATTCGATCAGCAGGGTCACAGCGCCGCGAAGACGAGGGCGCCCGCCGACTCAAGCGAAATATCGAAGGTCACTTCCGCTGAATATTCGCCGCGATAGTCGAGATTGGCGATCTGGAAGAGGCCAGAGAGAATGCAGAAGTCCGGGATGACGATCTGCCATTCGCGCAAGAGTCCATCGAAAAAGGTCTGGCGCAACAGCGCGTCTGACGCCTGGTCTTTGAATACGCCTGTTCCAGAAACGCTCGCGCGCTTCAACCCAGCTCCATCGAGCAGTTCGCGCCAACGGCCGTTCGATTCGGCGTCGGTCACATCCACAGTGTCGGCGTTGAGCGCCAGGCGACGCGTGCGCAGTCCGCCGACCGTGACGAAACTTGCGCCGTCATGGATTTTCAAAAGCAGATCCTTGCCTTTCTGGGCGGCCATTGTCGGGCTCCGTTAGAAAGCATTTTCAGCCGAAGTGGTTGCCGGTTCGGCGCAGAAAATGCGTAAAACTGAAGAATGTAGAACATGCTCAGAATGAGCATGTTCTAGAGGTATTCGGTTGTCGCGCGAAAGCGCAGATTGACTCGCGCCATGCGGCCGTTTTGGTCGCGACGCGTCTCCATGGAGAGAAAGCGCAGATCGATCAGCCGATGGTCCTGCAGAGTGAGCGGCCCCTCATCGAGGAGATCGGCGATGCGCTGCGCGAGCTCGAGCGCCTCGGACAAACCTCGCGTCGTCGACGTGACGCCGATCGTGAAGAATTGCTCTGCGCCGCGCGAGAGATCGGCGGACCAATCGCGCGACTGCGCTTCGGCGAAGAGCGCATAGGGCGGCTCGATCCCGCGCGGCGCTTCGTCGTAGAGTTTCTCGCCAAGCGCGGCGGCGAAGCCTCCATCCGCGAGCAAATAGGCGCGGATCGCTTTGCGCAGCGCAAAGACAGGTGAAACGCTCATGGCGAGTCCTTTAAGTGATCTCTTCGCACTGGCAGATCAGAAAGCGTCGACGCTCGTCCGGGTCGAAAACCGATTGGATGCGGAGCTTGCGGCCGCGATGAAGGAAGCGCATGTCTTTTGTGACATCGTTACGCCAGCGGATCGTCACGACATGATTCGTGGACTGTTCGGCGCGCTGCTCGACGAAGTCCTCGCGTGCGCCTCCTGGCATGATGCGCGCCCAGAGATTCGCGACCGGCGCGAAGCTGCGTGAAAAGCCGCCGGCGCCGTCAGGCGTGTCGATTGGCGCCTCCAGCGTCACCCGATGACGCAACGCGCCGATGTTCGCGCCGCTCACAGCAGCCGCTCCCGGCGAAACGGAGCCGCGAGCTGTGCGACCGCTTTCGGCAAAGCATCGTCGCCGCCATCGCCGCGATGTTCGCGCCAATGCGCGACGAGCGTGAGAATGGCGTGGCGTAGCGGCTGCGGAACGTCGCTTGCGAGCGCGCCATAGCCGACCGTAAAGTCGATTTCAATTCCATCCGTGGCTCGACCCGGCGCCGGCGGCGCCGACTTGAAGCTGATGCGACCGCCTTCTTTCGATGACGGCGCGCGATAGCTCGCGGCAGCGAGTGTCTGCGCCGCTTCGTTTGCGTCGAAAACGCGTATCGCCGTCACCGACTGAAAGGGCGCAAAAGGAACATAGAGTGTGGCGTTCGAAGCGACGGAGGACGGCCAGCAATCGAAAACGAGGCGCCAGTTTTGCGTGATAAAGAAGCGTCGCGTATAGGCTTCAAGCGTCATGCGCGCGGCGACGATCAGCGTCTGGATCAGTTGATCCTCTTCAACGCCGTCTTCGCGCAGCCATGATTTGGCGTCAGCGAGCGAGACGGGCTCGATCGCCGGCGCGCCGATGAGCATCGGTCGCATCGCGCATCCTGTTTTGTGAGAATTGAAAGGCCGCGACCTCTTCATCGCGGCCGTAGTCGCAGGGCGCTTTACGACGCCGCGAATTTCAACAGCTTGATCGCCTCGAAATTCTGCACGCCGCCGCCGACGCGCTTCGTCGTATAAAAGAGCACATAGGGCTTGGCGGAATAGGGATCGCGCAGCACGCGAATGCCGACGCGATCGACGACCACATAGCCGCGTTCGAAATCGCCGAAGGCGATGGAGAGCGAATTCGCGGCGGGGTCGGGCATGTCCTCGGCTTCGACGACCGGGAAGTTCATCAGCGAAGCGGCGGCGTCGGCGGTCGCGGGCGGCGCCCAGATGTAATCGCCGGTCGTCGTCTTGAACTGACGCACGAGCGATTGCGCGCGCCGGCCCATGACGAATTTGCCGTTCTGGCGGAAACCGGCGCGTAAGGCGTAGACAAGATTGACGAGAGCGTCGGACGGGTCCGTCGCCGCAAAAGCGCCGGCGGCGCCCGTCGGCACATAACCGATATTTCCCCAAGTCCAGCTCGCGTCGGCGACGGTCGTGTAGGAGAGAAAGCCCTTCGGCTTATTCACCCCGTCGCCGCTAACGAAGGCCGCGCCTTCCTGTTCGGCGAAGGCGGTTTGCACTTCTTCCGCGATCCATTGCTCGATGTCGACGACGGCGTCGTCGAGCAGCGCCTGAGTCGCCGCCGGCATGGCGTAAAGCTCCATCGCCGGGAAAGTCATGTCGGCGAGCTGCTGATTATTGGTCTGTGGGCGCGGGTCAGCTTCCGCCACCCATCCGGCGGCAGGTCCCGTCGTGGAAAACGCGCGGCGCAGCGACGCGCCGGAGATTTCGCGCACGCTGGAAATGGCGCGGATCGGCGAGAATTTCGCGAGCCTTCGCAGCACTTCGCGCTCGGTCGGCAGCGGCACGAGATAGCCGCCGTCGGGGCCAGAGCCGCGCGACAGCGCCTTCGCTTCGAGCGCCTTGAGTCCGCTCGCTTCGCCCGAGCGCATATAGTGATTGAACGCGCTCTTGTGTTCGCGCCCGCTCTGGTCGTCGACAAGCTTGCCGCCAATGCGGGGGCGCGACATTTCGAGCGCCAGGCGATCGAGCCGGCTCTTTGTGTCGTCGAGCGCATGATCGATGCGCGCGAGCTTTTCCTCGGTCACGACGTCGGCGCCGAGGCGACTCTCGAGCTGCGTCAGACGCTCGTCATTCGTCTCCTTGAAGGCGCCGAAGGCGCGATTGAGATCGGCGAGAATGTCGTCGCCGGCGGATTTCGTTTCAATTGCTGACATGTGTAGAGCCTCGTGCTTATGCGGGTGAAGAAAGCCCGCGCGACGTAGGTCGCGGGGATGAAGTCCGCGCGCTGGGGAAGTCCGTCTTGGAAAGAGTCGATTGCGCCCCGACGGCGAGAGCGCGGATTGATGCGATCGTTCAGGTGTTTTCGGATACGCGCCGCAGCGCATGCGCAAATTCAAGCGCGGCCTGCTGCGCCCTTAGGCGCGAGAGCTTCGCGCTAAGCGCCTCCATGTTCGGCGACGTATTGCAATCTTGCTTCACCGCGCCAATGCGCGCCTGCGGCAGCATCGGAAAGGTGACGATGGAGATTTCCCACAGATCGATCTCATGAAGCCGCCGCACGCCGCTCGATTTTTCCGTCGTGGCGCGCTGCGTGCGAAAGCCGATGGAAAGACCGTCGATCGCGCCTTTGCGCATCAGCGACAGCGCCTCGCGCGCCCGCGCCACGGAAAGATCGAGTCGGCCTTCGACCTTGAGCCCACGCGCGTCCTCGACGATCGAGGTCCAAAGCCCGATCGGCTCGGCCGCCTGATGCTGCCACAGCATCTTCACGCCTTGCGCGCCGCGCTTGATCAGCGAACGCGCGAAGGCGCCCGCCATCACCACGTCGCCGCCCGAGTCGACCACGCCGAAGAGGCTGGCATAGCCCGAGAACGCGCCGGCATCATTGGCCTGCAGCAGCGGCAGTTCGGCGCGCTTTACTTCCGGCGCGCCAATTCTTCGCAGCGCCGCCATCAGTTCTTCTCCGCCTGGGCGTTGATCGGCGCATGGCTCGCCGCGCGCGCTTCGGCGCGCAGTTGCGCGAGCAGTTCGATGAAGGTCTTGAAGACGGCGGAAGGCTCCTCGCGCAGGCGCGCATTGCGTAAGCGCTTACGCCTGACGAGAAGCGGCAGCCAATTTTTCTTATTCATGGATCGCTCCTGCAGCGTCGGTTGAAGCGCGCGAGTTCGCGCACGAAAGCGTCGAGGCGGCGGGTCGCCTCGCCCAATTCGCGCATGGCGAGATAGGCTTGCACTGTGGCCGCGCAGGCCCAGAGGAACAGCGCGAGATGCGCGAGATCGCCTCGCTGTAAAATGGCGTCGAGAATGTCGGACATGAACGATGGCTTCTTTCTAGCGAAGCGCTCATAGCGACGCGCTCCCATTCGCTTGCGCGTTCGCTCGCCAATGCTTCGAGACGGTCGGCGTTATAGTCGAGACGAAAGGCGCCAAAGCCCGGCTGCAGCCAGGCCTGAAAGCTCTTCTGCACGCGCGCGACGAGCGGCAGCACCGTCTGGCGCCAGAAGGCGCGATTGGCCTCGGCGTAATTGCTGAACGTATTGTCGCCGGGCAGACCCAAGAGCAGCGGCGGCACGCCGAAGGCGAGCGCGATCTCGCGCGCCGCGCCCGCCTTCGACTCGGCAAAATCCATGTCCTTTGGCGACAGCGACAGCGCTTTCCAGTCGAGCCCGCCTTCGAGCAGCAAAGGCCGGCCGGCGTTGGTCGCGCCGGAGAAATTCTCCTCCAATTCTTCCTTTAAGCGCGAGAATTGCGCGTCGGTGAGATGCGCGCCTTCCGGCCCCGCATAGACGAGGGCGCCGGAAGGCCGCGCGGAATTGTCCAAGAGCGCCTTGTTCCAGAAGCTCGCGGCGTTATGGGCGCGAAGATCAGCTGAGCGATTTACTGCAAAGAGTTAGTAGGCTTGAAAGGCCCGTCTCGCGCTAAAAACTTCGTGCGCCCTCTTCACAAGCGCGAAGCTCAGGTCGAACTTTTCTTCTTGCCGGAGATCAGATCCATCAAATCGGATTTCGAGATTCTGTGTCCGCGATCGGTGATGTGTATATAGCCATCGGGAATATCGTCGAGGATCGCCTTGTCGACTTCCAGACCGTTGCTCGCCAAGAGGTGAGCGAGCACATATTTCGCATCAAGGGCGAGTGCGCGAAAGCGATCCCATTCGTCGGCCAAGGGCGCGTTCTTGAGTTCCTCGATGGCTTCCATATCGCGGCCTAGGCGGCGCAGGTTCTCGGCAATATGTTTAGACACGGTCGATCGGCATCTACAATCCGATTGAATTCCTCGTAGCACGTCGATGGCCTCGTCATGCCGGCCTTCGGCCGATAGCGCACTTGCGCGCCAGTGGGCGATTTGACCGCGTTCGTCCGAGTCGCGGCCAGGGGAGGCGCTATCGAGCATTTCGTGCAGAGCTTTCCAGTCGCGGCGGCGAAAGAGTTCGCTACAATTATTATGGATTTTCATAACAATCTCGCTCAAACGGCATTGCCGCCACATGCAGCGCCGACGAAGCCTCGCACGCTCTTCAAAAGCGCGAAACTCAAATCGAACTTTTCTTCCTGCCGGAGATCATATCCATTAAATCGGATTTCGAGATTCTGTGTCCGCGATCGGTGATGTGTATATAGCCATCGGGAATATCGTCGAGGATCGCCTTGTCGACTTCCAGACCATTGCTCGCCAAGAGGTGAGCGAGCACATATTTCGCATCAAGGACGAGTGCGCGAAAGCAATCCCATTCTTCGGCAAGAGGCGCGTTCTTCAATTCCTCGATTGCTTCCATATCGCGGCCCAAGCGGCGCAGATTCTCCGCGATATTCTTGGAAACTCTCGTCCGGCATCGACAATCCGATCCGATCGCGCGTAGCGCATCTATGGCCTCGTCATGCCGGCCTTCGGCCGATAGCGCGTTCGCGCGCCAGAAACCGATTTGCCTGCGTTCGTCTGAATCGCGGCCAGGGGAGGCGGTATCCAGCGCGCTATGCAAGGCTTTCCAGTCGCGCTGGCGATAGAGATCGCTGCAATGATTGTCGATGTTCATTATAATACCCCGTTCAAACTGCATTTCCGCCACACGCCGCGCTGACGAAGCCCCGCGCACAACTTCCGACATCATTGTAGCCGCCCGTCAAGCCCAATGGCGGGTTGGGCAAGTCGAAAAGGTTTTCACAATATCTTATCGCCCAAGCCCATTCTTCGGCACAGCGTTCGTCCAAGGCTAACTGATCATGCCGTTCAATGCCAAGACGCTCGTTGTTGTCAAAGGCGGCGCCGTCCCGCTTCATCTTTCCGCGACAGCCGCACGGAGTCCGCGCCGGGCCATAGCCCACTGCCTCGCGCTGTTCGTCGAGCGTCAGGAAAGCGGCCTTGCCGACGCGCTCCCATTCGGCGGCGCGCTCGCTCGCCAAGGCTTCGAGACGATCGGCGTTATAGTCGAGACGAAAGGCGCCAAAGCCCGGCTGCAGCCAGGCCTGAAAGCTCTTCTGCACGCGCGCGACGAGCGGCAGCACCGTCTGGCGCCAGAAGGCGCGATTGGCCTCGGCGTAATTGCTGAACGTATTGTCGCCGGGCAGACCCAAGAGCAGCGGCGGCACGCCGAAGGCGAGCGCGATCTCGCGCGCGGCGCCCGCCTTCGACTCGGTAAAATCCATGTCCTTTGGCGACAGCGACAGCGCTTTCCAGTCGAGCCCGCCTTCGAGCAGCAGCGGCCGGCCGGCGTTGGTCGCGCCGGAGAAATTCTCCTCCAGCTCTTCTTTTAGCCGAGAGAATTGCTCGTCGGTGAGATGCGCGCCTTCCGGCCCCGCATAGACGAGGGCGCCGGAAGGCCGCGCGGAATTGTCCAAGAGCGCCTTGTTCCAGAAGCTCGCGGCGTTATGCGTGTCGAGCGCCACTTGCGCGGCGGCGAGCGGTGGAAAGCCGTAATAATCGTCGAGCGGGTTGAAGAATTTGATGTGCAGGATCGGCTCGACGCCTTCGCCGCGCATCTCGTAGCGCGCCTCCTGTCCCAGCGCGCGATAGATGAAGGCGGCGGGCCAGCCGTTGCGTCCCGCCTCGATGCTCATGCGGTCGGGCCGCAGCGCATAGAGTTCGCGCAGCTCCTCGTCGATTGAGACGGATTCGACATAGGCGTTTCCGTAAAGCAGCAGATTGGCGCAGATCGTCTCGATGAAGGAGGCGCTGGTGTCGAGCGGATTGGGGCGCTCGATGAGCGAGATGAGCGGATGGTCGATCGCCTCTTCACGGCCCTCATAGACGAGCCAGGGCACCGAGGCGGCGGCCTCCGCCACCATGCGCACGCAGCGATGACAGACGGCGTTGCGCTCATAGCCTTCGCGCGTCAGCACCGTCGAATTGCGCGCGCTCCAATGCGGCTGTCCGAGCGCATGCATGGCGAGGAGCTTCGCCGCGCGCGAATATTTGGCTTCGCGCGCCGGCGCGACCGCGCCGAAAAGACGCGAGAGCAGAGAGGGCATCGAATGTCCTTGAGAAGCGCTTGAATGTTTGCGCCAACCCTCTCCCCTTGCGGGAGAGGGTGGCCCTGCGGAGCAGGGCCGGGTGAGGGGCCCTCATCCGTCACGCCTTCGGCGCGACACCTTCTCCCGCAAGCGGGAGAAGGGAGCCCGCGATGTTTCGTTCACACCCGCCGCATGCGCGGCTCCGGCGCTTTCGGCGTCAGCGCCAGCGCCGTGATCGCCCAGACCAGCGCGTCGAGCCGGTCGGGACTGCGGCCGGACGAAAGTCCGTCGGCGCCGAAGTCGCACATTTCGTCTTCAAGCGCCGGAAAGGCGCCGACATGTTTCACGCGGCCTTGTTCGTAAAGCTGCGCGGCCGGCGCGGCGCGCAAATATTTGCCGCGCGTCGCCCGCGTCATCGTCACCGGGACGGAAGGGTCAGCTTCGTTCAATACGGCGCGCACCATTTCGCCGCCCTGATTGACCTCGGCGACAAGCGCGTCGGCCGAGAGCTTGTGATAAAGCGCGATCGCCGCGCGCGCCCATTGCGCCGGCCGCGCCGCCGACAATGTCGCATCGGCGAGAACGTAAAGCGTGCCCGCCTCTTCGACGCCCGCGGCGACGAGGCCGCAATTGTCGGCGCGTTTGCCCGAACTTGCCGGCGGATCGACCGCGACGACGATGCGCTTTAGCGGCGGCGCCTCATGAACGCGGGCGCGCTCCAGCATGTCGCGCGTCCACAGCGCGTCCCTGCGCTCGTCGAGAATTTCGCCGTCGAGTTCCTGGCGGCCCAATCGCGTGCCGGCATATTGCGCGACGACGCTTTCAAGAAAGCACGGCGCAAGATTGGCGGCGTTTTCGCGCGTTAAGGCGCGCGTCACGACGCTCGCCGGATTTGCAATCAGCTCCTTCAAAAGCGGCAGCGGACGCGGCGTCGTCGTCACCAGCTGACGCGGCCAGTCGCCGAGACGCAGGCCGAATTGCAGCATGTCCCAAGTCTCCCTGGCGTAGCGCCATTTGGCGAGCTCGTCGCACCAGGCGGCGTGAAACTGCGGTCCACGCAGGCTTTCCGGATCTTCCGCCGAGAAGGCTTGCGCCACGGCGCCAGAATCCCAGACCAGTCGTCTGCGCGTCGTCTCCCAGCGCGGCCGATCGCGTCGGCCATGCACGGCGAGAAGGCCGGAGACGCCTTCAATCATCACCTCGCGAACGTCCGCCGCCGTCTCGCCGACAAGCGCGATGCGGCCGAGCGGGCGGAGCGAAAACTGCGGGTGCCCGAGCGCGAGCCCCTTCACCCATTCGGCGCCGGCGCGAGTCTTGCCAGCGCCGCGTCCGCCGAGAATGAGCCAGCTGCGCCACGGCGCGCCATTCGCGGCCAAGTGCGGCGGCCATTGATCGCGGCGCGCGACGAATTCCCAATCGTTCAGAAGCAGCGCCACTTCGCGCGGCGTCAGCCCGTCGAGTGCATCATTCAGCCGTCCCTGCGCCGCGCAGTCGTTCAAGCCGTCGAGCAAGCTCCGCGCGGAGTTCGGCCAATTCGCGTGGCGGCGCGTCGCCGCCTCGCTCGCTCGCGGCTTGGTCGCTGTCATCTTCGGCGTCGTTCTCGTTGTCCTCGGTCTCGCGCCGCATGCGCTTCAATTCGGCGAGCGTCTTGACGAGGCTTGCGAGCGTGCGGGCGCTCGCCTCGATGGTCTTTGGCGCATGTTTGGCGAGCGCCGCTTCGGCGCGGGCGAATTCCTGTTCGACCGCGTCTTCGAGCCGCGCGATGAGCCGGTTCGCGTCGCGCGGTTTCTTCGTTGCGGGCGCAGCCTCTTGCGGCTTCTTCGGCGCGCAGGCGGAAGCGCGCAGCGGCCAATTGTTGTTGACTCGGTATGTGTAGAACTGCGCCTGCGTCATGCCGAGCAGTTCGAGAATCTCGCCGATCGGCGTGACGCCTGAGTCATAGAGAAGCTTCGCCTGCGCGATTTTTTCGTCGCACGGCGGCGCGGATTTGGCTCGCATCTGCGAGTCTCCGGAAGTTTGCCGCTAATGAGCTTGATTTGTTACGAGCGCGATTTGCTAAAGTCCGCGTGTCATTCCCGACAGGCCGAAGGCCTGATCGGGAATCCAGAGTCACAACAAGAGTGTCGGTTGCGCCCTGAATTCCCGACCGTGCGCTGTGCGCACGTCCGCGCTACCAATGCTTTTGTAAGGACCCTGAAGACTCCTTGGCGCCACCACTGAAACTTCACCGACTACCCGAAAGCGGATACCGTTAGGCATTTTCCCGAACACCTTAACTAGGAAGGATCGCTTCCAAATGCCAATCAGTCTCCAGCAACTTGTGGGTCGGCATAGAGCGGAATTCGCAAAAGCGGCTCGACTGCAGCGAAAGGTCCTTTGGGCACAGATAGGGATTGCCTTCGCCGCTGGTGCAGCAGTGTTTATCACCCATCCCGTCGGAGCTTACCTTGCAGCGGTCGGTACCCTCGCTCTGGTGGGATTATGGGCGTGGCTCGGATGGAGCTATCAGGAAACTCGTTCACAAGCAGAGAGGGCTCGACGCGCCATATTGTTGATAGATGGGCTTGGCGAAAATATCTCGAGTAGTGAACTTCGAAATCTTGAGGTTCATTTCACGACGAGCCCAGAGGAGGGCTCGCAATACGAAGACCAGAACTATTATGCTGCGCGCGCAATACCGGGGGATGAGCGTTTGGCAGAGATGCTTGAGGAAAGCGCATTTTGGTCAGCCGACTTAATGCACGAAAGCGCAAAGCGAGCTTGGCTTTACTGCATCGTTTACTCCATAGTTGGTGTAAGCCTGCTATTTCTGTCAGTGCCTTTTTTTGATGCGGAGCGGCTTCTGGGCGCAGCCCGAGTGCTCTGTGCCTATATGACTCTACTTGTATCAACGGAGGTACTTGGCGCGGCACTGAACTATGGGAGCGCAGCGCGGTCGCTTAACGCCCTGCTCCCGCGATTTGAAGCTGTGCGCGCTTCTCACTTCCCCCGGTCGGATTTGCTGCTTTTGTTCCTAGATTATAACGCCGCCATTGAAGGCGCACCGATGTTCATACCGGGTCTCTATGAGAAACGGCGCGCCCTCCTGAATGAGCTGTGGAATAACCGCCAGCCCCAGCTTGCGAATCAAGACGCCCCAGGCTCCAACGAGTCCTGACACCAAGTTCCGACGCAAAGGCATCTCTCAATTGAATTATGGAAGTTTGAAAAAAATTGCGGATAGGTTGAATATGCCTGCTACTGTGGATGCCGCCTTCAATCAATTCATAAGCCGCCTCCGAACAACGGCTCAAGAATCAGCCGCTGCCGCAAGCCACCGTGCGTCAATCGCGGCGAAGCTTAAAGAGCGTTTCGGTATGAGTTCCCTATTCCGTACAGGTTCATTTGGAAATGGAACCAATGTTACCGGTCATAGCGATGTTGACTATTTTGCCGTTATCCCGACTGCCAATTTGAAGCAGGACTCTGGAAAAAGCTTAGCAGAAGTCGCGGCGGCACTGCGCGAACGTTTCCCTCTTACGTCCGACATTCGCGTAGATTCTCCAGGAGTTCGCGTTCCCTTCGGCCTAGATGGCGCTGAGGCCACCGAAATAGTCCCTGTTAATGAGACCGGCCGGACGCAACTTGGCTTCCGCCAGTTTGAAATTCCTGATGGCAACAATGGCTGGATGTTCAGCGCTCCTGAGTCACACAATGCGTACGTCAACTCAATAGATGAACAGCGTCAAGGAAAGCTCAAGCCGCTTATCCGCATAATGAAAGCTTGGAAATTCAAGCGGAACGTTCCTATCAAATCTTTCTATCTCGAAATTCGAACCGCCCAACACGCGGCGAACGAAAACTCAATCATTTATGATATCGACGTCTCAATTTTGTTCAAAAAATTCCTAGTGGATGGGCTAAGCGATTTCCCTGACCCGCGCTTTCCTGTTGATGGTTTCGTGCTGAAAGCCTGCAACACCGAGCTGCAACGCCAAGACGCATTGAGTAAGCTTGCTAACGCGGCTGAGTGGGCAAGCGACGCGGTCGAACATCGTCGCGCCAATCGAACGCGCGCCGCCTTTGGGCGATGGGACCTAGTTTTCAATTACCAATTCCCACCGTACATCGCCTGGCTCTAAAAAGGTTTTTAGGGAAGTAGCCCTCCGAAGAAGACAATACCCCCTCTTCCGCCTTTCCTCCCCACATTGCAGAAGTTCTTCAGCCTTCTAAGCACGTTCCAAAAGAGATCCCCTCGGCCTCAAGAGATGCGTCTTGAAGCGCGAGGGGATCAGGAGGGCGCGGGGGAGGGGAGGAGGACGCCGCGCCTTAAGTTTCGTTCGCGCCGCTCAAGCGCAATTTTGGAGCATGGCGCTTTTCTATAGGACCATCGTGGTTATTATGTAGTTGACGAACCAAAACGGATGATGTAGCTTAAGACTCAAGGAGCTAGATCAATGTCTGTTTTGTCGAAGCCGTATTTTCATGATGAAGCCAAAGCCTTCGCCCATCTGGAAAAAATCCTATGGCCGGAAGGCCCTGTCTGCCCGCATTGCGGCTCTGTCTCTGGAAAGCATTACGACCTGCGCAAGACGCGCCTTGGCCTGCGCAAATGCTCCGATTGCCGCAAGCAATTCACGGTGAAGGTCGGCACGGTTTTCGAGTCCGCGCATTTGCCGCTCTCGAAAATGCTACAGGCCGTCTATCTCATGACGGCGAGCAAGAAGGGCATTTCGGCCCACCAGCTCCATCGCGTTCTAGAGGTTCAATACAAGACGGCGTGGTTTCTGGCGCATCGCATTCGAGAAGCTATGCGGTCTGGCGAGCTTGCGCCGATGGGCGGCGCGGGCGGCGTTGTCGAGGCGGATGAAACCTATTTCGGCAAGACTGAGGTTCAGCCGACCGTCACCAAGGAAGGCAAGCCCTACAAGTCTCGCCGCCGCAAGTTTGGCCCGGCTGGCAAGCGCGCTGTCGTCGCCCTTGTCGAGCGTGGCGGCTCGGTTCGCACTTTTCACGTCGATAAGGCGAACAAAGTCACTGTCGCCTCTATCGTGTCGGAAAATATTGACCGCGAAACGTCGCTCTACACGGACGAAAGTGCTCTATACCCGGAAGTCGGCAAACAGTTCGCCGACCACGCCACGGTGCGCCACAGCGCCGACGAATATGTTCGCGGCGACGTGCATACCAACACGGTCGAAGGCTATTTCTCGATCTTCAAGCGCGGCATGAAAGGCGTCTACCAGCACTGCGGCGAGAAGCATCTGCATCGCTATCTCGCGGAGTTTGATTTCCGTTACAACCATCGCTCGGCGCTTGGCTGTGAGGATGGAGAGCGCGCAAAGCACGCGTTGACCGGCATTCGTGGTAAGCGATTGACGTATAAGGGGCCTGACGAAGTGCAGGCCTAAACCGCCGACAATGAACAGAAAACCGTCTTGACAAAATGCCTGATTCGCCCACGTATGAAAGGACGGGTGACTACACATCGAACATCCTGATGATGTCAGGACACCGGATTTCCGTAGCGCCTTCAAGCGCTTAGGTGTGTAGCGCCTGTTACTTTTCTCCCACAAGGCTCCATATTCCAGACCGTGAAGCGCTTGACGCGCATCGGGCTGTTTTTGTCGAACGTCTCCAACCCGCTTTGCTGCAAAACATGCGTGGCTATAGCGCGTTTGGCCATCCTGCTACCCTCAACTAAATGCCTACCGTTTCTTGCAGCACAGACAGCGCCTAGGATGACGTCATTTAGCTGAAGTAAATCGCAGTGTTTTGAGTCGCATGGGACAAGCTGTTTGACCGGATTCGTATGAATATCGTGATCACGGGAAGCTGTTGCATTTAGCATTCTACGGATATCTTCGAGAGGGGTCTGACTGTTCCTGTGGTCAACCCTGATATATAGCTCGCCTTTTTTGCCATAAAGCTTCACAAATTTATGTAACATAAGCTGATAATAAAGCTTAGAAATTCCAACATCGTCATTGCTATCTTTATAATTGCGATGAGCCCAGCGATGGCTATCAAATATAAGCGAGTGGAAATGTATTAAATTTGTGTTGTTCATTGCAAAAAAATAATCAACAAGAACTTTGTATTCATCTACCTTCTGGTTTGAGATTTTCTGCCATTTCAGCTCAGAGTGCATATTATATTTTTTTCGATATTCGGCCATTGTCGCATACGCATCTTCCAGGGTGTTCCGGTGCATGGCGATGCCGCCTATGACCGTATATCTGTCATTGGAGATGCCGGCTTCATCGGCGATGAAGATGAAATCTTGAGGCGGAACCATCATGGCACGGTCGGCGCGGACGAATCATAAGGCTGCGATAATATCGCAGGCGAAGCAATTCATTGAAACCGCCCGTGCGCTCGGCTGCGACGAAGACGAAGCGCATTTCGACACGGCGCTAAAGAAGGTCGCGCAACACAAACCTAGCCATACAACTAATGACCGGCAGAAACATGAGGTGAAAAATGTGCGAGGCGAAGACAGAAGCGAAAACAAAGGCTGATCAGCTTATCGACTCAATCGATAAGCTGACCGTCTCGATTGACAATCTCATCGCGACGGCAATTCAGAAACCAGTTCAAGAGTCGCTTGGAAAGGGATGTTCGGAGCCTCTTTTGCCGCCCCAGTAACTATCGCTGTGCTTGCCGATGGCGTTGTCCCGTTCAACACGATTGTCGCATTGTCAATTTTCAAGACGGATTCGCCTCCAGGAGTGTGGCGTCCTGTTTTGATGTTGGCCGTTATGACCCCAGCTCCGGCTTCATAGGAACCAATGTAAAACAAGCCGGAATCTCCGCCCGAGATTAACCCCGTCTACAAGGGTCACGACGCCAGCGCCCTCGCCAAATGGCGTCCTAAAATGAACGCGATAAACGCCGTTTTTCAACAGACCCTCCTACAGTGAGAAAATGCAACCGAGGCAACCTATCCGATTCTCATGGTTTGGCAAATACACAATCGCCACCATCGTCCGGCTGTCAAGGAATAAATTCCAGAAAAAATCGAAATCCGCCCCCTTACCACCGCGCCTTCTTCGGCCAGCGCTTCGGCCAAAGCCGGATAAAATCCGGCAGATCGTCGGTGTCGACTTCGTCCTCGCCAGCCTCGACCCGGCCGCGCACGGAGACGGCGGCGCGATGGACGCTCTCGGGATCGCCGGAGATCAGCGGATGCCAGGGGGGCAGCGGTTTGCCCTGAAAGCGCAGGACATAGGCGCAGGTCGGCGGCAACCAGCGAATATCCTTAAGCTTTTCGAGGGTTAGCCGCACGCAGTCGGGCACATATCGGCGCCGCCGGGGGTAGTCGGCGCAGCGGCAGCTTTGCTGGTCGAGCAATTTGCAGGCGACGCTCGTGTGATAAATCGCGCCCGTGTCATCGTCTTCGAGCTTCACCAGGCAGCAGCGGCCGCAGCCGTCGCAGAGCTGCTCCCACTCGGCGCGGGTCAAGTCCGAAAGCGGCTTTTCCCAGAAAGGCGTCTCGGTCCGAGCGAGGTTAACAACCAGGGCATTTTCGCTTTTTTTTAACGCCATCCTTCTCTTTCTACTTGCGCTTTGCGCGACGGAAACCATAACGCAATGTGGGTCGCGCGGACTGTCGTCAAGATGGTTTAAAAAGTGTTAACGTCCACGAGGCGCCGGTAAGTTTGGCCGCGCGGGGAGCATTTGAGCTGTGTTGGAGCGTTTCCAGGCCTCTGCTTTCGCTAAGCGCTTAAAGCGCATCCTGCTTGCTTTCGACGCGCTGATCGATTCCGCCATGTTCCAGGGCGGGCGTCGCGCCCGCGAGGTCTATGAAGATTTCTCCACCTTCATGGAGCGCTTCCACGTCTCCGGCATCGCTCGGGTCGGCGTGGAACTCTCCTGTGAAGCGCTGACGCTCGGACTTGGCGCTGGCATCGTCGCGATGGCGCTCGCGTCCTCGGCCTTTCAGATGACAAGCGACGAGAACTGGCTCAAGCAGACCGATCTCGCCGTCACCTTCCTCGACCGCTACGGCGCCGAGGTCGGCCAGCGCGGCATCAAGCATGACGATCTGGTGCCGCTCGAACAATATCCCGATCACCTTGTCAAGGCGGTGCTGGCGACCGAAGACCGGCGCTTCTACGAACATTTCGGCATCGACGTCGTCGGCACGCTGCGGGCGCTCACCGTCAACGCTCGCTCGTCGGGCGTGGTGCAGGGCGGCTCCTCCATCACCCAACAGCTCGCCAAGAATCTTTTCCTGTCGAACGAGCGCACCATCACCCGCAAGATCAACGAGGCTTTTCTCGCGCTCTGGCTCGAGCGCCATCTAACGAAGCGCGAAATCCTCAAGCTCTATCTCGATCGCGTCTATATGGGCGGCGGCGCCTTCGGCATTCAGGCGGCGGCGGAATTCTATTTCGGCAAGTCGGTCAAGGACGTCACGCTCTCGGAGGCGGCGATGCTCGCCGGCCTCTTCAAGGCGCCGACGAAATATGCCCCGCACGTCAATCTTCCGGCGGCGCGCGCGCGCGCTAACGACGTGCTCAACAATCTCGTCGACTCGGGCTTCATGACCGAAAGCCAGATCATCCCGGCGCTGCGCAACCCGGCGACGCCGATCGACCGCGCGCGCGAAACGAGCCCCGACTGGTATCTCGACTATGCGTATGGCGAAATCCGCAGGCTCGCTCAGGAGGGCAAGCTCGGCGACAATCGCGTGCTGCACGTGCGCACCGCGCTCGACTCGAACATCCAGCAGCGCGCCGAAGAGGTGATCGAAACCAATCTGCGCGAGCAGGGCCGCAGCTTCCATGCCAAGCAGAGCGCCGCGGTCGTCATGGAGCCTGACGGCGCGGTGCGCGCCATCGTCGGCGGCCGGGACTATGGCGCAAGCCAGTTCAATCGCGCGACGGACGCCGCGCGCCAGCCGGGCTCCTCGTTCAAGCCTTACGTCTATCTCACCGCGCTGATGACCGGCCGTTTCAAGCCGACGACCATCGTCACCGACCGGCCGACCTGCATCGGCAATTATTGCGTGCACAACTACAGCGGCGGCTATGCCGGCTCCATGCCGCTCGCGATGGCCTTGGCGAAATCCTTGAACACGGTCGCCATTCAGCTTTCGCAGGCGATCGGCAAGGGCGATTCGCGCATCGGCCGCGCCAAGATCATCGACACCTGCCGGCGGCTCGGCATCACGACGCCGCTCGAAGATACGCCCTCGCTTCCCGTCGGCCAGAGCGACGTCATTCCGCTTGAACATTCGGCGGCCTACGCCGCCTTCGTCAACGGCGGCAAAAAGGTCACGCCTTACGCCGCCGTCGAGATCCGCAACCGCCAGGGCGATATGCTCTATCGTCATGACCGCGACGCGCCCCCGCAACAGCAGGCCGTGCCTTACGACAAGGTCGTGGAGCTTGCCGGCATGATGAAGAAGGTCGTCGAGGAAGGCACCGGCAAGCGCGCGCAGCTTGGCGAAGGCATTGACGTCATCGGCAAGACGGGGACGACGAACGGCTATAAGGACGCGTGGTTCTGCGGCTATTCCGGAACGATGGGCGGCTGCGTCTGGTACGGCAACGACGACAACGCGCCGATGAACAACATGACCGGCGGCACGCTGCCCGCGGGCACCTGGCACGACATCATGGCCTATGCGCATCAGGGCGCGACCTTGAAGCCGATTGTCGGATTGAAGCCTGATCCCAAGAGCGCGACGGCCGTCGCCAACGCCAATGTGGTGAAGCCGATCGAACTTGGCGCGCCGCAGCGACCCGCTACCCTGTCGAAGGGCGCGATCCAGGCGCTCGAATCGATTCAAACGAAGATCAAAGCTGTTGGCGGCGACAAGCAGAGCGCGATCGAAGCGCCGGAAAACGCCGCGTACGACGCCATGCGGCATGAGGCGCAGCGCGCGAATGGCGCCGCTGACGGCGTCGTACGTTAGCGGCGGGAGCGCTTCCTTGGACCTCAAGCCTTACGCAAATTATCTGCGCGCCGGCTCGGTGATGATCGCCGGCCTCATCATTGGCCTGCTCGTGACCGTGCTGTCGCTCAACGCCGGCTACGGCTTCAATTCTCTGCGCGCCGGGCCGTGGACCGCATGGCCGCATACCGGCGCCGCCGATATCGATCCTTATGCGCGGGCGGTCGTAGCGCGTTCGGGAGAGGCGCCGCTCGGGCGCGATCAGGGACTGGCCTTCATCGCGCGAACGGACTCGAATGGCGCGCCGCTTAACGCCGATTGCGAATATCGCATCGTCGATCCCCTGCCTTCCGCGCGCTACTGGACAATTGCGCTCGCGAGTCCCGATGGACGTCTCCTCGCCAATTCCGCCGAGCGCTATGGCTATTCTTCGGTCGACGTTTTGCGCAAAGAGGACGGCGACTTTGAAATCGACGTCGCGCGCGAGGCGCGGCCCGGCAATTGGCTGTCGCCGGGTGAGGCGCGCGACTTCGTCGTTATGCTGCGATTCTATGATACGTCGCTCGATATCGATTCAAGTCCAGACCCGAATTCCTTTCCCAAGATCGTGAAACTCGGATGCGCTTAAACATTCCAGATCGCTATCTCGACCTCGCGCCGTGGGTCATCGCGACGCTGTTCATCGCCGGGATCGTGCATGTCGTCTCGGTGCTGTTGATGCCCAGCGTCGCCCCGCGCGACGCTCTCGCGCGGCTGACAACCTATGTGAAGAGCGCCGCTCCGGCGGAGGGGCTGGTGCTGCTGCCGCAAATGGCGCCCGGCGCCGAAATGCTTCCGTTCGAAGATCCGGCGTTGGCCGAGGCCGTCTGCGTCTATGATCTCGCCAAGGGTCCGCTGCGCGTCAAGACAAGCGTGGACGGCGAGGACTATCTCGGACTTTCGTTTCACGCCAGCGCCGGCCGCATCTATCATTCAATGACCGATCGTTCGGCGATCAAAGGCAAGATCGACATTGTCGTCGGCGACGCCCGCCAGATCGACGCGCTGGCGAGCGCGGATGAGGGAGACGCGCCGCCGCCACAAGAAGTGCGGCTTACGGCGCCAACGAAACGCGGCTTCGTTTTGATCCGCTCTTTCGCCAAGCGTCCTTCCGATCAGGAGCGCGCGCGCAATCGACTGAGCGCGATCACCTGCCAGCGTTTCGATCTGCCGCAGGGGTAAGTCTCGCAATGACGAGTCACACTGTCATTCCCGACAGGCCGAAGGCCTGATCGGGAATCCAGAGCAAGGCCGCGCGCAATTGGCTTTTCTGGATTCCCGATCGCGCTTCGCGCGTCGGGAATGACATTGGGAAAGTTTTCGCTTTGGTGTGAAACGAACAGCCGTGCGTCAGTTGCCGTCGCCTGGCAGACCGGGGAGCGGCAGAATCTCGATTCCTTCTTCGAGCAGCGCCTTCGCTTCTTCGAAAGTTGCGCGGCCGCGGATGGCGCGACGCGCCGCTTCGCCGTCCTCCATCGCGCGCGCCTCTTCCGGGAAGCGATCGCCGACGTCTTCCGTGTTTGCGACGACTGTGTCGTGCAGCTCGCGCAGCTTCATGCGCAGATCGTGCGCTGAATCGTCACGCTGCTTGGCGACATTGGGCGCCATAACGTCGCGCGCGATCTTGGTCGAGTCGCAGAAGGGACAGGCGATCCGTCCGTCAGTCGCCTGCTTTTCGAAGCCTGCGCTGTCGCGAAACCAGCTTTCGAAATTGTGACCTGCGTCGCAGATGAGCGAATAGCGAATCATGCCGCAGCTCCGCCAGCGAGGAGCGCGTCGAGTTCGCCCTCGCGTTCGAGAGCGTATAGATCGTCACAGCCGCCGATATGCCGGTCGTCGATGAAAATCTGCGGCACAGTCGAGCGGCCATCGGCGCGCTCGCTCATGCGGCGGCGTCCGAGCGGGTCCCACGCCACGGAAATTTCTTCGAATTCGGCGCCCTTTTGCGTCAGCAGCCGCTTCGCGGCGATGCAATAGGGGCAGGTCGGCGTGGTGTAGATTTCGATGCGGGGGGCCATGGCGCGCTTATACGCCGGCCTCTACGCGCTTGTCACGGCCCGCGCGAAGACGAGAAGATCGACGCGCGCCGCGCCGGCCTTGAGCAACGCGCGCGTGGCCGCATTGGCGGTCGCGCCCGTGGTCAGCACGTCGTCCACGAGCACGACATTGCGTCCGTCGATAGCGTCGGCCCGCTCGGGGGATACGCGAAACGCGCCGGAGAGATTGGCGGCGCGCTGCGCCCGCGTCAGTCCGACCTGCGGCGCCGTCGGCTTGACGCGCTCGAGCGCCATCATCGCCGCCGGCACGGCGCTGATGCGCGAGATCGCCTGCGCAAGCGCCGCCGACTGATTGAAGCGGCGCGTAAAAAGCCGCAACCGGTGCAAGGGGATGGGCACGATAACGTCTGCATCCGTGAGAAGTTCGGCGCCGGCGCGCGCCATCCAGCGGCCCATCGGCTCGGCGAGCTCCAGCCGGTCGTAATATTTCAGCCGGTGCGCCAAAGCGCGCGCCTTGTCGCTGTCATAGCGGGCGACGGCTCTGGCGCGGCCGAAGGCTGGCGGATTGGCGGCCGCTTCGAGCGAAATCAATCCCGGCTGCGCAAGGTCGCGTTCGAAAGGCGTGCCGAGTCGTTCGCAAAAAGGGCGCTCGATGAAGGCGATGTCGCGCCAGCACTCAGCGCAGATTGCGCCTTGGGCCGCGACCGCCCTTCGGCAGACAAGACACGACGGCGGATAGACGAGATCGAGAAGCGCATGTCCCGCCCGTGCGAGAGGCCGAAGCAGGTCCATCTCTCCGAGCCGCGTCATTCGGCGAAAACCCATTTAATCAGCCGCGCGGCCGCCTCTTGGCGAAATCAGGGGCTGAGCGCAGGCGGAACCCTAACGCATGGTTGGGGTCAGGAAAAGAATCGTTTGGCTTGTCGGGCCGTCGACAAGCCGGCATTACAGTGTCGAAGCGGAGCTCATAGGAGATCGGCGCGTCATGAACGAATTCCACACGCTCTTTGTCATCTCCTGCATCGCCGTGCTCGCGCCCCTGCTCAACAGAATTCCGGCCTTTGCGCGCGCGCCGATCGTCGCCATCGAGCTGCTGCTAGGCATGCTTGTCGGCCCATATGGGGCTGGCCTGGTGACTGCGGATGGCGCCCTCGACTTTTTAAGGGAATTTGGCCTCGTCTATTTGTTTTTCCAGGCGGGGTTCGAATTCAACCAGAATGAAATAAGAGGAAAGCCGCTTCGACTTGGATTTCTTGCCTGGCTTGCTTCATTGGGGCTCTCGATCGTCATTTCCGGACTGCTGTACCTCGTTGGCCTCATCCAGGCGCCGCTTCTCGTCGCGCTGATCCTGCCCACCACGGCCTTCGGCATATTGATCCCCATGTTGCGGCAGACCGGGAATCTTGACGACGAATTTGGACATTACGTCCTTGGCGTCGCGGCCGTCAGCGAACTCGGCCCGCTCGTTCTCGCTTCGATCGTTCTGGCGCATCACAATCATCATCTCCATCAGACGCTGCTGAGCGCTCTCTTCATCGCCATCGGACTCGCAACGATTTTCCTTCTCAAAAAGGCGCGTTCCGATCGCCTCACAGAAAGCGTTGTGCGCTGGCTTGGCGACAGCGAGCTTCTTCCCATTCGAATCTCGCTCGTTATCTTGCTCGGCTTCATCTCATTCGCCGATAGGCTGGGCATGGAGCTTGTGGTTGGCTCCTATATGGCGGGCATGGCCGTCGCGATCCTCGTGCGCGGCACCAAGGCCGAAATTCTCCAAGAGCGTTTGACCGCCATCGGCTCAGGTTTTTTGATTCCGCTGTTTTTCATCGAGAGCGGCGCCGCCTTCGACTTCATGGCGCTCTTCACGAGCCCAGCGAGCGTTGTGCTTTTCATTCTCTTTTGCGCCGCGTTCCTGCTCATTCGCTTGGCGCCGATGAATATTTACCGGGGGACATTGCCGGAACGGGACATGCCGGCGTTGGCGCTATTGTCATCGACCACGCTGTCGCTCGTCGTCGCGCTAACTTATCTCGGCGTGAGCAGGGGACAGATGGCGCCAGGGACGGCCACCGCGCTTGTGGGCGCCGCGATGATGACCGTCACAGTGTTCCCGACAGTGGCCTTTTGGCTTCGTGGAGCGCAGCAGCAATCTCGCCCCGAGAGCGGCATATCGCTTGCCGCTCACGCCGTCGCCGATTGGTTCTCTACGCAGGCGTCTCGCGGGTTCGCCAAGCTTCCCCCTCAATGGCGCGAGGCCATCCAGATTTTCGAGCGGCGCGTCTTCGCCCTCTTCGCCCGTTTGGATAATTAGAATCATACGACATCCGCTTTAACGGCTCGGTTGTCATTCCCGACGCGCGCAACGCGCGCGATCGGGAATCCAGAGCAAAACCAGCGTTCTTGGATTGGCTCTGGATTCCCGGTCAGGCCTTCGGCCTGCCGGGAATGACACGGTCGAAGCGAACGGACCATGCGGAATTCGTATCATGCGACATCCGTCCGATCGCTTCGTGCGAGCCGGAGGCTCGCGGTCCCGGGTGATCTGGACCGCGAGCCTCCGGCTCGCTTGTTCTGAGAACGGATCAACCGGATCGACGCTGTCGAACGGTTCGGCCGGAATCCGTATCAGCCGAGTAGGCCCCCCCGCGTGGGCGCGAGCGGGTTATCGATGAGCGCCTGAGCGTCTGGGCGATCAGGCGCGGGGTGATTGACGAGCGCGCCGTAGAGTCCCTGCACGAAGCTTTCGTCGAGATCCTTGACGATGAAGACGATGCGCGTGCGCCTGTCCGCATCAGGCCAAGCGTCGAGCCGATGTGGCGGGTGAAAGACATGCTGCACGCCATGGATCGCGACGGGCCGCGACGGATCGTCAGCGAGCGCGACGATTCCCTTCACGCGCAACATGCGCGGCCCATGCGTGTGGCGCAGAAGATCAATGAAGATATCGAAGGAGGCAGGGGTCAGCGGCGTCTCGGCGGAAAAGCAGAAGGCGCGAATATGCGCGTCATGCCGGTTAACGTCGTGGCTGTGATGCGCATGAGCTCGATCATGAGGCGCGTGGTCGTGATCATGATCGGCGTGGCCATGCGCTTGCGCGGCTTCGACCGCTTCGGCGTTGAGCCATTCCTTCACGCGCGGCGTCTTTGTCGCAGGATCATAGAGACCGCAGTTGATCAGCGCCTCCGGCGTCGCTTCGCCCTTGGCCGCGTCGAGCTGCTGCGCGCCAGGATTAAGTCGCGTAAGCCGCGTCTTCAGGGCGTCGAGCCGCTCTGCACCCTGCGGCAGATCCGTTTTGGTCAGGACAAGCCGGTCCGCGACCGCGGCCTGTTTGACGGCCTCTTCATGCGCGTCGAGCGTCGCCTCGCCGTTGGCCGCGTCGATGAGCGTCACGACGCCATCGAGGCGATAGCGCATCATCAGATAGGGGTGATACATGATCGCGTGCAGGATCGGGGCCGGATCGGCGAGGCCGGTCGTCTCCAGCACGACGCGCTTGAACGGCTTGATCCTGCCATTGTCGAGACGCTTCAGCAGGTCTTCAAGCGTATTCACCAGATCGCCGCGGATCGTGCAGCACACGCAGCCCGAACTCATCAGCACCATGTCGCCGTCGATTTTCTCGATGAAGAGATGATCGAGGCCGATCTCGCCGAATTCATTGATGAGGACGAGCGTATCGGCGAGCGCCGACGAGGCGAGCAGTCGGTTTAGCAGCGTCGTCTTGCCGGCGCCGAGAAAGCCAGTGACGACGGTGAGCGGAATCGGCGGCGGCGCCGGCCGCGCCGTGCGACTGGCGGCGGCATTGGTGAAATCATTCATTCAGACGGAACTCACGCCGGAGCAGAAGAGATTTCCTGCTCGCGGAAGGCTCGTATTTTCGCTGAAAACGACGCGCCTTTCCAGAACGAATGAGCCCTCGCGCCCTTAGCTCTTGCCCTGTTCTGGCGCGGCGCGCGTTTTCGGCGCGACGGCCCGCTTCTGAACTTCGGCGGGAGGCGCGGCTGTTTTCGGCTTGGCCGCGTGTTTCGTCGCCTTAGGCTTTACAGCCGGCTCAGCTTCGATCACTTGGACCTTGGCCTCTTCCGCCTTTGCCGCGCGCGCGGCCTTCACGGCCTTCGCGTGCTTGGCGGCGCGGGCGCGGCGTAGCGACACCGCATCCGGGGCAGGTTTGCTGATCGGCGAAGCATCCGCGTCGCCTGGCTCCGATTGCGACGCATAGGCGGCCAGATCGTCCTGTTCCCCCACGGGAGCGCCCGGCGCGCGCGTGCGCGCCACTGGCCCGATATAGCCTGGCGCGCGGCCGACATAGACGGAAACGGCCTCATAGCGCGGGCGCGGCAGCCGCGCGACTTCCTTGGCGTTCATATGCGGCTGCTGTTGAGCGCCGCTCATGGTGTCGAGTAGCGGGATGCCTGTCGCCGAGCCGACCGGCGCGGACGCCTCTTCGATCTCCGCCAGGAATTGGGCCGCCGCAGGTCCCCGGTGGTGACAGACCGCCTCGCGCATGTCAGGCGCCGCAGTGGGGCCAGTATTCGGCAGCGAGGACAGGGACGCGAGAGCCGCGCCGCTCTGAAAGCCGCGGTCAAGCAGAGCCGCCGTCTTCGCGGTGCGCAGCATGGGATTGGGCGCCCCAAGGACGACGGCGATCAGCCGCCGGCCGCCGCGGGTAGCGGAGGCGACGAGATTGAACCCAGCGGGGCAGGTGAAGCCGGTCTTCATCCCGTCAGCGCCGGGATACCGGCCAAGCATCTGGTTGTGTGTGGGAATGATCTGCCTGCCGAGCTGCATCGCGCCGATGTTGAACAGATTAGCGTGCTCGGGAAATTGAACGTAAAGCGCGCGGCCGAGAATGGCGAGATCGCGCGCCGAAGTGACTTGCCGGTCATCAGGAAGACCGTTCGGATTGACCCAAACCGACTGCGTCATGCCGAGAGAAGCGGAGGCGCGGTTCATTTCATCGGCGAAGGCTTCGATCGAGCCGGAGACGCCTTCGGCGATAGCGGCGGCGATGTCATTCGCTGATTTCACCATCAGCATGACGAGCGCATTGTGCAGGGTCACTTCCGAGCCCGGCCTGAAACCCATCTTGGAAGGCGCCATGCGGCAGGCGCGCGGCGACATCATCACCGGCGTGTCGAGCGAGATGCGGCCTTGGCGCACTGCATCAAGCGCCACATAAGCCGTCATCAGCTTTGTCAGAGAGGCGGGATACCAGGAGGCGGTCGCCTGATCATGCGAGAGCACGGCCCCCGACGCCACATCAACGACGATCGATGGCGCCGCTCGGGCGGGCGCCAATGCGCCGAAAACGATCAACAATGCGCTGCTTGCGGCAATGAAAGTCGATTTCGAGAAGGTCATCCGCCTAGCCCCGTCACCCGGCGCTCAAGCGCGCGGGATCAAATGAAAACGCCGCTTATTATAATAGCGCCGAGGCGCTCATCCGAAATAGGCGTGGATTTGGGCGATTCGGGGGCGGCGATTTGCGAACTGTTAACCATAACCTCCAAAAGAAGCGCGGACGCGGCCGCTAGCGCTGAACAGAATTCCGGCGCGCGAGCTCCGGCTCGACAAGCTGATATCTGATCAGGAACTTCAGCGCGCGGCTCCATGACTCGTCGGTTTCCCCGCGCAGGTCCGTTTGCGAGACATGCGCCAGTTGCCCGGTGCGCGCGTCGCGAATGCGCATTTCGAGATATTGCTCCATCACGCTGATCTTCCGAAAGAAGCAGACGAAGGACAAGTCAGCGCCAAGCGCGCGGGCGATATCGGCGTCACAGCCGTTGCATTTGCGCAGCCAATGGTCCTTGACCCGCTGGTCGGTCGCGACGCTTCCGTCGACGATTTCGAACAGCCCGGACTGGGTCAGAAGTTCGCGCGCGAGCGCGGTCATTTTTTGAAGGCGCGCGGTCTCTTCTGGGCTTTCGCCGGCGATCGGTCCGCCGGCGGTGAAATCGTCGAGTTCGATGTCGAACACGGCAAGTTTCATTGGCGCGGAAGATTGCGCGTGAGCGTTCGCGATAAGCCCGATCGCGCCCGCTAGGAGCGCCAATATTAGGACGAGGACGCATTTCTTATTTGTCATCGCAAAGCTCGGCTCCGCTTTACACATTATACATTCTGCGCGGCCTCTTCGAGTTGCGAAATGCACGCGCCCCAGCCGTCGTAAAATCCCAGCTCTTCGTGCCGCCGGCGCTCGGCGTCGTCCTTATGCATGACGCGCGCGATATATCGCGTGCCCGAGCCTTCGTCGGCCATTGTCAGGATCGCGGTAAACGCGAGCCAGGGCGACGCAGGGCGCCAGCCCCCGACCAGCATTGAGGTGATGACGATACGCTCCTGCGGCGCAATATCGAGAAAGCATCCGGGGTTGTCGCTTTCTCCTCCATCGGGCCCGCTCATAAAGGTGTGGAAGGCGCCGCCTGGATAAAAGTCGAAGGCGCGAACTTCCGTTTTCCAGGGCCGCGGACACCACCATTCCTTCAGGATCGCCGGATCAGCCCAGGCCTTCCAGACGCGCGCGCGAGGGACATTCAGGAAGCGTGAAATTTCAAGATCGAGGCTTTGATCGTTCATCCTGCTCCTCGTTTTTCTCCAAGAATGCGTCCAGGCGATCGAAACGCGCTTCCCATTCCGCACGTCGCCGCGCGAGCCACGCCTGCACGGCGTCAAACCGTTTCGGCTGAATGCGGCAGGTGCGCACGCGCCCGACCTTTCGGCTCGTGACAAGCCCGCTCTGCTCCAGAGTCTGCAAATGCTGCATGACCGCCGGAAGCGATATTTTCAGCGGTCTCGCCAGTTCGCTGACATTCGCCGGCCCGCGCGCGAGGCGCTCGATCATGGCGCGCCGCGTCGGATCGGCGAGCGCGGAGAACATGAGATCGAGGTTCGCCGAACGCTTAGGCATTTGCTTAACTATCATCGCGCGGCGGCGAGGGCAATGAAAACTTCATAAATCGCTTAAGTTTTTTTTGCCGCGATGTTTGTAGGAACAGCTCGGATGTCATTCCCGACGCTCGCGAAGCGCGTGATCAGGCAACTGTGCTTTGTAAACGCAGCCCTACGGTCGTCATTGCGAGGAGCGCAGCGACGAAGCAATCCAGAGGCCGGCTTATGATTCTGGATTGCTTCGCTTCGCTCGCAATGACCACTCGCATTGCCGGGAATGGTGCGGGCCAAGCGAAGGATCAACGGGGATCTGTATCAGCCGCCGCGCGCAATGAGACGCTTTTCCCATTCGAGCGCCTGACGGACGATCTCGTCGAGGTTGTCATATTGCGGCGTCCAGCCGAGGGCCTGACGGATTCTCTCATTGGCGGCGACGATCGCGGCGGGATCGCCCAGCCTGCGTGGCGCGATTTCAATGTCGAAATCGACGCCCGAAACGCGCTTCACCGATTCGATGACTTCGAGAACGGAAAAGCCGCGCTCATAACCGCAATTGGCGGTGAGATTGGCGCCGCCCTCGCGCAAATAGCGCAAAGCGTCGAGATGGGCGCGCGAAAGATCGGTGACCTGAATATAGTCGCGCACGCATGTGCCGTCCGGCGTCGGGTAATCGTCGCCGAAAACTTGCAGTTTCGGGCGCAGGCCGAGCGCCGTCTGCACGGCGACCTTGATGAGATGGGTGGCGTTTGGCGTCGACTGTCCTGAGCGTCCCTTCGGATCGGCGCCGGCGACGTTGAAATAGCGCAGGACGACATAGGAGAGCCCATGCGCGCGCGCGGTGTCCTCCAACATCCATTCCACCATGAGTTTCGATCGCCCATAAGGCGAAACCGGCTTTAGCGGCTCGTCCTCGGTCACCGGATTGTGCAGGGGATCGCCATAGACGGCGGCAGTCGAAGAAAAGATGAAGCGCTTGATTCCGCGCGCGACCGACGTCGCGAGCAGCGTGCGCGCTTTCGCCGTATTGTTGAGATAATAGCCCAACGGATCGGCGACGGAGTCGGGAACGACGATCTTGGCGGCGAAGTGAATGATTTCGTCAACGGCATAACGTTCGATCAAACCCGTGATGAGGTCTGCATCGCCGAAATCGCCGACGACGAGCGGCGCGCCGTCTGGAACCGACCAACGGAAGCCGGTCGAAAGATCATCGAGCACCACGGGCGGAGGTTCGCCGGCGTCGAGCAGTTCGAGAACCGTATGACTGCCGATATAGCCCGCGCCGCCCGTCACCAGAACCGTCATGCCGCAACCTTCCTCTCATTTCTTCCGCCTAAATTAGCGCCGCAACGCCCCGGCGAGTCGCTTCCGCAATGATTTGCCGCTATCACCCCGTCGCCGTCCCAACTCTCACCAGGCTTTTCCATGAGCAAACGCATTCGCAAGGCCGTTTTCCCCGTCGCTGGCCTCGGCACGCGCTTCCTGCCCGCCACCAAGGCCGTGCCGAAGGAGATGCTGACCGTCGTTGATCGGCCGGTCGTACAGCATGTCGTCGATGAGGCGCGCGAGGCCGGAATAGAACATTTCGTTTTCGTCACGGGGAGAGGCAAGGGCGCCATCGAAGATCACTTTGACATGGCCTATGAACTTGAGGACATGCTGCGCCGCCGCAACAAGTCGAAGGAATATGAAGCTTTGATGTCGGACCTGCCAGCCGCCGGCGCGACGAGCTTCACGCGCCAGCAGGCGCCGCTTGGGCTCGGCCACGCTGTTTGGTGCGCGCGCGACATCATCGGCGACGAGCCTTTCGCGGTGCTGCTCCCTGATATGATCACGCTTCCGGCGAAGGGCAAAACCTCGCGCTGTCTTGCAGAGGCGGTCGCGGCTTACGAAAAACACGGCGGCAATATCATCGCCGTCGAGGAAGTAAAGCCGGAAGAGACGCATCAGTATGGGATCGTGGCGCGCGGCAAGGATTACGGCGCGACCTTCGAAATCACCGGCATGGTGGAGAAACCGCCGCAGGGCACGGCGCCCAGCAATTTTATCATTTCGGGACGCTATATTTTGGAGCCGGAGATTTTCGCGTCGCTCGCCAAACATGAGACGGGCGCCGGCGGCGAAATTCAACTTACGGACGCCATGATCGATCTTGCGAAGACGCGGCCCTTCCATGGCGTGCGCTTCGACGGACGCACCTATGACACGGGCTCGAAGCTTGGATTTCTCGTGGCCAATATCGCTTTCGGCCTCGCGCGGCCCGATGTCGCCGGCGCTCTGCGCGCCGAGCTGAAAAAGCTGCTCGACTAAGCGTATATGCTGAAAAGACAGAGGCTTGCGCATGTCGCTCGTCGAACTGTCGCCCCAGTCCGGGGCGCCAGTTTGACGTTGGCGCGCGCGCGTCATTAAACCTTTAGAAGGGCTTTCCAGATCGGCGCGCGGCCGCGCGTGATTGAAATCAAGCGAGGGATTGAACGCTGATGCCGCAACAAGGCGCCGCACGCAGAATCGTCATTACTGGAATGGGCGCGGTGTCGGCGGCCGGCGTCGGCGCGGCGGCGCTGTGGCGCGCGGCGCGCGATGGCGTGTCCTGCGTGCGGCCGGTGAAATTGCCGCGCCCGTTCACCGGGCGAATCGGAATCGCCGCGCAGGTCCCGGATTTTGATCCTGCGGCCTATCTCGAAGCGGAACTGCTTCCCTACTGCGATCCCTTTACTCAGTTCTCCATCGTCGCCGCCGACGAGGCGCTGGCGCAGGCTGGGTTCGCGGGAAAAGAGGTCGGCGGGCCGCGAACGGCGGTGATTATCGGCACCGGCATCGGCGGCGCTACGACCATCGATAACAACGCCTATCAGGAATATAAGATCGAGACCCGGCCGGACACGCTGACCGTGCCGCGTCTCATACCGAGCGCCGCGCCGACGACTCTCGGCATGCGCTATGGCGCGAAGGGTCCGACTTTCGCGCTCGCCTCGGCTTGCTCCTCCGCGACTCAGGCCATCGGCGAAGCCTTCGAGATGTTGCGCGCTGGCCGCGCCGATCGGGCGATCGCCGGCGGCGCCGAAGCCTGCGTGACCAATGGCGCCATTCGCTCATGGGAAGCGCTGCGCGTTCTCACGCCTGACCTTTGCCGTCCGTTCTCGCAAAAGCGCAACGGCATGACTCTCGGCGAAGGCGCCGCGGTCTTTATTCTCGAGACGCTGGAAAGGGCGCAGGCGCGCGGCGCAACGCCGCTCTGCGAACTCGCCGGGTATGGCACGACGAGCGACGCTTTCGATCCGCTGCGCGCCGATGTCGAAGGCCCATCCCGCTGCATGCGGCTCGCGCTTGAAAGCGCCGGACTCGAGCCGGGAGACATCGACTATCTCAACGCCCACGGCACGGCGACCTACGCCAACGACATCACCGAATCGCAGGCCATGCGGGCCGTCTTTGGCGATAAACCGCCGCCGGTTTCCTCCACGAAGCCCGTGCATGGCCACGCGCTCGGCGCAAGCGGCGGGCTCGAACTTTCGATCGTCATCAGCGCGCTTGGGGAGCAGGTTGCGCCGCCGACGATCAATTTTCTTGAAGCAGACCCCAAATGCGAGGTTGACGCCATTCCTAATGTCGCGCGCAAAATGCCGATCCGCGTCGCGCTGTCGAACTCCTTCGCCTTCGGGGGCATCAACGCGACGCTTGTCGTTCGCGCGATTTGAGAGCTCATTTGATCGAACCGCCTGGATGTCATTCCCGACGTTTCGCATCAGCGAAGCGATCGGGAATCCAGAGCGACATCCGCGACGTTTATTGCGACTCTGGATTCCCGGTCAGGCCTTCGGCCTGCCGGGAATGACGCGTCAGGCAAATCGCCAAGTCGGATGCCGCGCAACGCGTCACGCTTCCCGCAATTCCTTGTTCAATCCGTCCACGCCGTCCGAAATCGCTGAGTGGATGAGCGCTACGACTTCGTCCCGATGCTCGGCGTCGACGTCGAAGCGCACCGTCCAGGACAGGACGCTGCGCGCTTCGCCATCGTCGTGAATCTCGACGACGCCTGCATAGTCTTTCACCGGAAAGGGATGATGCGGGCGTTCGTAGCGCAGTCGTCGCGCGCCGGCGTCGATCTCCACGATGCGGTCGCGCATTTCTTCGCTGGTCGTCAGCTTCATAATGCGCAGGGCGCCGACGCCCGCGCCTTCCACGCTGCAGTCGGAGATGATCGGAAACCAGCGATCGAGTCCGCCAATTCCGGCAATCGCCGCCCAGGCGCGCTCGGCGGAGGCGTCAAGCCGCTTCGTTATATTGACCGTCGCTTTCATTTCACTTGCTCAGCTCTCGCGCTTTCCGCAATCTGTCGCGCCAGATATTGTTCGGCGCGCCGCCAGGCTTCGTCGTCGTCGCCGCGAAAGGTGAGGTGGCGGTCGTCGATCAGGAGATTCCTCTCCACATCCACGATTTGCGCCTGCGCCAATTGCACGAGCGTGCTGATCTTATGCACGCCGCCGTAAAGGACGAACCGCGCGCCCGCCTTTTTCGCCGCCTCGAAAAGCGCCTGCGGCGTCATGCGTCCCGCCGAGCAGGGAACGGGACCGCAATCGAGCGTCACCACCCTGTAAGCGCCGCCGGCGCCAAGGTCCTGGCGCAGCGCCGCGCCGAATGCGCGCAGCCGCGCTTCATGCTGGTCCTTCTGGTCTCTTTCCTCGCCGGAGGTGTCGACATAGTCGAAATCGAGGACGGCGATCGTCGCCGGCGCGGCGGCCTGGGCCCATGCGCCGGCAAGCGTCGCGGCGATGAGCGTCATTGCGGCGATCACGGGCGTCCGCGCATGCGCGTACAGCATGTGCGATTCCTTTCCTGCGTGGGGAGTCCTCAATTTGAAACGGGCCAGAAGGCCGCGGTGAGCAGCGCCAGCGCGATCCAGAAGCCGATCTCCAGCGTCTCGATAATCGGCTGCACGCGCTGGACCGCGCCGACGATATGCACGACGATCATCGTTCCCCAGACCATCGCCATGAATTCGAATGTCGGCGTTAAGGCTTCTCCGGTCAATGCGGCGCGGAGCATGAAGAAATTCAAGATGAGCGCGAAGGCGCCGAGACAGCGGCCGAAATAGATCGTGAGATCGCGCTCCAACGGAATTGTCCAGCCGACGAGTCGCGCCCAGAAGAGTGGCGCGAAGGCGATCGGTATCGAGAAAAGAATGAGGGTCAAAGCGCCGAGCGCGAGCAGGAATATTTGCGCATGAGGCGCGAGAGAGCCGATCATAATCCGCCTCCTTCCAAAGATCAGTCGCGCCGAGGTTAGGCGCCGGAGGGCGGAGAACTTGCCATTTCGCGCCAGCGGTGGAAGTTTCGCGCGAGACGCATTTTCTGTTGGAACAGGGGAGGTTCGTGGCCGCTCTCGGCTTCACTAAGGCGCGTTCGATGGGGCCCGTCGCGGAAGCGGTCGAGCGCGCCGGCGGCTCGGTCGCGCGTGTCTTCCGCAAGGCCGAACTGCCCCTGCGCCTCATCGAGGAGCCTGAACAGCTCATCCTGTTGAGAGACCAACTCGTGCTCGTCGAGCACGCGGCGCGCGAATTGGACGACCACGCGCTGCCACTGCGCCTCTCCACGCAGGCGGGGATGGAAGGGCTCGGACTCTTCGGCAGACGCGTGCGAACGGCGCCGACGCTCGAAAACGCCATAGAGCGCTGCAACTTCGGCATTCAATCGATGTTGCAGTCGATGACGCGCATGGATCTTAAGCAGACCGAAGGAAGCGCGGCGCGCCTCGCGGCCTGGACATATGAAATATTGGATGAAGCGCCCGTCGGGCGGCAGAAGAACGAATTGCTCGCCTTCGGCTATATGATTTCGACGCTCAAGCATTTTGGCGCCGGTGCGCCGCTGCGGGTCACGCTGCCGCGAAAGCCGCCGGAGCGCACGGCGCTTGAAGACCTTTTAGGCTGCGAGATTGCGACCGGGGAAAAAGCCGCGCTGGTTTTTCGTGCAGAATGCTTGTGCAACCCCAATCCGGCAGGTGTCGATCCTGACGACGCGCGTATCGACGACATGCCGTCGCCGACCGACTTTTCTGCCGCTGTCGAGCGCCTCGTAGAGCTCGCCTTGTTGGAGCGACGTCCAACGATCGACGCCGTGCGCCGACGTTTGGCGCTTTCGGCGCGCAGCTTGCAACGCCGGCTCGCTGAGGAGGGCGAGAGCTTCGACGCGATTCGCCGCCGCGTCGTTCTCGGGAAGGCGCGAACCCGCTTGAGCGACGGCGCGACGCCGATCACGCAGATCGCCTATGAACTCGGCTATTCCGACGCCGCGCATTTTTCGCGCGCTTTCGCCGCCTGGACCGGCGAGAGCCCACGCGCCTGGCGGCGCGCCGCATTGGCGCGAGCATGTGAAGCAGGCTTGCCGCCCCTGGGACGACGCCCTTAGTAGGAAGGGGTTTTTACGGATAACGTCTGCAAATTATGGCCGAAAGCGACGACGATCAGCAAAAGGGCGCCCCAAAAGGGGCGGATTTTGACCCGAAGTTTAAAGGCGGGCCGAAAAAGAGGGCCGCGCTTGCCGCCGCCTTGCGCGCCAATCTCGCCCGTCGCAAGCAGCGCGAACGCGCGCTAAATGGCCAGACGCCAGCCAAAAGCGGCGGAGATTCGAAAACCGACAGCGAGGGGTGATGGACAAGATCAAGATCGTCGGCGGAAGCCGGCTCAATGGCGTGATCCCCATCTCGGGCGCGAAGAACGCCGCCTTGCCGCTGATGATCGCTTCGCTCTTGACGCGCGAGACTTTGACGCTCGCCAACATGCCGCTTCTCGCCGATGTGACGCTGCTCGAACGCATCCTCGGCAATCATGGCGTCGATTACGCTATCGCGGGCAAACGCGCCGGCGATTCCGTCGATGCGGGCCGCACCGTTCAGCTTACCGCGCGCGAGATCGTCGACACCACCGCGCCTTATGAACTGGTTTCGCGCATGCGCGCGAGCTTCTGGGTGCTGGCGCCGCTTCTCGCCCGAATGGGCGAGGCGCGCGTATCGCTTCCCGGCGGCTGCGCGATCGGCACGCGCCCGGTCGATCTTCTTCTCATGGCGCTCGAAAAACTTGGCGCGAAGATCGACATCGAGAATGGCTACGTCGTCGCCACGGCGAAGAAAGGACTTGTCGGCGCCGAGATTGACTTTCCGAAGGTCACGGTCGGAGGCACGCATACGGCGCTGATGGCGGCGTCGCTCGCCCGAGGAACCACCGTGTTGCACAACGCCGCGCGCGAGCCGGAAGTCGTCGATCTCGCCGACTGCCTCGTGAAAATGGGCGCGCGCATTAAAGGCGCGGGCCAATCGACGATCGAGATCGAAGGCGTCGGCTCGCTCTATAGCGCAAGACACGCCGTCATGCCTGATCGGATCGAAACCGGCACTTACGCCATGGCGGTGGCGATGACGGGCGGCGACGTTCTTCTCGCCGGCGCGCGCGCTGATCTTCTGCAGGCGGCGCTCGATGTGCTCGAAGAGACCGGCGTTAGCGTGAGTGAAACGAATGAAGGACTGCGCATCGCGCGCAATGGCGCGGGCATCTCATCCGTCGATGTCACGACCGCGCCATTCCCGGCCTTTCCAACCGATCTGCAAGCGCAGTTCATGGCGTTGATGACGCGCGCCAAGGGCGTGTCCCGCATTACCGAAACGGTTTTCGAAAATCGCTTCATGCATGTGCAGGAGCTGGCGCGGTTCGGCGCGCATATCAAGCTTGAAGGCGACACCGCGATCGTGACGGGGTCGGATTATCTTGAAGGCGCGCCGGTGATGGCGACAGATCTGCGCGCGTCAGTGTCGCTCGTCATCGCGGGGCTCGCCGCGCGCGGCGAGACGACGATCAACCGCGTCTATCATCTCGATCGCGGTTTCGAGCGGCTGGAGAAGAAATTGCGCGGCTGCGGCGCGGAAATCGAGCGCATCAGCGGACAGGGGTGAGAGCGATCTTAACCAAGGACTGACGAGGCGCAGCCTTTCGTTAGGCGCCTCGGACTCAATCGATTCTCTTAAAATTCAGTTTGCTTCTGTCCGGCGGCGAGCGGGGGGTTGCGATGCGCCAGAGAACATCGTCGCGATCCACTGAGTTGACGGAAACTGCGCGCAGAGCGTGAGAAAGGCGATCGCCAGCGGGACCCCAATGAAGGCTCCTGGAAGACCCCATAAAAAGGTCCAGAGAACGACTGCAAATACGACAACGGATGGTGAAACCGCCAAGGCCGAACCCGAAATGAGCGGCTCGAGATAGCTGCCAATGACAAATTGAATCACGGCGAGAGCAAAGAACACGAGCATCGCGGTTTGCCAGGAATCGAATTGAACAAGAGCAAACAACGCTGGAAAAACAGTAACGATCAATGACCCGATATAGGGTAGATAGTTAAGCGCGAATGCGAGGATCGCCCAGGCGGCGGCAAGCTCAAGTCTCATAAGCAGAGCAAAACCGCCGACAGCGACGCCCGTCGCGATGCTCGCGATTGTGCGCACAATCATATATTTGCGGAATTTCCTCCCAATCGACTGACTTGCCGTCAACAAACGACGACTTGTTTCTTGGTCTTTTAATTTCTTAATGTGATCTTGAAAATCTTCTGTTTCGACAAGGCCCATAATCAAGAATATGAAAACCAGAAGAGAGAAGCCGACAAGAACATTGACCCTTGACGCGACTGTTTTTAGAAAGCCGACCAACCACGCGGCGTCGAAATTTTCCGTCACATGCGACATCACGAATATGTCGTGATCTTCCAGCCACGTCGTGGAGTTCCGGAATGTCTCCCCGATCTTCAAGAGATTCCGACGAATCCAGTCGGCGATCTCGCCGCCTCCCCATACAACCATCGAAGTCAGCGCGATAACGACGCCAAGCGTCACGACAATCGTGATCAGTAGCGCCAAAGCTTTTGGCATTCGGAACTGGAGCGCTTTCTGCAGCGGCCATATCAATGCGATTATGAATATCGCAAAAACCACCGGCTCGATGACAACCTGGGCCACGGATGAGGCCGCGAGCACAACGAACGTTATGACGAGCGCCGCCATGATGGTCACGACTTGGTTGTCCATCTTGCACCCGTTGATTTCCGGTCGCTATCTAGCTGTAATTCTAGTGCTGCATTGAAAACCATCTACTGTGCGCGGGTGAGAGGCCATTATCGCGGAGTGTCATTCCCGACGCGCGTTATGGCGCGCGATCGGGAATCCAGCAAAACCCGTCGACGGGATGACGCACCCCTGGATTCCCGATCAGGCCTTCGGCGCGTCGGCAATGACCTGCCGATAGCGTTGCTTCACTCCACGATAATCTTCACCGCGCGCGACGCGATCGGGGCGAGCGCGAGCCGCGCCTGAATGCGATGCGCGCCGGGCGTCATCGGCCAAAACACGGTTTCATCCGCCTGAGCTGTGGCGAAAGGCTCGCCGTCGATCGTCCAGACGATCTGCGTGTCTGCGCCAGTCGGCGCGAGCTTCAACGCCAGTCTGTTGAAGCGCTCGGGCTGCTCGGGGTTTCGCCAGATATGCGTGTTGTGTTCCGGCGTCGCAATCACGAGCGGCGCGACGCCCCGATCTTGGGGCGGCCCGAATTCGACGTCTGACGCGCTTGTCGGAGCCTGACGCGTGGTCAATTCGTCAGAATGAGGCTTCGCATTACGGGTCTCAGTATTTCCCGCTTCCGACGGCTTCACCCATTCGCGTAGCGTCTGCGTGCAGTCGTCGCCGTCGCCGACACGGCAAAGGTCGATGGCGACGCGGCATGGCGGCGGCGCAAATGTTTCCGGCGCGATGTCTCCCGGCGTTGCGTCATGCAGCTTCGCCAGCACGGCGTGAGCAAGCCGCGCCGCCGATGAGACGCCTGTCATCGCGCGCATCGCGCCGGCGTCCCCGCGCCCGATCCACACGCCGACAATGAATTTGTGCGAAAAGGCGACCGTCCAGGCGTCGCGATAGGCTTGCGACGTTCCGGTCTTCACGGCGACGGCGAAAGGATATTCGAGCGGTCCGTAGCGTGGAAAGGAGGGTAGCCGCGCCTGCGGGTCGGCAAGCATGGACGTGATCAGGCGCGCGCTGTCGACCGACAGCACGCGCCGCTGCGGACGCCGCGCTTCTCCGCGCGTGAACGCAAGCTCGCGCATAAGTCCGTCGTCAGCGAGCGCGGCATAGGCCCGCATCACATCCTCAAGCCTGGTTGGCAGCGCGCCGATCGCCATGGAAATTCCCAAACTCTCCGCCGGCGTTTCGAGATTGTGCAGACCGAGGTCGCGAAGGAAATTGAAATTTGCCTCAAGCCCGACGCGGCGCAGCAGATTCGTCGCCGGCACGTTGCGGGAATTGGCGAGCGCCTGACGCGGCGTCAGCGGCCCGAGATAGAGTCCGTCGGCGTTCGATACGCCCGACGCGCCTTCGGGAACGTCATTCAAAAGGTCCGTCGTCTTGAGAACGCCGCGCTCGAACGCCAGCGCATAGATGAAGGGCTTCAACGTCGAACCGGGCGAGCGCCGCACGCGCGTGAAATCGAAGGCGCCTGCCTGAGGATCGCGATAGTCGGACGAGCCGACGTCGGCAATGACGGCGTTCGTTCCGCGCTCAATGACCATGACCGCGACTTGCCGCGCGCCGCGGCTGCGAAAATTGGAAAGATAGCGGCGGCCGAGATGCAGGACCTCTCGTTCGACCGCCATATCGATCGTCGCATTGATGCGTCGGTCGCCGTCTGAGACGGGCCGCGCCAAACCCTCGTGCGCGAGCGCCTCGTAACGCAACGCGAGGTGCAGCGTCTCAGGACGGCGCTTGGCGTCGAGCGGCCGCATATGATCAAGCTCTGCGCGCGCCAGCGCCGCCTGCGCGGCGTCGAGGGCGCCTTCTTCCTCTAGTCGCGCGAGAGCGTATCGGGCGCGTGCGGCCGCCAATTTGAGGCCGCTTTCGCGCGTGATGTTCATGCGTCCAGGCGATTGCGGAATGGCGGCGAGCAGAGCGGCCTGCGCCCAGGAGAGATCTTCGACCGGTCTGTCGAAATAAAAACGCGCGGCATAGGCGACGCCATGTCCGTTAACCCCATAGGGCGCCAGCCGCAAATAGTAAGCGAGCGTCGCTTCGCGTCCCTGACGCGCGACGATTGCGAGCGCCGTCGCGGCCTGCATCAGCTTTTCGCCGAAGCTGCGAGGCCTCTCGCCCTGCATGCGCGCGACCTGCATGGCGATCGTCGAGGCGCCTTCGCGTCTGCCGCGCGAGGTCAGATTGCGCCAGGCGGCGCGCGCGAGCGCGCGAATGTCGACGCCGGGGTGAGCGTAAAAGCGGCGATCTTCGAGAGCGAGAGTCGCGTGCGCAATTTTTTGCGGGATAGTCTTCAGCGGCCAATAGCCGTAATCGACGCGCGCCGCATTCGTCGCGGGGTCAAGAATCCTTTCGCCGATCTGCGTCAGAAATGCGCCGTTGCGGTCGTAAACGATAGCGCTTGCGCGTGGAGAAACGAGTTCGGCGCGCGACAGCGCCTCATGCGAGAGCCAGGCGGCGCCTGCAAATAGCATTGCCACAAGGAGCGCTGTTGCAAAGCGCGCGAACCCTCTCCCTTTGGGAGAGGGTGGCTGCGGAGCAGCCGGGTGAGGGGTTACGACATGTGCTGTCATGCAGTTGCGTCGAACCTACAAAGATTGTTTCCCCTCACCCGACCCCGCTTCGCGGGGCCACCCTCTCCCATAGGGAGAGGGTCACGCGCGTAATTCGCGGGATGGGAGAGGGGTATTGCCTATTTCCCAATCTCCACCCTCGCCCCGGCGCTCGTCGCCCGAAGACCCCGCTTGTACATCGCCTCGACTAGGGCGGGCGGCTGCGTATAAGCGCCCGCCGTCTGCGCGCGCAGCCGAAAGGCGAAGCGGTAAGTTCCCTTCGGCAGCGAGTCGTAAGCGTAGAACACGCGGTCATCGCCGAAGGAGATCCAACTTGGCTGCAGCGTCGGCGCAATCGAAGGCTGCGCTTCTGCGGGCGCGGTGGCGATGTTGGGATTGAGCGGCTCATAGCCGGCGGCGAGCGGGATCGAGATCGCGATATGCGTGCGATCTTCGGGATTGACCATCTCCGCCGTCTCCTCGATGAGATCGCCTTGCTTCACCTGCAAAACGCCCTCGCGCAATTCGAGTTTCTCCGGCGCCTTACCGCTCTCGACGCGCCAGCTCTGTCGCGTGATCGTAAAGCCGTCGCTCGTCGGTTGAGCCTTGGCGCCGGGCTCCGCCGGCATATAGCTGGTCTCGATCATCGCGACGAGCGGCGCGTTGGAGCCATTGGCGATCTTCAGCGGCGCGTCGCTCTTCATTATATGGCGAACGACGGGATTATTGGCGTCGAGCGTCAAGGCGCGATCCTGTCCGCCATCATTGAAGGTCACGCCGATCGGCGCGACTGGCCGCCGCCAGCCCTCGGCCAGCGCTTCGATTGCCGCTGCGTCGGCGTTGGTCGTTCCCCAGCCGTCGCCTTCGCCAAGCCGCAGCAGCGCATCGCGCAGCGCATTGGCGCGCGGATCGCCTGAGGCGGCGAGCGCCGCGGCGCGCACCATCTCGGCGAGGTTACGCGTCTCGGAAGGCAGAATGATCGGCGAGGCGCTTTCAGCGGCCTGTCCCGCATAGACCTGCACGCCATTGCGGCTGGCGAATTTCACGCGGCTCCACATCGTATCAATGAGCGCAGCGAGCGCGCGCTGATCGACATTAGGGAGAAGCGCGGCTGCGGAGGCCATCTGCGCGACGCTGATATTGGGCAGGAAGTCGGCGCGACGCGCAAATTCAGCGACGTAGGATTCATCGAGCTTGCCGCCTTCGGCGAGCGCCGAAAGCGCTTCGACGCGTTCGCGCAATTCATCGCCTGAAAGCAGTCGCGGATAGTCGGAGCGCAACGACAATTTCAGAATATTGGCGAGACGATCAAGAAGCGTCTTGTCGATCGGCTCTCCAGCGCGCTCAGCGCGCGCAAGGAAGTCATAAGACCAGGCGGTCAGAGAGACAGTGCCGCGCGCGCGCGGCCAGAAGGCGACAAGCCCGTCGGCGTCGATCGACTGATCGATGATTTGCGCCGTCGATTTCACATTGGCTGAGACGCGATCCTCAAGCCCAGCCGCCGCGAGAATTGGCGCGAAGCTTTTCAGCGCAAGTCCGCCGCGCGCGAGCGACAGACGCTGTTCGGTGCAGCCGTACGGATATTCGACCAGCGCATTCAATCCGGCGACGAGCTTCACGAGCGAAGGATCGGCGGCGACGATCGTCTCGCGGGAGAAGCTGCCGGGCCGCGCCTGCTCGCCAGAGGCGGCGAGCGTCTTCGTTTCACCCGGCGCGATCTCGATCAGTTCGAAGCGTCGAATCGCTTCGCGATCCTCCTTCACCGGCAAGGCGATTTCGACCGCGTCTTTCGCATGGTCGGCGTCGCGTTCGATGCGGAAGCCGAGCGTCGTATCGCCAGTGAGTTGGGCCGACGCTGCGGCGCGCAGATCGATGCGCACGGGCTTGTTCTGCGTCCATTCAATCTTGCGGCTTGCTTCGCCCGAGAGCGTCAGCGCCGGCGCCGCGATCGACGCCTTGCCGGCGCCGCCAGGTCCTTCGACGATGCGCGCGACGAGGCCGATGTCGAAGGCGTCGCCCGGCCTGATAAATCGCGGCAGCGCCGGCTGCGCGACGAGCGCCTGACGGATCAGCATTTCGCCGCCGGCTGCGCCGAAACGGTCGGGCCCGCTCACCGCCTTGGCGCGTAGCTTGAAGACGGTGAGCGTATCGGGAAGCTGCACCTTGATTTTGGCGACGCCATCAGGGCCGATCTTCACGCTCGGCAGATAGATCGGCACCGGCGTGAAATTCTTGCGCACGGAAATATTGTTTTCCGCGCCCCATTCTTGCAGTTCGTCGCCGTCGCCGCCGGCGATCTCCTCAAGCGGAATGACGCCGAACGCCATATTGCGCGTATCGCGCGCGGCCATTTTCGTTTCGCGTTCGACGATGAAATCGGGCAGCGGATCGAGCGGGCGTTCCTTTGCAAGCGACAGCACCGCCTGATCGACCATCCAGAAGGTCGCTTCGCCGGAAAGCGGCTTGCCGGCGTCATCCGAAAGCCGCAGCGCGACCTCGATCGCTTCGCCCGGGCGCGCCTTCGTCGGATGTTCGAGCTTCACATTGACGATGTTCTTGACCGGCGTCACCTCGATCCATTTCGTCGCCGCGATGGTGACGGGTTTGCCCTGGTCGAAGGTCGCTGTCGGCTGCGGCGGCGCATCCTTCAGCCGTCCGCGCATGATCAGGAAGTGAACGGCGAGCTTCGGCGTCTGCTCTTTTTTCACTGGCAGCGCATAGCGGCCGAAGCCATTGGCGATGTCGACGAACTCATAGTCATAGACGCCGCTCGGCTGTTCAATGATGGCGAGCGCGCGCGCGTTCTGGAACGGCGACTGGATGATGAGCGTCGCGACCTCGCCGGGCGCGTATTTATCCTTGTCGGTCGTGATCGTGGCGGATTCGGCCGGCGGACGCGCGAAGGTGACGGGCGTATCGCCGCCGACAAAGAAGTCGACGCTCACCTGTTGCCGGCGCTTGAGCCTGTCATAGGCCTCAAGCTGCACGACATAGACGCCGGCCTCGCGCGTCGCCAATTCGATCTTCTGGGCCTCCTTGGCGCTCGTCACCTTGCGTTCGATCAGAACGTCGTCCTGCGCCTGCGTGACATATTTTGCAGCTCCCTGAGCGAAATCGGACGCCTGCAGAGTCGATATCCAGTTGCGCTTGATGAGTCGCAGCGTCATCTCCAGGCCGACGACCGCGTCGCCCTTGCCGTCTATGGCGATGAGCTCTGGCGTGACGACGCCAGGATGCTCGACATAGCGCGGCGTCTTCACGCCAAGCACGAAGGGCGGCAGCGCAATGACGTTCTGCACATTGCGCACTTCGACGCCGTCGTCGCCCGTCACCGTCGCTTCGATGGAGTAGCGGCGCGGCTGCGCCGTCGGCTCGATCGCGGTGTCGAAAGTCATGCGAGCGGCGCCGCCGGCGTCGGTGCGCTGATCGCGTTCGAGCACCGCGGTCGACTTGAACTTGCCCTCGCCCGAGAAGCGCGCATCGGTCGAAAAGAGAAAGCCTTCGCGTCCTGGCGGCGTGAAGACATGCGGAAATTGCGCCGCGCGCCATTTGACTGGACGGTCAGCCGCAAGCCCGCCGGCGAAATACCGAGCGAGGAGATCGACGTCGAAGGTTCCGTCCAGCGCAACGGTCTGCGGCGCATTGAGCGCCACTTCGAAGGTCGGCAGACGATAGGCTTCTTTCTTGAAGGTGAACTGGCCGCAGGAGATGTCTTGAGCTGGCTCGGCCGCTTCGCTCTCCGCCTCAGCGGCTTCATCCGTTTCGCTCTTCTGCGCCTCTGGCTTCTTGTCCTTCTTTGGCGCATCCGGTTCGAACCTTGCCGAATAGTCGCCCGTCGCCTGAGTTTGCGCGTCGAACTTGTGATAGAAGCCGCCGGCCGCGTCGAGCTTCACTGGTACGCGCCATTCCTGATTGCCTGGCCCTGTCACGACAAGAGTTCCGCCGGTCTTGGTTAGGTTCAGCGCGCCGCCGCGATAGCTGCGCACGAATCCTTTGATATGCGCGCTTTCCTCCGGCCGGTAGATCGGCCGCTCGGAGAAGAGATGGCAGAGCGTGCGCGGCTTTTCGGCGCGTGGCTGGTCAGCCTCGCTTGTCCAGGCAAGCCATTCCGATTCCGGCTTCGACCAGATTTCGCGTGAATATTCCGAGGGCGCGCTATTAGGGTCGATAACCAGCGTATCTAGCCCCTTGTTCACGACCACGCGCCGCGCTTCGGCCCCGCCGCGTTTATCGGGCGTCCAGGAGTAGAAGCCCGAGGCGTCGGTGGTTCCGTTCGCGAGCGTGACGAATTTTTCGTCCTTGATCCCTTCAACACGGATTTGCGCGCCGCTGACAGGCTGCGTCGTCGAGAGCGAGGTGACGGCAAACCGCACGCGGGTCGGTTCTTCGACAGCCGATAGCGAGAGATCGGTGATCTGCACGCGCAGCCAGCGGCGCTTGTCGTCATCGACGGCGCGCAGGCCGACGAGATAGGTTCCCGGCTGAGCGCGGCCGCTGATCTTGGCGAAGTCCTCCTTAAGATCGACGCCGAATTTCGCGTCAGGGCCGTTGCGGCGGATCGGAAGATCAACGAGCCGCGACACTGCGGGCGAGCCGAGCGATTTGATGCGCTGCTTGATCGCGTCCGCCTCGATGTTGGCGCTTTCGCTCCATGTCTTCGGCTCGTTGCCGGGCAGGGGCGGGGCGTCGGAATCGCTCGTCTCGACGCCATGCGTTGGGAAGGGGAAGAAATCGCGCGACAGCGGATCGATGGCGTGGATGCGGATGTCGGCGCGGTCATATCCCCGGCCGCGCGCCGGCAGCAGCTGCGGACCGAAGCGTTCCGCGACGCCATAGCCTGCATCCCACTGCAGCGCCGGCGCATCGCGCGTGAAGGCGAAGCGCTGCACGAAGGAGCTTGCAAGAGCGCGGCCTTGTGAGTCTTTCAACGCTCTTTCAGCGATCGAAAGCTCGTACACGCGATCCGACAGAAATTTCCCGACAATGCGCAGTCGTCTTCCGTCCGTCTCGACAGCAAGATCGTCGACAGGCGGCGTGATCCGTAGCGCCTCTCGCGCGCGCAAAATATCCAGCGTCTCGGGCGCCGCGTTGAAAGAGAGCGCGATCTGCCGCTTGCTCGCCGCGGAATAGGGCGGCGTAGCGACCTCGCCGCCTTCCTCTTCGCCGCTCTCCGGCGTTGGCGACATGAGATAGGACGCGCAGCGCAGCACATTATCGGCGCGATCGTCGCTCCAGCCGCGCCCGCAACTCGCCTCCGTGGCGGCGAAAGGCGGCGCGGTGCGCAACCTTAATTCATATGTCTGGTCGTCGAGTCCCGCTTCGTCGGAAAGCCGAAGACGCAGGAGTGCGACGCGGCCGTCGGCGATCCTCTCCCGGAAACGAATGACATAGGTCTGTTCCTCGGCGCGTTCGCCCCGCTCCAGCGCGCGGATCTCATAGGCCGAGGCGCTGAGCATTTGGCTGCCTTGCGGCGCAACGCCAGGCGAGGGACGAACTTCGATCGTGAGCAGCCGCGAGAGCGCGGCGACATCGATGGGTTCGGCGAAGGCGAGCGCGATCTGCGTCAGTTCGAGTTGCGGATCGGCGCCCTCGGCGGGATTGGTCGAGCGCGGCGTCGGCAGCAGCGCGACGAGCTTCGTTTCCGCTGAACCGAGTTTCACGTTTACGCGCGACAGAGGCTTCCAGGCGTCGGCGGGACGAAACTGCAAAGCGCGCGGACCGAGCCAGCGCCACTCGCCGGCGGGCTGCGGCGTCATCGTCACATATTTTTGCGGCGAGTCTTCCGCGCCGCCGTTCTTCGGTCCAGTGTCGCTCGCGAAGAAGACCGTCACCGGATCATAGGCGCGCAAAAATCTGTCGGGCGCGACGCGCGCGCCGTCGGCGCGTTGCGCATGGTCGAAGACAGGCGGCGCTTCCGCGCGCAGCGGCGTCGCTGCGGCGAGGAGCGTGCAAAGAGAGAGAAGCAGAAGTTTTTTCATCGCCGCGCCTTTCGAAATCATTGCGCTTTGCTTTTCTTCATGCCGGCCTTGTCGAGCAGCTCCGCGACGATCTCCGCCGGCGGCGCGTTCACGGGCGGAGACAGGCCGACGATCGCGACGCGGATCGTCGTCGCCGGAGCGTCGGCAGGCGTTCGCGCCTCAAGGAAATAGCGGCCGGGCGAAAGATTCATCGTCTGCGCGACGCCTTCGCCAAGCGTCTTGCCTTGCGCATCCAAGAGCCGCGCGCTGACGCGGTCAGGTTCGCCACGAACGCCGACGCCGATGTTACGGGCTTCCTTCACCTCGAACCCGAAGACAGCGCTCGCGCCGGGCGACACCGCCACTGCGTCGTTGACGCCTTCATGCACGTCGATGACGGGCTGGGTCGAGATATCGAGCATGCCGGAGAGCGTCCCGTCATAGGGCGCATAAATATCGAGCGTCGCTTCGCCGGGCGTCATGTAGCGATTGAGATCGACGCCATTCGCGAAGGCGAGGGTCTCGCGCCTGCCGTTTTGGGTAAAACTTACGATCGCCGGCGCGACGCCAGTCGCTTTCAACAGTGCGGGCTTATCGTTCTTGATCGCGAAACGCATCGCCGCGCCCTCCAGCGCCACGCGCTGTGGCGGATTGAGCGCGCGCGCCGCTGGCGTCGGCCAGGGGCTTGCTCCCGCGCGTTCGATCCAAAAGGCGACGAGCCCGGGTCCGTGATCGATAATCGCTTCGCCCGCGCCGTCGAGCGCGATGTTCCCGCCGCGGGCGATACGGCCATTGTTCGATATGACCGTCGCCTGCGCGCCGCTGACGATCAGCCTGTCGTTCTTCTGAGCGTCGAGCGGCAGCGAAATTTGTCCCGCCGCCGGGAAGAAACGCGTGAAGGCGCGCGTCGAGTCGAGGCGTCTGTTCTCGCCCGCCTCGCGCGCGATGCGCGCCGGCAGCGGCGCTTGCGTCAGATTGACGAGAAGCACGCGCGATTTGACGCCGTGCAGAATGCGCGACGTTGCTGCCCCGTCGTCGCCGAAGACGACGCGCGGCTCTGCAAAAGCGGCGAGTCCCCCTGCGAGGTCGAGCGCGAGCGGTCTCGAGGCTTCATCCATGTCGACAGGCTGCGCGCTCATTGGCGGGATAATTCCCGAAAACAGCGCGCCGCCTTTGATCGCCGGCCGCGCCTCAACGTCGATCGCGCCCAGCGCGACGCGCATCGGCGCGACGCCTTCCGCGTTCCAAAGCGCGAGCGGCGAATCGCCGGCGAGCGTCAGCGTCGCGCCAGGCGCGACGCCAATGCCGCGCCCACCGCCAAGCGCCGGCTGCGCAAAGGCGGACCGCGCGAGCCACAGTCGTTGCTTGCCGGCGGGCGGCGCGAGGGGAACAAGATGCGCGCGTTCGCCTTCTCCGATATCGAGCGAAATCTCGGCGCCCTTCCAGTCGAAGGCGGCGACGCCGATGCGCGCAGAACAATCCCCGCGGCTCATCAGCCACAAATCCTGCGCTTGCGGCGCAAGCGGTCCGGAGCGCGCCGGGCGCAATAAGCTCGCCGCTATCGAGCCGACGGCGACGTCATGCTGCGTCTCAAGGGTCACGAGCGAAGAGTCGGGCGCCGCGACTTTGGCGATGCAGACTCCGGCGACGCCCTCGACCGGATCGAGCGCGACGTCGCCGAGCTGGCGCGCGCGACGTTCGACCGCGCGCGCGGAAAGCGTAATCGGCGCGTCGCTTCCGCCGATCGCCCAAACGACGGCGCGCAGTTCGGCGTCGCCGGCTGCAGGCCAAGCGGCGACGGGGCTGCGCCCGCGCTCCACGCCGATCGCCCGCCATTTGCCATCGGCGTCGCGCCGCTCGATCGAGATTGCGGCGTCGCTTTCCGAGCGCGCCGCGATAAGCGCGAGACTTCCGGCGGGTGCAGGCGCAAGCGAAAGGATATGCGCGCCGGCGCCGTTCAGCGTCTTCTCGCCCGAAAACGCCAGCGGGCCGTCATTCTTCTCCTCAAGCAGCGACAGGCGAAGCTCGACGCCGCTTAGCGGCGCTTCTTCATTCGTCGCAGCCTCTTCTTCACTGGAGCTCTGCTCTTCACTAGAGACTTCTTCCGTCTGCTCACCCGCCGCTTCTTCAGTCGCCGCGGGCGCGCTCGGCTGAGCGCCAAGCGGCTCGAGCTCGAGCCGGTAATTTCCGGCGGGCAGCCGACGTGATAGTGCGACACTCCAATCGTCGGCGCGCGGCTGCAGACGCTCGATCACGTCGCCCTTGCCGTCTTTCAATACGCCGATGGTCTCGATTTCGCCGAAGCTTGAAAGATCGACGACGCTGTCCTTCGCCAGCGAGAAGTCGACGCGTGTCGGCGGTTCGACGGCGCGCGGCGCGCCGGGCTGCAACTCATGCGAGTCGAGCGAAATCTCATAGTCGAGACGGTCATCATGCGCGAGGCTTCGCGCCTCGACGCGGTAATCGTCTGACGTTAGTTTCGATTTGAACGGCCTCCCAGCCGCAACTTTCCCGATGCTTTCTTTCTCGCCTTTAAAAATCTCGCCAACCATTCCTTCGCCGATTGAAAGATTGATCTCGGCGTCGCCATGGAGCGCGAAGCGCCAAACGTCAGGCGCGCGCGGCGCGTCGCGCGCCTGCGGCTCGCGCCATTGCAGTCGTTGCGTTTCGCCAAAGGGCAGAGGATGTGGGCCGTGGCCTTCGAGCGACTTCGAGGGGACGACAGGCGTCAGCCGCGCGACCATACGCGCTTCGACGTCTCTCGGAATGACGACGAGCCGATAGACGCCTTTCTCGAATCGCCGCGTCAGGCGCTGCATCTCGCCCGGCGACGCAAGCGGCCAGCCATCGGCGTCCTCCAATCTCGCGCGCCATTTTTCCTTCAGGCCGAGAAGCTCGATGCGATATTCGCCGTCGCGCGTGATCTCGATCGGCACGATCGCGCCCTTGCCGGAATCGAGCGTTGCGCGCGCGATTCCCGCGTCGACGAGTTTCGCCGTCGGCGCGAGAATCGCAGGCGATACGGCAAGACCCAGATGGCCGGAAGACTCCTTCGCCGTTACGGCCGCCCGATAGGCGCCGGCGCGCAGAAAAGACGTTACGAGCGCGTTGTCGCCAGGGCCATTCGCTTCGCCTTCGCCAAGACGCGGCGAGACAGTCGCGCCGACGCGCAGCGCCGTCTTCATGCGCCCAAGCGTTTCGACCCGGTAGAGCCCGCCTTGCGCGACGTCGAAGCGCAGGCGCTTCGTTTCATCGCGCGCAAGATCGAAAAAAGCCGGACGGGCGACGGAAGCGGAAAGCGCCGTAGACGTGGGCTTGCCCGGCTCTTCTGGCTTCGCTGGCGTCGCTTCGGGAATAAAGATGAGCCCCAGCGCGCGCGCTTTTTCCGAGGCCGCGATCTTTATTGTCGCGAGACGCTGCTCATTCTCTTCCCTTTGATCGGCGATGGTCAGCGCGACATCGGCGTTATGCGAATCGCGCGCGATCGCCTTGCCGGTCTTGGGAAGCCGAACAGGCAGCGCAAGCTCCTTGCCGGCGTCCTGCCATATCGCTAATGGCGCCTTGTCGAGTTCGACAGGAAGCGCGACGACGCGCGGCCCCGTTAAGAGTTGCGGCGCGACATTCGTAAGGATCAGATAGGAGCCGTCCTTTTCGAGCGTCTGCGTCCCGAAAGAAATCGTTGGGCGCGAGGGCGCTGGAGCAGGCGCGGGCGCAGAGAGACCGGGAGGCCCGAGGGTCGCGTCGATGACGCCGCCGGAATCGCCTTTCGGCTCCAGCTCGAGAAAATAATAGCCCGCCTGAAGATCGTAGCGCGCGGAGTTTTTCCCGTCCGCGCGCGGCGCCGCCGCGCCAAGCGCCGGTTCGATTGTGGCGTCGACCTTGACGCCTTTTGCGTCGATTGCGACGAGCCCGTCGCGCGTCGCCTCGAAGAGGATCGACGTCGGCCCGAATAGATTGAATTTTCCCCGCCACGCCTTTCCAGCGCCGATGCGCGGCATATCCGAGGCGATCACCCGCGTCTTGCCATCGTTCTCGACGCGCGCGAAGAGCGCCGTCGCCGGCGCTTCATCGCCCCCATCTCCAGCAAGATCGACACTGACGAGATGCGGTCCTGACGCCTCAAACGTTTCACGATCCGATTGGCGCAAGCCGCGTAGCGTGAACGCCTGGCCCTCATAGCCGGAGACTTCAAGACGCGCGTTCGTCTTGCCGTCGGAAACCAGACGCACGTTTGCGGAGGGCGTGCGGCTGTTCTTCGAGATCGTCGCGATCTCTTTCGCTTCATTGCGCCGCGCTTCGAGTCGCGCGGGCGTTGTCTGCGTGAGGTCGAGACGGAAGGCGTCGTAGCTTGCCGGCGCATCGAAGCGCGCGGCGCCGAACGGGCCGATCACCCCCTCGGCGACGCCCGCTGCAAGCAACGCTGGCTCTTCAAGCCGCAGCATGAAGGGCTGCGCGGCGTCGCCTTGCGCCCAGACGAGTTTTTCGCCGCCGTAGGCGGTGACGACGTAACGCCCCGGCTCCAATGCGCCTTCGAGGCGCAGCCGGTTCATGGCGCGGCCAGGCTTCGTTTCGACCGTCTCCTGCTCGAAGGCGAGATCGACGAGTTCACCGTCGCTGCGCCAGACGCGCAGATCGGCGAGCGCGCGACCGATCGCCTCAAGACTTACGTGACCTTCCGCGCCGACGTCGAAGGCATAGGAGCGTTGCTGCAGATCCCCGAGTTCGCCGCTTTGAATGCGTCCCGGCGCGGGCGTCGGCTTCGATCCTTCTGCTTCGACGAAATTTTGCGCGGACAGCGCCGTCTTGCCGCGCGCGCCTTTCACGCCGAAGACACGCAGCTTATAGACGCCCTTATCGAGCAAGGCGTCGATGCGTCCGTCGCGCAGGCCGGGCGCGCCGCTTGAATCAAGCGGACCAGCGATCATATCGACGAGTTCGACTCGCGCGCCTGATGGACTTTTTGCGCGGATCGAATAGCGGCCCGGCGCGGGAACGGTCAGAAGACTCGCGCCGTCATGGTCCGCCGGCAGTTCGCTCGGCGCAAAACTGATTGAAGCTTGTTTCGCTCTTGTTTCGGCGACGGCGGTTTGCGTGGCGCGCCATAAGGGCTGCGCGAAATACGCCACGGACGCGGCGAGAAGAGAGAACGCGATCCGCCGCATGAGCGCACCGTACACCAGCCGGGGACTCGCCGGGAGGGGCGCATCGCCGCTGGCTGCAAGCATAGGCCGCGCGCCGCGCCTGAGTCGAGAGCGATGCGCCTCTTGCTGCGACGATTCCTTCATGCTCTTGTCCCGCGCGCTCGTTTCCACCGGCCCGTTTGGAGCCGGCCAAAATATCTTTTAGGCTAGGTTTTGCGACTGGGGATTGCGCGAGCGCACATCAAACCGGAGAAGTCGGCATGCGGCGGTCGGTATTGGCCTTGGTTCTTTATGCCGCGCTCTCATGTGGCCAGGAAGCGGCGGCGATAAAGCTGATGCTCGCCTATCCGGCGGTGCTGCGCGCGGGTCCCGAGGAGCATTACGCGGCGATTGAGACGGCGCCGGCGGGGACTGAAGTCAAAATCATACGCGACGATCCGAGCTGGACGCGCATCGCCGTTGGAAACAGGCGCTTTTTCGTCGCGACGCTCGAACTTGTCTTCGTGTCCTCGAGGGTCACCGAGACGTCGGGCTGCGATTTCGGCTATCCTTATTCAGGCAGCAATCAATATTTCGCCTGGCCGCCGACGGAGTTGCGGCACAGCTGGCCGCTCGGCGAGCTGCTCGGCTATCACAACCGGTTTCCTTGCTAGAGTAAGGAATTAGAGGCCGGCGTGCGCCAGTTCGACCTGCGGCGGCCGCGTCGCCTTATCCTCGAACTTCGCGCGATAGACGACGAAATTCTCCATCACCCGCTGCACATAATTGCGCGTTTCGGTGATGGGAATCCTCTCCACCCAGTCGATCGGGTCGACATTAGGCTTGCGCGGGTCGCCATAGGCGTCGATCCATTGTTTCACCCGCCCGCCGCCGGCATTGTAGGCGGCGAATGTGAGGAGATAGGCGCCCCGATATTCCCCAAGCAGAATGCCGAGATGCGCCGCGCCGAGCTGCGCGTTGAACGGCGGATCGTTGAGCATCCGCGACATGTCGAAGCTTACGCCGCGCATAGAGGCGGTGTGCCGCGCTGTCGAGGCGATCATCTGCATCAGACCCATGGCGCCGGCGGATGAAACGGCCTTTGGGTCAAAGGCGCTTTCCTGCCGCGCGACAGCGAAGACGATCGAGCGCGACGCTGAGCCTGGAAGCGCGTTGAAGCTTGGAACCCCATAGGCGGGGAAGGCGACGTCATCGAGCGCAATTCCCCGGTAGGACGCCGCTTTGCCGTAAACGAGCGAGAGTTTGGCGTCTCCTTGCCGGGCGATGACATCCCCGAGCGCTGCGACTTGGGTCTCGTCTTGCAAATACTTGGCGCCGTCGAGCGCAAACGGCGCAGCAATGTCCTTCTCGCCGAGCGCGAACAGCAACTCCGCCACCCGAACCGCTTCGTGACGGCTTTCGCCCGAGGCGGCCGCGGGCGCCGGACGAATTGGCCGATCTTCCGCGCCCAGGCGCGCGCTGGCGAGCTGTCCATAGAAGGTTGTCGAATGCGCCGCCGCCTGCTGATAAAAATCGAGCGCCCTCGAGTCGTTCTCGACTTCCGCCGTGCGGCCCAACCAGTACGCTGCGCGCGATTTCTGCAGCGGAGTCTCCGCAATCTCGGCAAGCAGCTTGAAATGCCGTTCAGCCTTGATCGGATCGTTTAAGAATCGCAGCGCGATCCAGCCGGCGCTGAACTCGGCGTCGACTTTGTTGCTGGTCTTAATCGCGGCGTGCTGTGCGCAAAGAATATAAGCGGTCTGGGGATCGCTCTGATCGAGCAGCTTGCGCGCCACGAGGCGCCGCTCCTCCCACCAGGCGTCGCCGTCGACGACGCGTTCAGCTTCGTGCGGCGCTTTGCGCAGCAGCGCGCCAGCTTCGGCGAATTTATTGGCCGTGCGCAGCTTGTGAACGCGTCCGTAGAGCAGACCGGGATCGTCCTGCAGCGACGCAGGCACATTCGCGATCAAACGGTCGGCGCCAAGAATGCGGGCGCGGGCGAGCAGCGTGACATCCTTGCCGGCGAGCTCCGCCGCGCGCAAAGCCAGCACATTCTTGCTGGCGTAAAGAAGACGGTCGGCGCGAAACTTATGGTCGGCCGCCGTCAGAAGCTCGCCAAGCTCCTTAATAAAGGCCGTATCGAATCCCTGTCCGATATCGTCGTAGCGCCAGGCTTGGCGCGCCAACGCGGCGGCCGCCTCGAAATCTCCTTCGCGCGCCAGCGCCCGCGCCAGCGCATATCTTCCATATCCGGTGAGCGGCTTTGTTTCGGCGAACCAGGCCAACACGGTTTTGTCGGGATGACGCTCGGCGACCAGCGCCTCCTCGCCGCGGCGGCGTAGCCAATCCGCGGCGGGCCAGTTGGGATGGGCGGCGAGGAATGCGGAGATTCGCTTGAAGCCGGCTTCGCGCGCGTGAAGACGAAGGGCGACCCAGCGCGCTGCGGCGTCAGCGACGGAGCCTTTTATCCGCGCTGCGTCCTCATCGCCATGAAGGAAATCGCCAGCCTTGTAGAAGGCGACCGCTTGAATGAAAGCGTCGGCGTTTTCGCCAAGCAAAGACGCAGCGGTTGCCGCCGCCACTTTGGCGCCATTCGACCAGCGCAAAGTCGGGGCGTTCGCCACGATCGGGGGTAGCGCGCCGTCCTCCGCGCCAAAGAGCGAATTTCCGAGAGGATGCGCCGCCTCTTTGTCGGAGCGGCCGCGCTCGATAAATTCGCGCACGGTCTCCTGCAAGGAGCCGACCCGAGAGCGCCAGACGCCGAGACTAAGGGGAACTGTGTGAGTCCAGCGCCAAAGGGATGTGCGCTTCGCTTCGCCGTCGCCGAGACGGTCGAGTCCACTGAAAGCCGGCGCGGCGATCGCGAGGGCGGCCACGCCGATCGTTAGTCTGAAGCGCGTCGCAACACGTCGAGGCAACATCATCACCGCGTTTCCCTACTGGCGTGAAAAGCTGCTCTCATTTGCTTTACGAAGGGTCAACTCCCTGCGCCGCTTACGATTCTAAACTCGTCCCATCTTCCATTATAGCCTAGGGCTTTCCCGAACGCAGCCCAACCGCTATGAAGGGCGCCTCAATCTTAGCGACGCGATTACGGCGGCTCTGGGGCGTAGGGAAAGCTTTGATTCAATGAATGGAAAGCCGATTTTTCATGGGTCGATGACGGCCCTGGTCACGCCGTTTTCCCATGGAGAAGTCGATTATGACGCACTTCGCGCGCTGATCGAGTGGCAGATCGAAAACGGGACGCACGGACTCGTGCCGGTCGGCACCACGGGCGAAAGCCCGACGTTAAGCCACGAGGAGCATGGGCGCGTCATTACCGAGACGATTCGCGCCGCGAGGGGGCGTGTGCCGGTTGTCGCCGGGGCGGGCTCGAACAATACGCGCGAGGCGATCGCCATCGCCGGACATGCGGAGCGCGCCGGCGCCGATGGGCTCCTCATCGTTACGCCCTACTACAACAAGCCCAATCAGGAAGGGCTGTATCTGCACTTCAAGGCGATCAACGACGCCGTCTCGATACCTATTATTATTTACAACATCCCGCCGCGATCGGTCATCGACATGAGCGTCGAGACGATGAAGCGTTGCGCCGGGTTAAAGAATATCGTCGGCGTGAAGGACGCGACCGGCAATATCGGCCGCATTTCGCTTCAACGAGAGGCGATGGGTCCGGATTTCATCCAGCTTTCTGGCGACGATCTCACGGCGCTCTCCTGCATGGCGGCGGGCGCGCATGGCTGCATCTCGGTCGTCGCCAATATCGCGCCGCGGCTTTGCGCCGATTTACAGAACGCCTGTCTCGCTGGCGACTACGCCAAAGCGCTGCAGATTCAGGACAGGCTGACGCCGTTGCACGTTGCGACTTTTCTTGAGGCCGGCGTCACAGGCGCCAAATATGGTCTCTCGCTTCTCGGCAAGGCCGAGGAAGAGGTGCGGCTTCCGCTGGTGCCGTGCACGCAACCCACCAAGGACCGCATACGCGGAGCGATGGTTCACGCGGGCGTGCTCGCCGCCTAAAATTCCAGATCCGCGTTTCTCGGCGAAACGCTTCGGGGAAAATCAGTGGCCGCAAAGCCGGAGCCGAATTTCAAGGTCGTCGCCGATAACCGCAAGGCGCGCTACAACTACGAAATCGGCGAAACTTTCGAAGCGGGACTGGCGCTGACGGGCACCGAGGTGAAGTCGCTGCGCACCGGCAAGGCGACGATTGCGGAGAGCTACGCCCATGTCGACCGGCAAGGCGAAGCATGGCTCGTCAACGCCAACATTCCGGAATATCTGGCCGGCAATCGCTTCAATCATCCGCCGAAGCGGCCGCGCAAACTGCTGCTCAAGTCGCGCGAGCTAGCCAAGCTCTCTCAGGCCATCGAGCGCGAGGGCATGACGATCGTGCCGCTCAAGCTCTACTTCAACGCCAAGGGTAGGGCGAAGCTGCAACTTGCGTTAGCAAAGGGCAAGAAGCTGCACGATAAACGCGAAGTTGAAAAGAAGCGGGACTGGAGCCGAGAAAAAGGTCGGCTGCTTCGCGCGCGCGGCTGAATCGAGCCATAAAAAATTCGGCGTCTCGAAGTCGAGACGCCGAATCCTTGACTTTCATCCGCGAAGTTTGGGTTACTCGCCCTCGTCCTCGGCGTGGGCCGCCTGCGGCGCCGGTCGGGGTCGTTCCTGATAGCGCTGCATGCGCTCGGCGCGTTCGCCGGGATCGCGGCCAATTTTGCCGACAAGATGAATGAGGTCGATGAATTCGTCGGCCTGGCGACGCAGTTCGTCAGCGATCATCGGAGGTTGGGTGGTGATCGTCGAGATCACCGAGACCCGAACGCCGCGCCGCTGTACGGCTTCGACCAGAGAGCGGAAGTCGCCGTCGCCCGAGAACAGAACCATGTGGTCGATATGCTCCGCCATCTCCATGGCGTCGACCGCAAGTTCGATGTCCATATTGCCTTTAACTTTGCGACGGCCCAGAGAATCGACGAACTCCTTCGTCGGCTTCGTCACAACGGCGTAGCCGTTGTAGTCCAGCCAATCGATCAAAGGCCGGATCGATGAATACTCCTGATCCTCAATCAGCGCGGTGTAGTAGAAGGCCCGGATCAGCCGGCCCTTGCCCTGGAACTCGCGGAGCAAACGCTTATAATCAATATCGAATCCCAATGACTTCGCGGTCGCGTAGAGGTTCGCGCCGTCAATGAATAATGCAATTCGTTCGATATCTGCCATCTCAGTCTCGCGGTCGGGTTGTTATGTTAATTTCGTGCGGAACTGGCTAACGCCGTCAACCCGCAGCTCGGCGTCGCTTCGAAGTCCAGCGCCGAAAGTCTCAAGGGCGATTGCGCCGTTCTCGCGGCGTCGCCCGAGCCTTTCCGCAGCCATCCTTGAAAAAGCGCAGCGCGCGTCTCTCAAGATACATCGCCTCTCGATGTCGGAGCGTCAAGAGGATTAGCGACTTTTTGCCGACAAATCATGGAGCGTCTTCTATAGAAACAACGTCCAATACCGTCGGCAAAGCATCTAGCGCCAAGAGATTATTGCCTAATTTTCATAATTGGCGTATCAGCCCTACTCTCGAACCGAATGGAGCTTGACAGCAGATGGCGCGCGTTACTGTCGAAGATTGTATCGACAAGATCGAAAACCGCTTCGACCTCGTCCTTCTCGCTGCGCATCGGGCGCGGAACATTTCGTCTGGTCAGCCGATTCTTGTTGATCGCGACCGCGACAAAAATCCCGTTGTCGCTCTGCGCGAGATCGCTGAAACGGCGTTTGCGCCGGAAGACCTTTCCGAGGACTTCATTCACTCGCTTCAGCGTCACGTCGAAGTTGACGAGCCGGAAGCCGAAGCTGCGCCTGCCTTGACGCCCGCGGTTGGCGGCGAGATCGAAGGCGAGGGGCAGTTTGACCGCATGACCGAAGAAGATCTGCTGCGCGGTCTCGAAGGGCTGGTGCCGCCCGCCGAGGTCGAGGACGAAGCGGAGTAGTAGGCGGTCGGGCTAAACGTCCTTAGAGCTGTTCGCCCGGTAAGTCTCGGCGACAGCCTTGCATTCGCGCATCGCCGCGGTTGGTCATAGCGACTGGCCTGCGCTATTCTCGACCTAATGCACCTGCCGCTCCGGCGCCGCTCGTTTGCCTTGTGCGTTAAATCGACGCATGGGGCGGCGGGCGCGTCGGCGTAACCATCCTTTGGCGCCACGCGCATGATGCGTCAGTACGAACTCGTCGAACGCGTGCGGAAGTATAATCCGCGCGTCGACGAGGATTTGTTAAACCGGGCCTATGTTTACGCCATGAAGGCGCATGGGGCGCAAACCCGCGCCTCCGGCGATCCCTATTTCTCGCATCCGCTCGAAGTCGCCGCGATCCTCACCGATCTGAAGCTGGACGATGCGACGATCGTCGCCGCCGTCCTGCACGATACGTTGGAAGACACCGACGCCACGCGCGAGGAGATCGACCGGCTGTTCGGGGAGCAGATCGGCAGACTCGTCGAGGGGCTGACCAAGATCGAGAAGCTCGATCTTGTCACCAAGCAGGCGCGGCAGGGCGAGAATTTCCGCAAATTGCTGCTCGCCGTCGCCGAAGACGTGCGCGTGCTGCTGGTCAAGCTCGCCGACCGCCTGCACAATATGCGCACGCTGCATTTCGTCCCGCAGGACAAGCGCGCGCGCATCGCTCAAGAGACGCTCGACATCTATGCGCCGCTCGCCGGCCGCATGGGCATGCAGCGTCTGCGCGAGGAGCTCGAGGGCCTCGCCTTTCGCCATCTCATGCCAGAAGCGCATCAGACGATCGAGCAGCGCCTGCATGATCTGCGCACAAAGAACGGACGCATCATCAAGCGCATCGAGGACGAACTCACCAAGGAGTTCGCCGCGCGGGGCATCACTGCGGCGGTCACCGGACGCCAGAAGTCGCCCTATTCGGTGTGGCGCAAGATGGAGCGCAAATCGATTTCCTTCGAGCAGCTTTCCGACATTTTCGGCTTCCGGATCATCGTCGGGACCGTGGAGGACTGCTATCGCGCGCTTGGCGTCGTGCATTCGAAATGGCCCAACGTTCCCGGCCGCTTCAAGGATTACATCTCGACGCCGAAACAGAACGACTATCGTTCGATCCATACGACCGTGATCGGCCCTGGGCACCAGCGCGTCGAACTTCAGATTCGCACCGCTGAAATGCATGAGATCGCCCGTTTCGGCATCGCCGCCCATGCGCTTTATAAGGACGCCATTGGGGCGCAGGGCCGCGAGGAGCTCGCCAAAGAGAGTCGCGCCTTCCGTTGGTTGCAGGAAACGCTCGATCTTCTCGCGCATGGCGACAATCCCGAGGAATTCCTCGAGCACACCCGTCTGGAACTGTTCCAGGATCAGGTGTTCTGCTTCACGCCGAAGGGGGGATTGATCGCGCTGCCGCGCGGCGCGACGCCGATCGATTTCGCCTATGCCGTGCACACCAAGCTCGGCGATTCAGCCGTTGGCGCGAAGATCAACGGGCGCGTCGCTCCGGTGCTGTCGCAACTGAAAAACGGCGACGAGGTCGAGATCATCCGCGCCGAGGGGCATGTTCCGCCGGCCGCCTGGGAGGCGGCGGTCGCGACCGGCAAGGCGCGCGCCGCGATCAGGCGCGCGACGCGCGACGCCGTGCGCCAGCAATATGCCGGGCTCGGGCGCCAGATCGTCGAACGCGCTTTTGAGCGCGCCGGCCGCGCCTGGAGCGAGGACAAGCTGAAAGCGGCGCTGATGCGGCTCGCGCGCCCTTCAGTCGAAGACGCGCTCGCCGCCGTTGGCCGCGGCGAAATCTATTCGGGCGACGTCGTTAAGGCGGTCTATCCCGATTTCAGCGAAGAGCGCAGAGCCGCGCCGAGGCCCATCGGTCCTGGCGAACCAGGATGGTTCGGCGTCAAGGCGAACGCCAATGTGGTCTTCAAGGCGCCGGGCGCGAAAGACGGCGGCAGCGCCATTCCCATTCGCGGATTGCGCGGCGACGCGCCGGTGCGTTTCGCGCCGGACGGCGGCGCCGTGCCCGGCGACCGCATCGTCGGCATTTTCACGCCGGGCGAAGGCATCACCATCTATCCGATCCAGTCGCCTTCGCTCACCGCCTTCGACGACCAGCCCGAACGCTGGCTCGACGTGCGCTGGGATATCGAAGCCGGCTCTTCCGCGCTGTTTCCCGTCCGCATCGTCGTGACCGCCATCAATGAGCCGGGTTCGCTCGGCGCGCTCGCGACTCTGATCGGCGAGACCGGCGCCAATATCGACAACATCAGCTTCAAGGCGCATTCGCCTGACTTCCGCGAAATGACCTTCGATCTCGAAGTCGCCGACCTGAAACATTTGAACGGCGTCGTGACGCGGCTGCGCGCGAGCCCGTTGGTGAGCAAAGTTGAAAGAGTGATTGGGTAGGAGCGTCCTTTTTTCGCGGCCGCCCATCAGGCTCCATAGCGAACTTTACGCGAATGTCTTGCCCTATATCTCCGAGCAACATGCAGCGGGGCGGCCATGCTTTTTTGCTTCCTGTATCGGCGGGCATGGCGCATCGCCATAGGAACAAAACACGCAGCAATCCCCTGACTTCGGCTTTAAGAGCGCGCCGCAGCCCTTGCATTCGTAAAAGAACTGGCAAGCGTCGACCGGCATCGTTTCCGTTGCTCGATGGCCGCACAAGGGACAGGTGATTGTCGAGACCAGCTTCATTCAACGCCCCTGAAAAAGCTTGAGCAACGCCGGGTCGATATAGCTCCAACTCGCGGCCGCCAGCGCGATCGCCGAAGCGCAGAGCAGTAGAGCGAGCGTTGAACGAGAGCGCTCCGGGGACGCGCAGTTCGCCTTTGAGGCGCACATCACGGGGCGTTTCATCCACCATGCGCTCCATCCCGCGCCAATCGCCAAGGCGCTCGCAGCGAGTAGCGGGACGCGCCACGCGGCGATCAATTCAAGGCCGCCAAAAACGCTTGCGCTCGCGCCGAGCGCCGCGAGCCCCAGCGGTATGACACAGCAGGACGACGCGACGACCGCGCCGAGGCCCGCGACGAGTCCCAAAGCGGCGAACCAATTCGACGAGGCAGGGACGGCAGGCGGAGCCGAAGCGGCTGGCGTTGTTTTTTGCGCGGCGTCATTGATGGTCATGGTTTGCCCTTTCTTGACGTGCTGGCTATCGTGCACTCCGTAGCGACTACGGGTGCAAGAGAAAAATCCATGCAGTCCTTGACGATTGGGCGGCTTGCAAAGGCGGCGGGCGTCAATCTGGAGACCGTGCGCTATTACGAGCGCATCAAGCTAATGCCGTCGCCTGCGCGGACGGCGAGTGGACATCGCGTCTATGAGGATGGCCATGTCCGACGGCTGGCGTTCATCCGTCGTGGCCGCGAGCTTGGATTCAGCATCGAGCAAATTCGCGCTCTCTTGGCCCTTGCCGAGCCGTCCCGCGCTTCTTGCGCGGAGGTGAGAGAGATCGCGCGAACGCACCTTGACGAGGTGCGGGCGAAGCTCGCCGATCTCGTCAGGCTCGAGGGCATTCTCGCTGCGACAATCGCCCAATGCTCGGGCGATGCCGCGCCCTCATGTCCTGTGCTCGACATGCTCGCGGCGCCGGCGCGCGCATAGATCGAGAATTTTGTTTCGCAGGAGACGCAAAAATTAAGACTTCTGCCGCATCTCCGCCTGAGTCTTTAGGGCGGAATTCATAGCCTCAAATCCTTGCTGGGTCGCTGGCAACATCCCGCTCAACATTCCGGCGAAGAAACCAGAAAATATCTCTCCGTGTCTCAGGCGCGTTCGCTTCTCATCAAGCGGCTCAAGCAGGAAATAATGTTCGCCATCGAGCAACCCTTTGACGAATACCCGTCCAAGCCAGCGCAATTCTGCATTAGGACTGAGCGCCAGGACCACCGGATTAAACCGCATTGAAGGTTTACCCGGAGGAGCAATCCTAAGAGAGAGCGTTTCCCCTTGCGCCAGATTTCCAGAGATCCCGGTTATGAAGGGATTCCATGAAGGCATGTGGTTGAAATCAGTTAAGAGGCCCCAGACGCAAGCAGCAGGAGCTTCGATCTCAATTTCTGTTTCAATATGGCGTTGAACCATTCGCTCCTCCGCTTGGCGGCGGACAGTGTTACACCTTCGACAGCTTTTCCAGCTTAAGAAGGTCGAGAGCGAGCGTTGGGGCCTCTCCCGGCAGTAGGGTGAATCCATGATGCAGGTAAAAGGCTTCGGCGGCGGGCGAGATCGCATGGACGATCACCAGCCGCGCCGAAACTTCTTTCCCCGCAAGCAACGACCGCCGCACCACATCGGTAAGCAGCGCCCGCCCCAATCCCTTCCCCTGCCACGCGCGATCGATCGCCAGACGCCCGAGCGTCACCGCCGGAATCTGCCTCGGCATGTTCCGGCGCATGGAGCCTTTAACGTCTTGCGCGAGGATTTGCCCCATGCTCAGCGTGAAATAGCCGATAATCCGGCCCGACCCCACGGGGCAAATCACATAGGTGCGGCTGGCCGCGACTTGCAGATTGGGCCATGCGCGATTGCGGAGCCAATCATCAAGCACGGGCTCGCCACAGTTGAAAGACGCCGTGTCATGCGCTTCCGTCAACAATACGGGCGGGCTGAATAAAGGCGCTGCGTCAGTCATACGACATCCGCTTGCATGGCTTCGCTGTCATTCCCGACGCGCGCAACGCGCGCGATCGGGAATCCAGAATCACGACAATCATCGTGAAGGTTGCTCTGGATTCCCGGTCAGGCCTTCGGCCTGCCGGGAATGACACGGTCCAAGCGGACGGATCAGGAATTCGTATCACTCCGCCCAGGGGGCTTTGGATTGAAGGATGCGCTTCATGCCAGCCGCCTCGTCAGGCGTCGCTTCGGCATCCATCCAGTCCATGATTTTCTTGAAAGCTTTCGCGTCAGCGTAGAAGGTCGATTGGTCGAGCAGAATGTTTTTGGCCTCTTTGAGCGCCGAGGCGATCATGAATTGCGAGCGGTTCGACCCCACCAGCTCCGCCGCCTGATCAATCAGCTTCTTGTCCCGCGGCCTGGCGCGCAGGTGAATGTTGACTTCGGCGGATTGGCGGGGGCGCGCGTTCATTTTGGCAACATATCTAAATGTGTTGACAACTGCAACACATTCGCATCGAGCGCGCCCGTCAATGGCGAGCGCCGCCTGCGCGCCAGACCCTACTTGAGCGGCAAATAGATCTCGGTCAAATGGCGATGTTCGGGCGTATCGTGATCGAGGTTCAAATAGTGGAAATAGACAGGGAAGTCCCGCGGTTCTTCTCCCGATTCCGGCAGCCAGTCGCGATAGAGCGCATAGACGGTCTCATCGATCCGGTCGCGCGAACCGGCATGGACCGTCATGGCGCAACGTCCGCCGGGGATCGTCTTCGTCACGACGCCTTGTTCATTGCCGGCGACCGGTTCCGTCACTGAGCCGCAAATGTCGAAGCGAAATTCCTGCGGCGGCGTGGTATTGGGATCGTTATAGGGCACGCCATAGGTCTCGCATTGGCTGACGGGAGAAAGTCCCGACGCCTTTCGCCAGGCGATGAAGCGCTGCACTGAGTCATTGAGCAGCGCCGGCGCGCCGCGATGTTCAAGCGCGGCGACCAATATCGGTTCGACGTCGACGATCTTTACGTCCATGTCATGCGTCCTTTCGCTGGGTGGAAGGCTTATGCGGGATCGCGCGCTCCATGACGCCCAGTCCGGCGTCTTGCGGAACGCGCTCGGCGTTTGGCCGAATGCGGCTTTGAAGGCGCGGGAGAATGATTCAGGATTTTCGAACCCTGAATCCAAAGCGACGTCGATAATCGGCATGGTTGGATTGAAGGCGAGTCGGTAGGAGGCTCTCTTAAGCCTCATGAATTGAATATAGCGCGAGAGGCTGATGCCGCAGTGTTGGGAAAATTGCCTATGGAAGTGGAACTTCGAAAAATTCGCGACGTCGCTCAGCGCGTCGATGGTCAGGTCTTCGTCGAGATGCTTGTCGATGTAATCGAGCACGCGATTAATGCGTCGCGCATAGTCCGGTCCCTTTCGACTTGTTCTGTTCTCCATCTTTGCATCGTAGCAAGCGCGGGGACCGGCATCTTGACTGAAATTGCTCTTTGAGCCGCTGCGCCAGCCGCGCGCCCAATGACAAACCGTCCGCCAGCGCGCTATGAAAGAGCATGACCACCAAATCCCTTCGCCTTGGCGTCAATGTCGATCATGTCGCGACAGTCCGCAATGCGCGCGGCGGTCCGCGCCCTGACCCTGTTCGCGCCGCGCTGCTCGCCATCGAAGCCGGCGCCGACGGGATCACCGCGCATCTGCGCGAGGATCGCCGCCACATCAATGACGCCGACATGGCGCGGCTGAAGGCGGCGATATCGAAGCCGCTCAACTTCGAAATGGCGGCGACCGAACAGATGCTCGACATCGCCCTCGCGACGGCGCCGCACGCCGTCTGCCTCGTGCCCGAAAAGCGCACCGAGCGCACGACCGAGGGCGGCCTCGATGTCGTCGGCCAGCACGACTACCTTTTGCCTTACGTCGATCAGCTGACCCGAGAGGGCGTGCGCGTGTCGCTGTTCATCGAGCCCTCGACGGAGGCGCTCGACGCGGCCGTCTCCATCAAGGCGCCGGTCGTGGAACTCCATACGGGGGCCTGGTGTCACGCCGTCGAGGTCGGCGATATGGGCCGGGCCGAGGCGGAATTCGCACGGATCGCTGAGGCCGCCGCCTACGGCGCCAGGCGTGGGCTTGAAATCCACGCCGGGCATGGCCTCGATTATGAGACGGCGCGCCGGATTTGCGCGCTGCCGCAGATCGTCGAGCTCAACATCGGCCATTTTCTCATCGGCGAGGCGATATTCGTGGGTCTCGCGGAGGCGATCCGGCGGATGCGTCAGGCAATGGAGCAGGGCCGGGCGCAATCTCTTTGAGCCGAGGCAGCCTGGTCGGCGCGTAGGCAGGGAAAGCCCTGGCGTTAGCGTTAATCCCACAATCCGCCAAGTTTTGGCTGAACGGCTAAAGTGGCGCGTGGTCATCTATTTGACGCTAACCCGTCGCAATCGTTTGGCGCCGGCGCAGGTTCTCATCGAAGCTGTAGCGTGGTAAGCGGGACGGCCGGGCGGGCCGACGCCGCCCAAATGCATGAGGAGTGAGTCGGCTTGAGCAGGAACGTTCCGGTGGCTGAAAAGCGCGAAGAGGGCGGTTTTTTAGAAACCATTAAGGTCATCCTCCAGGCGCTGGCGATCGCGCTTGTCATCCGCACGCTGCTCTTTCAGCCGTTCAATATTCCGTCGGGCTCAATGATCCCGACGCTGCTCATCGGCGACTATGTGTTCGTGTCGAAATATTCCTACGGCTATTCGAATTACTCGATGCCGTTCGGGCCCGATATTTTTTCCGGCCGCATTCTGGCGTCGCCGCCGAACCGTGGCGACGTTGTCGTCTTCAAGCTGCCGCGGGACAATGACACCGACTATATCAAACGCGTCATCGGCCTTCCCGGCGACCGCGTCCAGGTCATCGACGGCCGGCTCTACATCAACGGCGTCATCGTGCCGCGCACGCCGATCGAAAAGGCCGTGACTGAAAATCGCGAGGGACGCGACGTCCCTGTGACGACCTACAGGGAAACGCTGCCAGGGAACAGCGATCATCCGCCGGTCGAACACACGATCATCGAAATCGAGGGCGATCACGGCATCAACGACAGTACCGAACTCTTCGTCGTTCCGCCCGATCACTATTTCATGATGGGCGACAACCGTGACAACTCCACCGATTCGCGCATCGCGCCGGAGTATGGAGGCGTCGGCTTCGTTCCCTTCGTCAATCTCGTAGGCCGCGCCGAGGTCATCTTCTTCTCGGTCAAGAAGGATGAATCAGCGCTCGCCTTCTGGCGCTGGCCATGGTCGGTGCGTTGGGACCGGCTGTTTCGACCTGTTCATTGACAGACGCGCGGGCGTGACATGACGCGCCGCCGCGACGAGGGGCTCGCTGCGCTCGAAGCGCGTATCGGACATGAATTTGCCGATCCGACGCTGCTCGCGCGAGCGCTAACCCATGTCAGCGCCTCGCCCGCCCGGCGCGATTCATATGAGCGGCTTGAGTTTCTGGGGGACCGCGTGCTCGGCCTTGCCGCCGCCCATATGCTCTACGACGCCTTTCCGAACGAAAGCGAGGGCGAGTTGTCGCGCCGCCTCGCTGCTCTCGTGCGCAAGGAGACCTGCGCCGAGGTTGCGGAGGCTTGGGGCGTTGGCCCGGCGATGCGGCTCGGGGAGGGCGAAGCTCAGACTGGCGGACGCGGCAAACGCGCCCTGCTCGGCGACATTTGCGAAGCGATCATTGGCGCGGCCTTTCTCGACGGCGGCGCGGCCGCCGCCGAACGGGTCGTCCGCAAGGCTTTCAGCGACCGCATGGCGGCGAGCGGCCAGGATTTGCGTGATGCGAAGACCGCGTTGCAGGAATGGGCGCAGGCGCGGGGCCTGCCCACGCCGCGCTACCAACTTGTCGCCCGCAGCGGACCGGACCATGCGCCCTTCTTCGAAGTCGCCGTGGAAGTGAAAGGGTTTCAAGCGACGCCGGGCTCGGGCGCTTCGAAACGCGCCGCCGAACAGGCCGCCGCGGCGGCCTTTCTGGCGCGTGAAGGCGCTGGCGCAGGAAAGGGCGAGGCGTGAGCGACGGCAAAGAATCGGCGCCAGAAGAAACATGCTGCGGCTTCGCGGCGCTCGTCGGCGCGCCTAACGCCGGCAAGTCGACGCTGCTCAATCAGCTCGTCGGCGCCAAGGTCTCGATCGTGTCGCGCAAGGCGCAGACGACGCGCGCGCTCATTCGCGGCATCGCCATCGAGGGCGCGGCGCAAATCATCCTTGTCGACACGCCGGGCATCTTCAAGCCCAAGCGCCGGCTCGATCGCGCGATGGTCGCAAGCGCGCTTTCTGGCGCCGCCGACGCCGACGTGATTGCGCTGCTCGTCGACTCGCGCAAAGGCCTCGACGAAGAAGTCGAAGCGATATTGACCCAGCTTCAGCACGCCAAGGCGCCGAAGCTTCTCGTCCTGAACAAGATCGACCTCATTCCCCGCGAAAAGCTGCTGGCGCTGGCGCAGACGCTGAACGCGCGCGAGAAATTCGACGAGACCTTCATGATTTCGGCGTTGAACGGCGACGGCGTCGACGATTTGCGCCGTGCGCTCGCGAGGCGCATGAAGCCTTCGCCCTGGCTCTATCCGGAGGATCAACTCTCCGACGCGCCGCTGCGGCTGCTGGCCGCCGAGATCACGCGGGAGAAAATCTACGAGCGCCTGCACGACGAATTGCCCTATCAGTCGACAGTCGAAACCGAGTCCTGGACAAATCAAAAGGACGGGTCGGCGCGTATCGAGCAGACAATCTATGTCGCGCGCGACAGTCAGAAGAAGATCGTCCTCGGCGAGGGCGGCCGCACCATCAAGGCGATCGGCCAGGCGGCGCGTAAAGAAATCGCTGAAGCCGCCGAACAGCCGGTGCATCTCTTCCTTTTTGTGAAGGTTCGGGAGAATTGGGCGGAGGACCCCGAGCGCTATCGTGAGATGCGGCTGGAGTTTCCAAAAGGCGAGTAGTATTCAAAACGGCAAGCGCAGCCGTTCGTCGATTCTCTCGCTTATTCTCATCAATGCGTCGACTGCGTCGGAGAGGGCGCGACATGACCCAACCCTCAAAACGCTTCACCGCTTATCGCTATCTTACCGGGCCGGACGACGCAGCCTTCTGTCATCGCGTCACTGAGGCTTTGAGCCGCGGCTGGACGCTCTATGGTTCGCCCGCCTTGACTTATGATTCCGTGAACAAACGCGTCATCTGCGGTCAGGCGTTGACCAAGGAGGTCGAGGACGCAGAATATAGGGCCGACTTGACGCTCGGAGATTTATAGCAAGGCGGGCTAAGGCAAAGATATGGATTGGCGGGACGATGGCCTCGTCATCGGCGCGCGTCGGCATGGCGAGACCTCTGTCATTCTGGAATTGATGACGCGCGGACACGGGAGGCATCTCGGTCTCGTGCGCGGCGGTCGGTCGCGCCGGCTTCGTCCGATTCTGCAGCCCGGCAATCTCGTCGCCGCGCAGTGGCGCGCGCGTCTTGAAGACCATCTCGGCGCCTTGACGATCGAGCCGCTTGCAGCACGCGCGGCGCATCTCCTTGATCGCGCCGCGGCGCTCAATGGCGTCGCTTCGCTCTGCGCGCTTTTGCGTCTGTTGCCGGAGCGCGACCCTCATGAGGATTTATTCGAAATGGCCGACGCCATCGCGGCGCGGCTCGGCGACATTCGCGAATTCGAAATCGCCGCGACGATGATGGCGCGATTCGAGCTTGCGCTGCTCGGCGCGCTCGGCTTCGGACTCGATCTCAACGCATGCGCGCTGACCGGCGCGCAGGACGATCTCGCTTATGTGTCGCCGAAATCGGGCCGCGCGGTGAGTAGGGCCGCCGGCGCGCCCTGGCGCGACAGGCTGCTGCCCTATCCGGACTTTCTTCAACATGAGAGCGTCGCAGCGGCGCAGGGCGATCTTATCGCCGCATTCCGATTGACAGGATATTTCCTGACGCGCGACGTGCTGCATCCACGTGGCGTCACGCTGCCTGCTGCGCGCGACCTTTACATCGACGCTCTTGCGCGCGCTGCCTAGTGGCCCTTGTCGCTACAAATGTAGCGCGATTCGCGGCGGGAGACGCCGTAGCCCGGGTCGATGTCGACGAGCACTTCCCGGCAAAGCGCCTGCATGTCAGCGTCATCCGCGTTCGGCGCTTGCGGCGCGTGGCCGCTCGCAGCGACTGTCGGGCCGGAGACCGGCAGCTGCGACCTGTCCAAAGCGAAAGAAGCGGTGGTGACGAGCAGCGTGGCGGCGAGCGACAAAAGCAGTTTCTTCATGGACGCCATGTTTTAAAAGCCGCGGAAAACCAGCGAAAATTCGACCGCGCCGGACCCGCGCCATCGCTGCCGAAGCTTCTAAAGGAAGAGGCGTAGTCACTGCAAGGACTTATTTGCAACAGTTCGCACAAAACGCGGTCGCTTTATCAGCGCTTTCGGGTTGAGAAAAACCGTCTCGAAATCGCCTGCTTGCGCCGAGGCGCTCGCGGCCATAGTACGGGTCACAAAGACAGAATCGGGTTTTTGAAATGGCGCAAAAAGGCGGCGCGGGAGCCGGAAAAGGAAAAGGCGCAAGCGACGTTAGCGTGATTGCGCCGGTCGATCTGCGCGAGGCGCTCGAGGAGCGCTATCTGCGTTACGCGCTGTCGACGATCACCGGCCGCGCGCTGCCCGACGCGCGCGACGGGCTTAAGCCCGTGCACCGGCGCATCCTTTACGGGATGCATATTCTTCGCCTCGATCCAGGCGCGCCGTTCAAGAAATGCGCGAAGATCGTCGGCGACGTGATGGGCTCCTTCCATCCGCATGGCGATCAGGCGATCTATGACGCGCTGGTGCGGCTCGCGCAGGATTTCTCCTCGCGCTATCCGCTCGTCGACGGGCAGGGCAATTTCGGCAATGTCGATGGCGATTCGGCGGCCGCCTATCGCTACACTGAAGCACGCATGACGGCCGTCGCCCGGCTCCTGCTCGAAGGCATTGACGAAGACGCGATCGACTTCATTCCCAATTATTCCGGCGAAGAGAAGGAGCCGGTGGTGCTGCCGTCGGCGCTGCCGAATATGCTCGCGAATGGCGCGCAAGGGATCGCCGTCGGCATGGCGACCTCGATCCCGCCGCATAATCTCGCCGAGCTTTGCGACGCGGCGCTCTATCTCATCTCCCACCGCAAGGCGACCGCCGAACAGCTGCTGACCTTTGTGCAGGGTCCCGACTTTCCCACAGGCGGCATTGTCGTCGACAGGCGCGAAGAGATCGTCGAGACCTATCGCACCGGACGCGGCTCGTTTCGCCTGCGCGCGCGCTGGACGAAAGAGGAGCTGCCGCGCGGCGGCTGGGTCGCCGTTGTCACGGAAATTCCTTACGGCGTGCAGAAGTCGCGGCTCATCGAACGGCTCGCCGAACTCATCGCGGAACGCAAACTGCCGCTCGTCGCCGACGTGCGCGATGAATCGGCGGAAGACGTGCGCATCGTCTTCGAGCCGCGTTCGCGCACGGTGGATCCGGCGCTGATGATGGAGACTTTGTTCAAACTCTCCGAGCTCGAAACGCGCTTCGCGATGAATATGAATGTGCTCGTCGACGGCGTGACGCCGCGCGTCGTTTCCCTCGACGAGGCCTTAAGGCAATGGCTCGACCATCGAAGGGTCGTGCTGCAACGCCGCTCGCGCCATCGCCTCGCCGCCATCATTCGGCGCATCGAGCAATTGGAAGGCATGGTCATTGTCTTCCTCAATCTCGATAAAGTCATTCGCATCATCCGCGAAGAGGACGACGCCAAGGGCGAGTTGAAAAAAGCGTTCAAGCTGACCGACCTTCAGGTCGATTACATCCTCGACACCAGGCTGCGCGCCTTGCGCAGGCTGGAAGAGATGGAACTGAAGAAGGAGCTGAAAGAACTCTCCGACGAGCGCAAGGACATCGACGCGCTGCTCGCCGATGAAGCCAAGCAGTGGAAGACCATCGCCTGGCAGGTGCGCGAACTAAAAAAAACCTATGGCCCGCAGACGCCGATCGGCAAGCGGCGCACGACCTTCGAAGATGCGCCCGGGGCGATCGATCTCGACCTCGCCGAGGCGATGATCGAGCGCGAGCCTGTGACCGTCGTCGTCTCGAAGAAGGGCTGGATTCGCGCGCTGAAAGGCCATGTGCAGGATCTCTCGAGCCTGCAGTTCAAGGGCGACGACGAACTCGGCGCCTCCTTCTTCGCGCAGACGACGTCGAAAATCCTGGCGCTCGCCTCGAACGGCAAGGCCTATACGTTAGAGGCCTCGAAACTTCCCGGCGGACGCGGACATGGCGAGCCGATCCGGCTTTACGCCGACATTGAGGAAGGCGCCGATGTCGTCGCCGTTATGCCGCATGAATCGGGCGCCGCGCTGCTGCTTGTGACCAATGACGGGCGCGGCTTCGTCGTGAGCGCGGACGATCTTTTATCGTCGACGCGCAAGGGCCGGGCGGTGATGACTGTCGCGCCGCCGTCGAAATTGCAGATCGTGACTGAGGCGCAGGGCGATCATGTCGCGATCATCGGCGAGAACAGGAAGCTGCTGGTTTTTCCATTGAGCGAAGCGCCGCGCATGGCGCGCGGCAAGGGCGTGCGGATGCAGCGCTATAAGGACGGCGGCGCTTCTGACGCCAAGGTTTTCACGCTGAAGGACGGACTGACATGGACCGACGCCTCTGGCCGCGTCTTCACGGTCGAGAAGACTGAACTCAAGGATTGGATCGGCCATCGCGCCGAAGCAGGAAGATTGCCGCCGAGGGGTTTTCCGAGGAACAATAGGTTTGGGTGAGAACGTCGTAGTGCTCTCTTGCCCCCTTCCGGCGCTTCGCGCCACCTTCCCCCGTTTCACGGGAGAAGGGAGAACGGCACCGTCGCGGCTTTCGCCGAAAATTCACGAATCTTTACGACGTGCGCACCCTGCTCCCTCTCCTGCGCGAAGCGCGGGGGAGGGTTGGGGAGGGGGCTCGCTAAAGAAGCTTCAATCCGTCTTCGAAAAATCCGGGATTTTGAATCCGAGCTTGCCCTGGCGCCACAGCATAAAGGCCGCGCCGCCGGCGACGACGACGAAAACGCCGAAGGCGATGTAGAGATAAATTTCTTCGTCGGTGACGAGGCCGACCGAGAAAGAGTGCTTGCCGACAAAACTCTTCGCGCCGTCGTCGCTCGTGAGCTTCGCGTAAAGAACGTAATTGCCGGCGTCCTTAAAATTCTGGTCGAAATTCACCATGCCGTTGCGGAATTTTTGGACGGGCAGCCGGTCGACGACGTCGGCATCCGGGTCCGCGTCGCCGTTTGGCCCCCTGCCGCGCAGGATGCGGATATCCCAGTTCATGTCGCGCAATTCATTGTCGGCGGCGTCTAATACGATGACGCTCGGTCCGACGTCAGGGAGCGCGACGCATTCGCGGTCGACGTTTTTCTTGGGCTGCATCGCGACGAATTTCATCGACTTGCCGCCAAGCTCGATCGGACATTCGGGATCGTAATAATGCCAGCCGGCCGCCGATGCGGCGTGCGAGAGGACCGACGCGACAAAGATGAGCGCGAGGCTCAGTAAAATTCTGCTCAAGGGAAACCTCACATGCCGGCTTCGAGAATTGCCAGCATCTGATCCATGGCGAGCGCCGGCTCGGCGCATTTGGCGTCGCCAACGATACGGGCCGGCACGCCGGCGACGGTTTTCTTCGGCGGCACAGGATCGAGCACGACCGAGCCCGCCGCGATCATCGCGCAGCAACCTATCTCGATATTGCCGAGGATCTTCGCGCCGGCGCCGATCAGCACCCCGCGCCTGACCTTCGGGTGCCGGTCGCCGCGCGCCTTGCCGGTGCCGCCAAGCGTGACGCCGTGCAGCATCGACACTTCGTCTTCGACGACGCTCGTCGCGCCGATGACGACGCCGGTCGCGTGGTCGATGAAGACGCTCTTGCCGATCACGGCGGCGGGGTGGATGTCGACCTGGAAGGTCTGCGACGACAGGCTTTGCAAGATGAGCGCGAAGTCGCTGCGGCCGTTCTTCCACAGCCAATGCGCCAGCCGATAGGTCTGCAGCGCGTGGAAGCCTTTGAAGTAAAGCGCCGGCTCAATCAGCCGCGTGCAGGCGGGGTCGCGCTCAAGCACGGCGAGCAGGTCGGCGCGGAGCGCCTCGACCATTCCCGGCTCGCGCCCGGCGCATTCTTCGAAAGCCTGGCGGATGGCGATATAGGGGGCTTCCGGCCGGTCGAGGCGCTGCGCCACGCGGTGCGCGACGACGCCCGCGACGCCGTTCTGCGACAGGACCGCAGGATGCAAGAATCCGCCAAGCTCCGGCTCGCGCCGCAGGATTTCTTCCGCCTCGGCGCGCAGCCGCGCGAAAAGCGGATCGCTCTGGGCGAAGTCGATGATTTTCGCGCCCTGTTCGCGCATTTCGGCGACCATTCGCCCCTCCTTGCTCGGGCGCTTATATAGCGGACTGGCTGGACAATAGCACGGGCCCCGCCCGCGACAGTTAAGGCCGCGTATCCAAAAACTCCAGCACCGCCTGCTTGTAGATGCGATCGCCGACGGCACGGTTGTGGTCGCGGCCGGGAATGTCGACTACGCGGGCGTTCGGGAAGAACTCAGCCAGCGGATGCGGGTCGCCCGCCACATCGTCGCGCGTGCCGACGCAGATCAGCACCGGCGCGGTGATGCGCCCGAGCAGTTCAGGCTGAATGGCCTTGCGTGCGCCGCGCACGCAGGCGGCAAGGGCGGCGAGATCGCTACGGGTGGCTTCGGCGAAGCCGCGGAAGATTTTGAGCGTCGAGTCGTCGACATCCTCGATGCGCTCGGTCTCCATCGCCTCGGCGAGACCACGCGGCAGCCCAGAGTCCTCGATGAGATTTTCGCCAATGCCGCCAAGGATGAGGGAGCGCACCCGCTCCGGCGCGGTGAGCGCGAGGAGCGTCCCGATGCGTCCGCCGAGCGAATAGCCCATGACGTCGGCGCGGGGAATCGACAGATGGTCGAGCAAATGCGCGACGTCCGCCGCCATCAGGTCGAGACTGTACTGCGCCGGATCGTACAGCTTGGCGGAGCGACCATGGCCGCGAATGTCCAACACAATGACGCGGCGGCCGTCCTCGGTCAGCGTCTTGACCCATTGCGTGAAGAGCCAGTTCACGGCGTGGGTCGAGGCGAAGCCATGCACAAGAACGATCGGTTCTTCGCGATCTTCCGTTAGGGGCTCGAAATCGACATAGGCTATCTCGACGCCATCCGACAGGAACGTTTCCATAAGAAATCTCACCTAGCGCCTTTTATCTAAATGCTTGAGCCGTCGACGCAAGGCCGCTGTGGGGCGAAAGTAACTGCGCTATTGCCATTCGCCCCGCTTGCCGGTAAACGAGCGGGCGCGTCGCCATAGCCCGTTTAAAGCACGGGAGCGATGGCGCAACAGGCGCCCGTAGCTCAGCTGGATAGAGCACCAGACTACGAATCTGGGGGTCAGAGGTTCGAATCCTTTCGGGCGCGCCATTCTTTTCGAACAGCGGATTCTTGGCGCGACCAATGCTGGCGGCTTTCCGAGAACAGGGACACTGAACCCCGCCTGAACCTATGCCCGTCAGCCGGATGAATGAAGGACAGCTCACCCCGCTTCGCTAACGCGCACGAAAAACCAATAGGCGCCGAAGCAAGCGATGATCCCGGAGCAGACCTGAACAAGAAGCGGGCTGCGTTGTCCATGCGTGAAAATCTTATCGGCCAAAAGCAGTAAGGGAAGAACGATCAGCACGACGCCGATCTGCCCGATCTCGACGCCGATGTTGAAACTCGCCAGGGCCGGCACGATGGCGCGCTGCGGAACGCCGAGTTCGATCAAGCCGCTCGCAAAACCGAATCCATGAATAAAGCCGAATGCGAAAGTGTCGCGCCAGCGCCCGTCGACCTTGCGCGTAAAAAAATTCTCGACCGCCACATAGATGATCGACAGCGCAATCGCGATCTCCACCCATCGGCTCGGCAGATTGATAAGTTCGAGCGCCGCCAGTGACAGCGTCACCGAATGCGATACCGTGAAAGCGGTCACGATCTTGACGACAGGCCAGATGCGCGTCGCCCACAGCATCACGGCGATGAGGAAGCACAGATGATCATAGCCGGTCATGATGTGCTCGACGCCGGCGGACAAAAATTTCGGCGCGAGCTCCCAGGGCGTCAGTAGCGGCTTGGAGAGATCGATCATCGCGTCGCCGGGATAGATCATCACCTGGCCGGGGGCCGGCTCACGGCCCAGGCGCTGCGCCTCGGTCAGATTGGACTCATCGCGCTTCTCGCCGATGCTGACGAGATGTTTTGCCCGCGGTCCCTGCGCGTCGAGAAGTCTGAAGGGGTTATAAAAAATCTGGCCCGGAACGGCGCTGCAATCCATCTGCAGCACCACTTTTGAGTCTGACGGATTCGTCGGGTCTACGCCAACCGACGCGACCGTGCTTGCGCAGGTCTGGCCTTCCGCGTTCTGCAGATCGACGCGCTGCTGAATGAATTTGCCGATCATCCCCTCGATGACGCCCGGCTCGGTGAGATCGACGTCGTCGCTCTTCGGCTTGTTCTCGGCGAACATGCGCTCAATATCCGTTCCCAAAAAGCCGACCTCGACGCGGTAATGACCGTTCCCCTCAGGCACGATCCGGCTGCTGGAAATATCGGCCGTATGGGCTTGCGCCGCTGATGCAGTCGCGAAGAAGGCCAAAACCACAGCGCGCGCCTTGTTGCGCAACCACATCATTGGGGCGGACTCCCTTGACGAAGCGCGCGCACGCGGCGTATGCGCTTTTTATACAAAGTGCATACAGTCGAGGGAAAGACAAGTTTAAGCCCGGGGCGCCCGGGAACGCGATAGTCCCCCCGCTTTCAGCGGCGATCGACCGGCGACAGAAGCATGCGCTCTCCGCGGGGACGGCGGCGTTCGATTGGCGCCTCTGGTCAAGTCTGTGACATTATAAAAATCGGCGCCGCTCGCAGTTGTTGCTGGGAAAGTTCGCATCATGATCCAATCGGATTTTTTCGCGAGATGACGAAGAGCGAACAGGAAAAATTTCGGCGAAAACATATTCGTTGGACCTTCGCCGGCCGGCGAACGCGCCTTCTATTGGTAGGGATCACCCTGTCGGCCTCAGCGGCGCCCCAAAACGCAAGCGCACGCGGAGCGGACTCAAATGTCTCGTCAAGCACAAGGGAACAACAGCTGCGCGAGGCTCCGGCAATCGAGTTGACCAGACCATCGCTTCCGCCGCAAGAAGCCTCGCGTCCCGCGATTATGTTGGCGCATGCCATTGTCGTCCGCACTTCGCCAGCGCAAGGCGGCGTCGGTCCCGAGGACATCGGAAAGGTGGAAGTGTGGTACGACGCGGGCATTCGCGACGCCTTTGCCGCATTAGCGGTTGTGAGCGCTTCGGGCGAAAGAGTCGATAAGCGCGACGCAGCGATCGACAGCGCCGATCCGAGCCACGTTTTGGTGAGCGTGAATAAATTGACTCCGGGAAAATACACGGTGCGCTATCGTGCGCTTTCGGCTGACGGCCATCTCGTCAGCGGCGCTTGGGAGTTCGAAGTGCGACCATGACGCGCGCAAGCATTTCATCGGGCCGACGGACAGCTATGCTCAATAATAAGTTCGAAACTCCTCGGCATAGGGAAAGGAAGCGTAAGCGATGAGTCCGGGCCGTTTGAACTTGGTGATTTTCGTGGGCATCCTTCTGCTCGTCGGCGTCAATGGCGCGGCCTTTTCGTATAAGTTATGGGGCCCGGCCTTCACTCAATATGTCGACGACTTTTGGAAGGCGCGCACGGTGAAACCGGCCGTGAAGGCGGGCGATCGCACGATATCGGAATGCCTTGGGGTGAGCGACTTCTACTCCGTGCACCTCACGACATACTTCCTGCCGGATTCGGAAGAGAGCGCCGGAGGAGCCACGGACGATTTGAGCAAATATGACGAGTATTGCGACCGCGTGCCGGGAACGGGGAAGGTCATTTTTTCCGTGACGCTCATGGAAAAGGAAGCGCGAAACGAAGCTGTGGCGCTTTCCTTCTATCGATATGAGCCTGACGGCGGTCTCAAACAGATAAATGTTCTGCCGTCCCAGCCTCATTCAAGCGGCTTTGTGACTTTGGACACAACGGTCGCTCACAAGGGGAAATATCTATTGAAGCTCGCATTTGGCGAGGCGAAGAACGCTGAAGACACGATCGAGATGCCGATCTTCGTTGGGCAATAGTACGAGCCGGCGCGCGGCGAGCTGTGTGTCAGCTCGTTGGGCGCTTTCGTGCGCGGCGTTTTTGCAGCCATCGCAGAAAGCCGGTTACGTAAAGCGTAAGGGGCGTCAGTCCGACGAACAAAACGATAGAACGGCCGATAGAGCCGAAAGCCTCGCCCGTATGCAGCGGGAACAACCATTCTAGAAATTTCTCGCCCGTGGTGAAGGCGTTGCGATCTTGCGCGTAGGTAATTTGCCCGCTGTACTGGTCGACGCCAACGTTCCTGTATGTCTTGGTGCGATTTGGCTCGTCGTTCGATTGTTTGCCGATGACATAGACGCCGTTTGGCGCGCTTGGCAGGAGAATCCAGTGGAGCTTTCCATCGGGGAAAATCTTGTCGGCGGCCGCGACCGCCTCGCCGACGCCGATCGGCGCTTGGCCGGGAATCGGCGTTGATTTGCCAAAATCAGGATCTGGGCGCACGGGAGAAAACAAGGTCGTGACCGAGCGCGTCGCCGGCTTAAAGATCATGGCGATCCCAGTGAACAGCGTGACCAACAAAAGGACGGCGCAATAAATGCCGACGCTGCGGTGTATGTCGTAGACGAGTCTCTCTGCGCTCGCGCCCCATTTGACTTTCAAACCCAATCGCCAATTGCCGTTGAGCGGGCGCCACAGATAAAGGCCAATGAGGATCGAGATGAAAACGAGGATGGCGACCGAACCGAGGATATAGGCGTTGTTCGCTCCAAGCAGCAGCGTCCAATGGAAGGCCATGACAATGGGGATAAGGGGCTGTGAAGCTATCCTGTCGCCATGCAGATAAAGCCGCTGCCCTTTCACCTTCGCCGTGTAGGGATCGACGAACATCTCATATACGTCGACATCCAAGTCATCTGTCTCGATGATATAAGTTATCGCCGCGGCCGATCCTGGCTGTCGCGGCATTGTGAGCCTCTCTAATTTGCCGTCGGGCGGCAAGGCCGCGATCGCCGCCGCAAGAATTTCGTCCAGTGAGCGGTAAGAAGGCTGCGCGGGCGCATCAACGCGCATGATCGGCGCGTTCAGCCATTCGTCGATGCTCTCCCGAAACGCGAGAATGGCGCCGCTGAGCCCGACCAATACAAACACAGCCCCCGCGAAAAGGCCGATCGTTCGATGAATCTGCAGAAAGATCTTGCGTGCGCCTTCGCGCCGTCGAATCGCGCGCGATTGCGCTGCGATGTCTTTCTCCATGTCGCGTTCAGCGACCCGTTCGACCATGGACAGAAATCCTTCCGGCAAGACAAGGTCGCCCGGGGTCATCGCGAGGAACGTCCGGACCGCTTGCGCTAAAGAACGGCTGATCGGACCGACTTCGGACGGGCTTGTCAACGCACGCGGGCGTTTCTGCATAGGCGCCAAGCGGCATGGCGCCGCTTCCGATTGCCTTCGCAGACGCTCGGCGCTATGAAAGCGCCGTCCATCCCAAGCGACTTACGCCGATTGGTGTCGGCGACTGAGCGCGTCAGGAGAGCAATATGGTAGCGGTTACATTCCCCGACGGGGCGTCCCGTCAGTTCGAGCCCGGCGTCTCGGGCGTCGATATCGCCAAGAGCATCTCTCCCTCTCTCGCTAAGCGTAGCGTCGCCATGACGCTTGACGGTGCGCTCGTCGATCTCGCGAGTCCGATCGAGCGCGACGCTAGAATCGAATTCGTCACGCGTGACGATCCGCGTGCGCTCGGCCTCATTCGGCACGACGCCGCGCATGTGCTCGCCGAGGCCGTGCAGGAGCTTTATCCGGGCGTGCAGGTGACGATCGGCCCTGTGATCGAAAACGGCTTCTATTACGATTTCTATCGCGACGAGCCGTTCACGCTCGAAGACTTGCCCGTCATCGAGAAGAAGATGCGCGAGATCGTCCAACGCGACGCTCAGATCACGCGCGAGGTCTGGGACCGCGATGAAGCGAAGAAATGGTTCCTCGCCAAGGGCGAAGTCTTCAAGGGCGAACTCATCGACGCCATCAAATCCGACGAGCCGCTCTCGATCTATAAGCAGGGCCAGTGGCTCGATCTTTGTCGCGGCCCGCACATGCCGTCCGTCGGCAAAGTCGGCACGGCCTTCAAACTCATGAAGGTCGCGGGCGCCTATTGGCGCGGCGATCACAATAATCCCATGCTGTCGCGCATCTATGGCACGGCCTGGGCGACGCAGGAGGAGCTCGACGCTTATCTGCACCGCCTGGAGGAAGCCGAACGGCGCGATCATCGCCGCTTGGGCCGCGAGATGGACCTCTTTCATTTTCAGGAGGAGGGCCCCGGTGCGATCTTCTGGCACCCAAAGGGCTGGGCGCTGTTCCAGCACGTCATCTCTTACATGCGCCGGCGCCTGAAGGCCGACTACAGCGAAGTCAATGCGCCGCAGCTTCTCGACAAGTCGCTATGGGAGACGTCAGGCCATTGGGAGTGGTTTCGCGAGAACATGTTCGTCTCACAGCCCGCGCGCGAACAGACGGACGAAGATCGGCTTTATGCGATCAAGCCGATGAACTGTCCGGGCCATATCCAGATTTTCAAACATGGCCTGAAGTCCTATCGCGATCTACCGCTGCGCATGGCGGAGTTCGGCGTCGTGCATCGCTACGAACCGTCGGGCGCGCTGCATGGCCTCTTGCGCGTGCGCGCCTTCACGCAGGACGACGCGCATGTCTTCTGCACTGAAGAGCAGATGGCCGAAGAATGCCTCAAGATCAACGAGCTCATTCTCTCGACCTATGCCGATTTCGGCTTCGAGGAAGTCGTCGTGAAGCTTTCGACTCGTCCCGAGAAGCGCGTCGGGTCCGACGAGGCCTGGGATCAGGCCGAAGCGATCATGATGCGTGTGTTGAGCGAGATCGAAGCGCGCTCGGGCGGACGCATCAAGACGGGCATTAACCCGGGCGAGGGCGCTTTCTACGGCCCGAAATTCGAATATACGCTGCGCGACGCGATCGGCCGCGAATGGCAATGCGGCACGACGCAGGTCGACTTCAACCTGCCGTCGCGTTTCGGCGCCTATTACATCGGGCCTGACAGCGAGAAGAAGACTCCGGTGATGATCCATCGCGCGATCTTCGGCTCGCTCGAACGCTTCACCGGCATTCTGATCGAGCATTACGCCGGACATCTGCCGCTCTGGCTGTCGCCCTTGCAGATTGTCGTCTGCACGATCACTCAGGACGCCGACGACTACGCCTATGAGGTCGCCGCCGCCGCGCGCAAGCTCGGGCTTGCGGTCGAAGTCGACGCGCGCAACGAGAAGATCACCTATAAGGTGCGCGAACATTCGCTGGCGAAGGTTCCCGTGCTGCTTGTCGCCGGCAAGAAAGAGGCGGCCGAGCGCACGATCTCGATGCGCCGGCTTGGCTCACAGGCGCAGACGCAGCTTCCGCTGGACGAGGCGTTGAAGCTGCTCGCCGACGAAGCGACGCCGCCGGATATGCGGGTTTAGTTTCGTCTGAGGGGCGTGTTGTGGGGCGCGGAGTCCCTCTCCTTTTGGGAGAGGGTGGCCCGGCGGAGCCGGGTCGGGTGAGGGGTTGCTCCCTCGCGTCAGGCGCTTTCCCCCTCATCCGTCGCGCTTCGCGCGCCACCTTCTCCCTATGGGAGAAGGAATGCGCGCCTTTTTCTGCGACAAGGATGAAGGCGCATAAAAAACAAAAGCCCCGTCGCCGTTCAGCGCGGGGCCTTTAAAACGTGGAGCGAAGCAGATCAGGCGCTCGCGGCCGCCTGCTTCTTCTCGATTTCGCGCTTCAAGGCGCGGGCGTTCTGCGATAGCTCCTCGCTCTTCGCCTTGACCAGGAAGGCGTCAAGTCCGCCACGATGCTCGACCGAGCGCAGCGCCGCCGCCGAAATGCGCAGCCGCACTGAGCGCGCCAGCGCCTCCGAGGCGAGCGTCACATTGACGAGATTGGGCAGAAAGCGGGTCTTCGTCTTCCGGTTCGAGTGGCTGACGAGATGCCCGGACTGCACGCCCTTTCCGGTGAGCTCGCAACGGCGGGACATGGATGTTCCTTTCGCTCTATTCTTCCATGCGCAGGCCGGCGCATCTTGCGCCTTATTCGCCAGCGGAGGGTGAAAAAGACAGCGAGGCGCGACGCTGATGCGCCGAGCCTCGTTTGCGGGCGCTTATAGAGGCAAAGCGCGGCCGCCGTCAACCGGCGCGCGCGGCGATCAGGCGCCCGCCCGCCACTGCACGCTGCGGCGCACACGCCTCTGGACATCGGCTCCGTTCTGGGTTCTAAGCCTCCATCGCTCCAGGCGAGGCCGGGGGCGCGTGACCGCGCGCCGTTCCTTTTGCCGGGAATCATTGAGAACCGAGGGGCTGGAGACCGTCTCCCGCCGCGCGCGTCGCCTTTTGGCCGCGTAAGACGCGAAAATCGAGGAAAGGTTGGGGAAGTTCAATGGCCAAAGCGATTCTGCACATGCTCAGCACGTTGAAGCATATGAGCCCCTTCGACGTGAATATGGCCCTCGACGCCGGCTATGACGCGGCGATTCCCTACACCAATGTCACGCTCGATGAAGTCACCGCGCTCGTGCAGGACGCGATGTTTTCCCGCGCGCCGTCCGCGGCGCTGCGCACCGGCATCTTCTTTGCCGGCCGCGACGCCGTGCTTGCGCTCGACATGATGGACGCCGCCAAGAAAGCGCTGCTCAAGCCTTTCGAAGTGTCGCTCTTCGCCGATCCATACGGCTCCTTCACCACCGCCGGCGCAATGGTCGCCTGCGTCGAAAAGGTTTTGCGCGAGAAGAAGCAGCGCGAGCTCAAGGGCTCGAAAGTCGTCATCTATGGCGCCACAGGCGTCGTCGGCTATTCCGCCGCGGTCATTTCGGCGCTTGAGGGCGCTCAGGTCACCATCGTCGGCTATAGCGGCCTCGAGCGTGTCGCGAAGCTTGCCGACGAGATGTGCAAGCGCTTCGACATTAAGGCGGCGCCCGCCGACGGCTCCACCCCGGAGCAGGTGCGGTCGCTGCTTTGCCAGCATGAAATCGCGCTGTGCGCCGCGCGCGCCGGCGTGCAGGTGCTTTCGAAGGATGACCTCGCCGCCGCCAAGGATCTTCTGATCGCCGCCGACGTCAACGCGGTGCCGCCGCTCGGCGTCGAAGGCTGCGGCCTGCACGACAATGGCGTCGTGATCTCGCCGCATGGCGCGCTCGGCATTGGGGCGCTGGCGATCGGCAACGTCAAATACGGCGCGGAAGCAGGCCTTTTCAAAAAAATGGCGACATCCGACACGCCGCTTTGTCTCGACTTCCGTCACGCCTTCGCGCTGGCCCGCGAACTCGTGTGACGTCTCGCGCGCTCGCCAGGCTCCGCCTTGGCAAGCACGCCCAAAAATGGTTGAGTCCGCGCCGCGAGCGAAGCTTGCGGGGCTTCTCATTGCCGCACGCAGCGCGTGTGCGGCTCGCGTGGCGCGCCTGTCAAAATTCAGGCGCCAGGATTCTGGGAGAAAAAACACATGGCAGTGATCAACAAGATGCTGGTCGGCGAGTCGCTGGTCGGCGACGGCAACGAAGTTGCGCATATCGACCTGATCATGGGTCCGCGCGGCTCGGCGGCCGAGCTCGCCTTCGCCAATGCGCTGGTCAACAATAAGGACGGCTTCACGACGCTGCTCGCGGTCGTCGCCCCGAACCTTCTGTGCAAGCCCAACACGATCCTGTTCAACAAGGTGACGATCAAGGGCGCCAAGCAGGCGGTGCAGATGTTTGGCCCGGCGCAGCATGGCGTGGCCAAGGCGGTCGCCGATTCGGTGGCCGAGGGCGTGATCCCGGTGGACGAGGCCGACGACATCTTCATTTCGGTTGGCGTGTTCATTCACTGGGACGCCAACGACGACAAGAAGATCCAGGACTTCAACTATCAGGCGACGAAGGAAGCGATCGCGCGCGCCGTCAAGGGCGAGCCGAAGGCGTCGGAAGTCGTCGCCAAGCGCAACGAAGCCAAGCACCCCTTCGCGCCGAACTGAGTCGCGAAAGTTTTCGAGATCGAAGGGGGGGTCGCGCGCGACTCCCCTTTTTCTTTTGGGAAGAGGCGTGTGGCGGCGGTCATCGGCTGGGATATCGGCGGCGCGCATGTGAAGGCGGCGCGCGCGGACGACGGCCGCCTCACAGCGGTCGTTCAGATCGCCTGCGCGCCGCATGAGAGCGTCGCCAGTCTCGAACAAGCGCTGCGCGCGGCGCGCGCGGCGCTTGGCGACGTCGAACGTCATCGCGTCACAATGACGGCGGAGCTCTCCGACGCCTTCGAAAACAGGTCGCGCGGAGTCGTTGCAGTCGCCGCGATCGCCGCGCGCGAAACCGGCGCGCCTGACATTCTTTTCTACGCCGGCGAACGCGGCTTTATCACGCGTGACGAGGTTGGCGCGAACGTCGACGCCGTCGCTTCAGTCAATTGGCGCGCCTCTGCCGAACTCCTTGCGCGTCATTGCGCGGATGCGCTTTTCATTGACATCGGATCGACGACGACGGACCTCACGCCGCTTTGCGCCGGCCGCGTCGCGGCGCTTGGCGCGAGTGACGCCGAGCGTCTCGCCAATGGCGAACTCGCCTACGCCGGTTTTTCGCGCGGCGCGCCTCAAGCCTATGCGGCGCGCGCGCCGGTCGCGGGACGATGGACGCCGCTCGTCAACGAAACCTTCGCGTCGATGGCCGACGTGCGGCGCGTTCTCGGCGATCTCCCAGAAGGCGAAAACGACGCCGATCTTTCGCCGACGGCGGACGGGCGGCCCAAGACGGTTGCGGCGTCGCGCGCGCGCCTTGCGCGTCTCGCTGGGCGTGACGCTTCTGAACTGTCCGAAGCTCAGTGGCGGGCCTTTGCTGGATTTCTCGCGCGCGCGCAATTGCGCGTCATTGAAGATCAGATTGCGCTACTTGAATCGCGGGACACGATAGCTCCCGATGCGCCGATCATTGGGGCGGGCGTCGGCCGCAAACTCGCTGCGCGTTTGGCGCAGGGGCAGGGCCGGACATTTCTGGATTTCGCCGATTTGATCGCCGCGCCTCCGGCTTTGGCCGAAAGGGCCGCCAATTGCGCGCCGGCGTCAGCGCTCGCGCTGCTGTAGCGCGCTCATTACTGGATCGTGAAGGGCGCGATCACGTCCATCGAGAAGAGACCCTGCGTACGCTTGGGACCGTGGGGGCCGAAGAACGGCGCTGCATCATTCACCGCCGCCTCCCATCGAAATTCGGGTCTGACGATCAATCCTGAAAAATACGGAAACGCCGTCAGTTTATGCGAAAAGGTGACGCCGGCCGTGATCGCGAGATAGCTTGTCCCTTGTCCCTCCGGCTGAAAAATCGCTGATGGAGCAGGAAAGCCGTGTTGCACGTTGACGCTGTCAAAATAGCCCGGATAGGCGGCGGCGAAGAAATTTTTGGCGTCGCGCCAAAACTCGATGCGCGCGCCAAGTCTGATCGAATCGTCGACCTTGTAGGTGGCATATTGCGCGATCCCATAGGCGTTGGCTCCGCGAGGATGTTGAGGGAGGAGAGAAGTATCCAAGCCGAAGCCGTTAGGGAGGGCGTTAAGCGCGTCAAAAGCGGTTCCGAAAATCGAAACCGGGTACCAGCCGCTCTCGCGAAAGTAGCTGATGTCCGTCGTGAAGCTGAGATTTTCGGTCGCATTCCAGGTCGCCGTCAAATTATTGAACATGCGCCAGGCGTTGTTCGGATTGCAGGCGCAAGCGGCAGGAACGCCGCCGACAACGCCGTACGGCCAACCCACCAGCAAAGGATCTTTCACGTTGGGATTTTCTGGCCCGGAATGGGTAACGGCGAGGATCGATAGATCGCCATCTAGGAGGTTCAGTCCAACTCCGGCGTGAAGCGACGGCGAATTGTTGTTGTCGCCGGGCCAGCCGAACGTGGTGTCTACGCCGGTGACAATGCCTGTATAGAGATCGAGCCAGTTCGTCGCATGAATGACGGACATGATTCCGGTGTCGACGAATGGACCGAAATTTGAACTCAAGGAGCGCGTGTAAAAAATATTGTCCTTCGCTGTGAGCTTTTCAAATCCGTTATAGCTGACGAACTCGCCGACTTGAATGTCGACGCCGCCCTCGGTCAGGATCGGAAGATGAGCCTTGAGATTCGCCTCGACGATTGAAAGCTGCGTGCGATCATGAATGAGATATTCGGTTTGACCCAGAAACTGAGTGTATCGGGCGTCGGTGCCGAGCATTCCCAGAAAGGAAAACCCGAAGTCGACGCCGGTCGCGTTCTTGTCGAGCGGCCGCGCGACGTTCAGTATCGCTTGATTGAACTGCGGCCAGTTGGCCCGATCAGTCTCAAGATGGCCGAAGTTTATCTTGTTGAAAGGAAGCGCAAAGTTAATGACTGCGCCTCCAGACAAATAGCCATCGATCGATAGGCTATCGAGCCAGTTTGGCGTGGAAGTCGACGACTTCTTTGAGGCGTCGCCGCAAATGCCCTGCGGCGCAGAAAAGAGGATGATCGCCGCCGTCGCGCAGACAATTCGTTTCATCGCACGCCTCTAAGGCGGATGCCTTCGAATCGAAAGGAAAGTTTAAGACTGCTACGTTAACGCGACGAGGCGGCCTCCGCCCGCTGCTTATAGGCGTGAATTTTCGACATCACCATGTCCCAGGCTTCGCGCTCGGCCTCGCCTGCGGTTTTGTCGACGGCGATTTGCAGATAGGCGAGTTCGGCTTCAATCTTCTCGCGCGGCAGCATGTCGAGCCGTGTCGCGAGAATGGCCGCTTCGAGCACGGCGGCGCGCGCCCGATTCATGCCAAGAAAGGCGCGATGGGATTCAATCCGCCTCACGCTGCAAAAGAAACGCGGCCGCAACTCGTGCTCCTCAACGCGGGCGACGACGAGTTCGGCGTGCGCGAGCGCTGCGGAAAGGCGCGGCGCCGGCCATCCTTCGATATCGGTAAGCGGCCAGTTGCGGCATCCCGTGACGAGGCCCGCAAAAATTCGTGCGTCATCAGTAAAGCTCGCCGTCGCTTTGGGATTATGCGTAAGATTGAACAGGGTCGATGAGGGACGAAACGGCGCCGCAATCCAGTACTCATGTTCCTCGATCAATCCGAGCGGCGCGATATGCGGTCGACCTTCGGGCGACAGCGTCGTGACGACGCATTCATGTATCAGAGGCATCTTTCGCAGGTCCTTCGCCCGCTTTGCGCATGGTGTGACCCATTTCCTTGAAGCGGGTCGCGTCCTCTTCGTTAATGTCCGTCGCGACTCCGAAGTCGAGCGGTTCGTCCTGACGATAGCGCTTGCCGAGCTTGTAGGCGATCTCGGCCTTCATCAATTCCGCGCCAAGGTAAAAGGCGTGCGCGCCGTCATGTTCGACGGCAAGATGCGGAAAGAGCGCCATTGCGTCAGCCGCGACGTGGTGAAACCCCTTGGCGTAGATGTGCACGCCGTCTTGGGTCGTCTCTATGCGGAAATTAGTATCCCGCAGTTCGCGCGCAAGCTCGGCGATCTCCTCTGGCGTTGCGGCGTAAGGTTTGCGGTCGTGGATCTGTAGGAGCGCGTCGCTGTAGCCTTTGGGCAGAGCCCGATCACTGCGCGCCGCGAACATCAGCCGTCTCGCCGCGTCGTGCTCCTGCAAAGTTCGCCGCGTATGTGGCGAGACCTGCACCGTGAGCAGATGCCGGATATCGAGCTCGGAACATATGCCGAGCATCGCAGCGGTCACGCCGGCCGAGTCGGCGTCGGTGAGTTCCGTGAGATTGCCAGTGCCCATCATGATCTCGGCGTCAGGTTCGCGGGCGCGCAGTTCTATGTACCGGGCGATCGAGGCCGCGAAGCCAAAATGAATAGGATCGAGGATCGGATCGAGAATGGCGCTGATCCCGCGTTCGCGAGCGCGCTTGGCTGCGCGTTGCAGCGAATCAAGATCGCCGTGCGGCCGGGGCGTCAAAATGGGGATGATGGGCGAATTGTCGGGAAGAATCGAAAGCGTTTCTTCATCGAGACTTAAGAGGTGATCGACGCCAGCCTTGGCTGCGCGTTCAAGCTCATCCACATTGGCCGAGTCGACGCTCACCTTTAGGCCAGCAGCCTTAAGCGCCGCGATCGTTTCTTCAAGATGCGCAAACGGCGTATCCGGCAGACAGCCGAGATCGATAACGTCGGCGCCGGCGGCGACGAGTTCGCGCGCTTTGACCAAGATATCCGCCACGCTCATTTTTGACGCGTCGACGATTTCGGCGAAAATCTGCATATCGTAGCGCGATAGATCTGGCTTCATGCCGCCGCGTCCCAAATAGGCGGGGAGATCCGCAATCTCTTCCGGTCCGCGTTCGAATGAAACGCCGAAGTCCTTGGTCAGCGCGGAGAGATCGGCGCGACAGCGACCGGGCAGTATCACGCGGTCGGCCTCCACGGGCCGCGGCAGCCGCCGCTGAATAATCTCCTGGGTCATCAGCGCCGCGACCTTCACGCCGATATCGTGAATGCGCCAGTCCTGCGCCGTTTCGCCGAAGCTCGCGACCATGCGTTCCAATCGCGGCAAAGCGAGGTGGCCGGTGAGAAACAGCAGGCGCTCGCTCATGCGGAGCTTTCGTTTAGGGTTGCGGCTCGACCTCGCGGCGGCGGCGCTCCACCGCTTCCTGCAGCGCCGCGAGGCTTTCCACGACCTGCGTCGCTTCGAAGGATTTGAGCGCATCGGTGTTCTGCAAATCGATGCGGCGCGGATAGACCATCACCATGCCCTTGGGCGCGCGCGTTTCGAGTTCGGGCGCGGTGTCGCAGGCGAAGACAATCGTCGGCACACGACATTTGCCGGCCTGCGCGAAGACATTGGTCGCAAGATTGTCGGAAATGCCGACGACGCATTTCGCCACCGTGTTCGACGTCGCGGGCGCGAGAACCAGCGTGTGGTAGAAGTTGTAATAGAAATTCCCGACCGGCGCGGCGCTCGCCGTCGTGTCCTTGAAGATGCGCACGTTCGACGGCAGCGCCAGATCGTGCTTATACATGCGCACGACTTCGGCCGCCGCTTTGCTGACGAAGAGATCGACGTGATCAAGCGTGCGGATCATGTCGAGACATTCGGTGAAGAAATGTCCCGATCCGGTGAGCGCCCAACCCCAGCGCGGCGTGACGACTTTCTTTTTGGTCATTAGGCGGACTTCCGCGTTGGAAAAGTTGCGATGGCTGCGCCCGGCTGAGCGCCGTCGGCAAGAAGCGCCGTGGCGTGCGGGAGAGACGAGGGGCCGGCGATGAACAGCGGCGTTTCATCGAGATAATCCGGAAGCGCCGGATCGACAATGCCCTTGCGTATAATCTCGCTCAGCAAGGCGCCGTCGCCGACATCGACGCTTTTGATCAGAAGCAGCGCGCAGGCGCGCGTTTTTTTTGCAAGCCAGGCGGCGAGACTGTCGGAGGTGACGCCCCAGCAGGGCGCAATGTCGTCGGCCGCGGCGACCATAGCGCTCGGCCGCCAAAGCGCGATACGTCCTTGAGCATGCGCTGCGTTGATGGCTTCGCCAGAGGCGGCGAGCTCCAGCGCCAAGTCGCGGCTCGCGAGCGCAAGCGCATATTGCTCCATTGCGAGAACCGCCATGGCGTGCGCGGTTTTCTCGTCGTAGCGCATTGCCGGTTGGGCGGCGCGCACAGCGTCGGCGAAAGGTCCGCCGCCGGGGACGATCGTCAGCGGCCGGGGATAGCGCTTCAGCGCCGCAAGCCAATCGGCGAGCGCCGGCGAAGCATGCAGACTGCCGCCGAATTTGACGACGAGAGGCGCGCTATTTGACAGCATCGATGCGCATCGGCGCTGGCTGTAAGCGGCGCGCCTCTTCATGAGCGCGGGCGCGCCGTATCCTCACGCCGACAGCGCCCGGCGCGACGTCAAGTTTTTCAACCTGCACTGTGACCGCGCGCACGCGCTCATGCAGCAATACGCTCTCGGCGAGACGCTCGGCGATCGTTTCGACAAGCTCGATATGTCCGCCGGCGAGAATCATCTTTATCGCGTCCATGATCACATCGTAGGAAAAGATCGAGCGCATGTCGTCGGACCCGTTGACGCGAGTCACTTCCGCTTCGACATTGAAACGCACGCGCTGCGTATGGCCGTGTTCATGGGCATAGGCGCCGATCTCCACCGGCGCGATGTAATCTTTAAGGAATACGGAATCGGTGTCGTTTGCCCCTGGAGGTTCAATATAGCCGCGGCCCAGGAACGCCCATTCGGCGTGAAATGCGACATGGGCGCCGCTCGCAGCAGGTATAAGGTCGCGGATCAGACTCGTGGCGCGAGCGTCGATAGCGGCCCGACGGTCGCCATGCGCGCAGAGCGCGCCGCGAAAACCGAGCACATCCGCGCCGGTGACAAGCAGGCGCGGCACGTCTGGAGGCTCGAGCGAGCCGGCGAGGCCCGAAGCGAGCCCGAGATTGCGGCAGCGCGCGACGAATTCGGAGAGCGCCCTGACGCTCATATAGTCGAGCAGTCGGCCTTTGCCCTTATGCGCGGTATCGAGCATCGCGCCATGAAAGCCGGCCCCCGCCAGCGGCTCGAGAATGTCGAACTCGGGGCCGAGATCGGCGAAGAGCACAGCGACGAGTCTGGTTTTCGCGGTCAGCGGCGCCAGCGCATCGATGATCTCGACGGCGTCAGGCGTCGCGGGCAGGGCGAATTTCACATAATCGACGCCGGCGGCGACCACCTCTTCAAAGGCGCGCAGCGCATGCGAGACGTCATGCGGCAGCTCCACCACCGCGCTCATCGGCCGGCGGCCGCCGACGAAGGCGACGATCTCGGCGATCGTTTCGAACGGCAGGGCGCCGAGCGCGCCGCGTGAGGGCGCCTTGCAGTCGATGATGTCGGCGCCGCGCGACAGGGCGATCTCCGCCTCTTCGCGCGAAAGAACGCTGGCCAACATCAGGGTCATGAACTCAAGCTCCAAGAGAATACATCGGCGACGACTCCCTCTCCCGCACGCGGGAAAGGGTGGCCCGGCCAGAGGGCGTCTGTAAAGACGCCCGTCGTAAACGACGGGCTTTTGGCCGGGTCGGGTGAGGGCCAATCGATCTCCCCCATCAAGCCCTCATCCGTCGTCACTTCGTGACGACACCTTCTCCCGCAAGCGGGAGAAGGGCGCGTCCGGCGCCATTGCTCGCTTCATATACGCTATTGCGGGCCGTGTGAATCCGATCCGCCAGATCCCGCCTAGTCGATGACTGAGCCGTTGGCGGCCAGCACCGAGGCGGCGAGATAGAGCGAGCCTGCGATGAGCACGCGCGGCGGCGCATCGAAGCTGCGCGTCGAAAGGAGCTTCAGAGCTTCCTCAACGCCATCCGCCGCCGCGCCGGGGATGCCCTCCGCCCTGGCGAGGCTCGCAACCTCACCCGGCGGCCAGCTCTTATGTTCGCCTTCGACTGGCACGGCGACGACCTCGCGCGCGAGCCCCACGAAATGCTTGAGCAGCGCGCGAATGTCCTTGGTCGTCTGCGCGCCGCAGATCAGCGCCAGCGGACGCGGCGACTTGTCGTGGAACTCGGCCATTGCCTCGGCCAACACGCGTCCCCCGTCTTCATTATGGCCGCCGTCTAGCCAGACCTCGGACCCGGGCGGTGCCAGATCGACGATATGGCCGCGCGTAAGCCGCTGTAACCGCGCCGGCCATTCGGCGCGCGTGAGCCCAGCCTCGATCGCCGCAGTCGGAATTTCCGGCGCGACGGCGCGCAGAGCCGCGATGGCGCCGGCGGCGTTTTCATGCTGGTGACGTCCAGCGAGCCGAGGCAGCGGCAGATCGAGCAGACCGTGTTCGTCCTCATAGACGAGACGGCCGTTCTCATTGGAAATGTCGAAGTCGCGCCCGGCGACGATCAGCGGCGCGCCGACGCGCCGCGCCTCTCTCTCGATCGCCCTAGCCACGGGCTCCGACTGGAACCCGATGATGGCCGGCGCGCCCTTCTTCAGGATGCCCGCCTTCTCGTGAGCGATCTTTTCAACCGTATCGCCGAGGAATTCGAGATGATCGAGCGAGATCGAGGTGATGATGGCGCATTTGGGCTGAGAGATGACGTTCGTCGCGTCATAACGCCCCCCGAGACCTGTTTCGAGCAGCAGCCAGTCGGCCGGCGTTTCGGCGAACAGCGAAAAAGCCGCCGCCGTGGTGATCTCGAAGAAGGTGATCGGTTGTCCGGCGTTCGCCTGTTCACAACGTTCAAGCGCCGCATTCAGGCGCTCATCGTCGACAAGCTTACCGCCGCCGTCCGCGCCAAGACGGATACGTTCGTTGAAGCGCAGCAGATGAGGGGACGTGTAAACGTGCGCGCGCTGGCCGGCGGCTTCGAGCATCGCGCGCAAAAACGCGATGGTCGAGCCTTTGCCGTTGGTGCCCGCGACGTGAATGATCGGCGGCAGCTTGAGATCGGGTCGTCCCAGAGCTGCGAGCAGCCGCTCCGTGCGCCCGAGCGACAGATCGATCTTCTTTGGATGGAGCGTAAGCAATCGCGACAGGATCGCGTCGTGCTGATCCATTGCGGCCGCGCCTCGCGATGTCAGGCGGCGGCGCGCCGCGGCGGCGACTTGGTCAGCAAACCGCACAGGCGCGCCAGAGTCTCGCGCATCTCCTGGCGCGGCACGACCATGTCGACCATGCCGTGATCGCGCAAATATTCGGCGCGCTGGAATCCTTCGGGAAGCTTCTCTCGAATTGTCTGCTCGATGACGCGGGCGCCGGCGAAGCCGATGATCGCGCCGGGCTCGGCGATCTGCACGTCGCCAAGCATGGCGTAGGATGCGGTGACGCCGCCCGTCGTAGGATTGGTCAGTACGACGATATAGGGTAGGCGCGCGTCGCGCAGGCGCTGCACGGCGATCGTCGTGCGCGGCATCTGCATGAGCGAGAACATCCCCTCCTGCATGCGCGCGCCGCCCGAGGCAGTGAAGATCACGAATGGCGTGCGCTTGGCGAGCGCATGTTCGCAGCCGGCGATGATCGCCTCGCCGGCCGCCATGCCAAGCGACCCGCCTAAGAATTCGAAATCCTGAATGGCGACGGTGACGGAAGACCCTTCGAGATTTCCGAAGGCGAGAGTGACGGCGTCCGCCATTCCAGTCTTCGTCCGGTATTCTTTCAGCTTGTCGACATAGCGCTTGATGTCGCGGAATTTCAGCGGATCGAGCGGCGCTTCCGGCGTCGGAAGCAATTCGCACTGGCCATCGTCGAAGAGATTGGCGAGCCGCGTCTCGACTGGACAACGCATGTGGTAGCCCGAGCCGGGCACGACATAGAGATTGGCCTCGATGTCCTTATGGAAGACGAGCTGACCGCTCTCGGGGCATTTCACCCAGAGATTCTCGGGCGCTTCGCGCTTGATCAGCGCCTTGATCTTCGGCGGGACGACGTTCGAATACCAGTTCATGACACGAGCCTCGTCAACCAGCTCAACACGCCGCGCTTGGGTCGCGCATCCCGCACGCCTTCGGCGATCGAGGCGACGAGGCCAGTCACGACGCTGACGCTCGAAGGACCGGCGTGGCCTTCCGCGTCGAGCGAGGCTTTCAGCGCGTCGACCAGCGCCGTCCCGACCACGACGCCATCGGCGTTGCGAGCGATCTCGGCGGCGTTTTCCGCATTCTTGACGCCGAAACCGACGGCGATCGGCAGTCCCGTATGCCGTTTGATGCGAGCGACCGCCTGGCTCACGCCGGCATAATCTGCAAGCGCCGCGCCGGTGATGCCGGTGAGCGAGACATAATAGACGAAGCCGCTTGTATTTTGGAGCACTTTAGGAAGTCGCCTGTCGTCGGTCGTCGGCGTTGCGAGTCGAATGAAGTTCAGCCCGGCGTCGCGGGCGGGGACGCAGAGCTCCGCATCCTCTTCCGGCGGCAGATCCACGACGATGAGGCCATCCACGCCGGCGGCCCGGGCGTCGCGCAGGAAGGCGTCGACGCCGTAAACATAGATCGGATTGTAGTAGCCCATCAGGACGATGGGGGTGGCGTCGTCTCCGGCGCGGAAGTCGGCGACGAGCTTCAGGGTCTTTTTGAGCGTGGTTCCGGCCTTCAGCGCTCGCAGCCCCGCCGCCTGGATCGCCGGCCCGTCCGCCATAGGATCGGTGAAAGGCATGCCGACTTCGATCACGTCCGCGCCGGCCCTCGGCAGGCCTTTCAAAATGTCAAGCGATGTCGCCAGATCCGGATCGCCCGCCATTACGAAGGTCACGAGAGCGGCGCGCCCTTCTTTCCTGAGAGCGGCGAAGCGATCATCGATGCGGGTGGACATAAGCGACAGAGGTCCTTGGTGAGTCGGCGCAATTTTGCCGTCAGTCCGATCGACAGGCTGCGCCGGACCTTAGGGCTCCAATAGGGCCGAACAGGCCGTCCCGTCCACTGTTTTCGCGCGCGTTAAATCGTCACCTGCGCCCCCAATTCCACGACGCGATCGGAGGGAATCGAGAAAAAGTCCGTGGCGTTGGCGGCCTGGCGGGTGAGCGCGACATAGAGCTTGTCCTGCCACCCCGGCATTTCCGAGGAGGCGCTCTCCTTGATCGAGCGCCTTCCCAGGAAGAAGCTCGTGGTCATGATGTCGTATTTGAACCCGGTCTTGCGCATGGCGGCGAGCGCCGCCGGGACGCGCGGACTTTCCATGAAGCCATAGTGGAGCGTGGCGCGGTAGAAATCGTTCGAGAGCCTCTCGATTTCAAAGCGCTTTTCCGGCGAGACGCGCGGCCGGTCTTCGGTCATCACACAGATCACCAGCACCCGCTCGTGCAGAACTTTGTTGTGCTTGATATTGTGCAATAACGCGGCGGGCGCGACGGCCGGATCGCTGGTCAGAAAGACCGCTGTGCCGGGCACGCGCGTCGGTTTCGACTTCTCCAACATCGCGATCAACTCCCTGAGCGGTATCGAGTCGCGATGTGTCTTTTCCGCGAGAAGCCGCGTGCCGCGTGTCCAGGTCCACATGATGATCATGGCGCAACCGCCAAGCGCCAGCGGCACCCAACCCCCGTCTTTGACCTTCATAAGGTTCGCCGCAAGAAACGCCAGGTCGACGACGAGGAACGCTGAAATGAGCAACAACGCGGCCCATAGAGGCCAATCCCATTTCCTCCACACGACGACAAAGGCGAGCCCAGTCGTGACCACCATGGTGCCGGTGACCGCGATGCCATATGCGGACGCCAAGGCGGAAGAGCTTTTGAAGGCGACGACGAGCAACAAAACGCCGATAAGCAATAGCCGGTTAATGCGGCCGATGTAGATTTGCCCTTCTTGAGAGGCGGAGGTGTGCGTTATCTCCAGACGAGGGAGAAGTCCAAGTTGGATTGCTTGCCTAACAATCGAGAAAGCGCCTGTAATCACCGCCTGACTCGCAATGACTGTGGCGAGCGTCGATAAGATAACGAGCGGCAATAATCCCCAATCCGGAGCCATGTGAAAGAAAGGATTGTCGATCGTCTCCGGACGGGAAAGTATCAGAGCGCCTTGACCAAGATAATTTAGTAATAGCGCCGGCAGCACGAAAGAGAGCCAAGCGAAGCGGATCGGAAAGCGGCCGAAATGGCCCATATCTGCATAGAGCGCCTCGGCGCCGGTCACGCCCAGGAAGACCGATCCAAGCACCGCAAATCCCAGCCATCCGTGACTGACAAGAAAGCGGACGCCCGCGCGAGGGTCGAAGGCGGTCAGCACTTGCGGCGCATCGGCGATGTGCGAAGCGCCAAGCACCGCGATACTGAGGAAAAAAATAATCATGATCGGGCCAAAAAGCGCAGCGACGCGCGCCGTTCCGTGGCTTTGCGCCCAAAACAGCGTGACCAGGATGAAGATGGTGATCGGCAGAACGAATTCGCTGAAGCGATGCGTGACGAGCTCCAAGCCCTCGATCGCCGACATGACGGAAATCGCCGGCGTGATAATAGCGTCGCCAGAAAACAGCGCAGCGCCCGCGACGCCGAGCAAAAAGACAGGCGCAGAACCTCCGCCAAGCGCGGATTGTGCGAGCGCCATCAAGGAAAGGATGCCGCCTTCTCCCCGGTTGTCGGCGCGCATGAGGAAGACGACGTATTTAATTGTCACGGTGAATATCAGTGCGAATATCAACAGCGAAATAGCGCCGATAACCGCTTCTTCAGTGACGACGTCCGCCTTCACGCTGTGCGCGAGCGATTCACGCAGCGCATAGAGCGGGCTCGTGCCGATGTCGCCGTATACGACGCCGATCGAGCCAATGATGAGCCCGATAACGCCGCCGCGCGCACGTTCGTCTCCGACATGCGCGTGAACTTGCGTCCCATCGCCGCCCGGGGCGGGACCGGCGTCGGATCGCTGGGTCATAGGATATTTCCCTTAATGGGACCCGACGCGCCTCTTGTCGACGCTGTCGCAAGAGGGCGCCCGCTCAGGACGAGCACGGGTAGGAGCAAGGATGCCTCTCCTTCGGCGGGGGTCGCCGATACGGTGCGGCGATATACGCGCTTTTGCCGGCAATGAGAAGTCGCTATGGCGGCGCAATATTGGCGACGGCAAGTTTCAGAGCCTTTGGCGTTATTCGCCATTAGAACTTCACCGCGAGAGGCCGAAGGTCCGCAGGACATGGCCCGTATCTTTTATAGCTAATCTCCAACCTCAGCTTTTCAGGAGGCCGCATGTCGTCCTTAGCCAATCCGGCCCGGTTTGCGCAGGCGGCCGGCGCGCCTTCGCCAAACGCCCTCGTGACGGACGCGGAGGGCCTGGAGGCGGGCGCGACGAAGCTGCCGAACGGCGCCCCGGCCTATTTTGCCCGCCCCCAAAGCGGCGGCGAACTCCCGATCATTCTGGTCGCGCAGGAAATTTTTGGGCTGCACGAGCATATTCGCGACGTCGTGCGGCGCTTCGCAAAACTCGGGTTTCTCGCCATCGCGCCCGACTTCCTCATTCGCTACGGCGACCCGCAGAAGGCGCCGGACATAGAGGTCATTCGCGCCATCGTCGCCAAGGTTCCCGATTCTGAGACGATGGCGACATTCGACGAAGCGCTCGCCTTCGCCGCCTCGAAAGGCGGCGACGCCAAACGCGCCGCGATCACCGGATTTTGCTGGGGCGGGCGCATCGCCTGGCTCTATGCAGCCCACAATCCGAAGCTTCTCGCCTGCGTTCCCTGGTATGGGCGCCTCGATGGGCCGCATACGCCGGCGCAGCCACGCTGGCCGATCGACGTGGCCGCGGAGATCAAAACGCCGACTCTGGGGCTCTATGGCGGCGCCGATCCGAGCATTCCTGCTGACGTGATTGAGGCTATGCGCGAGCGCCTCAAAAGGGCGCAGGCGCCAGCCGAGATCATCGTCTATGACGGCGCGCCGCACGCGTTCTTTGCCGACTATCGCGACAGCTATCGGGCGGACGCCGCAAAGGACGCCTGGTCGCGAATGCTAGCCTTCCTGCGCGCGAAGGGTCTGGGATGAGCTGCGCTTAACGCGGCGTCAGAGCGATGATGCGCGCGGGGCCGCCAGAGCCTTTTTCAATTTTCATCGGCAGGGCGATGACGATGGCGCCCGTCGGCGGCAGCCGATCGAGGTTGGTGAGGTTCTCAAGGCCCCCGATATTGGCGGCGCCGATGATCCGATGCACCAGAAATTCCTGCGACGGACCGTTATCCACGCTTGCCGTGTCGACGCCGATGAGATTGGGATGGCGTTCTTTCGCAAGCCAAGCGGCCGCATCCGGACCGAAAGACGGAAAATGGAGATGGGTCGCGTCGCCCGGCGTGTCGTCGCCAAGATAGGCTTTCTTGTCGGGCCAGCGCGAACTCCAGCCGGTTCGCAGCAGCACGATGGCTTTGTCCGGAATGCGGCCATGCGCCGTCTCCCAGGCGTCGATATCCTCGACTGTCAACACATAGTCTGGATTCGCTTCGGCCTTGGCGGCGATGTCGATCACGATCGCCGGCCCCACGAAGCGTTCGACGGGAATTTCGGAATTTGTCCAGCGGCCTTCGGCGAAATGCATCGGCGCGTCGAGATGCGTGCCGCCGTGCTCGGGCGAACAAAAAGCGTTGGCGAAATAGAAGAACCCCGCCTTCGTCGGTCCCTTGTGCAAAACCGTCAGTTCAAAACCAGACGGCGAGGTCGGCCAATAGATCGTCTGGGCGTTGAAAGCGTGGCTGAGGTCGACGACCTTGCTCGACGCGAGATCGAGGCTCTGCGCTTGCGCCGGTTCGAGACGCGCGGCGCAGAGCATCAGACAAATAAGCAATCCGCAGCATGCGCGTGTTTTTTTCATTTCGCACGATCTCCAGAACGGGCGGCTACGCAGCAGATTAAAAATCGCTCGCGATTCCTTTAACTTCCCAGTCGCCGTAGCGCACGGGATTAGGTCCGTCGCGGCCGCCGATTTCTTCGGGCGGCGCAGGACGTTTCGCGCCCTCACGGCGCCTCGTCTCGGCTTCGGCCAATGCGCGTCGCGCGGCTGGCGGCAGCTCAATGCGCCGGTCTCTCGATCTCAATGGATTGTCTGTTTTCGACACGGCCGGCCCTCTCTGCATTCGTCGCACGCCGTAACGTCTATTGTGCTATGATTCGTTAAAGGAGAAGCCGTTTGGCGAATAGCGATAGTAGATCATATTCCGCTCGAACCAAATCGGCGCGCGCGCCGGCGCGTCAAGCGTCACGGCAAGGCTTCGTGCCTGCCGAAGCGGTGCGGGAGGCCGAAGCGGCGAAGATCCCCGGATTGCCGACGCGTCTCGCGGCGGCCAACATCATCGGCGACATTGTGCAGGGCGGCCACCGTCTTGACGAATGTTTCGCCGCGAACGCCGTTCCTTCGCGCTTGTCCGGACTCGACGCCCGCGACGTAGCGCTCACGCGTTCGATCGTCACGGTCGCGCTGCGGCGCCTTGGCGTCATTCGCTACGCGCTTAGCGAACTCCTCGAAAAAGGGCTGCCGCGCCAAGCTTCGCGCCTCGAGCATTCGCTGATTGCCGCAGCCGCGCAAATCCTGTTTCTTGACGCCGCCGATCATGCCGCCGTCGATCTTGCCGTGCGCGCCGCGCGGCTTGAACCGAAAACCGCCGCCTTCAGCGGTCTCGTTAATGGCGTGCTGCGCAATCTCGTGCGACGCCGCGACGAATTCATGGAGATTGCAGCAAGCGGCGAATATGACGCGCCCACCTGGCTCATGCAGCGCTGGCGCAAACATTACGGCGAAGAAACAGCGCGCGCCATCTCGGCGATGCACATGCTGGAGCCGCCTCTCGACGTTTCAGTGAAAGACGATCCAGAGAACTGGGCGAAGCGGCTCGACGGCGTCGTGCTGCCGACAGGCTCGGTGCGGCTGCGCGCGCGGACGCCGATCAGCGAGCTTCCTGGCTACAGCGAGGGCGAATGGTGGGTGCAGGACGCCGCCGCCGCTTTGCCGGCGCGCCTGCTCGCGCCTCGCGCTGACGAGCGCGTGCTCGACATGTGCGCTGCGCCGGGCGGCAAGACGGCGCAAATGGCGCTCGCCCGCGCGCATGTGGTCGCGCTCGATCGTTCGGCGGAGCGCCTGAAGCTCCTCGCCGCCAATCTCGCGCGGTTGCAATTGCATGCGGAAGTCGCGGTCGGCGACGCCGCCGCCTATCAGGCGCAGCCTTTCGACGCGATCTTAATCGATGCCCCCTGTTCGGCGACGGGCACGATCCGGCGCCATCCTGACGTGCCCTGGACCAAGAAGCCGGGCGACATCGAAACGCTCGCGGCCTTGCAGACAAAGCTGCTCAATCGCGCGGCTCTGCTCACGCGCGCCGGCGGCCGTCTCGTCTATTGCACCTGCTCGTTGGAGCCCGAGGAAGGCGAACAGCAGATCGCCGCGTTCTTGCGCCGCAATCCGGATTTCCGGCGCATGCCGATCGATCCAGGGGAGGGTGTTCCTGAGGAGTTCATCAATAGCGAGGGCGATCTGCGCACCTTGCCGCATTACTGGCCGAATGAAGATTCGCGCCTTGCTGGAATCGATGGCTTTTTCGCCGCGCGGTTGCTGCGGTCGGCTTAGAGCAGGTTTTCGAAAAAGTTGACAGACTTTTTCGATGAGAACCTGCTCCAACGTTTTGATTTTGAGCGATTCCTTATCGATCACATGATTCCATGTGATCGGGAAGCGCTCTAGGCCTCCGCAGCTGCGAAGCGCGCGAACTCCCTCACCACTTGCTCGTAGACAGTGCGCTTGAACGGCACGATGAGTTCCGGAAGCGCAGAAAGCTCCTCCCAGCGCCAGGCGTCGAATTCCGGCTTATGCGCGCCGTCGCCTGGCGCGTGAATGTCGATCTCGCTCTCGTCGCCAGTGAAGCGCAGCGCGAACCAGCGTTGGATCTGGCCGACATATTTGCCGCTCCAGCGGTTGTTCGAACCTTTGGGCAAATCATAACAAAGCCAGTCCGGGGCTTCGGCGAGCAGGGCTACGCTCGAGACATTGGTCTCTTCATAAAGCTCGCGAAGGGCCGCCTCGTAGGGCGTCTCGCCCTCGTCGATGCCGCCTTGCGGCATCTGCCACAGGTAAGGCGGTCGGGTCTGGTCGTGGGCGCCCTTGGCGCGCCGCCGGCCAATAAAGGCGTGTCCCTGCGCATTGAGCAACAGAACGCCGACGCAGGGCCGATAGAGTCCGTGTGGGCTCATCGCTGCGTCTCGTCGCAATGGCCGCTTTCGCGCGCCTCTTGAAATGCGTCGCTCATCGCCGTTCCCCTGGCGCCCATACTTAACCTAGACAATTCTGCCCATCTGCGCGCCCGCCGTCGAGCGGGTTTAGGAGCGGCGCATCAGCGCGCCGTCGGCCTCCATCAGCTCGAGCAGCATGCCTTCCCGCAAGCCCCGGTCGGCGATGCGCGTCCGCTGGGCAGGAAAAAGGGCGCGAATGGCGTCAAAAATGGCGCAGCCGGCGAGGACGAGATCGGCGCGCTGCGGTCCGATGCAGCCGTTGGCGACGCGCTCCTCGAAATCCATGTCGCGCAACCGCATGATTGCTCGCGTCGCGTCCTCGTCGCTCATCCACAGGCCGTCGACGCGCCAGCGGTCATAGCGTTCGAGGCCCAGATGAACGCCGGCGAGAGTCGTGACCGTTCCCGAAGTGCCGAGGAGATGGAAGCGCGGACAGCGACGCTCCGCGGCCATCCGCCCCGCGAAGGGCGCGAGCAGCTCTCGCGCCTGCTGCGCCATGGCGGCGAAGGTCTCGGCAGAGACGCTGCGTCCGCCGAAATGCTCAGCGAGCGTCACGACGCCGAGTTCGAGCGATGTCCAGGCGCGGAAGGCGTAGGCGCCGTTGTGGTCGCCCCGTTCGCGCGTCAGCCAAACGAGCTCGGTGGAGCCGCCGCCGATATCGAAGAGCAAGACGCTTTCCGCGGCCGGATCGGCGAGCGAACCGCAGCCGCGGGCGGCGAAGCGCGCCTCGGTCTCGCGGTCGATGATCTCGAGCCGCAGCCCGGTGCGTTCGCGCACGCGCTCGATGAATTCGTCGCCATTCGCCGCGCTGCGGCAAGCCTGGGTGGCGACGAGCCTGGCGCGGGTGACGCCGCGCGCTTCCATTTTTTCGCGGCAGATTTCGAGAGCGGCGATGGTGCGCTCGATCGCCTGCTCGCTGATTCGGCCCGCCCTTCCGAGGCCCTCTCCGAGCCGGACGATGCGCGAAAAGGCGTCGACGATGCGGAGAAAATCATTGTTTCGCCGGCGCGGCCGGCGCTCGGGGCGGGCGATCAGCAGCCGGCAGTTGTTGGTGCCGAGGTCGAGCGCGGCATAGGTGTGGCGCGAGTCAAGCGCGCCGGGAGCGACGCCGGGGCCGATTTGAAGCTCGGGCGCAGCCTGCGCCGACGCCGTTGAGGGTAGACCGGATTCCCTCACTCGATCCATTCCGCGAAGCCGCTCCCTCTCGCCTCGCGCCCAATCGCCTTAAACTAAGCGGCGATTACCGAAACGCCACGAGGCTGGCGTAAATTTCCTTTTTGCAGGATCGTCGCGCGGCTCGCAAGGCGTTTCCTAGAGGGTAGAGGACGGAGTGGGGCCTGTTGGCCGCCGGTTGACACCGTCCGCGGCGCTCTCTAAGTCACCAGCCGTTCGCAGGCCTTGCGCTGCGCCGTTGGGGGATAGTTCAACGGTAGAACAGCGGACTCTGACTCCGTTAATCTTGGTTCGAATCCAGGTCCCCCAGCCATTTCTGAACGAGAGGCAGCGGCACGCCCGATGGGATGGCGTGAGTGCCGAACGTATGTCGAAGAGCTTTCGGCGAAGCGGCAAGCTGATAAAGCTGCGCCGCGCGGAGATCGGCTGTTCACGTCGGGGACGCATTGTTTGGTGTCCGCCCAACAGTCAAGGAGTAGGGTAGGTTCTCCCGTGATCCATAGGTCTCAGTGTGGCTGATCGAAATGGGTTGCGAGGACGAGGTTTGAACCTACGACCTTCTGCTTATGAACGTCAGTATTTTGTCCGAACATATGTTCCGTAAGTGCCGTAGCATTGATAACCAGCTCGATTCTTGTGCGGGTTCAGCGAGCCATCATATGTTTTGCGCTCAAAAAGCTTGCCGCAAGCCGTGCATCGGAAGACGTATCGAGGCCCGCTTTCTTTTTGGCGTGAGCGCCTGCGGGTGATTTTCCCGACAGACGCGCTGGGGGCCGACTGCGATTTTTGTGGGATCGATTGCGGACCGAAAGGGGTCAACTCGATGGGATAGCGCGGAACAAAGGAAGTCTGAGTGGACGTAACTCCGAGAATGCTGTCGACGCGGTAGCTGCGGGGTTGCCCGTCTTCGGCGCGGACTGCCATCAACAATATGTCGCCCGCCCTGGAGCGCCGTAGTGAATAGGCCTCAATGGCGCGCGTGGATCGATTTCCTCTCTGGTCTCGGTAATCGATATTAACGAGTAGTCGGTTGGCGGCGGCAAATCTGATCATTTCAATGAATGAGTGGCCGCGAGAGCCGGCGGGAAACCCAATTATGCGCTCACGTATGACTTCTTCACTCGCGCCCATAAGGGGCATCGACGGAAGAATTTGCTCGATGGCTTGACCGTGAAGCCATGCGAAAATCTCGGGTAGTGCGCTCCAAAAAGAATCAATCGGTAGTAGCGCCGGAAGCTGGTGGTCAAGCATGCTGTTCCAGCCTGCCTGGACTGTGTCGCGCTGCGGTTCGATGGCGGTAAGTTGGGGTAAGTCAATATTTTTGAATGCGCACTTTTCTCTTAAAACAGCAACGAAATGCTGTTGCTCTGGGCGGGCATCGGTGTTGCGATAAAGATTGACAACATCGTAAAGGTCCCGCGGTCTTGTGCGTTCCGCTAACGCACGAAATTTTTCGGCGAAGGCTTCGACGTAATCGTAGGCAAGAACCTCGATACCGTCTGCGGGGGCGTCGCTGTACGGATGAAATATCTCGACTGTTTCTGGCGGCAGGACGATGCGTTCGTCGGCCGTCAAATCGAGCTTGATCCGAGGGAGTGGGCGGGTTGGTGAAACTGGACCTTTGTAGCTGATCTTGCCTTGGCACGAGAGCTTTCCTCGTGGATTCTTGTATACGTCGAATTCCTGTTGATCAGTGGGAATTTCGATTCCGGTTTCGTCATAGACCCATGCGCCTATTTCACTGAAGATTCGCATGAGAAAGTCGGAATTGAGATGTGCTTCGTTACGAAGGGTAAAGTCGAGGTCTTCTGAGAATCGATAGGTTTCAAAGAAACATTTTTTGAGGCACGTTCCCCCCTTGAATATCCAGTTGTCAGTAAGTTCCTCATGGGCGTAAATGCCTGCGAGAATCCAGCCCAGAATATAATCCTTCTCAATGATATGTGGATTAAGGCCGGTTTGTGCTGCGATGTCGAGAATTTCGCGCCGGTCAATCATGTTATCTCTGCTCGAGCCCAAGCAGTAGGGACAAGCAGCCTCCATCTCGAAATGAGTTGTTTGCAGTCCAAGGCGGGATCAATCTTGGCGTTGCCGGATGTCAATCTGGCACGGCACTGTTCCAAGAGTTGATGAACGTCAGCACGTTTTTCAGCGATGAATCCGAGGCGTTTGAAAACAGCGCCATTACCAAGGCGGTCGGCATACGCGATCAGCTTCAGATCGTCGCGGTCGTTTCGTTTGAAATATGTGTTCAAGCAATCGATAACGTGCTGGATTCCGCCGCCAAGCAATGGATCATCAAGCATATCGATAATCGTGCGATGAAGATCTGAAATCAGAACTTTCGTGTGGTGACGCCACACGGGCTTCGTGCCAAAGAATTTCTCAGGATTTTGATGCTTCAGCGTAAATTCGAAACCTTGCCGAATCTGGGTACGAGAACGAACCGCTTGGCCAGTGATGACGACGGTGTCTTTAAAGATTTGCTCCGTCAAATCCCAGTATTCAGCGGCCGTTCGACCGGCGACATAGGCCGGGGAAAACAGAGCAGGCACAAGAACCCAAGGATCGTCGAGTACGCGTTCCGACCCAAGAGTATCTATGGATGCCGGAACATAGGCTCCTGCGCCGACACGATTAAGCCAGCCTTGTTCGCTCCAGCGTGATAGGCGCTTGGCGGCTTCGATGCGTGAAACCGACAAGGTCTTGGTCACGTCGGAAATGCATATCACATCACCAGATGCCCCGAGAACGCGCTGGAGCAGAATCCGACCCTTGGGCAGCGGAGGTTTTGGAGGCTTCATTTACGAAAATTCTCGATAAATGTGAAAATCTGAAGACATGATATACTTGTCCGCGCTGCGGCTCAATAGCATATATGCGCTAATTCGCATAAAATGCGAAAAATTTCATTCATAATATATATATATATATATGCCATTGCGCTGGAATGCGGGGCGTCTGCAACAAAGAAGGGGGCACGGAAAAGCCGCTGGCCATGGGATGGAGCTCCCACGGCATTTTTTGCACAACCTCATGAGATATAATTAGAATATCCTCTGGCGGCGCAAGCCAAAGGGTTCTATACGCATTCAGAAATCCTAGCCTGACATCGCTCGAGGGCGTGTCGCTTCGCAGCACGGCAGCGCGGTTGCCGCTCGCGTGAAAAAGCCCGGCCATTGCTGGCCGGGCTGAGAGCGACACGCTCGATCGATTAGATTCGACGCCTAGTACCCAGCGACGATCGGCGGCGGAGGCGGCGGTGGAGGGGCAAACGCGCCGAAAATCGTCGTCGCCACGGTGAAAGGCAGGGCGACGATCGCGCCCACAGGGGCGAACGGGCTTGGGGCGACGGCCGCGTAGGGAGGCGGAGGGGGAGGAGCCGCCGCGAGATCGGCGGCGAAAGCCGAGGATGCCGTGGCCGCCATGGCGGCGCCAAGCGCAAGAACGATAATTTTGCGGGTCAAGTTAGCCTCCTTAAGGGAACGCAGCCATCGCATGCTCGTCCGGCCGCGCTAACGCTAACGTTTAGCTTCCAAAATCGTTCCGTTGACCAGACACGCCGATGTTTCTTATTGAAAATAATGCGCCAAATAGCTGATTGCGTATCGGGCCGACATGAGGTTGTCGCGTCGGCGGTGGGGGGGGGTGCGACAATGCAGTACGACGCGATTTTGGCCGCCCTCGTCGCTGGCGTCGTCACGCTTCTGGCGTTTCTTTTCTGGCCGGCAGTGGCGGATCAGTTCCCGGAGGTCGCTCGCGCAGCGATTGTCTATCTTCTGGTGCTTCTCGCCGGCTCCTGGATTTTCGAATCCTGGAGGCGCAGACGCCGCAAATAACGGTCCGAGCAGGTCTGGCTTATCAACGGGTCACGCCGGTCGCCGCCTTTTTGGGCCCGTTCGTAGATTTCCGGCTTGACAGCGGTCAAACAACGTTCTTTTAACGGCTCGACATTTATATCGCGCTCATTCTCAGGCAAACCCGGTTCATGCGCTTCCTCAAAAAACTCCCAAGCCTCGCCGCGCCGCTTGTCGGAGTGACGGTCGCGCTCGCGTTATGCGTCGTCGTCTTCGCGCTGAGTTTGGCGGGAATGGATCCGAGCCTCGATTAGTCCACTGGCGGCTATGTCGCCACTGCTCAAGATCATTGGATGAAAGAAGCCTCCGGTCCACATTTGAACCGGAGGTCACAAGATATTACGGAGGCCGTATGCCGGCTCGCGCGCGCGATCAAGCCGAGCGCACAAAATTGAGCAATGTCGCGCTCAGGCTGCCGCCGGTAAAAACGATTGTCGCGCCAAGAGCGAGTAACGCAACAAGGTTGAGGGTCACGGCGTTCGCGACCCCGACCAGCGCGAGAAGGCCGAGCACAATCACAGCCAAACCTGAGAGCGCCTGGACGCCGGCCGAGCCGAAGGCCATCTCGCTCGCAAGAATTTCGCTGCTTGCAAGGTCGCCCTGACGTCGGCCTCTCAGCGACTCTTGACCAAGCACGTGTAATTGCCACACCGCATTGCTGCTCAGAACCAACGCAGACCCAAACGCGATAGCGGCAATTGGGGTCAGCGCGGCAGGTTCGATACGGAGCAATGAAAGGACGCCCAAAACGATGCCGGCGACGCCGACGAGGAAAACGACGGACAGGCTGCCGCCGCCAAATCCCTCGACCTGGGTCGCCGTGGAGCCCGCCGGAAACATGATGCGGGCGTATTCGGACAACATCGTGCCGCCTTGAATCAACAAAGCGGCGCCAAAGACGATCGTCGCGATCGCGGCCATCATTGGCGCGTTCACGCCGGACAGGCCCACAATGGCGATGACGATGGTGGCGAGACCGCCGATTGCGTCTATGAGGCCGCCATAAACCGCCGTTTCGCGAAATGCCGAATCTCGAGAGGTAATGGACATGGCGTTGTCTCCACGCTTGCGATGTCGCCGCACGGCGAGACAACGCGAGATTCCACATAGCGTGGGATTCACATCGTCAAGCCCAATCACGCGTTTGCGCTTGCTTGCGGGACCGCGCAATCAAGCCGGGCGCATGAAGCTTAGGAGTATGGCGTTGAGGCTGCCTCCCTTTAGAACGAGCGCCGAGCCGAGAATGAGCAAAGCCACAAGGTTGAACGTCAGATCATATGTCGCGCCCGACGCCGCAAGAACGCCGAGAATGATCGCGGCAAGTCCCGCAAAGATCTGAACGCCGAGCGAATCGAAAACCATGTGGTTAGCGACAATGTCTTCCAAACTCTCTCCGCCTTTGGCGGATGCGCGTCTGATCGCATTGAGATGCCACATGGAGACGCCGCTCAAGACTAGTCCCGCCCCGAACATGATCGATGCGATTGGGGTCAGCACAGCAGAGTTGAAGTCGAGTAGCGAGAGCACCCCGAGAGCTGCGCCGGCGGCGCCGAGCAATACAACGGTGAAACGGATGCTTGCAGCAAAGGCGCTGGCGTTCGCCGCCTCGACCGAAGCTTGTGTATACAGCGTCAGCAGCGCTCTTCCCTGCACCAGCAGAGCGACGCCGAATATAATCGTCGCAATTGCGGCCAGGAGGGGCGCATAGAGGCCCGCCAATCCGAGAATGGCGAGTAGCAAAGTTGCAACGCCGCCAATATCGTCGATCAAGCCAAATGCGGCGCGCTCACGGTAGATGGGCTGTTGAGCGACTATGGACATCATCTTTCTCCGCTTCGATCCCGCCAGGACAAGAACTAAAGTAGCGGCGATGTGACCGCGGCAAAGCACTGCGCGGACGCGAGACCTTCATTTTAATTGCGTCTAAACGGCTGAGCTCGAGTGATGTCGCGTCGAGATAAGGCTGTAGCTTCGAGCCTCGCCTTAACCCGCTGAGAGTGCAGCCTTGGCCGTGACTGCTGTGTGTGTTTGCCTGTCACTGTTTGCTTCAGGAGAACAGACGCTTCGCTGCTCCTTGATTCAGGCCATTCACGCTTTATTTCCTAGAAATGCTTACGCTTAGCCGGCGCTCATATGCCATTCGCGTCGCATTCGGCGCGCCGGCGAGGGAATTTCAGTATGGCGAACACGGCGATGTGGCGAGCGGAGGACGTGGGTGGTTCGGCGGCTAATGACTTCGATCTCTTCACACGCGCGCGACGGAATTTTGAAACAAGCGAGCTTTTTGATGAAGCAATCCGCCGCGGGGAAGGAGTCGCATCTTCGACGGGTGGGCTCGTCGTTGAAACCGGCGTTCACACCGGCCGTTCGCCTAATGACAAATTCATCGTTTGCGACGCGCTGACCGATCAGACGATCTGGTGGGAAAACAACCAGTCGATGAGGTCGGAGGAGTTCGAACGGCTTCATCAGGACATGCTGGCGCACGCGCGTCGGACGAGCCTTTTCTCTCAAGATCTCTATGCCTGCGCTTCGCCAGCGCACCAGCTCAACGCTCGCGTTTTCACTGAATATGCCTGGCACTCACTGTTTGTGCGGCATCTGTTCGTCCCCGCCGAGCGCGCCTCCAACAACTTCGAGCCGCAGCTGACGGTCCTGGATTTACCTTCTTTCCGTGCGGATCCTTCACGTCACGGCTGTCGCTCCAGCACGGTCATCGCGGTCAATTTCTCGAGGGGTCTCGTGCTCATTGGCGGCACGCAATATGCGGGAGAGATTAAGAAATCGGTCTTCACCTATCTCAACTATATTCTCCCTGCGAAAGGCGTGTTGCCGATGCATTGCGCCGTCAACGAGGGCGAAGGCGGATCGGCGGTGTTCTTTGGACTATCCGGGACGGGCAAGACGACTCTGTCCGCCGACCCGACGCGCAGCCTTATCGGCGATGATGAGCACGGATGGGACGAAAGCGGCCTCTTCAATTTTGAGGGAGGCTGTTACGCGAAGGCGATCCGTCTTTCGCAACAATCGGAGCCGGACATCTATGCGGCGTCTCATCGTCACGGCGCGATCCTCGAGAATGTGTCGTACGATCCCGGCGCAGGCAGGTTCGACTTCGATGACGACTCGAGGACCGAAAACACTCGGATCGCTTATCCGCTCGGTTTTATCCCCAATGCTTCGGCGACTCGCCGCGCAGCTCATCCGAGGAACATCGTGATGCTGACCTGCGACGCATTTGGCGTGCTGCCGCCTATTGCACGCCTCACGCCAGCGCAGGCCATGTATCATTTTCTCTCCGGCTACACCGCGAAAGTCGCGGGGACCGAGCGCGGCGTCAAAAAACCCCAAGCGACGTTCTCCGCCTGCTTCGGCGCCCCCTTCATGCCGCGGCGGCCGACTGAATATGCGAACCTTTTGCGCGATTTCATCTTGTCCAGCGATGCAAACTGCTGGCTGATGAATACGGGCTGGTCCGGCGGTCAGTACGGCGAGGGGCGCCGGATGCCGATTGCGGCGACGCGCGCGCTGCTTCAGGGCGCTCTCGACGGGTCGCTCGCGCAAGGAAGCTTCCGGATAGACCAATCATTCGGTCTGTGCATTCCGGAATCGGCGCCGGGCGTCCAATCCCAAATGCTTGATCCTATTCAGACATGGTCATCGCGCGAGAATTTTGACCGGATGGCGAAAAGGCTCGTGAGAATGTTCGAGGCGAACTTCCGCACGCTCGCCCCTTTCGTCGACCAGCAGGTGCTCGACGCCCAACCCGGCCGCATCCAGTAGCTTTCCGGGCGCTCGTTGGCCATCAACCGGCTGTCGGCAACTTGAAACTTCGCTGATCGGCGAAAATATAGGGTCCATCACCGCGCGCCATCGGAGATGGGCATGCGCCATTGGACGCCTACTTTCGATTTCGATCTCGGCGACGTCGCTGACCGTGTGCGCAGCGCAACCGAAACGTTCGCGGGTGTGGAAATTGCGCCGCGGGCGCAGCAGATCGATGCGCAAAACGCTTTTCCTTCGGATCTTTGGCCCAAGCTCGGCGCGCTCGGCGCCCTCGGACTGACTGTGCATGAGCGTTACGGCGGCGCGGGAATGGGCTATGCGGAACACGTTCTCGCGATGGAGGAAATCAGCCGGGCTTCAGCGTCGGTCGGATTGTCCTACGGCGCCCACTCCAATCTCTGCGTTAACCAAATTCACCGTAATGGCTCGGAGGAGCAGAAACAGCGTTATTTGCCGAAGCTTGTCTCCGGCAGCCACGTCGGCGCGCTCGCGATGTCCGAGCCGGGCGCCGGATCCGACGTCACCGACATGCGGCTCAGCGCGCTCAAACGCGGCGATCGTTATGTCCTTAACGGAAGCAAGATGTGGGTGACGAATGGTCCTGACGCTGATGTGGTGATCGTCTACGCCAAGACGGACCCAGACGCCGGACCTCACGGCATAACCGCCTTCATTGTCGAGCGCGTCTTTCCCGGTTTTTCCTCAAGCGCCAAGCTCGACAAGCTCGGCATGCGCGGCTCTAACACATGCGAACTCGTTTTTGAGGATTGCGAGGTTCCGGAAGAAAACGTGCTCGGCCTGCCGGAGCGCGGCGTGAATGTGCTGATGAGCGGCCTGGATTACGAGCGCGCGGTGCTCGCCGGCGGCCCGCTCGGAATCATGCAGGCCTGCATGGATGTCGTGCTTCCCTATGTGCATGAGCGCAAGCAGTTCGGTCAGCCGATCGGCGAGTTCGAGCTCATGCAAGGCAAGCTCGCCGACATGTATACCGCGCTCATGGCGACGCGCGCTTATGTTTATGCGCTGGCCAAGGCGTGTGATCGCGGCCGCGTGACGCGAAAGGATGCGGCCAGCGCCATATTGTTCGCCGCTGAGCGCGCGACATGGATGACGCTGGAGGCCATTCAGTGCCTCGGCGGCAACGGCTATATGAACGAATATCCGACAGGCAGATTGCTGCGCGACGCTAAACTCTATGAGATCGGCGCTGGGACAAGCGAAATTCGCCGCATGCTGATCGGGCGCGAACTTTATCAGGAGACAGCCTGACTTTGGAATAGCAATATGCCCCGCCTCGATAGCCTTGTGAATTCGAAAGACGCTGATTACGCGAAGAACTATCAATTTATGGCTGACCGCGTCGCGGAGGTGAAGCGGATTGCGGCCGAGATTCGCGTCGGAGGGGACGAAGCAGCGCGCGAGCGTCACCTCGCGCGCGGAAAAATGCTGGCGCGGCAGCGCATTGACGCGCTTATTGATCCATTATCGCCTTTTCTCGAAATCGCTCCGTTCGCCGCACATGGCATGTACGACGGCCGGGTCGCAGCGGCCGGGGTCGTCGCCGGAATAGGGCGGGTGCGAGGCCGTGAATGCATGATTGTCACCAACGACGCCACGGTCAAAGGCGGCGTTTACTTTCCTTTGACTGTGAAGAAGCATCTTCGCGCGCAAGAGATCGCCTCTCAGAATAATCTGCCCTGCATTTATCTTGTCGATTCCGGCGGCGCAAATCTCACGAGCCAGGAGGACGTTTTTCCCGACCGGGATCATTTCGGCCGTATTTTTTTTAATCAGGCAATGATGTCTTCGCGAGGCATTGCGCAGATCGCGGTCGTCATGGGTTCGTGCACGGCAGGCGGCGCCTATGTGCCGGCGATGTGTGACGAAACGATCATTGTTCGCAACGAAGGCGCAATATTTTTGGCGGGGCCGCCTCTTGTTAAAGCGGCGACCGGCGAGGTCGTGAGCGCAGAGGAGCTTGGCGGCGCCGAGGTGCATTGCCGACGGTCCGGCGTCGCCGATCATTGCGCCGAGAATGACGCGCATGCGTTGCAAATCGCGCGGGATATCGTGGGCAATCTCGGGCCTGCCGGGGTCATACAGGTCCCGGTTAGAAAGCCGGCTGAGCCATTCTACGATCCCGAGGAGATTTATGGTCTTCTGCCTCAAGACCCGCGGAAGCAGTTCGACATACGCGAGGTGATCGCGCGGCTCGTCGATGCAAGCGAATTTGACGAGTTCCGCAAGCTCTATGGTCCGTCCTTGGTGACGGGCTTCGCTCACATCTATGGTTATCCCGTCGGAATCGTCGCCAACAACGGCGTGCTGTTTCCCGAGAGCGCGCAAAAGGGCGCGCACTTCATCGAGCTTTGCGTACGGCGCCAAACGCCGCTGCTGTTTTTGCACAACACGACGGGCTTCATTGTCGGCGCAAAATATGAAAGCGCCGGAGTCGCCAAAGAAGGGGCGAAGATGGTGACCGCGGTTGCGACGGCCGCCGTCCCCAAGCTTTCGATCATCGTCGGCGGCAGTTTTGGCGCGGGAAATTACGCCATGTGCGGGCGGGCTTACTCGCCACGATTCTTGTGGATGTGGCCAGGCGCGCGCATTGGCGTTATGGGTGGAGAGCAGGCGGCGAGCGTGCTGACGCGCGTCAAGCGCGAGGCCATGGAGAAGCGGCGGAAGGAATTTTCGCAAGCCCAGGAAGAGGAATTCGCCCGCCCGCTTCGCGAACAATATGAACGCCAGAGCCTGCCCCTTTATTCGAGCGCACGGCTTTGGGACGACGGCGTCATTGACCCGCTCGACACGAGACGGATCATCAGTCTCGCGCTATCTTTCGCGCTGAGGGCGCCGATCGAAGAAACGCGCTTTGGCCTGTTTCGCATGTGAGTTCTTTTATGACGGCATTGCTGCAATCGGTTGACGCAAATGGCGTCGCGACTTTGACGTTGAACCGTCCGGACAAGCGCAATGCGCTTGACTCCGAGTTGATCGGTCTTCTGAAGGACGCGCTTGAAGAGCTGGGCGCGCGAGCCGACGTCCGCATTATCACGCTTGAGGGCGCCGGAGACTATTTTTGCGCGGGCGGCGATATTGGATCAATGCTGCGGATCGCGCAGAGCACGTCGAGCGCCAATGAAGAGGACGCTCTGGCGCTCGCGAGAATGTTGCACGCGCTGGACATGTCCCCGAAGCCCACGATCGCGTTGGCGAAGGGCGTCGTCGTCGGTGGAGGCGTCGGTCTTCTCGCGTGCTGCGACATCGTCATCGCGGCCGATGACGCGTCGTTCGCTCTCAACGAGGTGCGGCTCGGACTGCTTCCGGCGATCGTCGCGCCCTTTCTCATTCGCGCGATAGGCCTGCGGCAATTGCGCCGATACGCGTTGACGGCGGAACGGTTCTCGGCCGCCGAGGCGCGGATGATGGGTCTCGTTCATCGCGTGGCGCCGAGGTTGGAAGTCGGCTTGGCGCATGCGGCGATCGTCGCCGATTTGCTGCGCGGCGCGCCGGACGCTCAGGCCGACGTAAAAAGCTTCTTTGCTGAATGCCACGGTCAAGGGGTGGATACAGAACTCCTGCGCGAGGCGGCGCATCGACTCGCCGCCAGAAGATCGAGCGCGGAGGCGCAGGAAGGTCTTTCCGCCTTTCTTGAGAAACGAACGCCCAATTGGATCGCGGCCGACTGAGATGATGCGCAAGCTCCTCATCGCGAACCGCGGGGAGATCGCTTGCCGACTCATGCGCACGACAAGAAGATTGGGGATCACGTCAGTCGCGGTCTATTCCGAAGTCGATGCGCATGCGTTGCACGTCGAACTTGCCGATGAAGCCTATCTGCTCGGGCCGGCGCCGGCGCGCGACAGCTATCTTTCGATCGATAAGATTATCGAAGTCGCGCGGCGTTCCGGGTCGGATGCGGTGCATCCAGGCTACGGATTTCTTGCCGAGAATGCTGACTTCGCCGAAGCCTGCGCGGCGCATGGATTGATTTTCGTTGGACCGCCGCCTCAGGCCATGCGGCTTCTCGGCTCTAAAAGCGAAGCCAAGGCCGCGATGATGCGGGCCGGCGTGCCCGTGGCGCCGGGTTCATCCGGCGGCGACGACGCCGAACTATTGGAAGCGGCGCACGCCATCGGCTTTCCCTTGCTTGTGAAGGCGTCAGCCGGCGGCGGCGGCAGGGGCATGCGCATCGTTCGAGCGCGCGAGGAAATGGCTTTAGCGCTTGAAAGCGCCCGGCGCGAAACGCGCGCCGCTTTTGACGACGATACGCTGTTCATCGAGAAGTATTTCGCCGGCTATAAGCACGTTGAAATCCAGATTTTTGCTGACTCGCACGGCAGCGTCATATCTTTTCTCGAGCGTGACTGCTCCTTGCAGCGCCGGCATCAGAAGATCGTCGAAGAAACCCCTGCGCCCGGTCTGACGCCGTCTCTGCGCGCGCAAATGAGCGACGCAGCGATCCGAGCGGCGCGCGCGGCGGGGTACGTCGGAGCGGGAACGGTCGAATTTCTGGTAGGGGATGACCATTTCTATTTTCTGGAGATGAACACAAGGCTGCAGGTCGAACATCCCGTCACGGAGATGGTTTCGAATCAGGATCTCGTCGAATGGCAGTTGCGCGTCGCCTGTGGCGCGCCGCTTCCATTGACGCAGAATGATCTTAGGATGAGCGGCTGCGCGATCGAGGCGCGGATCTGCGCCGAAGACCCCGCGCGCGGGTTCCTGCCCTCAGTCGGAAAGATCGTTCACTTTCGAGCCCCGCAGCAAGCGTCATTCGTGCGCATCGACTCGGGCGTTCGCGCTGGCGATAGCGTCACGCCCTATTATGATTCGCTGCTGGCGAAATTGATCGTCTTCGGGGAAAGCCGCGAGCAGGCCCTGCGTCGCCTGCAGACAGCGCTTGATGAGGTTGAAATCGTCGGCGTCGTCACAAATCTCGATTTGCTGCGGGCGATTTCCAAGAGCGATGCGATGGCGAGCGGCGATTACGACACGGAATTCGTCGCGAACACTATCGACATGCTGATACGTCCGACCGCTGCGGATACATTTTTGGATCATGTCCTTCTTGCGGCGGCGGCGTCGGTTTTCCTGGCCGACGTTCGGCGCGCCGCGCGTGAGGCGAGCAGTGCAGTTGGCGACGAATGGTCGCCCTGGGCCAAAGCCGACGCGTGGCGGCTTTACGCTCCTGCGAGCTACGAGCTTAGAGTTACGCAGTCTGATCGAACGCTCTCCGCCCTTATCCTGAATCCGCATGACGGCGGCTTTTCGCTGGGCTTTGGCGATGTCGAGATGTCGATAGAAGCGCAAAGGGTCGGCGGTCGCCTCTCGCTGTTTGTGGATGGGGTTAAGCACGAAGTTTCAACAGTCGTCCTTGACGATGGCGTTGTCGTTGTTCTTCGCGGCAGGAACTACCTCATTAGTTGGCTGCAAGCGTCGACGACATCGAACCAGGCGCCGTCTGACGATCGCGTTCTGGCGCCGATGCCCGCGACCGTCACCCGTGTCGCCGTAAAGTCGGGCGATGTGGTCAGCAAAGGCGAGACCCTTGTGGTCGTAGAGGCGATGAAAATGGAGATCGCCCTGGCTGCGCCGCACGACGGCGTCGTCAAGAGCGTCGACTACTCGGTGGGCGATATGGCGAAAGAAGGCGCCGAACTCGTCACGATCGCGCGAAAGGACGTCGAATGAGCGTCCCATCCCGCATCAGCATCGTTGAAGTTGGTCCTCGGGACGGCTTGCAGAATGAGAAACTGGCGCTCCCCCCGCATGTCCGGGCCGAGCTCATCAGCCGTCTCGCTGCTGCAGGACTGACGCGCATCGAAGCCGGCAGCTTCGTCTCGCCAACAGCCGTGCCCCAGATGGCGCGCACTGACAAGGTGCTTGCGCTCGCGCCAAACAAAAATCTGCGACTCAGCGTGCTCGTTCCCAACCTTCGCGGACTCTCGGACGCTATTGCAGCCGGAGCGGACGAGATCGCCGTATTCGCCGCCGCCTCCGAGACCTTTTCCAAGCGCAACATCCACTGCTCTATCGAGGAAAGTCTTAAGCGATACGCTGAGGTGGTCGCAGAAGCGCGGCGCCACGGCGTCATGGCGCGCGGCTACATCTCCTGCGTCCTGGGTTGTCCTTACGAAGGAGATGTCGATAGCGGCCGAGTCGTGGCGGTCGCGGGCGCCCTCTTTGATATGGGCTGCTTCGAGGTCTCGCTCGGCGACACAATCGGCGTTGGCGCGCCGCTGCCCGCCCGCCGTCTAGTTGAACAGGTGGCGCGCGTGGTTCCGCTCGAAAAACTTGCGGTGCACTTTCACGACACATACGGTCAGGCGCTCGCTAATATCTTCGCCTGTCTCGAAGTCGGCGTCTGCGTTGTCGACAGTTCCGTCGCTGGTCTGGGCGGGTGTCCTTTTGCGCCCGGCGCCGCCGGAAATGTTGCGACCGAAGACGTCGTCTATATGCTTGAGCGAATGGACGTTGAAACCGGCGTGTCGCTCGATCGCCTTTTGGAAGCAGGGGCCTTTGCCTGCGCGCAGCTCAATCGCGCGCCGGCGAGCCGCGTGGCGCAGGCCTATGCCGCTAAATGTGACCGTCCGGTTGACGCGTGACGAACGCCGATAGCTTGCCAAAAAGCTTCGCCGCGACAGATTAAGCGTCAACGAATTGCGATAAATGGCGAAATGTCGTCCTATTCTGAATTGAACGCCGAACAGGAAGCCATTTACGAAATGGCGCGAGACTTCGGACGCGACCGTCTTGCGCCATTCGCGCTCGACTGGGACCGCGAGCATGCCTTCCCTATAGAAGCGCTACGCGATGCTGCGGCGTTGGGCATGGCTGCGATCAACGTGCGAGAGGCTTCCGGCGGCGCCGGGCTGACGCGTTTCGACGGCGTTCTGATCTTCGAGGCGCTCGCGATGGGCTGTCCGACGATCGCCGCCTATCTCTCGATTCACAACATGTGCGCTGGCCTGATTGACGCTTTCGGCAGCGACTGGCAGATCGACAAATGGCTGCCGAAGCTCGCGACGATGGAGATTTTATCGAGCTACTGTCTGACCGAGTCCGGCAGCGGATCGGACGCGGCGGCGCTGCGCACGCACGCAACACGCAGCCGCGATCATTATGTCTTGAATGGCGCCAAACAATTCATTTCAGGGGCCGGCGCGGGCGGCGACAATCATCTCTACCTCGTCATGGCGCGCACCGGCGAGTCGGGCCCTAAAGGCATATCGGCCTTCATCGTCGAGGGCGGAACGCCGGGTCTAAGTTTTGGCGCGCTCGAGCGAAAGATGGGTTGGAACGCTCAGCCGACACGGGCCGTTATTTTCGATGAATGCCGGGTTCCGGCTGAAAATCTCATCGGACGCGAAGGCGAAGGATTCAAGATCGCCATGATGGCGCTCGACGGCGGGCGCCTGAACATCGCCGCCTGCTCGCTCGGCGGCGCCCAGTCAGCGTTTGATCATACTCTGCGGTATATGAACAGCCGCAAGGCCTTCGGGCGCGCGCTCGACGAATTCCAGGCGCTGCAGTTTCGGCTCGCGGATATGGCGACCCAGCTTGAGGTTTCGCGCACGTTCCTTTGGCGCGCTGCGGCGGCGCTCGACGCCAAATCGCCTGGCGCCACAACGTTGTGCGCGATGGCGAAGCGCGTCGTGACCGATGCCGGCTTCGCGGTCGCCAATGAGGCGCTGCAATTGCACGGCGGCTATGGCTATCTCAGTGAATATGGAATCGAAAAAATTGTTCGTGACCTGCGCGTCCATCAGATTCTCGAAGGAACGAATGAAATCATGCGCGTCATCATCGCGCGCTCGCTATTGAAGTAACCTATGGATATCATCGCTTCGCGAGAGGGTCGCCTTGGACGAATTCTCCTCAACAGGCCGCAGGCGCTCAACACGCTGACGCTGCCGATGGTGCGCGATTTCCGACGCGCGCTTGACGAGTTTGGAAACGACGATGGCATTGGCGCCGTGCTCGTCACAGGCGCCGGAGATCGCGGTCTATGCGCCGGCGGCGACGTGAGAATTCTCTACGAGCTTGAGCCGCCGCAGAAGAGGCTTTTCGCCGACTTCTGGCGCGAAGAATATGAGCTGAACGCGCGTATCGCCTCTTTTCCCAAACCCTATGTCGTCGTGATGGAGGGAATTGTCATGGGCGGCGGCGTCGGAATTTCCGCTCACGGCAACCGGCGGATCGTAACCGAGCGAAGCCGGATCGCCATGCCGGAGGTCGGGATCGGATTCTTTCCCGACGTGGGCGCGAGTTGGCTGCTCTCCAGAGCCCGCGAGGTGGGCGTCTACATGGCGCTTTCGGCGACGTCTGTCGCCGCGGCTGACGCCATTGACGCCGGGCTCGCCGATCTCATGATCCATTCTCAAGATGTCGAGGGGCTTATCGGGGATCTCGCGACAATAGAAGCCCCCGAGGATGTCGATGCTTCCTTGCGACGCCTCGCCCGTGAGGCGGGTTGCGGCCGGCTGTCGCTGCACAGGCAGTTGCTTGCGGAAACAACCGCGCACGGAAAGGTTGCTGACATTATCGCGGCCTTCGAGCGCGAAGGATCGGAATTCTCTCTTAGCGCCGCGGACGAAATTAGAACGAAGTCCCCGACGGCCCTGAAGGTGACTCGCGCACTGCTGCGGCGCGCCACTCAGGCGCCCGACCTCGAGACCTGTCTGACAAATGAATTCAAAGCCGCGTGCCGCATGCTCGAGACTCACGATCTTTACGAAGGCATTCGCGCCGCGATCATAGACAAGGACCGGCGCCCGATATGGTCGCCGGACAGACTCGAAGCGGTGAGCGACGAAGTCGTCGAAACAATCCTTGCGGGCGATGGCGCGCCGCCTCCGGCGTTTAAAAATTGGGATTCGTCGCCATATTCTCGCTGGGAAGGCTAACGGGCCAACCGATGAGGAGTTTGTCATGAGCGCTGCCGCACCGGTCGCCATCATCGGGGCCGCGCGCACGCCGATTGGCGCCTTTCTTGGCGAACTGAAGGACGTCTCCGCGCCGCAACTTGGCGGGCGCGCCATCGAAGCTGCCGTGACGCGCGCGGGGCTCGCGCCGAAGGACATAGACGAAGTCGTCATGGGCTGTGTTCTTTCCGCTGGACTTGGCCAGGCGCCGGCGCGCCAGGCGGCGCTTGGTGCCGGCTTGCTGGAGACGACGGGCGCCGTCACCGTCAACAAGATGTGCGGCTCTGGAATGAAGGCGGTGATGCTCGCCAGCGATCAGCTCGCTGCCGGGGGCGCGCGAGTCGCAATCGCGGGCGGGATGGAGAGCATGAGCAACGCGCCTTATCTGCTCGATCGCGCGCGCACGGGTTACCGGATGGGCCACCGTAAGGTCCTCGATCACATGTTTTTGGACGGTCTCGAGGACGCCTACGAAAAGGGCCGGCTCATGGGCTCTTTCGCCGAAGACTGCGCAACGGAGTATCAATTTACGCGCGAGATGCAGGATCGCTACGCGGCGACCTCGCTGGCGCGCGCGCAACGCGCCACAACGGATAAATCTTTCGCTCAGGAGATCGCGCCGGTAACGCTCGGCAAAGGCGCCAATGCCCGGACCGTCGCCAGCGACGAACTGCCAGGCAAAGCCAAGGCGGAGGATATTTCCCGCCTTAAACCGGCTTTCAGAGAGGACGGAACGATCACCGCCGCGAACGCCAGCGCGATATCGGATGGGGCCGCGGCGCTCGCTCTGATGCGCGCCGATGACGCCGAGCGCGCAGGCGCGAATCCGCTCGCGATCATTCGGGGCTACGTCACCGTCGCCGGCGCGCCGAGCCGCTTTTCCGTCATGCCGATTGCAGCGATCCGCAAACTGATGGATCGGGTCGGTTGGACGACGAGCGAGGTCGACCTTTTCGAAATCAACGAAGCTTTTGCCGTCGTCGCAATGGCTGCGATGCGCGAGCTGGGTCTACCGCACGACAAAGTCAATGTTCGGGGTGGCGCTTGCGCCCTTGGCCATCCCATCGGGGCGTCGGGCGCGCGGATTATCGTCACGCTTCTCTCCGCTTTGGAGGCGATGGACTTAAAGAAGGGCGTCGCCGCGCTTTGCATCGGCGGCGGAGAGGCGACCGCGTTGGCTATCGAACGGCTAGGCTAGTGCTAATCTCGCGCGGTTCGTCGGTCGAAAAGTTCCCGTGCGGCGCCGCCAGCGCCGCGTTCGACAGGTCGTCGCAGTTGTCCACATGGAGGCGTTGGGATGCGCATCCGAATAAAGATGTGGATGGCCATATTGTCGATAGCGACGATGTGGCGCTATTCGAGCGAGGATGGCTAGATATGAACGATTTTCTTCGGGACAAAATCCGTCTCGGGATGACAAAGAATCGGCAAGTCGCTTTCCCGCGCTGCGGCGCGAAACCACAAAAAATTCGGCGCGGCGCCGTGACGTCCCGCATGGCCGCGCTACTTCGCTCATCAGGAGCGGGGCGATGGGAACCATAGAGATGGGTTTCGATCTCCATGTAGATTTCGTCCAGCTGTTGTCGCCGACCGGCGAGATCAGCAAGGCGGCCAGCAAATCGGCGAAAGACATTGGCAGGCTAGTCCAATTCTATCGCGCGATGACGCGAACCAGGACCTTCGACAATAAAGCGATCAGTCTTCAGCGCACCGGTCAGCTCGGCACATTCGCCTCAGCGCTTGGCCAGGAAGCAATCGGCGTTGGGACGGCGGCGGCGATGGAAGAACGCGACGTGCTGGTTCCGTCCTATCGAGATCACGCTGCGCAATTCTATCGCGGCATGTCGATGTCCGAATGTCTGCTCTATTGGGGCGGAGATGAGCGCGGCAGCGATTTCAAGAGTGCGCGCGGCGACTTTCCAAACTGCGTGCCGGTCGCCACTCAGGCTCCGCAGGCGGTCGGCGCGGCTTACGCGCTAATGATGCGCAAAGAAGATCGCGTCGTCGTCACCTTCATTGGCGACGGCGGCACGTCCAATGGCGCCTTTTATGAAGCGATCAACATGGCGGGAGTTTGGAAAACGCCTGTCGTCTTCATCATCAGCAATAACGGCTGGGCGATATCGACGCCACGCGAACTCGAAAGCGCAGCTGAGACTCTCGCGCAAAAGGCGGTGGCCGCCGGCATCGAAGGCCGCCAGGTCGACGGCAACGACGTGATCGCGGTTCATGAAGTCGTGCGCCGGGCGGTCGAGAAGGCGCGATCAGGCGGCGGACCGACGCTGATCGAAGCGCTCACCTATCGCCTCGGCGATCACACTACCGCCGACGATGCTTCGCGCTACCGCGACCCTGAGATCGTGCGCGCACAGTGGACGCGCGAACCGATCGCTCGGCTGCGCGCTTATCTCGTCAGCGAAGGCGCCTGGTCGAAAGAACAGGAGGCGGAGCTTCTCAAGGAATGTGCAGAAGAGGTCGATCGCGAAGTTGCGGCCTATCTTAACGCGTCGCCGCTCAGTTCCGACGCCATGTTCGAGCATCTTTACGCAAAGCTCCCCGAGTCAATGCAGTGGCAACGAGAAGAGGCGCGCCGTTTCGCTCAACGCAGCGGAGACGGTGGCGGGAACGGCCATGGCTGAAATTACTCTGGTCGAAGCGGTTAATCTCGCGCTCGCGCGCGCAATGAGCGAAGATAAAAACGTGCTGCTGCTCGGCGAGGACATCGGCGTCAATGGCGGCGTGTTTCGCGCCACGAACGGCTTGCAGGCGCGCTTTGGCCGCGAACGCGTCATCGACACGCCGTTGGCGGAAGGCGGCATCGCGGGGGTCGCGGTCGGCATGGCGGCGATGGGACTAAAGCCCGTCGCGGAAATTCAATTCTCGGGGTTCATCTATCCGGCCATTGATCAAATCATCAATCATGCTTCCCGTATGCGCAATCGCACGCGCGGGCGAATGACCTGCCCCATGGTGCTTCGCTCGCCTTGCGGCGCAGGCATTCACGCGCCTGAGCATCACTCCGAAAGTCCTGAGTCGATGTTCGCGCACATGCCGGGGCTTCGCGTCGTCGCGCCGTCTTCGCCCGCTCGCGCCTATGGGCTGCTTCTGGCTGCAGTGCGCGATCCCGACCCGGTGATCTTCCTCGAACCGACGCGGCTTTATCGACTGTTCCGCGAGGAGGTCGAGGACGACGGCGCGGAGTTGCCGCTCGACGCCTGCTTCGTGTTGCGGGAAGGCGCCGACGCGACCGTCGTCACCTGGGGCGCAATGGCGCCGGAAGTGCTTGCCGCCGCCGAAAAACTCGAGGAAGAAGGCGTCACGATCGAAGTGATCGATGTCGCGACTCTAAAGCCACTCGACGTCGAAACGATCCTGCGCTCCGTCGAAAAGACCGGACGCTGCGTGATCGTTCATGAAGCGCCGCGCACCGCGGGTTTTGGCGCCGAGATCGCCGCCGAAATCGCCGAGCGCGCGCTCTATTCGCTACTGGCGCCGATCAAGCGGGTCACCGGCTATGACGTCGTCGTGCCGCTCGCGAAATTGGAGAAGCAATATATTCCGAGCGTCGAGCGCATCGTCGACGGCGTTCGGCAAGTGTTGGAGGCGTCATGAACATCTTTCGTCTTCCCGATCTCGGCGAGGGGTTGCAGGAGGCCGAACTCGTGGAATGGCGCGTCGCCGCCGGCGAGGACGTCAAAGTCGATCAGCCGCTCGTTGCGGTCGAAACCGCTAAAGCCGTCGTCGAAATCCCGTCGCCTCAGGCAGGACGCGTCGAACGGCTGTTCGCCTCCGCCGGAGACGTGATTCGCATCGGCGCGCCGCTGGTGGGTTTCGAAGGCGCCGGAGAAGACACGGGGTCGGTGGTCGGCGCCGTTCAGCACGGCGCCGGGGTCGTCCGTGACCAGCCGATCTCGGTTGGTCACGCTGGCGGAGCGCTACGGGCGACGCCTGCGGTGCGAGCGCTTGCGCGTAAACTCAACGTCGATCTTGGCATGGTGACGCCCTCGGGTCCGGACGGGCTGATCACCGTTCAGGACATCGAACGCGTAGCGCGCATTCTCAGCGAGACAGAAGCCGCCGAGCCCCTGCGCGGCGCGCGGCGCGCCATGGCGCACAATATGGCGCAGGCGCAGGCGGAAGTCGCCGCGGCCACAATTGTCGACGACGCTGACATCAATGCCTGGGCCGCCGGAACCGACACGACCGCCCGCCTGATCCGGGCTCTGGTGAAGGGCTGTGAGGCAGAGCCTGCGCTCAATGCATGGTTCGAGTCTCATGCCTTTGCGCGTCGCGTGATGAAAAAGATTGACCTCGGCGTCGCCGTGGACCTCTCGGAAGAGGGCCTGTTCGTGCCGGTTCTACGGGATGTCGGCAATCGCGACGCAAAGGATTTGCGTAAGGCGCTGGACCGTATGCGGCAGGATGCGGCCGCTCGGCGCATCCCTCCGGAGGAACTGCGCGGCGCAACCATCACGCTTTCGAACTTCGGCATGATCGCCGGGCGCTATGCCGCGCCGATCGTGCTGCCGCCGACGGTCGCGATCCTCGGCGCCGGGCGGATACGCGAAGAAGTCGTCGCCGCTAATGGCGCGCCTGCGGTGCATCGGGTCTTGCCGCTGAGCCTCACCTTCGATCATCGCGTCGTGACCGGCGGCGAAGCCGGCCGGTTCCTGGGCGCTGTGATCGCTGATCTGACGCTCGCGTCCTAGGACCTATTCGGCGTCCGGCTGCGCCTCTGGACGAGCCTCGATAAAGGCGGGGTGCGAGGCGCAGGCGAAGTCCACCGCAAGTATGCGCGGGCAAGCGTCGAGCGAAACGCCAAAGCGTCGCGCGTTATAGACCTGGGGAATAAGGCAGATGTCGGCAAGCGACGGCTCTGCGCCAAAGGAATAAGGCGCGGGAGAGATGAGTTGTTCGACTGCGCTGAGGCCTTCGCCAATCCACCGCCTGCGCCACATAGCAATCTGTTCGTCTTCAGCGCCGAATTGTCGTTGCAGGACCTCGATGACTCGCAAATTTGCCAGCGGATGGATCTCGCAGGCGATCGTCAACGCCGCCGCCCGGACCTGAGCTGCGGTGATAGCGTCTTTGGGCAGAAGCGGCGGATCAGGCTTCAGCGCGTCAAGATAATCGATGATCGCCAGCGACTGGGTAACGAGCGTCCCGTCGTCGAGTTCGAGCGTCGGCACGATGGCCAGCGGGCTCTTGGCGCGATAGCCGGGGTCACGCTGTTCGCCACGCAAAAGATGGATTGGCCGGCGTTCGACCACAAGTCCCTTGAGCGCGATCGCTATGCGCACCCGATAAGCGGCTGACGAGCGGTAGTAGTCATAGAGGATCATGGGCCTTTAACCGGATCGGGGACGCAATATCTAGGTAGTCTAGATAGCTGGTCAGCGAAAGCTATGTAGGGTCTTCAGATGGACTCGACGCTTGGCGGCGCCGGAACGCCCGCCGAAAATCCGATGGGAACCGACGGATTCGAATTTGTCGAATTCGCGCATCCTGATCCTGCGCAGCTCGCATTATTGTTCGAAAAGATGGGATTTACCGCCGTCGCACGCCACCGATCCAAGGATGTGACGCTATATCGGCAGGGCGAAGTGAACTACGTGCTGAACGCGGAGCCCCATAGCTTCGCCGCCGAATTTCAGAAAGCGCACGGTCCTTCGGTTTGCTGCATCGGCTTTCGCGTGGTCGACGCCGCGAAAGCGATGCGCCGCGCCGTTTCGCTCGGCGCAAAGCCCGTCGCTTTCGGCGTCGGGCCGATGGAGTTGAACATTCCCGCCATCGAGGGCGTCGGGGGTTCGCTCATCTATTTTGTCGACCGATACGGCGATCAGGGATCAATCTGGGACATCGACTTTCGATGGACAGGCGAGCGCGACCCCAAACCTTTCGGCGTGGGGCTGACAGAGATCGACCATCTGACCCATAATGTGCGCCGCGGTCGTATGGACGCGCTCGCGAAATGGTATGAGCGGATTTTCAACTTCCGCGAAATTCGCTATTTCGACATTGAAGGCAAGCTGACGGGCTTGCGCTCTCGCGCCATGACGAGTCCCTGCGGCAAGATTCGCATCCCGATCAATGAAAGCTCCGACGAAAAAAGCCAGATCGAGGAATTTTTGGATGCCTATAAGGGCGAAGGCATTCAGCACATCGCGTGCGGTTGTCGTGACATTTACGAGGCCGTTGTCGCGATGCGTAAAAACGGGCTCGATTTCATGCCGGCGCCGCCGGATGCCTATTACGAGGCTCTGGAGGAGAGGCTGCCGGGCCACGGGGAGCCGACGCAGCGTCTCAAGGAGCTTGGCATTCTGATCGACGGCGTCACGACAGGCGCGCGGCGCTTGTTGCTGCAGATTTTCTCCAAGACGGTCATCGGCCCAATCTTCTTCGAATTCATTCAGCGCAAGGGCGATGAAGGCTTCGGCGAGGGAAATTTCCGCGCGCTATTCGAGTCGATTGAAGAGGACCAAATCCGCCGCGGCGTTTTGAGCCGGGCGGCGGGCTAGGCCATGGCGCCCACGGCCTATCTGCACGGCTTCGGCAATGAGTTTGAAAGCGAGGCTCTTCCGGGCGCGCTGCCGGTCGGCCAGAATTCGCCCCAACAATGCCCTTACGGCCTTTATGCCGAGCAATTGTCCGGCTCCGCCTTCACCGCGCCAAACTGCGTCAACCGGCGCTCGTGGCTCTACCGTATTAGGCCTTCCGTCCTTCACGTCCGCGATCCCGAGCCAATTGAGCAGAGCCACTGGAAGACCGCTCCCTGCCGCGAGGTCGACGCGCCGCTCGGGCAGCTGCGCTGGAGCGCAAGCGATATCGCGGACGATGCAGGCTCCTTCATCGAAGGAATTCGCACCATCGCGACGGCTGGCGATTGCGCCCTGAAGGTCGGCATGGCTGCACACCTCTATCTCACCGCGCAGTCGATGCGCGACGACTATTTCTACAACGCCGACGGCGAGCTGTTGATCGTGCCGCAATTCGGCGAGCTACGCATCGTCACCGAGTTCGGGCTCATCGAGTGCGCTCCTGGCGAGATTTGCGTCATCCCGAGAGGCGTGAAATTTCGGGTCGAGCTGCCCGCAGGCCCTTGTCGCGGCTATATCTGCGAAAACTACGGCGCGCCTTTCACATTGCCCTATCGCGGCGTGATCGGCGCCAACGGCCTCGCAGATCCGCGCGATTTCTTTACGCCGACCGCCGCATTCGAGGACAAGGAAAAGCTCTGCCGCCTGACGGTCAAATGGGGAGGAGCCTTCTATCGCTGCGAGATCGGCCATTCGCCGCTCGACGTCGTCGCCTGGCACGGCAATTACGCGCCTTATAAATATGATCTGCGAAAATTCTGTCCGATGGGCGCCTTGCTCTTCGATCATCCCGATCCATCAATATTTACCGTCTTGACCTCTCCATCGGACGAAAACGGAGTGGGCAACGTCGATTTCGCGATTTTTCCGCCGCGCTGGCAGGTCGCTGAGCATACGTTCCGACCTCCATGGTTCCATTTGAACATTATGAGCGAATTCATGGGATTGATTTACGGTCGCTACGACGCGAAGCCGTCCGGCTTTGAGCCTGGCGGCATGTCGCTGCATAACGCCATGCTGCCGCACGGTCCTGACGCCGAAGCCTTCGAACAGGCCTCTGAGGCTGATCTCGCCCCAATGAAGATCGACGACGCGCTCGCCTTTATGTTTGAGTCTCGACTGCCGCTTTATCCGACCTCTTTCGCCATATCGCTCGACACCCTGCAGAAGAATTACGCTGAGTGCTGGTCGGGACTGCGCCGCCACTTTACCGGCAATGGACCGTGAAGCTTGCATCCCTGAAGAGCCGGCGCGACGGCGCGCTCATCCTCGTCTCGCGCGATCTTTCGCGCGCCGTTGCGGCGGGCTTCGTCGCGCCCACTCTGCAGTCGGCAATCGAAGACTGGGAAGCCGTGGCGCCGGAACTGCGCGCGTTGGCGGCGCGGCTCGAATGCGGACTTCGCGAGAGCTTTCCCTTTCGCGAGCAGGACTGCGCGTCGCCGCTGCCGCGCGCCTATCAGTGGGCGGACGGTTCGGCCTATGTCAATCATGTCGCACTCGTTCGTAAGTCCCGTGGCGCCGAGATGCCGGAGAGCTTTTGGAGCGACCCGCTGATGTATCAGGGAGGCTCCGACGCCTTCCTAGGACCGCGCGACGACATTCCTCTGCTGGACGAGAAGCATGAGCTTGATCTCGAAGCCGAGATCGCCGTCATCACGGACGACGTTCCAATGGGCGTCACGCCCGAAGAGGCGCGCGACCGTATCAAGCTCGTGATGCTCGTCAACGATGTGACTTTGCGCGGATTGGTCGCTCCAGAGCTTGCGAAGGGCTTCGGCTTTTTCCAGTCAAAGCCGGCTTCCGCTTTTTCCCCTGTCGCCGTGACGCCTGACGCGCTTGGCGACGCGTGGGACGGCGGACGACTGTCGTTGCCGCTTCTGTCCTTCGTCAATGGCGCGCCGTTCGGGCGGCCGGACGCGGGAAAGGACATGACCTTCGACTTTCCGCGCCTCATCGCTCATGCGGCGCGAACGCGCGCTCTTTGCGCCGGCACGATCATTGGCTCAGGCACGGTTTCCAACCGTGACGCCGACGGCGGTCCCGGCAGACCGATCGGGCAGGGCGGGGACGGCTACTCCTGCATCGCCGAGCAACGCGTGGTGGAAAAGCTCATCGAGGGCGCGCCGCGAACGCCTTTTCTGAAAGCTGGCGATGTCGTGCGCATCGAGATGCGCGACGCCGATGGCCGCTCGATTTTCGGCGCAATCGAGCAGCGAGTGGCGAATTCAGGTGCGCGGCATTAGGCGCTTCGTTTCGCCCGGAAATAATGGAAATCGCCCCGCGAGATGACGCGGTCTCCGGGCGTCAGCTCATGCGGCGCGAAATCCGAAGCGCCGCGAAGCCGATCATAGATCGGGCCAAAGTCCTGATAGCCGTCGGCCAGAAGCTTCTCAAAGCTTTCGATGACAAAATAAGTCTGCTGGAAATCGCTGATGATGTAATTCGTTCGCATGACGCGTTCGAGATCAAAGGCCACGCGGTTCGGCGACGTGTCTTCAAGCGAAAAAATTGTTTCGGAGGGCGAGGACATGATCCCGGCGCCGAAAATGCGTAGCCCCGCGGGCGTCTCGATCAGGCCGAATTCGATCGTATACCAGTAAAGCCGCGCAAGATTGTGGAGCTGCCCGCGCCCAAGCGCCCGTTGCCCGCCCTTGCCGTAGGCCTCGAGAAAGCGCGCATAGGTCGGATTGGCGAGAAGCGGCACATGCCCAAAAACGTCATGAAAGACGTCGGGCTCCTGCAGATATTCGAGTTCCGACTCGGGACGAATGAACGCGCCGGCAGGAAAGCGCCGATTAGCCAAATGATCGAAGAAGGCGTCGTCCGGAATGAGCCCGGCCACCGGCACGACGCTCCACCCGGTCATGGCCCCCAATCGGCGGCTCAGGTCGGCGAAATCCGGAATTCCGGAGCGCGAAAGTTCGAGCTTTTGCTTCGCCTCCAGGAACTCGTCGCAGGCGCGCCCAGGCAAAAGCTTCGCTTGGCGGGCGAAGAGCCTGTTCCAGCGGTCGTGCTCCTCGTCGCTGTAGGAGGCCCAATTCTGGTCTATCGTCCAGTCCGCCTGTCGCGGCGCCTGCGCGTATCGATTCTTGCCTTCGCTCGTGAGTGGCTGCAGTCCCATCGCGGTCGTCCGTCGCGGAAGCCGTCTCTGTATAACATATAGGCGCGCCGTCTCGTCTTGCGAGATGACATCACGCGGACGCGCCTTAGATGAGCGAACATGGAAGAGCTTTGGCATTTTATCGGCGGACGCCGCGTTAAGGGAAAGTCCGGCCGTTTCAGCGACGCCTATGAGCCGATGACGGGAGCGACGATCGCGCGCGTGCCCCTCGCCAGCCGCGAGGAGGTCCGCGAGGCGATCGCCGACGCTGCTGCGGCGCAACGAGAATGGGCGGCGATCAATCCGCAACGCAGAGCCCGCGTTATGATGAAATTCGTCGACATCATCGCGCGCGAGAAGGAGAGGCTTGCGGCGATTCTGGCGCGCGAGCACGGCAAAACGATCGCCGATGCGCAGGGCGAAATTCAGCGGGGCGTCGAGGTCGTCGAATTTTGCATCGGCATTCCGCATCTGATGAAGGGCGAATTCACGGATTCTGCCGCCGCCGGCCTCGACGTTTATTCGCTGCGCCAGCCGCTCGGCGTCGTCGCCGGCATCACGCCTTTCAATTTTCCGGTGATGATTCCGATGTGGAAATTCGCACCCGCGATCGCTTGCGGCAACGCCTTCATTCTGAAGCCCTCCGAGCGAAACCCCGGCGCGCCCCTGTTTCTTGCCGAACTGATGCTCGAAGCCGGCCTGCCGGCGGGCGTGCTCAACGTCGTCAATGGCGACAAGGAGGCTGTCGATGCGCTGCTCGAAGAGCCTGAAGTCAAAGCGGTCGGCTTCGTCGGCTCCACGCCCGTCGCCGAACACGTCTATGCGCATGGCGCCGCCCATGGGAAGCGTGTGCAGTGCTTCGGCGGCGCAAAAAACCACATGGTGATCATGCCCGACGCCGACATGGATCAGGCGGTCGACGCTCTGGTCGGCGCAGCCTACGGGTCAGGCGGCGAACGATGCATGGCGATCTCTGTCGCCGTGCCGGTGGGAGAGGAAACCGCCGACGCGCTGGTCGCGCGGCTCGAACCGCGGGTGGAAAATCTGCGCGTCGGCCCTTCCACCGATCCGTCAGCCGATTTCGGCCCGCTGATCACGCGGGCGCATCTGGAGCGGGTGAAAGACTATGTCGCTCTCGGCGTCCAGGAGGGCGCAAGATTGCGGGTCGATGGCCGCGGCTTCAAAATGCAAGGCTATGAGAACGGCTTTTATATGGGCGGGTGTCTTTTCGACGAGGTGCGGCCGGATATGCGGATCTATAAAGAGGAAATTTTTGGCCCGGTGCTCTCTGTCGTGCGCGCGCGCGGCTTCGACGAGGCGCTGTCGCTCGCGAGCAACCATGAATATGGCAATGGCGTCGCCATCTTCACGCGCGACGGCGATGCGGCGCGCGAATTCGCCTCCCGCGTCGAAGTGGGCATGGTCGGAGTCAATGTGCCGATCCCGACGCCCTTGGCTTACTATACGTTCGGCGGCTGGAAGCGGTCGATGTTCGGCGATCTCAATCAGCACGGGCCAGACGCCATTCGCTTCTATACGAAGACCAAGACGGTCGCGTCGCGCTGGCCCGGAGGCGTCAGGGCGGGCGCGAGTTTCGTCATGCCGACCTTGTCGTAGCCATGGCGCGAGTAGCTTTCATCGGTCTCGGCAATATGGGCCGTCCGATGGCGGCGGCGCTGGCGCGCGCCGGCGTCGAGACGCGAGGATTCGACCTTAATGCGTCGCTTATCGAAGCCGTCGCCAAGGAAGGCGTCGTCGGCGCTAATTCCCTGCGCGACGCAATCGACGGGGCCGACGTCGCCATCACCATGCTGCAGAGCGGCGATCAAACGCTTGCCGTCTGGCGCGAAATCGCCCCCGAGTCGCGCGGCAAGCTTCTCATCGACTGCTCCACGATCGACGTTGAAAGCGCGCACTCGGCGCACCGGCTCGCGCGAGAGAGCGGCGCGCTCGCGGTCGATGCGCCAGTCTCCGGCGGCGTCGCCGGCGCGAAGGCGGCGACGCTGACTTTCATGTGCGGCGGCGAGGAGCAGGCGTTCGCGGCGGCGAAGCCTATTCTCGAACATATGGGCGCGCATGTGCTCCATTGCGGCGGCGCCGGCATGGGGCAGGCGGCGAAAATATGCAACAATCTCATGCTCGGCGTCACCATGATCGCGACGGCCGAGGCTTTCGTCCTCGCGGAAAAACTTGGCCTCTCACATCGGGCCTTGTTCGATGCGTCGTCGATTTCTTCCGGCCAGTCCTGGTCGCTCACCACCTATTGTCCCGTACCTGAGATGATCCCCGCATCCCCCGCGAACAATGACTACAAGCCGGGATTTATGACCGCCCTAATGCTGAAGGATTTAAGACTGGCGCAAGAAGCCGCGGCGCACGCTGGCGCGGCCTCGCCGCTCGGGGCTGCTGCGACGCAGCTCTATGCGCTGCATAAGGCGGCAGGCCAGGGCGGCGCCGACTTTTCCAGCATCATCAGACTCATTCGCGGCGATAGCGCATTCGGCGAATGATCTTGATGTTGAAACAGGAGCGACATAGCCTGCGCGCGTACTCGCGCCAACAAATCAGTCCGAATTCACTTCACGTCTTTAAGGAGGCGACACATGTCGAATCATTTTACTGGCTTAAGTCTCGGTCCGCCGCTTGGCGATCAAAGATTGGACCTTTGCGATCTCTATGCCTTCCAGTCTCCAAGCGATCCGTCTCGAACGGCGATCATCCTCAACGCCAATCCCAACTGCGATGAGTTTCACCCTGAAGCCATATATCGGCTAAACATCGATAATGACGGCGATTGCCTGACGGATATCGCGATCACCTATGTGTTCGCGCCAAAACAAGACGGCAGGCAGACTTATGACGTTTATCTGGCGCGCGGCGCAGAATCGCGCTCGCCCGAACCCGTCGGCGAGAAGATCGTCTCCGGCGCAGAAGTTTCCTTTGGCCCAAAGCCGAATATCGTGCGAGCGGGCGATTTCACTTTCTTCACAGGCGTTCGCAGCGACGCCTTCTTTTTCGATTACGACGGCATTCTCGCCCTCTACGACACGGCCGGCGGCAGAAATTTCACGGCGCCGCATCTTGGCGGCAAATCTCCCTGGACGGGAAAGGATTCGAACACCGAAGCCAATATTCTTTCGACGGTCGTCGAGATGCCGACGAGCGCTCTTGGCGGCAATCCAGGAATCAGAATTTGGGGACGCTGCAGCCTGCGCCGCGACGGCAAGCTTATTCACGCCGATCGCGCCGGTCATCCGTCGGTCAGCAGCTTCTTCAACACCGACGAAACGAAGGAAGAATATAACGCCAGCGAACCCGTGAATGACCGCAAGCGCTGGCTGGAACAGTTCATCCATCTGATGGGCCATACCGGCGATTACGCGAGGGACGAGGCGATAACGGCGATTGACGAGCATGGCATCCTGCCGGACATGCTGAGCTTCGATCCCACAAAGCCTGCGGGCTATCCCAACGGCCGCACGTTTACTGACGACGTCATCAATTTTCGGCTGTCTTTTCTTTCAAAGGGCGACATTCCGCCGGATGGGCTGAAGCCGCATACCGACACTTTGAAAGAATTCCCTTACATTGGAACGCCGCACTCAAAATGAACGCAAAAAAGGGCGCGCCAGCAGCGCGCCCTTTTTGTTGTTGGGTCCGAGATTACCGATGCGCGCGGACCTTCTTCGGCTTAGCGGCGGGCGGCGGCGGTGGCGGCGGCGTCACCGGCATATATTGCAGGCTGACATTGCCGATGCCGGCGGAAATATTCAGCCCGGTGCCGAGCGAGACCGAAACGGGCTGCAGGGAGATGGTCTTGTTCGATCCGCCGACAAGGACCGCGGCGCCAGCGCCGGCGCCGATTGCGGCTGATCCCTCCGCGCCAATATAGTCTCCGGCCAGAGCGCCGGGCTGGAGGCTATTCGTCGCCGCGAGAACGGTCCAAATCATCTGACCCGGACCGCTGATGCCAATATTGGCGCCGACATTGGTCAGTCTGCCGATGTAATGCTGCGGCGGGTTGCGCTGGGCGTCCACGTAAACGCAGTCGAGCGCTTGGTTTTCAACGAGGATCATGCCGACGCCGCCTGAGACATGGCAGAGGAGCGTGCCGACTTGCACCGATTGAGCCTTGGCGACGCTGGGCGCGAGCGCGATGGCGAAGGACATCGCGCAAAACGCGCGTCCAAGCGAAAAACGTGACATCATTGAACTCCATTGATGATTGCGGAATTTTACCGCGCGGGCGGAACTCTAAAGGCGAAAAGTCCAAAAAGTAACCCCGCAGCGAACCCCTTGAAGGGTCGCTGGAATATTTGCACACAGCCGAATCGCCGCCAGCGAAATGCGCCTTGCTGCGTCAATGCGCTGGCGCAGACGTCGGCGCGCCGAGCCGAACCCCGCGCAACAACAAGGCCAGCAGGATGATGATCGCGGCGACGATCGCCAGCGCGTAAAGACTCGATATAGGCTAGATGGGAGGCGTTCGTTTGCGACGCCCAGCCGGCCCGCGGCGTTACAGCCTGCCGATCAGAGCCATGACGACGACGATGGCGAGCAGGGCCCCGAGGATGCCGCCGGGGCCATAGCCCCATTCGGAACTATAGGGCCATGTTGGGAGGGCGCCGATGAGCAACAACAGCAGGACGATGATAAGGACAGTCGAGAGCATGGATGAACTCCTTGGCCGCCGCATACTTTTCGCGACCTTCAAGCGCAAACTCTCACGCTGAAATAATGTTCCTCGCGGCCTTCCGGGCGATCAGAACGGCGCTGCTTGCCTTCATCTTCCGCGCGCCTACGTTGCTTCGAGAGGCGATCGCTCTTCAAGCGGAAGCCGCACATGAACGGCTCGCGACCTCGGATGTAAAGGCGCGAGCCGTTTTCTCAGCGATCTCTTATGGCTTTGGCGTCCCCATTGGCGCGATATTGAGACGAGGGTCGTCCTTCGGATTGTAATAGTCGATCTTCCAGGGGCCTGTCGCGTTGATCTGAAGAATTGAGTCTTCGTCGACAAACACATAATGCAGGACGCCCGCAGGCATCGAGATGAAGCTGCCGGCAGGAAGTTTCTCGACGCTTGTGCGGTCGGCTGTTTGTCCTCTGCCGAAGCTGAAGGCGCCTGAGATGATCGTGACGAGCTCCGCCTTGGGATGCGTGTGCGGCGGAACGCGATAGTCCTTGGGCGCCTTGATGCGAACGACGAAATCGCCTTCTTGGGTCGGATCTCCGTAGAGCACCGCCATCTCGGCGCCTGCCGGAAGGGAGCTCGGCGCCGGCTCCCATTTGATGTCGCCAGGAAGAAATGCGCGATGCGCATCGACTCCTCCGCCTCGGGCCATTCCGCCAAAGGCCAGAACGCCAGCGACGACGATCGCCAGTTTTGGTTTCATGCTTATCTCCCGTCGCACATTTGTCTTCTTGAGCGGCGCCGGAGTCTTTCGGGGCCGTCCTCAGCGCGACAAATATAGGGCGCGAAAGAATGCGCTCATCCCATCGAGATAGAAAAACAACCGAATTAAGCGCTGCTTTAGCCCTACCAGAAGATCGCAGCGACGATGATACGCTGACCGCGAGGTCGGCTTTGCCTTGGACGGCGAGCCTAACGGCGCCAAGTGCGTATGGCGATTTTGCGTGAATTCTCGGGCGCGCTTGCTGGCCGGTCAGTCCGTTTTTCTCGGCTCTCGGCCGAGCTGCTTCTCCAAGTCGATGATGCGTCTTGTCGTCTGCAAAACCGTATCGGGGTTGAGGCTGATCGAGTCGATTCCTAAGCGTACAAGAAACTCGGCGATTTCTGGATAATCCGAGGGCGCCTGACCGCAGATCCCGCAGTGACGTCCATTGCGCCTGGCGCCTTCGACCGCCAAACGGATGATCTCCTTGACGCCCTCGTCACGTTCGTCGAAGTCGAAGGCGACGATTTCCGAGTCGCGGTCGACGCCAAGCGTCAGTTGCGTCAGATCGTTCGAGCCAATCGAAAACCCATCGAAATGTTTGGAGAACTGATCGACCAACATGACGTTGTTCGGAATTTCGCACATCACATAGATTTCGAGCCCGTTCTTGCCGCGTTCGAGACCAAGCTCGCGCATGAGCGAGATGACCGTCTCCGCTTCTTCGATGCGCCGGCAGAAAGGAATCATCAGCTTGACGTTCGTTAAGCCCATCTCCTCGCGCACGCGCTTCATCGCTGCGCATTCGAGAGCGAAGCCTTCTCGATAGGCGGGGTGCGCATAGCGCGAGGCGCCACGAAAGCCAATCATCGGATTGGCTTCGGGAGCTTCGAAGACTTTGCCGCCGAGTAAGGACGCATATTCGTTGCTCTTGAAGTCGGACATGCGCACGACGACAGGCTTAGGGTAAAATGCCGCAGCGATCGTGCCGACTCCTTCGGACAGCCGCTCCACGAAGAATGCGCTGGGGCTCGCATAATTGGCCGTCAGTTTCGCGATCTCGGCGTGTTCGCGCGCTTCCAACCGCTCGGGGTGAATAAGCGCCATCGGATGCGCCTTGATCGAGTCTGCGATGATGAACTCCATACGCGCGAGACCGACCCCGTCGCTGGGCAAAGCGGCGAGACTGAAAGCGCTGTCTGGATTGCCGACATTCATCATCACGTGTGTCGCGGGTTTCGCCAGAGCCGAAAGATTGACTCTCTCGACGTCAAACGTGATCTCGCCTTCATAGACCTTTCCGACGTCGCCCTCGGCGCAACTCACCGCGATCATGTCGCCGGTGCGAATGAGGCGCGTCGCCGTGTCCGTGCCGACAATTGCGGGAATTCCGAGTTCGCGCGCGACGATCGCAGCGTGACAGGTGCGACCGCCGCGATTCGTCACGATGGCCGCCGCCGATTTCATCACCGTGCCCCAATCAGGCGATGTCGTGTCGGCGACAAGGATCTCGCCTGGAACGAATGTCGAAAGCTCGCTCGCGCTTTCAATGACGCGCGCCTTGCCGCTGGCGATCTTTGCCCCGACCGAGCGTCCTGCGACGATGATCCCGCCGTGTTGCGTGACCCGGTAAATTTCGGCGACGTTCCGGTCGCGGCGAGACGCGACGGTTTCGGGCCGCGCCTGCACGATATAAAGCCGCCCGTCGACGCCGTCCTTGGCCCATTCAATGTCCATTGGGCGGCGCTCGCCCGCTTTCGCGCTATAGTGCTCCTCGATCGACATCGCCTGTCCGGCGAGCGTCAGCGCCTCCTCATCGGAGATGCAGAATTTTTCTCTTTCCTTGGCGTCGGTCGGAACGTTGCGCGTTGTCGCCCGCCCCCGATCTGAAAAAATCATTCTAATCTTTTTTGGACCCAGCGCGCGCTTCAGAACGGCGCGCTTGCCCTGCCGATAGGTCGGCTTGAAGACGTAAAATTCGTCTGGATCGACAGCGCCCTGGACGACGTTTTCGCCCAGGCCGTAGGCGCCGGTAATGAAAACGACGTCCTCGAATCCGCTCTCGGTATCGATCGTGAAGACGACGCCAGACGCCGCCAAATCCGAGCGCACCATTTTCATCACGCCGACGGAGTTGAACACCTTGAAGTGGTCGAAGCCGTTGTCGATGCGATAGCGAATGGCGCGGTCTGTGAACAGGCTCGCGAAGCAGTGACGGATGGCGTCTAGTACGGCTGCGGCGCCGTGCACGTTGAGGTAAGTGTCGTGTTGCCCGGCGAAGCTCGCGCTCGGCAAGTCTTCTGCAGTCGCCGAGGAGCGCACGGCGACCGTCAGATCGGCGCCGTATTCATCCGTGAGACGAGCCAAGGCGCTGCGAATTTCCGCCTCGAGATCGGGCGGCGTCGGCGCGCTGTAGACAATTTCACGCGCCCGCGCCGCTCGTCTTGCGAGATCGTCGACGTCAGCCGGATTCAAGCCGTCGAGCGCCTTCCGAAGATCGCTCCAGGCGCCTTCGTGGTCGAGCGTATAGCGATAGGCCTCGGCGGTGACGGCGAACCCGTTGGGCACAAGGATGCCTTTGGCCGTCAGCTCCCTATACATCTCGCCGAGCGAGGCGTTCTTGCCGCCGACAAGCGGCACATCGGCGATGCCGACCTCGCTAAAGAAGCGAATAAACCGCTCTCCAGCCCGCCACTGCAGTTTTACGTCACGCCCAATCGCGGATTTGTCGGCGTCTGCGGGGATTTCGACCATGAGGAGCTTCTCTGGAGGGAGTTTTCGAGCGCGGTCCTTGCGCTCCTTCGCGTCATAATTGATGCAATTTCATGACGCCTTCGCATAGTCGCGCCAAATTTTGAAGGAGGCGGCAAATTTTCGCGTCTCTGTTCCTGTCGGCTAAGCCAGCGCTCGCACATGCATTTCAGTTAAGAGAGCGTCTACGGGAGACGCCCGCGGGACAAAAATTTGGCGCGAAGGTCGACTTTTGGCCGGATTTTGGGCGACAATAGAGAGGTGAGAGTGCGGCTGTGCAAACCGACCCACGCGACGGCCGGAGTTAAAGTGATGGATTCGGTGGATCTTGATCAGGTGATGGACGAAATAATCCCAAGGGGGGACACCAGACCGCCGGCGCCGCCGGCTGCGAACTTTCCGGCTCGTCAGCGTGCGCGCGGCGGCGATGACGCCATGGCGGCGTTGGACCTCGTGTCTCAGGCCGCCGCGGCGATCAAGGAACTCGAAAAGCAGTCCGCTCAAGCGGTGGCGCGGGCGCATGGCGCCGCCAATGCGGTAAGAGAGAAGCTGGAGCGCGCGGAAGATCGCGGCGACCGCGCGGAGGCGGCGCTACGCAAGTCGGAGGCCGAAGCCGCCGATCTGACCGCCGCCCTCATCCAAACGCGAAAAGATCTCGATGCGCTGCAGTCGCGGCTTGCGTTGAAGCAGGCCGATCTTGTGGCGATGGAGCAGCGGGCCATAGCGGCCGAGAAGCGCGCCACAGAGGCGGACGCCGCCGTCCAAAGGATCGTCGACGCTATTCGCACGCAGCTTCCAGTCAAGCCCGGCGAGCAGGGCAAGCCGACAGCCTGACAGAAACCGCTGGCCCCAAGGCTGATCATGCCCATGGCGCCGCCTCGTGCGGCGCCACTGCTTTTTTTGCGGAGAACCGTGACGACCGTTGGCTAGCGCCCCGCGCCAATCCGAGCGATCATGCCACCCTTAAAAGGTGAGTCGCGGCGGAGCGCGTCGGGAGGCGGAGATGTATAAGAAAATTCTGGTGGCCGTTGATATCAGCGAGGCCGACGTCACGCAGCTCGCGCTCGACGCCGCTGTCGCGCTCGCAAAAGTGGAGCACGACGCGCAGCTGCGGCTCATCAATGTTCAGCCGCTCGTGCCGGTCGCCTTCATCGATTACATCCCGCCGAATTTCGACGAGGAGATGCGCGAGGCGACGGAAAAAGACCTCGCGGCCTTGCGCGCCAAAATCGCCTACCCGGCGGAGCGCGTCTCCTCGATCGTGCGCTTTGGCGCCGTTTATCCCGAAGTGCTCGCCGAGGCCGAGGAATGGGATGCGGACCTTATCGTCGTCGGTTCGCATCGCCCGACAATGGCCACCTATCTTCTCGGCTCGAACGCCAAAACCATCGTGCGTCACGCCAAATGCTCGGTGCTCGTCGTGCGCAAATAGGGCGCGGTGACAGGCGCCGGGCGCGCGGCTAGACTTCGACGATGTTTCGATTCGCGCCTTTGGCGACCATGTTGTTCCTCCTGCTCGCCGCCGGCGTCGCGGATGCGAAGGGGCCCGTCGACGCCCGATTGTTGAAGCGCGGGCGGGCGATCGCGCAACAAAACTGCGGCCGCTGCCATTCGGTCGTCGCGCGCGGCGAGAGCGCTAATCCAAAGTCGCCGCCGTTCCGTTACCTTGCGCGGAAATATCCCTTGAACAACCTCGAAGAGGCGCTTGCCGAGGGCATTGTCGTCGGGCACGAGGGCGTCGAGATGCCGCAGTTCCGCCTCAGCGCCGCGCAGATCGAGGCGCTGCTCGCCTATCTCAACTCCATCCAAAAGTAGCGCCTCGCGGCGACTAGCGCGCGGATGCGGCGCAATGGTCGATATCCCGATCGACACGCTTTACGCAGGCCGGCCGCGCGAGATCGCGCCAGGCCGCAAGAGCGCCATCCGCAAGGCCCCGCTGGCGCCGCCTTGGCGCATCGAAGCCGACGGCCTCATCGGAGATCGACAGGCGGATCGGCGCCATCATGGCGGCGTGGAGAAAGCGCTGCACCACTATCCGAGCGAGCATTACGAGGCGTGGCGCGTCGATTTGCCGGACCTTGCGCAAGAATGGCGGCCCGCCGCATTTGGCGAGAATATCTCGACCCTAGGGCTCACTGAACATTCGGTCTGTATCGGCGATGTTTTCGCGCTCGGCGGCGTGCGCCTGCAGGTGAGCCAGGGGCGCCAGCCGTGCCTGACGCTCAATTTTCGTTTCGGCCGGCGCGACATGGCAAGACGCACGCAGGAGACGATGCGCTGCGGCTGGTACTACCGCGTGCTGCAGACGGGCGAAGCCGCCCCTGGCGACTCGCTGCGGCTTATCGAACGGCCGCGGCCGGATTGGCCGCTCGCCCGGCTTTTCGCCTTGCTCTATGAACGCCCCCACGCCTTTGACGAACTCGCCGAAATGGCGGCGCTGCCGGAACTCGCGCCCCGCTGGCGAGACCTCGCGCGCAAGCGGCTTGAGAGCCATAAGGTGGAAGACTGGACGCGTCGGCTTGGCGGATAGGGCGCTAGGACGTTAGAGACAAAGTCATTTGCGCTCGGCGTCGCCATACGCGATGTTCAACGCCACCGCACCGACGCGTGGCGGCCGCACGAACTTGCAGGCGAGTTGATGAAAGACTTGGACAGGGAGGAACCCCAGGCAGTGCGTCGAATGCTCGATCGGATTGATCCGATCGGCTACATGCTCGCCGAAGGCTTTCACCTTCTCGCGCTGTTCGCCATCGGCGGCGCGACGGTCTGGGCGGCGGCCAAGGCGTTTCTCGAAATGACGACGAAGGGCCACGCGACGATCGAAGACCTGTTGCTGCTCTTCATCTATCTCGAAATCGGCTCGATGGTCGGCATCTATTTCCGTACGAACCATATGCCGGTGCGCTTCCTCCTCTATGTCGGCATCACCGCGCTCACCCGCCACATGATCGGCTATGTGCAGATGGAGTCGGTCCCCGACGTCGGGATACTGATCCTCGCGGGCGCGACGCTCATTCTTTCGCTCGCCGTGCTCACGATCCGCTATGCCTCGGCGCGGTTTTCCTCCGGCAAGCCGGACGGGGTGGATGCCGAGTGAACGGGCGCTCGCGCCCGTCAATTCTTTATCTTTGAGAGCGCATCGCGGCAGTCGGGCGAGACTTCGTCCTTATGCGCCTGAAAACAGGCGAGGATGCGCCCGCCGCCGGGCATGACGTTGCTGCACAGCTTCGCATAATCCGTCTTGCATCTTTCCTTCACGTCGTCGGGAATCTGGTTTCCGGGCAGGGCGTGCGCGGGCGTGACACCGGCGAAAATGGCGATCAGTAGCAAGCTCGTAGAGCGGCGCATCTCAATTTCCTGAGTTGGCGTCCAGACGTTGGCGAGAAGCCGATTGTGCCTTGCTACGCATGATCCGGGCAAGGGGCGGTTCAGCCGAGCAGGCGCTTGGCCGCCTCGCTTCAAATCGCCGCGCTTGCCCTCGGCGGCGCGGCTTTGCGACGCGGACCGCTCTGGTCTAAGAGAAAGCGGAGAAAAGTTTGAGGAAAAAATGTCCGCGATACCGAACTTTGCATCGATTCCCTTCGCGCCGGCCGCGCCCGAGCAGGAGGCGAAGCCGCGCCGCTGGCTGACGCCGGAAGGGATCGAGGTGAAGAACGCCTATGGCCCCCAGGATATCGAGGGCCTTTCCTTCGTCGGCGGCTATCCCGGCGTCGCGCCCTATGTGCGCGGACCCTATCCGACCATGTATGTCGCCCAGCCCTGGACGATCCGCCAATATGCGGGCTTCTCCACGGCCGAAGACTCAAACGCCTTCTACCGGCGCAACCTCGCCGCCGGACAGAAGGGCCTCTCCGTCGCCTTCGATCTCGCGACCCATCGCGGCTATGATTCTGACCATCCGCGCGTGATGGGCGACGTCGGCATGGCGGGCGTCGCCATCGACTCGATCTACGACATGCGCACGCTCTTCGACGGCATTCCGCTCGATCAGATGTCCGTGTCAATGACCATGAACGGCGCCGTGCTGCCCGTTCTCGCGCTCTTCATCGTCGCGGCGGAAGAGCAGGGCGTGCCGGCGGAAAAGCTGACTGGCACGATCCAGAACGACATCCTCAAAGAATTCATGGTGCGCAACACCTACATCTATCCGCCTGAGCCTTCGATGCGCATCGTGTCGGATATTTTCGCCTATACCTCCAAGCATATGCCGAAGTTCAACTCGATTTCGATCTCCGGCTATCACATGCAGGAGGCGGGCGCTTCGGCCGATCTCGAATTGGGCTACACGCTCGCCGATGGCGTCGAATATGTGCGCGCTGGCGTCGCGGCCGGTCTCGATATCGACGCCTTCGCGCCGCGTCTTTCCTTCTTCTTCGCCATCGGCATGAATTTCTTCATGGAAGTGGCGAAGCTGCGCGCCGCGCGCCTGCTCTGGGCGCGGCTGATGAAGGATCTCGGCGCCAAGTCGGAAAAGAGCCTGACGCTGCGCACCCATTGCCAGACCTCCGGCTGGTCGCTCACGGCGCAGGATGTCTACGTCAACGCGATCCGCACCTGCGTCGAGGCGATGGCGGCGACTCAAGGGCATACGCAATCGCTGCACACCAATGCGCTCGACGAGGCGCTGGCCTTGCCGACCGACTTCTCAGCGCGCATTGCCCGCAATACCCAGATCGTGCTGCAGCAGGAGAGCGGCACGACGCGCATCATTGATCCTTGGGGCGGCTCCTATTACGTCGAGCGCCTCACCGCTGAACTCGCCAAAAAGGCGTGGGCGCATATCGAGGAAATCGAAGGGCTCGGCGGCATGGCCAAGGCGATCGCCGCCGGCGTGCCCAAGCAGCGCATCGAGGAGGCGGCCGCGAAGACTCAGGCGCGCATCGACAGCGGAACGCAGGTTGTCGTTGGCGTGAACAAATATCAGCCCGAGAACGACGCCAAGCCCAATGTGCTCAAGGTCGACAACGCCGCGGTGCGGGCCGCGCAGCTCGACAAATTGAAGCGCCTTCGCGCCGAGCGCGACGAGGCCAAGACGCAGGCCGCGCTCAATGCGTTGACGGAAGGCGCCACATCCGGCGCAAATCTTCTCGATCTCGCGGTGAAGGCGGCGCGGGCGAAGGCGAGCGTCGGCGAAATATCATTCGCGCTCGAGAAAGTGTTTTCGCGGCACAAGCCGAAAGCCAATGTCATCTCGGGCGTCTATGCGAAGGAAGCCGGCAAGGAGAGCGTGCAGGTCGGCCGCGTGGTCGGGATGACGCGCGACTTCAAGGATAATACTGGCCGCAAGCCTCGTATCCTCGTCGCCAAGATGGGCCAGGACGGCCACGATCGCGGCCAGAAGGTCATCGCTTCGGCCTTCGCCGACATGGGTTTCGACGTCGTCATCGGCGATCTCTTCGCGACCCCGGACGAAGTGGCGCAAAAGGCAGCCGAGGCCGATGTGCATATCGTCGGCGTCTCCACCATGACGGCCGGCCATCTGACTCTGACGCCGGAACTGCGCGACGCGCTAAAGCGCGCCGGGCGCGGCGACATCATGATGGTCGTCGGCGGCGTCATTCCGCCGGATGATTTCCAGGCTTTGTATGATTCTGGCGCGGCGGCGATCTTTCCGCCGGGCACCAACATCCCGCTCGCCGCGGAGAAATTGCTTCACGAGCTGAACGTCCGGCTCGGCTACGCCCAGCGCGAAGTGGCGAAGGCGGGGTAGCTTCTGCGCCCTCGCGGGCATGACGCCATTGGCCGTCGCGCTACGTATATTGCATCGGCAAGGGAGTCGGGCGATGGACGAAGACGCTTTCAACATGGCCATTCGAAAGTTTCTCAAGGAGGTGGGCGTCACCTCCCAGCGCGAGATCGAGCGCATCGTGCGCGAGCATAAGGTCGCGGGCGATCGCTTGAAGTTGCGCATGACGCTGACGGCGGAAGGCACGCCGCTCAACCACATCGTCGAAAGCGAGATCGACGTTCGCTAGAGCTTCTGAGCGAATTCGCGGAGCGCCCTATCAGGCTGCCGCGTCTCCACCTCGGCGGGCGCTACGGCTTGCGCTTATTCAAGAATCGGGACAGAGACCTGGCACGAACCCGCGCCCTCCAGCCTGACGGGCCGAGCATTGAAAAGCCACTTTTCCAACATAATCCAAAAATTACAATGGCGCCCTCCACGAGGAGACGAGTCGCCGACAGGAACGCCTGGACCGCCATGCCGAGCCGCTACAATCGCCGTTTGCGTTCCCTCGTCGCGATCGCGCTGGCTTGCCTTTACATGCTCGTGGTTGCAGGCGTGTCGGTTAGCGGCGCGCACGCACGGGCGCAAAGCCCTTGTCACGGTCATGCCGTCGGCGGATTAACGAGTCTTCCCGACCCCGCCGTACCCGGACCCTTCGACAGCGACGCAGCGAAAAGCCATGGCGGCGGCGCCGTGGGCCACCTTGATTCTGGCTGCCAATTTTGTTCAGCGATCGTAAATCACACGAATATGATCACGCCGCAGTTTATTGTCGTCGACATCCCATTCCAAGACCATACCTCCAGCTTGTTCGGTCAGTCTCCACCGCGTCCGCCGCGACCTCCACAATTTCTTCTCGCGTTCTAGGAGCTCGCCATCACCCGACGAACGTTCGGTGTGGTGCGTAACGCCGCCTCGCGATGAGGGTTGATCATGTTTTTGGCTTTGTCTCCGCGCGCCGCCGTTTTTCGGCGGTTGCGCGCGGCCCAAATAGCGCTGTGGATTGTGCTAGCGCTATTGAGCGCCTGTGCGCCGCGACTTTCGCCTGGCGCCGGGCCTGACCCCGTCGATCCGGCTGCGCCGGCGCCGAGAATGAGGGCGCGCTCATTCGTCGAGTCCTATGTCTCTCGGCGACCGGTCGAACCTTCGACGCGTTGGTTCGATGCGGCGCCGACGACTCCGCGCAGCGCGGGACAAGGGCGATGACGCCGGCTCGCTCCCCTGCGCGTCTTGCCGTGGCGGCGGCCGCGGGATTGAGCGTGCTGCTGTCGTCATGCGCGAGTTTTTCGCCCGACGGCGGCGTGAATGTCGCTGCACAAGCAGCGCGCCAAGAGTTTGGGATGGATGCCGTTGCGCTGCGAAGCGATGAGGACTCTGATTGGGCCAGGTCTCGCGTGGCGCAATTGCTGAGGCGCCCCTTGACGATCGACTCTGCTGTAGAGATCGCGCTCCTCAATAATCGAGGTCTGCAGGCGGCCTTCAATCGCCTTGGCGTCGCCGAAGCGATCATGGCGCGGGAGAAATTGCCGCCGAACCCGACTTTTGCTTTCTCGCGCATCGCGGGCCCTTTGGGGTCTGAAGTTGAAGGCGCGATTGTCGCGAATATTTTGGCGCTCGCGACCTTGCCCGCGCGCGCAGAAATCGCTGACGAAAGGTTTCGCGCGGCGCAATTTGACGCTGCCGCAGAAACATTGCGCCTCGGCTATGAGGCGCGCCGGGCTTATATCCGCGCGGTCGGCGCACGCGAGATTGCCGGCTCCATTAGCGAGGTAAACCAATCGACCCAAGCGGTCGCCGCGCTGGCAAGGCGGCTTGGCGAGACGGGCGCGGCAAGCCGCCTCGATCAAGCCAAAGATCAACTTTCCTCGGCGGAAACAGCGACGCGGCTGGCGAGCGCACGGTTGCAGGCCAGCAACGAACGCGAACGCTTGACTCGCGTTCTTGGACTCTGGGGAACGCAGCTCGATTTCATTTTGCCAAATGCGCTTTCGCCGCCGCCGTCACGGCCGCGTAGCCTGCCGTATTTGGAACAGGACGCCGTTGGCCGCCGTATTGAGCTAAGAACCGCACATGCGGAATTGAGGGCTCTTGCAAAGACGCTCGGCCTCGTCGAGGCGACTCGTTTCATCAACCTCTTCGAGTTGTCGGGCGGGCATAAGGTTAAGACCGAAAGCGTCCCTAATCCGGAGAGCGGACTGACGGAAACTACGCGGTTTCGCTTTTCCGGCGGCGCCGTGGCGATCGAAGTGCCGATCTTCGATTTCGGCGAGACGAAGGTGAGGGAAGCCCAGCAAAGCTGGCTCGAAGCTGTCAATAGATTAACAAAGAAAGCCGTAGACGTGCGATCACAGGCGCGTCAGGCGTATCGAAACTACCGCTATGCGCATGAGATCGCGCAATTTAGAAAACGGGAAATTCTGGCGCTCCAGGCAATCATCTCCGAAGAGATGCTACACCGCTACAACGGCATGTTGGTCGACGCCTTTCCCTTGCTGGAGAATGCGCGCAGACGCGTATTGCTGCAGGCCGCCGCGATCGAAGCAAAGCGCGACTATTGGCTCGCCGAGACGGACCTGCGGGCGGCGATTTCCGGACCCGCTGAGGCGATCGGCGGAATGGCCGGAGAAGGCGCTGCTGAATTGGGAGTCGAACGCCCATGATCACGCATCATCGATTGGGTCGGACGCTCATATCGAGACGCAATTTTCTAACGTCGTCGCTCGCCGCGGCAAGCGTCAGTCTCATCAGCGGACGCGCGCAGGCGGCGTCGGTTCCTGAAGCGGTTCGCATGACGACCGCGGCGACCCAACCGCCGCAGCATCCGACAAGCGGACCGCACTATCGACCGGTCGTCACGCTCAACGGATGGTCCCTGCCGTTTCGCACAAATGGCGACTGGAAGGAGTTTCACCTTGTCGCCGAGCCGGTTGAGCGCGAAATCGCGCCCGGAATGAAGGCGCGCCTCTGGGGCTATAACGGCCAATCGCCCGGTCCTACGATTGAAGCGGTCGAAGGCGACAAGGTTCGCATCTTTGTTACAAACAACTTGCCGGAGCACACCTCAGTGCATTGGCATGGCGTTTTGCTGCCTGCCGGCATGGATGGCGTAGGGGGCGTCACCCAGCCTCATATCCCGCCGGGCCGGACATTTGTTTATGAATTCCAGCTCAAGGACAGCGGGACATTCATGTATCATCCGCATTCCGATGAAATGGTTCAGTTGGCGATGGGCATGATGGGAATGTTCATCTCACATTCTCGCGACCAGCATGAACGCCACGCCGATCGCGACTACGCATTTGTCATGAGCGCCTATCGCTTCGATCCCGGAACTTACCTTCCCAAGGTAGCGGAGATGACCGACTTCAATATCTGGGCTTGGAACAGCAGGGTATTTCCCGGCATCGATCCGATGGTGGCGGGCATCGGCGATCGGGTCCGCATTCGTATGGCCAATCTGACGATGACCAATCATCCGATTCATCTGCACGGCCATCATTTCTCGGTGACGGGCACGGACGCTGGCTGGATTCCAGAGATGGCCCGCTGGCCGGAGTCGACAGTTGACGTTGCGGTCGGGGTCACTCGGACGATCGAATTTGACGCCGCCTATCCCGGCGATTGGCCGATCCACTGCCACAAGTCGCATCACACGATGAACCCAATGGGTCATGAAGTGCGCAATTTTATCGGCACGAGGACCGATCCCCGTTTGGCGGAAGCCATCCGCAAATTAGCGCCGGGCTATATGCCGATGGGCGCGACTGGCATGGCGGACATGAGCGCGATGAACATGCCGCTTCCCCCTAATACGCTGCCGATGATGACGGGCGAGGGCGCTTTTGGTCCCGCCGAAATGGGCGGCATGTTCAGCCTCGTCAAAATCCGCGAACAACTCGCGGAAAACGATTATCGCGACCCGGGCCCCTATGATTATCCGCCCGGCACGGTTGCGCATGATATCCAGGCGGGGCCGGCCGAGAGCCAAGCGCCGAAAGATTCGACGCCGCTAGCGCCAACAGGGGGCGGCAGCGAACGTCATCACCACTAACAGACGAAGATTTGCGCGATGGTCCTGAGCAGCCCAGCGTAAGCCGTAAGCGCGAGGCGCCATTGCCGAAAGCATCCGAACGGCGATTCGCAATAGTGCAGTAAATGTTTGATTTCATGGCGAGAGAGACGGGACTTGAACCCGCGACCTCCGGCGTGACAGGCCGGCGCTCTAACCAACTGAGCTACTCCCCCGCGGCGCGCTTGCGAACGCGAGAGGCGCCAGATAGCGCAGGCGCATCTTGAGGTCAAGGAAGTTCGCTTCCAAGGTCGCGAAAAGGCTTTACAGTCTAAGCGTTCAGATGCGCCCAAGCCGGGCAATGCGAGCGCCGGCTGCTCCGATGTCTTCCCTTTCCTTTGCGCCTACATTAAGCCTCGCGCCACATAGGGAGACGGAAGTTGGACGACGACATGCGCAGGCGGCGCATCCGGGTGCGCGCCTGGCGCCGAGGCATGCGCGAAATGGATATTCTGATGGGGCGCTTCGTAGATGCGCGCGTCGAGGCGCTTCCTGCGCAGGCGCTCGCCGAACTCGAGAGGCTGCTCGATCTGCCCGACGAAGCGGTCTACCGATGGCTCTCGGGCGCTGAGCCGCCGCCGGTCGAGCATGACACGCCGCTTTTGCGCCAAATCATCGACTTTCACCGACACGACGGGCCGATCCATTGAGCGTGGCCGTCAAAAAGCAGAAGAAGGCGGCGGCAGGGCTTGAGGCCGCGCGCGCTGGTCTCGTCAAGGGCGAGAGGCTGATCTTCGCCCATGCGCCGGATGGCTTCGACGCCTTCGTCAGCGCCGACCTTGCGCGCGCGCTGGCGCGAGAGGCCGAGGGACGCGCCGCCGTCTTCGTCCATGTCGCGCGCGACGCCGCGCGTTCGGCGGCGTTCCGCGCCGCTCTCCGCTTCGCCAATCCCGACGTTGAAATCCTCGATATTCCGGCATGGGACTGCCAGCCCTACGACCGTGTGTCGCCGCACGCGGGCATCGTCGCGAGGCGCATGACCGCGCTTTCACGCCTGACGCGCGCCAAATCCTCGTTCGAACGGCCACGCGTCGTGACGACCACCGTCGACTGTCTGTTGCAGCGCGTTCCGCCGCATAAGATGGTCGCTGCCGAAAGTTTCGCCGCGGCGCCCGGCAATGTCGTAAAGCTCGACGAATTGGCGCTCTGGCTCGAGGCGAATGGCTATTTGCGCGCGAGCACGGTGCGCGAGACGGGCGAATATGCGCAGCGCGGCGGCATCGTCGATCTCTTCCCGCCGGGGCCGCCGGCGCCGATCCGTCTCGATTTCTTCGGCGACACGCTCGAGTCGATCCGCTCCTTCGACCCCGACACGCAACGCGCGACGGGCCAGCTCCGCGCGCTCGATCTGACGCCGATGAGCGAATTACGCTTGACGAGCGAGACGATGCGCCGCTTCCGCCAATCCTATGCTGCGCGCTTTGGCGGCCAGACGCGCGGCGACGCTCTGTATGAGGCGGTGAGCGAAGGCCGGCGCTTTCACGGCATGGAGCATTGGCTGCCGCTCTTCTACGAGCGGATGGATACGCTCTTCGACTATCTTGGCGACGCGCCCGTCCTGCTCGACTCCCTCGTCGAGGACGCGGCGACGGAGCGCGTCAAGCAGATCGAGGATTATTACGACGCGCGCAAATATGCGCATGATCTCGATCCTGCAGGCTCAAACTACAAGCCGCTTGAGCCGCGTGAACTCTATCTGTCGCTTGAGGAATGGCGCGCCGCCATAGAACAACGCGCGGCGGCGCAATTCTCGCCCTTTGCGGCGCATGAGGGCGAAAAGGCGATCGACTGCGGCGGGCGGCCCGGCCGAGATTTTGCGCCCGAGCGCAATACGCCCGACGTCAACGTGTTCCAGGCGGCGGCGGATCACATCGAGGCGCTGCGCGATGCCGGCAAAAAGGTCGTCGTCGCCGGCTGGTCGGATGGCTCTTGTGAGCGGCTCAGCCATGTGCTTGCCGAACATGGCCTGCCGGATCTTCCGAACGTGGCGTCGTTTCCCCAGGCGCTTTCACACGCCGTTTCCGTCGCCGTGCTTGGAATTGAGCGTGGCTTCGAGACAGATGCTTACGCGGTTATAGGCGAGCAGGATATTCTCGGCGATCGCTTCGTCCGTCGCCGTCGCAAACGCAAGCCGAATGAAAATCTTCTCGGCGAAGTCGCCGCGCTTTCCGCCGGCGATCTCGTCGTGCATGTCGATCACGGCATCGGCCGTTTCATCGGCCTTGAGACGATCTCCGCCGCTGGCGCGCCGCATGACTGTCTCGAACTCCACTACGCCGGCGGTGACAAGCTCTATCTGCCGGTTGAGAACATCGAGCTCATAACGCGCTATGGCGGCGAGGACGCCGAAGCGCAGCTCGACCGGTTAGGGGGCGCCGGCTGGCAGTCGCGCAAATCGCGGATGAAGAATCGCATCCGCGAAATGGCGAAAGGTCTTATCGAGATTGCGGCCCAGCGGCAGCTGCGCGAGGCGTCGAAGCTTGTTCCGCCGGAAGGGCTCTACGACGAATTCTGCGCGCGCTTTCCCTATGACGAAACCGAGGATCAGCTCGCCGCCATCGACGCGACGCTTGACGATCTCGCCGCTGGCCGTCCGATGGATCGCCTCGTTTGCGGCGACGTCGGTTTCGGCAAGACGGAGGTCGCGCTGCGCGCCGCTTTCTGCGCCGCGATCAATGGCAAGCAGGTCGCCGTCGTCGCGCCGACGACCTTGCTTGCGCGTCAGCATTACAAGACCTTCAGCGAGCGCTTTGCCGGCCTGCCGGTACGCATCGGACGGCTGTCGCGCATGGTCGGGGCCGCCGAAACGCGTGAAACGAAGAAAGATGTCGCAGACGGCCGCACCGAGATTTTGATCGGCACGCACGCCGTCCTCGGCAAGACCGTAAGCTTTAAGGATCTTGGGCTCGTCATCATCGACGAGGAGCAGCATTTCGGCGTGGGACATAAGGAGCGCTTAAAGGAGCTGCGCGCCGAGGTGCATGTTCTGACGCTATCGGCGACGCCGATACCGCGCACGCTACAGCTCGCCATGACCGGCGTGCGCGAGCTTTCGATCATCGCCACGCCGCCGATCGATCGGCTCGCGGTGCGCAGTTTCATTTCGCCCTTCGATTCGCTCATCGTGCGCGAAGCCTTGCTGCGCGAGCGGTATCGTGGCGGCCAGGCTTTCTTCGTTTGTCCGCGTATCGAAGACCTTGAAGAGGCGGCGGCCTTCCTGCGTGAGAATGTGCCGGAAGCGAAATTTGTCATCGCGCATGGCCAGATGAGCGCGAGTGAACTCGAAGACAAGATGTCCGCCTTCTACGACGGCAAGTTCGACATTCTGCTGTCGACGACGATCGTCGAATCGGGCCTCGACATTCCGCGCGCCAATACGCTCATCGTCTGGCGCGCCGACATGTTCGGCCTCGCGCAGCTCTATCAATTGCGCGGCCGGGTCGGTCGCTCCAAACTGCGCGCTTATGCGCTGTTCACGACGCCCGCCAACCGCACGATCACGCCCCAGGCGCAAAAGCGTCTCGAAGTGCTGCAGTCGCTCGATACGCTTGGCGCCGGCTTCCAGCTTGCAAGCCACGATCTCGACATTCGCGGCGCCGGCAATCTTTTGGGCGAAGAGCAGTCCGGCCATATCAAGGAGGTGGGCTATGAGCTTTATCAGCAGATGCTCGCCGACGCGATCACGCTGCTGAAAGCCGGAATCGAGGAGACGCAGGAGGAAGCCTGGTCGCCGACGATCGCCATCGGCGCGCCAGTGACGATACCGGAAGACTATGTCGCCGATCTCACGCTGCGCCTGCAACTCTACCGCCGTCTATCGACTCTCGAGACGGATCAGGACATTGAGTCTTTCGCCGCCGAGATGATTGATCGTTTCGGCCCGATTCCGCCAGAGGTGGAACAGTTGCTCGAGATCGTCGCGATCAAGGCGCTCTGCCGGCGTGCGCATGTCGAGAAAATCGACGCTGGCCCGAAGGGCGTCATCGTCGCCTTCCGCGAAGACAAATTCTCAAATCCCGCCGGACTCGTGCGTTACGTCGCAGAGCAGGGGACAAGCGCCAAGGTGCGCCCTGACATGCGAGTCGTTTTCATTCGTGAATTTGATAGCATGAAACAGCGACTCGCCGGCGCGCGCCGTATTCTGCGCTCGCTTGTGGAGATTGCGGAAAAGAAGGCCGCTTAACGCTGTCGAGTCGCGTGCTCTGCGGCGCATTCTTTTCGCTATTGCGAGAAAAATCAGCGGCTAACCGATATGACGATCATTGTAGAATTAACGACATGTAAAAATAGCATTTTATGCGCGTGAACCGCGCTTGCCGCCGCCTTTGGGAGAACGGGCGGCGGCAACAACTTGCATCATCAGGGAGAGGAAACATGGCTCATAAGCTTTTCGCCGTTGTCGCCCTCGCTTCGGCAGCGGCCCTGACGGGTCACGCCTTTGCCGGCGAGCATGCATCGTCGGCCGACTGGAAGCCGCCCCAGGTCGTCGGTCAACCGGGTTATAAGGAAGAGGTTGCCAAACCTCGCGAGGCCGCTGCGCCGCGCCCGATCGGGCAGGATCCTTATGCGGCGCGCAATCCGAACGTGTCGTCGCAGAACAGGTAAACACTAAGCCGAGCGATTTCGACTCGTAAGGGCCAAAATTACGAGCGGCGGGCGCGTGTCCGCCGCTTTTTGCTGCGCGGAATCCGGATCGAGGTCTGGATTCACGCGCGTACGTGACGATTCGCCTATCGCCGAGCGGCTTGATTTGTGACAAAGTTGCAGACGTTCAAAGGCGCCTGATGTTCGGTTGGGCGCGCCATAAGCGCGAAACTCCACAATGATTCGTCGCGCCAGCGACGACAGGAGCGATCGCGACAAACTCGCCAGGGAGGGCGCCATGACGACGCGGAAACAGACCTCGCGCGGAAGACTGCTTGCGGCGAGCGCCGCCGCTTTGCTCCTCGCCGCTGGATTCTCTGCGCAGGCGCAACAGAGCGGCGCCGAACATAGCGGCATGGACCACGGCAAAATGGATCATGGCGCCATGGAGCGCGGCGGCGCCAACGCGCCAACGCAATGGGCGGATCCGGGCAAGGCGCAGTCAGGCGCGGCTGAATCCGGCAAGGCTGAATCCGGCAAGACTGAAGACCAGAAGGCCGAGGTTGGGAAGGCCGATGAAGGTCATGCGGGTCATCATGGCGAAATGGGCGGCATGGGTCGTGGCGGCGGCATGGGCGGCATGGGCCATGGCGGTCAGAGCGGCGGCATGGGTGGGATGATGGGCGGCATGTCGGGCATGAGCCGCGACGGTAAGGGCGGCGATAGCATGGGCGGCATGTCGCATTCCGGCGGCGGCATGATGAACAAGATGGTCTGCGGCTTCGCCGAACATGTCGATGGGCGCCTCGCCTATCTCAAGGCGGAGTTGAAACTCACCGACGCGCAAACCGGCCCGTGGAGCGCTTTCGACGAATCGTGGCGCGCCGCGGCGCAAAAGGCGAAGCAAAAATGCGACGCCGCCGATATGCGCATGGATCATTCCAAAGCGGAAGTGCTGAATAAGCTCACGATGATGGAGAACCATATGGTCGACCATCTCGAAGTCGTGCGCGCTCAGAAGGCCGCCATTGAATCGCTCTTTACCGTGTTGAGCGATGAGCAGAAGAAGACCGCGAATGCGACGCTCACCGGGATCATGAAGGTCGGCAAGTCGATGAGCGACATGATGGGCGGTGGCATGGGTGGCATGATGGGCGGAATGAGCGGGATGATGGGGGGCATGTCTGGCATGGGCCACGGCGGAGGTCAGAGCGGCGGCATGGGCGGCATGGGCGGCATGCAGCATTAACCGCGCAAAATCATTCCCGGCGGGCCGGGCCGGCCGGGAATGCATCTAGACAAATTTTTTTGGATCGATGGCGCGCTGCGAATTGGCGCGAAGCCCCTCTATTCCACCGAGAACTCGCGCATCATGCCTGCGTCCTCATGTTCGAGGTTGTGGCAGTGATACATGAAGCGGCCCTTGAAATCGCTAAACGGCTTGACGATTCGCACGCGTTCGCCTGGCGTGACGAGCACAGTATCTTTTAGTCCGCTGTCGATGAAGCCTTCGCGTATCGTGGCGTAAGCGTCCTCGTCGCCCTCGAAGCTGCGCTCGATGATCTCGAACTGCTGGCCGTGCAGATGGATGGGATGGGCCATCGACATCATTCCCATCATCCCCATGCCGCCCATCCCCATGCCGCCCCTCATGCCGCCCATTCGTCCGCGCATCATGCCGCCGCCGCGCATCATCTCCATGCGGCCCATTCCCATTCCGCCCATGCCCATCCCCATACCGCCGTGCTCATGGAAAATTTCGATGAGCTGCGTCGTATCGACCGGAATGCGCTCGCGCGGCTGTATGTCGTTATGATCATAGGGACGGCCGTTCAGGAACATCGCCATATGCGCCATGGTGATGGCGATCGGAATCGGATCACCGAGATTGGCGATCTCATCCTTGCGGAAACGCCTGATCGTCGAGAGCTTCTCGGGGAGTTTCCACGAGTCGCTTGAGGCTTGCGTCACTCTCGCCGTAAACAGCGGGAATTCCTCTCCCATTGCGAGATCGTTTCCCATCATGCGCTGCGCCATCGGCGGAATAAGACCGTAGAACTCACCGCTCATCATTGTCAGCTTCGCGCCTTGCGGACGGCCGCTGAAATCGACGAGAAGATCGACGCGCTCGGCTGGCGCGAGCATCACATAAGGCCGCGTCTCCGCCTTCTCCAACAGCCCGCCGTCGACGCCGATCACCGTCAGCGGCGTCCGATCATCCCAGCACAGTTTATAGATCCGCGCATTCGAGCCGTTGAGAATCCGCAGGCGATAGGGGCGGCTGGCGACGTCGACTGTGAAGTCGCGTCGACCGTTGACGAGCACGCGGTCGCCGTAAAAGCCGAACATGCTCGTATGCATGTCTCCGCCATAGGCGAGCTGATCATCGTCGTCGAATGAGCGATCCTGAATGACGAGCGGAATTTCGAACTCGCCCGAAGGCAGTCCGAGCGCGCGCTCTTCATCATCCTCGACGATGATCCCGCCAACGAGGCCATGATAGACCTGCGTCGCCGTCTTTTCGTGCGTGTGCGGATGATAGAAATACATCCCGGCGCGATTACGGATCTCGAATTCGTAGACGTAAGTTTCGCCCGGATCGATCGCCGCCGCGGGATGGCCGTCCATAAGCATCGGCACATGCAGGCCGTGCCAATGCGTGATCGTTTCTTCAGGCAATTCGTTTCGAAGCCGGATACGGACCTTTTGTCCTTTCACGAAGCGCAACAGCGGGCCGAGATAAGTTTCGGGCAGCGCCGTCAACGCATTCGACGGACCTTTGATCAGATTGCCGGCATAGCGCCATACGGGCGTTGGGCCGCCATTCAAAATCCGTGTCTCATCGCGCTTGCAGATCAAATCGAGGTCGACGTCCGGATTGAAGGCCTCAGACGCGCGGTTGGGCGCGATCCGGCGCATCGCATGGCCCTGGCCGTAGGTTCGACCAGCGGCAACCGCCGTCGCGGCAGCGCCAAGCAAAAACGCCCGTCGCGACACTCGCCCAAAGCGCTTCATTGATCCCCCTCGGCGGCGTTCACTGGCCGCTTACATTAGTTACCTCTTATATACGCATGTCGCTAATATTGTTAACTGCGTCAAAAAGCGTCGCTTTTTTCCGGGGGAGCGTTTTCGCTCAAAGGCGGCTATAAGTTCCCAAGTGGCGCGGCCCGATCACCCACTTACATCGATTATGCAAGCAGCGGCGGCGCTGAAGCGCGGCTTTCCAACGCGATGAACGACAGCAGCGGACAACGCGGCTTTAGCGCGACCTTGGCCGTGGGCGCGATTAGGCGGCGCCACGAGGCCGTGGTGCGCCCCCGCTTCCTTATATTCCTGTTCTTGTGCCTCTTGGCGCATCTCTGCGTCATCGCGTTTCTGCTTTGGCAGGATTGGCGCTTGGCCCGCGAGGCGCCGCCTGTCGCTGAGGAAATTCCGGTCGAGGTGATCACCGAGCCGCCGGCGCCGAAGGAGGAGCCCTCGCCGCCGGAGCCCGAGAAGCAGCCCGAAAAGCAGGAGCAGCAAAAGCCTCCGCCCCCGCCTCCGGCGCAGGAGATTGAAAAGCCGGCCTTCGACGCTCCCGAGGCCGAAAGCAAGACCAAGTCCGACGTGAACGCGCCGGAGCTGAAAGACCTCAAGACCCCGAAGAACGCGCCTGAGAAGGAAAACGTCACGCCCAAGGATGAGAAGCCTCAGGGCATGAAGGACGCTGAGGACGAAGAAGGGAAGGCGAAGGCGCCGGAAGAGGCGAAGGAAAAGCCGATCGAAGACAAAAGCGACGCCGAGATCATCGAAGAGGCCGCGCCGGATACGAAGCCACAGGAGAAGCCTGAGCCCAATGAGAAGGGCGCAGTGAAGAAGGGCGAGGCGAACTCGATCGCCGACCAGCTCGCGGCGCTCGCGCCGATCCCCGACTATAAGCTTGCGGCGCCGCCCAAGCCGTCTCCGGTCGGCGGCGGCCATGCAAAGACGACCTATCTGACGATCCTCTACGGCCTCATCATGCCGCACATGCATGTTCCGCCGCGTGTGCGCGCTAATCAGGCGATCGGCAGGGGGGCGGTCGTCTTCTACATCGACGAGGCGGGCAATCTCACCCATCAGGCGGTGTATCAGCCGAGCGGCGCGCCCGATCTCGACGCCGCCGCGCTCGCCGCCGTGCGCCGCGCGGCGCCTTTCCCGCCGCCGCCGCGGGGACTGCCGCACTCGATGCTATTCAGCTACGCGACGAAGTAGCGTCACAGAAGCGCGATCGCCGAGACGAGACGGCCATAGTCCGGCTCGCGACGATGTACGCTGCGGCGGTAGCTGAAGCAGCGCGCTTCGTCGGCGTAGGTGTCGACGCCGAGGTCTTCGAAGGAAGCTGTGCCCATAGCCACTACCCGCGACGCAATGAAGCCCGGCAAGTCGAAAGTCGCATGGCCTTCGCGATCTGTCGGCGTGAAGAAGCGCGCGAAGGATTCGTCAGCTTCGCGAAACCGGGCTACGAATTCCGGTCCGACTTCATAGCTCGTCGCGCCGATCGCCGGACCGAGCGCGACATGGATGTCAGCGCGACGGGCGCCCTGCGCTTCCATCTCCGTGACTGTCGTTTCGATGACGCCGCCGAGCGCGCCTTTCCAGCCGGCATGACAGGCGCCGACCACGCCCGCCTTGACGTCAGCGAAGAGCAGCATGCCGCAATCGGCGCCGGTGACGCCAAGCGCGAGCGAGATTTCCGTCGTGACGACGCCGTCGCATCGCGGTCGCGCTTCTGCGCTCCATGGTTCGCGTACGCTGACGGCGTCTGCTGAATGTATCTGGAACGGCACGAGCAGGCGCTCTGATTCAACCCCGAGGCGCGCCGCCATGCGGGCGCGATTCTCCGCAACGCTCGGCGGCGCATCGCGCGAGCCGACTCCGCCGTTAAGCGACGAGTAGACGCCTTCGGAGACGCCGCCCTCGCGGGTGAAAAAGGCGTGGCGCAGTCCGGGCAGGTTGAGATTTCGCGCCGTGAGCGCAGGCGTTTCGAGCGTCATTGCGCAGATGTTACACGAAAAATCCCGGCAGGTCGGGCATGTCTGGATGGGTCACGGCCATCACTTTGAACAACCCGCCCATCTGATGGCGCGCATCGTCGATGCCCGCGAGACGTTCGAAGGCGTCAACGATCGATTGCGCCTGTTCCGGCGTCGCTCTTTTCGTCAGGGCTTCGGCCCGGCGTTCGATGCCAAGCTGCAGCAGAAAATGCGCTTGCGTCACCGGGCCCATCACCTTGGCGCCGCGCGCGCGGGCGGCGCGCGCCAAAGCCGCAAAATCGACATGAGCGGTTAAATCCGCCTCTCCGGGCGCCGCCAGCGGATCGACATAGGCGTGACGCGAGACCGCTTGAAGACTGTCGCCGAGCGATGTTTGAGTATAGCCGTAGTCGATGAGCAGCAGCGCGCCGCCTTCTTCGACAAGCCGTGCGGCGATATCGCCGATGAGATTTTGACTCGCGACGCTGACTTCGACGATTGATCCTTCGCGCGCTGGAACGTTTAACGTCGTTTCAATTTCATCGGACAGTCCAAAGGCGAGTTCGCTCTTAGCGTCGAGCCCGACGAGCCGCTCGCGCCAGCCGCCGGCGGTCTTGACGTAGTGCCGGACCGGCAGAGCGTCGAAAAATTCATTGGCGATGATAAAGGCTGGGCCCGGGGGCGTCTCGGCAAAATCCAAATGCCACTGCACCGGCTTTGCAGCCGTGGCCAGCGTTTGGCTTTGCGCCTCGCGCAGAACGGGACTGGTTTCGACAAGATGCACGGAAATGGCGGAGAAGAAATTTGGCGCGATCGGCGTCACGCGCAATACGTCCGACATCAGCGTGCCCCGACCGGGTCCAAGCTCCACGAGACGCGCCTGAGGCGGAGCGCCGGCGGCGCGCCAGGCTTCGGTGACCCAGACTCCCAGCAGTTCGCCGAACATCTGACTGATCTCCGGCGCGGTGATGAAATCTCCGGCCGCGCCGAAAGGATCGCGCGTCATGTAATAGCCGTAACGCGGATGCGTGAGGCAGAGAGACATGTAGCGTTCGAGCGTCATCGGGCCGTCGTGAGCGATCGCCTCGATGATCTCTCTCTTTAAGTCGCTCATGCCGTCGCGCTCCTCGGGCGGAGCGCGAACATAATCGCCGCAGCGCCAAGAAAGACGAGCGGCGCGGAAAGGACCATGCCCATAGTTAGTCCATTGGGAAGGGCTTCCTGCACCGGATCGGGCTCTCGGAAAAATTCGCAGAAAATGCGGGCGAAACCATAGCCGACGCCGAACAGGCCGGTAATGAGCCCCGGATGTTTGAGCGCGCCGTGACGCGCCGCGAGCCATAACACGAGACCGAGGGCGACGCCCTCAAGGCCGGCCTCATAGAGCTGGCTGGGATGACGCGGAAGGTCGCCGGCGCCTGGAAAGACCATCGCCCAGGGAACGTCGCTCTCTCGGCCCCACATCTCAGGTTTGATGAAATTGGCGAGGCGGCCAAAGAAAAGACCGATCGGCGCAACAGCGGCGCAAATGTCGCTCACGGTAAGCAGCGGCGTGCCGCTGCGGCGGGCGTAAAGAAGCATGCCGATCATTGCGCCGACAAGCCCGCCATGAAAGGCCATGCCGCCCTTCCATGTCTGAAAAATTTCGAGCGGATGAACGAAGTAGAACGCCGGATCATAGATCAGCACATGCCCGAGGCGCCCGCCGATGATGATTCCGAAGGCGACAAAGACGAGAAGATCATCGAGAGACTCTCGGCCTGGACGCGGTTGGCCGCGCCCCCAGAGCGCGTCATTCGCGACGAGGGCGCGCATGCCGAGCCAGCCGAAGAGGAAGCCGCCGATATAGGCGAGCGCGTACCACCGCAGCGGCAAGGGCCCGATATTGACGGCGACAGGGTCGACGACTGGAAAGGGAAGCACAAAAAACGGCATTCATCAGGTCCGGGCGCGGGCGGTTTCGAACTACACGCCCCGCCTGTCTTTTACCTGTCGGCCCCGCCGATGTCATGTCCTGGCCAGCGCGCGTCGAAAAAGGCCGAAGCCGTGATCACGCCGCCATTTTCTGCGGCATGAATCGCCCGTAGAAGGTTTCGCCCTTTGCGGCCATATCGCGCAGCAATTGCGGCGGCTCGAAACGCGGGCCGTATGTCGCGGCGAGCTTGTCGCACAGCGCGACGAAGGCCTTCGCGCCCATGCCGTCGATGTAAGAGATGACGCCGCCGGTGAAGGGCGCGAAGCCAAAGCCGAGAATGGAGCCGACATCGGCCTCGCGTGGATCGGTGACGACGCCCTCCGCCATGGCGCGCGCCGCTTCCACCGCCTGCGTCACGAGAAAGCGCTGCTTCATTTCCCCGACGTCGAGCTTATCGGGATCGAGCTGCCTCTCGGCCAGCGCCGAGAGGCCGGGCCAAAGGCTCTTCGTTCCGTTTGCGTGATAATCGTAGAAGCCCTTGCCGTTCTTGCGGCCGAAGCGGCCGTTTTCCTCGACCATGAAGCGCAGCACGCGCTCTTGCGCGGGGTCGACCGAGCCTTCGCCCAGGTCCTTCTTCGTCGCCTGCAGGATTTTCCAACCCAAATCGAGCGCGACTTCATCGTTGAGCGACAGAGGTCCTACGGGCATGCCAGCCATGCGGGCGACATTTTCGATCATCGCCGGCGGCACGCCGTCGACAAGCATGATTTGCCCTTCGCGAACATAATTAAGCACGCAGCGATTGGCGAAGAACCCTCGCGAGTCGTTGACGACAATCGGCGTCTTCTTGATGATGCGGACGAAGTCGAGCGCCGTCGCAAGCGCGCGGTCGCCGGTTTTCTTACCCAGGATCACTTCGACGAGCAGCATCTTTTCGACCGGCGAGAAGAAATGGATGCCGATGAAGTTTTCGGGCTTTTGCGAGGTTTCTGCGAGCGAGGTGATCGGCAGGGTCGAAGTATTCGACGCGAAGATCACGTCGCCGCCAATGACATCCTGCGCGCGCTTGGTGACGTCAGCCTTGACGGCGCGATCCTCGAACACTGCCTCAAGCACGAGATCGCATCCTTTGAGCGCGCCATAATCTGCGGTGGCGACGATGCGCGCCATCAGCGCGTCCTTGTCGGCGGCGGTCGCGCGGCCCTTGCTGACCGAGCTCGACATGAGTTTGTCGATCGTCGCGAGGCCCTTGTCGGCGCTCTCCTGATCGCGATCGATGAGAACAACGTCGAGGCCGTTGAGCGCGCTGATATAGCCGACGCCGGCGCCCATGAAGCCCGCGCCGATAATGCCGATCTTCTTGAGATTGGTCGGACCGACGTCTTTCGGGCGATGCGCGCCCTTATCCAATTCATTCTTCGAGAGAAACAGCGAGCGGATCATCGCCGCCGCTTCCTTCGAGCGCAGAATATGCGCGAACCAGCGCGACTCGACAGTCAGCGCCTGGTCCATCGGCAATTGCAGCCCCTCATAGACGGCGTGCAGAATAGCCTTGGCGGCGGGATAATTGTCGTACGTCTCGCGACGATAGATCGCGTTGGCGGCCGGCCAGATCATCATGCCGGTCGGCGAGAACACCCTGCCGGAAGGATTCTTAAAGTCCTTCACGTCCCACGGCGCCTGCGCCTTGCCGCCATTGACGACAAAGGCGCGGGCGCGATCGATGATCTCGGCCTTCGGCGCGATTTCATGCACGAGCTTGGCGCCGAGCGCGGCTCTGGGTTTGATCTGGTCGCCCCTGAACAGGAATTGCAGCGCGTCGCCGGTCTGCATGATGCGCGAGACGCGCTGCGTCCCGCCGGCGCCGGGAAAGAGTCCGACTTTGATTTCCGGCAAGCCGACTTTGGTTTTCTCGTCATCCGCCATCACGCGATAGTGGCAGGCGAGCGCAAGCTCGAAAGCGCCGCCAAGACACACGCCATGGATAGCGGCGGCGAAAGGTTTGCCGCAGGTTTCAAGCTTTCGATAGAGCAGCGACAGCCGGCGCGAGAATTCGAAGAACTGTTTGTTCGCCGCTTCTTCGCCTTGCTCCTTGAGCGCCTTGGCGTATTGCGCGGCGCCATGCTGCAGCATGGAAAGATCGGCGCCGCCGGAAAAGGCGGTCTTGCCCGAGGCGATCACGCAGCCCTTGACCTCGGGTTCGGCGACGACCGTGTCGATGATCGTCTCCAACTCGTCCATCACGTCCGGCGTGATGACGTTCATCGTGCGCTCGGGCATGTCCCAGGTCGCCAGCGCGACGCCGTCGGGATCGATTACGAATTTGAAATTCTGGAGGTTCATCGAAGACTCCCTTGAACGAGCGATTTGCTGCGCCGAGACCGAACGTATGAGTCGTTATTCCGGCAGCGTAACTGCGCCAGCGTCGTCGAGAGGGAAGCCTGGGTTCCACGCGACTTCCCAGAAGTGTCCGTCGAGGTCTCGGAAATAACCCGAATATCCGCCCCAGAATGCTTCTTGCGCAGGCTTTACAATCGTCGCCCCGGCGGATGTCGCCTCCGTAAGGACGGCGTCGACATCCTGTTTCGAGCGCGTGTTGTAGGCGAGCGTGATGCCGCTAAACCCGCGCCCATCGGGCGGCGCTCCCGCGTCCGCCGCCAATTTCAATCGCGGATAAAGCGATATGGCGACGCCGCCGCACTGGAAAAACGAGACGCCCTGCGCCTGTTTGACCGATCGGCGCCAGCCCAGCCGTTCAAAAAAGGCCGTGCTCTTTGCAAGATCGTTCACGCCGAGTGTAATAAGGGAGATTCTTTGTTCCATTATCGTGCGGCTCCGCGCGCAATCACACCCGCTCCACGATCGTCGCCGTGCCCATGCCGGCGCCGATGCAGAGCGTCACCAGCGCGACGCTCTTGCCCGAGCGCTCCAATTCGTCGATCGCGGTTCCCATCAGCATGGCGCCGGTTGCGCCCAGCGGATGGCCCATGGCGATGGCGCCGCCATTGACATTGACCTTGGCGGGATCGAGATCGAAAGCCTGCATGTAGCGCAACACTACGGCGGCGAAAGCCTCATTCACCTCAAAAAGATCGATGTCGGCGATCGTCATGCCGGCGCGGTGCAGCACTTTCTTCGTTACGTCGACAGGTCCGGTCAGCATCAACGCCGGCTCCGAGCCGATATTGGCGTAAGCGCGAATTTTTACGCGCGGCTTGAGACCGTGCTTCTCGCCCGCCTCTTTTGAGCCGACGAGCACCGCCGCGGCGCCGTCGACGATGCCCGACGAATTGCCGGCATGGTGCACGTAATTCAATTTCTCGATTTCGGGATGCGCCTGAATCGCCACGGCGTCGAATCCGCCCTGTTCCGCGTAAAAGGCGAAGGACGGCTTTAAGGCGGCGAGCGCCTGCATGTCGGTTCCCGGCCGCATATGTTCGTCGCGGTCGAGCAGCGTGATGCCGTTGACGTCTTTCACCGGAATGATCGAATGTTTGAACCGGCCTTCCTCCCAGGCCTTCGCCGCGCGCTTTTGCGATTCGACGGCATAGGCGTCGACGTCGTCGCGCGAGAAGCCGTATTTCGTCGCGATGAGATCGGCCGAGACGCCCTGCGGCATGAAGTAGGAGGGAATGGCGATCGTCGGATCGACCGGCCAGGCGCCGCCAGACGCGCCGATGCCGATTCGGCTCATGCTCTCGACGCCGCCGCCGATCGCAAGATCGTGTTGGCCGGACATGATTTCGCCAGCCGCGAAATTCACCGAATCCAATCCCGAGGCGCAGAAGCGATTGATCTGCACGCCGGGGACTTTGTACGAATAGCCCGATGAAATCGCCGCCGCGCGGGCGATGTCGCCGCCGGCTTCGCCCACAGGATCGACGCAGCCGAGGATCACGTCGTCGACTTCGGGTCCTTCGAGCTTGTTGCGCTCCCTGATCGCTTGCAGAGCCGTGACGGCGAGGCCGAGCGAAGAGACCTCATGCAGCGAACCGTCCGGCTTGCCGCGGCCGCGCGGCGTGCGGACTGCGTCATAGATAAAAGCGTCGGGCATGAAGCGTACCTCTTCTTAAATCTTTCCAGCGCGTCCCTCTCCCGCTTGCGGGAGAGGGTGGCCCCGCGAAGCGGGGTCGGGTGAGGGCCCTCATCCGTCACGCCTTCGGCGCGACACCTTCTCCCGCGAGCGGGAGAAGGAGGGCGCCCCTTAAAACATCTCCTCGGCGAGCGACATCATCGTTTCGGCGCCCGTTGAAATGCGCGTCAGGCGCAGGCTCGTTTCGGGCAGCATGCGCTCCATGTAGAAGCGCGCCGTCAACAGCTTCGCGTCCATCAGTTCGGCCCGTTCGGGCTCTTGCGCCTTCTTCTCCATCGCCGCCTGCGCGATCTTCACCCACATCACGCCGAGCGCGACGCGGCCGAAGAGATGCATATAGTCGTAAGAAGCGGCGCCGGCGTTGTCCGGTTTCGCCATGGCGTTCTGCATCAGCCACATCGTCGCTTTCTGCAGATCGTCGAGCGCCGACTTCACTGGCATAGCGAATGGCTTCATCGCCTCGTCGGACGCCAGCGGATTTAAGAAGTCCGCCGTGTCCTTGAAATAGGTCATGATCGCGCGGCCGCCGTCGCGCGGCAGCTTGCGGCCGACAAGGTCGAGCGCCTGGATGCCATTGGCGCCCTCATAGAGCATGCTGATGCGCGAATCGCGCACGAATTGCTCCATGCCCCATTCGCGAATATAGCCGTGACCGCCATATATCTGTTGAGCCTTTACTGTGTTTTCAAAGCCCATGTCGGTGAGCACGCCCTTGAGCACAGGCGTCAGCAAGCCAAGCCGGTCTTCCGCCGCCTGGCGCGACGCCGCATCGTCCGAACGATGCGCGATGTCGCTGTCGAGCGCCGCTGAAAGCGCAAAGCCGCGCGCCGCTTCATTGAAGGCTTTGATCTCGAGCAGCATGCGCCGCACGTCCGGATGCACGATGATCGGGTCGGCGGGCATCTTGGGATCCTTGGGTCCTGAAAGCGCGCGGCCTTGCAGACGTTCCTTGGCGTATTGCGCCGCGTTCTGATAGGCGACCTCGGAAAGGGCAAGCCCTTGCATGGCGACGCCGAGTCGCGCCTCGTTCATCATCACGAACATGGCGTTTAGTCCGCGATTGGCTTCTCCGACGAGAAACCCCTGCGCGCCGTCATAGTTCATCACGCAGGTCGAATTGCCGTGGATGCCCATCTTTTCTTCGATGGAGCCGCAACTCACGCCATTGCGCTGACCAAGCACGCCGTCGCCCTTGACGAGATATTTCGGCACGATGAAGAGCGAAATGCCCTTCACGCCGGCTGGCGCGCCTTCGATGCGCGCAAGCACGAGATGCACGATGTTCTCGGTCAGATCATGCTCGCCGGCGGAAATGAAAATCTTTTGTCCGGTGATCGAATAGGAGCCGTCGTCCCGCGGCGTCGCCTTGGTCGTCAGCAGTCCGAGATCGGTGCCGCATTGCGGCTCCGTAAGATTCATCGTGCCCGACCAGCGCCCTTCGGCCATCTTCGGCACATAAAGCTTCTTTTGCTCGTCATTGCCATGACGCAGAAGCGCCGCGAGCGCGCCTTGCGTGAGGCCTGGATACATCGCGAAGGACATATTCGCCGAGGAGGCGAATTCATTCATCGCCATCGACAGCGTATAGGGCAGGCCCTGTCCGCCATATTCCTCGGGCACGGCGAGGCTGATCCAGCCGCCTTGCGCGAAGGCGTCATGCGCTTCCTTGAAGCCCGGCGGCGTGGAGACAGAGGCGTCATCGTGGCGCACGCAGCCCTTTTCGTCTCCAGACTGATTGAGCGGCGCGAGCGCCTCTTCGCAAAGCTTTCCCGCCTCAAAGAGGATTTGCGACATCACGTCCGGCGTGACGTCAGCAAAGCCTGGCAGATTGCCGAAGCGCTGAAAATTCAAGACGTCGTTTAGAAGGAAGAGGGTGTCGTCCACAGGCGCCTTGTAGCTCGGCATCACGCCTCCTCCTTGCAGGCGACGCCGGGCGGCGCCGTCGCATCGCGATTCTCACGGGCTGCGTCATAGGTAGAGAGGCGCCGTCGCGCGCGCAAGCGACCCACTTGGCGGCAATCCGGAGCGCGACAAGAGCTATAGAGCCGTTTTTTAACGGCTTCTTTACTTCGATTGACAGAAAGTCACCGTCATCGGCGCGCCTCTCCGCTAGTATTGCGGCGATTCGCGCGTCCGTGTCCGTTCCACAGCGTTTTTCTCCAAATTTCCACGGGTCGGACCCGCCGGACCACCACATGAGCAAGGCGCAATTTCCTGATCAGGGTCGTCCGGAATCGGAGTCACGCGCGGCGGGACGCGGGGCCGAGGCGCATACTGAAGAGAATCGCGACAGCAGCGAAGACTTGATTTGGCGGTCGATCGCAGCGCTTTCCAAAGCCCGCATTGACAGCCGGCTCGGCGAGCAGCCATCCGCAAGCGCCAAACCGATCCGCAGCGCGCTGGCCGAGCTTGAATCAAGGCTAGCGCTCGCAGCGAGCGAAGATCGCGGCGCAAAGTTCGAGAAGGGGTTGAGCGGTCTCGATCAGCGTCTCGCCGATATTGCGCGCCGGTTGAATGAAGAGGCGACGCAGCAGCGCGAAGCGAAGTCGCCGGCCCCGTCAGACGCGCCTGCCGCGCGTAAAGCGGCCTCCGTTCAAAGCGCGCGAGCGGCCCCTGGCGGCGATGCGCCCGTTCGTCGCCCGCTTTTAGACGCGATTGCCCAAATCACGGAGCGCCAGCGCGCGCTCGATGACGCACTTGGCGGTTCGGAGCCTGCGTCCGCATCGCGTATGACGGCGCTGCAGCGCTCGATCGACTCGGTCGCGCGGCATTTAGACGGTTTTCGCGAGGACGCCGCCGAGCGCGGCGACCAGCAGCTCGTGATGATGCGACAGATCGAAAATGTCCGTCGCGAAATTCAGGACATGGCGCGAGCGATCGGCGAGCTCGCGCCGCGCGCGTCCGTCGCCGCGATCGATACGGCGTTAGCCGATCTCCGTCAGCGTATCGACTTGCAACGCGACCGCGGCGTTTCCGACGAGACGCTCGCGCCTGCCGAGAATATCATCAGCGAATTGCGCGCCGTGATCGAAGATCTCGATCCAACTCCGGTCGTGCGCAACCTTCGCGCCGACGTTGAAACGATCGGCGTCAGACTGGAGAAATTGCAGAAAGGAGATGTCGCGCAGGCTTCGGCCGTGCGCGAACTCGCGTGCGAAACTCATGAAATCAAGGAGCAGCTGGCGGCGCTCATGGCGCGGCCACTGCCGCTCGAGAAGATCGAGGCGCGCATCATTGACGTTACGCAGCGAGTGGACGCGCTGAAGCTTTCCTATGGAGAGTCCGGCGCGGATCTTGGCGAAATCGCCACGAAGATCCGCTCCATTATCGCCGCGGAAACCGGGAAGGGCCTGCAGTCCTTTAACAACCGGCTCGATCGCCTTGCGCAAAAGCTTGACGCCATCGTCGTTCAGACCGCGGCCGCGCGGTTCGACGAGCTCGGCGACCGTATCGATGAACTCGGCAAGACGATCACTGAGCGTATCGATCGTGGAGCGGCGGATATGGCGCCGCTGGAGGCGCTCGTCGCAAAGCTCGCAGAGAAAATCGATGGCGCTTTGGATACCGCGAGTCACGCTTCGGCGTTCGAGGAGATCGGCCGCAGGTTCGACAGTCTCGAGTCGCGCTTTGTGGAAAGCGCGCCGTCAGAGTCGCTTGCGCGCATCGAAGCCATGCTCGCCGAGCCGAACGCCGAGCGTCAATTCGCCGACCTCTCGCAGCGGATCGACGAGCTTCGTCAGACGTTCGCCGCGCGGATGGAAAGCGCCACGGGGGCGGGCGATTTAGGCCATATCGCCGCCATCGAGGATTTGCTGCGCGGCCTCGATGGCAAACTCGACGCAGCGCTCTCTTCCGATGCGCGTCATCTCGATTTGCAGGCGATCGAGCGGGAGCTTGCACAGCTCTCTTTCAAAATTGATCGGCTCGACGATCCTCTCTACGCTCCAAGGTTTAGCGATCAGAATTCTCGGCTTGAGGAAATCGCCGAGCGGTTGGAGCGCGTGCATGACGCGCTCGCGCAGAGAGTTGAGAGCGGCGCGCGCGCCGAGAAAAGGGAAAGCGAGTTGGCGGCTCTCATCGAGTCGCTCGCCGACCGCGTCAATCGGCCTGTCGAGCCGGCGGCCGATTCCGGAGCGCTCAAGTCGCTCGAAACTCAGATTGACGCCTTGTCGCAGCGGCTCGAGCGGATCGATGCGGGAAGTGGCGCATTTATCGGCGTCGAATCGAAAATCGATGATCTTTTGGCGCGACTCGAGGACACACGATCTGAGACGGCTCAGGCGGCGGAAGAGGCCCTTCGTCGGGCGGCTGCGGAAATTCTCCGCGAAACGGAGAAGGTTCAGCAATGGGCGGCGCGCCGAGTTCGTCGCGACGACAATGACGATCGTCATGTCTCCAAGGGCTCGGCGGCGCCAGGGACAGCGGACGGACAAAACGCCGAGAGCAAAGAAGTCGCGCTGCTCGATCCAATGGAGTTCCTGCTGCCGATTGACGATCGCGTCGCCGACGGCCGGGCGAATTTTGGCGCGCCCCCAGCAGGCGCGGAGCGCGTAGGGTTTCGGGGCTCGGTTCAGTCTGATTTCATCGCCGCAGCGCGCCGCGCCGCGCAGCCGGCGACGGACGCTGCGTCAGGCGAAGGCGCGATCGGCGATGCGACGCCTGAGGGCGGGGCGGTGGTCAGGCTCAGCGCCGCTATTCAGGAGCGTAAGCGCCCGCTGCTGTTGAGCCTCGCCGCGATCATGTTGGTGATCGGCGCCTATCAGATGGCGCGGCTCAGCGGTCAGGATGGATTGATTGTAGGCCCGTCGCTGAGGCAACAGGAGGCGAAGGCGGTCCTGCCGCCTTCGTCGCCCGAAACGCCGCTCGCCTCTAAGGAGGCTCCATCGATAGCGCTGGCCGAGCGTCCGGTCGCAGCTCAGCAAAATATCGATCCAATGCCCACCGGCGCCATCGAGGCGACGCCGCTGTCGCCCGGCGACGCATTGGCGGCGATCAAACGCCTCGCTGTAGAGGGCGATCCGGCCGCCCAGTACGAAATGGGCGCGCGCCTTGTAGAAGGGCGCGGCGCCGCGCGCGACGCCAAAGCAGCCGCGCGCTGGTTCGAAAAGGCCGCCGAGACGGGGCTCGCGCCGGCGCAATATCGGCTCGGCTCGATGTATGAGAAGGGCGTGGGGGTCGAGCGCGACTACGGTCTCGCGCGGCTCTGGTATGAGCGCGCCGCGGGGTCCGGCAACGCTCGGGCGATGCATAATTTCGCTGTGCTGCTCGCAGAGGGAGGCGACGGTAAGCCCGACTATGCCGCCGCGGCGGATTGGTTTCGTCGGGCGGCCGAGTATGGCGTTCGGGACAGCCAGTTCAATCTCGCGATCCTCTATGCTCGGGGCCTCGGCGTCAGCCGCGATCTGGTGCAAGCCTACGCTTGGTTTTCCGCCGCCGCCGACCAGGGCGACGATGACGCGGCTAAGAAGCGCGACGAAATCGGCGCTCGCCTCGATTCGAGGGAGCTTGCCGCGGCCAAGTCGATTGCTGCTGGTTTTCGCGTAAAGGCGCCAACGCCCGAGGCGAACGACGCTCCCGTGTTCAGGACTGGCGGCGGCGAGGGGGCAAGAGAGCAGACTCAGGTTAAGCCGCCGATCAAAGCGCCTTCGGGAAAACCGCGAGTCTCTCAGCTTTAGAACCGACCTCGGCGCGCCATTAACGGTTCGTGTACGGGATCGCTCCTATTGTCCGATCGACCGAGCCTCTTGGCGCCGCGCGCGCCTAAGTGGCTCGCCCATCTTGGGAGACTATGATGCGCAAAACTATCGCGACGCTTTCGGCGGCCTTGGCTCTCAGCGCCGCAGCGCTGGCGTCCGTCGCGCCAGCGCGCGCCGATTCCGCGGGGCCGGCCATAGCGGCGGGCATTGGCGGATTTGCGCTTGGAGCGATCACTGGCGGGGCGCTCGCCAATTCCGCGCCTCCCGTGGTCTATGCGCCTGCGCCGGTCTATGTCGCGCCGCCGCCCGTCTGCTGGGTTGAGCGCCGTCCGATCTTCGACGAATATGGCGTGGTGATCGGTTCCCGTCCCCGCCGCATTTGCGAGTGACGGGCGCGTCTTACGGCGACGCGGCCCATGAAAAAGCCGCGTCCTTACGTTAAATTCGCGGCATGAAGGCAAATCATCTTTTCGCGGCCATGGCCACGCTGCTGTTCGCGGCCGCTCCGGCGCGCGCCGAATGGTCCGGCTGCCTCTCAAGCCTACGAGGCGACGCGGCGGGAGCTGGCGTCAGCCGGCAGACGATTGCGTCGGCGACGGATGGGCTCACGCCGAACGACGCCGTCAGCTTCATGGACAAGCAGCCAGAGTTCACGACGCCCGTCTGGGACTATGTCGCCGGCCTCCTCGACGAAGAGCGTGTCGAAGAAGGACGCGTCATGCTGCGCCAGCATGCGCGCGCGCTGCATGCCGCTGAAAGCCGCTATGGCGTCGACGCGCCGACCATCGTCGCCGTGTGGGGCGTCGAGTCTGATTTCGGCAAGAGCTTCGGCAAGCGCCCCGTGGTCCAGAGCCTCGCGACGCTCGCCTGCGAAGCGCCGCGCCGCAATGACTATTGGCGCAAGGAATTCGTCGCCGCGCTGAGAATTCTCGATAGCGGCGACGTCGCGCCAGAGGAATTCTATGGCTCCTGGGCCGGCGCCTTCGGCCATACGCAATTCATGCCCTCGACCTTTCTTAGAATGGCTGTCGATCTCGACGGCGACGGCAGGCGCAACATTGCAAGCTCAGCGGCCGACTCGCTCGGCTCGACGGCGAATTATCTGCGCAAGAGCGGCTGGCGTTCGGGAATCCCTTGGGGCTTCGAAGTGCGTCTGCCGGAAAGCTATTCTGGACCTTCCGGGCGAAGCCACCGGCAATCGATGGGGTTCTGGCAGTCGCGCGGCATCACGCGCCTCGATGGCGCCGGTCTCGGCGAGGGGACTGCGGCGCTGCTGCTGCCAGCGGGGCGGAATGGACCGGCGTTTCTCGTGACGAAAAATTTTGATGCCGTCTATACTTATAACGCAGCTGAGTCATACGCGCTGGCGATCTGCGTCCTGTCCGACATGCTGCGTGGCCGGCCAGGCATTCAGACGCCATGGCCGACCGACGATCCGGGCCTGTCGCGCGCCGAGCGGCGGGAATTGCAGGCGCTGCTCACCCGCAGTGGCTATGACGTCGGCGACTCCGATGGAGTGATTGGCGCCAAGACCAAAGAGGCGATCGCCGATTTTCAGTCGCGCGCAGGCCTCGAGCGCAATGGCCGGGCCAGCCTAAAGGTTCTTAACGCTCTGCGCGGGCGGTAGGTCCGGCGACGTCTCCACGTCGAAATCCGGCTCGAGCGCGTTTTCGCTGACCGCCTTGAGGTCGTCGGCGATCCAGGCCTTCGTCAGCTCCCAAACCACGGCGAGCACAATCGGCCCCGCAAACAGGCCGGCCACGCCGTGCGCAAGAACTCCGCCGATCACGCCGACGAAAATCACCGGGATCGGCGTCGACAGCCCATGCGCGAAGATGAAGGGCTTCAGCACATTGTCCATGTAGTTGACGGTGAGCATGCAGACCGTAAGGGCCAGGGCGGGACCCGAGGCCAAGGTCGTCCAGGCCCAGAAGATAACGGGCGCACAGATGATCAGTGGGCCGATTTGGATGATGCCGAGCACGAGAATGGCGATCGTCAGCAGGCTCGCGCCCGGCACGTCGGCGAGATACATGCCGGCGCCGCCGACGACGGCCTGCATCAGCGAGAGGCCTATGACCCCGCGCGAAATGGCGTTGATCGTGGCGCCGGCGAGATCGACGAATTTCTCGCCGCTCGACGGATCGATGCGCCGCGACAGGGCGCGCGCCCCAGCGAGCACTTGCGGCGCAGCGGCGAGAATGAATCCCATGAGCAAGACAGACGCCAGGAATTTGATCGTGCCCGCGCCGGCGCTCTTCGCCATATCAAGCAAAAATTCGCCGGCAGGCTTGAGCTGCGGAAGAATCTGGGCGAAGGCGCTGCGCAGATTGGTCGAAGCGAGCAGCCAGAACGAATAGAGCTGCTCGCCGATGAACGGCCAATCCTTGATCGACGCCGGCGGCGGCGGAATGGCGATGTCGCCATTGTCGAAGCCGGCGACGACGCTCTTGATCGGATCGATCGCGCCGACCGCCATCCATGTGACCGGTCCGATGATCAGCACGAGACCGGCGATCGTCATCAAAACGGCGGCGACGATCGGGCGGCCCCCCAATAATTCGGCCAGCACGCGGAAAATCGGATACAGCGCCACGGCAAGCACGACGCTCCAGAGAATGATCACCGCGAAAGGCAGGATGATGATGAAGGTCCAGTAGATCAACGCGCCGATTGCGAACAAGCGGATGGCCAGTTCGATGACCATCGCGTTGAAGCGGCGTTCGACGCCGTTATTGCCGTTGGGCAGATCGATCACCGGCGTTCTCTCGCCATCCCGCGACTTTTGCATCGCAATAGAGTGAAGATTTGGCGGGCGTCTGACAAGAGAGCTCTGCGTCACGGGCGTTTCGGATCGCCAGCGACGGATTACAGCCATATGGCTGCGCTTGCGGCTTAATAGTCGCCGCTTCCGACCAAAGGATGGATACCGCCTAGCCCCTTGGAACCGGCCTGCCGGCTGCGTTTACCGGTTTTGGTCCCCGGGTCCGACTTTGACGCCGAAACAGACTTTGCGCCGGTCTTTGAGGATGCGGCAGAGACAGGCGGCGCAGCGACCGCGCAGAAGAAAAGTAAAGCAAGAAGATAGCGCATGCGGTTAATCCCTCGAACCGAAGAGCCTGCAACGCTTACATAGTCCAGCTCTGCTTCGGAGCGAGACCGGCGCGCGACGCGACCGCTTCGACAAGTCCTGCGCATTTTGAGATAGACTGTCCGCTCCACATCGAACGATTCGAGCCGCATGACCATCCGCTTGCACCAGGGCGATCTCCCCGAGGGGATCGGCGCTGGCCCCATCGTCGCGATCGACACAGAGACCTTGGGCCTCAATCCGCATCGCGACCGGCTGTGCCTGGCGCAGCTCTCTTTCGGCGACGGGAACGCCGAGCTTGTTCAGTTCGCCAAAGGTCAGACCCGGGCGCCCAATCTCGAACGGCTGCTTGCCGACCCCGGCGTTCTGAAGCTCTTCCACTTCGCGCGTTTCGACATCGCGATATTGGCCAAGACCTTCGGCTTCGTTCCAGCGCCGGTCTATTGCACCAAAATCGCTTCCAGACTCGTCCGAACCTATACCGACCGGCATGGCCTCAAGGACCTCGTACGCGAACTCCTGGGCGTCGAGATATCAAAGCAGCAGCAGTCCTCGGACTGGGGCGCGCCAACGCTTTCCGAGGCGCAGCAGGCCTATGCGGCCTCAGACGTTCTCTATCTGCACCAGCTGAAGGAAAGGCTCGACGCCATGCTCGCCCGCGAGGGCCGCGCCGAGCTGGCCCAGGCCTGTTTCGAGTTTCTGCCCACGCGCGCGCGCCTCGACCTCGCTGGCTGGCCGGATACGGACATTTTCGCCCATGAATGAGGCGGTTACGCCGCCTCGAATTCGCCACCTCTGCGCCTCATGATCACGGCATGACCGAGGCTTTCCCGACGCCCAACGCCCGCGACCGCATCGGCGCGTTTGTCGCCCCGCGCCAGAACGCCTTCCCGGAGGCGCTGCGCCATACGACGCGCGTGGCGCGCCTGCGCCGCTGGATCCTATGGGGAGCGGGCGGCGTCATCGGCGTCGTCGCGCTCGGCCTGCTCATCAGTTCGCTGCGCTTTCTGCCGGTCGTAAGCGTGGCGCGCGTCGCGCTCAAGGGCTCCCGCATCGTCATTGAAAGCCCGAAACTCGTCGGCTACCGCAAGGACGGCCGCCCTTATGAGGTGCGTGGGGCGGTCGGCATGCAGGACTTGACGAAGCCTGATATCTTCGAATTGGAGCGGCTCGAAGTCAGGGTCGAGAATACTCACGACAGTTCGATCGTGCTCACGGCCGAGAAGGGCGTTTACAACCGAAAGGCCGATCACGCCGACATGAGCGGCGGCGTTAACATCCGCAATGAGAAGAATTTCGACATGCGGCTCGAGTCGGCCGTCATGGATTTCAAGGCCAGCGTGATGACCTCGAACAAGCCCGTGCTGTTGAAGATCGAGGGGGGCGAGGTCGTGGCGCAGTCGGTGGAATTCTCGCAAAATGAGCGGCGCGCGACCTTCGGAGGCGGGGTGCATTCGGTGCTATACGGCGAGGGCGACGCGCCCGCGCCATCTCCGGGCGCCGCGACCAAGGGCTAAATGCGCCACTTCGTCCCTTTTCTTTTTGCTGCGCTCGTCGCGGCGGCGCCGGCAAACGCTCAAGGGCGCTCCGGCGGCATCTTGCCGGGCGCAACGGCCAAGGACCCGCTCAATATCGACGCGGGAAAGCTCGACTATTTCGAGAAAGAACAGAAGCTCGTCTACTCCGGCAGCGTGATCGTCACGAATGGACCGTCGACGCTCAAGGCGACGCGCCTCATCATCTTTTTAGAGGGAAAGGGCGATCAGGCTGCCGCGACGACCAACGATCGCGTCAAACACATCGACGTTGAAGGACCGGTGACGCTCGTCTCAAAGGATCAGATCGGGACGGGCGATCGGGGCAGCTACGCGAAGAGCGAAAACAAGGTCTATCTCATAGGCAATGTAACGCTGACTCAGGGCGAGAATATCGTTAAGGGCGACAAGCTCGTCTATGACGTGACGACCGGCATGGCGACCGTGCAAGGCGGCGCGGCGCAGGGCGGACGGGTGCGCAGCACCTTCATGCCGAAGAACCAATAATTTTTGGAAGTCACTGCGGGGCTGACGCTGACGTCACCAGCTGATCGAGCATGCGCTTGCGCTTGGCTTCATAGTAATAGCCGCCGGCGTAAAGCTTGATCGCCCGCGTTTCATTGCCGCCGCTCACCTTATAGGCGTTGGCGAGATAAGGCACCGCAAAGGCGAGATTGGTGTCAGCGTCGAGAAGACCGCTTGCCGGGCCGTCGTAGCCCATGTGCCGCGCTGTGTCGTGGCGGATCTGCATCAGCCCCCAATAGGGCCCGTGCCTGGCGCTGGGATTGTAATTGCTCTCGCGGCGGATCGAGCGGTGAATGAGCGATTCGGGAATGTCGTAGATGCGGGCGTAATGGGCGATACGCGCATGGAGCGCATCCTGGCCCGAAAGCTGGGTCTCCTGGGCGGCCTCGTCATAGGCGGCTGGGGCGGCGGCGACTGGCGACTCCTGCGGCGCGCAGCCGGCGAGCGCCAGGGTCCCGAAAGCGGCAAGGACCGCGGTCCCGCGGAATAATCTCATTTTAAAAAATCCCTCACTTTAAAAAGTCCCTCACTTGCCGCCCACAGCCCAGCCGGTGAATGCGCCATGCCCAAATGGCGAATTCGTGGCGGCCACGCTTTGGCGACGTTGATTTCTAGGGGCAGCCGACTACCTGCCGCTATCGTGGATGAGGCAAGCGATGGCGCAAAAGCAGTCGAAAAGCGGCCAAGCGGCGAAAGGCTCAAAGACCGCAACCAAATACTGGTCGGGCGACGTCACGCGCCACAGCAACGCGCTCGATCTCGAGTCAGGCGTGTTCACCTGGGACGATCCGGCCAAGATCGCCCGTTCCCTTAAGAAATCCGCCGAGGCGAGCGAGCGGCGCAAGTCGGAGCCATATCGCTCCGCCATGTCGATGCTGACGTTCTACATCAATAGAGCCGGCAAGGATTTATCCAACGAGCGCCGGAAGGTGCTCGAACAAGCGAAGGACGAGTTGCGGAAGGCGTTTGGGCGGACGGCGGGATGAGCGCATCCGCAGATTGACGCCCCCGATCGAGCGGGTATTACTCTTCTTCAATGAGTATTACCTTTGCGCGCGCATGAGCACAAAAGTCACAGTTAAAGGCCAGGTCACCCTGCCAAAGGCCGTACGCGAAGCGGCGGGCATTCGTCCCGGCGATCGCGTCACCGTGCGCGCAAGGCCAGAGGGCGGGGTGGTGGTGGAGCGCGACGAGGCGCTACAGTTGGACGCCGCCGCGGTGAAGGCGGCGAGGGACAAGATCGAGCGGGCGCTGGCCGCGTTGGATCGCAAAGGCGTAAAATTCGAAATGACGACTGACGAGTGGATGCGTCTCTTACGAGGCGACGATTGACGCTTGTCGACACGAATATTTTCATCGACTTACTAACGCGCAATCCGGATTGGTTTGAAGCGTCGCGCCTGGCGTTCGAACGTAGGATGGCGCTCGGCGCAATTTTGATCGTCGATGCGGTCTTTGCCGAACTGTCGGCGGGTTTTGCGAGCGAGGCGGATTGCTCCGATTTTCTTGACGCACTCGCGGTTGAACATTCCGCGATGTCGCGACAAGCGCTTTGGCGCGCGGGGCGCGCGTTTCGGGATTACCGGCGCCAGGGCGGCTCGAAGACGAATGTCCTGGCCGACTTCTTCATCGGCGCGCAAGCGAGCGTGCTCGGCGCGCCGATTCTGACGCGGGATGTGGGGCGGTATCGAAGTTATTTTCCGGAGGTAGCGGTTCTAGGGCCTCAATAGGCTGGCCGTGTGAGGGACGCGATCCAGAATTTGCCTCCACGGCCCGGACAACCCGACCGTCACCGCGTGAATTTCTTATATTTCAGCCGGTGCGGAATGACGCTGTCGACTCCCAAGCGGCGCTTCTTGTCTTCTTCGTAATCGGCGAAATTACCCTCGAACCATTCGACATGGCTGTCGCCTTCATAGGCGAGGATATGCGTCGCGATGCGGTCGAGGAAAAAGCGATCATGCGAAATGATGACGGCGCAGCCGGCGAAATCGACAAGCGCCTCTTCGAGCGCGCGCAGCGTCTCGACGTCGAGGTCGTTCGTCGGCTCGTCGAGCAGCAGCACATTGGCGCCGCTCTTGAGCATCTTGGCGAGATGTACGCGGTTACGCTCGCCGCCTGAGAGCTGGCCGACCTTCTTCTGCTGGTCCGATCCCTTGAAGTTGAAGGCCGAGCAATAGGCGCGGCTGTTGATCTCGCGCTTGCCGAGATAGATTACCTCATTGCCCTCGGAGATTTCCTCCCAGACGGTCTTATTGGCGTGCAGCGCGTCGCGCGATTGGTCGACATAACCAAGCTGCACGCTGTCGCCAATGGCGATCGTTCCCTTGTCTGGCTTCTCCTGCCCGGTGATCATGCGAAACAGCGTCGTCTTGCCGGCGCCGTTCGGGCCGATCACGCCGACGATGCCGCCGGGCGGCAGCTTGAAGGAGAGATCGTCGATCAGCAGCGTGTCGCCGAAGCCTTTCGACAGATGGTCGAACTCGATGACATTGTCGCCGAGACGTTCAGCCACCGGAATGACGATCTGCGCGGTCGTCGGGGCCTTGTCGTTCTGCTTGGCCACGAGTTCTTCGTAGCGCTGAATGCGCGCCTTGCTTTTCGCTTGACGCGCCTTCGGCGAAGCGGCGATCCACTCGCTCTCGGCTTCGAGCGCGCGCTGACGCGCCTTGTCTTCTGAGGATTCCTGCGCGAGGCGCTTCTGCTTCTGCTTCAGCCAGCTCGTGTAATTGCCCTCATAGGGAATGCCGCGGCCGCGATCGAGTTCGAGAATCCAGCCCGTGACATTGTCGAGGAAGTAGCGGTCGTGGGTGACGATGAGGATCGCGCCCGGATATTGCCGCAGATGCCCCTCGAGCCAGTTCACCGTCTCGGCGTCGAGATGGTTCGTCGGCTCGTCGAGAAGCAGCATCTCCGGCTGTTCGAGCAGCAGTCGGCAGAGCGCGACACGGCGCCGCTCGCCGCCCGAAAGCTTTGTCACATCGGCGTCGTCGGGCGGACAGCCCAGCGCGTCCATCGCCTGGTCGACCTGGCTGTCCAAATCCCACAGGCCCTTGGCCTCGATCTCGTCCTGCAGCCTGGTCATCTCGTCGGCGGTCTCGTCGGAATAATTCATGGCGAGATCGTTGTAACGGTCGAGAATGGCCTTCTTCTTGGCGACGCCGAGCATGACGTTGCCGCGCACGTCAAGCGCAGGATCGAGGTGAGGCTCCTGGGGCAGATAGCCGACCCGCGCGCCCTCTGCGACGAAGCCTTCGCCGGTATACTCCTTGTCGATGCCGGCCATGATGCGCAGCAGAGTCGATTTGCCGGCGCCATTGACGCCCAAGACGCCGATCTTGGCGTCGGGGTAGAACGAGAGATTGATATTCTCCAAGACCTTCTTGCCGCCGGGGTAGGTCTTGGTCAGGCCTTGCATGTGATAGATGAACTGGCGCGCCATATCGCCTCGCAATGGATGAGATTGGCGCTGTCTTTAGAGCATTTTCACGCGGCGAGGGAAGCCATTCGGACCCCCGGCTGGGCAGAAAAATACCCCCGGCGGGCGGCCGGGGGCATTTTTCCGAGGGCGGCTGCGCTCAGGTCGTGCGCATAAAGCTCAGCACCGTAGCGCTAAGGGTGCTGCCCGTGAGAACGAGCGTAGCGCCGAGAGCAAGCAGCGCGACCAGGTTCAGCGTCAGATCGGCTGTGTTGCCGGCAAGCGCCAAAACGCCGAGGACGATCGCCGCCAGTCCGGCAAGCGCCTGAATGCCGGCGGATCCTGAAGCCATTTCGCTCGCGAGCATCTCGGCCCCAAAGTGTTGCGACTGCCCAACCGTGGCCACCTCCATACTTGCGGAGGCGCGGCGAAGCACGTAGAGGCGCCAAACAGCGTTGCTGCTTAGAAGCAGAGCCGTGCCGAAGCCAATGACCGCGACCGGCGACAGGACGTCTGGCTTGATTCCAAGGAGCGACAGAACGCCAAGCACGATGCCGCCTGCGCCGACGAGAAAGACGAGCGCGAGGCTATTGCCGCCCATCTGCTCTGGGGTAGCGGTTCGAACGCCGCCGGGAAATACGACCTGCGCATAATCCGACAGCATGGCTCCGCCCTGAATCAATAGGGCGACGCCGAAGACGATTGTCGCAATTGCGACCATCATGGCCGGCGAAATTCCAACTAAACCGCAAATGACGAGAACGATAGTGGCGACGCCGCCGATGGCGTCGATCAGACCGCCATATGCGACCGCATTCTCATGCGACGCGATATCTCGGGTAATGGACATGTGGGACACTCCAGCCGCTGGGCCCCCCGTGCGCTAGCTAGCGGCGCTTATGAGGGGGGCAAGCCTAGCATTTCCAAGCGAATTGCCTTTTGACGTCAGCGCGCCTTAAAAGCGCAAACGAGGCAATCGGGCGAGCGCAGCGGCGATGAATGTTCTTTTGATCGGATCGGGCGGACGTGAGCATGCGATCGCCATCGCGCTGAAAAAAAGCCCGCTGCTTAAGCGGCTCTATATCGCGCCCGGAAACCCTGGAACCGCCCGCATTGGAGATAATGTCGATCTCGATGTTTCCGACCACGCCGCAGTGACCGACTTTTGTCGAGAGGCCGCGATTGCGCTTGTCGTCATCGGCCCGGAGCAGCCGCTGATCGGCGGACTCGTCGATCGGCTGGAAGAGCAGGGGGTTCTCGCCTTCGGCCCGACCCGGGCGGCGGCCCAGCTTGAAGGCTCGAAGGGCTTCACCAAGGACCTGTGTCGCGATTACGGCATTCCGACCGCGCGCTATGCGCGCTTCGGCGCGCTTGAACCGGTGTTGCATTATCTGCGCGAAAATGGCGCGCCGATTGTCGTCAAGGCCGATGGACTTGCCGCAGGGAAGGGCGTCGTTGTGGCGCAGACGCTTGCGGAAGCGGAGCGCGCTGCGCAGGCGATGTTCGCCGGCGCCTTCGGCCTGTCGGGGGCTGAGGTCGTCATTGAAGAATGTCTCGAGGGTGAAGAGGCGTCATTCTTCGCGATCTGCGATGGCGTTCGCGCGCTGCCTTTCGCCACAGCGCAGGACCACAAACGCGTCGGCGATGGGGACACCGGACCAAACACGGGCGGCATGGGCGCCTATTCGCCGGCTTCGGTCGTGACGCCGGAGATCGAAGCGCGCGTCATCAGCGAAATCATCGAGCCGACGATGCGCGCCATGCGCGAAAGGGGCGCGCCGTTCAGGGGCGTGCTCTACGCGGGACTGATGCTCACAAGGGATGGGCCAAAGCTTATCGAATATAATTGCCGCTTCGGCGATCCCGAGGCGCAGGTCATTCTGCCCCGTCTCGAAGACGATCTTCTCGAGCTGATGCTCGCCGCAGCGCGAGGCGATTTACCGCAGGATCGGCCGCGGTTCTCGCCGCTTACCGCGCTGACGGTCGTTCTCGCGGCGAAAAATTATCCAGGAACGCCGATGACCGGCTCGGAAATCCGCAACGTGGAAAGCGCCGCGGCTGTCGAGGGCGTCACGATCACCCACGCCGGCACGCGCGAGGAAGGGGGGCGTCTCCTTGCCGCCGGCGGTCGCGTGCTGAACGTCACCGCGCTAGGGAACAGCGTCGCCGAGGCCCAGGCGCGCGCCTATGCGGCGGTCGATCTTATGAACTGGCCCGGCGGCTTTTGCCGCCGCGACATCGGCTGGCGCGAAGTCGTGCGCGAACAAAAAAATTCTTGAGAGCAGCAACGTTTCGCTTTTCTCTCGCCGCGAGCCTGAAGCCGTTTAACTACATCACATAAATCTTGTCAGGCAGTTCGTCGCCGCTCGCGCCAGGCGGAGCATGCCGCGCCAAGAGGCGCGCGCATTCCTCGATTGCAGCGATGAAACCATCAGCCACTCGTTCCTGCCGCAATTCTTCAAGCAGACGATCGAGCGCGCCCTGCCATTCGTCGTTAGCGATCTTCGCGGCGATCGCGTCGTCGGCGACGATACGCGCATAATGTTCGGCGAATGAGACGAATATGAGCACGCCCGTTCGCGATTTGGTGCCGGCGACGCCGCGCGAGAAAAATTGCTCAATTGCTTCGCGCTCGGCGCGGGCGCGCTTGACTGCGCGGGGCGTCAACAAATAGCGCGCGGGTCCCCATGAAACGAAGAGCGTCGCGACGACAAATATTGCGATCTGCGCCGCGAAGATTTCGCGAGTCGAAAGGTCGGTAAAGAGCAGCATGGGCCAGGGCGACGCCAGCGCCACAAACGCTCCCCAGAGCGGCGGCACAAAGGCGTAATCGGAAGAGCGGCGCGCCAGCACGCAGACGATCTCGCCGGACGTCGTTTCTTCGGCGCGACGGATGGTTTGCGCGATGCGCTCGAAGTCTTGCGCGGTGAGCTGCATCACCAATCTCCCGAAGCGCCGCCGCCGCCAGAGGAACCGCCGCCGCCAGAGAATCCGCCGCCATCGCTCCAACCGTCGGCGCCGCTCGAACCGCCCCACGAGTCGTTGTCCCATAAGCCGCCGCTGGGGGGCAGCACGATCATGGGCGTCCCGCCGCGCCGGTAGCCTCGATAAGCACGCTGCTGGCCGCGCGCGCTGCGCGCCATCCAGACGACGATGAAGAGAAACAGCGCAAAAAAGATAAGCGGAGAAAGCTCGTCAAAGGTCGTGGACTGTGGGCCGCGCGCCCGTTTCGTCCATTCGGCGGAATCGCCGGAGAGCACCTCGATAATGCCCTCGACGCCGCGCTCGACTCCGGCGCCATAGTCTCTCGCTTTGAATCTCGGCGCCACCGCACTCGTCAGAATGATCTTCGACAGCGCGTCGGTGAGCGTTCCCTCCAAGCCGTAGCCGACTTCAATGCGCATTTTGCGCTCGTTCGGCGCAACGAGAAACAGAACGCCATTGTTCTTTTTCGCCTCTCCAAGCTTCCAAAAGCGAAACAGGCCGTTAGCGTAGGTTTCGACGTCCATGCCGTCGAGCGAATCGACAGACGCCACGACAAGCTGAATGCCCGATTTGTCCTCGAGATCCTTGAGCTTCGTCTCGATCGCAGCTTTCGTCGCGGGCGGAATGATATTGGCTTGATCGACCACTCGGCCGGTGAGCGGCGGATAGTTCACAGCCGCGAAAGCCAGCGATGCAATGAGGAAGAGGAGCGGCGCGGACCAGCGCGCGACGCCGCCCATCATTATTTGCCTTCGCACCGGGCGCACCGCCCGGCAATTTCCACGACGCGCGTCCGGGCGCTGAATTTCGCAGCCCCGATAAGAGCGGACAGTTCGCGCGCAAAGCCTGGTGACGTCGCTTCCTTCACCTCGCCGCATTGCTCACAAATGATGAAAACGACTGGCTCCTCGGCCTCATGCGCATGACCGCAGACGATATAGGCGTTTTTTGACGCAAGCCGATGCGCGAGACCGTTGTCCATAAGATAGCCGAGCGCGCGGTAGACGGACACTGGCGCAGGACGCTTGCCCTCTTCGTCCGCCATGAGATCGATCATCTCATAAGCGCCGACGGGCCGGTTCGCCTCCGTGAGGATGTCGAGGGCCCTGCGCCGCGCTGGCGTCAGACCGGCGACCTTGGGCCGCGAGGAGCTTTTGGCGGTGCGGCTGCTCATTGCGCCAATTTAGGGGGCTTCCGCGTAAAAGACGAGGCTTTAGCGCTTGGCGCAGGCCGCGGTGAATTTCTTGAATTTCTCCGCCGCGTCGGCGAGAGGCGCCGTACGCTGCGCGCCGCCGATGGAGATGCTTAGCGTTTCCCCGCTGGTCATCGCGGCGAAGATCGGGTCCTTTACCTGAAGGGATGCTTCGAAGCTCGGCACGCCCGCTTCCTCATTCGGGACAAGCTTGCCGGCGACCTTCGCCGTTTTTTGGCCGACGGAGAGGATCGCCGCCGCCTTGTCGCCAGCTTTGAGCTTGTCGCTCGTTTCGGCGACCCAGATTTTAACGATTCCGCTGCCCGGCGCGCAGGTGAAGCTTCCGAGACTGTCGTCGCTCTCCGGGACCCCATAGCCGAGATAGATGCTATCAGCGTCTTTTTCCTCGAGTCCGCCAAGCGTCCAGACGCGCGCGTCATTTTGGGCGCTGACGTCCGACAGGGCGATAAGAGAAAGGACTCCCGCCAGGGCGCATGTTCGCTGCACGCATTCTCTCCTTGCGCCGAGGCGTGGACCATGCCGCCTTGCGCTCACGCGCGCGGCGCCTATAGTCCGCGCGCAATCGCCTCCCGCCGAGCCAGAGCCAAAATGAACCGCCCGAAAAAAGAAATCAAACGCGTCGTCCTCGCCTATTCCGGAGGGCTCGACACCTCCATCATCCTGAAGTGGCTGCAGACGACCTATGGCGCGGAAGTCATCACCTTCACCGCCGATCTCGGACAGGGCGAGGAGCTAGAACCCGCGCGCGAGAAGGCGCTGCTTCTTGGCGTGAAGCCCGAAAACATCTTCATCGAAGATCTGCGCGAAGAATTTGTGCGCGATTATGTCTTCCCGATGTTTCGCGCCAACGCTCAATATGAGGGGCTTTATCTACTCGGCACCTCAATTGCGCGCCCGCTCATCGCCAAAAAGCAGATCGAGATCGCGCGAAAGATGGGCGCGGACGCCGTCTGCCATGGGGCGACCGGCAAGGGCAATGACCAGGTGCGCTTCGAACTCGGATATTACGCGCTCGAACCCGATATCGTCGTGATCGCGCCGTGGCGCGAATGGGCGTTCGCCTCGCGCGCCGACCTCATCGCCTTCGCCGAAAAGAACCAGATCCCGATCGCCAAAGACAAGCGTGGCGAAGCGCCGTTCTCGACCGACGCCAATCTTCTGCACACGTCTTCGGAAGGAAAAGTGCTCGAAGACCCCAACCAGGAGACGCCGGACTACGTCTATTCGCGCACGGGCAATCCCGAGGATGCGCCTAACGAACCGCAATATGTCACGATCGACTTCGAGCAGGGCGACGCGGTCGCTGTGGATGGCGTCAAGCTTTCGCCCGCGGCGCTGCTCGCCAAGCTTAACGATCTCGGACGCCTACACGGGATCGGACGACTCGATCTCGTCGAAAACCGCTTCGTCGGCATGAAGTCTCGCGGCATGTATGAGACGCCGGGCGGCTCTATCCTGCTCGTCGCCCATCGCGGCATTGAGAGCCTCACGCTGGACCGTGGCGCCGCGCATCTGAAAGACGAGCTGATGCCGCGCTACGCCGAACTGATCTATAATGGCCTCTGGTTTTCGCCGGAGCGCGAGATGCTGCAGGCCGCGATCGACAAGAGCCAGGAGCATGTCACGGGCCGCGTGCGCATCAAGCTCTATAAGGGTTCGGCGACGCTTGTCGGGCGCGAAAGCCCGTGGTCGCTTTACGATCAGGACCTCGTCACCTTCGAGGAGGGCGGCACTTACGACCAGCGCGACGCCGAAGGCTTCATCAAGCTCAACGCCTTGCGGCTGCGCACGCTGGCGAAACGCGCCGCGCGCGGAGCGAAGCAAAACTAACCACGTTGACGGATCTTGCGGACCGCCGGATGCCTCCCTCTCCCGCGAAGCGGGGGAGGGTAAGGGAGGGGGCATATATTCGAGCCGAGCAGAAATTGCATCGCCCCCTCTCCAACTCTCCCCCGCTTCGCGGGAGAGAGAGCGATCGCGCGGCGGAGGAAACGTCGCCGCTGGATCGAGGCACAACTGCGCAGACTCGCGGACCGTCGCAAACGCTTCTTTCTCTCGACGATCTCGTTGACGCTGGCCTCATCGTGGAAGTCGACGCGCCAAGCCTCCATGATATCGCGGAGCGCTACAGCATCGCCCTCACGCCGGAAATGGCGGCGCTGATCGATCGCGACGATCCGAATGATCCGATTGCGCGACAGTTTATTCCCGACCTCCGCGAAGCCATGATGGCGCCGCAGGAACGCGCCGACCCCATCGGCGACGATGCGCATTCGCCGCTGCCGGGGCTCGTGCATCGCTATCCGGACCGCGTGCTCTTAAAACTCCTCTCGGTTTGTCCGGTCTATTGCCGTTTCTGTTTTCGCCGCGAGACGGTCGGACGCGGCAAGGGCGATCTGTTGCCCGAGCGCGACGTCACGGCGGCGCTCGACTATATCGCGCGGCGACCGCAGATTTTTGAAGTGATCCTCACCGGCGGCGATCCCTTAATGTTGTCGGCGCGTCGACTGGAAGCCGTGTCGCGCCGTCTCGCCGAGATCCCGCATGTGCGGTTGTTGCGCGTTCACACGCGCGCGCCGACTGTTGCGCCGGATCTTGTCACGCCCGATCGGCTCGCGGCGCTTCGTGGAAGCGGCAAGGCGCTTTACGTCGCGCTTCATGTCAATCACGCGCGCGAACTCACGGACGCCAGCCGCGTCGCCATCGCTAGGTTGCGCGCGGCGGGCGCGGTTCTGCTGTCGCAGACGGTGCTGCTCAAAGGCGTCAATAACGACGTGGACGTCTTGGAGCAGCTGATGCGCGATTTGGCGCAACTGGGCGTCCGGCCTTATTATCTACATCATCCGGACCTTGCGCCGGGAACCGCGCATTTTCGGCTCAGCCTTGCGGCGGGGAGACAAATCTACGCGGAGCTGTCGCGCCGCGTGACCAGCGTCGCGCTGCCGGCCTATGTGCTCGACATCCCCGGCGGCTTCGGCAAGGCGCGCGTCGCCGAGGGCGCCGCCGAATCGGACGGGCAGGGAGGATGGACCGTCGTTGACCGAAACGGCGAGAAAAGGTCCTACCGCGACGATCTCGAGCCGCTGAAAGACTGACTTTCGTTCGTGCGCTCGAATCGACCTTGTCGGCTCGCTCTACCTAAGGAACGCATGTGCGCAAACTGACGCTCCTGATCTCCATATTGATTGCGACGCTTGCCGCTTTCGGAGCGCGCGCCGACGAAGTGCCGGATTCGATCGAGCAGTTCAACGCGCGTCTCGATCGCGCGCGCGACACGCTCGACGAGGTGCAAAAGGCGCTGGAGCAGCCGGAGCTTTCCGACGCAGCATTGCGCAGTCTGCGCACGCGCATCGACCCCTTGCCGCACGAGCTGGAAGAGACGATCGAAAAGCTAACGCCGCGTCTTGCGGCGATTGACGCCCGATTGAAGGAGCTTGCGCCCGTCGCGGCGAAACCGCAGGAGCCGGCAAAGGAGGCTCCGAAAGCGCCGGAGAAGCCCGCGGAGACGAAGCCCGCGCCGAAGCCACCCGCAAAGAACGGCGTCGAGAAGCCGCCGCCAAGAGGTCCACCTGCGCCTGCGCCGGAGGCGACGCAGAGCGAAACCGAGTCGCGCGATGCGGCGGCTCGCGTCAGCGCCAACGCCGAGCTTGAAGACCAGCGTCGCCTTTTCGATGCGACTGACGCGACGCTCAAACGTGCGCGCGCCATGCTACTCGAAGCGCGGCAAATCTCGGTGACGATTGTCGCGCGCCAGCGCGGACTTTTCGCGAAAAATCTTTTTTTGCGCACGAGCGGCCTGTTCACGCCTTCGCTGTGGCGCGCCGCGCTTGAAAGCGTTCCCGGCTTTGTCAGCGATTCGGCGAGCTTTCTTTCCGACCGCGCCGGGAATGTCGTCGATCGCGTCAACAGCGGCAAGCGCGCACAGTTTTTTGCCGTGCTTTTCCTGATCGCAGCTGGCGTCGTTTTGGCGCTGTTCATGGCGCGCCGCGTCGCAAGGCGCCTTGACGGGGACGCCACGCCGACGCCCTTGCGCAAGGCGGCCGCTGCCGGATGGACTGCGATCGTTGTCGCAGCCGCGCCAGTCGCTGCGGTCGGCGCATTGAGCCTAGCTTTTGACGCCTTCGATATTGTCGACTCGACGTTGGAGCCGATCTGGCGACGCGTTGTCGAAGGCGTGGCGAGGATCGCCTTCGCCTACGCTATCGCGCGCGCGGTTTTCGCGCCGTCTCATCCGAACTGGCGATTGATCGATCCGGGCGATCGGCTCGCTAGGCTTCTGACGGGACTGATCGCGCTCGCGGCGCTGACTCTTTCCGCGGCGCGTTTCGTGGAGCAACTCGAAGAGGCGACGCAGGCTGGGCTGTCTCTCGTTATCGTCACGCGCGGCATGGGCGTGATGATTGTCGTCGCGCTCATCTCCATTGCGCTCTTCAACCTGCCGCGCCGCGCCGAAGTCGAAGAGGGCGGCGCCGTCGCGACCGTCGAAGGACGCGACTGGATGAGCGCCGCGCGTTTCTTTGGCGCCGTCGTGGTCATAGCCTTAGTGGCGGCATGCGGCGCCGGCTACGTCACTTTCGCCAATTTCGTCATTCTGCAAATCGGGTGGACTGCGGCGGTGCTGGCCATCCTCTACGTCGTCGTGACGCTTCTGCGCGGCGGCATAGAGGCGGCGTTTGCGCCGACGAGTTTTCTTGGCCGCAATGTGATCAGCGGATTTGGCATGCGCCGCGAACAACTCGCGCCGCTCGCCGTGCTGCTTTCCGGCATTGTTACGCTGCTCTGTTTCGTGACGGCGGCTTTGGTGGCGATGGCGCCGCTCGGCTATGAGTCCGGCGATTTTCTCGCGAATATCCGCTCGGCCTTCATTTCCTTCAAGATTGGCGACGTCACCATCTCGCCTTCGAGCGCGCTCGTAGCCGTATTGGTCTTTGCCGCCGGGCTCGCCGCAACTCAAGGACTTCGTCGCTGGCTTGACACGCGGTTTCTGCCACTGACGCGCCTTGATCTTGGTTTGCGCAATTCGATCAGCGCGACGCTCGGCTATGTCGGATTCATTCTCGCGGCGGCGCTCGCGCTCTCCTATGTGGGGCTCGGTTTCGAGAAGCTCGCGATCGTCGCCGGCGCCCTTTCCGTCGGCATTGGCTTTGGCCTGCAGTCGATCGTCAACAATTTTGTCTCAGGACTCATTCTGCTTTGGGAGCGCGCCATTCGAGTCGGCGACTGGGTGGTGGTCGGCGACGAGCAGGGCTATGTCAAACGCATCAATGTTCGCTCCACCGAGATCGAAACCTTCGACCGCGCGACGATGATCGTGCCGAACTCCAATCTCGTCGCCGGCGTCGTGAAGAACTGGCTTCGTGGCGATAAGGTCGGCCGCATAAAAATCGCCATTGCGCCTCATGCCGGCGTCGATCCTGAAAGGATGCGCGACATTCTTTTGGCGGCGGCGCGCGCGCAGGAAGGCGTTTTGCGGATTCCTGCTCCACAGGTGATGTTCCTCGGCATGGAGGCGAACGCCTTCAAATTCGAGTTGTGGTGCTATGTCGAGGATGTCGAGCAGTCAGCGCGCGTGCGCAGCGATCTGCACTTTGATCTCTATCAGCGCCTTGATGAGGCCGGAATCACCATTGGTCTCGCCGCTGCAGCGCCGCCGACGATCGTCCACATACCTGAGCTCGACAAGCTTGCGGCGGCCGCTGTCGCGAGCGCCCTTGCGATTGAGGCCAATCTGCCGGGCGTCAAGAGCGAAGGCGAGGAGCCTGAAAAATCCGACATCCCCGAAGAGAACGCCGCGTCCTCGGAAGATGCGCCGGCAAAGTAAATCTCTTCGCGTTCACTGTTTCTCAAAGAATGGGGAGCGAGATGCGCGTGATGCTCTTGCCGCAACTTTCTCGTTTCGCCGGTCTCCTTACGATCGGCGCGCTTGCCGGCTGCAACGCCGCGCAGGAGCCGGCGAGCCCAGCGGTAGGGTCGGAGCCGCCGATGTATCGTTCTCTGGCGACAGCCGGCGCGCGCGTCGACCCCGCTGCGGCGCGCGACATGATCTCGCTTTATCGGCGCAATAGCGGCCGCGGCGCTTTGGCGCTCGACGACGGGTTGCAGCGCGTCGCGGAGGCGCAGGCGCGAGACATGGCGCAAAGCGGGGACCTTGCGGCGCGTGGCGAGCTTGGCGATCGGCTGGCTGGCGCAGGGGTTCAAACCCCGGCGGCCGTGGAGAATGTTTCCGGCGGCTATCGCACGCTGGCCGAAGCATTTTCGGGGTGGCGAGATTCCGCTCCGCACAACGCGCGTATGCTGGATAAGCGCGTGAGGCGGATGGGCATCGCCACGGCCTATGCGCCTGGCGCGAAATATAAAGTCTATTGGGCGCTCGTTCTCGCCGACTGAATCATGCGCGGACCCGGCGCTTGCGCTTGCCGCCGCCGGGCGGCGTGCCGCAATATTCTGGTTCGGACTTCGTAATTTGACTGGCTACGACGTCGTCGATCCGCAGATAGCGTACACCGAGAAAGAACAGGATCTCAGCGTCACGTTGCAGCGCACCGCAGGGTCTCGGCGCCGCTCCTGGGCGCGGCCGGAAGGCGATGACCTTCCCCATGACGATCCCTCCCCAAGCTCCTAACGACGATGAATCAGCATATGAAGACGATTAGGAGTTGGCGAGGGTTAATGTTCCGTCAATGACCCGATGCTAAATTTTCTGCAGGTTGCGTAGGGTTCGAGTGGTGTTGCGATGGGCGGCGGTCAGGAACAGCGTCGGAGCGTGGATGCTTCGCTGCTTCGAGCGGTCGTCGATCAGTTTGTCGAACGTTCGATGCATCCGACGGCCGACATTCGTCAGTTCGAGCCGCTCGCGCTTGGCCTCATCGACAACATCGATTCCGAAACGGTCGCTCGCGTGGCGCTGCCACTCTGCTTTCATCCCGAAACGCCTTCGTCGATTTTTGCGCGTCTTTTCGACAAGGGCGGCGCCGCCGCGGCTCTTGCCTTTCAATTCACGCCCAATTTCCCGCACCGGGACATGATGACCACTGCCGAGCGGGGTCCGGCGCCATTCGCCGCGGCAATCGCCCGCCGGCGCGATCTCGATCGCGAGACGATGACGGCGCTTGCCTCCCGCAGCGAAGTCGATGTGCTTCGCGCGCTCGCCGGCAATCTTTCGGCGCATTTAGACACGGCGGCGCGGCGCGCGCTGGTCATGGCGGCGCGAGATGATCTGACGCTTGCGCGTATGCTGCTCGATCGCGACGATCTTGATCTTGATCCGGAACCGCTGTTCCTTGCTGCGAATCGGCTGGAGCGCAGGGCTATCGTGCTCCACGCCTGTCGCCAAATATTGGCGAATGGCGCGACTGAAGCGCCCTGCCGCGCTAACGCCGATTTCGTCGCGAAATTAGAAGGAGCGGCGCAGCGCCATGATCGCCACGCGATGGCCGCGCTCCTTTCCGAGGCGCTCGAGTGCCGAAAGGATCGCGCTCGCGCCATCGTCGCTGACCGTCTTGGCGAGGCCTTCGCTCTGGCGCTCAATGCGATCGGCATTCCGTTGGAGTTGGCGGCGCGAATCCTTTGGGCTGAGCCACAGCGCAGCGCCACGATTGCACGCTCGCTTGTCGGATTGACGCGTTCGACGCCGCAGCGCGCGGCGGCGCGCATCGTTGGCGCAATGACCGGGGCGGCGCGATCGGAGCGCGAGAATTCGCGCCGCGCAACGCGAGAAGAGGCTAGCGCGCCAACGTGGCGGCGCGCAGCGGCGCCCCAGCCCGTGGCGCGGCCATCGCGCAAACTCGATCAGTCCGCCTGATCGCTACGCGGCGAGGTCGACAAAGATACGACCCTCGCGGTCCTCAATTTCGACGATCCAAAGATCCGGGTCGAACATGATCTCGCGCTTGAGCCTTTGCTCGGCCTCCGCCGGATCGAGCCAGTCCCCTGCGTGAACCTTCGCGAACAAGCGATCGACTCCCTCTGGCGGCTCTTCGCTTTGCGGCGCAGGACCATAGACCGCGGCGCGCCCGTCGAGCCGGTCGAGCTTCACAAAGATCGCGCCGGCTTCGGCCGCGCCGCGACGGCGCAGCATGGCGACTGCGCCTTGCGTTTCCGCGCGACGGATCAGCGCGGAGACGAATATGTCAGACCTCAGGCGCATGAGGTTCAAACTAGCGCTTGAGCAGCGGGATTGTCGAACGCTCGATCAGGGGAGCGGCAGGCTGGAGCGCGCCGCAAGCTGCCGCAGCAGTTTCGGCGTGATTTGGCCTTTGGCTGGCAGGCCGATATCCCGCTCGAACTTTTCAAGGGCCTGGCGCGTGGCGCTGCTAAGCATGCCATCAGCGCGTACAACGTAACCGAGCTTCAGCAGGGCGCGCTGCGCAAAAAGCACCTTACCGTCGATAGTCGAATTATTATCGGCGGCTGGCGCCTTTTCATTCTTGTGCGCGCTTGCCGCGCGCGGAGGCGCCTCGCTAAGGATAAGCGAGCTGATGGCGTCCCGCTTCTTATCCATCATGCGCGGCGTATCTGGTTTAGCTGGCCCGCCCTTGGCGACGTCCGTCTTTTCGATTTTCTCGGCGATCGCGTCGGGGGCGGCGCGCTGGCTCGAGTCTCGCTCTGTGCGCGCAGCTTCGATGACGGCAGGCCGCGGCGGCGGAGTCGGCGCCGTTATGACCGCTGGCAAAGGCTGACTGGAAAAGAGCGGCGCCGGATGTCTTCCGTCTTGGAAAAACAGCGCGTTCATGGGCACGCCAATTGCCGCCACGGCGGCAATGCCGAGGATGAGCGTCACGCCTATCCGGTTCGCGCCGAAGATTCGCCCGAAGAGTGAGTGGCGTCCAGCGCGCCGTCCGTTGCGAGGCGGCGCGTGATCAGTAGGCGAAGCCTGAAAACGAGAGGCGTAGAGCGAGGCGTCACGCAATTTTCTTCACCCTTGCTGGTTCGGAGCGCCCTGCGGCGACCGCGTTTGGCGGAGCGCCAGTTCGCGCGATCGTTTGGATTTTCGCCGTGCCGCCGGTCGCGCCGCTGCGCTGACCGCAGTCCTGGGGCAAGCGAACGGTGACCGCCGTGCCGGACAGCAGGCCGCTTTCAATTGTGATCGAACCGCCGTGCAACCCGACAAGCCCGCGTATGACGGAAAGACCAAGGCCCGTTCCTTCCTGTCCGCGATCAAATGGCGCGCGCGCCCGGAAGAAAGGGTCGCCAAGCCGGGCGAGATCGTTTGGCGCGATGCCGACTCCAGTATCCGCGACGGTGATGACGGCCTGATTTCCTTCCAGCCGAAGCAGCAGCCTCACCGTTCCCGCTGGAGGCGTGAACTTCACCGCGTTAGAGAGCAGGTTAATGAGGATCTGCTTTAAGGCGCGTTTATCGGCGACAATTTCGCCAAGCGCGCTGGCGTATTCGCGCGAGAGCGTCACGCCAGACTGGTCGGCCATCAACTGCATCATCTCGCAGCATTGATCAGCGAGGGTCTGCAGAGGAAAGGGCTCCAGCTCGATTTGCATGGCGCCGGCTTCGATCTTGGAAGCGTCTAAAATCGACTCGACGACCTCGAGCAGATGGCGCCCCGAGGCGCTGATGATGGACGCATATTCCCGCTGTTTGGCGGGTTCGCACGGCGCGATTCCCTCGTTCGCGAGCATTTGCGAAAAGCCGATAATGGCGTTGAGTGGCGTGCGCAGTTCGTGGCTGACATCGGCGAGGAGCCGCACGTCGCCGATTGTCGCGCGTTTGGCTTCCATGCGAGCGGCGGCAGGGGAATTGAACTCGATGCGCAGCGCTCCCGTGCGCGACAGCACGATCAAGAAAATTAGCGGAATCTGCGCGAGAAAGAAGATTGCCGTCTCAGCGATTGTCGGCGCCCCGTGGAAGAACAGAAACAGCGGCGCTGATATCAGGATACAGGCGATGACGACCAGCCGCCCGAGGATGAACGCGCGATGACGGTCTTTCCCCGCCGGTCGGCTGGCGATGCTCCTTTGCAACGCGGCATCGGTCCAAAACTCGAAACTATCGGTGAAACTACGCACGACACGCTCCACATCGTCTGGATGGGTAGCAGGTCGGTCTTAAACAGCCGCTAAAGCGACGCCTTTACTCGGCAGACTCCTCCATATGGTTTGTAGTTTATTGATGCGGCTTGCATGGGAAATCGATGCGCGTTTACGAAGGCTCAACCCCCTCGCGACATCACTTCAGTAAACTGTCGGCGTTATGGAGAGGCGCTTGGTTTTTCTTGCCAAATGCGCAATCTGCATTTTTCTGGTCTTAGTCGCGCTGCAGTGGCGGTCTGATCATGCGCCGAATGCAGCGAACAGGGCGGCCACGCGCGCTGCGGCTTCAGCCGTTTCGATGGTTCGTGCGGGCGGGGATGCGCTTGCCGGCGCCGCGCGCGAAAAATGCATGACCACGCCCCGCGATTGTCTCTCGGCGGCGCAGCGGCTCCAATCGGCGACCTCTCGGGCTCGCTAGGCCGCAATCCACGAAGGTCCTGTGTGCAATAAGCTGCGGCACGGCCGATCTTTTTTGCCGAATCGAAAAATTGACACTAAACATGGTTCAGCTTGGCGCGCGATTTAGAGGCCGAACCGCCACCGAGGCCAATTTTCGTTTCCCAGCGCGACTTGCTCGCGCGTCGTCAATCTCTCCTAAAAAGGAGATGGCCCATGTCCGAAGAAACTTCGTCTGAAGATACGGTTTCCCGCGCCGAGTTGAACAATCTGCAGGAGCAGCTCAAAGCGATTCGCATGGAGCGCGACCGGCAGATTTTTGAAAAATCCGAGATCGTGGCCAAGGCGAACGCTTACGCTAAGGAGCGCGACGACCTTCGAGACAGTCTTGCGGCGATGACCGCCGAACGCGACGGCCTTGTGGCCGAGAAGGCCGAGGCGACGAATAAGACGTTAGAGGCGTCTCGGCAGGTTGACGCCGCCAATCGCCGCGCCGATGAAGCTGCGGCGGAGATTACGCGACTACGCCACGTGATCGCTACGGCGCCCTCATCCGATCCCGCTATCGTGCTGTGGAACCTGGTTCAGCAAAAAACCAAGGAGGGCGTCGCCTGGACGCGGGCCAAGATTCCCGCCGACAGCCCGGCTTTGCCCTGGTTCGATAAGACGATCGCCCTCGCGACTCAGATCGGCTGCTTCGCCATCAAGGCGACAGACGCCTTCATTCGCTGGGCTACGCCCAGGGCCATCGAGCTTTTTCACAAGGGCAAGGCGGAGCTCGAGGCTCGGCTGGCGAAGAAATAGTCTCAGGCTTCGGCGCGCGGCCCTAGGTCCCGGCGTCAAGTGGCGCCAGGGCGACCTGACTCGCTCTTTCTTTCCCCGGCGGGCGCTGCTATCCCCCCGCCATGACCTCCCATAAAATCGAAAATATCCGCAATTTCTCGATTGTCGCGCATATCGACCATGGCAAATCGACGCTTGCCGACAGGCTCATTCAGGAGACCGGGACGCTCGCCGCGCGCGAGATGGTCGAGCAGGTGCTCGACTCGATGGACATCGAGCGCGAGCGCGGCATCACCATCAAGGCGCAAACCGTGCGCCTCAACTATAAGGCCAAGGACGGCAAGGATTACGTCCTCAATCTGATGGACACGCCGGGCCACGTCGACTTCGCCTATGAAGTGTCCCGTTCGCTTAAGGCCTGCGAAGGCTCGCTCCTCGTCGTCGACGCCTCGCAGGGGGTCGAAGCGCAGACGCTCGCCAATGTCTATCAGGCGATCGACGCTGGCCACGAGATCGTCCCCGTCCTGAACAAGATCGATCTGCCCGCCGCGGAACCCGAGCGCATCAAGGAGCAGATCGAAGAGGTGATCGGGCTCGACGCGTCCGACGCCGTGCTGATCTCCGCCAAGACCGGCATTGGCATTCCCGACGTGCTCGAGGCGATCGTCACGCGGCTGCCGCCGCCTTCCGGCGACGAGAAGGCGCCCTTGAAGGCGCTGCTCGTCGACAGCTGGTACGACGCCTATTTGGGCGTCGTCGTGCTGGTGCGCATCTTCGATGGGACCCTGAAGAAGGGCCAAAAGATAAAGATGATGGCGACGGACGCCCATTACGAGATCGATAAAATCGGCGTCTTCCGCCCGAAAATGCAGGATGTCGCTTCACTGGGGCCCGGCGAGGTCGGCTTCATCACCGCGCAGATCAAGCAGGTCGCGGATACGCGCGTCGGCGACACGATCACCGACGACAAGAAGCCGACCGCTGAGCCGCTGCCGGGCTTCAAGCCGGCGCAGCCCGTCGTGTTCTGCGGGCTCTTCCCAGTGGACGCGGCCGATTTCGAAGATTTGCGCGCGGCGATCGGCAAGCTGCGCTTAAACGACGCGAGCTTCTCTTACGAAATGGAGACATCGGCCGCCCTCGGCTTTGGCTTCCGCTGCGGTTTCCTCGGTCTGCTGCATCTCGAAATCATTCAGGAGCGGCTGCAGCGCGAATTCGATCTCGATCTCATCGCGACGGCGCCGTCGGTCATCTACAAGATCACGCTGACGAACGGCGACGAAATCGAGCTGCACAATCCCGCCGATATGCCGGATGTGGTGAAGATCGACGAGATCAAGGAGCCGTGGATCAGGGCGACGATCCTGACGCCGGACGACTATCTCGGCTCGGTCTTAAAGCTCTGTCAGGACCGGCGCGGCGTGCAGGTCGATCTCAATTATGTCGGCAAGCGCGCCATGGCGGTTTATGACCTGCCACTCAACGAAGTGGTGTTCGATTTCTATGACCGGCTGAAGTCGATCTCGAAGGGTTATGCGAGCTTCGACTATCAGCTCACCGATTATCGCGCCGGCGATCTCGTGAAGATGAGCATTTTGGTCAACGCAGAGCCGGTCGATGCGCTTTCCATGCTGGTGCATCGCACCCGCGCTGAGGGGCGCGGCCGGCAGATGTGCGAGAAGCTGAAAGAACTCATTCCGCCGCATATGTTCCAGGTGCCGATCCAGGCGGCGTTAGGGGGCAAGATCATCGCGCGCGAAACGGTGCGCGCCTTCCGCAAGGACGTCACGGCGAAATGCTACGGCGGCGACGTGACCCGCAAGCGCAAGCTCCTCGAGAAGCAGAAGGAAGGCAAGAAGAAGATGCGCCAATTCGGCCGCGTCGAGATTCCGCAGGAAGCGTTTATCGCGGCGCTGAAAATGGAGGAGTAGGGGACTTTCCCGAACCTCTCGGGCGTCATGCCCGCGCTTGTCGCGGGCATCCACGTCGCGGGGCCGCCGCCAATCATGCGAAGCCGGCGCAGCGTCTCGGCGTGGATGGCCGGGACAAGCCCGGCCATGACGGCTCGCGCCTCACCCCCGCGCCAGCACGATCACCCCCGCGCCAGCGCGATCATCACCGCGCCAAGCAGCATCACCGCCGCGCCGAAGAGCCGGCCGCCCGTCTCCTCCTTCAACACATGCCCGCTCACGAGAACGGTGAAGAGCGCCGACAGACGTTTAATGGCGATGACGTAAGGGGTGAACAGCACGGTGAGCGCCCACATCTGCAAAGTGTTGCCGAAGGCCATCGCCGAGCCCGCGCCGACTGCGTAGCGCAGCGCAAACAGACTTGGCGCCGCGCGTCGCCCGGCGAACCAATAGAGCAGGGCGCATAGCGAGATGACGATCGTCACCGCCGTTATCCAGATAAGCGGCGTCGACGCCCTGACGCCGAGCTTGTCGATATTGGCGGTGACGCTCCAGATCACCGCGACGCCGATCATGAACCGCGCGCCTTTGTCGCGTGCAAAGACATGGAAGTTGAAGCGGCGTCCGTTTGTTTGGTCGGCATCGAGCAATCCGACGCCAAGCACGGTGAATAGCACGCCGAAGACGCCCATCGGCGGCGCCTGCTCGCCTGTCATGATTGGCGAGGTGAACAACATCAGCACCGGCGTGAGCAGCACGAGCGGCGCGACGAGCGAGGCGTCGGATAGTCGAAAAGCGCGGATATAAAGCGCATAGGCGACGACATTGAGCGCGCCTGACCAGGCGAGAAGAGTCCAGAAGTCAGGCTTTGTCAGCGACGCAAGCGTTTCGCGCGGCGCGCTGAGCAGACCGGGATAGAGAACGAAGCAAGCGAGGGTAAGCAAAACCGCGCCGACGCACCATTGGGCAGCGAGAATGGCGCGATCGTCCGCCGTCCGGGTCGCGGCCTTTGTGCCGAGATCGGTGACGGACTGGCAAATGGCGGTGACGAGCGAGGCGAAAAGAGCGAGAAGCGCGAGGTCCATGGCGCGCTATAGCGCATGATCGGCAAAAGTGAGAGCCGCTTTGGCGTAAGATATCGAGCTTGCGCGCGGCTAACCCTCTCCCATTGGGAGAGGGTCGGACCGGAGGTCCGGGGTGAGGGGATAGAATCTCGGGAGTTTGCGGCGTTAAACGCGCAGCACGACAACCCCTCACCCGGCTGCTCCGCAGCAACCCTCTCCCATTGGGAGAGGGTTGCGCGCCTCTTATTGGAGGGAATAACGCGTGATCGTTTCGATCTGATATGGCGGATCAAGCGCTAGGCTTCACCGCTGTGACCAGCGTGTCGACGCCTTCGCGAAATTCGACCGCGACAGGCGCGAATCCAGCTGCGCGCAACTGCTCGATCGACGGCTCGAAATACATGATGTGCAGGGGAGATTCATCGCTCAGTAGATGCACGACCCAGCCCTCGAGCAGATCGACTCGCTTTTTCTCGGTCAAAATCTTGAACCATCGCCGCACCGTGGCTTGGGTGTCGGCAAGATGCGCGGCGGAATCGTCCATCGCGTAGCGGTCGCCATTGACGAAAATACCGCCAGGCCTCAAAGCGCGAAAAATCTCAGCGATTGCGGCCTTACGGTAGTCGTCGGCAAAATTATGGATGGCGTAATTCGAAATGACGACGTCCATGCCCGCATCGGGCAGAGCGCGTAGCGCGGCGAGCGCATCGGCTTGGATGAATTTGACGCGGCCAGCTGATACATAATCAGCGAGATTGACGCGCGCCTGGTCCAGCATCTCGCCGGCGCTATCGACCGCGGTGAGCTTGAGGTCGTGGCGCGCCGAAAGCGCCGCCAGCGTGCTGATCCCGGTTCCACAGCCAATCTCGAATCCTTCGATCGGCCCGGCGCCGGAACGCCAATCAGCCACCCGCGCCCCGATCATTTTTGCGAGCGCGGCGGCGTTTGGACACAATAGCCGCAGCACCTCATATTCGGCGCCGATCGGCCCGGTGAAGGGATTATCTTGAAGGGCGGACATGGCGGCTGTTTTTCCATATTGTTCAAGGGCTCGCAAGACCGCGGCTTTCCTTGCCGACGACGTCATGATAGCGAGACCAAGCAATTGCCGTGAGAGAGCTATGACGCAGGCATTACGCGATGAAGGCCGGGCGGGCGGCGCTGACGCGCCGCTGAGCGACTCGCTTGCCGCGCTCGGGCGGGCCGCGCGCGCCGCAGCGCGCGCCGTGGCGCTCGCCTCGCCCGACGTCAAGAACACGGCGCTGCTGCAAGCAGCCGCCGAAATGCGCCGTCAAAGCGGCGCCATACTCGGCGCCAATGCGCTCGACGTCGCCGACGCCAAGGCGCGCGGAACGGCGGCGTCTTTCCTCGATCGGCTGACGCTCGATCCCGCGCGCGTCGAAGCAATTGCTCGCGGACTCGAGGAGATCGCAGAGTTGCCCGATCCCGTCGGCCGCGTTCTGGCGAGTTTTGGGCGGCCGAACGGCCTGAAGATCGAGCGCGTTTCGACGCCGCTTGGCGTCATCGGCGTGATTTACGAAAGCCGTCCTAACGTCACCGCCGACGCGGGCGGTCTGTGTCTCAAGGCCGGCAACGCGGCGATCCTGCGCGGCGGCTCGGAGAGCCTGCGTTCGTCGATCGCGATCCACGCCTGCCTCGTCACGGGGCTGAAGGCAGCCGGGCTTCCGGAGGCGGCGATCTCGCTTGTTGCGACGTCGGATCGCGCCGCCGTGGGCGCCATGCTCGCCGGCCTCGACGGCAATATCGACGTGATCGTGCCGCGCGGCGGCAAGAATCTCGTCGCGCGCGTGCAGCATGAGGCGCGCGTCCCGGTCTTCGCTCATCTTGAGGGCATCGTGCATGTCTTCGTGCATAAGGACGCCGACCTCGAAATGGCGAAGCGCGTGCTGCTCAACGCCAAGATGCGGCGCACCGGCATTTGCGGCGCGGCGGAGACGCTACTCGTCGACAGGGACTGCGCGGCGACGCATCTTCAGCCGCTCGTCTCGATGCTGATCGATTCAGGCTGCGAAGTGCGGGGCGACGCAGCGGCCCAGGCCGCCAACGCGCGGGTGAAGCCGGCCAGCGAAGACGACTGGCGCGCCGAATATCTCGACGCCATCATCGCCGCGCGGGTCGTCGATGGGCTGGAGGGCGCGATCGAGCATATCGAGACCTATGGATCGCATCACACCGATTGCATTATCACCCGTGATGAGAACGCGGCGCGGCGCTTCATGAATGAAGTCGACTCGGCGATCGTGCTGCACAACGCCTCGACGCAATTCGCCGATGGCGGCGAATTTGGCTTTGGCGCCGAGATCGGCATCGCCACGGGCCGCATGCATGCGCGCGGACCCGTCGGCGTCGAGCAGCTGACGTCTTTCAAATATCGCGTCCATGGCGACGGCCAGGTGCGGGGGTGAGTGATCTTTTGGGTAGCGCGTTACGCGAGCCCTTGAAGCGCCCCTTCTCTCGCTTGCGGGAGAGGAGATGATCCCGCGTCTCCCGCCTCATGCCTCAGGCATGCGCATCGGTCTTTTCGGCGGATCGTTCGATCCGCCCCATGAAGGCCATGCACTCGTCTCGCGTCTTGCGTTGACGCGACTGAAGCTCGATCGGCTCTGGTGGGTCGTCTCGCCCGGCAATCCGCTCAAGGATGCAAGCGAACTGCCATCAATTGACGCGCGGATAGCGGCGGCGAAAGAGATCGTCCGCGATCCGCGGGTCGCCTTCACAGGATTCGAGGCTGAGATCGGCGCGCGCTACACCTGCGAAACGATCGACTACCTTCACGCGCATTGTCCGGGCGTGCGCTTCGTCTGGATCATGGGCGCTGACAATCTCTTGCAGTTTGATCGCTGGCTGCGATGGAAGGAGATTGCGGGGACGACGCCGATCGCTGTCATTGATCGGCCGGGCGCCACGCTCAAAGCGGCGAACGCCAAGGCGGCGGTTTATTTGAAGAGCGCACGCCTCCTTGAGAGTGACGCTGCAATGCTCGCCGCGACGCCGCCGCCAGCGATCGTCTATTTGCACGGACCGAGACTCGAGCGCTCGTCGACCGAGTTGCGCGCCGGAGCCCGTTCATGAACGCGCTCCGGCTTCTTGAGTTGACGCATTTTCTACGCCGAACCGGCGTCCGCTTCGGCGGAAAATGCTTTCGCTACTTGCGCTCGAACAACGGCAGTATCCAGCGCTTATAAGCCCAGAAGCTCGCCGGGATGCCGATGAAGATCGCGACCCAAAGAAGCAGCGAACTGTCCGTGCTGCGCTCATAGAAGCCGCCGCCTTCTGTAACCGACTGCGTATAGGGATTGCGCACGAAGAGCGTGAGGGCGAAGGAGCCGACGACGATGAGCGCGGTCGCGATATAAAGGCTGCGTGGAATGACGAACTGCGGCACATGCGGCTGCGTCGGCGCGTCTTCAGTTTTGGGCGGCGGGCTTTCTTGCGGCGTGCCCTTCTCTTCCGGTTCTTCGGTCATGGCGCTTCTCTCCAGATATTATCCTTGGGCCCAATATAGGGCTGCTCTAGGCCGCCGCGCCATAGACGTCGTAGGCCTCCGAGCGTTCGATTTTCGCCGTGACGATGTCGCCCGCGCGCAAGGGGCGCCGCGATGCGACAAAGGCCGCGCCGTCGATCTGCGGGGCGTCCGCCTTGGTGCGGCCTTTGGCGAGCGCACCCGTTGGTCCGCCGCCCGGTTCGTCGATGATGACCGAAAGGCGCTTGCCCACTTTGCGTTTCATCAGCCGCGCGCTGATCGCCTGCTGCTTCTCCATGAAGCGTCGCCAGCGCGTTTCCTTCACTTCGTCCGGAACGGCAGGCAGGCTAAGCGCTTCGGCCGGAGCGCCGGCGACGGGCTCATATTTGAAAGCGCCTGCGCGGTCGATCTCGGCTTCCTCCAGCCATTCCAAAAGATAGTCGAAATCCGCCTCGGTCTCGCCAGGAAAGCCGACGATGAACGTCGAACGCAACGCGAGGTCTGGGCACGCCTCGCGCCAGGCGCGAATCCGCGCCAAGGTCTTTTCCTCATTCGCTGGGCGTTTCATGGCTTTGAGCACGTTTGGCGCGGCGTGCTGAAAAGGAATGTCGAGATAGGGAAGAATTTTCCCTTCCGCCATCAAAGGCACGACTTCGTCGACATGGGGATAGGGATAGACATAGTGCAGGCGCACCCACAGGCCGAGTTCGCCGAGCTCCCGCACAAGATCGAGAAAGCGCGCGCGCACGCCGCGTTCGCCGAACATGCTCTCGGCGTAGCGAATGTCCCGCCCATAGGCGCTCGTGTCCTGCGAAATGACGAGCAATTCTTTGACGCCGGCGCGCGCAAGCTTTTCCGCTTCGCGCAATACGTCGGCGGCTGGCCGCGAGACGAGCGGTCCGCGCAGATGCGGAATGATGCAAAAAGAGCAGCTGTTGTCGCAGCCTTCCGAGATTTTAAGATAGGCGTAATGGCGCGGCGTGAGCTTTACGCCCTGTTCGGGCAGAAGATCGAGAAAGGGATCATGCGCCGGCGCGGCGGCGCGATGCACCGCTTCGACGACGCTCTCATATTGCTGCGGGCCAGTGATGGCCAGCACTTGCGGGAAGCGCTCCAAGACTGCTTCGGGCTCGGCCCCCATGCAGCCGGTGACGATCACCTTGCCGTTATCATTGAGCGCTGCGCCGATCGCTTCGAGCGACTCGGCCTTGGCGCTGTCGAGGAAGCCGCATGTGTTGACGATGACCACGTCGGCGCCGGCGTGGGTGCGGGACAGCTCGTAGCCTTCAGCGCGCAGCCGCGTGATAATCCGTTCGCTATCGACAAGCGCTTTAGGACAGCCGAGCGAAACGAAGGAGATACGCGGCGCCGCGTTCGCCGGCCTTTGTTGATCTTGCATGGCGCCCATTGCCATGCTCGGGCCGTCTTTGCAATCGCGGGCTCGACATTACGCGGTCAGAGCGCCGAGAAGAGCGAAAAGCGCGACGGCTGCAAAGACGATGGCGTGGATCATGAACGCAACTCCGATGGCCCCCGCAATGGTCTAGTGGCGCGCGCTTTAAGAAAGGGTTCACGGTGTCCTTTTTGAGACAGCGCCGGCGTCGGCCAAAAAAAGCCAATAAGTCGGCCACGATGCAGGGCGTTTGCGGTGGGCGAAAAAGAAAATTTGCGCTTGGCCTGAGCCGCTCTTAATGAATAGCGCCTCGCCAGCGAGCTTTAGCGACGCCGTCTCAGAAGGAAGCGCCTTATCTTGACGAATTCCATAGTTCTCGGCACAGGCTCATATGCGCCGCAGCGTGTCCTCTCCAACGCCGACCTTGAGAAAATCGTCAAGACGAACGACGAGTGGATCGTTAGCCGCACTGGCATAAAGGAGCGCCGAGTAGTTGCGGATGATCAGGCGACGTCCGATTTAGCCGCCGCCGCCGCGCGCGAGGCGCTGGAATTCGCCGGCGTGAAGCCGAACGACGTGGACATGCTCGTCGTTTGCACGGTGACTGGCGACACGCCGACGCCGTCCTGTGCTTCATTTGTCCAGGCGCAGCTTGGCGCGAAGAACGCTTTCGCCTTTGACGTGGGCGCCGCCTGCGCCGGTTCGCTCTATGGACTGTCCATCGCCGACCAATTCATCAGAAGTGGCAAAGTAAAGCGGGCTCTCGTCATCGGCGCCGAGACCTTGAGCCGCTTCGTCGACTGGACCAATCGCGAAACATGCGTGCTGTTCGGCGACGCCGCGGGGGCGATTTTGCTTGGCGCCAGCGAAGAGGAGGGGCGAGGCGTGCTCGCCGCGAGCCTGCGTACAGATGGTTCGATGACGGGCATTCTGGGCATCTATGGGGGCGGGAGCCGCCGCCCGCCCTCTGCCGAAATGCTAGAAGAAAAGGCCGGCAAGATCAAAATGCGTGGCCGCGAAGTCTATAAAGTCGCGACCCGGCTGTTGCCCGAAGTGGTCGGCGAGACTCTAAAAGCCGCTGGTTTGACCGCAGCCGACATCAACCACGTCATCGCTCATCAGGCCAATAAGCGGATCATCCAATCCGCGATGCAGAATCTTGGCGTGCCTTTCGAGAAATGCTGGATCAACATCGACCGCTACGGCAACACGTCGAGCGCCTCGATGCCGATCACGCTTGATGAGGCGAATCGCGCCGGCAGGCTGAAAAAAGGCGACGTCATCGCGATGATGGCGATCGGCGCAGGCATGACCTGGGGCGGCGCAGTGCTGCGCTGGTAACTTCTCCTCTCGCTCTTCCAAAAGCCAAAAATCTGCTGAACAGCCGGCGTCCGACGGGAGCGCTCCAATCCGTTTGCCAAAACAGTATACTCATGCTACCGATTTTATAGACTAATGGAGAAGCCAACATGAGTGAGAATTTGCAGAAGCGTCTTGGCCTGGGGATTTTGGGGGGCTTGGTTGCGCTAATGATGCTGGCCAGCGCGCATTCTCAGGCGGGCCAGACATTCCTGAATGTCTCCTACGATCCCACGCGCGAACTCTATAAGGCGATCAACCCGGCTTTCGCAGCCGACTGGAAGGCCAAGACCGGCGAAACGGTCGAAATTCAAGCGTCGCATGGCGGGTCTGGGGCGCAAGCGCGCGCAGTGATCGAGGGGCTGAACGCGGACGTCGTGACGCTGGCGCTCGCCGCGGACATTGACGCGATCGTCACCAAGAGCGGGAAAATTCCTCCCGATTGGCAGAAGCGTCGGCCCAATAATTCCTCGCCCTACACGTCGACGATCGTGTTTCTTGTCCACAAGGGCAATCCGAAAGCCATCAAGGATTGGGACGATCTGGTGAAGCCAGGCGTAGCCGTGATCACGCCTAATCCCAAGACGTCAGGCGGCGCGCGCTGGAATTATCTCGCGGCCTGGGGCTACGGGCTGAAAAAATTCGACGGCGACGAAGCCAAGACCAAAAATTTCGTGAAGGCGATCTACAAGAACGCGCCGGTGATGGACACGGGCGCACGAGGCTCGACGATCACCTTCGCTCAGCGCGGCATCGGCGACGTGCTCCTCGCATGGGAAAATGAAGCCTTCCTTGCGCTCAAGGAATTCGGCGCTGACAAATTCGAGATCGTTACGCCGTCACAATCCATTCTGGCCGAACCGCCCGTCGCTGTCGTCGACGCCAACGCTGACGCCAAGGGCAACAGGCAACTTGCGGAAGCCTATCTCGACTTCCTCTATTCGCCGTCGGCGCAGGCGATCATTGCCCGCAATTTCTATCGCCCGGTTCATCCGGAATATGCGGCGAAAGAAGACGTGAAAAAATTCGCCAAGATCGATTTCATCACCGTGGACAAAACTTTCGGCGGATGGGCCGCCGCTCAGAAAAAGCATTTCGCCGACGGCGGAATTTTCGACGAAATCCAGAAACAAGAGCTGACAAGGTGACCTCCCCGAGCCTTGTCGGCAAAAACGCTCGGCGCTTCACGGCGCCGAGCGTCATTCCTGGCTTCGGCCTGACCTTCGGCTATACGTTGGTCTATCTTGGCCTGATCGTCCTCTTCCCGCTCGCCGCGCTCATCTGGTGGTCTTCAGGATTGGGACTCTCCGGCCTTTATGCGATCGCCTCGGAGCCGCGCGTCGCCGCAGCATTGCGTGTGACTTTCTTCATCTCGTTCGCAGCGGCGTTTGTCGATCTTTTCTTCGGCTTCATCGTCGCCTGGGTTCTTACGCGATATGATTTCGCAGGCCGTCGACTACTCGATGCATTCGTCGATCTGCCTTTCGCGCTCCCAACGGCCGTCGCCGGCATCTCGCTTGCGGCGCTCTATTCGCCCAATGGCTGGTTCGGTGCGCCGCTCGCCGACTACGATATTAAGATCGCCTTCACCCGCTGGGGCATTCTGGTCGCGCTCATCTTCATCGGGCTGCCGTTCGTCGTGCGCACTGTACAGCCGATCATTTCCGAGCTCGAAGTCGAGCTGGAGGAGGCCTCCGCCACTCTCGGGGCCGGCCGGCTGCAAACCGTCTTCCGTGTGATGCTGCCGCCCTTGGCGCCGGCGCTATTAACTGGTTTCGCGCTCGCCTTCGCCAGATCCATTGGCGAGTATGGCTCGGTGATCTTCATCGCCGGCAATATCGCTTACGTGTCCGAGATCGCGCCCCTGCTCATTGTCGTGAAGCTTGAGCAATATGATGTCGCTGGCGCGACGGGCATCGCGACGATCATGCTGGCGATCTCCTTCGCAGCGCTGCTCCTCATCAATCTGCTCCAGGCTTGGAGCCGCAGGAGGTTCGGCCATGTCTGACATTGCGATTGCGCCCGAAGGCAGGCCTCGCGCCAAATATCGGCCGGTCACCCAAGACTCGCCGCTTGCGCGCTACGCGCTCATTGCGACGGCGGTGCTGTTTCTTGTTGTCTTCCTCCTGGCGCCGCTTGCCATCGTCTTCGTCGAAGCCTTCAGCAAGGGGATTGAACCGTTTCTTGCGGCGTTCCGCGATCCTGACGCGCTCGCCGCCATACAACTGACGCTTCTTGTCGCGGCGCTCGCCGTGCCAGCCAATCTCATGTTTGGGCTCGCGGCGTCCTGGTCGATCGCCAACTTTTCCTTTCCGGGCAAGAGCGTTCTCGTCACGCTGATCGATCTGCCCTTCTCCGTATCGCCGGTCGTCGCCGGCCTCGTTTATGTGCTCGTGTTCGGCGGCCAAGGCCTCTTCGGCCCATGGCTCGCCGCTCATAGCGTGCAGATCATCTTTGCCGTTCCCGGCATCGTGTTGGCGACCATCTTCGTCACCTTTCCCTTTGTTGCGCGCGAACTCATTCCGTTGATGCAGGAACAGGGCAAGGTTGAGGAGGAAGCGGCGCTCACGCTCGGCGCATCCGGTTTCAAGACTTTTCTCACCGTGACGCTGCCCAACATTAAGTGGGGCCTGCTCTATGGAGTGCTGCTGTGTAACGCCCGCGCCATGGGCGAATTCGGCGCAGTCTCCGTCGTTTCCGGCCACATTCGCGGCCTGACCAATACAATTCCGCTTCAGGTGGAGATACTCTACAATGAATACAATAATGTCGCCGCTTTCGCTCTCGCAGTACTTCTTGCAGGCTTGGCGCTCGTCACGCTCGGGCTCAAGACCTTCCTCGAGTGGCGCCATGCTGACGCACTCTCCGGACGTGCTCGCCGACACTAAGACGATTAAGCGCGGCGCTTCGATTCGCATCGAGGGAGTCGAGCAGGATTTCGGCGCCTTTCCGGCGTTGCGCGATGTCAGCCTCGACATTCAATCTGGCGAACTCGTCGCGCTGCTCGGGCCTTCGGGATCTGGCAAGACGACGCTGCTGCGCGTGATCGCGGGCCTCAATTCTCCCGATCGCGGCCGAGTCCTCTTCGACGGCGAGGATGCGACCAACCTGCCTGTGCAGGATCGCTATGTCGGCATGGTCTTTCAGAACTATGCGCTGTTCAAGCATATGACCGTCGCTCACAATATCGCCTACGGTCTGAAGGTTCGTCCCAGGCGCACGCGACCGTCTCGGGCAGCGATCAGAACGCGGGTCGCCGAACTTTTGCAATTCGTGCAACTCGACGGGCTTGGCGGCCGCTATCCCGCGCAACTTTCCGGCGGTCAGCGTCAGCGCGTCGCGCTCGCGCGCGCGCTCGCGATCGAGCCGCGCGTGCTGCTGTTAGACGAGCCGTTCGGGGCGCTTGACGCGCGCGTGCGCAAGGATTTGCGCCGCTGGCTGCGTGACATTCATAAGCAGACGGGATTGACGACTGTCTTCGTCACGCATGATCAAGACGAGGCGATGGAGCTCGCGGACCGCGTCGTTGTGCTCAATGAAGGCCGCATTGAGCAGATTGGGACGCCTGAAGAGCTCTATGATCGTCCAGCTTCGCCTTTCGTCATTTCTTTCGTCGGAGAAGCAGTCGCCTTGCCGGTCACCATCGCAGACGGCCATGTGAAGTTTGGCGGCCGCGAATTGCATATCGACACGCATGGCTTGCGCAGCGGACCGGCGAGAGTCTTCTTCCGGCCGGCGGACATCGCCGTCGCAGCTGAAGGAAACGGCGATCTCGAAGGCCGTGTCGAAAGCCTACGACGCACGCCGGCGGGCGTTCGCGCCACGATCGCCATCGACGGCTATGATCAAACGCTCGAAATCGACTCGCCGCTCGAACGTTCGGCTGCGCTCGGCGGCCGCGTGCCGCTTTCGCTGGCGAAAGCCCGCATCTTTCCGGCGGACGATAACGGTGAATATGTCAACGCCGGAGAAGGCATTTGAGTCCTGCGCTCGCCGATAGGATCGATGAAACGGGCGCGGCCAACGACTGGAACTCCGCTCTCTATCTGAAATTCGAAGCGGAGCGCACGCGCGCCGCACGCGACCTGCTTGCGCACACGCCTTATTGCGACACGCGACGGGTGTTCGATCTCGGATGCGGACCGGGAAACAGCACGCAGCTCCTCGCGATGAGCTTTCCCGGCGCCGAAATCATCGGGATCGACAGGTCCGACAATATGCTGTCGGTGGCTCGCGCGCGCACGCCGACCGCGACTTTTATTAAAGAGGATATCGCGAATTGGCGCCCTTCGGAGCCGGCTGATCTCATCTTCGCCAATGCGGCGCTGCATTTCCTGCCCGATCATCGCGGGTTGATGACGAGGCTGTTGAGCTATTTGCAGCCCGGCGGACGCCTCGCCGTCCAAATGCCGAACAATACGCATGAGCTTTCGCATGCGGCCATGCGCATGGTCGCGGCGGAAGGGCCCTGGGCGCCGCGCCTGCTGCCGGTCGCCAAGTCGATCATGGCGCTCGGTCCGCTTGAGGAATATTACAATCTGCTCGCGCCGCTCTGCAGCACGATCGATATTTGGCAGACGGTCTATGTTCACCCCCTCGACGGCCCTGACGGGGTTGTCGAATGGTTCGAAGGATCGGGACTTCGTCCATTTCTCGATTTGCTCGATGCAAATGAGCGCGTCGAATTTCTTGCGCGCTACAGAGAAAGACTCACGCAAGCCTATCCCCGGCAGCCGGACGGAAAAGTGCTTTTGCGATACCCGCGTCTCTTCTTCGCTTTGCAAAAATAAAACAAACGACGACGCGCGGTCGAAGCGGCGTTGCGACCCGGCGGCCAATCCTGACAAAGTGTGACATTACCGCAACGGTTTCGCTCGATCTATTTATTTGTCTATAAAGTCTATAGACAAAAAGACACGCTTTCGCTTTACTGCCTCTTGCGGCGTGGACGGAAAATAGCTCGCAGAGGGGTAACCCTCGGTGGCCGGAGTGAGAGCTGGGATGTCGAAGCGAAAATTAAAGGCTGCAGCGATTACTGTGGCTATTTTACAACGGTGCAAGTCGAAAAATCGAGTTGACTAAAACATGATCTTAACAGATCGGTCACGACGGCATATCCGATATGTATACAGTTTACATATCGATCCGTCGCTCAAAGCGCGCCAACCGAAGTTGGGTAGAGCGATACGGGGACAAGAGGCGATGTCGACAAGCAAAAACAAAAAGAAGTTTAGGTTTGCCGCGTTTGGCGCCGTTGTCGGCGCTGCGCTTAGCGTTCCCGAAATCGCGAGCGCCGAAGACAAGGTACCTTCTAACGCAATTTCGGGAAAAGTGGGCCAGTCGGATCACGGCGCAAAAACAGCTGCGCCGCAAAAAGGGTCAGTGAAGACGAAGACCGATGGCAAGGGAGGCGGTGGTTCCGCGACGCCCGCGGTCGTCGTCGAGAAGAAGAGCTACTACGTGCCGACCCGTGGCTATCGGTTGGAGCCGCAACCTGACATTCCGCCCTATGTGCGGAATTTGGCTAGGACCTATAAGGAATTCGAAGGAATCGACTGGCTGAACGTCGGCCTCGATTCGCGCGTGCGATTTGAATATCGCAAGGACGATTATCGGCCGTGGACGCAAACGACGACGAATCCGTGGACGTCCCAAAGACGATATTTCCCTAACTCGTTATGGCTGTCGCGCACGCGCGCCTATCTTGGCGTCCAAAACATCCTCGATCCCTTCCGCTTCGTCGTGGAGCTCCAGGATTCGCGCGCCTACAACAGCATCTATCAATTGCAGGGACAGGAGATCAATCAGACCGAATTGATCTCCGCCTATGGCGAACTCTTTTTCAAGGACGCTTTCGGCAAGGACGATCTCGGCAATGATCGGCCGCTGACCCTTCGCGCCGGGCGCTTTCACTTCGAGCTGCTCGACCGCCGCCTGATCGCGGAGAACGAGTTCCGCAACACCACCAATAATTTCGAAGGTTTCCGCGTCAAGATCGGCAAGAAGGACAATGACTGGGATATCGACAGTTTCGTAATGCGGCCTGTGGTGCGCTATCCGGATTGGTTTGACCGGCCTGAGTGGTCGAACTGGATTTACGGCGGCGTGTTTAGCATTCGACGCTGGTCGGAATATGCGACGATCCAGCCTTATTTCCTTGGCCGCAAGCAATATGCGGATGTGATCAACACATCTAATGCGCTGAGAGTTCACAGGGACACTTACGCCCCCGGCCTGCGCGTCTATGGCGTCATCAAAGACTTCGATTATGACTTCGACATCAATAAGCAGTTCGGCGAGATCGGAGAATTCCGCGACTTCGGCGCGCGCCGCAACGCCATTCAAACGACGGCGCAGCACGACGCCATCGCCTATGCGTTCGAGTTTGGCTACACATTTTCAGAGCATCCGTGGAAACCGCGGATCAGCGCCAACTACGCCTATGGCTCGGGCAATAAGAGTCCCTTCGACAGCGTCAATCAGACCTTCGATATCTTCTACGGCTTCAATCAGCCCTTCTCGCGCAACGATTACATCGCATGGAACAATATCAAAGCGCCAAAGGCGCGCCTGGAGTTCACGCCGTTAAAAGATCTCCGGATCGATACGGCTTTCAGCGCTTATTGGCTGGCGAGCGCCGCAGCCGCCTGGGACCGCGCCAATCTCTTTGCCCCGCTCGGCAACAGAGGCGCGTTCCTCGGCACGGAATATGATCTGCGTATTCGCTACAAACTGAATCAGTTCATCAATATGACCGCGAGCTACGCGCGGTTCTGGCCGGGCTCCTTTACCTCGAGTTTCGCGCCGCCGGTCGCGCTGCAGCCGTTCTTCCCGCAATCTTTCCCTGGACAGACCACGACAACCAATGGGCTGACCGCGCGGCCGACCGACTTCTTCTATCTTGAGGTCACCGCCAACGCCTTTGGCGACGGCAATCCGATCGCCAAGCCGCCGGGCGCCGATTTCCTCGCTCTCTTTTCGCCTGAGGGGCCGCCTCCGCCGCCTCCGCCTCCGCCAAGCTGGTGCGATGTTTACGTCGGCCTCAATGGCGGAGGAGCGTGGTCGAGCCCACGGTCGATCGTGCAGCCCTGGCCCTTCGGCGGCGCTATCGCCAGTCCAGCGATCGCCGTCAGCGCGACGCCGATCGATCAGACCAATCATCTCGCCGGCTTCATCGGCGGATTCCAGATCGGCGCCAACTGGAAATTCGCCGACAGCATCCTCGTCGGCGGCGAGGCGGATCTCCATGGCGTCTCAGGCAATACCGACACCAGATGGCAAGCGACGCTGAGCGCCGCCGGCGGCAATAGTTTCGCGACCTATGCGCAGCGCACGGCGACGCTCAACTATCTTGGAACGATCCGCGGCCGCTTGGGCTATCTCGTCACGCCGACGCTCGCCGTCTATGGCACGGGCGGCATGGCCTATGGCGGCGTCATCTCCAACGCCGCGCTCTTCACCCGCCGCATCGGCGGGACGAACCAGACGCTGGTCAATCCGGTCTATCAGGACAGCTTGATCGGCTGGACGGCGGGCGGCGGCGCCGAATGGATGTTTACGCCCGAGTGGAGCGTCAAGGTCGATTATCTTCGCTATGATCTCGGCGCTGCTCAAGGGTTCAATTACGCGGCGCAGACGAATGGCTTTTACGCTTATGGCGCGTCAAGCTCGACGCGCTTCAACGGCAACCTCGTCCACGCCGGCGTCAACCGCCACTTCGATCTCGTTAGCGTCCTCCAAGCAAAATAGCGGGGCTAAGAGAGAGTCGCGGCGACGCAGTTGCGCCTCGCCTGCCTTATGGATCTTGAACTCAAGCTAAGTCAGCGTCGGCCCAAGCGCGCGGGCTGATCGGCCGGCGCTTTGCTGTCCTGACGTCGTCGACTCAAAGTTCAATAGAATTGCCTGCCAAGCATGAGGATTGCAGTTGTGCTCTCGCCTTCAATTTCGTCGCGTAGGGGCTTTACCGCGCTCAATACGTTGGCCGCGTCATTCGATTGTGGAGCGTCGTGTTTGCCCGCAAATATAGCCGGCGCTCTTGTCGCGGCGCTTTTCTATGCGTTCACGCCCGCGCTCTCGCCCGAGCTTCGCGACGGCGCGATAGAAATCAGCCGTGAATTGCTCAACAATAATTCGAGGGAGATGTTCTTTAAGAGCATTCCGTCAGGCTTTCTCATCGCGGCGATGGTCTGGGTGATTCCCAATGCCGACACCGCAAGATTTCAAATGGTTGCCTTACTGACATATCTGATAGCGATCGGCGGGTTCACCCATATCGTCGCTGGAAGCGTTGAGGCCTTCCTTCTCGTGTTCATTGGCGAACTGGCGAGCACCCAGTTGCTTGGCAGTTCTTGATGCCAGTGCCGGTGGGCAACATCATCGGAGGAACCGCTCTGTTCGCGCTCATTTCGTATGCCCAGGTCCAGGTTATGAGCGAAATCTAAGATCTGTCTGCTCCTAGGAACTATTCTCAACTTGCCGAGTTTCCTCCAAGTCGCCGGCAGACCTGCCTATCAGCAAAGGTAGTTCGCGTGACAACCTCGAGCGCGTCTTTAACAAGCGACGATCTTCGATCGCCGGCTGGAATGGCAGGCGGTTTTTGCTGCGTTTAATTCCCGCGTCTTTTTGGTGAAAGGATTGACCGATGGCTCCAGATCCCAATCCACTCCCAAAAGGAAAAGAGCCGTCTCCGTCCAAAATCGAAGAGGTTCACGTACTCTGGCTGACTGCTGGGCTCAGCTGCGATGGAGATTCTGTTTCCATCACCGCCGCCAGTGAGCCGAGCATTGAAGACGTCATGCTCGGCGCCATACCAGGACTGCCGAAGGTGCACTTGCATAATGCGGTGCTGGCTTACGACGTCGGCGACGATTTCATGCAGGCGTTTCACAAGGGCGCGCGTGGGGAACTCGAACACTTTGTGCTGGTGGTCGAAGGATCGATTCCCAACGAGAAGCTGAGCGGTGATGGATATTGGGCGGCGGTTGGCACTGATACATCGACGGGCCAGCCAATCAAAACCACGGAATGGATTGACCGGCTGGCGCCTAAGGCGCTCGCGGTAATCGGCGCCGGCACATGCGCCACATTTGGCGGCATCCATGGGATGAAGGGGAATCCCACCGGCTGCATGGGCCTGCAGGACTATCTTGGAGTCGAATGGAAATCCAAGGCCGGCTTGCCCATCGTGAACGTGCCTGGCTGTCCCGTTCAGCCGGACAATTTTATGGAGACTTTTCTTTATCTACTGCGCCAGCTCGCTGGGCTCGCGCCGATGATTCCTGTCGATGGTCATGGTCGTCCGCGATGGCTGTTCGGCCCAACCGTTCACGAAGGATGCGATCGGGCCGCATATTATGAGGAGGCCGACTTCGCACATGAATACGGCTCGCCGAAATGCTTGGTGAAGATCGGCTGCTGGGGTCCGGTCGTTCAGTGCAATGTGCCCAAGCGCGGCTGGATCGCAGGACTTGGCGGCTGCCCGAATGTCGGCGGCATTTGTATCGGCTGCACGATGCCGGGCTTTCCCGACAAATTCATGCCGTTCATGGACGAGCCGCCTGGGGGGCGCATCTCATCGACTTTAATCCAGCCCTACGGCGTTCTGATCCGAAATTTGCGCAAGATCACTAATCACGCGCTCAACAGAGAGCCGAAGTGGCGCAATAAGGAGCCGGCCTACACCACTGGCTACGATCCTGATCGGCCGAACAAGACCCATCCACTCTAATCAAGGGATCGAGACCATGGTCGACCTCGCAACTCGCCGTTCGGCGCCTCCGAGCCCCAAAAAAGCGTCGCCCAACCTCGTCGAGAAAAACTGGGATCCGATTACCCGGATCGTCGGTAGTCTCGGAATTTTCACAAAGATCGATTTCGAGAATCGGCATGTCGCCGAATGTCACAGCACGTCATCGATTTTCCGCGGCTACAGCATCTTCATGAAGGGCAAGGATCCGCGTGACGCTCATTTCATCACCAGCCGGATATGCGGCATCTGCGGCGACAATCACGCGACATGTTCGGTCTACGCGCAAAATATGGCCTACGGAATTAAGCCGCCGCCTCTGGCCGATTGGATCATCAATCTCGGCGAAGCCGCGGAATATATGTTCGACCACAACATCTTTCAGGACAATCTGGTTGGCGTCGACTTTTGCGAGCAGATGATCAAGGAAACCAATCCAAGCGTCTGGGTTAAGGCCCAAAGAACGCCGGCGCCGCATGCTGATGCGCATGGCTATCGCACGATCGCCGACATCATGACGGCGCTTAATCCATTTTCAGGAGAATTCTACCGAGAGACATTGATTGTAAGCCGGTACACGCGTGAGATGTTCGCCCTGATGGAGGGACGCCATGTGCATCCCTCCACTCTTTATCCGGGCGGCGTCGGCACCGTGCCCTCAAACCAGCTCTTCACCGAATATTTGACTCGTCTCGTGCGCTACACCGAATTCATGAAAAAATGCGTGCCGCTGCACGATGATTTGTTCGACTTTTTTTATGAGGCGTTGCCGGGATATGAGGAAGTCGGACGTCGACGAATTCTTATGGGTTGCTGGGGATCGTTCCAGGATCCAGACCATTGCGACTACAATTATAAAAATATGACCGATTGGGGTCGAAAGATGTTTGTCACACCCGGCGTTGTCGTGGATGGCAAGCTGGTCACGACGGACCTCGTCGACATCAATCTGCAAATTCGCATTCTGCGCGGGCAGTCCTATTACGAGTCATGGGACAATTGCGAAACCTTCGTCAAAAACGACCCGTTAGGCAATCCTGTCGATCAGAAACACCCCTGGAATCAGACGACAATTCCGAAGCCGCAGAAACGAGACTTCGACAAGAACTACTCATGGGTGATGTGTCCGCGCTGGCTCGACAAGAGCAGTGGAGATCATCTTGCGCTCGACACCGGCGGGGGCGCCTTTGCGCGTCTCTTCGCCACGGCCCTGGCAGGGCTCGTCGACATCGGCGGCTATGTCAAAGCCACCGGCGACAGTATCAAGATCAATCTGCCTAAGACGGCGCTCAAACCCGCAGTGGAGTTTGAATGGAAGGTTCCGAAGTGGAGCAATGCGATCGAACGTAATCGGGCGCGCACCTATTTCCAGGCCTATTGCGCCGCCGCGGCCTATTACTTCCTTGAGCGGGCGTTCGCAGAAATACAGGCCGGCCGCACAAAGACCTGGACCGAGTTCAAAGTTCCTGAAGAGGCGATCGGCTGCGGCTTTCATGAGGCCGTGCGCGGCGTGTTGTCTCATCATCTCGTCATAAGAGACAAAAAGATCGCCAACTATCATCCTTATCCGCCGACGCCTTGGAACGCGACGCCGAGGGACGATTTCGGAACGCCCGGACCTTACGAAGACTCGGTGCAGAACACGCCAATCTTTGAAGAGAACGGCCCGGACAATTTCAAAGGCATCGACATCATGCGCGCCGTGCGCAGTTTTGATCCCTGTCTACCATGCGGCGTCCACATGTATGTCGGCGGCGGGAAAACTATCGAGACCCGGCATTCGCCGATGTTTGGCGCATCGCGGAAATCGCCATGAGCGTGGAAGCGCGTGAGACGGAGACACTCGAGCAAGCGCTGGTTCGGCTCGAAGCGCTCACGGCCGCGCTTGGGCGAATGTCAGATGATAAGGCCAGGGAAACCACGCGTGAGCTAGTGACGCTTCTACTAGATCTGCATGGCCGAGCGCTTGAACGGCTGAACGCAATTATCGCGGGCTCAGGCGGCGGCCCAGCCTTAATTGAACAGATCGCTGAGGAGAAGGAAATCGCGGCGATCTTGCTGCTTCATGGGCTGCATCCACAGAGTGTTGAGGAACGCCTGCTGCAGGCCATCGCGCGCATGCAGCCAAAGTGGAACGCGCGCGGCCTCCATGTGGAACTCATCAGAGCGGGGAAAGCCTTCGCAATCGTTCAACTGCGGCGGAATGGACTCGAAGAGCCTGGCGATCAGTTACGATTTGAGATCGAGTCCACGCTCACCGATGCAGCGCCCGACCTCGACGACATTTTGATCGAAATGGACATGACCGACATTTACGCCGAACCCGCCGCCTAGGGAGAGAGGCGCGAAGGCATGGAAAGGATACGATCAGGTAACTGGGCGTCTCGGCTGCGGCGAATCCTAACCGTAGCACAAGAGGAGCATTGCGATTTCTGCTCGAAGCCTATCGATCCGCGGCATACGCATTTGATCGAACGCGTGACACGAAAGTTCTTTTGCGCCTGTCCTCAATGCGCGCTCCTCTTGGGCGAGGGAGAGCGCTTTGCCATTGTAAACCCGCGTACCCATCCGCTGCACAATTTCGAGCTGAACGACGCGGAATGGCAGGGCTATTGCATACCGATTGATCTCGCTTTCGTTTTTCGCAGCACGCCGGCGCAACGCCCGCTAGCGATTTATCCGGGACCCGCTGGAGCGATCGAGGCTTATTTCGCCGATGACGCATGGGCCCGCTTAATCGAGGCAAATCCGGTGCTGACCGACCTACATCCAGATGTAGAGGCGCTGCTTGTCAATCGAATGAATGGCGCCCGGGAATACTACCTCGTTTCCATCGATCGCTGCTATGCCCTGATTGGGTTAATGCGCAGGCATTGGCGCGGATTATCTGGCGGCGCCGAGGTTTGGGAGTCTGTTCAAGACTATTTTCAAAAGCTGCGCGATGGCGTCGAGGTGACGGAGACGGCGCATGGTTGATCTCGACTTCCGCATCGAAGACGTCAGAGTCGAAAAATATTCAGCTGCGCCCCTGCTGCTGTTCGCCCTGCATGTCGTCAACCGGACGCCTGAGCTGCCTGTCCTTAATGTGATGCTGAACTGCCAGATCCGCATTGAGCCAATGCGGCGGACATATGCCGGCAATGAGCGCGAGAGGCTTTCTGATCTCTTCGGCCATCCTTCGCGATGGGGCGAGACGCTGCGCAGTCTCCTTTGGATTCATACGAATGTTTCCACTCCCGCGATCGATTCGAAGTTGGAAGTCGATCTGCCGGCGCCGTGCAGCTATGATTTTAACATAGCGGCGACGAAATATTTCCATGGACTCGAGCAGGGCGACGTCCCGCTCAGATTCCTATTCAGCGGCTCGGTATTTTACCGCGACAGCGAAGGCAGGGCGCAGATTGAACAGATTCCTTGGAGTAAGGAATGCGCTTATCGCCTGCCCATTGCAGCATGGCGCGCCATGATGGAGGATTACTATCCGCAAAGCATGTGGCTTCGCCTGCATCGTGACGCCTTTGAGGAATTGGACAGCTATCGGCGACTGCGCGGGTTCCCGACATTCGAAGGCGCCTTGCAGTCGCTGCTCGAAAAGAAAGCCGCGGAGGCGACATGAATCTCGACTCCATTAAGGCGATCGCCAATGCTGTTCTTTACGAGGGCTATATTCTCTATCCCTACCGGCCATCGTCGATCAAAAATCGTCAGCGATGGACCTTCGGCGGCGTGTTTCCAAAGGCGTTCGATCAGCAGGGCGATTCATCGCTGATGGAGACGCAGCTTCTGTTCCGGGGCACGGAGCTTGCGGCATTTCGCGTCCATATCCGTTTCTTGCAGGTTGTAAAGCGCGAGGTCGGAAGGCTCGTGACGCCGGCGCAAGAGCTGCCGGAACAAGAAGAGCCGCCATTGACGCTCGTTCCGAACCTTAATGTCGATGGTCGCGAGCTGCTCGCTTGGGAAGAGGCGATTGAACAAGAGGTCGCTTTGGATCCGATGCGGCCGACCGATATTCAAGATGCCGCTCTCGCAACGCCGTTCCGCTTTGAAGGCGCGCGTGATTTCGAGCCGGTAAGGACTCGGGACGGCCGCGTCGTCGCTGCTTTCATTCGCTCGTCCCATACGATCGAAGGCGTCGTCGAAGCGAAGGCGCAGAGGCTCGCGCCCGATCTATGGAAGCTGACAATTCGGATCGAAAACGTCACGCCGCTTGCCGAGGCCTATCGCCAAGACCGTGCGGCGGCGCAGCTTCGCGCCTTCGCCTCAACGCATACGATCCTGACCGTCGAGGACGGCGCATTCGTCTCCTCGCTAGATCCTCCCTATGATCTGCGAGAGGCGGCGGCGCATTGCGCGAATGTCGGCACCTTCCCTGTGCTCGTCGGCGGTCAAGACAATCGCGCTGTGCTCTCTTCGCCGATCATTCTCTATGACCATCCGGCGATCGCGCCCGAAAGTCCTGGCGATCTGTTCGACGGCACCGAGATCGATGAAATTCTGACGCTTCGCATCCTCGCGATGACCGATTCCGAGAAACACGAAATGGCGTCGGTTGACGCGCGTGCGCGGGCGCTTTTGGAGCGCACGCATGCCTTGACCGCCGAAGACATGGCGCGGTTGCATGGCGTCATGCGCGACGGTCAATCGCAAACTAGTCGGACTGATGCGCTGACAGAGGCCAGAGAGCGGGAGAAGCCTAGGCTTGTCTCACTGCTGGAGAGCGGCCGCACTCTGTGTGTGGGCGCCCGCGTGCGGCTACGTCCGAAGTCGGGCGGCGACATCATGGATATCGCGCTCAGAGATAAGGTCGCCGTTGTCGAGGCGATCGAGCGCGATTTCGAGGACCGCGTTCATGTCGCTGTGACTTTGATTGACGACCCCGGGCGCGATCTCGGCGCCGAAGGCTTTCCCGGGCATCGTTTCTTTTTCAGTCAGGAGGAGGTCGAACCGATTGCTGCAGGAGAAGGGCCATGACCTCGATCCTCGTCGCCTGCATCGGCAACATCTTTAACGGCGACGACGCTTTCGGAGTCGAGGTGGCGTGGCGGCTCTTGCAAGGCGCACTCCCAGATGGTGTGCAAGTGATCGATTTCGGCATTCGCGGGATTGATCTTACTTATGCGCTGATGGACGGCTATGACGCCGTGATTCTCGTGGACGCCGCGCAGCGCGGAGAAGCGCCCGGCGTGGTCTCGATCGTGGAGCCAGCGCCGGTCGAGGCTGAGAACAACTCGCTGGAGGATTTGGCGCTTTCGCCGCATGAGCTCGATCCGGCGAAAGTTCTTCGTTTGGTGTCCGCGCTTGGCGGAACTTGCCGGCGCGCGCTCCTGGTTGCTTGCGAGCCGCTCACGCTCGGTGGCGACGAGGGGGTCGTGGGTTTAAGCGAACCAGTCGCTGCAGCCGTCGATGTCGCTGCTGAGACAATAGAGGAATTGATCGATGAAATGATGGCGCCGTCGCCCGCCGAGAACTCGCGCGGTGCGCTCTTATCGGCCGAAAGGAGAATGTCATGAGCGGATGGGAAATTGCAGGGATCGTCCTTGGAGTTATCATCGTCGGTTTGCTGATCATGAATGCGAAGGACATCTATCGTTATATCAAGATCAGCAATATGTGAGGCCAATAAGCACTATGAGTTTCGTGGCGGAGCAATCTCAGGCGCTCGAATTTCGGGTGCGCGGTCGCGTGCAGGGCGTCGGGTTTCGCCCGACGGTCTGGAGGATGGCGCGCGAACTTGGGCTCGCCGGCGAGGTGCTCAATGACGGCGAGGGCGTATTGGTCCGCGTCAGCGGCAATCAATCGCAAATAGCAGCGCTGCTTCGAAGAATCGAACGAGACCCCCCGCCACTCGCTCATATCGACGCCATTGAAAGCCGTGAGTATAGCGGCGGGCTGCCGCAAGATTTCCGTATTGCCTGGAGCATCGGCGGACCCGCGCACACGCAAGTCGCGCCAGATGCGGCGGTTTGCGCCGCTTGCGCGGCGGAGCTGCGCGATCCTCATGATCGCCGCTATCGCTATCCTTTCACCAATTGCACGCATTGCGGACCGCGTCTCAGCATTGTGACGGCCATTCCCTATGACCGCGCGACGACAACAATGGCGCCATTCGCACTATGCGCAGCCTGCGAGGCGGAATACCGCAATCCAACGGATCGTCGCTTTCACGCCGAAGCTGTGGCATGTCCGGCGTGCGGCCCGACCGCATCGCTCATTGCTTTCGGCCGGGACGAACGTCCGCGCGACGGCGACGCGATCGAAGTTGCTGCCCGCTTCATCGCGCGAGGCGACATCATCGCCGTGAAAGGGCTCGGCGGCTATCATTTGGCGTGTGACGCGACGAATCCTGAGACTGTCGCGCGTCTACGTCTGCTGAAACGCCGTGATATGAAGCCCTTTGCGCTGATGGCGCGCGATCTTTCCGTCATACGACGCTACTGCGCGATCGACGACGTCGAAGAGCGCGCGCTCACGAGCGTCGAGGCGCCGATCGTGCTGTTGTGTGCGACAGGTTCGATGCGCCTGCCTCAGGCTGTAGCGCCCGGACTCGGAACGCTTGGCTTCATGCTGCCGACAACGCCGTTGCATCTTTTATTGATGGAACAGTTCGAACATCCGCTCGTGATGACGAGCGGCAATATTTCGGAGGAGCCTGCGGTCGTCGATGACGCCGAGGCGCGTCGACAGCTTGCCGATATCGCATCTTTCGTATTGACGCATGATCGCACTATCGCCAATCGGGTCGACGATTCGGTCGTGCGGATCATGTGCGGTCGATCGAGGGTTCTTCGCCGCTCTCGAGGCTATGCGCCGGCATCGCGTCGGTTGCCGAAAAGCTTCGAAAATACCCCAGACCTGCTCGCGATGGGCGGCGAGCTGAAGGCGACATTCTGCCTGGTCAAAGATGGTCAGGCGATCCTGTCGCAGCATCAGGGAGATCTCGAAAACGCGGCGACGTTCGATGACTATCGAAAGAATCTCTCTCTCTATCAGCGAATGTTTGATCACGCGGCGTCCGTGATCGTCATCGATCGCCATCCGGAATATCTCTCGTCGAAGCTCGGCCATGCAGAGGCCGAAAGGCGCGGCGTGCTGTTGATTGAGGCGCAACATCATCACGCTCACGTCGCCGCCTGCCTTGCCGAGAACGGCCGACCGCTCGAGGCGCCGCCGGCGCTCGGGGTCGTGCTCGACGGCCTCGGCTTTGGCGATGACGGCGCGATATGGGGCGGGGAATTTTTACTGGCGGATTATCATGGCTATGAGCGGCTGGCGCGATTGAAGCCGATCGCTATGCCCGGCGGCGCTCAGGCGGCGCGCGAGCCCTGGCGCAATCTTTATGCGCATCTCAGAGCGGCGGGCGAGTTCAACGCTGCACGCCTGGCAGATAAATGGATCGCATTCGAAGGCAAGCCTCTTACGACGATCGACAGAATGATCGCGCAAGGCGTCAATTCGCCGTTAGCCTCCTCTTGCGGTCGTTTGTTTGATGCGGTCGCGGCGGCGATCGGCGTCTGCGCCGACCGTCAGGCTTATGAAGGCGAGGCGGCGGCGCGAATCGAGGCGCTTGCGGCCACGGCGTTGAACGAAGACGGCGGCTATCAGTTTGACATTTCTGTGTCTGAACTCATCGAGATCGACCCGGCGCCAATGTGGCGCGCGATACGCGACGATCTGCGGCAAGGAGTTGCTGCGTCAGCGATCGCTGGCCGCTTCCACCTTGGCCTTGCAAATGCAATCAATGAAGTCGTCGCGCGACTGGCGGCTTTGCGAGGTTTTGAAACTGTGGCGTTGTCGGGAGGCTGCTTCCAAAATCGCCTGCTCTTTGAAAGCGTCCACGAGAATTTGCGAGAAGCGGGATACGAAGTGCTGACCCATGCTGACGTGCCCGCCAATGACGGCGGGCTCTCGCTGGGCCAGGCGGCGATCGGCGTTGCGCGTCTGATGAGAACAGCTGATCTGAAAAGAGCTGGAGAAAACCACACATGTGTCTCGGCATTCCCGGCTGCATCGTTAGCATAGACAATGCCGACGATCTCATCGCGACCGTCGACGTGAGCGGGGTGCGCCGGCAGATCAATATCAGCTGCGTCGTCGATGATGCGCATCCGGTGGAGTCGTGCGTCGGCGATTGGGTTCTCGTGCATGTCGGCTTTGCAATGAGCCGGATCAACGAGGCGGAGGCCGCCGAGACGCTGAGGCTGCTTAAAGAGCTCGGCGATCTGCAAGCCGAGCTTGAAAATATGCAAATGCCGGCCGACGCAGTCACGGCGGAGGAGCAGGGCTCATGACCAGCAAGAGCGCATTGGAGGTCCTTTATCCGTTCCTGCATGGCAAAGAGCGGGATCCTGCCGCCGTCGACGCGGGCTTGCTCCATTCGATCGAAGAAAAGGCGCGCGAGTCGCGCGAGACAAATGCGCTTTTTTTTGCCGAGCAGGCGACTGTTTTGCTCAGCGCGGCGAAGGCGCTCGCCGCCGTTTATCGCCGCGGCGGCAGAATGTTCACCATGGGCAACGGCGGCTCGAGCTGCGATGCGTCCCACGTGGCTGTCGAGTTTCTCCATCCGATCACCGCCGGTCGGCCGGCGCTCGCGGCGATAAATCTCACCGCCGATGTTGCGATGAATTTCGCAGTCGCCAATGACGTCGGATTCGAGCATGTTTTCGTGCGTCAGCTTATCGCACACGCGCGTGAGGGAGATGGACTCATCGGGCTCTCCTCGAGCGGCAATTCCGCAAATCTCATCGCCGCCTTTGTCAAGGCGAGAGAGATGGGACTGACAACCATCGGCTTTTCCGGTGGCGACGGCGGCAAGATGACGAACGTCTGTGATCACTGTCTTGTCGTGCCAACCATGTCGGTTCACCGCATTCAGGAGTGTCACGTCGCGGCCTATCATATCCTCTGGGATCTCGTTCACACGCTGCTCGCCGGCGATCGCGGTTCGGCCATAGGCAAGGATGTCGCCGCATGAAATTCGTCGACGAGTTTCGCGATCGGGCAAAGGCCGAAATCCTGGTCAAGGAGATCGAAAGGTTACTTGCGCGAATGAAGCGCGACGAAACTCGGCCGTTGCAGATCATGGAAGTCTGCGGCGGACACACGCATTCGATTTTCCGATACGGCGTTGAAGGGATGCTACCAAAATCCATCGAACTGGTGCATGGGCCAGGCTGTCCGGTCTGCGTGCTGCCAATGGGACGCGTCGATGATTGCGTCGCCATCGCCGAGCGTCCCGAGGTGATTTTCACAACTTTTGGCGACGCCATGCGCGTGCCGGGCTCTCGAAAGAGCTTGCTTCAGGCCAAGGCTGACGGCTGTGACGTACGGATGGTTTATTCGCCGATGGACGCGCTGGCGCTCGCACGTCAGAACCCCACGCGGGAGGTGGTGTTCTTCGGCATCGGTTTCGAGACGACCATGCCGTCGACGGCGTTGACCGTGCTGCAGGCGGAGCGCGAAAGGGTCGAAAACTTTTCGATCTTCTGCAATCACATCACCATTGTTCCGACAATCAAGGCGATTCTCGACAGTCCAGACCTGCGGCTCGACGGATTTCTGGGACCGGGGCACGTTTCGATGGTGATCGGCGACGCGCCTTACGAATTTATCGCGCGCTACTATAAAAGACCGATGGTGATCGCAGGATTTGAACCTCTCGATATTCTACAATCGATCTGGATGTTGCTGAGGCAGATCGACGAAGGGCGCTGCGAGATCGAAAATCAATATGTACGCGTGGCGCCGCGGGCCGGCAACGCCGTGGCGCTCAAGGCGGTCGCGCAAGTGTACGAACTTCGTGAATTCTTCGAATGGCGCGGTCTTGGGTCGATCGACCACTCGGGCGTGAAGGTCCGAGAGGCCTATGCGCACTTCGACGCCGAGCGCAAATTCGCCGTGCCAAACGCACGGATCGCCGATCCGAAGTCCTGCCAATGCGGCGAAGTCCTCAAAGGCGTCATCAAGCCATGGGAGTGCAAGGTTTTCGGTCGCGCCTGCACGCCCGAGACGCCACTCGGCGCGCTGATGGTGTCATCCGAGGGCGCATGCGCCGCCTATTATCAATATGGCGGCGTGAAGCGCGGGCGCGGCGAGGAAGAGGCGAGCGCCGCATGAATATGATTTCCTTCCCGTCCAGGCGTCCGCGCGGCAAGGTACATGCGCCAACCGTCACGTTGGCGCATGGCGGCGGCGGCAAGGCGATGAAGGATTTGATCGACGATGTGTTCGTCGAGGCCTTTGATAATCCGTTGCTGGCGCTGCTCGACGATTCTGCGCAGATCGACCTCTTGGGCCTTGCGCAATATGGCGATCGCCTCGCTTTCACGACGGATTCGTTTGTCATTGATCCGCTGGTGTTCCCTGGGGGCGACATTGGCAGGCTTGCGGTCTGCGGCACGGTGAACGACCTTGCTGTGGGCGGCGCGCTTCCGCTCTATCTGTCTTGCGCGGTGATTGTGGAGGAGGGCGTCTCCATCGACCTGCTGCGCCAAATCGCCAAGTCGATGGCGACAACTGCGCAGGAAGCGGGAGTGAAGATCGTCACTGGCGACACCAAAGTCGTGAACAAGGGCGCTTGCGATCGAATATTCATCACGACGACCGGCATTGGCGTCGTCGCAGCGGGCGTCGAGCTTGGCGCCCATCGCGCCAGATTAGGCGATGCGGTGCTCGTCAACGGGCTTCTCGGCGATCACGGCGCTGCAATCCTTGGCGCGCGCGGCGACATGGCGTTGCAGTCGCCGATCGAAAGCGATTGCGCGCCGCTGCAGGATCTTGTCGCCAGCCTGCTCGACGCGGCGCCGAACACGCGGTTCATTCGCGATCCGACGCGAGGCGGCATCGCGACCGTTCTCAATGAAATCGCCGAAGCCGCTCAGGTCGCCATCGAAATCGACGAGACGGCCACGCCGCTTCGCGACGAGGTGCGAGGCTTTTGTGAAATACTTGGGCTCGATCCGCTCTATCTGGCCAACGAAGGCAAGATCGTCGCGGTTACGCCGCCCGACGAAGCCGAGCAGGCGGTTGATGCGATGCGCGCGCACCCGCTAGGGCGACAGGCGGCCATTATCGGCAATGTCGTCGCCGGCGAGCCGGCGGGTCGCGTCACCATGCGCACCATTTTCGGCGGCCGCCGCATCGTCGACATGCTGGTCGGCGAGCAATTGCCGCGCATCTGCTAAAGGAGCCGACGTGCACGAACTCTCGATCGTTTGCAGCATCGTCGAATTGGCGTCTGAGGCCGCCGAGGGCCGCGCCGTACGCCGCGTGACGATCGAGATCGGCAAATTGTCGGGCGTTGAGCCGGAAGCCGTCGCCTTCTGTTTTCCGGAGGTCGCTCGAGGCACGCCGCTCGAAGACGCGACGCTGGACATCCGCGAAGTCGAGGCCGAGGCGCGTTGCAACATCTGCGGCGCGCAGTTTCCCACGCCCGACATGCTCTCGGCGTGTCCTTGCGGCTCTCGTCAGTTTGAGCGCTTGCGCGGCGACGAGCTGAATATCAAAAGCATCGAAATTGAAGAGGCTGCATAATGTGCACGAGCTGCGGCTGCCAAGGGCAGGGGACCACAATGACCAATCTGCAGACCGGCGCAAGCGCGGAGATCGCGGGGCCCGAGCATGGACCGCATGGTCACGGTCATTCGCACGGCGCGGGCGATCATGGCCACGATCATTTTCGTGGCGAGCATCATCACGCTCATGAAGAACATCATCATGCTCATGGGCTTGATCACAGCCACGCACATTCTCACGATCATAGCCATCATGATCATGCTCACGAGCATTCCCATGGTCGCGTAGACATGGAAGCCCGCATTCTCGCGAAGAACGACGCAATCGCCGCCAAGTGTCGGGCCTGGCTCGCAGGCCGCGAGATTGTGGCGCTCAATCTCGTCAGTTCGCCCGGCGCCGGGAAGACGACGCTCTTGGAGCGCGCGATCGCGGATCTATCGCGCGAGCTGCCGCTGTTTATCATCGAGGGCGATCAGGCGACGTCGAACGACGGCGAGCGCATTCGCGCCGTGGGCGCGCCGGTCATTCAGGTCAATACGGGGACTGGTTGCCATCTCGACGCGGAAATGATCGCGCGCGCACTCGTGGAACTCAAGCCGAGCGTCGGCTCGCTCGTGTTCATCGAGAACGTCGGCAATCTCGTTTGTCCGGCGCTCTTCGACCTTGGCGAACACGCCAAGGCGGTCATCTTTTCGACGACCGAAGGCGAAGACAAGCCTCTCAAATATCCGCATATGTTCAGCGCCGCGAAGCTCGTCATCTTCAATAAGATTGATCTTTTGCCGCATCTCGATTTTTCGATGGAGCGGGCGAGGGAAAATGTTCGACGCGTCAATCCAGACGCCGAAATCATTGAAGTCTCCGCTAAGACTGGCGCGGGCATGCAGGCGCTGTACGATTGGATTCGCGCGCAGCTAATGGCAGCCAAACAATCTGTTCTCGTTTGAAGACAACTTCATTTTAAATCGCCGCCTCTTTAACATCGACGCTGACATCCAAATCTTGACCGCCGGCGCCAAGGATCACGCCATCAATCGGCGAAACGTCCGCATAATCGCGTCCGATCGCGATAGCGATATGATCATTTCCGACCGCCATGGCGTTCGTGGGATCAAGGTCAAAGAACCCAAATTCTGGTCCGCACCAGACAGAAACCCAGGCATGGGTTGAGTCGGCGCCCTCCAGCCGCGCCTGGCCAGGAGCGGCGACGGTGCGAAGATAGCCGCTGACATAGGCTGCCGGCAGACCGAGGCCGCGTAAAGCCGCGATCATGATGTGTGCGAAATCCTGGCAGACCCCACGGCGGCGCGCGAAGGCCTGCGCGATGGGCGTCGCAATATGCGTCGCATCCGGATCGTAGGCGAAATCAGTGCGGATGCGCTCCATCAGTTCGAGGGCGCCTTCGAGAACGGGCCGCCCGGGCGAAAAGCTTTCTCGCGCGTAATTCGTCGCGGCGTCGAACAGCGGCGCACAGCGGCTCGCATAAATGTAGTGGGCGGGAGACGAAGCCGCGAGCACGTTCGACGCATAGGCCGCGTTCCTCACGATTTCCCACGCAGGCGTCAACGCCGGAGCAGGGGGCGGCTCCCGATCCACCTCGACGCGCGCCGTAAGGGCGATTTGCAGCTTCGTGTGGGGCTTGAGAATGCGCGCCTCGCAAACACGATTTCCGTGAAAGTCGATCCTGTCGCTGACGATTTCAGCCGCTGGCGAGAGCTCGATACGATCGGACAGCACGGTTTGACCCCGATCATTACGCGGGAGCAGACGCATCGCGCAACGCGCCGAAGCGACTGGCGCGTCATATTTGTATGTCGTGCGATGGGCGATGTCGTATATCACGCGATCCGCGACGGCCGATAATTCGCTGCGCCATCGGCGCCATGCGTGAAATAGCGCTCGGCAATTTGGTCGGCGAGAGTCATCAAGCGCTGCTCGAACGCAAGAATTATTGCTGCGTCCAAATGGCGCGCGTCCGCCGACTCGAGCTCGGCGCGCAGCCTGACGGAGAGTCGTCGCGGCGACTCCATGACTCCGTCGTTGCGTAGAGCGGGCAGCGCCGCGAGATGTTCGTCGATGCGCATCGTTTGGAAGAGGACGGATCGCGGATTGAACGGATCGAGCATCGCCATGTCGAGGACGGGCGCCAGAGCGGCGCCAGCGATGTAACGCGAACGATAAGTGATCTGCGAATCTAGGAGATCGAGCAGCGCATCGAGCGTCTCGACAGTCGCCTCGTCGCCGGCGAGCTGTCGAGCGAAGCGGCAAGTTGCTATGGCGCGTTCGATCCTTCGGCCAAGATCGATAAAGCTCCAGCCGGCGACCCGGTTGAAATTTTCGTCGATCAGCCCGGACAGCGCCGCCAGCGTATGGAGTGAGCGCTCAACGATTTCCAGAGCTTCGGGTTCCGTTATGGCGCGCGCGTCTGCGCGCATCAGGCGCGTTTCGATGCGTCCGATAAGCTGCCAGACATCGTGCGAGAGGCGTTCGCGCACGATCGACGCCGCACGTTTTGCATTGCGCACGACCGACAGCGCTGAACCGTAATTGTCGGCGCCGGCGGTCGCCGCCCACGCGATCTGTGTCGGATTCATGTCCGCCATGTCTTCCGGCGCGGCGCCCCAGGCGATCAGCAGTCGCGCAAGCCGTTCGATCGACTGGCGCCCGTGAAGATCGATGTGCTGGAGTTCGCCCAACCTTGCCCTCAGCGACCGCACGATGCGCAATGTCGCTTCGGCGCGCTCGAGATAGCGTCCCATCCAGAAAAGATTATCGGCGGCGCGGCTTGGTAGATTGCCGAGCGTGCGCACGATCGGCGGATCTTCGTTGGAGGGCAGCAGCGTCGACCATTCGATCGGACGGCTTGTCAGCACCCACACGTCGCTCGATTGCGCCCCTGCGTCCATCGACACGGCGCGCGCGTCGAGCCGGTGGGAGATGCGACAGAAGCCGCCAGGCATCACGGTCCATCCGTCAGCCGTCGCGGCGGCGAAAACGCGTAGCACGAAAGGTCTCGGCGCCAGGCGACCGTCGGTCCAGGCCGGAGTCGTGGAAAGATTGATCGGCTCCTGAGCGACATAGTCGACGCCGCGCTGATTTATAGCATCGATCAGCCGCGTGCGCTCTTCGCTCGTAAGCGCATGACCAAGCGCCTCGCGACGTTCGCCAAATCCGGGAAGACGTTCGGTGAACGCGCCTCTGATCGCAAATTCGCCTAATGCGTTGATAACCTGTCTGCGTTCGCCTTCCCGTCCGCACCACCAACTCGTGACATTGGAAAGTTTGAGGCTCTCGCCGAGCACGCGTTTTGACAGTTCCGGCATGAAACTCATCAGCGCGCGCGACTCGATGACCCCCGCGCCAGGCATATTGGCGACGACAACAGCGCCCCGACGGATGGCTTCGAACATGCCCGCGACGCCGAGCCGCGACGAAGCGTTTTGCTCCAGCGGATCGCACCAATCTGCGTCGACGCGACGCCAAATCGCATCGGCGCGCTTGAGGCCTGCGATGGTGCGCACATGGAGCTTTCCATCGCTCGCGACGAGATCTTCGCCCTCAACCAGCGTAAAACCGAGATAACGGGCGAGATGCACCTGTTCGGAATAAGTTTCGCTCCAGGGGCCGGGCGTCAGCAGGCAGATCCGGGGGTCGACGCGCTCCGCTGAGCGGGACATGCTTGCCCGGAATTCCCGGAAGAACGGCGCCAGGCGCTCCACATTCATGTCCCGATAGAGACTTGGAAGCGCGTGCGACAGCACGAGCCGATTCTCCAACGCGTAGCCGGCGCCCGAAGGCGCCTGAGCGCGATCGGCGAGAACACGCCAATTGCCGTCTGGCCCTCGCCCCAGGTCGGCGGCGTAAAAGCGAAGCCAGCGTCCGCCCGGCGGAGCGACCTCGCACATCGGTCGAATAAAATCCCGCGACCCGGCGACGGCTGCGGCCGGCAGCGCGCCTTCGGCGATAAGGCGCGCGTCGCCATAGATGTCATGCAGGACGCGATCGAGAAGTTCGGCGCGCTGTGCGACGCCCGCCGCGATGTCACGCCATTCGGACTCCGGGATCAGCAGCGGCAAACGGCCGAGGGGCCAGCTGCGCTCCTTGGTTTCCCCGTGAACGCGATAGGAAATTCCCATGTCGTCGATGCGGCGGCCGGCTGCGGCGAAGCGCTGCTCCAGCCCAGCGTCGCCTAATGCCGCGAGCGACTCGAGGAACTGGCGCCAGTACGCGCGCGGACGGCCGTCGCGGTCGAGCAGCTCATCTGGCGCGTCGCGCTTTGGCGCATAATCGACGATCCAGGCCGCGACACGGCTTGACGCCTCGTCCATTTCAATGTCGCGCTCAGCGGACAACACGCCTCCGAAGATCCAGCGTCAGCGGAAACTCATGGCTCGCCTCCTCGCGCGGCGTATCGACTGGTCCGGGCGTGTGTCCATGATCCTGGAATCGCGCCAATCGCCGCGCTTCGGCTTCGTTACTGTTGACGGGGAAGGCGTCGTAATTGCGGCCTCCGGGGTGCGTCGCATGATAGACGCAGCCGCCCAGGGAACGCCTGCTCCAGCAGTCGATAACGTCGAAGGTCAGCGGGGCGTCGACCGGAAGAGTCGGATGCAGTCCCGAAGGCGGCTGCCAGGCCTTGAAGCGCACGCCCGCCACCGCCTCGCCTGGGGCGCCAATGCTCGTCATCGGCACGCGATGTCCATTACAGGTGATGACGTGTCGACCAGGAACGAGCCCCTTCGCCTTGATCTGCAAGCGCTCAAGCGAAGAATCGACGTAACGCACCGTGCTGCCGTTTCCGCCTTCCTCGCCCATCACATGCCAAGGTTCGAGCGCTCCGCGGACCTCCAGGTGAACGCCGCCATGTTCGATGCTGCCGGCCAATGGGAAGCGGAACTCGCGCTGCGCCTCGAACCATTCTGGTTCGAAGGCGTAGCCCGCTCTATACAAGTCGTCGATAACGCCAAGGAAGTCCTGCCAAACGAAGTGCGGCAGCATGAATTTATCGTGCAGCGCCGTTCCCCAGCGCACCAGATCGCCGTGCTGCGGCTCCCGCCAAAACCAGGCGACGAGCGCGCGAAGCAACAGTTGCTGCGCGAGACTCATGCGGGCGTCGGGAGGCATTTCGAACGCGCGAAATTCCACCAGTCCGAGACGCCCCGTCGGTCCGTCGGGCGAATAAAGCTTGTCGATACAGATTTCCGCGCGATGAGTATTGCCGGCGACATCCACCAGCAGATTGCGAAACAGCCGATCGACGAGCCACGGCGGCACATAGCCTTCGCCGGGCGACGGCGTCTGCGCTAGGGCGATCTCCAGCTCGTAAAGCGAGTCGTGTCGCGCTTCGTCAACTCGCGGCGATTGGCTGGTCGGCCCGATGAACAGCCCGGAGAACAGATAGGACAGCGACGGATGGCGCTGCCAATAGAGCACGAGACTCTTCAGCAAGTCAGGGCGGCGCAGGAAGGGCGAGTCGGCGGGCGTTTCGCCTCCAAGCACCACATGATTGCCGCCGCCAGAACCAATCTGTCGTCCGTCGACCATGAATTTGGCGGTCGTCAACCGCGCCTGCCGCGCTTCCTCATAGAGCGCGGTCGTGGTTTCGACGGCCTGCCCCCATGTCGCGGCCGGGTGAATATTGACCTCGATGACGCCCGGGTCTGGCGTCACCTTAATCACCTCGAGACGCGGATCGTTCGGCGGCGGATATCCTTCGATGTGGAGCGGCGCCCCCGTCGCTTTGGCGCTTTCTTCCACGGCCTCAAGCAATTCGAGGTAATCTTCGAGCGTCGCTACGGGAGGCATAAATACGCAGAGATGGCCGTCGCGCGGTTCGATGGTGAAGGCGGTCCGCACCGCGCCTTCAACAATGGACTGTTCATGCACATCTTGACGCGCATGGCCGCCCCCGGCTTGCCCGGCCTGAATGCGTCGAAAATGTCCAGGCTCCGGTAAGGGATCTCGCGGAACGAAGGGGTCCTGCGGAAGGACGTGTGGATATTCGTCTTCCGACAGCTTGGGCAAAGACGTTACGGGGAGCCGCAGTCCGATTGGCGAATCGCCCGGCGCCAAGAACAGTTTTCCGCGACGAAGCGTCCATTTTTCCGAGGTCCAGCGCGACTGGGAGTCGGCGCGCGCATTCCAGCGCTGGATCGGTAGGACAAAGCCGGTGGGCCTGCTCAGGCCGCGCTCGAAAACCCGCATCATGCGCGAGCGTTCCTCCGCATCGTCGATCTTGGGATCGGACGGATCGACGTTGATCGGAAGGGCGCTCTCCTTCACCATCCAATGCGCGGGATCTTCATAGGCCGGCACCGCATGGTCGGCGCCGACGCCTAGTCGCTCTGCGAGATGATGCACAAAGACTTCCGCGTCCGCCGTGGTTGCTCCTTTCGGCGCCGTGATATCAGCGATGAACTGCGGCTCGGACCAAATTGGCTTGCCGTCGCGCCGCCAATAAAGACCAAAAGCCCAGCGCGGCAAGCTTTCGCCAGGATACCATTTGCCCTGGCCGTAATGCAGAAAGCCGTTTGGCGCGAAGCGTTCGCGCAGCCTACGAATGAGATCGTCAGCTCGCTCGCGCTTGCTTGGGCCGGTTGCAGCTGTATTCCATTCCGGGGACTCGAAGTCGTCGATGGACACGAATGTCGGCTCGCCGCCCATAGTGAGGCGAACGTCCAGTGTTTCAAGGTCGGCGTCTACTTTTTCTCCGAGCGCGTCGAGTCGGCGCCATGCTTCATCGGAAAAAGGCGCGGTGATGCGCGGCGCTTCATTGATGCGATCGACGCGCATCTCGAAACCGAACTCAACTTGAGCAGGCTCTACGAAGCCCGATATAGGCGCCGCGGAGCGGTAGTGCGGCGCGCCGCATAGCGGCAAATGACCTTCCCCGCAAAAAAGGCCAGAGGTCGCGTCGAGACCGACCCAACCGGCGCCGGGCAGGAAAACTTCCGTCCAGGCGTGCAGATCGGTGAAGTCGTGATCGGTTCCCTTCGGGCCTTCGATGGGATCGGTGTCGGCCTTCAGCTGAATGAGATAGCCCGAGACGAAACGCGCCGCGAGACCGAGCCTGCGCAAGATCTGCACGAGAAGCCAAGCGGAATCGCGGCACGAGCCTGACCCAAGCGCAAGAGTCTCTTCCGGCGGTTGCACGCCAGGCTCCATTCGGATGACGTAACGAATATCGCGGTGCAGACGAGCATTAAGCTCGACGAGAAAATTGATGGTTCGCTTCTTTTCCCGTGGGAGACTCTGGACGAAGGCATTCGTCAGGGGTCCGACGTCCTCGGGTTCGAGATAGGCGGCAAGCTCCGTTTTCTGTTCTTCAGGATAAGTGAAGGGAAAGTCTTCAGCATAAGGCTCAATAAAAAAATCGAAGGGATTGTAGACGGCAAGCTCCGCCAGTAGATCGACCTCGATCTTGAATTCGTTCGCTTTCTCCGGGAACACGAGACGCGCCAGCCAATTACCGTTCGGGTCCTGCTGCCAGTTTATGAAGTAGTCCGAAGGCGCGATCTTGAGCGAGTAGCTCGAAACCTTCGTGCGACAATGCGGAGCCGGGCGCAGGCGAACGATCTGCGGACCCAGCGAGACAGGCCGGTCATATTTGTAGTGCGTGACGTGATGGAGGGCGATCTGGATCGACACGTTATTTAGGGTCTCGTCGCGGCGCCGTCCGCTTTCGAACTGGCGCAAAGCCACTATCGAAGTTTAGCTGCGCTGGGCCGCGAAGTGTCAATCTGAAAGGCCAAGAAATTCGCGGCTTTGTTCGAAAATCCGGCAAAAAGCCTAGCGGCTAAGTGCGACCTGCGCAATCAGCCGGCGCCGAACGATGTCCCGGAGGAGGGGCTTCTGCCCGATTCAACCAGATTGAGCCCGGAACATTAGGTCTGCCGCACAGTTATGGCCGCAAGCCGTTGCGTCGGGGGAAAGATCTCCAATGAAAGCCTTTCGATGCCAGGTTTGCCGCCAGAGCATACTTTTCGAGAACACCAGATGCGAAAGTTGCGGGCGCAAGCTCGGCTACCTCCCGCGTCTCGGCGAAATGACCGCCGTCGAACCGGTCGGCGACGGTTGGGTCGCGCTGGCTGACGGGACTCGCGAATACCGGTTCTGCAAGAATTGGGAGCTGTATGGATGCAATTGGATGGTCGAGAAGGGCGGTCCGTCGGAATACTGTCTCGCCTGTCAACACAATCGGACTGTGCCCGACTTATCAGACGATAAGCGTCACGCCGCTTGGCAGAAAATCGAAACCGCCAAGCGGCGGCTGTTTTACAGTATCATCCGACTAAATCTTCCCGCGCCGAACGCTTCCGATAACGACGGCGAGCCGCTCATCTTCGATTTTCTTGCGGAGGAGCTTTCTAAAAAGCCAGTTCTGACCGGCCATAGCTCGGGTTTGATAACGATCGCCTTGAAGGAAGCGGATGATCCAGAGCGAGAGAAAATGCGCGACGAAATGGGCGAGCCCTATCGCACCTTGCTCGGTCATTTCAGACATGAGGTCGGCCATTATTATTGGGAGCGCATCGTGCCGAACTCACGTCACCTCGCGCCCTTTCGTGAGCTTTTTGGAGACGAGCGAGACGATTATTCCAGCTCCCTGAAAAAACATTATGAAGAGGGGCCCTCAGCTGACTGGCGACAGAACCATATCAGCGCATACGCCTCATGCCACCCATGGGAAGATTTCGCGGAGACCTTTGCGCATTATCTCCATATCGTCGATACGCTCGAAACAGGCCGTTGCGCGGGGCTCGTGGTACGACGGAACGATGGCTCTCCCGCAAGGGTCGATTTTGATCCGTACAACTATCCCGACATCAACGAGATGATCGATAACTGGCTCGATATTTCATTCGCACTGAACAACATCAACCGATCGATGGGTCAGCCGGATATCTATCCCTTCGTGATCTCGCCAGTGGTCAAGGAGAAGCTGGGCTTTGTCCAAAGTCTCCTAAAGGATCACGCACATCGTCCGTGTGTTGCGAGCGGCGTTTCAAGGCAGGGATTGTTCCCCATGGAGCTTGGCGGCGGGCACGTTCCCACGCCGCCGATGAGATGATTGCCGCTCGACTCTCCAAACCGGTATAAGGGGTTCGCTGGGTTCTCTATGCCGAAAGTGAACCAAAGCGGTCCGCTGTCCAAACGCATAAAACGGCGACTTTGGATGGCGATATCTAAGGGCGCCGGACGTCCCTTCGGAGAATTGAATGATCGTTTCGTCGGCTTCAGACTATCGAAAGGCCGCGCAGCGCAGGCTGCCTCGCTTCCTCTTTGATTATATTGATGGCGGGGCGAACGCCGAGGATACGTTAAAGGCCAATGTCGCCGATTTGAGAGCCATCAACCTCAGACAACGGGTGTTGAAGAATGCCGCAGATCTCAGTCTCGCGACGGAGTGGTTTGGTCAGTCTTCCAGTCTTCCTGTGATCTTGGCGCCTGTGGGATTGAGCGGGATGTTTGCCCGTCGCGGCGAGGTTCAGGTCGCCAACGCCGCTGCGAAAAAGGGCGTTCCCTATGTGTTGTCGACGCTGTCAATTTGCCCGCTTGAAGAAGTCGCGTCGCATTGTTCGTCGCTCTGGTTCCAGCTTTATGTGCTCAAGGACCGCAGGTTCATGCAGTCTATGTTGGAGCGCGCTCAGCACGCAGGCGTAAAAAATCTGGTTTTCACGGTAGACCTGCCTGTGCACGGCTCACGCTACCGCGACGCCCCTTCGGGTCTGTCCGGGCCGTACGCCGCGCAGCGGCGCATGCTTCAGGCCATCAGTAAACCCGCATGGGCCTTCGACGTTGGAATAAGAGGTCGTCCGCACGATCTCGGCAATATCTCGAATTATCTCGGCAAGGCGACCGGGCTGCAGGACTATGTCGGCTGGCTCGGCAAGAATATCGATCCGTCGATCAGCTGGTCTGACCTCGAATGGATTCGTGATTTCTGGAAAGGTCCTCTGATCCTCAAGGGCATATTAGATCCCGAGGACGCTCGGGATGCCGTACGATTCGGAGCAAATGGAATCGTCGTTTCGAACCACGGCGGACGCCAGCTGGATGGCGCGCTGTCGACGGTCAAAGCCCTCCCGCCGATCGCCGATGCGGTCGGAAACGACCTCGAGGTTTTTGTCGATTCAGGCGTGCGGTCGGGACCGGACGTCATCCGCATGCTTGCGCTTGGCGCAAAAGGCGTCCTGCTCGGGCGGGCCGCCGCTTATGCTTTGGCTGCGGCCGGCCAGGCGGGCGTCGAGAATATGCTCGAGATCTTCGCCAAGGAAATGCGGGTCGCGATGATTTTGACGGGGGTCACTTCAATCGCTCAAATCGATCGGCGAATTCTCGCTTGATCTTCTGAGCCATGCGTCGGCCCAGGAGATTTTTGCGATTGAACGTGCGCCTCGTGACTCGATAAGGCTTAGGGCCTTAGCTTCACGCAAAAAGATCCACGCGGCCGTTGGCAAGGCGATAAATTCCGCTCACGACTTTGAGGCGTTTTTCGTTGAACGCGGCGCTCAGTAAAGGCGTTGCGGTCTCGAGCGTTTTCGCGCAAAGCCGAGCATTCTCCATCGTCGCGTTCTCTAAAGGATCGCCCGGACGGCCTGCGACTGCGTTTACCGCCGGCGCCAGAGCGGCGACAAGTGACGGTAGGTGGCCAGGTAAAGTCGTATGATCCTGTATCGAGGAAATCGCGGATTTAACAGCGCCGCAGGCTTCGTGACAGAGCACCAGAATGAGGGGAGTCTTCAGCACCTCCACTGCATATTCCAAGCTCGCGACATTGTCTGGGTTCACGATATTGCCGGCGACACGCACGACGAACAGATCTCCTCGCGAACTGTCGAAGGCGTATTCCGGCGCAATCCGTGAATCGGCGCAGCTGAGAATCGCCGCATAAGGATTCTGCCCGCCGATGAGCGCCTCGCGTTCGGCGACGAAGTCGTGGCGTCTTGCAATGCCTTTCTGATACCGACTATTGCCCTCCATCAGGCGCGCCAAAGCGTCGTCAGGGCTCATCACGTTCTCAGGCTTGGGTGGCGCGCTCGTCTGCTTGGTCTGTTTAGCTTGGGATCGTTGGTCCTTCGCGTTCGCTCTTGAGACGGCCGTCAGCGCTCCCGCCGCGGCCGCGCCGAAGACAAAGGCTCTACGACGCATGTTGTTTCCATGAACGATATCGGCGAAGCCACAAGCCTGGCACATGGGGCGATTTTCTCCGGGGCGAAGAGAGCACTCAGCTATTTGCCGCACATACATAGCAGGCGCCGTCGTCAACATCAAAAGAGTCACACGAAAATGACGGGGCCATCTATACCGGAACTCGACGCGGCGCGCCGACCTCTCCTAACGGACATTCGAGGGCGGCGCGGTCCCATCCGGCGGCGCTCGCGGCAGCGTCATATGTGCTCTGCAAGAAGTTCAGTAGCGTAGCATCGGGATGCTCGGCGCTCCGCACAACATCGTATGGCAGGATAAATTCCTTGAGATCATGGCTAAAAAAAGCGCCGTCTGGTTTGACCAGTGCGCGATCAAACCCGGGCGGCGCCGGATAAGCATAGGAATAGAAAGCCGGGAAATCGACGGAGCCGCTTCCAGGCCAAAAACCCGCGCTGCTCACCTCGTGTGAGTATGCTTCGCGCACAACAGCGTCGGAGAGGTTGGGGACGCCACCCGGATGGAGCGGCGCACGGCGACCGGAAAACCTCGTCACCGCCAAATCAAAACTACCCCAGAAAAAGTGCACGGGGCTCGTTTTGCCAATGAAGCCCGTCCGAAAATATTTGAACACGCGATCGGCTTGCGCAAGTAATTTGAAAAAGCAGTTTGCGGAAAGAGGATCATAGGCGGAATGAACCCGATCTCTGGTGAAGGGGAGCGCATCAGGAATTTCATTGGGATGTTCATTGATGCGAACAAAAATGTTCAGCTCCTCGAGCATTGTCAGAAGATGCAAATAAAAATCAGCGACGGCCTGAGGCCGGAGCTGCATTTGCCGCTGTTCGCCATCGCTGGATGTAATGCGTAGCGCGTGATCGATGAAATCGAAATCAATCTGAAAGGCTTTTGTGTCATAGGGTATCGGCGAAGTGGTGAGGCCGCGCGTCGTCACGTACAGCGCGACGTGCCAGGAGTGGTTTAGCCAGGGCGTAAGCGACAATCGAATCTTGCCGACGATCTGAGTCCATAAATGGCAGGGTAGCGTAAGTGTCTCGCCAAGCGTTGTATTGCAATACGGGCCAAGCGTTTCGATCTGCGCCACTCACATTCGTCGCGACCATTTCAGCTCTTCGCGTCGTCCGGTCTCCGTTCAAGGCGTCAGCAGTTCGTGTATGCTGAACAGGTTCAGCTCATCTGTCCATACGTGCTGAGGGGTCCAGCCCGCAGATCGCGCCATCAAATGGAACTCTTCGATCGCATATTTGTAAGCATTTTCGGTATGAATCGTTTCTCCGGCGCGAAATCGGAATCTTCGGCCTTTCACCCAAACATCCTGATCGCTCGAGCTGACGAGATGCATTTCTATGCGTCCTTCGAACGGCTCGTAGATCGCTGCATGGCGAAAATTATTAAGATCGAACGTGCCCTCGAGTTCACGATTGATGCGTGCGAGCAGATTGAGATTGAATGCAGCGGTGACGCCATTCGCGTCATTGTAGGCTTGAATGAGCTGGCGAACGTCTTTTTTCAGATCGACGCCAATGATCAACCTGCCGCCTGGCGAGAGGGTTCCCCGCATCGCTCGCAGCAATTGCGTCGCCTCTGCGGGGCTGAAATTGCCGATGGTCGATCCAGGAAAAAATCCGAGTTTTGATCGCTTCGCCAGTTCAATAGGCAGTTTGATCGGATGCGAAAAATCAGCCGGAGCCGGCTGTATATTGAGCCGGGGAAATCGAGCGGTCAGCCGTTTCCGGGCGTGCGTAAGAGCGCTTTCCGAGATGTCGACTGGCACATACGCGTACAGCCCTGGCAGTTCTCGAAGAAGAATTTCCGTCTTGATGCTCGAACCGGAGCCGAACTCGACGAGAACAGTTTCCTCGGACTCTCCCTCCAGCATCTGTGTCGCATTGGCTTCGAGAACCGCAATCTCGACTCTTGTCGGATAATATTCCGGCTGTCGCGTAATTTCTTCGAAAAGCGCGCTGCCTGCGGCGTCATAGAAAAAGCGACAGGGCAGACTCTTCCGCCGGAGGGACAGGCCCTCCAACACGCTGACGGCGAAGTCGTCCGCTCGCGGCAAGCTCGTCGCAAGGCGTTCGGTCGCCTCTGACATCAGTCGACCTCCGAAGCGAGGCGCAGGCCCATAAATTGCCAACGCTGGTGCGGGTAAAAGAAATTTCGGTAGCTCGCGCGGATGTGGCTCAGCGGCGTTACGCAAGAACCACCACGCAATGCGTGCTGACCAACCATGAACTTGCCGTTGTATTCGCCCAGCGCTCCCTTTGGCGCGCGATAGCCCGGATAGGGCAGATAGGCGCTCTGCGTCCATTCCCACACATCGCCGAACATCTGACGAGGCGACCCATTTGATTCTGCTTCAGCTGGCATGGGACGCAATTCGGCCGTTTCGAGAAAATTTCCTCGCCTTGGCGATGTTGTCGCAGCGACCTCCCATTCGAATTCGGTCGGCAACCGCTTGCCCGACCAGCGCGCAAAAGCGTCGGCCTCGTAATAGCTCACATGCGCAACCGGGGCATTGAGACGAAGCGGCTGCAATCCTTCTAGCGACATCCCAAACCACTCTCCGTCATGCGTCTCCCAGTAGAGTGGCGCATGCCAGTTCTCGCGATTGACCGCCGCCCAGCCGTCCGACAGCCATAGGGTCGCCGTTTCGTAACCGCCGTCGGCAATGAATTCCAACCATTCCCAGTTTGTGACCAGGCGGTCGGCGAGTCGGAATGGATGGATCAGCGCATCGTGACGAGGCTGCTCATTATCCCATGCAAAGCCGCTTCCTTCGTAGCCGATCTGATGGACGCCGCCTGGAAAATCAATCCAGCGCGCCTGATCGAGCGGCGCGCCTATGGGGCGGGAGCGCGTTGGTCGGTAGGCTGGCCTCAAGGGGTTGGCGGCGAAAAGCGAGAGGATGTCTGTGAGCATCAGCTCCTGATGCTGCTGCTCGTGATTGATGCCGATTTCGATTAGGTGAATCCAAGGCTGCAGTGACGCAGATGGCTCAGCAAGGAGCTTCGCCAACGCTAGGTCGACATGCTCGCGATAGGCGAGAATTCGATCGAGCGACGGCCGAGTAAGAAGCCCACGTTTCGGCCTCGGTTGTCGCGGACCCTGCTGCTCATAGTAGGAGTTGAAGCAATAATTGAACGCTTCATCGAACAGCCGATAGCCCGGCAGGTGGGGCGCCAAGACAAAGGTTTCAAAGAACCAAGTCGTATGGGCAAGATGCCATTTGGTCGGGCTGGCGTCCTCCATCGCTTGGACGACCATATCTTCAGCGCTGAGCGGATCCGCAAGTTCGATCGAACGCTTGCGCGTTTCAAAAAGGCGATCGCTCAAGGCGCCGCGGGCGCTCGTAGAGAGCTGCGGATCCGGGGTCAAAACCAATCCATGCATCAACATATCTCCGGGGAGCGCGCCGAGTTTGAGCGGCTGAGACGGACAAGGAGCATATAGGGCGAAGCGTAGACTAAAGTCTGGGTCCGAAAACCTCGATTGTCATCAGCCGTCGAGTTCCGGGTAATGACGAAATATTCCTTGCTCGTCGAATTTCACCCGGCGATCGCTTGCGAGATATGCGCAAATGCGTGGCCGTTGCGCGACTGTCATACGAAGACGGGCCACTCGCGGCGTCTCGGCGAGAACCGCTCGCGTTTTCTTTGGAAAGGCATAGAGTAGGCCTTCGATGACTTGAAACAGAGAAAGATCGGCGTAGCTAAGGGCATTGCCCACAAGATGCGCGTCGCCGTCGCGATTGCGGGCGAGGATGGTTTCGAACCAATCAAAATACTTTTGTATGCGTTCCTCGCGAAAACCCTTTGCTCGGCGTAACGCCTCGGGTTTCTGCTCCTCATAGTACAGATTGGCGCCCAGGGGATGGTGGCTATCGTGGGCCTCGCTGACAAGATCGGCGATGGTCAGCTGAATTTGGTGAGCCCAGAGCCTGCTGGCCGCATCTTTAGGAGCGAGATCGTGACGATCGCCAAGATAGAGGAGGATCGCCGCAGTCTGACCGATTACGAGGTATCCGTCTTTCAAGAACGGCGGCGCAAACGAAGGGTGGCTAATATCGGCTCGTTCGAAAAAAGACAGAAGCATCGTCTCGGCGTTCCGCTTACGCGCGACATCAATGTAGTCGGCGCCCGCTTCTTCCAGCGCGAGCCTGACGAACTCTCCGCGCCCCTGAAGGCCGGGCCAATAATAGAGCTCGTAGGTCATCGCTGGGCTCGCAGCGCTCGCAGCGCGGGGCGCTCGTCGAGCGCACCCGTATGAACCGGTGACTATGCCGGCTCAAATAACGTTTGAGCGGCGCTGATCAAGGTAGCGCGGAGAGGTCCCCAGCGCTGGGGCCTAGCTCGCGAATGACTCGGAAGCGGCTCGTGACTAAAACGAGCTAGGATCAGCGAGGTTTTCCACAATTTGCGGCTTTCGTAGAAGGCCTTGATTTTTAGAACGAAGTTTTGAAAGGCGCGAGCGCATATTTGCACGACCATTGCACCCACCTCGACCATCCGAACCCGATTCCAGACGACAGTGCCCACATAGAGTTTTGGAGCCGGTCTTCGGCCAGATGAAGCCATCAGAGAGGATGGTCGTTGCAGGGGATAAAAGGCTGACGACGCAGTCGTGCGCGAAGACGTCTGCGCACATAATTCCCACAGGATCGAGCAATTGCTCGGCTGATGCTCAGCTCCATAAGGGAATGTCTGGTAACATGGACGCCTCGCGCCCTGGGTCGCGTTCTAGATTAGATCGTTCCTTGCGCAGTCAATAAAATCCGCCCAGCATAGAGGCTACGCGTCGAGCGCCGGACGATGATCGACCTCAATACGCTCCACGCAGAAAGCGTAAAGCCCTCCGGTCCAGATAATCATTTGAAGATCCGTACTCGCCGAACGCAGGAAATCCGCCGGTTTGACCTCAAACTCCAGCGAGACGACGCCGCGCGTCAAATCCGCGCCGCTCACCTCCTTGCGCGCGAACTCTATCTCTCCCGCGATTATGACAATCGTGACCGCCAGCCCCCTAAGGAAAAATTTCGGAATCAGCCAGTTCGCAACCTTCAAATGCTGCGGCATGTCCGGGCGCACCTTTAACTTGACCCGATAGACTCCCGGGTCAGGCCGGGTGAGGGGGCCTAGCAGAACATTGCCGCTGTTTCCCCGTTTCGCCCATAATTGGGAGCCTAATTTAACGCCGGCGCTTCCCACGCTCATCTGACCGCTCCAATCCGTCACCTCGATTTCCTTCACCCTGATTTCCGGCAAGGAGACGAAGCCTTGTCGAATGCGCGAACTGAAAGGCGTCCGAGCGACGCCGATCAAGTCGTTCACCACTGATTCGAAACGATTGTGAATTGCGTTCACGCACACGAAGCGCCTTGGCGGAAGGTTTTGGGCGAGGCGGACGCGCTCCAAATACACAAACTCCAACAATTTCTTTAATACTAAGTCTTGAATTTCTTTTGATCCCGCGGCGCGCTGCTGATCCGGAGAGTCCTCGGTATAGAAGTCGAATATCAGGGCGTCGGCCTCGTCGTGTATGGTTTTGACATCGCGGGCGTTGAGGCCGTTGTCGTTATCTTCGGTGTTTTTCCCGTTGCTCAAAGCCGGTTTAAATTCATCAAGAATGAAAATGGGACCGCCGAAATCCATTTGCCGCCAGAGCGCGTCGAACAGCTCGAACATCTCGCGATGTGCGCCAATCCAGCCGATCGACGTGCCAGGGGGGACGTTCACGAAAATGTCGGCGAGAAACGGCAAAATATGAGGGGCGGAGTAGCTGACTTTATCGCAGGTCTCGGGGACATAGGCCGCAACCGTAGGTTCTGACATCTCCTCCTTGATTACGGTTTTCAGTCCGTTGAGATAGGCCCAGTTGCGCGTCCGGGTTAGCCTAATTTCCTCGATCTCCTCGCCGGGACAACCCCATGTCTCGGCTTGACTGCGTTTTTCTGGCTCGGTCACGGCGTCGATGAAAACGTTCATGTCGTTCGCAACGCTGTCTCGGCGATGCGCCGGGGTAACCTGTCGCGTATGGTCGCAATGGTATCCAAAGACATGATCCGTAAGGTCGCCGACCTTTCCGTAAATTAGATACAGCCGCTTCGCGATGTTCGAATCGACATGCCAACCGAGCAGCATGTCCTCGTCGAAGCCGTAAATGCGGAAGAGATCGTCGCGCTGGATCAGCTGAAAATCGCCGGGACCGTCAAAACGGATGAACGGCGCGCCGAGCACAATCTCATGCAGATGCGTCGCAGGGGCCAAGCGGCGAATTGCGTCAATCGTGCCCAATGCGTCTTTCCGATCGAAGGTCTCCCAAAAGGTCTCGGGCAGTTCGAAACGCGGCAGATGATAATAGCCGTTAGAAAGATCTCCGACCTTGTCCGACAGGGACGCGCCGGCGTTCGGAACAAATATCATGTCGGTGTTGGTGGACAAGACCCACCGGTTTTCGGGATTCGACCGTCGTATCGCTATGTTGCGCGCGATTGGCTCCAGCGCCAATAGATGTGTTCTGTTACGGTATCGGGAATGAAATTCTGAGCGAACCCTGAGAATGCGCGTCCTTTCCTTGGCGCGGTCGGTCAGCGTGTCCTGAATGGCCTCAGGGAATGTTGGGTAATCGTCCGGCGTGTTGTAGTCGACGAACAAAATCTCGTCCTGCGGGTCGGTCAAGACCTCAGCGATGCAATTTAGGCTCAGCGCGGCCCTTTTGTGTAAATTGTATCCATAGCTATCGTTTCTGCCATAAAGTATCGCCGAAATCATTTCGCTGTCTCTGTTCGGTTCTGCACGCAGCCCGTCCACGAATACGGCTCCGCCGCGATGCTCCCTCAGAAGGCGTCCTTATACACCCCCTCGTGAGGGAAAGGAACCGCTGTCCCCGCCGTGATGCCCGTTATTCATCAGGCTCGGATCTCGCGCGGGGGGCAACGAAGGCTCATGATCGGCGCCGCGCGGTTACGCCGGCTTGGCATAAATGCACAAATGCCAGCCCAGGGCCTGCTCCAGCGCTTTGAACATTTCGGGGGGCATGCGCTCGAACCATGGCTGCCGTTCATATTCATAGTTAACATATTTGTCGATGATGTAAGGGAAGATATGCGTTTGATCGATCCGCGTCACGGCGAAGCCGTTTTCTGCGAACAGCGCGCGCACTTCATCGTGCGTGTACCGGTATGCGATGGGGCAGCCCGACTGCGCCTCGGGCTGCTCGAGTCCAGCGTCAATCATGATATCTTTCCAGCTGTTCTTCGCGTAGAGCATCACGCGGAACTCGCCATCCTTCGCGATGAGTGCGCGCGCCTCGCGAATAATCTGGGCGGGCTCGGGCGTATGGTGAATGACGCCGAACGAATAAATGAGATCAAAGTCGCGTTCACTGACTGCAGCCGAAAGATTTTCTGCGTCACAGACGACGAAGTTTCCTGAAAGGCCGAAGAGGGCGAAACGCTGGCGCGCGACTTTCAGGCTTTCCTCTGAAAGATCGGTGGCGAAATAATCCGCTCCGGCCCGCGCGAAATTGACTGCGTCCGTGCCGATGCCGCAGCCGATTTCAAGCACCTTTTTGCCAGTCCATTTTGAGAACTCGGCAAATTGCGGGATATGCGGTTCGACGAAATATTTCCGCGCCTCGACCTCGTCGTAATACTCACGCGACCCGACGGGCTTGTTAGAGTGGCGAATGTTGCATGGCCGCCGGTTCCAATAGTCCCGAACGTGCTCGATCGTCGCTCCGGGAACGACGTGCGAATGTAAATCGAGGGAGGTCAGCTCCTTTGACATCATCGGCCTTGTGCCTTTCCTGGTTGAGCGTCTCAATGGTGCTGACTCAATGATTCCGACGCATAGACTTGCTTGTTGCTGGCGACATAATTTTCGTAAATAAATTGCAGTTCGGACGGCAGAATGAAGGTCATATTGTCTGCGGAAGGAAACGACGTCTTGCAGGCGGGACAGCGAAAATCCGCCGGCAGGCCGGCTCCGCATATGGCGCAAATAAAATCAGACGTCGGCGACTTTTTTTCAAATTTTTTGCTCTGGCAGCAATAAGAAAGAAAAACCGCTCTCGATTTGTCCTGGTAGCTGTCAAACCGTATCAGCGCTGCCGCTAGTGCGCGCGTGCGGGATAGAATGATTGTTCTTAGAAACGGTATTTTGAGAAATTGTTTCATGTAAGCCGGCGAGGGAGGACCATAGACTCCCATCAACCGCGAAAAAATTCCGCACAGGAAGAACGTCACCTCACATAGGTAAGCTTCTGAAGCTCGGACAACAAAACGCTCCTGCACCAACCCGTTAATTTCGTCTTGCGTTTTAAGGTCTTGGAGGAAATTGGCCGCAATAGCGTCTGCCGCCTTTTTCGCGGCGGTTGTAAAGCCCAATCGGCGCAGCAAGAATGGTCGCGGCCACGCTGCCGCCCAGTAGGTCGTGTTTTCGTTGAAGATGGACGTGCCGGCGATCCGCGCGATGTGATCGAGCGTAGGCGCTTTTTCGGTGACATGGTGCAGAAAATTGTTCGCCACCAATAAATCGAAGCGGCCAGATGCCAATGCTGGATCGAGGCAGTCAGAGACAACTGCCTGCTTGACGTGAGACATCATCGCCGGAAATCGCAAGCTAAAAGGCGAAACGTCGACCCCAACGATCATAAATCCCTCGGGGTAGATTCGTTGGGATAAGGTGCCGTCCCCAATCGCTAGTTCTACAATCTTGCTGGAGTTCGTCGCGACTTCCCGGATTTGCTTTTGGAGGAAGGCGGTTTCAAAGGATTTGCATATAAGTGCGTATAGCTGGAAGGGATATTGCTCGACGTAAATATCAACGTTTTTGAGCGCCTCGACGTGAAGGGTTCCCATTTCGCCGCCGCGTTTTCGAGCTGAGATGCGCAAAAACATCAACACCGCGGAAGCCGCAGCAATCAGAGCAAGCAGACGCATATACTTAACGATGAATTCTCGCCACGTTACGGATATTAATATAGTCGGACGACGGAGCGTTTCCCGAAGCTCGTCCAGTCTGGTACGCCGACGCTCGGGGAGATCGACGTTTGGCGTTTGAATGGTGTTTGTCGCGCGCAGATAATCTATGTATCCACGATTAATTTCTTTTGACTTGTTTACCTCTTCCATGATCGAAATCCGTCTGTTTGGCGCGCCGATGTTTATCGTCGGAACAGCCCAGAAATCAATTCCTCCAAGCGATTACCGCGAGGCGCGGGTGGCGTTGGCGGCATTGGCGGTTCTGGAGCTATGGGTTCTGGCGCTGAGGGTGTTGGGGCTGGTGGCTTTGGAGGAAATGTAAGCGTCCGGCCGTTCGCTTCATTCAGACTGAAATAATACCAAAAGCCGTAACGGGAAAAATCCGACTTGAACAGCGCGGCAAGTTCGTTTGCCTGCTCTTCTGTCAGTTCCGGAAAATAGGATGATTCCGCAGAGTGAAAGCCAATGCGATTTCGTCCCAGAAAATCTATCAAGGCTATGCCTTCATCATATTGCGACCCAACATCGCCCAGGATGTGCTTGGGAGCGGCCGATCCGGCGGTCAACCATTGCGCATCGGCGTCGTAGCGACGGAAATCGTCTGAAAAATATTTAAGGTCGGCCATGTCATGGACCAAAACTAAGTGTGGACGATCTTGCAACTTGCATAACAGTCCAGCAAGGATTGCATGAGCGACGTCGTATCCATGTGCGTCCCAGAATACGAAAATACGTTGCGCCGAGGCGATTGTCGGCTCGAAATCATAGGCCAGGATATCGCCTTCGATGGCCTCGACTGCATTCAGGATGTCAGGGTCGCGAAGGTGAGCCTCAAGATGCGGTCGCGATATAACGTTGAAGGCATCTGAGAGGCAGAGGGACACGATGCGACATGGATTAGGCCGAAGCATTTTCGCCGCTACGGCCATCGCGCAAGTCGAATTGCCGTAAACTCGGCCGAGTTCGATAATAACATCCGGCTTGAAATCCAAGACAATCGAGGCGACCTGCAGCCATTGCTGGTGGACGAAATCGCGCGGCCCGCCCATGGCCTGCTGGAGCGCGCTTCGAACCTCGCCGATCTCAGCGGCCGCCTCGGCGAGGGCGTTCCGATTGTTCCAAATCGCCTTCGCGGGAGAGAAGCACGACGTCATCCGCTTTGCCGCCTCTTGTCTATTTCGTCATCTCGAATTTTGAAACTACCATCGTCAGCACACGTCCGACAACGCACGCGCTCCGCCCGAAGATTGTATAGGCAAAAATCATTCGACGACAAAGCAATTCTCGCTGTGGCCTAAACTGGTGGACGGGTCGCATTCGGCGAAGACTTCCAACAAGGAAAATCGCCGCTGTTCCGCGGGTCGCTATTCCTCGATCCGCAACGGCCGCGACGCGCCGCCGCGGAAAGCTCTGGACAGAGCGTCTCTCAGGCTCGACCACACGCCGCCCCGCTCGGCCTGTTGCGCAAGAATCCGCGCCGCCGGTTCGTAGACGCTGTCGGCGAAGTCGCACTTGCGGCGGATGACGTCCTTCAAATGATCTGCCAGCGCCTCGCGCTCTGATTCATGCGTGAGGAAATAATCGACTTTAGCGTTGAGCTCGTCGAAGTTCCTGAACATCACTTTCTCGATGTCGTCGCCGAGATGCGCGATCGGATCCGGCCTATAGTCGAACAGCGAAAAACCGCCCGCCGCGAAGCAGCAGATCGGCTTGGTCGAGCAGTTGTTGATGAAGGCGGCGTTGGTCATGTCGACCAGGATGCGGCTCTCGGCGTAGACCTGCGGCAGCTCCGTCGAGAAATCGGCGCAGCCTTTGTAATCGATAAATTCGAATTCTTTCAGGCGCGCGACCCCTTCGGCGTCGGCGAATTCGCCGTAAAAGGCCACACGGCGCTTCAAGCTGCTCAGGGTTTGCACCCGCCCCTGCCGCTGACAGTGGACGGCGACGACCTCGTTCGCGAAAGGCCAGAAATCGGCATCGTCGTATTCGAGATGCGCTTGCGCCCGGTCCGCGGGCGAAAGCGCCTCCACCTCGCGGACGAGGAACTTCCAGGCGGGAATAGTCGGGTTGGCGCGTTGCGCGGCGAGCACGGCGTCGCGACACCGCCCGCGAACCGATTGATCGGATTTCGGCTGATGCTGATCGCTCAGCAGAATGTTGCCGGCGAACGCGACGTCGTTGCAATAGCGCCGCGCGGTAGGCTGTGAGCCGTAATCCAGGAAAGGCTTGTATGCCATCGATGGAATTGTGTTGACCTTGTCGCTGTGCAGCATCCCGATCCGCCGCATCTCGGTGACCTGGCCCGAGTCGATCGGATAATGGTGCATCAACGGCGCGTCGATCACCGAGCTGATCCGGCGAAGCACGCCCGCGTTCGGACCGCCGGTTTGCGATCCGAACCGCCAACTAATCAAATTTGGAAACGCGAACAGCCCGTGATCCCACAGCATCATGAGCGGGATGTTCAGCATGTCGGTGAAGACGTTGGCCCAGCCGTGCTTTCCCTTTACGGCGCACACGAGCCCGTAGCCGGCGTTAGCGAGGGTGATTGCTAAATGCGGCCTAAACGCCCGCAACTCGGCGATCGCATCACGCTGAGCGCGCACCTCGTCTCGAATGAACGGCGTCGTGTCAAACTGATAGAATGTCGAACCGAAGCGCTCCTCGAGTTGACGTGTGATCGCGAAGGCCGAGCGTCGGTCCTGCCCGCCGAACCACTCCTGCGGCGGGATCGTCACGACGACGCGAGCGGAGCTGATGTCGATCATGGCGCGATGCTCGATTGGCGCTGCTGGCGCGGCGCCGCCTCGACGCGTTCGGCGTCGAGGTTGCCGGTGGTTGGCTCAACATCCACGAACACCGGCGTAGCGCCGGCCGACAGAATCGCCGTCGCAGTGGCGACGAAGGTCATGGGCGTGGCGACGATCTCGTCTCCAGGCCCGATGTCGAGTGCGAGCAATGCCATGTCCAGCGCGCCCGTGCAGTTCGTCACTGCGACGCAGTGGCGTCGCCCATGATATTCGGCGAACCGGCCTTCGAATCTCGTGACCGAATTCTATTCCGCGGCCATGCCAGCCCGTTCGACGTGCATCCAATCGCCTTTGCCGAGGCGGACGTAGCGAACAGAGGGGTCAAGCTCTTCAGTGCGGATAATGCGCCACGGATCTATAACGGTTTGAGCTTTGGCGCCTTTCCCGAATAAAGAGCCGGGCAGCTCGCGATAAGCCGCCCACGCCGTCATAATTACCGACACATCCGCGTCCTTTACTGCCGCCTCGGCGCTCTCGGCGCGGATGACGCGCGCCGGCAGTTCCGCGGGGAGACTGGACATCGCCTCGGGATCGGTGACTGAAACATTATAGCCCGCGTCGGAAAGGGCGGCGGCGAGCGCCAGTCCCTGGCTCTCTTCGATCACCGGCGTGTTCGGCTTGTAGGAGAGGCCGAGAATGGCCACGCGGCTGCCGGGCGCCGCGGCGTTCTGGATGACGTTTTGCAATCTCACGGTCTGATGGTCGTTGATGATATCGGTCGCCTCCGCGATGTCGGGCCGAATGCCGAGGCGTCGTCCGAGCGCGGCGAATGCTTTGTTGTCTCGCGGAAAACATGGGCCGCCATAGCCGATCGCGCCGCGGATGTATTTCTTTCCGATGCGGCTGTCGGCGCCCAGCGCCGCCGTCACCACATCGGCGTCGGCGCCATTCAAGCAGTCACACATCTCCGCGATCATATTCGCATAGCTGATCTTGGTGGTGACGTAAGTGTTCACCGCGATCTTGCAAAGCTCGGCGTTGACCCAGCTCATGCGCTGGAACTCCGGATTGCTCTCGGTGCTCTGGCGGTAGATCGCCTCGAGGAACGCGCCGGCCTTTTCGTCGCTTTCGCCAATGAGCAACATGTCGGGATTCATCATGTCGCGCACGACCGAACCGAGCGCGATGAATTCGGGATTGTAGCAAAAACCGAGATGCTCTCCCACTTTACGGCCCGCGGCTTTTTCGATCGTTTCGCGCAGGACGCCGTCCATGGAGCCCGGCATCACTGTCGAGGTGACGACGACGACGTGGTAACCCTGCTTCTCGCGCAGCGCCCCGCCGATCGACTGCAAGGCGTCGATCACATAATCGTTGCGGAAAAACAGATCGCTCCCGCTCGGCGTCGGAACGATGATGAAAGTGACGTCCGTGTTGAGCACCGCCTCGCGCATGTCGAGAGTGGCGCGAATGCGGCTGCGGGAGGAATCGATCAGCTCCTGCAGGTTCGGCTCAACGACGGGCGCCTGGCCGGCGTTGATAGCATCGACAAATGCGGGATTGAGATCGAGACCGATGACCTCGAATCCCTTGTGGGCAAACACCGCCAGCATCGGCGCGCCAAGCTTGCCAAGACCGATCACTGAGATTTTCGCTGTCATGCGGTCAATCCTTAAGAGTTATAATTTTAGAATTAGCGGCCAATTTTTGGGCGCGCCTTTTCGACCTGCGCGAGAATCCAGGGATAGGTCAAGCCGATGCCCTGCTCCAGCGTCATTTTCGGCTCCCATTTCAGTTTCTCGCGCAGGAGATCATTGTGCGAGCTGCGCCCGCGCACGCCTTGAGGGCCTGGGATATGCCGAATTGAAAGCTGCTTATTTCCGACCTTCATCACGATCGCCGCAAGTTCGTTGATCGAGACCATTTCTTCTGAACCGATATTGACCGGACCGGCGAAATCATCGCTGCGCGTCAGGCGCAAGGTCGCCTCGACGCATTCATCCACATAAAGGAAAGAGCGCGTCTGAACGCCGTCGCCCCACATCTCGATCTCGCCACCGGGCTTCGCCTCCGCGACTTTGCGGCATAGCGCCGCGGGAGCCTTTTCGCGGCCGCCGGTCCAGGTTCCTTCCGGCCCGAAGATATTGTGGTAACGCGCGACGCGGCACTGCATGCCGTAATTGCGATTGTAGGAAAGATAAAGTCGCTCGGAGAAAAGCTTCTCCCAGCCGTATTCACTGTCGGGATTGGCAGGGTAAGCGCTATCCTCACGCGTCACCGGCGCCTTTGGATCCATCTGATTGTGTTCAGGATAGATGCAGGCGGAGGAAGAGTAGAACACACGCTTGACGTTGCGCTTGCGGCATACGTCGATCATGTTGAGGTTCACGACGGCGGAATTATGCATGATATCCGCGTCATTTTCGCCCGTGAAGATGAATCCGGCGCCGCCCATGTCGGCGGCGAGCTGATAAACCTCGTCGAATCGCCGATCGACGACGGCGCGGCATTCACTGTAGCTGCGCAGATCCGCAATGATGAAGTCGTCGGCGTGAGTGGCGCTATATTCAGGGAATTTCAAATCCACCCCGCGGACCCAAAAACCATCTTTCTTCAAACGCTTAACCAAATGCGATCCGATGAATCCGCCCGCGCCGCAAACCAATGCCGTTTTCATATTGTCCTCAATAACTTCCTCGACGCCGTTCTCGAAATACGAGCCCCTTCGCCGCGCGATAGCATTTCTTGCGGAAAATATCAAAATGGAAAAAAGTGTGCGCCTGCGCGCGGATAGGTTGCCGCGCCGCGGCGCCGCATCATTGAGATTCTGTAGCATCTCCGGGATCGGAGCGGCCGGCTAGCGAGTGTGACGGCGTGCGCGGATCACGGCAGCGGCTAATTGATCGTCGTCAAAGAGGTCGAGGCCGCTGTCCCTTGGCCCTCTTGTCCGCCAGGGTCCGCCCTATCGGAGCCCAGCTTGAGCCCAGCTTGTGGTGATGCCAAATTAAAAGGCGATGCCAAATTAAATAGCCTTCAGCGACGAAGCTGAGATTCCGGCCAGACGCGATGGCGCGTTTGGTGGATAGTTTGCGGAGCGGTTCACGCGTCCTTCCGCTCCCGTTACAGATGTAACGTGATAATTTGCGGCGGTGTCACAAAGCGAAGACGGGAGAGCGTGGCAGAGCCGCCGCGTCGACGTAAAATGGGCTTACGGCGCCGTTTGCCTTGAATGTTTTTTCGCAACGAAATAGGATTCTCATGGAAGTGGTTGTCCCACATCGCGCCGAACTTTCATCGGACATCTCTGACCTTCTGAAATGTCCTTCGAGCGAAGGGCCGAAGGTTCGCGACAGCGATTCCTACGTCAGCCTTGCCTCGCCGACGATACGTTTCCCCATCGAAAATGGAATTGGGCGCGCTTTCGTCTCCCATGACGTGTCACGCAACGACGTGACCGTCGATATGCGGCGATTTTACAACGCCAATCCGTTCCCAAATTACGAAGAGATGGAAACCACGGGCTCCTTAATTGAAAAGAGTCTCGCGCGCGGCTTTTGGTAGATCGAGGCTTTCAGAGGTGGAGGAGGAAGTACTTAATTACTTCAATTTATTGGTGGAGCCAGACGGAATCGAACCGACGACCTCTTCAATGCCATTGAAGCGCTCTCCCAACTGAGCTATGGCCCCGTTTTCTTCGGACGTCTCTTGGGGGAGGTCCGGACAACTCAACGCCGTCGCGCGCTGTATAGTTCAGCCGCGCGTCGCCCGCAAGCCCGTCAAAAAATGCGACATGGCCGAGCGGCCGGTCAGCGCTTTTCTGGGAGAAAGGAATTCACCGTCTCCAAGAATTTCGCCACGGAAATCGGTTTCGAAAGATAGGCTTCACAGCCGCCCTGAAGGATTTTTTCCTCGTCGCCTTTCATCGCGAAGGCGGTGATCGCGACCACGGGTATGTCGCGCAAATTTTCGTCTTGTTTGAGCATGCGCGTGACTTCCAAACCGCTAATCTCCGGTAACTGAATGTCCATCAGGATGAGATCAGGCTGGTGGCTTCGCGCCAAGGAAATCGCCTCAAAGCCGCTTTTTGTACATAGCGTCGCATAGCCGTTCGATTCCAGAAGGTCGTTGAAGAGCTTCATATTGAGCTCATTGTCCTCGACGATGAGGATGGTCTTGGTCATGCCCTTGGGCCCGTTTTCCGGCGTGCGATCGGTCTCTGCGTAGCATAGGCAGATTAATGAAAAGCGCCAAAAATCCGCGCATTGCTACAGGTTAGGCGATCGCGTCGCGCTTGCGTGTAATACGCCGCTCGACTAAACCCCTTGGAAAAGCGAGCGCCGCGCGAGGGAGGATGCCGCCCTGCCGGTAGGCGAAAGCTGTAGCGTTAGCGGCGCTCTTGCTCGCGTTGGAGGCGCGAGTCGATGACGCTCCTCATGCCGACGCCTGAGCCGGCGATCATGTCGCAACGCGGCGAACTGATCGCGCGTCTTGGGGCCATTCTGCCTAGCGAAAGCCTGATCGTCGACGAGGTCTCGCGTCGCGCCTATGAATGCGACGCCTTCACCATGTATCGGGCGCTTCCGCTCGTCGTCGCGTTGCCGGGGAATGTCGAGCAGGTCCGCGCCATCATGGCGCTCGCCGCCGAAATGAACGTCAAGATCGTGCCCCGCGGCGCCGGCACGTCGCTGTCCGGCGGCTCCATGCCGCTTGAGGACGGCATTCTTCTCGGCATGTCCAAGTTCAACCGGATCCTCGAAATCGATTATGAAAACCGCTGCGCGCGCGTTCAGCCGGGCGTTCAAAACATGACGATCTCGAAAGCCGTCGAAGCGCAAGGCTTCTACTATGCGCCAGATCCGTCGTCGCAGATCGCCTGTTCGATCGGCGGCAATGTCGCTGAGAACGCGGGCGGCGTTCACTGCCTGAAATACGGCCTGACGACCAACAACATACTCGGGCTCGAAGTCGTGCTGATGGGCGGCGACCTCATCAGGCTCGGCGGCAAGCATCTCGACAGCGAGGGCTATGACCTGATCGGGCTGATGACAGGCTCCGAAGGATTGCTTGGCGTCGTCACGGAGGTGATCGTGCGGCTCTTGCAAAAGCCGCCTGTGGCGCGGGGGCTGCTGCTCGGCTTTGCCAGCGTGACAGCGGGCGCGCGCTGCGTCGGCGCGATCATTGCGCGCGGCGTCATACCCGCTGGCCTTGAAATGATGGACAGGGCGACAATCCATGCCGTGGAGCGCTTTCAGCCCTGCGGCTATCCGCTCGACGCCGAAGCGCTCGTCATCGTCGAGCTGGACGGAACGCAGGCGGAAGTCGATCATCTCGTTGGCGTGGTGCAGGATATCGCGCGCGAAGAAGGCGCGACGACGATACGGGCATCGACCAGCGAAGCGGAGCGGCTGCAGTTCTGGGCTGGACGCAAGAACGCCTTTCCGGCGGTGAGCTGTATAGCGCCCGATTATCTTTGCATGGACGGCACGATCCCGCGGGCGCGATTGCCGGAAGCGCTTGCCGGCATGGATCGGCTCGCCAAGGAGCAGGGGCTGAGCGTCGCCAACGTATTTCATGCCGGCGACGGCAATCTCCATCCGCTCATTCTCTACGACGCGTCAAAAGAGGGGGACGTTGAACGCGCGGAAAAGCTCGGCTTCGACATCTTGCGTCTGTGCGTTTCGCTTGGCGGCGTTCTCACCGGCGAGCATGGCGTTGGCGTCGAGAAACGCGACCTGATGGGCGAAATGTTTAGCGAGGTGGATCTTGAGCAGCAGATGCGACTCAAATGCGCTTTTGATCCGGCTGGGCGTCTCAATCCTGGCAAGGTATTTCCGACGCTGCATCGCTGCGCCGAGTTCGGGATGATGCATGTCGCGAGCGGAAAGATGCCATTCCCCGATCTGCCGAGATTTTAAAAGATGCTGTCCGCTTCGGCGACGCTCGAAATCCGCGATGAGGCGGACGCCGTAGATGCGATCTGCGCAGCGAATGCGAATGACGTCTCTTGCGCGATCGTCGGTGGCGGCTCCAAATCTCAGCTTGGCCGCTATGCGCCGCAAACGCAGGCGCTCTCCACCCGGGCGCTCGCCGGCGTGACGCTCTATGAGCCTAACGAACTTGTGCTTTCGGCGCGCGCGGGCGCGCCGTTGAGCGAGATCGAAGCGCTGCTTGAGAGCAATGGGCAACAGCTTGCTTTTGAGCCGATGGATTATGGACCGCTTTTCGGCGCAGAGGCGGGCGGCGCCACGATTGGCGGCGTCATCGCTGTGAACGCTTCCGGTCCTCGGCGGATCAAAGCCGGCGCCGCGCGCGACCATTTGCTTGGGTTCCGCTGCGTAACCGGGCGTGGCGAGCAGGTGAAATCCGGCGGCCGGGTCATGAAGAACGTCACCGGCTATGACCTCTCAAAGCTCGTCTGCGGCTCTTATGGCACGCTAGCGCTCCTCACGGAGCTGACGCTCAAGGTGCTTCCGAAACCCGAGACGGAATCGACACTCCTGGCGATCGGCGCTGATGAGGCGGAAAGCCTCGCGCTCTTGCGCCGCGCGACCGCGACGCCCTGCGAGCCATCGTCGCTCGCGGTGCTGCCCGCCGGTGCCGCCCTGGCGCTGGACGCTAACGCAGCTGCGATTCGCCTTGAGGGTCCTGCGATATCCGTGACGGCGCGCCGCGACGATCTCATCACGCGTTTGTCTGGCGGCGGCGTTCGATTTGAGACGATTAAAGAGCGAGACTCGGCGGCGCTCTGGCGAGAGGTGCGCGACGCTGAGCCTGTCGCCGCTGAGGTCGGTCAGGTCTGGCGCATTTCCGTGGCGCCCACCGAAGGTTTTGCTGTCGTTGAGCGCATTCGCCGCGCAGGCGTGCCCCTGCTTGCGCATTTCTACGACTGGGCGGGCGGACTGATATGGCTGTGCGTCGAAACCACGTCGGACGCATACGCCGCCGTAGTGCGCGCCGCCGTCGATGTTAGCGGCGGCCATGCGACGCTCATCCGGGCGAGCGAAGAGACTCGCGTGATGGTTGACGTTTTCCATCCGCAACCTGCGGCGCTCGCCGCGCTGACGCATCGCGTCAAGGAAAGCTTCGATCCTGCGCATATTATGGAGCGCGGCCGAATGCGCGCGGAGTTCTAAAGCGATGCAGACGTTTTTTTCGCTGCGCGCGCTGGCCGATCCCGACATGGCCGAAACTGAGAAGATATTGCGCGCCTGCGTGCATTGCGGTTTCTGCTCGGCGACATGTCCGACCTATCTTCTCACCGGCGACGAACTCGATGGGCCGCGCGGCCGCATCTATCTCATAAAAGAGATGTTTGAAAAGGAGCGGCCGGCTGACGCTCAAACCGCGCTTCACATCGATCGCTGCCTGTCCTGCCTCTCCTGCATGACGACATGTCCATCGGGTGTGCATTTCATGCATCTCGTCGATCACGCGCGGGCGCATATCGAGAAAACATACCGGCGGCCCTTTGTGGAGCGCGCCATGCGCGCCGCGCTCGCTTTCATATTGCCGCGGCCTTCTGTGGCTCGTCAGCTGTTTCGCCTTGCGGCGGCTTTGCGCCCCTTGGCGCGCTTGCTGCCGCGGCGTCTCGCGGCGCCGTTCGCGCTCGCGCCAGCGCGTGTCCCGCCTCCTTCCAAAACCGATCTTCCGCAGGTCTTCGCCGCGCAGGGCGCGCGCAAGATGCGCGTCGCGCTGCTCAACGGCTGCGTCCAAAAGGTTCTCGACATTTCGATCAATGAGGCGACGATACGGCTCCTGACGCGCCATGGCGTCGAAGTCGTCGTCGCAAAGGGCGCCGGCTGCTGTGGGGCGCTGCCGTATCATCTCGGAAAGGTCGATGACTCGCTACGCTATGCGCGCGCAAATATTGACGCCTGGTCGCACGAAATCGAGTCTGGCGGACTCGACCATATCGTCATCAACGCCTCGGGCTGCGGAACGAGCGTGAAGGACTATGGCCATATGTTCCGCAACGATCCGACTCTCGCGGATAAGGCTGCGCATATCTCGTCGATTGCGAAAGACGTGACGGAGCTTCTGCATGAGATCGGCTTTGCGCCGTCCGGCGACGCGCCGAGGCTTCGGGTCGCCTATCATTCGGCGTGCTCCCTGCAACATGGGCAGAAGATATCGCAAGAGCCCGTCGCGCTGCTGGTTGCTGCGGGCTTTGACGTCGTCGCCGTTCCGGAGGGTCACATCTGCTGCGGCTCGGCGGGAACCTATAATGTGCTGCAGCCGACGTTCGCCGAAGAACTGCGATCGCGAAAAGTTGCGAATATCGCGAGCGTCGCGCCGGATATCGTCGCCGCGGGCAATATCGGCTGCATCGTTCAGATTAGGTCGGGAACGCCAATTCCGGTCGTCCATACCGTCGAATTGCTCGACTGGGCGAGCGGGGGACCGAGGCCTTTAGCGCTCGGCTAACGCAGAAATCCCACGATGTCTTTCACCGCATTCATGTTCTCGCGGGCGATGGCGCGCGCGCGATCCGCGCCGTCACGCAGAACGCCGTCGATATAGGTTTCATCCTCGCGGATACGGCGCATTTTATCGGTGATCGGCGCGAGTTTGGCGACGGCGAGATCAACAAGCGCGCTCTTGAAAGCCGAGAAATTGGCGCCGCCAAATTCGCCGAGCACATCAGCCTTGCTGCGCCCCGACAGCGCCGCGAATATGCCGACGAGATTGTCAGCTTCCGGGCGCCCTTCGAGACCCTTTTCCTCGGAGGGCAGGGCGTCGGGATCCGTCTTCGCCTTTTTTACCTTCTGCGCGATCTGGTCGGCGTCGTCCGAGAGATTGATGCGCGAGTAATCGGAAGCGTCGGACTTCGACATCTTCTTGGTGCCGTCGCGCAGGCTCATCACCCGCGTCGCCGGCCCGGAGATCAGCGGCTCGGGCAGAGGAAAGAAGGCCTCGCCAAAGCCGTTGCGCGCAATCGATTCTGAGAAGTCGTTGTTGAACTTCTGGGCGATGTCGCGCGCAAGTTCGAGATGTTGCTTCTGGTCGTCGCCGACTGGCACATGCGTCGCTCGGTAGATCAAAATATCGGCCGCCATCAGCACCGGATAGTCGAGCAGGCCCATGGAGGCGTTCTCGCGATCCTTGCCGGCCTTGTCCTTGAATTGGGTCATGCGATTGAGCCAGCCAATGCGCGCGACGCAATTCAGCACCCAGGCGAGTTCGGCATGCTCCGGCACCTGGCTCTGGTTGAAGACGATGTTCTCTTTCGGGTCGATGCCGCAGGCGATGAAGGCCGCGGCGATCTCGCGCGTGTTCGCCTTCAGCGCGATCGGGTCCTGCGGCACCGTGATCGCATGAAGGTCGACGACGCAATAGATGCAGTCGAAGTTCTTCTGCAACTCGACGAATTTGACGATGGCGCCGAGATAGTTGCCGAGATGCAGATTGCCGGTGGATTGCACGCCCGAGAAGACGCGCTGAGGGAAAGTTGACATGGGATCGGCCAAGGTTTGCGTTTGGCCGGTCTTATGGCGAGAAGCGCGTGCGGGCGCAAGAGGTCCGAGGCATGCAGCTCAGAAGGGATGGCGCGATGTTGCTTCGACGCGTTCGATAGATAAAGCGCCTTGAACTTCGACAACTATGGTGTAGATAGACAATGTCTTTACAAAAGATGAGGCGCATCATGGCTCAAGCGCGAAAGCACTCCAAGACCGCGCAACGTGGTCTAGTGAACCTCCGCATGGCGCAGGAGGACAGGAACATCATTGACCGCGCCGCGAAAGTTGCGGGTAAGACTCGAACCGAGTTCATGGTCGAAGCCTCGCGCCGCGCGGCCCATGAGACGCTCCTCGACACGAATTTGATTGTCGTCGACGAAAAAACTTTCGATCAGTTCCGAAGTCTATTCGACGCGCCAGCGAAGCCAAATCCGCGTCTGCGGAAGCTCATGAATATGAAGGCGCCATGGGAGGCGTGACGTCGACTTCGGCCCCGGAAGTGTTGTCCGATGCACATGATATCGACGATTTCTTTTGCGGCGAACCCTCGCTTGATGACTGGCTGAAGCGGCGCGCTCGCGCGAATCAGATCAGCGGCGCATCACGTACCTTCGTGGTGCGGCGCGGCTCGCGCGTCGTCGGCTACTACGCACTCGCAGCGGGCGCCATCGCCTCGAGCGCGGCCCCCGGCCGTTTGCGCCGTAATATGCCTGATCCAATTCCGGTTTTCGTTCTCGGTCGGCTCGCGGTCGATCGCAGCGAGCAAGGCAAAACGCTCGGCACGCTACTTCTACGGGACGCGGTGTTGCGCAGCCGCAAGGCGGCGGAGTTTGGCGGCGTCGCGGGGTTGCTCGTACATGCGATCTCAGAGAACGCCAGGCAGTTTTACCTGCGCCAAGGCTTCGTCGAATGTCCCAATAATCGCATGACGTTCGTCGCACGCATCAAGGACTTGCCGTGATCACAAAATAAACCGGCTCAAATCCCTGTTCTTCGCCAGATCGCCGATATGTTCCTCGACATAGGCGCCGTCGATGAGGATTTTCTCGCCGGCGCGGTCGGAAGCCGAAAAGCTGATGTCGTCGAGCACGCGCTCCATGACCGTTTGCAGACGCCGCGCGCCGATATTCTCGACGGAGGTGTTCACTTGCACGGCGATCTTGGCGATCGCGTCGACCGCGGAAGGCGCGAATTCGAGCGTCACGCCCTCGGTGCCCATCAGCGCCGAATATTGTTTCGTCAGACAGGCCTCGGTTTCGGTGAGAATGCGGCGGAAATCGTCTTCATTGAGCGAAGCAAGCTCGACGCGAATAGGCAGTCGCCCCTGCAGTTCCGGCAGGAGGTCGGAAGGCTTCGCCACATGGAACGCGCCAGAGGCGATAAACAGGACGTGATCCGTCTTGACCGAGCCATGTTTCGTCGCGACCGTCGTGCCTTCAATGAGCGGCAGGAGATCGCGCTGCACGCCCTCACGCGAAACGTCGGCGCCGCCGCGTCCTTCGCGCGCGCAGATCTTGTCCATCTCGTCGATGAAGACAATGCCGTTGTTTTCTACCTCGGTGATCGCCTCGCGGACGCTCGCTTCCTGATCGATCAGCTTGTCGCTTTCCTCGGCGACGAGCGGCCCCTGCGCGTCCTTCACTGAGAGTTTGCGCGGCTTGCCGCGCTGCATCGCCTTGCCGAAAATATCGCCAAGCGAAAAGGCGGAGACGCTCGCGCCGGGCATGTTCGGCAGTTCGAACATCGGCATCGAGGGTCCTGATTGGGTCAGCTCGATCTCAATTTCCTTATCATCGAGTTCGCCGCTGCGGAGTCGGCGGCGGAAGGTTTCGCGCGTGCTGGGTGAAGCGGCGGGGCCGACCAGCGCGTCGAGCGTGCGCTCTTCGGCGGCCTGTTGCGCGCGCGCCTGCACGTCCTTGCGGCGACGCTCCTTGACCATCACGATCGCGACCTCGATGAGATCGCGCACGATCTGTTCGACGTCGCGGCCGACATAGCCAACCTCGGTGAATTTCGTCGCCTCGACTTTCAGAAAGGGCGCGCTGGCGAGACGGGCGAGGCGGCGGGCGATTTCGGTCTTGCCGCAACCTGTGGGGCCGATCATGAGGATGTTCTTCGGGAGCACCTCTTCGCGCATCTGCCCTTCAAGCTGCAGACGACGCCAGCGGTTGCGCAGCGCAATCGCGACGGCGCGCTTTGCATCGTTTTGCCCAACGATAAAGCGATCAAGTTCGGAAACGATCTCGCGGGGCGAGAAATCGGCCATGGTAAGTTCCTTCGGAACGGCAGTGGGCAGTAGGCAATCGGCAGTCGGATTATCCCACTGCCGACCAGCGACCGCCGACTGCCTATATCTTCTCCACCACCACATTCTGGTTGGTGTAGACGCAAATCTCGGAGGCGATCACCATCGCCCGCCGTGCGATGGTTTCGGCGTCGAGCGGCGAATCGAGCAAAGCGCGCCCGGCGGCGAGCGCGTAATTCCCCCCTGAGCCGATGGCCGCTACTGCCCCTTCATCGGTCGCTTCAGGCTCCAGCACGTCGCCGGAGCCGGTGAGCACGAGGCCGACATTCTTATCGGCGACGAGCATCATCGCCTCCAGACGCCGCAAATAGCGGTCCATCCGCCAGTCCTTGGCGAGTTCGACGCAGGCGCGCATCAACTGTCCGGGATATTGCTCGAGCTTGGATTCGAGCCGCTCGAAAAGGGTGAAAGCGTCGGCGGTGGCGCCGGCGAAGCCCGCGATAACGTCGCCCTTGCCAAGACGGCGCACCTTCTTGGCGTTGCCCTTCATGATCGTCTGACCGAGGCTGACCTGACCGTCGCCGGCGATGACCGTTTCTCCCGCTTTCTTCACGAGAATGATCGTCGTCGCATGCATTGCCGCCGGGCGGTTCTGTTCGCTATCCATTCGCCTTATCCAAGCCGAGATATGCAGCCGATGTAAGGTTTGGCGCGGTTTTGAGCAAGGGCGGGACGGCGGCAGGACAGCAGCGCCGCTTATCGGGGAGTCCTCCTGAACTCACTCGCGCGGCGCGGGCTCTGGGAAATCCAAAACCTCGCGCGTGTAAGTCTCGCGCACCTCGGAGAGGGGGCGCTGATCGCGCGCATAGACGACCGCCGTGTGCTCGAAGAGATCACGCGGAATCGAGAGCGCGCCGCGCGTTTTTTCGGGCGCGGCATTGGCTGATACCTCCCAGCCTTCAGGCAAGGGCGACCAGCGGATCTTCATCTCCATGGTTCGGCGAAACGGCTGAAGCGGAGCGATGGCTTTCCCAAAAGGGGTGTCTGTCGTTTCCAAGGCACGATTCATTTCATCGGAAAGCCGTCCTGGCACATACCAATTGTCAGCCTCCGAGAGCACGTGCTCGCCGCAGGCGAGCTGCACACGGCGGTATTTCACCGGCTCCTCGGCGCCGACCTCGAGCCGTCGGCGCGTTTCGTCGCTCGGCTGCTTTTCGGTTCCATCGATTCGGCGCGCGACGATTTTCGGCTCCGCCGACATCTTGTGATCGGCGCACCATTTCTCGAGCGTCGCCGTGGCGCTTCGGCTCGCGAGCAGAGACGCGTTCAGCGTTTGGATGAGCGCCAGCGCTTCGATGCGTGACACAAAGCCGTCCCGCCAGGGTTCGGCGACCGCCGGAAGAAAGGCTGGCGTCGTCGCGAGAAGGGCGCCGAGAAGCCTGTGCCGCATGTTTTGAGCCTCCTCGTTTGGCTTTGAATGACGGAAAGCCCTCTGCGGCGTGCGGCATTATGCGCGCGTAAACGCCTTCTTAGGCCCTGTTCGCGAAGCTATAAGCGTCTCCACTGTCGGCATATTGCCGTGGTTGCGTTCGAGACAGGAATCAGCGCGAACATTTGGACCATTTTCGGTCTTTGCGGCCAATATGCCGAGGAGAGGAGGCTGTTGGCGCGTATCTCGCTTCTGCTTAACGCCTAAACCATTCGAGTGGCGTATCTAAAATGGAATTGCTACAAGCTGGCCGCTTGCGGTCGAAACCGCCAGTAGAGCCCACAAAAAGGCAGGAAATGCGCAGCGCGACGATCGAGCGCAATACGAAGGAAACGAAGATTTCCGTGACTGTCGACCTCGACGGGGCCGGCCGCTCGGAAATTTCGACCGGGGTCGGCTTTTTCGATCACATGCTTGACCAGATCGCTCGCCATGCGCCGCTGGATCTCACCGTGCGCGCCGAGGGCGATCTTCACATCGACGGCCATCACACGGTCGAGGACGTCGGCATCGCCATCGGCCAGGCGGTGGATCGCGCCCTCGGCGATCGCAAGGGCATTTCCCGCTATGGCGATGCGCATGTGCCGCTCGACGAGGCGCTGACCCGCGTCGTCGTGGACGTTTCCGGCCGGCCCTTTCTCGTTTACGAGGTTTCTTTCCCGGCGCAGCTGATCGGCGCCTTTGACACCGAACTGATGCGTGAATTCTTCCAGGCCTTCGCGGTCCACGCCCGCGTCGGGCTCCACATCGAGCGCCTGCGCGGCGTCAACAGCCACCACATCGCCGAGAGCGCCTTCAAGGGCTTCGCGCGGGCCTTCGGCAAGGCGGTCGCGATAGATCCTCGCCGGACGCAGGGCGAAGCGCCCTCCACCAAGGGAACGCTCACCGCCTGAAAAGAGGCGCATGAGTGAGCGAGGGACGGCCGATGGCCATATTCACTGTTCATTTTCCGCCGACCGTGTCGGGCCAGCCTGCATCGCCGGAGAAGATCGTCTTCTTGCGCGACGGCTTTTCCTGGCCGGCGCTTATTTTCGGGCCGTTCTGGCTTGCCTGGCGGCGCGCTTGGCTTGTCGCCGTCCTTTGGACGCTGCTTCTCGCCGCTTTGGCGCTCATCGCCTGGAAACTGCGGGTGTCGCGCGAGGCCATGTCATGGCTGACGCTCGCGCTCGCCGTCTGGCTCGGATTCGAGGGGGAGCGGCTGGTTGGGTGGAATCTGGCGCGCCGAGGCTATGTCGAGCGCGATCTCGTCATCGGCGAGGACCTCGACGAGGCCGAGGCTGCTTTCTTCTATCGCCATCGCCCCGGGCAGATCGCGAATGAAGACGCCTTTCGAGGGCCCGCTCCTTGACGACCGCGATCATCGACTATGGATCGGGCAATCTTCACTCCGCGTTGAAAGCCTTTGAGCGCGCCGCGCGCGAGTCGCAGCAGCCGGCCGATATTCGCGTCACCAGCGATCCCGACATCGTGCGCGCCGCCGAGCGCATCGTCTTGCCGGGCGTCGGCGCTTTCGCCGATTGCCGCCGCGGTTTGATGGCGATCGAGGGCCTCTACGCCGCCCTGCAAGAGACTGTCGTCGCTCGCGGCAGGCCGTTCTTGGGAATTTGCGTCGGGATGCAGCTTATGGGCGCGCGCGGCCTTGAGCATGGCGAAACGCCGGGGCTCGGCTGGATTCCTGGAGACGTCGCGGCTATCGAGCCCGCCGATCCTTCGTTGAAAATTCCCCACATGGGCTGGAACACGCTGACGCTGAGCCGCGAGCATCCGCTCTTTGCGCGCGTGCCCACGGGAGAGTGCGGATTACACGCCTATTTCGTGCACTCCTTTCAACTGACGCCGTCGGCGCCGGAGCATGTGCTGGCGACGACCGACTATGGCGCGCCGCTCACCGCGGCCGTCGCGCGCGACAATCTGGTCGGCGTGCAGTTTCATCCCGAAAAAAGCCAGAGGCTCGGCCTAGCGTTGATCGGCAATTTCCTTGGGTGGCGACCGTGATCCTGTTTCCCGCGATCGATTTGAAGGAAGGCCAGTGCGTGCGCCTTGCACAAGGCGACATGGATCGCGCGACTGTGTTCAACGATGATCCTGCCGAGCAGGCGCGCGCCTTTGAGCGGGTCGGATTTGAATATCTGCATGTCGTCGATCTCGACGGCGCCTTCGCTGGCGCGCCGCGCAACGCCACGGCGGTCGAAGCCATTCTGGCCGCGCTGACGATCCCCGTGCAGCTTGGCGGCGGCATCCGTGATATGCGCACGCTGTCGCGCTGGCTGGACAAGGGCGTCGCGCGCGTCATCATCGGCACGGCGGCCGTGAAGGACCCATCGTTCGTCCGCGAGGCGGCGCGCGTCCATCCTGGCCGCGTCGCTGTCGGGATCGACGCCAAGGATGGCTTTGTCGCTGTCGACGGCTGGGCGCGCGCGACGCGCATGTCGGCGCTCGATCTCGGCAAGAGCTTCGAAGACGCAGGCGTCAGCGCCATCATCTATACCGACATCTCGCGCGACGGCGTTTTGACCGGCCTCAACATCGAGGCGACATTGGCGCTCGCCGACGCGTTGACGATTCCCGTCGTCGCCTCCGGCGGTTTGGCGTCGCTAGCCGACGTGGAGCGGTTGCTACAGCCCGATTGCCGCAAGCTCGCCGGCGCCATTACCGGGCGCGCGCTCTATGACGGCAGGCTTGATCCGGCGCAGGCGCTGGCGATGATACGCCGTGCGCGCACGGCGACGGAGGATGCGTAATGCTCAAGGCGCGCGTCATACCTTGTCTCGATGTGAAAGAAGGCCGCGTCGTCAAAGGCGTCAATTTCGTCGATTTGCGCGACGCTGGCGATCCGGTCGAGTGCGCCATCGCCTATGACGCCGCCGGCGCCGACGAGCTTTGCTTTCTCGACATCACCGCCAGCCATGAGGACCGCGGCATTCTGCTCGACGTCGTGCAGCGCACGGCGGAAGCCTGTTTCATGCCGCTGACCGTCGGCGGCGGCGTGCGCACGCTGGACGACATTCGCAATCTGCTGCTTGCCGGCGCGGACAAGGTCTCGATCAATTCGGCGGCCGTCGCCAATCGCGGCTTCGTTCGCGAAGCGTCGGAAAAATTTGGCGCGCAATGCATCGTCGTCGCCATCGACGCCAAGCGCGCAGCCGATGGACGCTGGGAGATATTCACCCATGGCGGGCGCCGCCCAACGGGAATCGACGCCGTCGAATATGCGCGAGAGGTGACGGACCTTGGCGCCGGCGAAATCCTGCTGACGTCGATGGATCGCGACGGCACAAAAAGCGGCTTCGATATCGCGCTGACGCGGGCCGTCGCCGACGCCGTGCACGTGCCGGTCATCGCCTCGGGCGGCGTCGGAACGCTCGATCATCTCGTCGCGGGCGTGAAGGAAGGCCATGCGAGCGCGGTGCTCGCCGCTTCGATCTTCCATTTCGGCGAATATTCGATCCCGCAGGCGAAGCTTCACATGGCGGCGGCCGGCCTCCCGATGCGCCTCGACGGACTTGAGGTGGTGAAATGATCGAAAAATCTCATCGTGGCGTTCAGGCGAAAGCCCCCACCCTGTCCCTCCCCCGCTTCGCTTCACTCGCGGGAGAGGGGACGCTAATGACCAACGCTCGCGCGATGCGGATGAAGCGCGGAGTCTGCTCCCTCTCCCGCGAAGCGGGGGAGGGTTGGGGAGGGGGCCTGTCATGAGTTTCACGCTCGACGATCTCGCGGCGCTGATCAAATCACGGCGCGATGACAGCGCGTCGACCTCCTATACGAAGACTCTTCTTGACGCCGGAATGTCGAAGATCGCCAAAAAATTCGGCGAAGAGGCGGTCGAAACGGTGATTGCCGCGATGGCGGACGACCGAAGCGCGCTCGTCAACGAAGCCGCCGATACGGTCTATCATCTTCTCGTCATGCTCGAAGCGAGAGATATCTCGCTCGATGAGGTGTTGCGCGAACTGGAGCGGCGCACGAAGCAGTCAGGCCTTGCGGAGAAGGCCGCTCGAGGAGCGAAGGGATGACGGTAACGGAGCTCGTCCCCAACAACGAAGCTCTTTCTCCTTACCGGCACTTTACGCGCGCCGAATGGGCGGCGTTACGCGCGGATACTCCGCTGACGCTGACTCTCGACGATCTTGCCCGGCTGAAGTCGCTCAACGATCCAATCTCGCTTGAAGAAGTCATCGAAATCTATCTGCCGCTGTCGCGATTGCTCGCGCTTTATGTTGCAGCGACGCAGGGCCTCTTCAAGGCGACGCAGCGCTTTCTCGGCGCCGAAGACGGGAAGGTTCCTTATATCATCGGGGTTGCGGGCTCGGTCGCCGTTGGAAAATCCACGACGGCGCGCGTGTTGCGGGCGCTGCTGTCGCGCTGGCCCAACACCCCGAAGGTGGAGCTCATCACGACGGATGGATTTCTTTTGCCGAACAGGGTCCTTGAAGCCGAAGGGCTCATGGACAAAAAGGGCTTCCCTGAAAGCTACGACAACAAGTCGCTGTTGCGATTTCTGTCCGACGTAAAGGCGGGCCGGCGCAACGTTTGCGCGCCGGTCTATTCGCATTTGACCTATGACGTCGTCGAGGGCGAAGCGGCCTGCATCGACCGGCCCGATCTTCTCATCGTCGAGGGCGTCAATGTTCTGCTTGCGCCGCGCTTGCGCGACGGCCGAGAAATTCCCTTCGTCTCCGACTTCTTCGATTTCTCGGTCTATCTCGACGCTCCCGAGGACGTGCTGGAGCGATGGTATGTGGAGCGCTTTCGCCGGCTTCAGCAAACGGCGTTCCGCGATCCGAAATCCTACTTTCGCGTCTATGCCGACCTCGACGCAGAGGAAACGACGCGCGTCGCAAGAGACATTTGGACACGGATCAATCTCGAGAATTTGCGCCAGAACATCGCTCCCACCCGCCCGCGCGCGAGCCTCATTCTCACCAAGGGCGCGGATCACCGCATAGAGGAAGTGGCGCTGCGAAAGCTATGAGCTTGGCTGCGGCGGCGGACTAGTCCCGCGCGGGCTATAAGGTGAATGCATGCTCGCGGGACTCCAAATACTCGTCTTTCTTCTGGCGGCGGTGGCGTTCGTCGCCTTCATCGCGTTGCGCTCTGGCGTCGCCTTGCCAGTCCTTCTCGTCGCGTCTGGCGTTTTGATCGCCGTCGCGCCCGGCGTGCCGGCCTTCGTGCTCGAGCCGCAATTCGTGTTGCTCCTGGTGCTTCCGCCGGTGATCTACATCTCCGGCGTCAACATGAGCTGGCGCGAGTTTAAGTTCAATCTGCGGCCGATTCTTCTGCTCGCCGTCGGCTGCGTCGTCTTCACCACAATTTCGGTTTCGCTCGCAATGAATTGGCTGCTTGGCTGGCCTCTGGCGGCAGGTTTCGTGCTCGGCGCGATCGTGTCGCCGCCTGACGCCGTGGCCCCGCTTGCGATTGCCCGGCGGATGCAATTGCCGCGGCGCATCCTCGTGATCTTGGAAGGCGAGGGCCTCGCCAATGACGCCACGGCGCTCGTTCTCTATCGCTTCGCCGTGGCGGCGGTCAGCGTCGGCTCCTTTTCTTTGGCGCAAGCAGGCGAAACATTCGTCGCAATTATCATCGGCGAGATCGTGTGGGGCCTTGTCGTTGGCTGGACGATCCTGCGGCTGCGACGCTTCATGCGCGATCCGCGGATTGAGATCACGCTGTCGCTGATCACGCCTTACCTTGCCTATTGGCCGCCCGAGCATCTCGGCGGGTCGGGAGTCATCGCGACAATTGCGACCGGCCTCTACATCAGCTGGAACGGGCCCAGGCTGATCAGCGCCGCGACGCGTTTGCAAGGCGTGTTCTTCTGGGATTTCTTCCTTTTTCTTATTGAAGGCCTCGTTTTTCTCTTCACCGGACTGCAGGCGCAAACGCTCATAGAGCGAATCCGGGATCATTCGCTTTATGAGCTGGCGATGTCCGCGGCGATCGTTTCGCTCGTGGTGATCTTGGCGCGATTTGTGTGGACCTTTCCAATCATCTATCTGCCGCGCTGGCTCATTCCGCCGCTTGCGCGGCGCGATCCTTCGCCGCCCTGGCAATGGGCTTTCATCCTCTCCTTCACCGGCGTGCGCGGAATCGTTTCGCTCGCCGCGGCGCTGGCGATTCCACTCGCAACGGCGCGGGGCGAGCCGTTTCCCTATCGCGACGCGATCTTTTTTCTCACTTTTTGCGTGGTGATGGCGACGCTCGTCTTCCAGGGCTCCCTGCTTCCCTGGATCATTCGCAAACTCGGTCTCGCCAGAGCCGGCATGGAGGAGCGCCTTCTCGACCGCTCAGAGGAGTTGCGCGCCCGTCACGCCGCGATCGAGGCGTCCAGCGCGAAGCTCGCGAGTCTCGGTGCGGAGATTGACGTTCCCGATGAGGCGATGCTGGCGCTTCGCGGGCAGCAGGACTATTTTTCGTCGCGCGTCCGCATGAAGTGCGACATCAAAGAGGAGCGCCGTGAGCTCGTAGAGCTTCACGATGAAGTCGAATTGCAGCTCATCACTGAGGAGCGCGTTCTGATCAACGACATGCTGCGGGAAGGCAAACTCAAGGACGAGGCCCGCCGCCGCATCGAGCGCGAGCTCGATCTGCGCGAGGCCGATGTGCGGAACCGCCGCGCCGAGCGGCTGTGGTAGGCGGCGCGCTGCGTCAAGAAAGTGGCGCTCGGGAATTGTGAAGAGCCCCACCCTGTCCCGCGCAAACCGGGTTCCCGGTTTGCGCATCGACGCCGAAGTCGGCGACAGCCGACTTCGGATGGAAGAGGGAACTCAAGCGATATCGAGGAAGTGGCGCGGCGGAAGTTGTGAGCGTCTGTCGACGTCACGACGGGGCGCGAATGATCTTCCATAATTCCGCACAATCGGCGGCGAGCCGTCGTTCCGAGAGATTGGTCGCGCCGAGCAGCAGCCCCTGAGCCGCGAGCGCGCCCGCAACCCAGGGCGACAAGGCTGTGGGCGCGAAGCCGGCGCCATAAGCGCGCGCGGCGATGTCTCGATCGTCGACGTCGTCCGGCAGGCGCAGCAGCACGTCGAGGCCGCACGTCGTCGCAGGCGCGTCGTCGCCCGCCACGGCGCGCAGGTTGTCGAGCAGCGCTCTGCGCCGCGCCGCATAGAGTCGCTTCATGCGGCGCAAGTGCCGCAGAAAATGCCCTTCGGCGATGAAGGCGGCGACGGCGCGCTGCGTCAAAGGCGAGGGGGCGGGCGCGAGGCTCGCCGCCGCCTCGGCGAAGCGCGTCGAAAGCTGCGGCGGGACGATCAGGAAACCGAGCCGCAGCGACGGGCTGATTGTCTTGCTAAAGGTGCCGGCGTAGATCACGCGTCCGTCTCGGTCGAGCGAGGCGAGAGCGGGCGCCGCGCGGCCGTCGAGCTGCAATTCGCCGAGATAGTCGTCCTCCACGATAAAGGCGCGGGCATCGCTCGCCCATCGCAGCAGCGCCATTCGTCGCGCGAGCGACATGATCACGCCGAGCGGCGCCTGCTGCCCCGGCGTCACGACGGCGAGCGCGGCGCTCGGCGCTCGGCGGCGGCCTTCCGCTGAATCGAGGCCTTCGCCGTCGACGGGAACGGCGTGCCGCGCGAGCCCGGCGATGGCCAAAGCGTCGCGCGTGAGCGGAAATCCCGGATCCTCGACCCATGCGCCGTCGCCGCGTAGCGGCAGGGCGCGCAGGGCGAGTCCGAGCGCGCCGGCGAAGCCCCCCGTCACCACCACTTGCTCGGGCGAGCACTTCACGCCGCGGGCGATCGCCATATAGGCGCAGAGCGCGCTTCTCAGCGTCTCTTCGCCGCGCGGATCGGGATAGGAGACCAGCGCGGCCGCAGCATCGCGGGCGTGGCGCGCCATCAGCCGCGACCATAAGCCGAAGGGAAAGGCGTCCTGTGCCGGAACGCCCATCTGAAAGGTCAGCGGCGGCCGGCCGAAGTCGCGGAACAGGTCCGCGCGCAGCGCATGCGCCGTAGCGTCCGCCGCAGGCTTGTGCTGGGGCGCGATCCGCTCGACGACGCGCGTGCCGCTCGCGCCATGCGCGACCGTCAATTGTTCGTCGTTCAGCCGTTCATAGGCGGCGCGCACCATGCCGCGCGCGACGCCGAGCTGGGCGGCGAGATCGTTCCAGGAGGGCAGTCGCGCGCCGCTTGCGAGCCGCCGGTCGAGGATCGCGTCGCGGATGGCGGCGTATATCTGCGCGGATAGGGGCGTTTTCGCCTTGCGGTCGATCTCGATCGGAAAATGCTGCATGGCTTCAATGGTACATGCGAATAAGCGATTCTCGGTGCTTTTTTGTGCATCGAAAGATGGGCAATGTCGGCGCGTCCGAAACGATCCGACGGGAGCGACGCTTGTCTTTCTCCAAATTCCTTCTGGCGGCCTTCGTCGCCGTGACGGCCGCGCCCGCGAAGGGCGCGGATACGGCGAATCCATCGCGCGAGACGGCCGAAGAGGTGTTTCGGCGCGAGATGCCGAACGTCCCGGGCAAGAGCCTCGTCAGCGTGCTTGTCACCTATGCGCCGGGCGCGAAATCGCCGCCGCATCGGCACGCCGATTCCGGCTTCATCTATGCCTATGTGCTCTCCGGCGCGATCCGCAGCCGGACGGGCGAGGGCGCTCCCGCGCTCTATCGCGCCGGCGAGAGCTGGTTCGAGCCGCCGGGCGCGCGACATTCCGTCAGCGAGAACGCCAGCGACACGGAGCCAGCGAGCCTGCTCGCCGTGTTTGTCGTCGATACAAGCGAGCATGTGCTGACCCGCCCCGATCACGACTGAGGAGAAGCGTCATGACGCAACGTTTCGATTACTCTGCCGCCGCGCCTGATGGCCTGAAGGCGCTCGCTCGCGTCTATGACTACGTCGCACGGTGCGGCCTGGCGAAAACGCTGATCGAGCTCGCCTATTTGCGCGCCTCGCAGATCAACGGCTGCGCCTATTGCATCGGCCTGCATTCGCGCGCGCTCCTCGATGAGGGCGTGGCGGTGGAAAAGCTCTTTCTCGTGCCGGCATGGCGCGAGGCCGAGGCCTTGTTCTCACCCCGCGAACGAGCTGCGCTCGCCTGGGCGGAGGCCGTGACGAAAGTGGACGAAACAAGCGTCCCCGACGCGGTTTTTGAGGAGGCCCGACGGCAATTCGACGAGAAGGAGCTGACCGATCTCTCCATCGCGGTCGGCTTGATGAACATATATAACCGCCTGGCGATTAGCTCGCGAAAGCCGCCCGATGCAGCGGTGATTTAGAGCGAATTCATGAATCATCGATTCATGACCGCGCTCTCGTTTATTGAATTGACGTATTTTCTTCGCCGAACCGGCGTCCGCTTCGGCGGAACCTGCTCTATGAATCGGGTGCGATCGAGAGGGCGCTTACGAAAAAATAAACGCCCCGTCATTGCGAGCATACAAGGAATCCAGAGCCTCATCGCGGCGCTGGATTGCTTCGTCACTTTGCGATTCGCAATGAAGGACCGAAGGAAACCAGAGCAAGTTCCGAAAAAGTTCACGGACTTTTTCGATCAGAACTTGCTCCAGCTTATTGATTTTGAGCGATCCCTTATCGATCACATGATTCCACGCGATCGGGAAGCGCTCTAGGCGTTCCCCACCGTCCGCAGCAGCGGCGCCGCGCGTCCATGCGTCGACTTGCCGTCGATGACGAGGCCCGAAGCGTCGGCCGAAACTTCGACCGTCGCGCCGTCGACGATATCGCCGGCAAGCAGCCGTTCGGCGAGCGTGTCCTGCAGCTCCTTCTGAATGACGCGCTTCAAGGGCCTCGCGCCGTAGGTCGGGTCGTAGCCCTTCGTCGCGAGCCAATCGCGGGCCTTTGAGTCGAGATGCACCGTGATCTTGCGATCTTCGAGCAGTTTCTGCAGGCGCTTGATCTGGATGTCGACGATCGCGCCCATATCCTCGCGCTGCAGACGATTGAACAGGATGATCTCGTCGACGCGGTTCAGGAATTCCGGTCTGAAATGCGCCCGCACCACCTGCATGACTTCATCATGCACGGCGGAGGAATCCTCCCCCTCCTTCTGCATGACGAGGAATTCCGAGCCGAGATTCGACGTCATGATGATCAGCGTGTTCTTGAAATCCACCGTGCGGCCTTGGCCGTCCGTCAGGCGTCCGTCGTCAAGCACCTGCAAGAGCACGTTGAAGACATCGGGATGCGCCTTCTCGATTTCGTCGAAGAGCACGACCTGATACGGCCTGCGGCGGACGGCTTCGGTCAAAGCGCCGCCCTCCTCATAGCCGACATAGCCGGGCGGCGCGCCGATGAGCCGCGCCACAGAATGCTTCTCCATATATTCCGACATGTCGAGCCGCACCATCGCGGTCTCGTCGTCGAAGAGAAACGCCGCGAGCGCCTTCGTCAGCTCGGTCTTGCCGACGCCCGTGGGGCCAAGGAAGATGAAGCTGCCGATAGGACGGTTCGGATCCTGCAGTCCGGCGCGCGCACGACGCACCGCGGTCGACACGGCGACGACCGCCTCATGCTGCCCGACGACGCGCTTTGCAAGCTCGTCTTCCATGTGCAGCAGCTTCTCGCGTTCGCCTTCGAGCATCTTGTCGACCGGCACGCCGGTCCATCGTGAGACGACCTGCGCCACGTCATTGGCCGTGACCTCCTCGTCGACGAGCGTGTCGGCTTCGCTTTCTGTCTCCGCGAGCTTCTTTTCGAGATCAGGAATCACGCCATAGGTCAGTTCGCCAGCGCGCTGATATTCGCCGCGCCGCTGCGCCTGCGCGAGTTCGTTGCGCGCCGTTTCGAGCTGCTCCTTGAGCTTCTGCGCGGCTCCGAGCTTGTCCTTCTCGGCCCGCCAGCGCGTGGTGAGCGCTCCCGATTTTTCTTCGAGATCGGCCAGCTCGCCTTCGAGCTTAGCGAGACGATCCTTCGACGCCGTATCCGTCTCCTTCTTGAGCGCCTCCTGCTCGATCTTGAGCTGGATGATGCGCCGATCGAGTTCGTCGAGCTCCTCGGGCTTCGAGTCGATCTGCATGCGAAGGCGCGACGACGCCTCGTCGATGAGGTCGATGGCCTTGTCCGGCAGGAAGCGGTCGGAAATGTAGCGGTTGGACAAAGTCGCGGCGGCGACGATCGCGCTATCGGTGATGCGCACGCCGTGATGGAGTTCGTATTTTTCCTTCAGGCCGCGCAGAATCGAGATCGTGTCTTCAACAGTCGGTTCGTCGACGAAGACGGGCTGGAAACGCCGCGCCAGCGCAGCGTCTTTTTCGACATGTTTGCGATATTCATCGAGCGTGGTCGCGCCGACGCAATGCAATTCGCCGCGCGCAAGCGCAGGTTTTAAGAGATTGGAGGCGTCCATTGCGCCATCCGCCTTGCCGGCACCGACGAGCGTGTGCATCTCGTCGATAAAGAGGATGATCTTGCCTTCGGCGGCGGTGATCTCGTTGAGCACAGCTTTCAGCCGCTCCTCGAATTCGCCGCGATATTTCGCGCCGGCGATCAGCGCGCCCATGTCGAGCGCGAGCAGCTTCTTGTCCTCAAGCGACTCCGGCACGTCGCCATTGACGATGCGCAGCGCTAGCCCCTCGACAATCGCGGTCTTGCCGACGCCGGGCTCGCCGATGAGCACCGGATTGTTTTTGGTGCGCCGGGACAGCACCTGCACGGTGCGTCGAATTTCCTCGTCGCGGCCGATGACCGGATCGAGCTTGCCTTCGCGCGCCGCCTCGGTGAGATCGCGGGCGTATTTTTTGAGCGCGTCATAGGCGTTTTCGGCGGAGGCCGAATCCGCCGTGCGGCCCTTGCGCAGATCTTCGATCGCGGCGTTCAGCGTTTGCGGCGTGACGCCGGCGTCTTGCAGAATGCGCGCGGCCTCGGAGTCTTTCTCCATCGCAAGCGCGAGAAGCAACCGCTCGACGGTGACATAGGAGTCGCCCGCCTTCTGCGCGATCTTCTCGGCGTTGTCGAAGAGGCGCGCGGTCGCGGGCGCGAGATAAAGCTGGCCGGCGCCGGAGCCCATCACTTTCGGTAATTTCGCGAGAGCGGCCTCGGTTTTCGCTAAGGCCTCGCGCGAGCGTCCGCCGGCGCGGTCGATGAGCCCGGCGGAGAGGCCCTGATCGTCGTCGAGCAAGACCTTCAGAATATGTTCCGGCGTAAACTGCTGGTGGCCTTCGCGCGTCGCCAGCGCTTGCGCCGACTGAACGAAACCGCGCGCGCGTTCGGTGTATTTCTCAAAATTCATTCATAGCCCCTCTGACCATGAGGCGGCCCTTCGTCTTAAAGCGGCCCGCCTCGCGTCCAAATTTTATTGAAGGTCCCTTGCGGCGGCCCTCGTGGTCGATATGGGAACCACGGGCCATATGAAAAGGCCCACTCCGTCGCAAGCGTCGCAATTCCTCGCCGCTTCGCTTAGGACGTATTGTCGCTAGCAGTTTTCGCCGGAGCTCGCATGCGGATCGCCGCACTCTACCGCTATCCCGTCAAAGGCCTGTCGCCGGAGCGGCTGGGCGCCGCCGATCTACAGGCTGACAGTTACTTTCCGGGAGACCGGCTGTTTGCGCTCGAAAACGGGCCTTCAGGCTTCGATCCAGCGGCGCCCGAGCATCAGCCCAAAATCAAATTTTTGATGTTGATGAGGAACGCCGCGCTCGCTGGCTTGGCGACGCGCTACGAAGCGGCGACCGGCGTGCTTACCATCGCGCGTAATGGAGACGAGGTCGCGCGCGGGGATTTGCGGACGGCAGAAGGACGCGAAGCCATCGAGGACTTCCTGACCGCCTATCTCGGATCGGAAATTCGCGGCCCCGTCCGACTTCTCGCCGCGCCGAATGGCTTCCGCTTCACGGACTCAAAGTCGGGCTTCGTCTCGCTCGTCAATCTGGCGAGCGTTGGGGCGATCGCGCAAGCACAAGGGGCGGCCGTCGATCCGCTGAGGTTTCGCGCCAATCTCTATCTCGAAGACATGGCCCCCTGGGCTGAGGCGGCGCTCCTGGGACGGACGCTCTCGGTCGGCGGCGCGAAGCTCGAAATTCTCAAAATGACCGACCGCTGCGCGGCGACCGGCGTCGAGCCGGGCGCTGGGCGGCGCGACATGGACCTCGTTCAGACGCTGCGCCAGAACTTTGGCCACATCGATTGCGGCGTCTATGCGCGGGTGACGCAGGGCGGCCGCATCGCCGCCGGCGACGCGATCAGCGTCGTCGCCGACAGCCGCTAGAACCGATCCGGCTCCAGCGGAAGCTCGCCGACCTGCGGCGCCTCATCTTCCCGCGATGCGCTACCGACATCGTCCATCGGCGGGCGAGGCCGCCGGCGACGGCGGGAGCTCAAATGATAATTGACGCCGCCTTCATGCTCCCGCGGCGCAGCTTCGCGCTCTTGAAAGGGCTCCGCGCCTTCGCTTGGAACTGCGCGAGCAGCCACCGGCGCCGTGATGAAGGACGGAAGTGCGGCTCCGGCGCCGCCCTCGGCCGCAGCGGCCTCGCCGCGCGGTTGGAAACGGCGATCGCGGCCGCGGTCGTACCCCTGGTGACGGGGACGGTCGCCGCCCTCAGCGTTGCGATCCCGACCATACTGCGGCCTTTCGGGCCGTTGCGGGCGATCTGGGCGTTCCGGGCGCTCGCCGCCCCGCATGTCGCCCATCGGGCGCTCCTCGAAAGGCTGCGGCTGCGGCTGCGCGAAATGTGGCTGTGGAGCGAAAGGCTGAGGCTGCGATTGGTAGGCCGGCGCCGGGAGCCGTTCGGAAAGCGGCGCGAAACGGTCGGGAAGAGCGGCGAAATCGTCGTCGTCCTCGGAGATTTCCACTTCCGCTTCCTGCTGCGGGCGCCCGTAGCCATTGACCGGCTGCTGCTGCTGTGCGGCGGCGATTAGTCGGAAATAATGCTCGGCGTGCTGCAGAAGGCTCTCGGCCATGATCGTGTCGCCGGAGGACTGCGCGTCGCGCGCGAGCTGAAGATATTTCTCGGCGATATGTTGAGCCGTGCCGCGAATCTTAACGTCGGGGCCATTGGACTCATAGGATCGCGTAAGCGGATTAGGCCCTTTGCGGCCGTTGCGTCCCCGCATTCTCTTGTTTTGTCCTGGTCTCATCAAACTCCCCGAAATCTCGCCGCGCTCGGCTCCCGCCTGCGCGGCTTTCCCAACAACGTCGCCGCCAAATTCCTTCGCCAGAAGCAGCCAACACGAAACGCGCGAACGACAGCGCTCCATTCCCGGACGGCGAGCTTTAAGAGCGGCGCGCGCGAGTCGATTTTCCTCAAGTTGGCCGCAATCGGCGGTCCCGCGTAGTTCTGCGCCAATTCCCCTCAGCGCGAGTTCACGACGCTCAGCGCGACTGGACGTCAGCTGTCTGCGAGGCGGATAAACGCCCGCGACGATCGAAGTGGCCTCACTCCGGCGCTTTCATGTCGATTTCGACGTTGCTCCTGGCCGGTCGTTTCGAGCTTCCGTTCGCGAAGCGGAGCTACAGGTCTCGAGTTTCTCTCTCGAAGTCGGCGATCGGCTGGACCTAGGATGACTATAGTGGAGGGGTTGGCCCCCAACAAGGCCATGCGCCGCGGAACGGGCCAAAAAAGGCGTTACTGTAGCCAATATGTCACTTCCCAGAGGCCGCAAATCGCGCGGCGACAACCCTTTCGTGGCGGCCGGCGTCGCGTGCGACGCGCTCGATTTGGAACCCTTTAGCGCCCAAAAGCGTGGCGACGCTGACAGCTTGATCGAAGCCGACTTCAAATAGGACGAGCCCGTCTTCGGCAAGCAGCCTCGGCATGTCGCGGATGATTTCCCGATAACAGTCGAGCCCGTCCGCGCCGCCGTCGAGCGCCAGCGCGGGATCATGAAGGCGCACCTCCGGTTCGAGCCCTGCGATATCATCCGTGCGCACATAGGGGGGATTGGAGGCGATAAGATCGAAGCGCCCCTGAAGCGCCTCCGCCCAGCGGCCGCGCACCACGCTGGCGCGGTCAGAGAAGCCGCAGCGGGCGAGATTTGCGGCGGTCGCCGCGCAGGCTTCGGCCGAAAGATCGACGGCGACGGCTCGCGCGCCTGGAAGCTCGCTGAGAAGCGCACAGGCGATTGCGCCCGAGCCGGCTCCGAGATCGAGAATCGAGAGCGGCGCGTCGCGCTTTTTCGCAAGGAAGCTCAGCGCCGTTTCGACCAGCGTCTCGGTGTCCGCCCGCGGATCGAGAACGCCGGGCGTAACGGCGAGGTCAAGCGTCCAAAACCCGCGCTCTCCAAGAATACGCGACACAGGCTCGCGGGCGACTCGCCGCGCGGCGTAGTCCGAAAGCTTGCGCGCTTCCTCATCTGATAAGGGAGCGCGCGGCGCCAAAGCGAGTTCAAGCCGCGTCAGCCCAGCGGCGGCGCGCAGCAGAGCGCGCGCGTCCTCCTGGGCATCGGCGACCCCCGCGGCTTCGAGATAGTCTGCGAGCTTGGCGATCGCCTCTATCCGCGTCAGGGGCGGCTCGCTGCTCGTTGCCGCCTTTTTCCCAACGCCCAGCTTCATTTCCTATCCTCGAGTTGCGAGAAGCGCCGTCAGCCTCTTCGCAAAAGCCGCCGCGTCGACGGGATGCTCGCCGTCGGCCACGCGCGCGAGATCCAGCAAGAGGAGCTGGTCGTCGCGCGTCGCGTCCCGCCCTTTCGCGCGCAAGGCGGTCGCCAGCGCGACGATCGCCTCATGCCTTTGATTGATTTCCAAAACAGGCTTTCCGAAGGCCGCCTGTTGGCCATGTTCGGCCAGTAGGCGGGACAATTGGCGATCAAGCCCGGCATCCGGCGCGACAAGGCAAACGGCGCTGTCGGTGAGCCGCGTCGAGGCGCGCACGTCGTCCACATGCTCCGCAAGCGTTTCCTTAAGCGCCGCCAGCAGATCGGCAATATCGGCCGGCGCGGGGGCCTCCGGTTTGGCGTCCTCGACGAGCGCGATCGCGTCGATATCCGTTTGGCCCTGCGTCACGGATTTAAAGGGCTTGCCTTCGAAGCCGAGCGCGCTCGTCACCCAGAAGGCGTCGACGGCGTCGTCGAGAAGCAGGACCTCGACGCCTCTCGCGCGGAATCCTTCAAGCTGCGGACTGGCGCGCAGCCGCTTCATGTCGTCGCCGACGAGATAATAGATGGCTGTCTGACTTTCCCGCAGATCGGCGACGTAATCCTTGAGCGTGCGGTTTTTTTCCTCGGACGTCGTTGAGGCGAAACGCGCAATTTCGAACAGCGCGTCGCGGCGGCTCGGGTCTTCATGCAGACCTTCCTTCAGCACGGCGCCGAAATTTTTCCAGACTTCCGCGAATTTCTCGGGCTCGGCGTCGGCGAGCTTTTTGAGCTCCTGCAGAATGCGCGTGGCGATCGCCTTGCCGATTGCGCCGACGACTGGGCTTTTCTGCACCATTTCGCGCGAGACATTGAGCGGAATGTCGGCGCTGTCGACGACGACGCGCATGAACCGCAGCCAGGCGGGCAGCAGCTCCATGTCGCGTGAGATCAGCACGCGACGCACGTAAAGCTTGGATCTGCTCTTTCGCGCCGGATCGAAGAGATCGAAGGGCCGCGCGCCCGGGACAAAGGCGAGCACCGTATATTCCGTGCGGCCTTCGGCGCGCCAGTGAGCGATCAGCGCCGGCTCGTCCAACTGCCCGGACAACTGCCGGTAGAAATCGACATATTGATCATGCGGGATGTCCGACTTCGGCTTCGTCCAGAGAGCCACGCCCTCTGCGATTCGGCGAGGCTCTTCACCCGGCGCCGCGACGAGGTCGATCGGCGCGGCGATCGCGCCCGAGTGCTCCCGCACGACGCTTTCGACGCGCCAGCCGTCGAGAAATTCATCGCTCTCGGCATTGAGATGCAAACTGACGCGCGTGCCGACGGCAGGCGCTTCGTCGAGCGGCAGCGGCGCGAGTTGGTACGAGCCCTTGCCCTCTGAACTCCACAGCCAGGCCTGATCCTGGCCGGCGCGCCGCGTCGCGACCTCGACGCGATCGGCGACCATGAAGGCGGAATAGAATCCGACGCCAAACTGACCGATGAAGCCCGCGTCCTTTTCTTTCCCGATCTTGTCGAGAAAGGCGCGCGTTCCCGAATTGGCGATGGTGCCGAGCGCGCTAATCAGCTCCTCGCGCGACATGCCGACGCCATTGTCGGCCACCGTCAGCGTGCGCTTGTCCTTATCAAGCGAGATGGCGACAAGCGGCGCTCCCGCTTGCGCGGCGAGTTTTTCGTCCGAAAGCGCCTCGTAGCGAAGCTTCTCGCAGGCGTCGGCGGCGTTCGAGACAAGCTCTCGCAAAAATACGTCGCGCTCGGAATAGACGGAGTGCGTCATCAGCTCGAGCAGCCGCGCAACGTCGGCCTCGAAGCCAAAATCGGCGGGGGCGGTTTGCGGATTGGCGGCTGAGGCCGCGTCGACGGATGCCGCGTCGTCGGTCATGTTCTCTCCAATGAAAAGACAAAGGGAATCGGCGTCGCGGTCGGCGCGACTGCGCATCTTGAGTTCGTCATTGCTGGAAAATTTGCAAGAGCGCGCTGGCCGGAAGGCCAAAGCTAGACGAGCCGGCGGGAGCGAAACTCCCGGCCGGCCCGACCATCGCCACGACCTCTATATCTCGGAACCACACGCTTTCGGGGGGCTGGGGGGCTGACGAAACCGAAAACGCGTGGCCCCGAGCTGTCGAGGCAATGAACTTCATTTTGGGCGGCGCGTTTGGCTGGCAAGGGGCGCCATGTCGGCGAAAGTATGATTATTACTAGCCAAATCTTATCTGCCTGCGCTGTCGAAAAGATTCTCGTCGTAAACTCGTCATTATGTCTTGCCCGGCGCATTCTCGCGGGCCAACATGGTTACGAGAGATCGAGGAGAGCGAACGCATGGCGGAGTCGGAGACGACGGAGCCGAGCCGCGCCCGACCCGCGCTCGTCGTCGTGAACGGCGCTTCGCCGGATGCGGCGCAGGGAGCGCGGGGAGAGAAGCGCGGCGCGGCGGTTTCATTCAGCCGGCCAGAACTCAACGTCATCTTCAATCTTTATGGATCGAAAGTCGCGCAGGGCGAATGGCGCGACTATGCGATCGACTTCACGCCGGCGAAGGCCGTGTTCTCGATCTTCCGGCGCGCGAGCGAGGCGCCGCTGTATCGAATCGAGAAGAACCCCGCGCTGGCGCGCCGGCAAGGGGCCTATTCCGTTATCGCGGCGACGGGCCTCGTGATTCGGCGTGGGCACGACCTCTCGCGCGTCGTGCGCGTCTTGGACCCCGCGCTGCGGCTCGTCGGCGCGGAGTAGGATCAGAAGCGGTCGACGCGATAGGGCGTCGGATCAATGAAGGGCGTCTCGCCGGTCATCATCTCGGCGAGCAGCCGGCCGGTCACCGGCCCGAGCGTCAGCCCGTGATGGGCATGGCCGAAATCGAACCACAGGCCGGGGTGGCGTGGCGCCGGGCCGACAATCGGCAGCATATCGGGCAGGCAGGGCCGCGCGCCGCGCCAGGGCTCAGAGTCGAGCCGTTCGGCGAGCGGAAATAATCGCCGCGCCGTCGGTTCGCAAATCTCGATTTGCACCGGCGTCGGCGGCGCATCGCGCCGGGCGAATTCGGCGCCGCTCGTCAGTCTGATCCCGCGGCGCATCGGCGCGAGGAGATAACCAAAGTCTGCGTCGAGAATCGGATGATTGAGCCGCGCGCCGTCCTTTGCGGCGTAATGCATGTGATAGCCGCGCTTCCAGCCGAGAGGGACGCTGTAGCCGAGCGGCCCATATATGGCGTCCGACCAGGGGCCGAGCGCCGCCACCGCCGCGCCGGCGACGACCGGCCCTTCCGCCGCCTCGATGCGCCAGCGCCCGTCTGGCTCTTGCGAGAGGCTGCGTGCGTCTCCTGCGAGCAATTTCCCGCCGCGTGAGACGAAAAGGTCCGCGTAGGCCTTCGAGAGAGCGGCGGGGTCGATGATCGCGGCGGTGTCGCGGTAATGGATTCCGCCGGCGATCGGCGCGAGATCCGGCTCCAGCGCCGCAACTGCGGCGGCGTCGAGCGTATCGATATGCAGGCCATAGGCGCGTAGCCGCTCAGCGTCGGCGGCGCCGATCGCGAGAGTCTCCTCGCTACGATGGAGCTTGATCCAGCCGTTTCTGCGCAGGAGTTCGCCGGCTCCAGCCTGCTGGATAAGCGCCTCGTGCTCGCTAAGGCTATTCTCGATCAGCGGGCGCCGCGCTTCGATGTTTCGCTGCACGCGCTTCGGGGCGCTTGCGCGCCAATAGCGCAGGAGCCATGGGCCTACGGCAGGCAGAGCGGAGAAGTGGTAATGCGCCTCAGGCAAAAGATTCAGCGCATATTTGATGAGCTTCGCCGGGTTCCGCGGGAAAAGATAGGGAATGAGCGAGGAGCGCTCGATCAGCCCGGCGTTGCCGAAACTCGTCTCCTGTCCGGCGGCGCCAATGCGATCGATGAGCGCGACCTCGCGGCCGCGCGCCTGCAGATGCAGCGCGGCGCTGACGCCGACGATCCCTGCGCCCAGAACGACGACATCCGCCGACTTCATGAATCCTCCAGCCTGACCGCCTCATATATGGACTCTGATGCAACGCGCATGCTAGGCGCCTCTCTTTCCTAAAATTTCAGGGCGCGTCTGATGATCCCCCGCTATTCCCGACCCGAAATGACCGTGATTTGGGAGCCGCAGACGCGGTTTCGCATCTGGTTCGAGATCGAGGCCTATGCCTGCGACGCGCTCGCCGAGATCGGCGTCATTCCGCGGGAGAGCGCCAAGGCGATCTGGGACAAAGCTGATTTCGTCACTTTCGACGTCGCGCGGATCGACGAGATCGAACGCGTCACGAAGCATGACGTGATCGCCTTTTTGACTCATCTCGCCGAATTCATTGGCGCCGAGTCGCGTTTCGTTCATCAGGGCATGACGTCTTCGGACGTGCTCGACACCTGTCTCGCCGTTCAATTGTCGCGCGCGGCGGATCTTTTGATCGCCGACGTCGACGCGCTGCTCTCCGCGCTCAAGACGCGCGCCTATGAGCACAAATACACGCCGACGATCGGACGTTCGCACGGCATTCACGCCGAGCCGACGACGTTTGGGCTGAAGATGGCTCAGGCCTATGCGGAATTCACCCGCGCGCGGGAGCGGCTCGTCGAGGCGCGCAGAGAAATTTCGACCTGTGCGATTTCCGGCGCCGTCGGCACCTTCGCCAATATCGATCCGCGTGTCGAAGACTATGTGGCGCATAAAATGGGGCTCACGCCCGAGCCGATCTCGACGCAGGTCATTCCGCGCGACCGCCATGCGGCTTTCTTTGCGACGCTTGCCGTCGTGGCCTCGTCTGTCGAACGGCTCGCGATTGAAGTCCGGCATCTTCAGCGCACCGAAGTGCTCGAGGCGGAAGAATATTTTTCCGCCGGCCAGAAGGGCTCTTCCGCGATGCCGCATAAGCGCAATCCGGTGCTGACCGAAAATCTTACTGGGCTTGCGCGGTTGGTGCGCGCTATGGCGATTCCGGCGATGGAGAATGTCGCGCTCTGGCACGAGCGCGATATTTCCCATTCTTCGGTCGAGCGCATGATCGGGCCCGACGCGACGGTGACGCTGGACTTCGCGCTGGCGCGCTTAACGGGGGTGATCGAAAATCTCGTCGTCTATCCCGAAAACATGCGCAAGAATCTGGAGAAGCTCGGCGGTCTCATTCATTCGCAGCGTGTGCTTCTGGCGCTCACGCAAAAAGGCGTCTCGCGCGAAGACGCCTACGCCATGGTGCAGCGAAACGCCATGCCGGTCTGGCGTGGCGAGGGCGATTTCCGCACCTTGCTCGGGCAAGACAAGGACGTAAGCGCGAAACTGTCGTCGGCGGAATTAGACGAGCTCTTTGACCTCTCGTACCATTTCAAACATGTGGATACAATTTTCGTGCGAGTGTTTGGCGAGGCCTGAAGTTTCCCTCGATTTCCGAAAATCCGAGCTGCAACTCCCTCGCGAAGGCGATGAGCGCGGCGGTGAAAAGCATCATCGCGAAGGCGAAGAGAAAGCCTGCGCCATATTCGTGGCGCATATGGAAAAAGGCTGCCGCGAAGCCGAGAATGACGAGGATGCTCGTCGCGATGCAACTGCCGACGCCCCAATAGATGGCGCGATGTATCAGCTTCGCGCGCGTCCTGAGGACCGGCAATTCCACTTTAAGATGCGCCCGCGACTCGTCGTCCAGACCGTCGAGCTGTCTTGAACGGTCGACGAGCCGGTCGAGGCGCGAGACGAGCACGGCCAAAAGCTGCGCCTCGGCTGCAAGCAGAAAGGCGGGACCGGTGACTTGCGAGATCACCGTGGAAAGCTGTTCGATCGAGGGCGAGTAATACATCGTCAGCGGCGGCCTGGTTGGAGAAATCCGATTCGGCGGCCTTTATACACAAAGACGCTGGATGAGCGTTTGGCCTTTTCGCGCGGGCGTCATGCCGCTGGTCTGGCGCTTCCGGCCCCCCATGTCTCTTCCAAACTCCTGCGCAAAGCCTTAAACAGCGGGCCATGATCTGGCTTATCTTCGCTCTACTTACCGGCGCCGCGGTGATGGCGGTGCTGGCGCCCCTCGCCATGCGCGGTCAGGCGGAGAATGAAAGCGCCGCCGACGTCGCGTTCTTCGAGGAGCAGATCGCCGAGATCGAGCGTGAGCGCTCGGAAGGACGGCTCGAGGCGACGGACGCCGAAGCCGCGAAAACCGAGGCGGCGCGCCGGCTGTTGCGCGCGGAAGCCGGGCCAAAGGCCAAGGTTGCGGCCTCGCGCAAACTCGCGCTCGCCGCGGCGCTCTTCGCCATCGTCGCGATACCCGCCGTTTCGCTGTCGCTTTATGCGCGGCTCGGCCATTCCGACATGCCGGACATGCCGCTGACGGCGCGACTGGAATCTGCGCCGGACGGGCGCGACCTCGCCGGCGCCGTCGCGCGCATCGAACAGCATTTGCGCGAGCATCCCGAAGACGGCCGCGGCTTTGAAGTCATCGCGCCTTATTTGCTGCGCACCGGGCGCGGCGAAGAGGCGATCCACGCCTATTCCGAAGCGCTGCGACTATTGGGCGCAACCGCGGCAAGATATGCGTCGCTCGGAGAAGCGCGCGTCGTCGTCGCACGAGGCGTGGTGACGCCGGAAGCAAGGAAGGATTTCGAGGCGGCGCTCGCGCTCGATCCCTCGGCGCCCGAGGCGCAGTATTACCTCGGCGTCGCGGCGGCGCAGGCGGGAGAGAAGGAAAAGGCGATCGAAATCTTTTCCAGGATGGCTGCTGACGCGCCGCCTGACGCCGCTTATCTCAAGGCTGTGAATGGGCAGCTCGCCATTTTGCGCGGCGAAGCAAGCGCGCCAGTCGCCGCGAGCGGGCCGTCGAGCGAGCAGGGCAAAGCGGTTGCGGCGATGCCCGCCGATCAGCGTCAGGCTATGATCCGCGGCATGGTGGATCGTCTCGCTTCGCGGCTTGAAGCCAAGGGCGACGATGTCGAAGGATGGCTAAAGCTCATTCGCGCTTACAGCGTTCTGGCCGAAACTGAAAAGGCGAAAAAAGCGGTGACCGACGCGCGCAAGGCGCTTGCCAGCAAATATGACGACGTAGCGCGCATCGAGGCGCTGGCGAAGGAACTGAACATCGGTGGTTAGAGCGAAGTTTCGACTCTTAACGGGAACGCTTGGGAGCGTTTGAAAGCAAGAATGACGCGCAAGGGAAAACGGCTGACGTTGATAATCGGCGCGATGGCTGTCCTTGGCCTCGCCGCGGGGCTCATGCTGTTCGCGCTACGCGACAATATCGTATTCTTTTACACGCCGTCGGAGCTTGCGAAGAAACAGGTCGCCGCCGGCGCGCGGCTGCGCATCGGCGGACTGGTGAAGGAAGGCACGGTCGTCAAGAACGGCCAAGATGTGAACTTCACGGTCACCGACAAGACGGCCGATCTTGCGGTGTCCTACACCGGCTTGCTCCCTGATCTTTTCCGCGAAGGCCAGGGAGTTGTCGTTGACGGCGCGCTGCAGCCCTCAGGCGCCTTTCGCGCTGACAGCGTGCTCGCGAAGCACGATGAACGCTACATGCCGCGCGACGTGGCGGACGCTTTGAAGAAACAGGGCGTCTGGCAGGGAGAGCAACAGAAATGAGGCGATGGCGCATAATCGATAGGTTCGCGTCAACCCTCTCCCATTGGGAGAGGGTGGTCGCAAAGCGACCGGGTGAGGGGGAAACCCCTTCCGAAGAAACGCGCCTCAATTCAGCGATCGTAACCCCTCACCCCGGTCCTTCGGACCAACCCTCTCCCAATGGGAGAGGGTTTGGCGCGAGCCTCGCATGATCGTTGAAACCGGACATTACGCGCTTGTTCTCGCGCTCGCCCTTGCGCTGGCGCAATTCGCCATTCCCTTCGTCGGCGCGCGCTTGAACGACGCGGCGCTGATGCGCGTCGCGCGTCCGGCGGCGATCACGCAATTTCTGTTCGTCGCGCTCTCTTACGGCGCACTGACCTATGCGCATGTCGTCTCCGACTTCTCGCTCGTGAATGTGATTGAAAATTCGCATTCGCTGAAGCCCTTCATCTATAAAATCTCCGGCGTATGGGGAAACCACGAAGGGTCGATGCTTTTGTGGGTGCTCGTTCTCTCGCTGTGCGGAGCGCTGATTGCGATTTTCTCGAACGCGATGTCCGATAGGCTGCGCTCTGACGCGCTCGCCATTCAGGGCCTGCTCGGCGCCGCCTTTCTTCTCTTCATTCTGCTGACCTCAAATCCATTTGCGCGCGTCGCGCCGGCGCCGTGGGAAGGCCGCGATCTCAATCCGATCCTGCAGGACCCCGGCCTCGCGATCCATCCGCCGCTGCTCTATCTCGGCTATGTCGGCTTCTCGATCGTATTCTCTTTCGCCGCCGCCGCGCTCATCGGCGGACGCATCGACGCCGGCTGGGCGCGGGTCATTCGCCCCTGGACTCTCTTCGCCTGGATCGCGCTGACGCTTGGCATCGCGATGGGGTCGTATTGGGCCTATTACACGCTCGGCTGGGGTGGCTTCTGGTTCTGGGATCCGGTCGAAAACGCCTCGCTGATGCCCTGGATCGCCGGCACGGCGCTCTTGCACAGCGCCGCCGTGATGGAGAAGCGCGAGGCGCTGAAAGTCTGGACGATCTTTCTCTCCATCCTTGCCTTCTCGCTCTCTCTGCTCGGCACTTTCCTGGTGCGTTCAGGCGTGCTCACCTCGGTGCATGCTTTCGCGAGCGATCCTGACCGCGGCGTCTTCATCCTCGCCATTCTCGTCTTCTTCATCGGCGGGGCGCTCGCGCTCTTTGCGCTGCGGGCGGGCGCGCTGCCGGTCGGCGGACTTTTTTCGCCGATCTCGCGCGAGGGCGCGCTCGTTCTCAATAATCTGTTGCTGTCGGCCTGCTGCGCCACGGTCGTCGTCGGCACCCTCTATCCGCTGGCGCTTGAAGCGCTCACCGGCGAGAAAATTTCCGTCGGCGCGCCCTTCTTCAACACCGTGCTGATTCCGATCGCGCTGCCGCTCGCCTTGCTGATGCCGATCGGCCAGATGCTCTCCTGGAAGCGCAGCGATCTCGTCGCCGCTCTGCAGCGGCTGCGCGTCGCTTTTGTTGTCGGCGTCCTTGCGGCGGCGGCTTTCGGCGCCTGGTACGGAACGCCCTTCCTCTCGATCATTACCGCCGGCATCGCGATCTATCTCGTCGTCGGCGGTTTGAGTGATCTTGTTATACGCGCGCGAGGGAGCACGGGGCGCGCGAGCTTCAAGCGACTCGCTGGTCTGCCGCTGTCCGCCTTCGGCACGTCGATCGCCCATGCCGGCATGGGACTGACGCTTCTCGGCCTCGCCGCGACCGGCTGGGGCGTCGAAAGCATCGTGGCGATGAAGCCGTCGAGCTTCTACGACGTCGGCCCCTATCAGATCGGCATCGAATCCGTGTCGCCGCGCCAGGGGCCGAATTATTCGGAGGTCTACGCGGTAATGGTGGTGCGCAAGAACGGCGCGACGCTCGCGACGATCGAACCCGCCAAGCGCTTCTATCAGGCGCGGCGCATGGCCCGCTCGGAGGCCGGGATCGTCACGCTGGGACTGGGTCAGGTCTATGCGGCGATCGGCGACTCGCATGAGGATGGAACAATCGACGCGCGGCTTTACTGGAAGCCGCTCGTGACGCTCATCTGGATTGGCGCGCTGGTCATGGCCTTTGGCGGCGCGTTGTCGCTCGCCGATCGGCGCCTGCGCATCGGCGTCGCCCGCCGCGTCGCCGCGCCTGCTTTGGAGCCGGCGGAATGAGCAGGCCTGTGGCGACTGAAACAGGTTCGCGCAACCCTCTCCCTTTGGGAGAGGGTGGCCCGGCGCAGCCAGGCCGGGTGAGGGGTTGCTACGCCGAGGGACCAGAGCCTCGCCTTTGCTATGAGCGCGTTCAGACCCCGAGCGGAATGCCCCTCACCCGGTCGCCTGCGGCGACCACCCTCTCCCTATGGGAGAGGGGACGCGCGCTAATTTTGTTCGTCACGCTCGTTTTCTTCCCCCTCATCGCACACGCCGTCACGCCCGGGGAAATGCTCGCCGACCCGGCGCTCGAAGCCCGTGCGCGGGCGATCACCAATGAGCTGCGCTGCCTCGTCTGCCAGAATCAGTCGATCGACGATTCCGACGCCTCGCTCGCCAAGGATCTGCGCGTTCTCGTGCGCGAGAAGCTCAAGGAGGGCTTAAGCGACGCCCAGGTGCGCGAATACGTCCATTCCCGCTACGGCGATTTCGTGCTGCTGCGCCCGCCGATGAAGCCTGGCACGCTGCTGCTCTGGAGCGCGCCGCTGATCGCGCTTCTCGCTGGCGCCGCCGCCGTCTGGATGGCGGCCCGCCGACGTTCGGGCGTCGCCCCCACGCCCAACAAGGCGCTCAGCGAAGAGGAGCGCGCGCGGCTGAAGGCTTTGGGCGTATCGGACCCCGACAAGCCCACGAGCTGACCCCTATCCAACGCGCTTGCGCTGAACTATAGGGGCGGGACAGTCCCGCCGCCCCGGCGCCTCTTAAGGAACGGACCATGGCCCAGCATTCCACGCCCCATTTCCACAATCAGCCCGGCGTCGCGCAGATCAGGATCGGGGCCAAGGAATTCATGTGCATCGGCGCTTTGCCGCCCTTCGACCATCCGCATGTTTACATCGACATGGGCGCGTCGAACGAGGCCGTCTGTCCCTATTGCTCGACGCATTATGTTTACGACCCGGCCCTGCGCGGCGGCGCCGACCCGGCCGAATGCGTCTATCGCATCTCTGAAGACGCCGCCGCCTGACAGAAGCTAGCCGATGAGCGCGCCGATCGTCATTGCCGGCGCAGGCATTGGCGGCCTCGCCGCGGCCTTGTCGCTGGCGCGCGCCGGCAAGCGCGTGCTGGTTTTGGAGCGCGCGGGCCGGATCGAAGAGGTTGGCGCGGGACTGCAAATCGCACCCAATGCCGGCCGAATTCTCGCCAAGCTCGGCCTTGAACCAGCGCTGGCCGCCGTCGCTCTGGAGCCAGAAGCCATCAACATCCGCCGCGGGCGAGACGGCGCGGTACTGGCGAGGCTTGACCTCTCCGACGCAAAGAGCCGCTGGGGCGCGCCATTCCGGCTTTTCCACCGCGCCGATCTGCAGGGCGCGCTGCTGCAAGCGGCGCTGGAGAATCCGCATACCCATGTTCGCGCCGGCGCTCGGGTCGGCGATTTTGAAGCGCGCGCGCGCGGCGTCCGCGTCCGCGTGCACACGCAGGATGGCGTCGAGGAGATTGAAGCGGCGGGTCTGATCGGCGCCGATGGCGTGCGGTCGGGCGTGCGCGGCCACCTCGTGCCTTCTGAGCGCGATGCGCCAGCCTATTCCGGCTGCGTCGCCTGGCGCGCCACGCTGCCGGCCGACAGCGTTTCAGCGGCGCTTCGCGCGCGGGAGTCGAACCTTTGGCTGCTGCCCGGCGCCCATGTCGTTCATTATCCGCTGCGCGACGGCTCAATGATCAACGCCGTCGTCATCATCGAAGAGCCGCCGGAGGCCGAGGACGCGGCCTCCAGCCTGTCGCTAAGTGGCGCGGAGCTTGTCCGCCGCTTCGCGCCGCGTCGGACTTCCGCCGCGCTGCGCGATTTGATCGAAGCCGGCGCCTCTTGGCGGCATTGGCCGCTGTTCATGCGTCCGGCGCTGAAACAATGGACGCGGGGACCGGTGACGCTCCTCGGCGACGCCGCGCATCCGATGGTTCCGTTTTTGGCTCAGGGCGCGGCGCAGGCGATCGAAGACGCCGACGCTCTGGGGGAAGCCTTCATGCGACTGGGGGCAACCGTCGAGACTGCCTTCGCCGCCTATGAAGGCGCCCGCCTTCCCCGCGCCGAGCAGGTCGTGCAGGCCTCGCGTCGTCAGGGAGTTTACTTCCATATGAGCGGACTGCCGGCCGCCGTCCGCAATCTTGCGATCCGTGCGCTGGGCGGGCCAGGCATGCTGGCGCGCAACGCCTGGCTCTACCGATAGAGGCCTTTCAGCCCTCGGCTTTGTTCCGTCGCCGCGGCGATCAAAGGTTATCGTGCAGCCCATTTTTTTGGCGCACGGACGGAAAGCTCTGTGGCGAATTTGCGCTTCAACGAGGGCGCGTCCTCGCCGTTCTGCCAAAAAAATTTCGTGCTGAACGGCGCGCGTTAACCGCCGGAACCGTCCTAAGTTAACTGGCATTGCTTGAAGCTTAAGCCGGGGCAGGGCGTCGGCGCAGAAACCCACGCGAGCGCGAGCAAAAAGTGCATTCAGTTCAATCGCATAGGAGATTGCATAAAATTTTACGCATTTCGGTAGCGCGAAATTATACTTACCACAGATCTGAGCAAATCTAAACGCATTCGCGTAAAATGCGGCAGAAATACTTTCGCGGACAGCAAAACAAGAAAACTAACTTCGCCTCATGTCACGGAGGCGGGTTATGTTGGGCATCGTTAGCAAGGCGGTTGTGGCTCTCGGGATGGCGGGTATGGCGCTTACCGCCGTCAACGCAAAAAGTTTCGCCGGACCCGAAACCGCGACTTTCGCTGCGCTTGGCGCTGAAACGAGCGTGCCCTACGGCTGGGTGGATTTCTGCCAGCGCTATCGGGGCGAATGCCAGGACGACGAAACAGACGCGCAGGACATTGAACTCACCGCCGCCGTCTATCGCAAGATTGCGAATATCAACGCGTGGGTGAACAAGAACATCGACCCCGTCGCGGACACGGACCACTGGAGTTCTCTCGATAAGTGGGACTATCCCAGCGACGGCAAGGGCGATTGCGAGGATTTCGCGCTGCTGAAACGCCGCATGCTGATCGAGGAAGGCTTTCCGCGCCAGGCGCTGTTGATCACCGTCGTGAAGGAAAAAAACGGCGACGGCCATTCCGTCCTCACGGTCAAGACCAACCGCGGCGAATTCGTGCTCGACAATCTCTCGGATGAGATGCGGCCGTGGACGCGCGTTCCCTATCGTTTCGTCAAGCGGCAGTCGCAGCATAATCAGAACGCTTGGGTCGCCATCGATCCGCCGACGAGCGCCCCGCTTTATGTCTCGCGGTGAGACGGGCGCTCAGGGGATAAGCGTCAGCCCCTTCGCGTAACGTTGGCCGTTCTCGACATAATGTTTCGCCGATTCGAGATGCCGGTCCCGCGCCTTCTCATCGAGCGTGCGGATCGCCTTGGCCGGCGCGCCGACGATCAGCGAATAGTCGGGAAATTCCTTGGCTTCGGTCACCAGCGCATTGGCGCCGACGAGGCAGTTCGCGCCGATCTTAGCGCCGTTGAGAATCGTCGCGCCCATGCCGATGAGCGTCGCTTCGCCAATCGTGCAGCTATGCAGAATGACGCCGTGACCGATCGTGCAATCCGCCCCGATGACGAGCGGAAAGCCCATGTCCGTATGAAGAATGCTGTTTTCCTGAATATTGGTGCGGGCGCCGACCGTGATCCACTCATTGTCGCCGCGCAAAACGCAGCCGAACCAGATATTGGCGTCTTCCTCAAGTTCGACGCGGCCGATGACGTGCGCGCCGGGAGCCACATAGAACCGGCCTTTGGCCGGCAGGCGCGGCGCGATTCCGTCGATCGTGTAAAGCGGCATTGGCGAAGCCTCCCTGAAATGAGGCGCGACATTGCCATTTCCAGCCTTTTGCATGCAATGGCGGAAGAAGCCGCAGCCCGAGCGATCTCATTCGGAAGTCACGGAAATTTAGACTATAAGCGGGCGGCGGGGTTTGGTAATGCCGGGTGGCGCGCCGCCGGCGGGGCTCTGTCGCGCGTGACAGCCGCTATCGGAGGACGCCCACTGAGCGCCAGAATGTTGCCGGATCGGGTGCGGCTTGTCGGCGCCTCCGCGGCGCGGGCGGCGGGGGCCTTCGCGCGAGGCGCCGCCGCGCCCTACCACCTCGTGAAATCGATGGCGATTGCGCCGCCGGAGCGGCTGCGCATCGCGCCGCCCGACATAAGAACCACCGACTCGACCGTCGCCGACCAGATTTACGCCGGCTATTTTTCCTTCGAAGGGAAAACCGTGCAGGCGAGGGGCGTCTCGCCCTTTCTTGCGGCGCCGCCTTCCGAGGGATGGCGGCGTTCCCTTGCAGGATTTTCCTGGCTGCGGCACTTGCAGGCTTCGGACAAGCGGGTGGCGCTCGCCACGGCCCAGGCGCTTGTCGGCGACTTTCTTTCGCTTCCGAAACTTCCGGCCGACGATCCGGCGATGGAGGCCGCCGTCGTGGCCCGGCGACTGCTCTCCTTCCTGTCGCAATCGCCGATGCTGCTCGATGGCGCGGAGGCGGATTTTTACGACGCATTCATGCTGGCGCTCGCGCGCAACGCCCGGCTGCTGTGGCGGGCGCTCGCCGGCGACGGCGCCCGAGGCGCCGATCGCGCCTTCTGCGTCATCGCGCTGGCCGAATTCGCGGTTTGCGCCGACACCGGACGCAAAATCGCACCGCATGTGTCGCGCGCGTTGAGCGCTGAGCTCGACCGTGAAATCCTCACCGACGGCGGCCATGTCAGCCGCAACCCGCAGGTCGCGGTCGATCTGCTCCTCGATCTATTGCCGCTGCGGCAGGTGATCGCAGCGCGTGGCCTGCAAACGCCGCCCGCGGTCCTGCGCGCCATTGACCGGATGATGCCCATGTTGCGGATGCTGCAACATGGCGACGGCTCGCTGGGGCTATTTAACGGCATGGGCGCGACAGCGCTGGATCGGCTGGCGAATGTGCTCGCTTATGAAGACACGCGCGGCGCGCCGCCGGTCAACGCGCCTTATGCCGGCTATCAGCGCATGGAGGCGCGGAACGCGCTCGTCATTGTCGACGCCGGCGGGCCCCCGCCTTTCGAGTTTTCTCTCTCCGCGCACGCCGGTTGTCTCTCTTTCGAATTCTCGATTGGAATCGAGCGGGTTGTCGTCAACTGCGGGGCGCCGTCGCCGCCGCATCTGGACGCGCGCGAACTCGCCCGCGCCACCGCCGCGCATTCGACGCTTGTCATCGGCGATCGCTCCAGCGCCCGCATCGCGCCGCCAAGCGCGCCGCGCTGGCGCGCGGGCCGCGTACTTGCTGGACCACACAACATCGAGGTCGAGCGCCGCCGCCCGGAAGGCGAGACGACGCTCGTCCTGTCGCATGACGGCTATGCGCGAGATTTCGGCTTGATCCACGAACGCGAATTGACGCTTGCGGCCGATGGGGCCGCGCTCTTGGGCGTCGATCGGCTCATTGCCGCGGAAGGCGGCGGACGACACGCGCAGACCAGCGATTTCGCCGTCCGCTTCCACATTCATCCGCGCGTGCGCGTTGCGTCGAGCGCCGTCGGAACGGTCGAACTCGTTCTCGCTAATGACGAAACTCTCGTCTTTGAGGCGCAGGGCGCAACGCCCGAAATCGAAGACAGTATTTTCTTCGCCGCGCCCGGCGGCGCGCGCAATTGCGCGCAGATCGTTGTGCGAGGGATGGCGGCCGCTGGCGCCGAGATCGCTTGGAGCTTCCGGCGGCGCGCTGGCGATCAGGTTCCTCCCGGCCGCAGGGTATGATAAGCGCAGCGCGATTTTAGGAGAATGCAATGCCGGTCGACTTGCGCCGCGTGGCGCGCGCGCTGATTTCCGTTTCCGACAAAACAGGCCTCGTCGACTTCGCGCGCGCGCTGACGACGCATGGCGTCGAGCTTGTCTCCACCGGCGGGACGCGCAAGGCGCTTGCCGAGGCGGGGCTTGCGGTGCGCGACGTCGCCGATCTCACCCAATTTCCGGAAATGATGGACGGAAGATTGAAGACGCTGCACCCGAAGGTGCATGGCGGTCTTTTGGCGATCCGCGAAAATCCCGAACATGAAGCGGCCATGCTCGCGCATGACATCCGGCCGATCGATCTGCTCGTCGTCAATCTCTATCCTTTCGAATCGACGCTCTCGAAAGGCGCGCCTTTCGAGCAATGCATCGAAAACATTGATATCGGCGGGCCGGCGATGATCCGCGCCGCATCGAAAAATCACGACGACGTCGCAGTTGTCGTCGATCCCAATGATTACCAGGCGCTGATTGAAGAACTCGCCGCGACAAAGGGTTCGACGCGGCTCGCGACGCGCCGGCGGCTTGCGCAAAAGGCCTTCGCGCGAACCGCGGCCTATGACGCGGCGATCTCCAATTGGCTGGCGCAGGCGCTTGCCGAAGCCTCGCCGCCGCTACGCGCCTTTGGCGGGCGTCTCGCCGAGCCGATGCGTTATGGCGAAAACCCGCATCAATCCGCGGGATTCTATCTCACCGGCGAGAATCGTCCTGGCGTCGCCACGGCGCGCCAGATTCAGGGCAAGCAGCTCTCATACAACAACGTCAACGATACCGACGCCGCCTTCGAATGCGTGGCGGAATTCGATCCGGCGCGCACGGCCGCCGTCGTCATCGTCAAACACGCCAATCCTTGCGGCGTCGCCGAAGACGCGACGCTGGCGCAAGCCTATGAGAAGGCGCTGCGCTGCGATCCGGTATCCGCCTTCGGCGGCATCGTCGCACTCAATCGCAAGCTCGATGCGGAGGCGGCGCGCGAGATCGTCAAGATATTCACTGAGGTGATCATCGCCCCAGACGCCGACGAGGAAGCGATCGCGATCATTGGCGCCAAGAAGAATCTGCGTCTGCTGTTGACTGGCGGCCTGCCCGATGCCCGTGCGCAGGGTTTGACCTATCGCTCCGTCTCCGGCGGTTTTCTCGCGCAATCGCGCGACAACGCCGTTGTCGACGACATGGCTCTGCAAATCGTGACGAAGCGACAGCCCACGGCGCAAGAACTTGCGGATCTCAAATTCGCGTTCCGTGCGGTGAAACATGTCAAGTCGAACGCGATCGTTTACGCGAAGAATGCCGCCACAGTGGGCATCGGCGCCGGACAGATGTCGCGTGTCGATTCCTCGCGCATCGCCGCGCATAAGGCGCAGGAAGCCGCGCGCGCCGCAGGGCTAACTGAAAGTCTCGCCAAAGGAGCCGTTGTCGCCTCCGACGCCTTCTTTCCATTCGCCGACGGATTGCTGGCCGCTGCGGAAGCAGGCGCGACGGCCGTCATTCAGCCGGGCGGCTCGATTAATGATAAGGACGTCATCGCCGCCGCGGACGAGCATGGCCTCGCAATGGTCTTCACCGGCGTGCGCCATTTCCGACACTAGCAATGCTTAAGCCGCTCCGGCTAAAGTGGCCGCTTGACGCCGGAAAAGGAGTTCCAAGAATGCGTAATTCTTTTAAACTGACGCTGGGCCTCGCACTCATCTGCGCGCTTGCTTCGAGCCAGGCTTTCGCGAAACAGCGCAAGCCCGTTGCGACCGGCCAGGTTACGGCGGCGCATGAAGACGGTTTTCCGGTTCCTCTGCCGCATAATCTCATGACCGGCAAAGACTGGCTCGACGACGGCGCGGGTTCGGCCGCGCAGGGAAATCTCGGGCCCAATCGGTACGCGAACGATAATTACTTTCTCCAGCAACAGGATTTCACGCTGCAAGATCCGCAGCGCTACAATGAGATCGGCCAGTTTTTTGATTACGACTGGTGAGCCGCGCTCGTTTGTGAATGAAAAAGGCCGGCGCGCGCCGGCCTTTTCTGACGATTGGAATTAGCCGCTTTAGCAAACCGGAACGCTGCGATAGCCGATCACGTCGCCCCAGCGATTGAAGATCGGACGGCGCTCGTAATAGCAGTCCGGGCCGCTTGCGGCCGCGGCCGCCATGGCGCCCAAAGCGAGCGCGCCGCCGACGGCGTAGGGCCCCCAGCCATAGCCATGATGATGCCACTTGGACCAGGCGAATGCGGGGGTGGCGCTTGCCGTCGCTGCGACCATGACGGCGGCGGCGAGGCTCATAGAAACAAACTTTTTCAACATGGACATGGCTCTCTCCTCAATTTGGCGATGTTCACTCTGCGAGCATCTACACTTTAGGAAGAGACTCTCACGATGTTCGTGCGCCGGCGCACACGGCGCGTGTTACGCTTCGCTTTGCGCGAGCAGCTTTTGCTGGCGGTCTGTCGTCAGCGCATCGAAGATCTCGTCGAACTCGCCTTCCATGACCCGGTCGAGCTTATAGAGCGTTAGATTGATGCGATGGTCGGTGACGCGCCCTTGCGGAAAATTATAGGTGCGGATTCGCTCCGAGCGGTCGCCTGAGCCGACCTGCTGCTTGCGGTCCTCCGAACGTTCCTTGTCGAGCCTTTGGCGCTCAGCGTCGTAAAGACGCGATCGGAGCACGCTCATAGCCTTCGCCTTGTTGCGATGCTGAGAGCGCTCTTCCTGCATCATCACCACGATGCCCGATGGAATATGGGTGATGCGGATCGCGGACTCGGTCTTGTTGACGTGCTGGCCGCCGGCGCCCTGCGAGCGCATCGTATCGATCTGCAGGTCCTTGTCGTCGATGACGACGTCGACGTCCTCGGCTTGTGGCAGCACCGCCACGGTCGCGGCCGACGTATGGATGCGTCCCTGCGTCTCGGTATCCGGCACGCGCTGGACGCGATGCACGCCCGACTCGAATTTCAGCCGTCCATAGACGCCCCGGCCGACGATCTCGGCGACGATTTCCTTGAAACCGCCGAGCGCGCCGGGGCTTTCGGATACGATTTCGACGCGCCAGCCTTTGAGCGCCGCATATTTCTGATAGGCGCGGAAAAGATCGCCGGCGAAAAGCGCCGCCTCGTCGCCGCCCGTGCCGGCGCGGACTTCGAGAATGACGCCCTTCTCATCCGCCTCGTCCTTGGGAAGAAGCGCAAGTCGCAGCGCGCTTTCCGCCGCTTCCAGACGTTCGCGCGCGGCGTCCGTCTCGCTTTCGGCAAGGGCGCGCATTTCGGCGTCGATCGAGGCGTCGGCGAGCATGGCGGAAAGATCGTCGGCTTCCTTTTGCGCCGCGCGGTAGGCGCGGATCCTTTCGACGACGTCGTCGAGCGATGCGCGTTCGCGCGATAGCGCGACGAAGGCCTGTCCGTCGGCGCCGATGGCGAGTTTGTCGCCGATTTCGTCATAACGGCGCAGGATGAGGTCGAGTTTGTCTTGAGCGAACATGGAAGTTTCTTGAGAAGTAGTAAGGGCGGCGGCGCGAAGAAAGAGGGCTTCGCTACAAAGGCACGCCGCGCGCGATCGCATAATCGCGCAATTGCTCGCGCACCGAAGCGCTGCCGTCATCGGAAGCGAGCAGCGATGCGAGATAAACCTGCGCCTCTTCGAGATTGAGATTGAGGATCATCGTCTTCACCGGACCGATGGCGGAGGCCGCCATCGACAGCGAGCGATAGCCGATCGCGAGCAGCGCCAGCGCCTCGAGCGGGCGCCCGCCCATTTCGCCGCAGAGCGTCACTGGCGCGTTGTGCCGCGCGCCGGCCGCGACGATGCGTTCAAGCGCGCGCAGCACTGGCGGCGAGAGATTGTCATAGCGCTTCGAAACGCGCGTGTTGTCGCGATCCGCCGCGTACATGTATTGCACGAGGTCGTTGGAGCCGACCGACAGGAAATCCGCGCGTTTGGCGATAAGATCGATTTCCCACAGCAGTGATGGCACTTCCACCATGGCGCCGAGCTCGAGGCGCTTTGGCGGCTGATGACGATGACGTTTGATATGTTCGAGTTCGCGTAGGGCGATCGACTTCGCCGCGTCGAATTCGGCGACATTGGCGATCATCGGAAACATGATCCGCAGATTGCGATGGGCGCCCGCCTTCAGCATTGCGCGCAGTTGCATCCGCAGGAGGCCCGGCCGGTCGAGCCCGATGCGGATCGCGCGCCAACCGAGCGCGGGATTCTCCTCTTCGATCTTCGCCATATAGGGAAGGATTTTGTCGGAGCCGATGTCGAGCGTGCGAAAGGTGATCGGCTTTTCCGGCGCGGCGTCGAGTACGGCTTTATAAAAGCGATATTGTTCGTCCATGCGCGGAAACCGCGGCGCGAGCATGAATTGCAGCTCAGTGCGGAATAATCCGATCGACCGTGCGCCGGTCTCATGCAAATGCGGCATGTCGATCGCGAGGCCGGCGTTCATGTGCAGAGAGATTTCGACGCCGTCCTTGGTGATCGCCGGCACGTCGCGCAGCTTGGCGTATTGTTCCTGGCGGCGCGCCCGCAGCCGCGCTTTTTCGGCGTAGGCGCTCTGCACGTCGGGCTGCGGCCGAATATGCACTTCGCCGGTGGTGCCGTCGACAATGATCGGATCGCCGGTCTCGACGATGTCAATCAGGCCGGGAACGAGCCCCACCGTGGCGATGCCGAGCGCCCGCGCGACGATCGCCACATGGCTCGTCGGGCCGCCTTCTTCCAGCACCAGTCCGCGTAGCCGCCTGGGGTCATAGTCGAGCAGCGCGGCCGGTCCCATCGTTCGCGCGACGATGATGGCGTTTTCCGGCACGCTGTCGCGATCGGCGACATAGCTCTGACCCGTGAGCTGATGCAGCAGCCGGTTAGCGATGTCGTCGAGATCGTGCAGGCGGTCGCGAAGATACGGGTCGGTCTGACGCTGCATGCGCGCGCGGGCGTCGTTCTGAACGCGCTCGACCGCCGCCTCCGCCGTCAGGCCGGTCATCACCGCTTCGCGCAGACGGCGCACCCAGCCGCGGTCATAAGCGACCATGCGCACGGTTTCGAGGATCTCGCGCGGCTCGCCGGCGGCGATCCGGTCGCTATGCGCGACGAGTTCGTCGATCGACTGTCGCATCGCGTCGATCGCATGCTCGAGCCTGGCGAGCTCGGTCGGCATGTCCTCGGCGACAAGCTGCTTGATGACGACGCGCGGTTCGTGCAGCAGCACGTGCCCGAGGCCGACGCCTTCGGCCATTGGCGCGCCCCGGAGCGACGCCGGACGGTAGAGAGCAAGGTCACGCGGATCTTCGATCGCCTGCAATTCGCCAGAGGCGATGAGCTCAGCGAGCAGCATCGCCGTCGTTTGCAGCGCCTCGATCTCTTCTTCCGAATAGACGCGGCGCACCTTGTTCTGGACGACGAGCACGCCGAGCGTATTGCCGCCGCGCAGGATGGGCACGCCAAGGAATGAGTGATAGGCCTCTTCGCCGGTCTCAGGCTTATAGGAGAATGCGGGGTGATCTTGCGCTTCGGAAAGGGCGACAGGCTCGGCGCTTTTCGCGATGAGGCCGACGAGACCCTCGCCCGCATGCATCGTGGTTAAATGGACGGCTTCGCGGTTGAGGCCCTCAGTCGCGTAAAGCTCCAAGCGCTGGTCGGCGCGCAGCACATAAACGGAACAAACTTCCGCGACCATGTTCGCGGCGATCTGGACCACGATCTTGTCGAGCCGCGCCTGCGCGCTGATCGGCTCCGCGCTGATTTCGCGGAGTCGGCGCAACAGAAGGCGCGGTCCGCCGAGAGCGCTTCGCATCCAATCAGTTCCCGTTTTCCCAGAATTTCGCGGGTGGCCTACCGCAAAAAAACCGCCATGCGCCTGTAGATTGCGACAGTGGCCCTCAAGCAGCGTATATTGGCGCCGCTGGCGCTCCGCAAGCGCGGCCAAGAAACGCAGCGACGCAAGGAACATACCGCTATTGCAAAGCTTGGCGAATCGGCTTGCGGGCCGGGGTCGAAGCCTCTACCAGTTGGCCATCGGGGATCGGCGATGACAGCCTATGCGCTAGGCGCCCGGCATTGGCCGCGCAAGACGCGTTCTCCGGGCCTGCGGCATCGAGAAGAGAATTCGTGCGCCTGAAAAAATATCTGATCGCTCTCTTTTTGTTCGTCGTATCCGCTCAGGCCGTCGCCATGGAGTCGGTACGGGTGCCGCAGGGCGCCCGGGCGATCGATCTCACCAGTGTGGTGGAGAAGCATTCTTCACAGGGCGACCGACTGCAGGTTTCGACTGCGCCGGGCTCCGACGGCATCGTCCGCCGAATCGAGGTTGGCGCGAAAGAGGCCGGCAGCCAACCGAACTGGATCGTTTTCGCGCTCACCAACGACACGGACGAGCAGATCGAACGCCTCATCGTCGCGCCGCACTACCGGTTGCAGGGCTCGGGCGTCATCTGGCCTGATCTCGGTTCGGCGCGAATCACCGCCATCACGGCGAGCCAGGGCTTTCCCCCGGAGGTTGAGGACGCGTCCGACGCCGACGTTTTCCGGCTGACGCTCGACCCGGGAACGACAGTCACCTATGTCGCGGAACTTCGTACGCCCAACTTGCCGCAACTCTATCTCTGGGAGCCCTCGGCCTATAAGGACAAGGTGACGAGCCTGACGCTGTATAAGGGCATCGTCATCGGCATCGCCGGTCTGCTGGCGCTGTTTCTAACGATCGTCTTCGTGGTCAAGGGCGCGGTCATCTTCCCCGCGGCGGCGGCGCTCGCCTGGGCGGTGCTCGCCTATGTGTGCATCGACTTCGGCTTCTGGGACAAAATCTTCGGCTTCGACGTCAACGCCAACAGGATCTGGCGCGCCGGCGCAGAAACCGTCCTCTCCGCGACGCTCGTCGTCTTTCTCTTCGCCTATCTGAACCTCAACCGCTGGCATGTGCGCGCCTGGCATGTCGCGGCGCTGTGGCTCTTGATCCTGCTGGACCTCGTCGGCCTTGCGGTGTTCGACGCCCCGGTCGCGGCCGGCGTTGCGCGCATCTCGCTCGCGACCGTCGCCGTCGTCGGCTTCGTGCTGATCCTCTATCTCGCGACGCACGGATTCGATCGGGCCATCATGCTGATCCCGACGTGGTTCCTGCTGGCCGTCTGGGTGGCGACAGCGGGATTTGCGGTCGCCGGTTGGATCACCAACGACCTCGTGTCTCCCGCTCTTGTCGGCGGCCTTGTGCTCATCGTGATGCTCATCGGCTTCACGGTGATGCAAAACGCCTTCGCCGCCGGGGGGCTCTCTCATGGCGCGATCAGCGATGTCGAGCGCAAGGCCCTCGCCCTCACCGGCGCCAATGAGATCGTGTTCGACTGGGACGTTCCGTCGGACCACATTTATGTCAGCCCGGAAGCCGAAGCCGCGCTCGGCCTCGATCGCGGCGGGCTTGAGGGCGCGGCCTCCTCTTGGCTCGATCTGCTGCACCCCTTCGAGCAGGACCGCTATCGCGCCTGTCTCGACGCCATTCTCGAGCAGCGGCGCGGCCGCATTAACCAGGAGTTCCGCCTGCGCGCGGCGGACGGACACTATCTCTGCTATCGGCTGCGGGCGCGGCCAGTCGTGGGGCCGGACGGCGAAGTGATCCGCGTCGTCGGCACGCTCAATGATGTGACGGACGAACGCAACGCACAGGAGCGTCTGCTGCATGACGCCGTGCACGACAATCTCACTGGCCTGCCGAACCGTGAATTGTTCTTCGACCGGCTGGAGGCCGCCCTGGTTCTCGCGCGCATGGAAAAGGATGTGCGCCCCACGGTCCTCGTCATCGACATTGACCGCTTCAAGCAGATCAATGAGCAGGTCGGCATGGCCATGGGCGACAGCATTCTGCTCACCGTCGCGCATCGCCTCACGAAACTGCTGCAGCCTCAAGACACTCTGGCGCGGCTTTCCGGCGATACATTCGCGATCATCCTGGTTTCGGAGACGAACGCGGATCATGTCATCTCGGTCGCCGACTCGGTCCGCCGATCGCTTTCAACTCCAGTGCGCTTCACCGATTGTGAAATTGCGCTTTTCGCGTCGATCGGCATCGCCCTTTACGATCAGCAGGTCCATCCCGGCGCCCGCGACATGTTGGAGGACGCCGAAATCGCCATGCGCTACGCCAAGCGCTCTGGCGGCAACCGCATTGAAGTCTTTCGTCCGGCGATGCGCACGCAGCGTTCCGACCGGCTCACTCTTGAAGCCGATCTGCGCCGGGCGCTGGAGCGGAGAGAGATCAAAGTATACTTCCAGCCGATTGTTCGGCTCGAGGATCGCACCATCGCCGGCTTCGAGGCGCTGTTGCGGTGGGACCATTTGCGGCTGGGTCGGCTCGAGCCTTCCGAATTCATGCCCGTCGCCGAGCAGACCGGCCTGATCATCGACCTTGGACTTCTTGCGCTGGAGCGGACCGCGCGCGAACTCGCGGCCTGGCAGCGCGCGCTCGCGGTAGATCCGCCGATTTTCGCGTCCGTAAACATTTCGTCGCGGCAGCTTTTGCGCCACGACCTTTTGCGCGACGTCAAAAGCGTGTTGATGCGCAACGACATCATCAAGGGCAGCTTGAAGCTGGAACTGAGTGAGAGCCTGGTGATGGAAAATCCCGAATATGCGGCGCAGATGCTCACGCGCATCAAGGAGATCGGCGCGGGCCTTTGCCTCGACGATTTCGGCGCCGGCTATTCATCGCTCGCCTATTTGCAGCGCTTCCCCTTCGACACGATCAAGATTGACCGTTCTTTCATTAAGCAATCCGGTAGGGGCCCGCGCCCGATCATTTTGCGCTCGATCGTCGCGCTGGCTCAGGACCTCGGCCTGGATGTCGTCGCCGAAGGCGCGGAAACAGAAGCCGACGCGATCGAGCTTTATCAACTCGGCTGCGGGTACGCGCAGGGCTACGCCTTCGGCCGGCCGATTAGCTCTCGGGATGCTCGCCGCCTCGTCGGGGCTGCGCCGGAAGCGGCTTAGCGCGATGACGCCGAAGCTCGAATTCTGGTTCGAGTTCGCAAGCACCTATTCTTATATCGCCGCCGAAGAGATCGAGGATAAGGCAAGCGCTGCGGGCGTCGAGGTGGTATGGCGACCGTTCCTTCTCGGGCCGATTTTTGCTGAACAGGGCTGGCGAGATTCGCCCTTCAATCTCTATCCGGCGAAAGGCGCCTATATGTGGCGCGACGTAGAGCGTCTCTGCCAATGCAAGGGCATCGCATGGCGCAGGCCGAGCGTCTTTCCTCGCAACGGTCTTTTGGCCGCGCGGATCGCGACGGCATTGGACGCGGCGGAGAAACTTCACGCTTTCGTTCGGTCCGTTTATCGCGCCAATTTCTCCTTTGACCTCGACATATCGGAGCCTTCCGTTCTGAAAGAGATTTTGCGGAGCATTTCTCTTGATGGAGAGGCGATTTTCGAGCGTGCGAATGACGACTCGGTGAAGCAATTGCTCAGAGCGCGCACAGATGAGGCCAAGAGTCGGGGCGTATTTGGCGCGCCGAGCTTTTTTGCGAAAGAGGAATTATTTTGGGGTAGTGATCGGTTGGAACAAGCTCTCGACTCTTTAAGAATATGACGCGCCTTATGTGCGACCGGACAGCCTAACACAATGACGAAGTCGCCTTCCGAGCATTCTCTTTCCGAAGCGCGCGCCGAACATGCGCGGCTGCATAAGGAGATCGCGGCGCATGATCGCCGCTATTATCAGGAAGACGCGCCGACCATCTCCGACGCCGAATATGACGCGTTGCGTCTTCGTTACGAGGAGTTGGAGAAAGCCTTCCCCGAACTCGCCACGGCGCAGTCGCTGACGAAGAAAGTCGGCGCGAAACCTTCCGAAAAATTCGCCAAAGTGAAGCACGCCGTTCCGATGCTCTCGATCGGCAATGTGTTTTCCGATGAAGAACTCGAGGATTTCGTCGCGCGCGTGCGCCGTTTTCTTGGTCTACGCGACGGTTCACTGCGCTTCACATTTGAGCCGAAGATCGACGGGCTTTCCTGTTCGCTGCGCTATGAGAAGGGCCATCTCGTGCAGGCGGCGACCCGGGGCGACGGCTATGAGGGCGAAGACGTCACCGCCAATGTTCGCACCGTCGGCGAGATTCCGCAGCGGCTGCACGGCGATCATTCGGATGTGTTTGAAGTGCGCGGCGAAGTCTATATGACGCACCAGGACTTCGCTGCGCTCAATGCGCGACAGAGGGAGTCGGGGAAGACACTCTTCGCCAATCCGCGCAACGCCGCCGCCGGTTCGCTGCGGCAACTCGATCCCAAGATCACCGCATCGCGGCCGCTCCACTTCTTCGCCTACGGCTGGGGCGAGGCCTCCACGCTTCCCGCCAACACACAGATGGGCGTGCTTGAGGCGTTCCGCCGCTATGGGCTGCCCGTCAATCCATTAACGACGCTCTGCCACAGCGCGGAAGATATGTTGGCGCATTACCAGGCGATCGAAGCGCAGCGCGCAACGCTCGGCTATGACATCGATGGCGTCGTCTACAAGGTTGATGACATCGCGCTTCAGGAGCGGCTCGGATTCGTCTCACGCGCGCCGCGCTGGGCTGTAGCCCACAAGTTTCCAGCCGAACGCGCGACGACAATATTGCGCGACATCGAGATTCAGGTCGGGCGCACGGGGGCGCTGACGCCGGTCGCACGGCTGGAGCCCGTCACCGTTGGCGGCGTCGTGGTGCAGAACGCCACGCTGCACAATGAAGACTATATCGCGGATAAGGACATCCGCATTGGCGATACGGTCGTTGTGCAGCGCGCGGGCGACGTCATTCCGCAGATCGTCGAAGTGGTGAAGGAGAAGCGCCCCAAGGAAGGTTTGAAGAAATACGAATTTCCCAAATTCTGTCCGCGCTGCGGCTCCGCCGCCCTGCGCGAAATCGACGAAAAGACGGGCGAGGCCGACGCGGTGCGCCGCTGCACCGGATCGCTCGTCTGTCCGGCGCAGGCGGTGGAGCGATTGAAGCACTTCGCGTCGCGCAACGCGATGGATATCGAAGGGCTCGGCGATAAGCAGATCGAATTTTTCTACGACGAAGGGATGGTCAAGACCGCGTCCGACATTTTCACGCTGCCTGAGCGCGAGGCGCAAATGTCGCCGCGGCTCGCCGAACGCGAGGGCTATGGCGAAACCTCGGTGCGCAATCTCTTCGCGGCGATCAAGGCGCGCCGCAGGGTTCCGATCAATCGCTTCATCTATGCGCTTGGCGTGCGCCATGTCGGCGAGACCAATGCGCGCCGGCTCGCGCGCCATTTCGGCGACTTTGAATCGCTGCGAGAAACGGCAAGCGCGGCGGAGCACGGTAGCGAGGCGCGCGCGCGAATCGATTCGATCGATGGCGTCGGTCCCGCGGTCGCAGAGGCGCTGCACGACTTTTTTGCCGAACCGCATAATGAGCGCGAGCTCGATGCGCTGCTAAAGCAGGTTACGTTGGAGCCGATGCCGGCGGTGGCGTCAACATCGCCTGTCGCCGGCAAGACTGTGGTGTTCACCGGCGCGCTCGAACGGCTGACGCGGGATGAAGCCAAGGCGCAGGCCGAGCGTTTCGGCGCGCATGTCGCGGCGTCGGTGTCGAAGAAGACCGATCTCGTCGTCGCTGGTCCCGGCGCTGGCTCGAAGCTCAAGAAGGCGGCGGAGCTTGGGATCGAAGTGATTACCGAAGACGACTGGTTTGCGCGAACGGGGCAGGGCTAGGCAAGGGTAGGGCGATTCCTTCTCCCGCTTGCGGGAGAAGGTGGCCCCGCGAAGCGGGGTCGGATGAGGGCCCTCACCCGGCTGCTTCGCAGCCACCCTCTCCCCTTGGGAGAGGGTTCACACCGCCCTTGTGCCCGGCGTGTCACCCTTCTGATAGGCGGTGCCGAACACATAATCCCACCAGATCGCGTGAACGCCGAAGCCTTTCTCGGCGTCGCGGAAGTGATGCAGCATGTGCAGGCGCTTCACCATGCGGCCGAAGTCCGTTTTCGGCTGCCCATGATGCGTCCAGTAATGCACGCAATCATAAATCACATAGCCACTGATGAAGCCGGCGAGCACCGGCCAGGCGAATGTCGCGCCGAAGATCAGCCGGGCGCAGACGAGGGCGATCAGCATGATCGGTCCCGAGAGCAGCGGCGGCATGACGAGCCGCAGCGGATCATTGGGATAGATGTGATGCACGCCGTGGATGAGGAACTGAAAACGCGGCCCGAGCCCGAAGGGCAGCGCAAACACCGTATGGAAGAGATAGCGGTGGCCGAAATATTCGGTGAGCGTCCAGCCGAGATAACCGATCACGAGACCAACCAAGACGAGCGTCAGGCTGTTGAGCGTGAGGGAATAGATCAGCAGGCCGAGAATGATCGGGCAATAGATGATCACCGGCGTCAGATGATGCACGCGCGACAGTCTGTCGAGGAGGTCGCTCTCAAAGAGACGGGGCGAAGCGTCGAGCGCCTGGGCTTTTGCGTCCTGCGTCATGATTTACTCCGCCGGCGCCATAACGGGCGCTTCGCGCGCCGCCTGCGTCACATTTTCCGACCGCGTCCCGAGCGAATAGGTCGGATCGAAGATGAATGTCACGAGCAGCGCGAACCAGGAGCGATGGCAACGCAAATCGTCATAGAACTCGGGCGCCATCGCCTTCAGCTCCGGCAAGCGATTCCACGGGATCTCGTGAAAATCGTGATGCTCGTTGTGATAGCCGATGTTGAGCGCGAGCTTATTGAGCGAACCGTAGTAATCGAAGGTCCCCTGGTCGGGGCCGAAGGCGAAATGCTCCTGCAGCCAGCGCGCGCTCAAAGGGTGCAGTCCTCCGACCGAAAACCAGAAGGAGAAGAAGAGATAGAGCAGTGCGTTCCACCCGAACGCCCAAAGCACGAAGAGATCGAAAAGGGCGATGACGCCGATATTGATGTAAGTCCAGGTTCCCCAGATCGGCACCGTGCCTTTCAGGCGCGACAGGCGCGCAAGCTGAATGGCCGGGAAGAAGAAGAGCCAGACCGCCTTGCGCCAGGCGCTATTGCCGACCCATTCGACTTCCCAGCGGCTCGGAATGTCGGCGTCATAGTCGTAGGCCGAGAGATGGGAGTGATGCTTGATGTGATAGCAGCGAAAGCCCATCGCCGTCGGAAAGGCATTGGGCAGATCGGCGAGGATCGCCGTCCACTTATTCGCGAGCGGGCTGTCGAAGACGCAATTGTGGATGGCGTCGTGGATGATGACGAAATTGGCGTGATTGGCGAAAGCGCCGACGCAGATCGCCATCAAGAGCGACAGCCACCAATAGGAGAGGCCGAGCGAACCCAAAATCGCGGCGATGGCAAGCTGACCGACGAAAATCGCCGCCGTGATCTTGAAGGTCACGGGGTCCTTGCCGAAAAGCTCGCGCACCTGCGGATATTTCTCGAGGATCAGCTTGCGCCGCTCGACATGCGTGCGGTCGGCGCCATTGGCGGTGACTGAAATGCCGTTCATGACGTTGCACCCTGTAGCTGAGTTGCCGTTACGCCGTCGCGCATACGCATGGCCTCGCCGCCGCCGCCGACCGTGAGACGTTTTTCATAAATGCGATGAATCTTGTCGACCTTGCCGCCGAACATTTCGATCGGCCGGCGCATGTCGGCGTTGCTCTCCAACACCCAGCCGGCTTCGAGATGCGGAACGGCGAACTTGGCCCAGCGTCGCCGCATCTCCTCAATCAGCGCGAGAAAAATGGCGCCGCCGGTCGCGCTTTTCTGCAGCGTCTTTCGCGTGCCGAGCAACAGTAGCCGCGCCGATTTGAACCGATGCGAGCGGTATCGCAAAATCGCGCGCAGCCAGCCGAACGGGAACAGCCGGCCGTTGAGATCAGCGAGAATTTCATTGAGATTGGGAAGCGCGATCGCGAAAGACTGCGGCACGCCATCAAGCTCGACGACAATGCCGAAATCCTCGGTCACGAGAAATTGCAGCGCGTCGGCGTCTGAATCGAATTCTTCCTTTGTGAAGGGCACGAAACCCCAATTGCCGCTCCAGCCGTCGTTGAACAGTTCGGCCATCAGAGCGGTCTCGCCTTTTTTCAAGGCTTTCATGTTCAACGGCCTGAGCTTTAAGCGATCGCGCCATTCGCGGCGGGTCGAAATGCGCGCCGGCTTCTCGACTTCGTCGCTTGAGATTTCGAAGCGATAGGACAGAAGGTCTTGCGCCTTTTCATAGCCCAGCGCTTCGATATGACGCGAGAGATAGGGCGGATGCCACGGCATGTAAAACATTGGCGTGGCGTTAAAGCCCTCGACAAGCACGCCGCACTCTCTGTTGATCGAAGGCGAGAAGGGTCCGTTAATCCGCTCAGCGCCCTTGGCGCGCAGCCAGTCTTCGGCGGCCTGCGTCAGCGCGCGAACGACCTCTATATCGTCGACGGCGTCGAGCGCGCCGAACTGCGCATTGGAGGCGCCGACCGGCGTGACGCCGGGCTTATAAATCTGCGCCATAATGCGTCCGACCCACTGGCCGTCGCGGCGGGCGAGAAATTTCTGCTCGTCGACGAGCTTGTAATGCGGGTTGAGCTTATGCGCGAAGACCGTCCAACACTGAACGTCCAGCGGCGGCGCGAAGCCGTCCGCGCCGGCATAAAGCAGCCGCGGCAGCTTGCAGAAGGTCGCAAAGCGCGAAAGGCCGTCGACCGGAAGAATCTCGATCCGCGCCATATGCGAGTCCTAGCGGCAGGAGGCCATTTATCGAAAGCGTCAAAGTGACGCGGGAAGCGGCGTTTATCCGCCGGCCATCGCGGCGGCGACGATCTGATGCGCCTCTTCCGTCACCGGCGGCATGTCGCGCAGCGTCTGGATGACGCCGCGGATTTCCGCTTCGCTATGATTGGCGGAGAAGAAGAAGCGCAGTCTCGGCCCATCCTTCGGCACGCCGATGCGCACCACCGGCGGCACGTAATAGCCGTTTTCCAGCAAATGCTGAGACGCCCACATCGTCTCGACGTCGCTCGAGAACAAGATCGGCACGACGCCGCGGCCGATCGCAGGCCCGGTGGAGAAGCCCGCCTCGTGCGCGACCGTGCGGAAGAGTTCGGCGTTGCTCGCGAGCTTGGCGATGCGCCAGGTCTCTTCCTGCATCAGCCGCAGGGCGGTGCGCGCCGCGGCGAGTATGACGGGCGACAGGCCGACGCTGTAGACGAAGCCCGGCAGCGTATAGCGGAACCAGTCGATGACTTGCTTCTTCCCGCAGACATAGCCGCCGCAGGAGGCGAGCGTCTTCGACATCGTGCCGACGATGAGATCGATCCGGTCCGGATCGACTCCTTGATGTTCGGCGAGGCCGCGGCCTGTCGCGCCCAAGACGCCGAGCGAATGCGCTTCATCGACGAGAAGCCAAACCCCGTATTTCTCTTTGATCGCGAGAAGCCGGGGCAGGTCGGCGACATCGCCGTCCATGCTGTAGACGCCTTCGACGACGACCAGGACGTTGCGGTATTTCTCGCGATCGCGCGCCAGCAGATGATCGAGATGATCGAAGTCGTTATGGCGGAACTTGACGACATGCGCCGGCGCGCCGTCCGCGCCCGCGACGATGCTATTATGGGCGAGTTCGTCGATGAAGATCGCGTCGCGCTTGCCGCTCATCAGCCAGGCGATCGTCGTCACATTGGAGAGATAGCCGGAGACGAGCGTCAGCGCGCTCTCCATGCCCAAGAATTCGGCGATCTCAGCTTCGAACGGCTTGTGCGTCGTGCGTTCGCCGCCGACAAGCCGCGAGGCCAGCGCCCCGATGCCGAGGCCGTCGATCTCGCGTTTCGCCTCCTCGCGAATCCGCGGATGATTCGCCAGGCCGAGATAGTCGTAGTTGGCGAAGCTGACGAAATGCTTGCCCTGCGCTTCGAAATCGGCCCGCAGCCGGTCGATCTGAGCAAAAAACGGATCGCTGAACTCCAGCAAGGCGTTGCCAGCGAAACGGAACCGCCTTGCCGCGTAATCCTCTAAGCTTTTATGCTTCGTCACTTATTCCGCAGTCCCTGAATAACGGGCGCGCCGCGCGCTATTAGCGAAAAACCTGGGCCCCAAGCGCCCGAGGAATGATCCGGCTGCTTAGCATTCCCGCCCCGTCTGCGCCAGCCGGACGGCGGGTAGGGGCCAGAAGCTTCCGGCCCGCGCCGAGGCCGCCGAGGCTGGCGGATTCGCTTGCAAGGCCTTATCCCGTAGCCCATGTCGCGCGATGTCCAATCCGATGAGCCGCTGGCCGATGGCGCGATGCGTCTTCGCGTCGACGATCTCTGCGTCACACGCGGGGGCAGGCTCGTGCTCAATCGGCTGAGCTTTTCGCTTTCGGCCGGACAGGCGCTGGTGGTGACGGGCCCCAACGGCGCCGGGAAATCCACGCTCCTGCGCGCGCTGGCGGGGCTATTGCCTCGCGAGGGAGGTTCTGTCGCGCTCGCCGGCGGACCGCCCGACGTCGAGCTGCCGCAACAGGCGCATTATCTTGCGCATAGCGATGGAATGAAGTCGGCGCTGACGATCGAGGAGAACCTCGATTTCTGGTCGCGCTATCTCGCTCAAAAGCCCGATCCGCGCAGCCGCACGGTCGACGGCGCGCTCGCGATCGTCGGCCTCGGCCATATTGCCGCCGCGCCCGTTGGCGTGCTCTCCGCCGGCCAGAAGCGGCGCGCGGCGCTCGCGCGCCTTCTCGTCGCCTTCCGGCCGCTCTGGCTGCTGGATGAGCCGCTGACGGCGCTCGACCGGGCGTCACGGGAGAAATTCGCCGTCGCCATGCGCGAACATTGCGCGCAGGGCGGATTGATCGTCGCCGCGACGCATGAGCCGCTCGGGCTCGAAGAGGCGAAGGAATTGGCTTTGGGGAGCGCGGGATAGTGCTGCGTTTCACTCTGCGGCTCCGTGCCCCAGCCCCTCACCTCACCTCTCCCCGCAAGCGGGGAGAGGGGCCGGCTGGCGCCGCGCAAATAAATCATGCGTTCGCCATGTCGTACAGGCGTAACGCCGCTATCCCTCTCCCCGCGAGAGTGGGGAGAGGTACGGTGAGGGGCCTGGGGTTTGGTCCGGGTGCTTCGATGAGTCGGAGCCCGAATTGAATTCCCCGCTCTTGGCCCTTTTCCTGCGCGAATGGCGCGTCGCGCGGCGCATCGGCGGCTCGGGCGCGATGGGCGTCGTGTTCTTTCTGACGCTCGTCGCGATCGTTCCCTTCGCGGTCGGGCCCGACCCCAATCTTCTCGCCCGCATCGGGCCGGCGATCCTGTGGATCGCGGCGCTGCTCGCGACGCTGCTCTGTCTCGACCGGCTGTTTCAGGCCGACGCCGAGGATGGCTCGCTCGATCTCTTCCATCTCGCCGACACGCCGCTCGAATTGGCGGTGCTCATCAAATGCGCCGCGCATTGGGCGGCGACCGGCCTGCCGCTCATTCTTGCCGCGCCGTTTCTCGGCCTGATGCTGCAACAGGAGACAATGGCGCTCTTGGGCGTCGTCGCGACGCTCCTCGTCGGCACGCCGGCGCTCACCCTGATCGGCGCGATCGGAGCGGCGGCCACCGTGACCGTGCGGCGGGGCGGCCTCTTGATGGCGCTGCTTGTTCTGCCGCTGACCATTCCGGTGCTGATCTTTGGCGTCTCCGCCGCGGATGCGGCGAGCGGCGGAACCGTGCCCTTCTATGCGCCCTTTGCGATTCTCTGCGCGATCACGCTCGCGGCTCTCGCGCTCTGTCCCTTCGCGGCCGCCGCGGCGCTGCGTTATCTCGGCGAATAGAAGCGCTTAATCGATGCATACGCGCCCGCTGCTCGAGCGGCCGGTGAGGCTCTGCGTGTGGTTACCGCTGCGGCTCGTGACATGAATGAACCCCTTTATCTGACCGCGACGCCCGAAGATGCACCGCTTGGCGTCGCCGATCTTGAACGCGCCTTGCGTTGTGCAGAAAGAAGATTCGCCGCGCCATTCCTTGCCGCCGCCATGTGCATAGAAGAAGTAATTGTGCGGATCTGACGTCTCGCTGCGCAAGACGACTCGTTCGCAGCCGCCGCAGGCGCGAAGCTTCCACCAGCCTTCCGAGGTGAATCCGCCGCTCGGACTGACCCAAGCGGCCGCGACGGTGACTTGATCGGGCGTTCTGTTGCAGACGGTGAAATCCGCCTTCGCGAAAGGCGTAAAGATGCAACACGCAACGGCGAACATGATCGAAAGATGCAAAGTATTCATTTTATCCTCCAAAGAATGACCTTCAAGAAAACTCGCGATAAGAGACGTCAGCGCGTGATGAAGCAACTGACGCGTTCTTGCGCCAGCATTCCACCGTCAGCCCGCGCGCGCGAAGGCGATGGCGAGCGCAAGGAGGAGCGCCACATGCAGGACGCGATTGCGCAATCTGGACATTTTTCGATTCCTTCAAAAACGCGCGCGCCCAAACTCACACGCGATAACATCATTATGAATGAAATAGCGTCCGGCGCCTCGTCCGGTTAGCTGAGAGAGGCCCAAAAGAAGGTTAGCGTCGCAGCGCAGCCGAGAGCAGCGCGCACGGCATGCAGCCGCGCCCAGCTCTCGATCAGCTCGCGGCTTTCCGGCCCCGCTTGACCCGGATCTATCGCCAAGAGCCGCTCGTTGATGGGCATGATTTTCAGCAGCGTATACGGCCAGTTTGCGACGATAAGCACGGCGCCGATGAGCCAAAGCCATTGACCGGTTTGCTGCCAGGCCCATGCGCCGAGAATGCCTCCAATCAACGCGAGCGGCGCCTGCATCGCGAAGCCGCGCTTATAGGCCGGCTTCCATTGCCTGAGCAGATTTTCGTCGTCGAGAGGCAGTCGCGCTGGTTGTTCGGCGACAATGATGTAGAGCGCCGCGCCAGAGAATATGGCTGCGGCGATTAATGCAAGCTGGCCGACAACCATGTCATCGCCCCTTTAGTATAACGCAGCAGTTCCTTCTATGATTGATAATCCATATTGGATTTCGTTCACTCTTCCGTCCAAGTGGGCGAACGCTTCTCTAGAAAGGCGGCAACGCCTTCCTTCGCGTCCTCCGCAAGCATGTTGTCGACCATCACCGCGCTCGCCAGTTCATAGGCTTCGGTGAGCGGTTTCTCGCGCTGCGCGTAGAACGCCTTTTTTCCGAAGCGGATCGCTTGCGGGGATTTTCCGGCGATGAGTTGCGCCAGCGACAGCGCACCGTTTCGCGCGCCATCGGCCGAAACGCGGTTGACGAGGCCAATGCGCAGCGCTTCCTCGGCCCCAATGGGAACGCCCGTCAGCAACATTTCCATCGCATGTTTCGGCGCCACGCTGCGCGAGACGGCGACGGCCGGCGTTGAACAGAAGAGACCGATGTCGACGCCCGGCGTGCAGAAGCGCGCTCGTGGCCCTGCGACGGCGAGATCGCAGCTTGCGACAAGCTGACAGCCCGCGGCAGTGGCGATCTCGTCGACAGCCGCTATGACCGGTTGAGGCAAGCCCACAATTTTCTGCATCAGCGCCGAGCATGCGCGCATCGTCTCATCGAAGAAAGCGCGGCCGCGGTCCGGATCGTTGCGATGCGCCGTCAGCTCTTTGAGATCGTGGCCGGCGCAAAAAGCCGGCCCTTCCGCCTGCAGCACAACAGCGCGAATGTCGTCGCGGCCGGCGATCGCGTCGAGTTCGCCCGAAATGGCCTCGATCATTGCAAGCGATAATGCGTTGCGCGAGGCAGGGCTGTTTAGCGTGAAGGTCGCCACGCCGCCCGCTGTCTCCAGCGTCACGCGCGCGCTTGTCTCGGCGTTGAGGGTCATCGCTTCGAGATATAAAGCCGGCGGACAGAAACCAAGGGTTTCCCACCGCCGTCTTGATCAGTAGAGACCGCCAGTGCCGCTGCCGACCTGCTGATCCACGTCGTTCGGCGTGTCGAGCTGACGCGGACCGCCGCCGGCGGAATAGGCGTCGGGCGGCGCCGTGCCGGGCTTGAACGCTTCGAGGATCGTGCCGGCGCCCGACGAACGCAGCCCCGAATGCACGTCGATGGAGATGAGCTTGATTCCCGGCGGCACGCGGAACGGCGTGTCGGGCTTGTCCTTCAGCGCCACCGTCATGAAGTCGCGGAAGATTGGCGCGGCGAATTGCGCCGCCTGCGCGTGGCTGCCGAGCGAGCGCGGACGGTCGTAGCCGATGAAGACGCCAACCGCGAGGTCAGGAGAGAAGCCGACGAACCAAAGATCTTTGGCTTCGTTCGTCGTGCCTGTCTTGCCGGCGAGATGCTTGCCGACGGCCCTGATCGAGACGCCAGTGCCGCGCTGAATGACGCCTTCCATGATCGAGGTGATCTGATAGGCGGTCAGCGGATCGAGCACCTGTTCGCGCTTGTCGATGAGCTTCGGTTCGAGCTGATTTTCCCATTGCGCCGCATCGCAGCCGATGCATTGGCGCTCGTCGTGGCGGTAGAGCGTCTTGCCCCAGCGATCCTGAATTCGGTCGATCAGCGTCGGCTTGATGCGCTTGCCGCCATTCGCCAGCATCGAATAGCCCGTCACCATGCGCAAAAGCGTCGTCTCGCCGGCGCCGAGCGCCATCGAGAGATAGGGCGTCATCTCGTCATAGACGCCGAAGCGCTTGGCGTATTCGGCGATGAGCGGCATGCCGACGTCTTTCGCCAGGCGCACCGTCATCATGTTCTTCGAATGCTCGACGCCGTAGCGCAGCGGATGCGCGCCGGTGCCGTGGCCGCCTTCGAAATTCTCCGGCGTCCAATAGGTGCCGTCAGCCTGCTGAATTGAGATTGGCTCGTCGAGAATCGACGAAGACGGCGTATAGCCGTTGTCCAGCGCCGTCGCATAGACGAAGGGTTTAAAGGAGGAGCCGGGCTGACGCAGCGCCTGCGTGGCGCGATTGAATGACGACTGGTCGAAGGAGAAGCCGCCGACCATCGAGAAGACGCGGCCCGTATGCGGATCCATCGCCACCATCGCGCCGGAAATGTCTGGAATTTGCCGCAGCCGATATTGGCCGGCGCGTCCGGCGAGCGGCTCGACATAGATTACGTCGCCGGCGCTAAAGGCCGAGCGCGGGCTGCGGCCGGCCCAACGCATGCCTTCGGCGGTCAAAACGCCGGTCTCGCGCTCGCGAGCGACTTCTCCGGATTTCTCGCGTCCCGGCTGGAGGCCGATGCGCGCCGAGTCGCCCGATACGTCCAGCACCACGGCGAGGCGCCATGGCTTGACGTCGCCGAGCGCGGGAATTGTGGCGAGCGTCACGCCCCAGTCGGAGGAGATGTCGATGTGGTTCATCGCGCCGCGGAAGCCATGCGCTTCGTCGAAGCGCACGAGGCCGTCGGCTAGGGCCTTTCGCGTCAAGGCCTGCATCTTCGGGTCGAGCGTGGTGCGAACCGAGAGGCCGCCTTCGTAGAGCTTCTTCTCGTTATATTGCTCCAGCAGCTGGCGCCGCACTTCTTCGGCGAAATAGCCGGCGACATATGTGTTGGGCGAGAGCACGCGCGGATTGACGCCAAGCGGTTCGGCCTTCGCCTTCGCGCCTTCCTCGGCGGTGACATAGCCGTCGGCGATCAGGCGATCGATGACGTAATTGCGGCGCTCGATGGCGCGCTCGCGATTCTGAAACGGATGATAATTGCTCGGCGCCTTGGGAAGCGCGGCGAGGTAAGCGGCCTCGGCAAGCGTCAGCTCATTGACCGATTTGTTGAAGTAGTTGAGCGCGGCGGCGGCGACGCCGTAGTTTCCGAGGCCGAGATAGATCTCGTTCAAATAGAGTTCGAGAATCTTGTCCTTGGGGTAGGCGGCTTCGATACGGAAAGCGACAAGCGCCTCGCGGATCTTGCGTTCGATCGAGCGTTCGTTGCCGACGAGAAAGTTCTTGGCGACCTGCTGAGTGATGGTCGAAGCGCCTTGCACGTGGCGGCCGCCCTGGGTGAGCACCGTCACGGCGCGCATCACGCCTTCCGGGTCGACGCCGAGGTGGTTGTAAAAATTCTTGTCTTCGGCGGAGATGAACGCCTGCTTCACCAGTTGCGGAATCGCCGAGCTCGGCAGGAACAGCCGGCGTTCATGCGAATATTCGGCGAGGATGGAGCCGTCGCCCGCGTGAAGCCGCGTCGTCACCGGCGGCTCGTAGTTTCGCAGCTGCTCGGTATCCGGCAGGTCTTTGGAGAAATAGTAGATCAGCCCGGCCCCGGCGATCGATCCAACAAGGAAGACGATCGTCGCGGTCGCGAAGACGAAGCCCAAAAACCTTGCGAGCATTCGCATGAAATATCACCCTTAGAGCAGCCGGCGCCGGGCGTCGGCTCGTGTTTCCAATGTCGAATTCCGTTTCGCGACGCTGCGGAACGGGCCCATCCGGCGCGCCAGCCGGTTCGTCCGGCTCAGATATAGTGAGCGCTCGCGTCTTTTGCGTCGCCTCTCTAACAGGGCCCGTTTAACTCATTCCACCATTTGGCGACTTTCAGCGTCCTTCCCAGCGCCTTTGTAGCGAACGTCGCCAGCTGGCGAAATGACGGCGGAACAGGCGGCTTATCAGCAGCGCCGCGCCCGCTTCTCCTTTGACCGCTGCGGCTCGAAGAGCCGGGCGTCTCACGGGCCTCGGTTTGCCCCAATTTTGTGTTTTATTGTGGGCGCGGGGCGCCTGCGGGGGCCCGCGCTTCCCGGCTATGCGCGGTGAAATAAGCGTCAATCGCGTCGGCCGTTTTCTGCGCTGCGCGTTCGCGCCACTCTTGCGACGTCAGCCGGATGAGATCCTTGTCGCTCGAGAGATACCCCAGTTCGAGCAGCACGGAAGGCACGTCGAAGGCTTTGAGCACGACGAAACCTGCGGAGCGGCTCGGATTCTTGTTGAGCGCGCCGACCTCCTTCCAAAACGAGATCAGCGAATGAGAGAATTGGCGGCTATAGGCGCGGGTCTCGCGCCGCGTCAGTTCGAACAATATGTCCCCAACCTCTTCGGCATCCGCCTTGCTCTCAAGACCGGCCGCTTGGTCGGCGAGATTTTCCTTCTCCGCCATCCGCGCCGCTACCGCATCCGACGCCCGCTCGGAGACCGTGTAGACGGTCGCTCCCTCGACTGCAGTCGCGGCGAGCGTGTCGGCGTGCACTGAAATGAACAAGGAGGCATTGTTTTCACGGGCGATTCTGACCCGCTCGGCAAGCGGGAGAAACGTGTCACGGTCGCGAGTCAAAAGGACACGCGCTCGGCCGGCGTCTTCGATCTTCCGCCGCAGAGCGCGCGCGAACTCGATCACCACATCCTTTTCCAATTCCCCATTTTTGCCGGTCGCGCCCATGTCGACGCCGCCGTGACCAGGATCGATGACGACCATGGGCTTGTCGGTGGGCGATTGCGCTGCCTGCGGCGTAGGCGCCGGTGGATCGACGGGCTGAGGCCGCGCCTGTTCGGTGACGGTCGCGGCGAAATGGGCGGCGCTGGTTGGCGCAAGCTCGATGACGAGGCGGGGCCCCCCGACGGCAACTTCGCTGTCCGCCTTGAGAATTTTCGCAGGGCCCGCGAGATCGATGACGACCCGCGACCGCCCCGGCGCAAACATGCCATATCTATATGATTTTATGAGTTTATCGCTCGTCGACAGGCCGGCGTTCGCCTCCATGCGAAAAAGCGTTTCGGGCAAGTCGACGATGATGCGCGGCGGATTGGCTACCGGGTGCGCCGCGACCGGCGGCAGGCCGGTAAGGTCGAAGATGAGGCGGGAGCGATCGGAAAGGCTCTCGATGCGGGCGGCAAGCGCAGAGATTTCCTTGTGCTGCTCTTCAGCCGCAACAGGCCGCTCGGGCGGGCGCCAGGCCAAAAGAAGCCCGAAGGCCGCTGAAAGGAGCAGAGATGGCGGCCCTCGGCGCAAAGCGGTCCTCCTCACATCGGTCCTTAAATGGTCCGGCAAACGCCGATTTTGAAAGAGCGCCGTTAACGCATCGTTAGCTTATCTGAAAGTCGCGCCCCCGGGGCATTCTTTCTCACGAAATTTTCAGTGAATAGTCGAGCCGGCGCTTGCGCCGCCCGGCGCCGATCGATATGTAGGGAGAAAGCTGCGGAATTCCGTGGCGCGATCATTACCGCGCGACGCGGCCGTCAAAATCGAGCCAACGGAATTTCGGGACAGCTGACGTCTTTCCGTTACGCCGCCTAGCAGGCCGTAACGTTTGGTCGCCGCCGTTAAGGCGTCGCGAAAGGTTTTTTGACGATCTCATGGCCGGGACCGTGATAGGCGCAAGAGCAGGCGTTTTCCCCGTGCGGCTGGTTCGCGCGGCGGGGCGCAGCTTCGCCAATTACATGGCCTCTCGGCTCGCTCGTCATTTCTCCATGACGAGGCGCGTTGCGCTTCTTCGTCCCGCCGGCCTCTACGCCGGCCAGCGTATCGCAGGCTTCAGGCCTGTCTCATTTCTCCCAACAAGCGTTCGCGCCTCAAGGCTGCGCCAAAGAGCGGTCGCCGAGTCCCGTTTCGGACTCAGGCTTGCCCCGTTGGCGTCATTGCGCGCGACGCCGCAGAAGAGTCCCCCATGGCTAACAAGATGCTCATCGACGCCTCCCACCCGGAGGAGACCCGCGTAGTCGTTCTACGTGGAAACCGCGTTCAAGAATTCGATTTCGAGGCTGCTGACAAAAAACCGCTACGCGGCAACATTTATCTCGCGAAGGTCACGCGAGTGGAGCCTTCCCTTCAGGCCGCCTTCGTCGACTATGGCGGAAACCGTCACGGCTTTCTGGCTTTCGCCGAAATTCACCCCGACTATTACCAAATTCCCGTCGCCGACCGGCAGGCGCTGCTCGAGGAAGAGAGCCGCGTCCATCAGCAGGCCGAAGAGGAGGAGCGGGCCCCGCACGGCCGCGGACGCCGCTCGCGTCGCCGCCAATATGAGGGCGCTGAAAAACGCGCCAGCGCCGACGAGGCGGTAACGAGCGAGCTCATCGACGAAGCGGGCGAAACTCCGATCGTCGAGGACCAAGCCGAAACGGGTTTCGCCGATGCGGAAGCCGCGCCGGAATCCGCCGTGGAAGCCGGACCGAAAGCAGCTGTCGAGGCGGAACCGGTCGCAGGGGCTGAAGCCAAGGCCGAAAGCCTCGAGTCCGGAAAGGCCGACGCCAGTGAGACTCAAGCCGTCAAGGCTCAGCTTGAAGAGGATGGCGAGGCGGAGGAGCGCGAACAGCCGGCCCTCTCGGCGCATCACGAACAGATTTCTGTCGATCCCGCTGGCTTCGGCTCGGTCGAGACCGGAGAGGCCGACGAGTTCGCCGTTGACGCGCAGGAGCCGGATCATGAGCTGAAAGCGCGACGGCAGGATGAGCGCGACGAGGCGCGCGAGCGCGCCCGCGAGGAATCCGAGGACGAGGCGGTCGAAGTTAGCGCCCGCGCCGCGCCGCCGGTTGAGTCGCACGACGAGGAAGAGCACGACGACGAGGAAGATCACGTCGAGCATATCGGCGGCGACGCCATGGACGAAGCGCCCTATCGCACGCCCCGTCCGCGCCGCCAGTATAAGATTCAAGAGGTCATCAAGCGCCGCCAGGTGCTCCTCGTTCAGGTCGTCAAGGAAGAGCGCGGCAACAAGGGCGCGGCGCTCACCACATATCTTTCGCTCGCCGGCCGCTATTCGGTGCTCATGCCCAATACCGCGCGCGGCGGCGGCATTTCGCGCAAGATCACCGACGGCGCCGATCGCAAGCGGCTCAAGGAGATCGTGCATGATCTCGAAGTGCCGGAGGGAATGGGCGTCATTCTCCGTACGGCCGGCGCGACGCGCACCAAGCAGGAGGTCAAGCGCGACTTCGAATATCTGCTGCGTTTGTGGGAGAGCGTGCGCGAATTGACGCTGCGCTCTTCGGCGCCGACGCTCGTCTATGAGGAAGGCTCGCTGATCAAGCGGGCCATTCGCGATCTCTATGGACGCGACGTCGAGGAAGTCGTCGTCTCGGGCGAAGACGCCTATCGCGAAGCCAAAGATTTCATGCGTATGCTGATGCCAAGCCACGCCAAGAACGTGCGCCTGCATCGCGAGGCCTACCCGATCTTCGCTGAAAGCGGCGTCGAGGCGCAGCTCGACGCGATGTTCTCCAACCATGTCACGCTGAAATCGGGCGGCTATCTGGTCATCAATCAGACCGAGGCGCTTGTCGCGATCGACGTCAACTCCGGGCGCTCGACGCGCGAGCATAATATCGAGGACACGGCGCTTCGCACGAACCTCGAGGCCGCGGACGAAGTCGCGCGGCAACTGCGGCTGCGCGATCTCGCCGGGCTAATTGTCGTCGATTTCATCGACATGGAGGAGAGCCGCAACAATCGCGCCGTCGAGCGACGCCTCAAGGACGCGCTGAAAAATGATCGCGCCCGCATTCAGGTCGGCCGCATCTCGCATTTCGGCCTGCTCGAAATGTCGCGTCAGCGTATACGCGCCGGCGTGGTTGAGGGCTCGACGGTGCTATGTTCGCATTGCGCCGGCGCCGGCCATGTGCGCTCAACCGCCTCCATCGCGCTGCATGTATTGCGTGTGCTGGAAGAGGCGCTGGTCAAGAGTTCGGCGCATGACGTAACGCTGCGGACCCGCGCCGTGGTGGCGCTCTACATCCTCAACCAGAAGCGCGCCCATCTGCAGGAACTGGAGCGCCGCTTCGGCGTCCATATCACGGTGGCCGCCGACGATACGCTCACTGGCGCGACATATCACGCGCTCGAGCGTGGAGAACTCGCCACTGGACCGCGCGTATCGCAGCGCGATGCGCCTTTGCGCGTCGATTCCATTCGCGCGGAACCTCTCGAAGCGGAGATGGCTGAAGAAGCGATCGCCGGCGAACCGGTCGAGGCCGAAATGGAAGGCGTCGAGGCAAGCGGCGAGCGGCGTGATGAGAATGGCGGCTCGCGGTTTGGCGCGGATGAAGAAGGCGCGTCGCGCGGCCGTCGCCGTCGCCGCCGCCGCGGCCGTGGCGGCGGGCAGGGCGGCGAACATTTGGCGCCCGGCGCCGAACAGCCGTCCGACGAAGGGCTTGCGCTGATGGCCGCGATCGAGGGCGCGCCGGCGCCTGCCGAGGAGCGGCCCGATCGGCGCGGCGGCAGACGCGGGGGCAATCGCGGTCCTGACCGCGGCCCGGGGCGTTGGCGGCGATCCGCGCCCTTGCCTGAGGAATTCAGAGATCCTTCCGCCGTCTTCCCGCCTGAAGAAGGCGGCAAGGAATCGCAGGCGCTGATTTCTTCGGGCGAAGCTCCTATGCCGGAGTTCTTTCCCGCGCCTCCAGTGAACGGCGCCGAGATCGCGCCGCCCGCCGAAGCGCGCGCGAGCGTGCCGGCCGCTGAGATCGTTCCGTCCGAGGCGCCGGCGCCCCAGCCTGCGCCGCAACCGGTTCCACGACGCGAGCCGACGGAAGTGGTCATTACGGAGGCTGATCCGAACCGTCCGAAGAAGGGCGGTTGGTGGCAGCGGGTGCGCACGCCTTTCGGCGGGTAAATTCCCAAGGAGGCCTGTTGAGCAGGCGTTTATCGTAACGCCAAATGCCCCGGCCCCTCACCTTGCCTCTCCCCGCAAGCGGGGAGAGGGGTCATCTGCGCTACGCCTGCCGCCTCTTCTCCCCGCTCGCGGGGAGAAATGAGATGAGGGGCTTGGGGTTTTTCGTGGCCGAAAGACGCTATAGCCCGACGAGCCACGCCTCCAGTCGTTCGACCCCTTCCGCGACGTCCGCCTCTGGCCCGGCGTAAGATATCCGCAGCGTTTTCACGCCGCGCCGAGGATCGAAATCGACGCCGGGCGTTGTCGCGACGCCAGCTTCATGCAGCATCCTACTGCAGAATCCGATTGAGTCGTCGGTGAACCGTGAGACGTCGGCGTAAATGTAAAAGGCGCCGTCGGGCGGCGCGAATTTATCCAACCCCAGTTGGGGAAGTCGGTCGAGCAGAAGCGCCCGGTTGCGCGCATAAGCGGCGCGGTTCGCCGCCAATTCGTCGCTTGCGTCGAAAGCCGCGAGCGCCGCGCGCTGCGACAGCGTCGGCGCGCAGATCGCGAGCGACTGTTGCAAGCGCTCGAGCGGACGCATGAGTTCTGGCGCGGCGACCAGCCAGCCGAGACGCCAGCCAGTCATCGCGTAATATTTCGAGAAGGAATTGATGACGAGAGCGCGTTGCGAGAAGCGCAGCGCGGTTTCCGCCCGCGTCTCATATTCGAGCCCGTGATAAATTTCGTCGGAGACAAAGACGATTCCGGCTTCGTCGCAGAAGGCGCAGATCCGCGACAGCTCGTTGCGCGCAATCATCGCGCCGGTCGGATTGGCCGGACTCATGAAGAGCGCGCCGTGAACCTTATTGTCGCGATGAGCCGCTTCGAGTACTGCCGCCGTAGGCGCAAAGCGCGTCTCCTCGTCGACATTGAGCAGCACTGGCTCTAGCCCGAGCGCGGAAAGAATATTCGCGTAAGCCGGATAGCCCGGCGCTGTCAGGGCGATCCTCGCTCCTGGATCAAAAGCCGCGAGAAAAGCGAGCAGAAAGCCGCCCGACGATCCGGTCGTGACGATGATGCGATCGGGCGAAACATCGATTCCATAACGTTCGCCATAGTGGCGCGCGATGCGAGACCGTAGCTCAGCGTCGCCGAGCGCCTCGCCATAGCCGATGAATCCGTGGCGCAGCGATTCGGCGGCGGCCTCGCGCACGCGGCGCGGGGCGGCGACGCCAGGTTCGCCAAGCTCCAAATGGATAATATTGCGGCCAGCGCGCTCCAAGGCTATTGCGTCGCGCAGCATGTCCATCGCCATGAAAGGCGCGACACTGGAGCGGCGGGAGGGGGGCAAGGGTAACTTCATAGGCATGTTTTATTGCCAATCTGGGTGAGGCGCACGGTCTCCTCGCCGCGCGCCATATTATCTTGAGCAGGACTCGCCGGATTTTCAGGATCAGATGTGGCGCACGCCACAAAGAGAAGAAATGTACGAATTAAGCGCCGTCGAGCTGATACAGAGACTGTCGATCGCTCTGGCGATCGGCCTGCTCATTGGTCTCGAGCGAGGCTGGACGTCACGCGGCGAGGCGGAGGGCGAACGCGCCGCGGGTGTCCGCACCCATGGCCTCGTAGCTCTGCTCGGCGGCGTGTGGGGCGCGATCGTCCAGCCTTACGGCGCTTCCGGCGTCGTCGCCTTGGCGATCGCCTTCGTTTTCGTCGGCGCGCTGATCGGCGTCTATCGCTATCGCGAAAACGTGCATGACGAGACATTTGGCGCGACGACGGCCGTGGCGGCCTTGCTTGCCTTCTCGCTCGGAGCCTTTGCCGTAATCGGCGACATTCAGGCGGCCGCCGCCGCCGCGGTGGCGACGACGGCGATCCTGGCGCTCAAGGCCCTTCTCCATGGCTTCATCGAGCGCATCACTTGGGATGAGCTGCGCTCCGGATTGGCGTTGCTCGCGATGAGCTTCATCTTGCTGCCGATTCTGCCCAACCGCGTCATCGACCCGTGGGATGCAGTGAACCCTTTTGAATTGTGGCTGATGACCGTGTTGATTGGCGTGATTTCGTTTGCGGGCTACGTCGCCGTGAAGGTGGTCGGCTACCGCCGCGGCGTCGCCGTCGCCGGCATGGCGGGAGGACTGGCGTCATCGACCGCCGCGACGGCGGCGATGTCGCGGCTTGCGCGCGAAAACCCGTCGCAGATAGGCGCTTCGGCGGCGGGCGCAATCTTCGCGAATGCGATCATGGCGCCACGTATCATTGCAGTTATCGCCGTCATCAATCCAGCGCTCGCTTGGAGTTTGGCGCCGCCGGTCGTCACGGGCGGCGCTCTTTTCGCGCTGGCCGGCGCCTTTCTGCTGCGGCGAAGCGGTAACGAGCGGCCAGTGGAATCGAGCGGCATCTCTGTCGGCAATCCGCTCGATCTTGTCGCAGTGCTGAAATTCGGCGCTCTGCTCGCGACGGTGATGGTCCTCTCGCGGTTCGCGACTCATTTCGCCGGAAGCGCCGGCGCTTATGCGCTTGCAGCGGTTTCCGGCATTGTGGACGTCGACGCGATCGGACTCACCATGGCGCGGCTTGGACCAACCGAGGTCGGCGCAAAGGCGGCTGCGGGGGCCGTCCTGCTCGCGCTGCTGTCGAACACGGCGTCGAAAGTCGCGATGGGCTGGATCATCGGCGGCGCCGGAATGGGTCTCAGACTTACCGCTACTTCTGCACTCGCGGTCGCGGGCGCGCTCATCGCGCTGTGGCTCGCGAATTTTGCCGAACAATAGGCCTTGGAATCACACCGCTGCGGTGATCCACCGCGACAATTCGCCCTTCGGCGCGGCGCCGACCTTTTGCGCGGCCGCCTTGCCGCCCTTGAACAAAATGAGTGTGGGAATCGATCGAATGCCGAGCTTGCTTGCGACGGCGGGGTTCTCGTCGATGTTGAGCTTAACGACCTTGACCTTGCCCTTCATTTCCGCGGCGATCTCCTCGAGCGCTGGAGCAATCATGCGGCAGGGCCCGCACCATTCCGCCCAAAAATCGACAACGACCGGCTCGGCTGACTTGAGCACTTCCTGTTCGAAAGTGGCGTCGGTAATCTTTTGCGTGGACATGGCCGGCCTTTCATTGGGGCGTTCGATGAGGCGTGCGCGGAAGGTAGGAAGCGCGTCTTTGCCCGTCAAGGCGACGGCATAAGCCACGCTAAGGCCTTTCGCAATTGCGGAAACTTGCGTTCTTTCGCCGAACGCGCCGAACAAGTCGGCGAAACACAAAGAGCGGGGATGGCGTCCCGCCACTCCCCGCTCTTTGGCACCCCGTCCTTAACCGAAAAGAAACGCCAAGCTCCGAAGTCTTAAGTCGCTCCGATAGCCTGTTCGCGGGCTCAATTTTTGAGCCTCGGCGAACCGCGTTCTGTTCGGCGTCCTCCCCGACTTGGACCGTAGCTGGGCCTAATTCCTGCGACGCATTCGACGCTTAGGCTTTTACCCAACCAACCTGGCGAGCGCACACTATGACAAAACGGGCGGCCTGTCACTTCAAAAATGTGCACTTTGGCGAATTTTGTGATGCGGCGCCGCTGATTTAGGCGGGGCCGGCGCCGCGCCAAATTGGCGCAGCGCGATAGGTCGGGGCCAGTCGGCTCGCCGCTGTTGCAGAGGGTCACAACGGAATGTTGTCGTGCTTCTTCCAAGGATTTTCCAACTCCTTGTGACGAAGCAGCGCGAGCGCGCGCGCGATTCGTTTGCGCGTCGAATGAGGCATGATCACTTCGTCGATGTAACCGCGCTCCGCGGCCACGAATGGCGACAGGAATCGGTCCTCATATTCCTTGGTGCGCTGAGCGATCTTCTCCGGATCGCCGAGGTCTGAGCGAAAGATGATTTCAACTGCGCCCTTCGCGCCCATGACGGCGATCTGCGCCGAAGGCCATGCATAATTGACGTCGCCGCGAAGATGTTTTGAAGCCATAACGTCATAGGCGCCGCCGAACGCCTTGCGCGTGATGACGGTCACCTTCGGCACGGTCGCTTCGGCGTAAGCAAACAGCAGCTTCGCGCCATGCTTGATCAGACCGCCATATTCCTGCGCGGTGCCAGGGAGAAAGCCCGGAACGTCGACAAAGGTGACGATCGGAATATTGAAGCAATCGCAAAAGCGCACAAAACGCGCCGCCTTCTTTGACGCGTCGATGTCGAGCACGCCGGCGAGCACGAGGGGCTGATTGGCGACGAAGCCGACCGTGCGTCCTTCGATGCGGCCGAAGCCGACGACGATGTTGCGCGCGTGCGCATCTTGAATCTCGAAGAAATCGGCCTCGTCGACGACCTTATGGATGAGCTCCTTGATGTCGTAAGGCTTGTTCGGATTGTCGGGAATGATCGTGTCGAGCGAATTGTCGAGGCGGTCCACTTCGTCGAACGCCGGCCATTCCGGCGGCTCCTCCTGATTGGAGGAGGGCAGGAAATCGATGAGCCGTCGCATCTGCAGCAGCGCTTCGACATCATTGTCGTAAGCGCGATCGGCGATCGAGCTCTTCGTCGTATGCACCGAGGCGCCGCCGAGTTCTTCCGCCGTCACCGTCTCATTCGTCACCGTCTTCACGACATCAGGCCCAGTGACAAACATGTAGCTCGTGTCGCGCACCATGAAGATGAAGTCGGTCATCGCGGGCGAATAAACGTCGCCGCCGGCGCAGGGGCCCATGATCACCGAGATCTGCGGGATGACGCCGGAGGCCAGCACGTTGCGCTGGAAGACTTCGCCATAGCCGCCGAGCGCCGCGACGCCTTCCTGAATGCGCGCGCCGCCAGCGTCGAACAGGCCGATGATCGGGGCGCGATTTTTCAGCGCCATATCCTGCAGCTTGGTGATTTTTTGCGCGTGCGTCTCGGAGAGCGAGCCGCCGAAAACCGTGAAGTCCTTGGCGAAGACGAAGACCGCGCGGCCGTTTACCGTGCCCCAGCCGGTGACGACGCCGTCGCCCGAAATCTTCTCGCCCTGATCCATGCCGAAATCGGCGCAGCGATGGGCGACGAACATATCGAATTCTTCGAAGGACCCGTGGTCAAGCAAGAGATCGATGCGTTCGCGCGCAGTGAGCTTGCCACGGGCGTGCTGCGCTTCAATGCGCTTATGGCCGCCGCCGAGTCGCGCGGACGCGCGCCGCTGTTCGAGCCCCTCGAGAATATGTTTCATGTCCTGCCCTGTTGGTAATGATGACTGTCGTCGGGCGCGCCTACAGCTTGCGCGAGCCAAGCCGCCAACGCACGATGTCGGCGCCGGTCAACATGTAAAGCTTGTCGGGCGAAGTCCGCTCCGCGAGCTTCACGAGTTCGGTGCTCACGCCCATCAGTGTCGCATAGCGCGAAAGCGTCTGAAGCATGCCGCCCTCATCCAGATTGCGCTGGCGAACGAATCCGCCTTCCGCGACGTCGAAATTCGTCGAGTAGTTGAACATGCGGTGCACGCCGACGCTGCTCTCCGGCGGGATCACACGTTTCCTGCCGCCCATCAGCGCGTAGACGCAGGCCGAGTAGCAACGGCCCGAAACGAGCGCCATCGTGCGTGACTGGTTCGCTGCGGGACGGGCGACAATCACCGCCATGCCCAGCTTGCGGATGGCCTGGCCGAGCTCCATCGAGGCGACGACCTTTCCGCCGGGCGAGTCGAGCAGCACAATTCCGTGCAGATTGCCGCCGCGAGCATTCTCGCGTACGAAAGCGAGGAAAGCGTCGGGCGTCCCTTCGCCAATCTCGCCCTGCGCCGCAATCACCTGCGGGCAATTCGCACCGCAGCCGCCGGAATTCACCCCGACGACGCGAAAGCTCATCTCTTCGGCGCGCGCGGCCGAGGCGGAGGCGACGCAAAGGGCGAAGAGGAGGACGGTCTTGATCAGTCGCATCCGGGAGGCCTTCTTTTTTCCGAGTAGCCTAAAAGGAATTCCCGGGTCTTGGAACACGAAATCCTGCGCCGCGTGACGACGGCGCCGGTGGTGGGCGGTGACGGTCTCGAACCGCCGACCCTCTCGGTGTAAACGAGATGCTCTACCAACTGAGCTAACCGCCCAAACGACGCTGCGCGCATGCTGGGTTTTAAGGGCGGGTTTTGCGCGAGGCAAGCTGGCTCAAAGCTACGGCCGCCGGAGGTCCCGACGGCCGTTGTGATCTCAAGAAAACCTTTGAGGCTCGCGCCTTCAAAGCGGCATTTACTTGGCCTTATTGAGCGCGGTCTTCAGCGTGGCCCCGGGCTTGAAGCGGGCGCTCTTTGATGCGGGAATTTTGATCTCTTCGCCGGTCGCTGGATTGCGGCCCTTGCCGGCGGCGCGCTTCTTCACCGAAAAGGTGCCGAAGCCGACGAGGCGGACTTCGTCGCCCTTTTTGAGCGCCTTGGTGATGCCGTCGATGACGGCGTCGAGGGCGGCGGCCGCCGCTGCTTTCGAGGTCTCCGTCTCGTTCGCGACGTGCTCGACGAGTTCCAATTTGTTCATGGCTTTTCCTTCTCCTTCGCTGCGAGCCGCCCGGCGTGAGAATGCGCGACCTCGAATCGGCATTGCGCAGCGAAGGCGAGTGTTGGTCTCGAATCGCAGGAAAAGCAAGGGATACCGGACGTCAAAGGCGCAGAATCGCTGGATTTCCGGAGGAAATGGCCGTTGCGACGTCAAATGCTCATGCATTCCGGGGGTTGCGGAGCGCATATCCAAAAGCAAAAGAGCCCCGCCGGGAAGCGGGGCCCTTAAGCCTTTTGCAGAATGATCTGAGGTCAGTGCGCGCGCACGCCTGAACCGTCATCCTCGCCGATGGCGCCATGCTTGGCGATGGCGGCGGCGTCTTCCTGCCATTCGATTGGCGTGGGCTGCGAGACGAGCGCGTGCCGCAGCACCTCGTCCATGCGCGCGACGGGCACGATTTCCAGGCCGTTCTTCACCGCGTCCGGGATTTCCGCCAGATCCTTGGCGTTCTCCTCGGGGATCAGCACCTTCTTCATGCCGCCACGCAGCGCCGCCAACAGCTTCTCCTTCAAGCCGCCGATGGGCAGCACGCGGCCGCGCAGCGTGATCTCGCCAGTCATGGCGATGTCGCGCCTCACGGGAATGCCGGTGATGATCGAGACGATGGCGGTGGCCATCGCGACGCCCGCCGACGGTCCATCCTTGGGGGTCGCGCCTTCGGGCACGTGCACGTGGAAGTCGCGGCGATCGAAGACCGGCGGTTCGACGCCGAAGTCGACCGCGCGCGAGCGCACATAGGACGCCGCTGCGGAGATGGACTCCTTCATCACGTCGCGCAGATTGCCCGTCACCGTCATCTTGCCCTTGCCGGGCATCATGACGCCTTCAATCGTCAGCAATTCGCCGCCGACCTCAGTCCAGGCGAGACCTGTCACGACGCCGACCTGATCTTCGAGTTCAGCTTCGCCATAGCGGAATTTCGGCACGCCGAGATAATCCGCGATATTCTCGCTCGTGACGACGATCTTCTCCTTCTTCTTGAGAAGGATTTCTTTCACCGCCTTGCGCGCGAGATTGGAGATTTCGCGCTCAAGATTGCGCACGCCAGCTTCGCGCGTATAGCGGCGAATGAGGGTGAGCAGGCCGTCGTCGGCGATCATCCATTCTTCAGGCGCAAGACCATGCTTGTGCACCGCGTTGGGGATGAGGTGTCTGCGCGCGATCTCGGCTTTCTCGTCCTCCGTGTAGCCGGCGATGCGGATGATCTCCATGCGGTCCATCAGAGGCGGCGGAATATTGAGCGTATTCGCCGTCGTCACGAACATCACGTTCGAAAGGTCGTAATCGACTTCGAGGTAATGGTCGTTGAACGTGGCGTTCTGCTCAGGGTCCAGCACTTCGAGCAGCGCCGATGACGGGTCGCCGCGGAAGTCCATGCCCATCTTGTCGATTTCGTCGAGCAGGAAGAGCGGATTGGACGTTTTCGCCTTGCGCATCGACTGGATGATCTTGCCAGGCATCGAGCCGATATAGGTGCGCCGATGACCGCGGATTTCCGCTTCGTCGCGCACGCCGCCAAGCGACATGCGCACGAATTCGCGGCCCGTGGCCTTGGCGATCGACTTGCCGAGCGAGGTCTTGCCGACGCCGGGCGGGCCGACGAGGCAGAGGATCGGGCCGGTCAGCTTATTGGCGCGGCTCTGCACGGCGAGATATTCAAGGATGCGCTCCTTGACCTTCTCGAGGCCGAAATGCTCGGCGTCGAGCACTTCCTCCGCCTGTCCAAGATCGCGCTTCACCTTGGAGCGCTTGCCCCATGGAATCGACAGGATCCAGTCGAGGTAATTGCGCACGACGGTGGCTTCGGCGGACATCGGCGACATCTGCCGCAGCTTCTTGAACTCGGCGAAGGCCTTGTCGCGCGCTTCCTTGGAGAGCTTGGTGTTCTTGATCCGCTCTTCGAGCTCGGCGAGATCGTCCTTGCCGTCCTCGTCGCCCAGCTCCTTCTGGATCGCCTTCATCTGCTCGTTGAGGTAGTATTCGCGCTGCGTCTTCTCCATCTGCCGCTTGACGCGCGTGCGAATGCGTTTCTCGACCTGCAAGACCGAGATTTCGCTCTCCATCAACGACAAACATTTTTCGAGTCGCCGCGCGACGCTGGCCGTCTCGAGCACGTCCTGCTTTTCGGCGATCTTGACCGAAAGGTGAGACGCGACCGTATCGGCGAGCTTCGAATAGTCGTCGATCTGCGTCACCGCGCCGACCACCTCCGAGGAGACGCGCTTGTTGAGCTTCACGTAGCTTTCGAATTCGGCGATCACCGAACGGCCGAGCGCTTCGACCTCGACCGGAGAGCCGAGATCATCGGCCAGAACTTCGGCGTCCGCCTCGTAATAGTCGTCCGCGCGGGTGTAATTGCGCACGCTGGCGCGCGCCACGCCCTCGACCAGCACCTTCACAGTGCCATCGGGCAACTTCAGAAGCTGCAGCACCGAGGCGAGCGTACCGATTGAATAGATGGCGTCGGTCGCCGGATCGTCGTCGCCCGCGTTCTTCTGCGTGGCGAGCAGAATGAGCCTATCAGATTTCGTCACCTCTTCGAGCGCGCGGATGGATTTCTCGCGCGCAACGAAAAGCGGGACAATCATGTGCGGAAAGACGACAATGTCGCGCAGCGGCAGCACCGGATAGCTTTCGACCGCTCCGGGCGTTACGGCGTCTCGCTTTTCGTTCGACATTCTTTTTGTCCTGTCCTCGACCGCGCCCCGCTAAAGCGGCGACGCGCAGACCGCAGGCGATTTTGGGTTTAAGGCCGCGATACGGTCGCCCGCCGTTTTCGCGCCAATAAAAGACCGCCGGCGATCACGCCCGACGGTCCCGTTAACGCAAATGGTATACGCGAACAATCGATTCAAGGCGCTGCGGCGCCCAAGCTTAATCCGGAAATCGGCGGCGTTTCGACCGCCCATCTATCGGCGCCGTCAGGCGCTTGCGCCGCTCTTTTCGCTGCGCTCGGCGTAGATGTAGAGCGGCCGGGCTTTACCCTCGACGACCTCCGGTCCAATGACAACTTGTTCGACCCCCTCCAAGCCTGGCAGATCGAACATCGTGTCTAGCAAGATTCCTTCCATGATCGAGCGAAGGCCGCGCGCGCCGGTGTGGCGTTCGATCGCCTTGCGAGCAACGGCCGAAAGGGCGTCGTCCTGGAAGGTGAGTTCGACGTTTTCCATCTCGAAGAGCCGCTGATACTGCTTGACCAGCGCGTTCTTGGGCTCGGTGAGGATGCGCTTGAGGGCGTCCTCGTCCAAGTCCTCGAGCGTCGCAATGACCGGCAGACGGCCGACGAATTCGGGGATGAGCCCAAATTTTAGCAGGTCTTCGGGTTGCACCTGCCTAAAAATGTCGCCGGTGCGACGCTCGTCGGGCGCCTGCACAGTGGCCCCGAAGCCGATCGAGGTGTTGCGGCCGCGAGCGGAAATGATTTTTTCCAGCCCGGCGAAAGCCCCGCCGCAGATGAAGAGAATATTGGTCGTATCGACCTGCAGGAACTCCTGTTGCGGATGCTTGCGTCCGCCCTGCGGGGGCACAGAGGCGACCGTGCCCTCCATGATTTTCAGGAGCGCCTGCTGAACGCCTTCGCCCGAAACGTCGCGGGTGATCGACGGGTTGTCGGACTTGCGCGAAATCTTGTCGATCTCGTCGACATAGACGATGCCGCGCTGGGCGCGCTCGACATTATAGTCCGACGCCTGCAGAAGCTTGAGAATGATATTCTCGACGTCCTCGCCGACGTAGCCCGCCTCGGTCAGGGTGGTGGCGTCGGCCATGGTGAAGGGGACGTCGAGGATGCGCGCCAGAGTCTGCGCCAGCATGGTCTTGCCGACGCCGGTCGGCCCGATCAGCAGAATATTGGACTTTGCGAGCTCTACGTCGCCATGCTTCGTCGCATGGTTGAGACGCTTGTAGTGGTTATGGACCGCGACCGAGAGAACGCGCTTGGCCTGGGCCTGGCCGATGACATAGTCGTCCAGAACCTTACAAATCTCTCTTGGAGTCGGAATGCCGTCGCGCTGTTTGACCAGCGAGGATTTGTTTTCCTCGCGAATAATGTCCATGCACAATTCGACGCATTCGTCGCAGATGAACACCGTCGGTCCGGCGATAAGCTTGCGCACCTCATGCTGGCTCTTGCCGCAGAAGGAGCAGTAAAGCGTGTTTTTGGAATCGCCGCCGCCGACCTTGCTCATATTCTTCTCCCATCGGGCCGGACTGCCGGGCGAATCGGCCCGAATGCCTGTGATACCGGCGCCAAACTAACAAAAGGTGAGAGCGGTTGGCGTTCCCCTCCCATCCATCGTTTCGGTCGTCAGCGACGAGCGTCCGAGAACCATGACTAGTTAGTGTATTTTAGGCGACGGCCAAATTGCAACCTTCGCCGGAGATTCCGTCGAAGCAAGAAAGGCGCCCGCGCTATCCGCTCATGCGGTAAGGATTTTGGGAACCCGATTGAGCCGCAACCGATAGGCGTCCGGCATGCCGCTTCCGAGCAGCGGGCGGAGATAGAGCCGGAAGGCGTCCGTGACGTCCGTGCCGCAGGGGCTAATGTATTCGTCCGGCATCACTTTTGTCTTGGCCGCGATCTCTTCGAGCGGCGTCAGCCGATAATCAACTGAGTAAAAGCCGGTCCGGTGGATCGTCACCGAGCCGTCGCGATCGCCCCAAATGGCGTATTGCACGGCCTTCTCGCCGACCTCGCGCGCCTCCCGCTGGTCGACGTCCGAGACGCAGCCGACGAAGCTCCTCTGGACATAGCCGAAAGTGTCGGCGCGCACTCGCTTGAATCCCAGCCGGTCCTTCACGAGGAGGGTGAGTTCGTCGGCAAGCGCGCCGCCGCCCAGGTGGACGTTGCCGTGGTCGTCCCGCTCGACCGTCCTGGCGAGCTTTTCGGCGATCGGCGTATGGTTTTCGTCACAGACGCCCTCGGAGACCGCGACGACGCAACGGCCGTATTTCGTCATGGTCGCCTTCACGTCGGCGAGGAATTTGTCGACGATAAAGGCGCGCTCGGGAATGTAGATGAGGTGCGGGCCGTCGTCGGGGAATTTCTTGCCGAGCGCTGAGGCGGCGGTCAGAAACCCGGCGTGTCGCCCCATGACGATGGCGATATAGACGCCCGGCAGCGCCCAATTGTCGAGATTGGCTCCGGCGAAGGCCTGCGCCACCCAGCGCGCCGCCGAGGGAAAGCCCGGCGTATGGTCGTTCACCATCAGGTCATTGTCGATGGTTTTCGGAATATGGACGGCCCGCAGCGGATAGCTGGCCTTCTTCGCCTCCTCCGAGACGATGCGCACCGTGTCGGAGGAATCATTGCCGCCGATATAGAAGAAACAGCCAATTCCGTGCGCCCGCAGAACGCGAAAGATTTCCTGACAATATTTGAGGTCCGGCTTATCGCGGGTGGAGCCGAGCGCTGATGACGGGGTGCAGGCGACGAGTTCGAGATTATGCGTCGTCTCCTGGGTGAGGTCGACGAAATCCTCATTGACGATGCCGCGAACGCCATGGAACGCGCCATAGATCCGCTCCACCTCGCGAAACTTGCGGGACTCCAGCACGGCGCCGACGAGCGACTGGTTGATGACGGCGGTGGGCCCGCCGCCCTGGGCGACGAGCACTTTGGAAAAATCGATGGCGGTCACGACGAGCTCCTGGAAACCCCTGTGGTCGCCGCTTTCCCGCTTGGCGCGGGACAGCGGCGCGTCAACGCGTTGCGCTTATATTCTCAGGCAAGAGGCGGTTCAAATCGGCGTGAGGGCTATTCTGACGACTTGCTCGCGCAGACCTTGGCGAAGAGCCCCTCGTAATAGGACGGCACGGCGGACCATTCGTCTTTTGGCGGATATGGCTTGGTGATCTTTCCTTCGCCCATCTGGCCCTGGCGCCAGCCGCCGCCCCCGGATCTGTATTTCCGATTGGCGCAATCGAACGACACTTTCTCGATTTCCGAGAGGCCTTTTTCGGCGAGGCCGAATGCGGCGGCTTTCGGCGAGGCGGCGTCGTAATCGGTGAGCGCGTCGATCGTGACGATTCCGTCGGCCGACATCCGACGCGAGCCGACGTTCATATAGACAGTCGAAAAATCGTCCTTGGAGACCGGCGCCCATTCGGCGCGAGCCGATGCGGAAGAAGCGAGCGCCGACACGAGAGCCGACGCGCCGATCCTCCACATGGCGGCTTTCATGCCTCCTAAACCAGCGCGCCGTGGCAATGCTTGTATTTTTTGCCCGAGCCGCAAGGGCAGGGCTCATTACGGCCGACCTTGCCCCAGGAGCCGGGATTGGCGGGGTCGCGCGGCTGCGCGGCGGTCGCTTCGCCAACCGTCGCAAGGCCGCGCGCCGAGAAATCCGCCGTCGCCAAGCGCGCATTGAGGTCGTTGAGCGCGGTCTGCTGTCCGCCGCCGATCAGCGCCTCCGGATTTGGATGCGACATCTCCATCGGCGGCAATTCCGGCGGCGCGGATGGCGGCGCCTCGAATGACACTTCGACGCGCATCAATTGCGCGGTCACCGTTTCGTCCCAGCGCGTCATCAGACTCTTGAAGAGCTCCAGCGCCTCGGACTTATACTCATTGAGCGGATCGCGCTGCGCCATGCCGCGCCAGCCGATCACCTGCCGAAGATGATCGAGCGCGACAAGATGTTCGCGCCACAGCGTATCGAGAGATTGCAGCACGACCTGCTTCTCGATCATACGCATCAACGGCTCGGTGTTCTTTTCGACGCGCTCGCCATAGGCCGTATCCGCCGCCTCCAGCAGGCGCTCCTTGATCTCCTCGTCGGCGATGCCTTCTTCCTTCGCCCAGTCGGCGACCGGCAGATCGAGATTGAGTTTCGCCTTTACCTCTTCCGCAAGACCCTCGACGTCCCAGGCCTCGGCATAGGCGTCATGCGGAATGTGTTGCGACACCATGGCGTCGACGATATCGGCGCGCATGTCGGCGACCTGCTCTTCGACGCTCTCCTCATCCATGATTTCGCGCCGGCGCTCGAAGATCACCTTGCGCTGATCGTTCATGACATTGTCGAACTTGAGGATGTTCTTGCGGATGTCGAAGTTGCGCGCCTCGACTTTGTGCTGCGCCTTCTCGATCGCCTTGTTGATCCAGGTATGGACGATGGCTTCGCCTTCCTGCAATCCGAGCTTCACCAGCATCGAATCCATGCGCTCCGAGCCGAAGATGCGCATGAGATCGTCTTGCAGCGACAGGAAGAATTTCGAGCGGCCCGGGTCACCCTGACGTCCGGAGCGGCCGCGCAGCTGATTGTCAATGCGCCGGCTCTCGTGGCGCTCCGTGCCGACGATGTAGAGGCCGCCGGAAGCGATCGCCTTTTCCTTGAAGTCGGCGACTTCCTCGCGGATTTCCGCTTCCTTCTTGGCGCGCGCGTCGCCTTCGAGACCGGCGCATTCCTGCGTCACACGCATTTCGACATTGCCGCCAAGCTGAATGTCGGTGCCGCGGCCCGCCATGTTGGTGGCGATGGTGATCGCGCCAGGCACGCCCGCTTCCGCTACGATATAGGCCTCCTGCTCGTGGAAGCGCGCGTTGAGCACGGCGAAGAGTTTCGATGGCTTGCCCGAGCGCGCCGCGTCATAGAGCTTGGAAAGGCCCTTCGGATCGGCGAAGTCGATCATCTTGTATCCCTGCGACAGCAGGAACTCCGCCAACTGCTCGGACTTTTCGATTGAGGTCGTGCCGACGAGCATCGGCTGCATCCGTCCGTTCGCGTCCTTGATCTCGGCGGCGATCGCGTTGAGCTTCTCTTTGAAGGAGCGATAGACCTCGTCGTCCTCATCGAGGCGGCAGACCGGGCGGTTTGTCGGAATTTCGACGACGTCGAGCTTGTAGATTTCGGCGAATTCGTCGGCCTCTGTCGCCGCCGTGCCGGTCATGCCGGCGAGCTTGTCGTAGAGACGGAAATAATTCTGGAAGGTAATCGACGCGAGAGTGACGTTTTCAGGCTGAACCTGAACGCGCTCCTTCGCTTCGAGCGCCTGATGCAGGCCTTCCGAATAGCGGCGGCCCGGCATCATGCGGCCGGTGAATTCATCGATGATCACCACTTCGTTGTTGCGGACGATGTAATCCTTATCTTTTTGAAAGAGCTTATGCGCGCGCAGCGCCTGATTGACGTGATGCACGAGTGTGACGTTGTGCGCTTCATAGAGCGCGCCGTCGGTCAGCGCTCCCGCCTCGACCAGCAGCTCCTCCATGTGCTCGTTGCCGGCGTCGGTCAGGTGAACCGTGCGCTGTTTCTCGTCGAGCTCGAAGTCGTCGGCGTTGAGCTTGGGGATCAGCCTGTCGATCGTGTTGTAGAGATCGGATTTATCGTCGATCGCGCCCGAGATGATAAGCGGCGTGCGCGCTTCGTCGACCAGGATCGAGTCCACTTCGTCGACGATCGCGAAATTATGTCCGCGCTGCACCATCTGCGAAAATTCATATTTCATATTGTCGCGCAGATAGTCGAAGCCGTATTCGTTGTTGGTGCCATAAGTGATGTCGCAGGCGTAGGCGGCCGCCCGATCCTCGTCCATCAGGTCATGCACCACGACGCCGACGGTCATGCCGAGAAATTTGTAGATCTGGCCCATCCACTCGGCGTCGCGCTTGGCCAGATAGTCGTTCACCGTGACGACATGGACGCCCTTGCCGGCGAGCGCGTTGAGATAGACGGCGAGCGTGGCGACGAGAGTCTTGCCTTCGCCGGTGCGCATCTCCGAGATCGCGCCTTCATGCAGCACCATGCCGCCGATGAGCTGGACGTCGAAATGGCGTTGGCCGAGGGTGCGCTTGGCGGCCTCGCGCACGGTGGCGAAGGCCGGAACGAGCAGGTCATCGAGCGTCTTGCCGGCGGCGAGCTCTTCGCGGAACTGCCGGGTGCGATCCCGCAGCTCCTCGTCGGTCAGCGCCTCGACTTGCGACTCCAGGGCATTGATCGCATTGACCTTCGGCGCATAGGTCTTGAGACGGCGATCATTGGCCGTGCCGAAAATCTTCTTGGCGAGTGCGCCGATCATTCTTGCGAACCTCTCTCCCGCGCAGCGTCTGCCGCCTTCTCGGCGCGCCGGGGGACGGCTGCCGGCGGAACGTCGCATAAAGCATGAATAACATCCGCCTGCGACATCGCCCCAATGGCGGCGGGGCGCCAAGATCGACGCGGCGTTTCCGCCGGAGAGATAAGAGCCGCCAGAAACCTTGTCAATGTAAGGGATTTCCGCGCAACGCTATGTGGAACGGGACTGGCGCATCGCCTGAGGGTGGGCCAAATTGGACGTTGACGGCGATCAGCGCTGAGCCTAGCGTCGGCTCGCCATCCTATTTTAAGGCCGCATCTTTATCTGCGGCGCATTTACATGGAGGCTCTTTTGACGAGACGTCATTATCCGCTGGTCGTCGCTTTGGGCGTCGCGATTTTTCTCAGCAGCTCGACGGCGCAGGCCCAGCGCCGAACCCCTTCCGAAGCCGCGGTCAGTCCGACGGAAAGCTTCGCCGGAAAGTCGCCTCCCAAGGAAGAGGCCACGCCCCCGAGCCAGAAACCGATTTCCGGCGAGGAGGAGGCGCGGCCGGGCGTTGGCGAAGTTTCCAAGGAACCGCCCGTTCCGACCAAGGCGCGCTCCATCCGTTTGGATCCTAAGGCCCAGCCTACGCCCAAGCCCTGATTTCCATCGCGTCCCGGCGCAATTTTGCAACGAGGGGACTATGCGCAAATTTTTGATCTTATTGGCGACGCTCAGCGTCATCTGCGGCCCGAACGCCGCTCAAGCCTGGTTCAAATTCCACAATAAAACGAGCGCCACAGTGTGGGTGTCGTTCCTCTGGTATTCGCCAGGCTGCTCGGACGGCGGAGACTGGACGAAAAAGGGTTGGTGGAAATTAGACCCCGGCCAGACCAAGACGGTCTTTGGCCAGGATCTGCAGAGCGTCAACACCTATTATTATTGGTATGCCGAATCGAACGACGGCGCCAAATGGAGTGGCCCTTTCAACATCTGCGTGCCGCAAAGCGCTTACGAGTGGTGCATCAACACCTGCTGCTCGCCGACGTGCCGGACAGTCGGCTTCCGCGAAAAATATATCGGCATCTACAATAATTACACGATCAATCTCGTCAAATAGCGCCCGCGCCGCCCATGATCGTCGGCGCCGTTGCGGCGCTGGCGACAACTGCCCACAATATTGAGATGATGAAGGCCATGGTCCTGCAGCGGCTGAATACGCCGCTGATCATGGAGGAGCGACCCGTTCCGTCTCCTGGAGGTGGAGAAATTCGGCTCAAGGTCGAGGCTTGCGGCGTTTGCCGCACCGATCTTCACGTCGTCGACGGCGAGCTCACCCAGCCGAAGCTTCCCATCATTCCCGGTCATGAAATCGTCGGGCGCGTCGATGCGATCGGTTCCGGCGTGATCGGTTTCCTGCTTGGACAGCGAGTAGGCGTTCCCTGGCTCGGCCATACCTGCGGGCATTGTCCCTACTGCGTGAGCGCGCGCGAAAACCTATGCGATGATCCGCTCTTCACCGGCTACACCCGCGACGGCGGCTATGCGACACATGCGATCGCCGACGCCTCTTACTGCTTCCCGCTGCCGGAGAGCGGCGATCCGGCGGCGCTCGCGCCGTTGCTATGCGCGGGTCTCATCGGCTGGCGCACGTTGAAGATGGCGGGTCCGGCGGAAGTGATCGGCATCTACGGATTCGGGGCCGCTGCGCATATCATCGCTCAGGTCGCGATCGCGCAGGGCAAGCGCGTTCACGCCTTCGTGCGGCCGGGCGATCAGGCGGCGGCCGATTTTGCGCTATCGCTTGGCGCCGCGTCGGCGCATGATTCTGACGCGCCCTCGCCGGAGCCGCTCGACGCCGCGCTGATCTTCGCGCCGGTCGGCGCGCTCGTCCTGCGCGCGCTCGCCGCGACGAAGAAGGGCGGCGCCGTCGTCTGCGGCGGCATTCACATGAGCGATATTCCGAGCTTTCCGTACGCGCTGCTTTGGGAGGAGCGACGGCTTCTGTCGGTGGCGAATCTCACGCGCGAAGATGCGCGCGAGTTTCTCGCGCTGGCCCCGACGTTGCCGCTGAAGACGCATACGACGCGCTACCCTCTGGCGAAGGCAAATGAGGCGCTCGCCGATCTGCGCGAAGGCCGGTTGCAAGGCGCGGCGGTGCTGATTCCGTAGCTCGACTTTGAGTGAAGCACGGACAGGGGGCAGTCATTGCGAGGCGCGTAAGCGCCGAAGCAATCCAGGCTCCTGCGCGATTCTGGATTGCTTCGCCTTCGGCTCGCAATGACGGCTCACACCGTTGTGTCATTCCCGACAGGCTGAAAGCCTGATCGGGAATCCAGAGCCGATCCACGAATGCTAGTTTTGCGCTGGTTTCCCGATCGCACGCTTAGCGCGCGTCGGGAAAGACATTGCGAATGGTCGCTCGGAACTTGGAGTCAACAACCTTCTTGATCTCGGCGGCGATCGTCGGCGCATCTTTTGACGCGTCGATGTTGAGCCATTCAATCTCGCCGGTCGCCTTCTCCATTTGCGCCTTCAGCACGTCGCGCGTCGCGTCGGACACGTCGTCGACGCGCGCGTCGACGCGCGCCACGCGCTGGGCAAGATCGAGATCGAGCCAGACTCCAAAGAACGGGGCTCCCACTCGCTCGGCCGCGGCTCGTATCGCTTCGCGATCTTCAGGACGATCGAAGACGGCGTCGACAATGACCGGCCAGCCGAGCGCGGCCGTTCGCGCCGTCTCCTCGAACATTTCGCCGTAGACTTTCGCCGAAACGGCGCTGGCGTAGGCCTCCTGCGGCAGACGCGCGGTCGGCGCGACTCCAAAGAGCCGCTTGCGGATACGATCACTGTTGATCACGCGTGCGCCGGGCGGACATCCGATGTGTGGCGCGAGCGCCGCGGCGACGCTCGACTTGCCCGATCCGCTGAGGCCGCCGATCGCGATGACGGCGCCTTTGGCCGGCGTGAGCAGCGTCTCCGCGAGATTGAAATAGAGGCGGGCGCGTTCAGCATTTTGTTGCGAGGCTTCGACATGCGCGCGTATGGCGGCGCGCAGCGACATGAAAAAAGGGAGAAGCGGAAGGCCGTCGGTTTCGTCGCGCGCATCGATATAGCGGTTGAAGGCGACATTCGAGAAGGCGTGAGCGCCGACCCGCCAGAGATCCATCAGCAGAAAACCGACATCATACAGCACGTCGATCGTTGCGATCTCGTCATCGAATTCGAGGCAGTCGAAGAGCGTCGGCGCGCCTTCGAACAAGCATATGTTGCGCAGCGTTAGATCGCCGTGGCAGCGGCGCACCTTCCCTTGAGTCTTACGCGAGTCGAGAAGCGCGCTCTTCGCATCGAGCCCCTGGCGAAGTCGTGCGACAAGCGCGTCGATCTGGTCCGCGCTCGCGGCAGAAGCGTTGCGCAGGCTCAAGGCTGTTTCGTTCAGAGTTCGGCGCATCGCCGCCGCGCCGCCGCGCGTGTGGTCCGGCGGCGCCTCGTCGTGAGTCTTGGCGATTCGACGCGCCAGCGACTCGACCATCTCGCGCGTCAGTCGCCCGTTCTTTGCAATCTGTTCGAAAAGGTCGTCGTCGTCGAAACGCCGCATGACAACCACGGCGTCGACCATCTCCCCCGCTCCATCGAGCGCCAGCCGTCCATCCCGCTCGCGGGTGACGCGATGCGCGCCGAGATAGAGTTGAGGCGCGAAGCGCTTGTTGAGCGCCGCTTCGCGCGCACACATGTCTAAACGGCGCGCCGGCGTCGAGAAGTCGAGATAGGGGAAGCGCACCGCCTTCTTCAACTTATAGGCGTGCGTTCCGCAGAGCATGACGACGGAGATGTGAGTCATGACGATCCGTTCTGCGCCGCCGTCGAGCGACGCAAGAAAGCGCACGACCTCATCCTGCGCGCCAAAATCCATAAAGCGCCTCGCCAAGCCTCGCTTATAGCCTGCCTGGGAGGGCCGTCCCAGGAGTAAGGCGCCCGTGCTTTTTATCGGCGCCTATTCCATGCCGAGCGCGGAAAGATAGAGGTCGAGGATCTCCTCTTCCTCCTGCCGCTTGTGCTTATCCAGGCGGCGAAGCGACACGATCTTGCGCATTACCTTGGGGTCGAACCCCGTGCCTTTCGCTTCCGCGTAGACATCCTTGATGTCGTCGCCAATCGCGCGCTTTTCCTCCTCGAGCTTCTCGATCCGCTCGATGAAGGCGCGCAAATGTCCGCCGTCGACGGCGTTGCTGTCCATGTGCATTTCCCGAGGCTGCGCCGGGCGGGCGGGGCGCGCGCCGGCTGGGCGGGAGCCTTGCGACAAAGGAGCCGCCTCCGTCAAGGCGGCGCGGCGACTAATCCCCGCATTCCGCATCCTAAGCGGCCCACTTGAAACCGCGCTTATGGCCGCCGATCTTTGGCGAGCTACCTGAAAGGCTTCGAGTTGATGACCGAGCGCGAACCATTTTCCAGCGGCGAGCCGCCCATCAATCCGATCGGCGCGCGCGCCGCGCCTTACATTCCGCCGCAGGCGCTCGAAGGCGTTCGCACGCGCCGCATCATCGCCGTCATGCTCGACCTGATCCTCGTCTCCGGCATGTCGGCCGCGCTGTTCGTCGCTCTCTTCATTCTGAGCGCCGGATTATCGGCGTTCATCCTGCCGCCGCTGTTTCCAATCGTCGCCTTTTTCTACAATGGGCTGACCGTCTCGGGCCGGCGAATGGCGACGCCCGGCATGGCCTTCATGGACCTCGAGATGCGCACCATGGACGGAGATCCGGTGCCGTTTTTGCAGGCGGCGGTCCACGCCGTGCTGTTTTATGTCACCTGGCTGTTCCCGCCGCTGCTGCTCGTGTCGCTCTTTACGAGCGACAAGCGCTGCCTGCACGACATTCTGGCGGATGTGATCGTTTTGCGGCGGTCGTCTTAAAATTTGCAACTTTCCCGCCGCAAATCTGGCCTTGGCGCGCGCCGCTCGGGCGCTCTACATTAATTTCGAATCGGGAATGATCGAGCGTGACGAAAGAGCCGCGCGACGCGCCGCAATTCTACCTGACCTCTCCGGCGCCTTGCCCCTATTTGCCGGGGCGCGAGGAGCGGAAGGTCTTCACCCATCTCATCGGGCTGCGCGCGCCGGCGCTCAATGACACGCTGACGCAATCAGGCTTTCGACGTTCGCAGACCATCGCCTATCGCCCGGCGTGCGAGCAGTGCCGAGCCTGCGTTTCCGTGCGGGTGAAGATCGAGGAGTTCGCGCCCTCGCGGGGGATGCGCCGCATTCTCCGGCGCAACGACGATCTTGTCGCCGAGACGCGTCCGGCGCGCGCGACGCATGAGCAATATGCCTTATTTCGCCGCTATGTCGGCGCACGCCATTCGGACGGCGGCATGGCCGACATGAGCATGGTCGACTACCAGATGATGATCGAAGACAGCCATGTCGACACGCGCCTCATCGAATATCGTCTCGCGACGGGGAATGGCGAGAAGGGTCCGTTGGTGGCCTGTTGCCTGACCGACCGGCTCACTGACGGCCTGTCGATGGTCTATTCCTTCTATGAGCCTGAACTCGAGCACCGTTCGCTCGGGGCTTACATGATTCTCGATCATGCTGAGCGCGCTCAAGGCTTTGGCCTGCCGCACGTCTATCTTGGCTATTGGGTCGAGGGCTCGCGTAAGATGGAATACAAGTCCCGCTTCCTGCCACAAGAGCGGCTCGGCATGAGCGGATGGGTCCGGGTGGGTTGAGCTTGGGATTGGCGGGCGCTTCGGCGCCTAGCTTCGCAGGTCACAAATTCGCCGGACTATTCGCGCCTTGTTAACGCCGAAGATGCACAACTCGATCAAAAGAGTCGGCGCGGTCCTTTAGGCGGCGCCGTCTTTCGGCTTGACCGCCGGGGGCGTCTCCCGGCGATGCGATTGGAGCGATCTGTGCGAGAATCCGCATTTCTGCAATTTATACGCGGCGTTGCGCTCGTTTTTGGCGCTGTCGCTCTCACCTCCGCCTCGGCCGCCTGGGATCAGGACGGACAGGCTGAGTGGGCGCAGCGCTATGACGCTGACGCCCGCCTGACCGTTTCCCGTTCGACAACCCCCATTCTCTCGACTCAGACCGTGGCGGCCACCGAGGCTGCGATCGAGCGCATTCGTGAAATCGTCGCCAATGGCGGCTGGCCGCAGGTGCCCTCAGGCCAGCAATTGAGGCTCGGCTCAAATAGCCCGGCTGTTTCGGCTCTGCGCCGCCGACTGATTGTTTCCGGCGACATCGGGGCTGAAACAGGCGCGAGCCCAGTTTTCGACTCTTACGTCGAGGCGGCGGTCCGCCGTTTTCAGGAGCGTCACGGCATTATCGCGACTGGCGTCGTCAACCAGCAGACCATCCAGGCTTTGAATGTGCCTGCTGAGACCCGACTGCGGCAGCTCGAAACCAATCTTGTGCGTCTGCGCAGCTTCTCGCGCGACCTCGGCGCCCGCTACGTCACCGCCAACATCCCGGCCGCTTCGGTGGAGACGGTCGAGAACGGCGAAGTCATGACCCATCACATGGCCGGCGTTGGCAAGATCGACCGTCAATCGCCGGTAATGCAGACCAAGGCGATCCAGGTCAATTTCAACCCGTTCTGGACCGTGCCTGCGTCGGTGATCCGCAAGGACCTGATTCCCAAGATGCAGGCGGATCCAAACTATCTCAACGCCAACCACATCCGCGTTTACAACAAGGACAATCAGGAGCTCCAGCCCGAACAGATCAACTGGCGCTCGCTCGACGCTCTGAATTTCCGTTTCCGCCAGGACATCGGCGGCGACTTCAACTCGCTCGGCGTCGTGCGCATCGACATCGCCAATCCCTATGGCGTCTATATGCATGACACGCCCGCCAAGGGCGTTTTCGGCGACGATTTCCGCTTCGTCTCGTCGGGCTGCATCCGGCTTCAGAATGTTCGCGACTACGTCGCGTGGCTCCTAAAGGAAACGCCCGGCTGGGATCGCGACCGCATCGACCAGGTGATCGCTTCCGGCGAGCGCGTGGACGTGAAGATCGCGCCGGCCGTTCCTGTCTATTGGGTTTACATCACGGGGTGGGCGACGCCTGACGGGGTCACCCAGTTCCGCGACGACATCTATCAGCGCGACGGGCTCGGGGTGCGCTCAGCCGGCCCTGATACGGCCGCCCCGACGGTCGTCCAGGCCGCGCGCCCGATGCCCGCGGACGGATTGCTCTCTGGCGACGACGACAGCTACTTCGAGGAACGCCCTCGGCGATAGCAGCGGCTAATGCGCAGCGGCGTCGCTACGCGACGCGCGCCAGGTTCCGCCACAAAGGTCGGTTGACGACGACCAGGCGCCGGAGCCCTTGCCGCCCCGCAACGTTCCATGGAAACGCACGACGCGCTCTCCGTCGCCTGTGAAGCGGGCGACGATCGTTCCTTCATCGTCAACATAGCCCCAGGACGAGACAGCCGGCGCTGGCGCGGATGCGATTTTGTTGTCGACGATGTCGAAAGTGGGCGGAATGAAGAGCTGGCACTCGCCGACCGTCGTGGCGGCTTCGATGTTCCACGTGCCGTTTGGATCGCCGACCGGGCCGGTCAGCGCCTGCTCGTTCTCCGGCTTCGCTTTTGCGCCGCGCGGCTGTTTCGCGTGCGCTCCCCCAGCGGCCAAGCAGGCGGCAAGCGCCAACGCTAGAATTCTCATTTGGCCTCCGAAAGCGCGCGCTGCAGCGCGCCATGCATATCGCAGCCCGCGTAAATAAATTCGGTCACGCCGGCGTGGCGAAGACGCTCCTCGAGTTCGCCCGGCCGTCCGGCGAGATAAAGCCTAGCGTCTGCGCCTTTGAGCGCAAGCGCCGCCGTTTCCGCCGCGTCTCCATAGATCCTGTCGGACGAGCAGATGCAAGCGAGTTTGGCGCCGGATTCCCGGAAAGCATTAACGATCTCGGTCGTCGACTCGGTTTCGGGTCCGAAAACCGCTTCCACGCCGCCGGCCTCGAAAAAGTTTTTGGCGAAATTCGCCCGCGCCGTGAAGGCGGCTACCGAACCGAGATTGGCGAGGAAAATCTTGGGACGGGCGCCCGATTCCGCCGAATAGGCGTCCGATTCTTCGCGCAGGCGCTCGAAAGGCTCCGCAAGACGATGCGGCGCGAGCGGCGCGGTCTTTAAGGCGCCGGCCGGCGGCCGAACGGTTTCGGCGGCGGCGTCATAGGGCGCCAGAACGTCGAGCGCGCCCTCGTGAATGTCAGGAAATTGGTTAGCGCCGATAAGCTTATCCTTGGCGCGGGCGACGTTCTTCGCGCGCAGCTCCGCGACTTCAGCGACGCGCGCCTGGAAGGCTCCCCGCTCCAGCGCCTTGGGGAGCCCGCCTTCAGCCTCGATCTGCTGAAAAAGCGCCCAGGCTTGCTGGCACAGCTCGTCGGTCAGCGCCTCGAAGCCGCCCGCGCCGTTCGTCGGGTCGTCGACTGCATCGATATGGGCTTCGTCCTGCAGCACAAGCTGCGTATCGCGCGCCAGCCGTCGCGCGAATTCGTCCGGCGCGCCCAGCGCCTGGGTGAAGGGAAGAACGGAAATGGCGTCGGCCCCGCCGATCGCCGCCGAGAAGACGGCAAGCGTCCCACGCAAAATATTATTCCAAGGGTCGCGCCGCGACATCATGCGCCAGGCTGTCTCGGCGAAGACCAGCGCGGGCTGCGGCGCGAGGCCGCAGGCCGCTTCGACTCGCGCCCAAAGGCGACGCGCCGCGCGGAATTTGGCGACCCCCAGCAATTCGTCCGCGTCCGCGCAGAATCGGAACGCGATCAGGCCCCGCGCCGCATTGAGGTCGAAACCGCCGTCCGCTAACGCCCGTAGATAGGCGAGCGCGGAGGAAAGCGCGAACGCAAGCTCCTGCGACTCGGTCCCGCCTGCCGAATGCACGACGCGCGCATCCGCCACGGCGGCGGCGTAGAGGAAGCCCGCGTCCGCGGCGGCCTTCACATCCCGCGCGAAGCGCTTTGAGGCTTGCGCCCAAGGCTCGGCGGCGAACCCGTGTCGCGCCTGCGCGCCGAGCGGATCGAAGCCCATGGAAACCCGGGTGATCGACGGCTCGATATGTTGCCGGTCGATGAAACGCATGAGCGCCTGGGCGGCCCCCGGCGCGCGGGGAGAATAGTCCAGGGTTAGCGGAATGCCGTAGTCGAGACGAACATTGGCGAGCGCATGGGCGATCGCGTCATCGTCGTCACGGACGAGCCCCCCGCCATAGGCCCCAATCGAGCCGGCGAAGACGAGATGCAGTCCGTCCGCGCCGCCGTCGAGGTCCTGCAGCGCCAAGCGGTTGGCGGCGTCGGCGTCCGAGACGTCGACACGGGCCAGAATGGCCCAGCGGCCTGGATTCTTACGCAAGGCGGAGAGCGGCGAACCCGCGGCGCGGGCGTAAAGCGGCTCAATGGAAAGACCATCATAGGTCTTGGAGACGAGCGTTTCGAAGGATGCGCCTTTGAGCGCCCGCTCGACGAGGGCGCGCCACTGCGCCTCCGTGGCCTGTGGAAAAACACCCGCCAGCGCCGTCTCCTGTCCCGTCATTTTCGCCGTCGCCCTCCCATTGTTTCGGGCGGCGTTTTCGCATGAAGCGCGCCGCCGGGCCACTGCAAATCCGCCAAGAGCGCAGCGGGAAATTCGCCAAGAGCGGAGCGGGCTTTATTTTCGAGGCCAAACGCCTTAACCAGTGCCGATCGCGCTCGAGGGCGGATTAACAGAGCGCTGGGGCGGAATAGCCGGATATGAAGCGGGCGATCCGGCCATGCGGCCCGAATTTCGAGGCGTCGGATCGGCGCCGCCGCGTCAATGCGCCGCGCGCGCGTCAGTTGTCGCCGAGGCGGCGAAGAACCCTGAAACGGAGGGACTCGTGACAGACAATGTTCAGGAAAAGAGCCAGCTCGTCGACGAGATCATCGAAGTGATCGCGGCGGAAGGCATGGTCGACAAAAGCAAGATCACCCCTGACGCGACGATCGAGAGCCTCGACCTCAAATCCGTGGATATCGTTATGATTCTCACGGCGCTTGAGGAGAAGTTCAACGTTTACATCCCGATGGACGGGTCGCTGCAAGAAGCCAAAGACGTCAAGAGCTTGATCGAGGCGATCGCGGATCACATTCAGAAAGAACGCGAGAAGCAGTAAATGGCGTTCTCGCGAGCGCGCCCCGAGGGGCGGCGCGTCGTTATTTCCGGCATGGGCGCGGTTTGCGCCTCAGGCGTCGGCGCGCAAAAGCTCTGGGAAGCTGCGCGCGACGGCGTCGCGCAGATTCGTCCGCTCAAGACTGAACGTCCTTATGACGGCCGCATCAAAATCGCGGCTCAGGTGCCGGATTTCGCTCCGGCCGAATATATCGAGCCCAATGTTCTTCCCTTCTGCGATCCCTTTACGCAGTTTTGCATCGTCGCGGCCGACGAAGCGATGGCGCAGGCCGGATTTGAACGCAAAGATATCGCTGGGCCAAAGACCGCCGTAATCATCGGCTCCGGCATCGGCGGCATGACCACGATCGAGGACGGCATCTATCGATATTACGTCGAAGGAACGCGCCCCGAGATGTTGAGCGTCCCGAAGCTCATCCCCAGCGCGGCGCCCGCGACGATAGGCATGCGCTATTCTTGCCTTGGTCCGACATTCGCCATCGGCAGCGCCTGCTCGTCGGCGTCGCAGGCGATCGGGCTCGGCATGCAGATGATCAGACAGGGCCTTGTGGACAAGGCGATCGTCGGCGGCGCCGAGGCTTGCGTCATCAATGCGACGATCCGCGCGTGGGAAGGCCTTCGCGTGATGACGCCAAATCTGTGCCGCCCCTTCTCGAAAGGCCGTAACGGCATGTCGCTCGGCGAAGGCGCGGCGGTTTTTATTCTTGAAACCGAAGAAGCGGCCCGTGCGCGTGGCCACGAGCCTCTATGTGAACTTGCCGGCTACGGCACGACGAGCGACGCCAAGGATCCGGTGCGGCCCGATCTCGAGGGCGCATCGAACTCGATCGTCTTGGCGCTCGAAGACGCGGGAATGGCGCCGCGGGAGATTCATTATGTGAACGCGCATGGCACCGCGACTCACGCCAACGACATCACCGAAGCCGAAGCCATTCTGCGCGTGTTCGGCGACTATGGACGGGTCGTGCCGGTCTCGTCGACAAAGCCCATCCACGGCCATGCGCTTGGCGCGAGCGGCGGGCTGGAGCTCGCGATCACCATCAACGCGCTGCGCGAACAGATCGCGCCCCCCACCATCAACTTCCTGGAGCCGGACCCCAAGTGCCCGCTTGACGTTGTTCCGAATGTCGCGCGTAAGCATAAGATCGACGCCGCAATGTCAAACTCCTTCGCCTTTGGAGGGATCAACGCCGTGTTGATCGTGCGCCATGCCGCTTGAGCCGCCGCGCGCGCTCGGACCCTTTCGGTTGCGTGTCGATCCAGCGCGCGCCGCGGCCTATGCGCGCGAAACCGGAGGCGACGGGGAGAGCGTTCCGCTCGCTTATCCAGCGGTATGGCTCGCCGAGCCCTCGCTTTTTTCGGTCGTGCGCGACCTCTGTGATGAGCTCGATGTCGTGCCGGTGCATGAGTCGCAAAGCTTCTCTTATGACGCGCCGCTCGTCGCTGGAGAAAGTTATGATTTGTGCGTCACGATGAGTCGCGAGGAAACGCCGCCGCGTCTGACGATGGTGGCGACGGTCGCAACGTCGGACGGAGAGACTTGCGCTCGAGTCGAAACAATGTTGCGGCTCGTGCCGCGCGCTGGATTTGGGAGCGCGTCGTGAGCGGCGACATCAAAGTCGGCGACACAATTCCCGAGACCGTCATCGGCCCGTTCGACGCGCCTTCGCTCGCGCGCTACGCCGAAGTTTCGGGGGACGCCAATCCGCTGCATCTCGATGATGCGGTTGCGGCGGCGATTGGTTTTCCCGCGCCGCCGGTGCACGGGATGAAGCTTCTTGCCGCCTTTGAACCGATGCTGAGAGCGTGGCGCGACGATCTCATCATCTCTTCGCTTGCCGGAAGGTTTGTGCAACCGATTCTGCGCGGCGACACTGTTAGGCTGTCGGGGCGCGTTTTACGAGCGACGGATGATGAGATTTTTGTTCGTCTGACCGCTTATGGCGCTGCGCGAGCTCCTGGCATCATTGGCGAAGCGACTCTGCGGCCAAAGGTGGGCGCATGAACTTCCAGACGGGGCTTTCACATGGCTAAGAGCGCCGTTCGTGTCTTCATCACGGGGGCCTCCAGCGGCATTGGACGCGCGTTGGCGGTCGCATACGCCCGCGAAGGCGCGAGCCTTGTCTTGCTCGGCCGCGACGCTGAGCGGCTCGAAGCCGCAGCGCGCGCTTGTCTCGCGGCCGGCGCGCAAGAGGCGGAGACTCATATCGCTGACGTGCGCGATCGCGAAGCCATGGCGCGCATCATTCAATCTGCGCATGAAAAACGCCCGATCGACATTCTCGTCGCAAACGCCGGGGTCGCGACGGGCCTTTCGCCCGGCCAACTCCTCGAAACCCCCGAGGCGGTCCGGGCGATGCTCAAGATCAACGTCGAGGGAGTCTTCAACACGGTCGAGCCTGCAATCCCCGCTATGTGCGCCCGAAAGAGCGGCAGGATCGCCATTGTCGGCTCGATGGCGGGGGTGCGGAGCCTTCCGTACTCCCCTTCCTATTGCGCCGCCAAGGCCGCGACGCACATGTGGGCGGATTCGCTGCGCGGCGCCCTGGCGCCGCACGGCGTTTCCGTCAGCCTGATCGTGCCGGGTTTTGTCAAGACGCCGATGTCCGCGCGCACGAAATCCTGGCAGCCGGGCGCGGTGTCTGATGAGCGCGCCGCTTTGATCATCAAGCGCGGATTGGAGCGACGTCGTCCGGTGATCGCATTTCCGCTGTTCATGTATGCGGCGATGCGTTTCTTCGCTCTGTTGCCGCCCGCTGTCGTCGATGGGGTCATGCGGCGCTTTCATGTGGACGTGCCCGAGACCCCGGAACGAGAGATCTCGTGACGGCCCTGACTATTCTCGCCTGGGTCGCGGGCGTCTACTGGATCATCGCCTTCGTTTTGCTTGTCGTCTCAATCGCGGCGACCATCGTACAACCCTGGCTCGCCGTCCGCCGCGCCACGCGACGAGATCAGCCGCCGGTTTCCGTAGTTCTCCCGGTCAAGCTGATTGACGATCAATTTGATCGCACGCAAGAGTCTGCGCTTACGCAGCACTATCGCGATTTCGATGTGACGGTGTCGTCAACCGACCTCGATGCGCCAGCCGTCCAGCGCATGCGCGCCATTCTTGCGCATCATCCGACCGTGCCTTCACGCATTCTTCTATCGACCGCGAAATTCGCGGTCAGTCCAAAGGTCGATAATCTTTACGCGCCCTTCATACAGGCGTCACACGACGTCATCTTCATGAAGGACGCGAATGTGCTGCTTGAGCCGGACGCCTTGGCGGAACACATGCGGGAGCTGACGGACGATGTGGGGCTCGTCTGCGCCATCCCATATTGCGCGCGGCTTGAAAATTTTGCCGCTCACGTCGAGGCGGCGATCATCAACGGACCGCATGCTCGCATGCTGTTTCTCGCCTCGGCGTTAGGGCAGGGGCACGGCGTGGGGAAAATTATGCTGTTCAGGCGGTCTGACTTCCTGCGCGCGGGCGGCTTCGACGCGATTTCCCATACGGTGGGGGAAGACAACGCCTTGGCGAAGGCGATGCGGCGGATTGGCAAAAGGCCGGTCTTTTCCCACAGGCCTGTCCGGCAGGAGCTTGGCGTTCGCAACTTTGCGGATGTTTATCATCGGCAATTGCGTTGGAGCGTCATTCGCCGAAACGACGAACTCATTTCCTTTCTCGCCGAGCCAATATGCCAAGCGCTTCCGGCGGTTATCGCCTCGGCGCTCGCGGCGCCTCTCGTGGGCCTCGCGCCCATCGTCGCGGCGTCGGCGACGCTTATTGTGTGGTTTACGCTCGAAACATTGCTTTCCATGGCCAAAGGATGGCAGGTATCTTGGGCTGCGCCTGCGGTCTTTGTGGCCCGCGAGGCGACGATGCTGGCGGTCTGGTTGAATGCCTGGGTCACCGACAGCGTGGTCTGGGCAACGAGCAGCGTGAACGCGCGCACGGGGGCAAAACCCTCTCCGGTTCCGCATGAAGAAGGGTAGGCCGTTTGGTGCTGGGGCTTTTTCAATTCATCTTCGATACGATCACGATTGTCTGCGCTTCGATCATGGTTGTAATCGGTATTGGCTATTTGATCGTCATCGGCCGTTTCTGTTACGACCAACTGCGTGGCGTGCAGGATTCGGAAGCGCCCGCGACGCCTGACTCGCAGTTGCCGCGGGTCCTGCTGCAAATTCCGGTATTCAACGAGCCGCTCGTAACCGAACAATCGTTGCGCTGCGTCGCGCTTCTCGACTGGCCAAAAGATAGACTGCGCATTCAGCTTCTCGACGATTCGACTGACGAGACGAGCGTGCGCGCCGACACGGTGGCGGCGGAGCTTCGCGCCGGCGGCGCCGTTATCGACCATGTGCGCCGGTCCGACCGCTCGGGATTCAAAGCCGGGGCCTGCGCGCACGGCCTTACGATCACGGATGAACCCTTCGTCGCGATGCTCGACGCCGACTTCCGTCCGCCGCCCAATTGGCTGAAGCGAACGGTTCCGCTTTTTCTCACCGACGATCACGTCGGATTCGTGCAGTCACGCTGCGAGTTCCAGAACTTCGAGAAGAACTGGCTGACGCGTGCGCAGGGTCTGGTGCAGGACGGACATTACCTCGTGGAGCAGCGCTCGCGCGCACACGCGGGCTGGCTCTTTCAATTCAACGGCACGGGCGGCATCTGGCGGCGCGCCACGATCGACGACGCCGGCGGTTGGTCGGATTATTCGCTGTGCGAGGACCTCGATCTAACCGTTCGCGCGGCGCTCAATGGATGGCATGGGCTGTTTGTGTCGGAGCCGCCGATTCCTGGTCAGGTGCCGGAGGGAATTCGCGATTTCAGACGTCAGCAGAGGCGCTGGTCAAATGGTTTCGTGCAGGTCGCGCAAAGGACCGTCTTGCCGATCTGGCGTTCGCCATGGAGTCTGACGCGCCGCGTGATGGCGATCTCCCTTATCGCCCATCAGATTTTCTTCCCGACAGCCGCCGTCGGGTTCATCGCGCTTGTTCTTGGCGCGATCCTGCACGGGTCTCTCGCGCCTTACGCGGACATGTTGGAGATTATCGGGATCATGACCCTGCTGGTGGCGCTCGGCGTCACGCTTCCGCCATATCTGGCGTTAAGGCGGGGGACCATCGTCGACTATGTTAAGACGGTCGCGTCCATTCCGCCCCTGATGATCTATCTCGCCTTCGCCAATGGCGCGAAGATTTTGCAGACCTTGCGCGGACGGAAATCGACATTTAAGCGCACGCCCAAGCTCGACCATGAAGCTGCGGCGCAAGAGCCAATTGACGCTAAAGTAGAATGAGCGAAGAGAGGCGTGCTACTCCAGCCGCGCCGGGGCTTCGAAAGCGCCGCCGTCGGTGACGATCGTAAGCGTCGCATCGGCGGCCTTGGCCGGGGCGTCGCCAGAAAAGAGCTTAAGCTCGAAACCCTCTCCGGCGCGCGTGCTCTCAATAAAGAGCGGCTCCTTTGCTTCCGCAAAGAGATCCTTCGCCTTGCCAGGTCCGAGATAACGCAATCGCCATGAACCCTCGGCGCCGTTGCGCGACAGCGAGAAGCGCCTTTTCGCTTCGTCCGCGGTGAGCTTCTTCGGCACAAGCCTTTCCGCCTCGGCGATCGCTGCGGCGTGAGGCGAGGCGCCGACGCGCGGCAGCTCCAAAGACAGGTCGGCGCGCGCCGGCAGGCAAATCTTCCCGCATGATGCGTAGTCGAGCACGAGATTGAGCGTCACTGGCGCGTTCGGATCACGCGGCGTCACCCTCAAAGGTAAAAGCACGCGCGAGTCATAGCCGGCGACGACGGTCCCGGCCTCGTCGATATGTTTTGGCGCCGGAAAGGACGGCTCGACCGCAGCGACATTGACGGATTTCGAAAAGTCGAATGCGGGCGCCGAGCCCGCCTCGCCCGGTTGGCGCCAGTAGGTGATCGTCTCCGGATCGAGTGTGATCTCGACCGCTGCGTGGTAGGCGCCCGCTTGGGGAGGCCCGGCGGACAGGAGCCGAGCGCGCGAGGCCGAGCCCTTAACGATAGCGGAAGCAAACACGGCGCTCTCGGCGGCCGCCTTCGTGGGAGAGCCCTGCGCGAGCGCTACGGCTAGCGTCGCGACGACAAACAGTTTTATACGCATCATGGTTTGCGGCGGCTCGTCCTCTAGTGAAGGCAGTCAGTTACATAGTTTGCGCCGCTTGTCCTCAGGGCTCGGCGAGCGTAGCATGACCCTATGAGGCCAGCCGGCAAGAAGCAAGATTTCGCGGCGAGAGTGACCGAGCGCCACAGCAGTCGTCCTGCTGATCGGCGCTATCTCGACGGCCAATTGCTGATCGCGATGCCGAGCATGTTGGATCAGCGCTTCGCGCGGTCGGTGATCTATCTCTGCGCCCATTCCGAAGAAGGCGCGATGGGCATCGTGGTAAACCAACCCGCCCGCGTTCGCAATTTTCCGGATCTCCTGGTGCAGCTTCAGGTGATCGCTCCTCAGGAGCGCATCAGTCTGCCGAGCCGCGCCGAAGACATCCAGGTGCTTTCGGGCGGACCGGTGCAGACCGACCGCGGCTTTGTGCTGCATTCGCCCGATTTCTTTCTCGATAATTCGACGTTGCCGATCGACGATGGCGTGTCTCTCACAGCAACCATCGACATTTTGCGCGCGATCGCGGCGGGGCGCGGCCCCGACCAGGCGCTGCTCGCGCTCGGCTATGCGGGCTGGGACGCAGGTCAGCTCGAAGAAGAGATACAGCGCAATGGCTGGCTGAATTGTCCTGCCGATCCTGGCTTGCTGTTCGATCGCGAACTCGAGACCAAATATGCGCGCGCCTTGCGCTCGATTGGCGTCGATCCGGAACGGTTGTCGACCAACGCGGGACACGCCTGACCATCAGGCGCTATGCTTCCCGTTATCCTTCTTGCAAAAAACGGGCGCCCTGAATCATGGCGCAGGGTTGCTGTGCAGCGCATGGATCGCGTCGATGCGCCGCTCGATTTCAGGCGTGATCACAAGCTCCATCGAGGCAAGGTCCGTTTTGAGTTGCGTCATCGTCGTCGCGCCGATGATGTTTGAGGTCACGAAGGGCCGCGAGGTCACGAAAGCGATTGCGAGCTGCGCCGGATCGACGCCAAGGTCCCGCGCGAGATTTAGATAAGCGTTGACGGCCTGTTCGACTTCCGGCTTCTCGTAACGCTGCGCGCGCTCGAACAACGTCGTGCGCGCGCCGGCAGGTCGCGCGCCGCCCTGATATTTGCCGGTGAGATAGCCTTGAGCGAGCGGCGAATAGGCGAGCAACCCGACGTGGTCGCGCTCGGCGAATTCGGCTAAGCCCATTTCGAACGTGCGGTTGACGAGATTATAGGCGTTTTGAATCGAAACGACGCGCGGCCCGTGGCCCAGCTCGGCGGCGCGCAGGAAATGTGCGACCCCCCATGGCGTTTCATTGGAAAGGCCGATGTGACGAACCTTCCCGGCTTCGACCAGCCGCGCGAGCGCTTCCAGCGTCTCTTCAATCGGGATTTCCTCGCGCCGCGTTGGTCGCCGATAGATCGTGCCGCCCGCGCCCCAAAGCGGCAGTGAACGATCCGGCCAATGCAATTGATAGAGATCGATGTAGTCGGTCTTGAGCCGCTTGAGCGAGCCGTCGACCGCATAGCCGATGTTCTTGGCGTCGAGAACGGTTCCGGCGCCTCCGGGACGCATCCAATTGGCGTCGCCGCGCCCGGCGACCTTGGTGGCGATGATAACCTTGTCCCGGTTCTTGCGCGCGGCAAGCCAACTCCCAATGATGCGTTCGGTCGACCCTTGAGTCTCTCGTCGCGGCGGAATCGAATAGATTTCCGCCGTGTCGATAAAATTGACGCCGCAATCGAGGGCGTAGTCCAGTTGGGCGTGACCTTCCGCTTCGCTGTTCTGCTGTCCCCAAGTCATCGAGCCGAGACAGATTGCTGAGACTGAAAGATCGGTGTTTCCGAGTTTGCGGTATTCCATCGCGCCGCCGTTAACGAAGAAATTCGCTCGATTGCAGCTCCAGCCGCAGTTCGAAGCTCTGAAACTGGGTGAAGATCGGCAAGAGCCAGGCTTTGAGCGCAGCGCGAACCACGAGGGACATTCCTGGCGGCGGCTCGCTCATGAAGCGGGATAACGACAGATCGACGTCGTCGAGCGCTCGCGCCATCGGCGCCTCAAGGCGGGGGATCACGAATTTGCCGCTCGTCGGATAGCGCGCAAGGATTGTTAGCGCGTTGCGGCCAAGCGGCGAAGCGCCGCGATTGTGAATGACGCTCATCGTCAGATCAGGCCAAGTGGTCTTCAGGACGAGCGCGCTATTGGCCGCGCTCTCCGTGACGTCTGTCTGAAAGAGCACGATCGGCTCCACGCCGAGCCTTCGCGCTTCTTCCAGAAAGCCGATTTCAGCAATCGTTGCGAACAGGCGTTCATAGGAGCGGTGCCAGACGTCGACGATCTTTGGTCTTTCGTCGGCGACGAGAAGGCGATCGAAAAGCGAGATCTGTCCCTTGACCTCGTCAAGATCGACGACGCGCGTTTTTTCAGGAAAGAACAAAGCATAAAGCGGCTCGCGGGAGGCGGTGTCGAAGCCCTCCACGCGGACATTACGCGATAGATAATAATCGGTCAGCAGACGCGCCGCCGTCGTCACGCCTGTTCGCGAATGCGGCGAGCAAACGAAGAAAACGAGCGTGCGGCGCATCATGTGGTCTTCGCGTAGACAAGGTGCGCCGTCGCCGTGGTCCCTTATGGCCTCTTTTCGTCGAGGAGTTCGAGTAGGCCTACTCTTTCGAATTCGTCCGCGACCCGCGCCAGCCAGGTCCGAACATAGCCGCGCAGCACGAAGGAATGTTCAGCCGCGCGGCCCTGCGCATCCTGATTGGCGACGAAGGTTGAAAAAGGCGCCCCGCAGAGTTCGACCTGCTCGTAAGCGAGTTCGCTGAGCTTGGGGATGGTGATCTCGCCTGAGGTGACGACATCCTCGAAATATTTGGCGTGCGTTTGAGGGTCCCACTCGAAGAAGGTCGTGTCGTTGACGTGATTTTTCACCATGAAGTAGTTGGCCTCCGCGACGTATGGCGCAATTTCGGCGATTTCCTCCAGCGAGGAGATCGAGGGTCCAATGACGTGCAGCAGGATGAAGCGGAATTCGCCGCCTTTCACCGCGTCGAAAAACCCGATCTCGTCGAGAGCCTGAAGCGCCGGACTTAACCCGCCGGCGCGCACGTCGATGACGCTGACTTTGGCCTGCGACGAATTCAGCGTGTCGATGATCTTCATCTGGTCCGCCGGCTCGGTCAGATCGACGATCATCGTGTGGTCGGGGTGAAAACGATGAAGCGTCCCGCGCGGCGTCTCGGTGTCGAAGGCGCGCGCGTGGATGTCGTTGAGCGAAAGAAAATCGAGGATCGCTCTGGCGATCGTGGTCTTGCCGACCCCGCCTTTGTCCGCACCCACGACGATGACCGCCGGTCGGGCGGCGCCTTTTGGAGCGGCCACCGGAGTCTTAGCCGTTTGAGCTGCGACCGGAGTCTTAGCCGTTTGAGCTCGACTTGGGGGCTGTCGTTTGGCTGGCGCTTCCCTGGTGATTTTGACCGGTTTCTTGACCATGGGTGCTCCCCTATCGGATTCGCGCTGCGCCTCTGCTTATGAAGGAGACAAGTACATTTAACAAACATGGTTTTCGGCGCTTGTCATGCTCCGATTCAGCTAATCCTTGATGGCGCTGCAATTGTGACGTGATAAACAACATTATATTTATGTTATTAATATCATGTTCCATAACTGGAACGTAAATTGACATTCGTGCGTTTTGGAGGTTTATGCGTTCGAAATACAGAACGTCCGTGGCTGCTCGCCGGCGCGGACCAGATCGGCGCGTCAGGGACATGAGCAGCTTCGAGAATATGGTCGCGCAGCGGCCCGCCGAATCATCGTCGCAGCAGAGCCTGGCGACCTTGCATGTCGAGGACCGCGACGGCGTGGTCCATGAACTTGAGGCCGTCGAAGGCTGGCGGCTGATGGAGATTTTGCGCGACCATGGCGTCGCCATGGAAAACACGTGTGGCGGCGCGCTCGCGTGTGCGGAATGCCATGTGATCCTCGATGCGGAATGGGCGGCTCGCGTGCCGCCGCCGCGGGAAGAAGAAATTGAAAAGCTCGATGAATTGCCGATGCTTTATGAAAATTCGCGTCTCTCCTGTCAGATCATCTGGTCTGATGAAATGAACGGGCTTCGACTGAAGCTCGCGCAGGAGACGTGATGGCCGCCTTTAAACATCCGCAGATCCTCATCGCCTCCAATCTGACGGACGGCGAAGTGGTGTTTCTTGGCCAGTCGGGCTGGGAGCGCGACCATCGCCGCGCGCGCGTGGCGCAGAATGCTGAGGCGGCGGCGGCGCTCGAAGCGGCTGGCAAGCGCGACGTTTCCGCCAATCGAGTGGTCGACGTCTATCTTGCCGACGTCGAGATCGGCAGGGATGGCGCGCCGACGCCATTGCATTATCGCGAAAGGATGCGCGTGAAGGGGCCGAGCGTGCGTCTCGATCTCGGCAAACAGTCACCCGGGAGCGCGGCATGACGGCGGTCGATTTGCGCGTGGCGCAGCGGCCCAATGCGCCGGTGACGACTTATCGCTACGACGAATATGACGCGGCCTTCGTGCGCGAGCGTGTGGCTGAATTTCGGGAACAGGTGCGGCGGCGGCTTTCCGGCGCGCTGACGGAAGAGGAGTTCCGCCCGTTCCGGTTGATGAACGGGCTCTATCTCCAGCTTCACGCCTATATGCTGCGCGTCGCTATTCCCTATGGCACGCTGACGGCGCGCCAGATGCGTCGGCTCGCCGATATTGCTGACCGATGGGACAAGGGCTACGGCCATTTCACCACACGCCAAAATCTGCAGTACAACTGGCCGAAGCTCGTCGACACGCCAGACATCCTCGAAGCGCTTGCCGACGTCGAGATGCACGCGATCCAGACGTCCGGCAACTGCATCCGCAATGTGACGGCTGACCATCTCGCCGGCGTCGCGCCGGATGAGATCGAAGATCCGCGCCCGACGGCGGAGTTTTTACGTCAGTGGTCGAGCCTGCATCCAGAATTTTCGTTCCTGCCGCGCAAATTCAAGATTGCGGTGACTGGCGCAGAGCACGACCGCGCGGCGATCATGGTGCATGACGTCGGTCTGCGTATTCTCAGGAACGAAAGAGGCGAGATTGGCTATCAGGTCGTCGTCGGCGGCGGCCTCGGCCGTTCGCCCTTTGTCGGCAAGATTGTCGGCGACTTCGTGCCGCGGGAAGATTTGCTCGCCTTTCTTGAAGCGATCATGCGCGTCTACAACCGCTTCGGCAGGCGTGACAACAAATACAAAGCGCGCATAAAAATTCTCGTCCACGAGAAAGGGATTGACGAAATCCGCGCTGCGGTTGAAGCCGAATTTGCGGCGATGGACCGTTCGGTTTTTTCACACGATCCCGCCGAGTTTGAGCGCATCGCGTCTTTTTTTGCGCCGCCGCCTTATGAAACGCTGCCCGCTGCTTCTTCCGCGCTGCGCGCCGCAAAATTGGAGATGCCGGCTTTCGCCAATTTCGTTGATGTCAACGTCAGCGCGCATAAGATGCCCGGCTACGCCATCGTCACGGTTTCATTAAAGCCCATCGGCGGCATTCCCGGCGACGCCACGTCAGAACAGATGCGCGTCCTCGCCGACGCGAGCGAGCGCTTCGGTTTCGGCGAGCTGCGCGTCAGTCACGAGCAGAACATCATCCTGCCGCATGTGAAGCAGGACGATCTTTTTGCGCTTTGGCGGCTGCTCGAGCCAGCTGATCTTGCGACGGCGAACGCCGGCCTCGTCTCGGACATCATCTCATGCCCGGGTCTCGATTATTGTTCGCTCGCGACCGCGCGCTCGATTCCTATCGCGCAGGCGATCTCGAAGCGTTTCGCAGACATGTCAAGGCAGAGGCGCATCGGAAAGCTCGGCATTAAGATTTCAGGCTGCATCAACGCCTGCGGTCATCACCACGTCGGCGCGATAGGCATTCTCGGCCTGGAGAAGAAAGGCCAAGAGTCATATCAGATCACGCTCGGCGGCGATCCGACCTTTTCTGCTTCGATCGGCGAAATCCTTGGACCTGGGGTCACCGCCGAGCAGGTCCCGGACGTCATCGAACATCTCGTCGATTTCTATCTTGCCGAACGTGAGGAGGGGGAGGCGTTCATCGACACCTGGCGCCGCATCGGTCATGTGCGGTTCAAAGACGTCTTGCGTCGGGAGGGCGAAGATGGCGCTGATATCTGAAGGCCGTTTCGTCGAAGATTCATGGCGCCGCCTCGCCGACGAGGAAGCGTTGCCAAAGACCGGCGGGGTTATCGTGTCGCTGCCGCGGCTTGAACATGCCTTGGAGGTTCTCGGGACGGAATCAGCGCTCGGCGTGATCGTTCCGAACACGACCGAGCCTTCGTCGCTCATTCAGGCGTTGCCGCGACTTCAGCTTATCTCGATCTCTTTTCCGGCCTTCTCCGATGGTCGCGGCTTCTCCCTGGCGCGTCTGCTGCGGCGCGCGGGATTTAAAGGCGAGCTTCGCGCCAGCGGCCGGCTCGTCGCCGATCAATATTCCCATGCAGTCGGCAGCGGTTTCGACACGATCGAAATCCCGGAGGATCTCGCCGAGCGTCAGGATGAAGAACAGTGGCGCGCCGCGCTCAACGTCTACGCGATGAGCTATCAGCGCGGTTATACGGGGCGCGGCTCGATTCTCGAAGCCCGCCGGAGAGCGGTACGCTCATGAAACCTTCCATCGCTGAAACGCTGGCGCCGCGACTTGCGCCGCTGGATCTCGACCATCGCTTGGTGCTGGTGCGCGAGTTCATTCCCGGCCGGATCGTGTTCACCACGAGTTTCGGGATAGAGGATCAGCTCATCACGCATTCGATCTTTACGCAGGGACTCGATATCGACGTCGCGACGATAGATACGGGGCGGCTGTTTCCTGAAACCTATGAGCTCTGGGAGCGCACCGAAGCGCGCTATGCGCGACGCATTCGGGCGGTCTACCCGCAGGCCGCGCCGCTTGAAGCGCTGATTGAAGATCAGGGGATCAACGGCTTCTATAACTCCGTTGAGGCGCGCAAGGCTTGCTGTCATCTGCGCAAGGTCGAACCGCTGTCGCGGCTGCTTGCCGGCGTTTCGGGCTGGGTGACGGGGCTTCGGGCCGACCAGTCTCAGGCGCGCGCCGAGGCGCCAATTATCGCCTTTGATGAGACTCACAGGCTGCTCAAGCTTAATCCGCTTGCAGATTACACGCGCGACGCGGTCGTCGCGGCGGTTGAGGAGTTTTCAGTGCCGATCAATGATCTCCACGCCAAGGGCTTTCTGTCGATCGGCTGCGCCCCATGCACGCGCGCGGTGCTTCCCGGCGAAAGCGAGCGCGCTGGCCGCTGGTGGTGGGAAGAAGACAATAAGAAGGAATGCGGCCTTCATGTTGGCGAAGACGGCGTGTTGCGCCGTGGCGCGCCGCAAGAGGCGAACCAATGACAGCACTCGCGGCGCGTCCGCTCGGCCATCTCGATCGACTCGAGGCCGAAAGCATCCACATCATGCGCGAGACCGTCGCCGAATGCGAACGGCCGGTGATGCTTTATTCCATCGGCAAGGATTCGGCGGCGATGCTGCACATCGCCATGAAGGCCTTTTATCCGTCGAAGCCGCCGTTTCCATTGCTCCATGTCAATACGACATGGAAATTTCGCGAGATGATCGAATTTCGGGATCGTCGCGTGAAGGAGCTTGGGGTCGAACTCATCGAATATATCAATCCCAAAGGGATTGAGATGAACATCAGCCCCTTCGTTCATGGCTCGAAGCTTCATACCGAGATTATGAAGACCGAAGCGCTGAAGCAGGCGTTGGACAAATACAACTTCGACGCAGCTTTTGGCGGCGCACGCCGCGACGAGGAGAAATCGCGCGCCAAGGAGCGCGTGCTGTCATTTCGCACGGCGCAGCACCGCTGGGACCCGAAGAATCAGCGCCCCGAGTTCTGGCGTCTTTACAATACCCGGAAGGCTCCCGGCGAAAGCCTGCGCGTCTTCCCGATGTCCAATTGGACCGAGGCGGATATCTGGGATTACATCGCGCGCGAGAATATTCCTGTCGTTCCGCTCTACTTCGCCAAAGAGAGACCTGTCGTGCGCCGCGGCGGCACGCTCATCATGGTCGATGACGCGCGCATGGAGCTCGCGCCCGGCGAGTCGATCGAACATAAAATGGTGCGCTTTCGCACGCTCGGCTGTTACCCGTTGACGGGCGGCATAGAAAGCGACGCGGCCACTCTCGACGAGATCATTGCGGAAATGCGCGAGAGCCGTTCTTCGGAACGCCAGGGGCGGCTGATCGACCACGACGGCTCCAGCTCAATGGAGCAAAAAAAGCAGGAAGGATATTTTTAATGCACGGCGCCGTCGCCACCGCATTGCCGTCGCGCGCGCCTGCGCGACTGGTCGGCGAAAAACCGCTCCTGCGGTTCATCACCTGCGGCTCGGTCGATGACGGCAAATCGACGCTGATCGGGCGTTTGCTCTACGACGCCGATCTTGCGCCCGACGACATTATCGCAGCGCTCGAAAGCGACTCCAAGAAGCATGGCACGCAGGGCGAAGCGCTCGATTTCGCCTTGCTCGTCGACGGACTTGCCGCTGAGCGCGAGCAGGGCATCACGATTGACGTCGCCTATCGCTATTTTGCGACAGACAAGCGCAAGTTCATCGTCGCCGATACGCCGGGCCATGAGCAATACACGCGCAACATGGCGGTCGGCGCCTCGACCGCCGACCTCGCCATTCTGCTTGTTGACGCGCGCAAGGGAATCCTGCCGCAAACGCGCCGGCACAGCGTCATCACCTCGATGTTCGGCGTGCGTCACGTCGTCGTCGCCGTCAATAAGATGGATCTTGTCGGCTACAGCGAAGAGGTCTTCCGCAAGATCGAAGCGGATTTTCACGCATTCGCCAACAATCTTCGCTTCGCCTCCATCTATGTCGCGCCGCTTGTCGCCAAGGATGGCGACAATCTTGTCCACGGCAGCGCCAATATGTCTTGGCATCAAGGCCCGCCGCTGCTCTCCTATCTCGAGGGCGTCGCTGTCGAAGATGTGATGCAGATCGCGCCCTTTCGCATGCCCGTGCAATGGGTGAATCGACCCAACCTCGACTTTCGCGGCTTTTCCGGTTTCATCAGCGGCGGCAATATTCGGCCGGGGGACATTGTCCGCGTTCTGCCCTCGGGGCGGGATACGCGTGTCGCGAGAATTGCCACATATGACGGCGATCTCGAAAGCGCGCTGTCCGGTCAGTCGGTGACGCTGACTCTTTCTGAAGAAATCGACATCTCGCGAGGCGATCTTTTGTGTTCGCCGGTGTCGCCAGCGAAAACCGGAGATCGTCTCGAAGCGAAGTTGCTATGGCTCGTGCGCGAGCCTCTCCTCGTCGGCAAGAGCTATTTGTTGAAGCTCGGGACGAAGACTGCGCCAGCGACCGTAACCGAGGTCGATGCGCGCATCGATATCGAAACAGGTCTGCCGCAACCGCTCCCCGAGGGTTCGAGTCTCGACTTCAACGAAATCGGCGATGCGCGCCTGTCGGTCGAGACCGTGATCGCATGCGACCCCTATATCGAGAACCGCGAAACTGGCGGATTCATTCTCATCGACCGCATTACCAATGAAACGGTCGCCGTCGGCATGGTCAAAGCGGTCGCGGCATCAACCGGCCGCGCGGCGGCGCCGCTGACGGAGCTCAGCTACGCCTCTATGGAAGGTCTGCCGCTTGTAAGAGAGTCGTTTCGACCGAGTCCGATGCGCAGCCTCGCGAAAGCCTTGTCCTGGCTCGGGCCGGCAAGCGTTTCGATCTTCCTGATCACTTACGCCTTTGTCCAAAACGCAGAGCTTTCCGCCGAAATCACCGGCGTTGAGCTGCTCGCGATGTTCGCGCTCTATTATTTCCACGAGCGGTTTTGGACGCGATTGAAGTTTGGGCTGGCGACGGAAGAAACGCAGACTGGAGACGATCCGGGGCTGTGACGAATTGCAGTTGATCAGTTTGCTGGGCCCGTCATTCCCGGCAGGCCGAGGGCCTGATCGGGAGTCTAGAGCTGATCCCAGAACGCTTGTTTGCTCTGGATTCCCGATCGCGCGCTTTGCGCGCTTCGGGAATGACTTGTCGCGGTTCAAACGGAAATCGTATGAGCCGTCAGTGCGCCTCATCCCAATTGGCGGCGGCGCGCGCGTCGACTTTCAGCGGCACTGTTAGTTGAACGGCAGGGGAGGGCGCCTGCTCCATGACGCGGCGCGCGACGTCGATGGTCGCCTCGGCTTCATCCTTCGGCGCTTCGAACACAAGCTCGTCATGCACTTGCAGAAGCATTTGCGCCGAGAGCTCGGCGGACGCGAGCGCGTCATCCATCCGTATCATCGCCCGCCGGATGATGTCGGCGGCCGCGCCCTGGATCGGCGCATTGATCGCGGCGCGCTCGTAGAAGGCGCGGTCCGACGGATTAGCCGAGCCGATGCCTGGGAAGTGATAGACGCGGCCGAAGATCGTCGAGACTTCTCCCTTCTCGCGCACGGTTTTGCGGGTTGAATCCATGTAATCGCGAATGCCGGGAAAGCGTTCGAAATAACGCTTGATATAGGCGCTCGCCTCTTCGCGCGGAATGCTCAGCTGATTGGCGAGACCAAAGGCGGAAATGCCATAGATGATGCCGAAGTTGATCGCTTTGGCGCGGCGGCGTGTTTCGGGCGGCATATCCTTGATTGGCACATTGAACATTTCGCTTGCCGTCATCGCGTGAATGTCGAGATTTTCGGCGAAGGCGCGTCTGAGCTGAGGAATGTCGGCGACGTGAGCGAGCAGCCGCAGCTCGATCTGCGAATAATCCGCCGAAATCAGCACGCGGCCAGGCGCTGAGATGAATGCCCTTCGAATCCTGCGTCCCGCCTCGTTGCGTACGGGGATGTTCTGCAGATTCGGCTCTGATGAAGAGAGCCTCGCCGTCGTCGTCGCAGCGAGCGCATAGCTCGTGTGCACGCGACTAGTCTCGGGATTGATATAGCCGGGCAGGGCGTCGGCGTAAGTGCTCTTGAGTTTGGAGACTTGGCGCCAGTCGAGAATGTGGCGCGCGAAATCATTGCCGTCGCCAGCGAGGTCTTCGAGAACGCTTGCGGACGTCGACCAGGCGCCCGTGGCCGTTTTCTTCGCGCCGGGGAGTCCCATCTTGCCGAATAATATGTCGCCCAATTGCTTGGGCGAGCCGAGGTTGAAACTCTCGCCGGCAAGCTCGAATATTTCGGCTTCGAGACGCGCCATGTCCTGCGCAAATTCGCCGGAGAGGCGCGACAAGATCGCGCGATCGACGGCGACGCCTCTTCGTTCCATACGCGCGAGCGTCGCGACCATCGGCCGCTCCAGAGATTCGTAAACCGTGGTCATGCGTTCTGACGAGAGCCGCGGTTTCAACACGCGCCAAAGGCGCAGGGAAATATCCGCCCGTTCCGCCGCATATTCTGTCGCCGCTGTGAGCCCGGCGCGGGCGAAGCCGACGAAATTGCGGCCGGCGCCGGCGACGGAGGCGAAGGTCAAAGCGTCATGATCGAGATAGTTGCGCGACAGCTGTTCAAGGCCATGATCGCTGCGTCCTGAATCCAGCGTGTAGGACATGAGCATTGCGTCGTCGATCGGCGCGACGTCGATTCCGTAGCGCGAAAGGACAAGCAGATCATGCTTCATGTTGTGCGCGATTTTGAGGATCGACGGATCCTCAAGCAGCGGCTTTAGTCGCGTCAGGGCCGCATCGATCGGGATCTGTCCCTCGACCAAATTGGCGTCGGCGAAAAGGTCGGCGGACTCGCCGGATCGATGCTGCAGCGGCACATAACAAGCCTGTCCCGTCGCCGTCGCCATAGAGACGCCGATGAGTTCGGAGCGCATCGGATCCGGCAATGTCGTTTCGACATTGATCGAGACGAGTCCAGCGCCGGTGGCGTCCGTAATCCATTGATCGAGACGCTCGGTCGAGGCGATCGTCTCATAGGTAGAGCGATTGATCTTGTTCGTCCTCGCTTCGGCGAGGCGCGCCGAGACGAGCCTCGCGGGCGTGAGGGCGTCACTTGACCGCTTCTCGACGGGTTTAGGCGCCTCAGAAGTAGGCGCGGCGGTCTCTGGGAATTCGCCATTGCGTCCACGCCAGCCAGCGGCGCCGACAAAATCTGGATCGGGCGCGATATCCTGCGCATGCACCCCATACATCTCAGCGACTCGGCGGGTGATCGTGGTGAACTCCATCGCTTGCAGAAAGGCGATGAGTTTCGCAGGGTTCGGCTGATGAAGGCCAAGGTCTTCGAGCGGCGTTTCGAGAGGCGCGTCGCGCACGAGTTCACAGAGCTTCTTCGAAATAAGAATGCGCGCGACTGCATCCGGCTCGGTTAAAGCTTCGCGCCGTTTGGGCTGCTTAATGCTGGACGCCTTTGCGAGCAGCGTTTCGAGATCGCCGTACTCATTGATGAGTTGCGCGGCGGTCTTTATGCCAATGCCTTTCGCGCCCGGCACATTGTCGGTCGAATCGCCCGCGAGCGCCTGCACGTCGACGACTTTATCGGGAGTGACGCCGAAATAGTCGACCACCTCGGCTTCGCCAAAGAGGCGTTCTTCACGCGCGCCTTTCGTTCCGGCCGTTCCTGAGGCGGGGTCATACATTCTCACGCCGGGACCGACGAGCTGCATCAAATCCTTGTCGGCCGAGACGATCAGGACATCCGCGCCCTTGGCCTGCGCCTGAGTCGCATAGGTAGCGATGAGATCGTCGGCCTCGTAGACGTCCTGTTCGATTGGGGTGAGGCCGAAAGCGCGCACGGCGGCGCGCATCAGCGGAAATTGCGGAATAAGATCTTCGGGCGGTTCGGAGCGATGCGCCTTGTAGTCCGGATAAATATCCTTGCGGAACGAATGCTCGCTTTTGTCAAAGATGATGGCGAGATGCGTGGGCTTCACGCCCGCCGCCCCCTCGCGCACGAATTGGAGCACCTTCGTGCAGAACAGCCGCACGGCGCCGGTCGGCAGCCGGTCGGTACGATAATTATATTTCGCATCCTGCCGGATCGACTGGAAATAGGCGCGAAAGACGAAGGAGGAGCCGTCGACGAGGAAGATGTGGCTGCCGGGGCCGATGGGCTTATGGGTGAGGGTCATGCGCCTATCTTAACGGCGCGCGCGCGCCGCGTCATGGCGCGGGCGCCTGAGACCGCATCGTTTGACCGGCGCCGGCGCGAGGCATAGAAGACCGCATGTCCCATAATAGTTTCGGCCATCTTTTCCGCGTGACCACCTTCGGCGAAAGCCATGGGCCGGCGCTCGGCGCGATCGTTGACGGGTGTCCGCCGAAAATTCCGCTCGAAGCAAAAGACATTCAGGGCTTTCTGGACAAGCGCAAGCCGGGACAGTCGCGTTTCACGACGCAGCGGCGTGAAGCTGATGAGGTGAAGATTCTTTCCGGCGTCTTCTCCGACGGCGACGGCCGACAGGTGACGACCGGAACCCCGATCGCGCTCATGATCGAAAATACCGACCAGCGCTCCAAGGACTATGGCGACATCGCCGACAAATATCGCCCCGGCCACGCCGATTATGTCTACGACGCGAAATATGGCGTGCGGGACTATCGCGGCGGCGGGCGTTCCTCGGCGCGTGAAACCGCCGCGCGGGTCGCCGCCGGCGCCGTCGCGCGCAAAGTGATCGCCGGCGTGACGATTCGCGGCGCGCTGGTGCAGGTTGGTCCGCACAAGATCGATCGCGCGAATTTCGATTGGGCGGAGGTCGAGCGCAATGCGCTTTTCTGCCCCGATGCACGCGCTGCGGGATTATGGGCGGATTATCTCGATGACGTGCGTAAGGACGGCTCGTCCATCGGCGCGGTGATCGAGATCGTCGCGGAAGGCGTTCCGGCTGGTTGGGGCGCGCCGGTCTACGGCAAGCTCGACGCCGATCTCGCCGCCGCGATGATGTCGATCAATGCGGTGAAGGGCGTCGAGATCGGCGCGGGATTCGCCGCCGCGGAACTTACCGGCGAAGAAAACGCCGACGAAATGCGCGCCGGACCAAATGGACCGCAGTTTTTATCCAACAACGCCGGCGGTGTGCTCGGCGGGATTTCGACAGGTCAGCCGATCGTCGTGCGTTTCGCGGTGAAGCCGACGTCCTCAATTTTGACGCCACGCCGCACCATCGATCGCTTCGGCAAGGAGACCGACATCGTCACGAAGGGCCGTCACGATCCTTGCGTCGGCATTCGCGCCGTTCCAGTGGGCGAAGCGATGATGGCGTGCGTGCTCGCGGATCACTTCCTGCGCCATCGCGGGCAAGTTGGATGACGTCGCGCGCGGCTATCGTCTGAGCAATTTTTTCAGCTCCGCCAGTGAACGCGTGTTGATAACGTCGTCAGGCTCCAGCCAGCCGCGACGCGCCTGATCTACGCCAAAACGCATGCAGGCGAGAGCTGCTGTGGAATGTGCGTCGGTTGAGATCGCGATGCCCACGCCGATCTCTTTCGCCGCCTTCGCGGCGAGGTCGGTGAGGTCCAGGCGATCGGGCTCGGCGTTGATCTCCAAAGAACAGCCGCGCTCCTTGGCCGCAACCATGACTCGCTCCATATCGAGCTCATAAGGCGGTCGCTCTTCGATAAGGCGACCCGTTGGATGCGCCAGGATCGAGACATAACGGTTGTCGAGCGCACGGATGATGCGTTCGGTTTGCTTTTCGCGCGGAAGACCGAATTTATAGTGAACGGCGGCGACGACGAGATCGAGTCGCGATAAAACGTCGTCTGGCAAATCGAGCTCGCCGTCGGCGAGAATGTCGACTTCAACGCCCTTTAGCACGGTGAACCCACGCAATTTAGCGTTCAGGCGATCGACCTCGTGGATCTGACGCAGCAAGCGCGCGCGATCTAATCCATGGGCGATAGTCACGCGCCGGCTGTGATCGGTTAAGGCCATATATTCATAGCCGCGCGCTTTCGCCGCCTGCGCCATCTCGGCGATTGGCGCATCGCCATCGCTCCAATTCGAATGAACATGGAGGTCGCCGCGAATGTCCGACAATTGCACGAGTTTGGGCAGCGCATTTTTTTGCGCTAGGGCGATCTCGCCGCGATCCTCGCGCAGTTCCGGCGGCACGAATTGGAGTCCGAGCTTCTTGTATATTTCCGCTTCGGTCGCGCCGGCGATGGACCTTGTCTTGCTGAAGAGGCCGTATTCATTGAGCTTCCAGCCGCGATCGACGGCGATATTGCGCAAGGCGATGTTGTGCGCCTTGGAGCCGGTAAAATAGAGCAGGGCGGCGCCGTAGCTTTCGTCCTTTACGACGCGCAGGTCGACCTGAAGCCCCGAGCGCAGGACGACGGTCGTTCGGGTCGGACCATGGGCGACCACCTGTGCGACATTTTCATAATGCGCCAGCCTGTCGCCCACGGCGGCCGCATTCGCGCTCGTTGCAAGAACGTCCAGGTCGCCAACGGTGTCGCGCCGGCGCCGAAAGCTTCCCGCCACGACGACTTGTCCGCCATGGAGGCCGGCGCGAAGCCAGTCGGTCAGAGCCGTCGCTTCGGCTTCGGCGAACGGCAGTTTGAAGCGTTTCACCGCGACGGGCTTGGCGAGCGCCGCCGCGATATTCTGTTGGAGTTTGGGGCCGAATCCGCGAAGCTCGTTCAAACGGCCCAATTTGACGGCGCGGCGGACGTCCTCGATGGATCGGACGCCGAGTTCGTCGATCAAAACTTTGACGCGTTTCGGGCCAAGACCGGGGATCGCGACGATTTCGCCGAGGTCGCCCGGAAGCTCGCGCTTGAGCGATTGAAGCACGTCGAATTTGCCCGTCTCGACGATCGAGGCGATTTTGCCAGCGAGATCATGGCCGATGCCGGGAAGCTCGGCGAGGTCTTCGCCCGCGCTGAGCATTGCCGCTGCGCTCTTCGGCAAGCCCTCGAGCACCCGGGCTGCTCGGCGATAGGCTCGCGTACGGAACGGATTGTCGCCCTTGATCTCGAGGAGTTCCGCCGTCTGATCGAACATCTCGGCGATTTCGGCATTGTGGACAGGCATCCGTCACCCTGCCACCATGACCCGTTCGTGGCCAAGGTCGGGTTCGCCGCAGCGCTCTAATATCTTTTGGCGCGCTGCGTCGCGCAATGCGACCGCCGCTTGAAAGTCATCGCCTTTAGGCTCGATCGGCGCGCCGATGTGAACGGCGATGGGGCCGCGCCTGAACAGCCATGAATCGCTACGCAAGATCGAGCGCGTGCCGCGGATCGTGATGGGCACGACCGGGAGCCCCAATTGCGCGGCGGTCGAAAAGGCCCCGATATGGAACCCGAGCAGTCCCGGCATGCGCGAAAAGGTTCCTTCCGGAAACCAGACCAACCGCACGCCGGCGCGCGCTGACTGCAAGGCGGCTCGTGCATCGGCCACGCCGCCTGCCGGATCAGTCCGGCGCACGAAGATCGCCCCCAATCGTCGCAAGAAGGGACCAGCGACACGCTGATGCGCGAGCTCTTCCTTCGCAATGAACGAAAGCTCTCCCGGACAGACCGCGACCAGCACGGCGCTGTCAAGATAGCTTGAATGGTTGGCGATAAGAATCGCGCTTTCTTGCGGGACCGCCGCGTCGCGCGTGATGGTAAGCGGACATCCGATCAAGCGGAAAAACAGTCGAGCGGCCGTGCCGACGAGTCGGTGACGCCATATTCGCCTCGGCGTCAACAGAACGCATGGCCACACGAAGGCGCCGATCAACGCCAGCATGCTCCACGCACAGGCATTGTAGGCCGAGATCGCGAGATTTGCTGAAAGGCGGCGCAGCCGAGGCGCGACGCCGGAGAGGGCGATACGCACAAGCTGCCATTGCGGGCTCGTCCCCTTCGTTCGTAACTGACCGGTTTCGAACATGGCGCGCGCGGCCGAGCGTCTTATTTTACCGCTCGATGTTTTCGGGATGGTGTGCGGTGGAACGAGAACGACTTCATCCGGCGCAAGATCGAGCAAGGCTTGAGAAGTTTCGCTGATCCTTTTGCGCAAAGACTCGCGGCGCGTATCGTCGATCAGGCGCGTTTCGGCGAGGACAATGAGCCTCTCCGTCCCGGCGCGCGCATCGATCGCGGGAAACGCCGCGACGCAGCCCTTTCTCGTCCCGTCGAGCGCCCCGACAGCTTCTTCCAGCTCCTGCGGATAGATGTTGCGTCCGGCGCGCTTGATCAGATCCTTGATGCGGCCGGTGATGAAAATATCGCCGCCTGCGATGTAGCCGCGATCGCCGGTATCAAGCCAATCGCCATCAAATAGCGCGGCAGTCTTTTCCGGATTTTGGAAATATCCTCGCGTCGCCGACGGCCCGCGGAACTGTATGCGTCCCTCCTGTCGCTCCGGCAATTCGCGACTGGCGTCGTCGACGACGCGGATTTCGTGGTGAGGCAGAGGCCGTCCACACGCGACCAGGGAGATGACGTTCTCATCACCCGCCGCGACCCGCGCGACGCCGTCGCGATCGAGCGCCTTGCGATCCACGCGATCGATGAGGGGTCCTCGGCCGGGCGGCGGGAAAGCAAGTCCAACGGCATTTTCCGCCAGCCCGTAAACCGGGGTCATCATCTCGGGTCGAAAGCCGTAAGGCTCAAATCGTTGAGCGAAGCGCACAAGGGACGTCGGGCTCACGGGCTCTGCGCCATTCATGATCGCCCGCAGAGATGAGAGATCGAGGCCGTTGATCTTGGCGTCGTCGATCGCCTTCAGGCACAGTTCATAAGCAAAATTCGGGGCCGCGGAGATTGTCGCCTTATGCGTGTCGATCGCCCAAAACCAGCGCGCCGGATCAGCGAGAAAGGACAGCGGCGACATGATGAGCGCCGACGCTCCGTAATAGAGACTGCCAAGCCAGCAGCCAATCAGCCCCATGTCATGATAGAGCGGCAACCAGCTCACGACCCTGTCCGCTGACGAAGCCTTCAGCACGGTGCCCATGGCGCGGATGTTTGCGAGAAGATTGGCGTGAGACAGCACGACGCCCTTTGGATCGCCGGTGCTGCCTGAAGTGTATTGGATCAGCGCCGTGGCGTCGGGCGGCGTCGGCAATGGCGCGGATATTGGCGCGGCAGAGCTCAGATCTGGAATCGTAACGATGTGTTGAAGCGCGCTGACGAGACCATAGAGCAACTTTCCTACGACTCTGATCTCGGCGTTGGTGACGAGCACGCTGGCTTCAGCGTTCGACAATATCCCGGCCTGGCGGCGCAGATGATCTTCAATCTGCGCTAAGCGAAAGGGCGGATAGATCGGCACAGGAACAGCGCCGCAGAACAAAACGGCAAAAAAAGCGAGGAAGAAGTCATGGCTCGTCGGCAGCATGATCGCGACGCGATCTCCGAACCCGACGCCGCGCTCAACGAGCCCGCCCGCTGCGGCGCGCGCGGCGTGATAGAGTTCGCCATACGTTAGCGGTTCCGGAGGCCGTTCTTGACGCCAAAGCAAGACATGTTCGCGATCGCCGTGACGCTCGGCGTGCTGAGCGAGCGCATCGATCAGCGTCCCGGCCTCGATAGGCTCGTCCACGGCCTCAAGCGTAGTATGCGACACGGGACGAGGCGAGGCAGGAGCGACCGCCGCGCCGGCGGCAAGAATGGCGTTGACGAGATCGCGAGGACGGTTGGCCTCTCCGATCAGCCTCTCGGGAAGCTGCACCTTGAATTTGCGATTAAGCCGCAACAGAAGCTCTGCGCGCGACAGGCTGTCGAGCGCCAGATCTCGATCGAGGTCGCTGTCGAGCTGCACGAGCCGAGAATCGACGAAATCCGGATGCAGCTCGATGACGAGCCCGCGAACGACCTCAAGCACAGCCGAATGCGCATCTTCCGAAGGACGCGTCGATGCGCCGCTCTCAGCGCTTGAATTCGTGTCCGCCATGGCTTTTCAACTCAAGCGCTACGCCACCTGGCGACTACGTCGCGCCAATCGCACCGCCGCATAATAGAATTTATGACAGTGCGTCCGTTTCGGCGAGCAGCTTGTATTTTATGCCTGAGCTTGACCAAGCAGGATCGCTTTCGTCAAAAGCCATCAAAAAAGGCTTCGTCAAATCACGATGGCGATCGAAGGAATAATCACTGTCAACGAAATCCGATTAGTTCGAGAGCGAAACTCGAAATCTAAATTAAAAACAGGCCCATCGATCGAAGTCTTGTCGTGCGTCAATTTCATGGCGTCGTTTCGTCGCATGGCGAACATCGACGGCTTGCTTGACCGCGCCCGCGATCGACCTAACGTTGGCTCTGGAACCGAGAGGCGGCGGTGATTCCAAACTTTCAGCGGCTGCGTCTGCGCGCGCGCATATTCGCGGCGATCGTCGCGTGCCTTTTTCTCGCGCAGACGTCAATCGCGGTCGCACATGCTGCAGCGCTCGGAGAACGGATTGGCGCAGTATGCTTGCCGCAAGAGGAAGCGAATAACAGCGAATCGCCGATAGTTCCTGATGGCGGCCATTGCCAAGGGTTCTGCTGCATTCTTCATGACGGCGCGCTGGATGCGCCTCCTTTAAAACCGATCGCTTCAAGCGCTCTGAATTTTCCAGCGGAGGCTCTTTCACTTCCGCCGGAGAGTTCTAATCATTCGCCGCGCATCGAACCAAAACGCGCGTCTCAATCGCCACGGGCGCCTCCTCAGCAGGTCTGAAACTTTTCTTGCGGACGAGCGACTCCCTCGCCGCCATTTCGATGGCGATGCGGCAAAAGGCGCGCGCGAGAAGTTCTCAGACTCTTCCGCTCAGTCGGCCGCGGTAAGCAATGCAGCTCCCGACTTTAGCGGACGCATCAGACCTTTGAGGAGGGGAGCTAGACCCCCTGATAGCTCAGACATTTGGAGACAATCATGAGTACGACAAAAGCCGAAGCCCGTTCCGCCGCCGCGCGCGCGGAACAAATCATGGATACGAAGCCCGTTCTTTTTGCCGTTTTGGCGCTGATGCTCTTCGTGGTCATCCTGCGTCTCTACGAACAATTTTTCGCTTGGAGCGCCGGCCTCGATTCATTCGCGCCGGAGTTCCAGGTCTATTGGATGGGCCTGCTGCAATTTGCGGTTCTCGCGTCGTGCCTCGGCGCGGCCGGCTTGGTCGGCTTTCTGTGGCGCACGCGCGATCGTGATCTGGCGAGCCTGGCCGCCCCGACTGAAATGCGCCGGCTCATTTATTTGGTTCAGTGGCTGCTTGTTTTTGCGGTCGCCCTCTATTGGGGCTTAAGCTTCTTTTCGGAGCAGACGGCCGTCTGGCACATGACCGCCGTGCGCGACACGGATTTCACGCCGAGTAATATCATCACCTTCTACGTTTCCTATCCGCTTTTCGCGATCATCGGTCTAGGCGCGTTCTTCTATGCAAGGACGCGCCTGCCCACTTTCGCGAAAGGCTATTCTCTCGCCTTCGTGGTTCTTGTGGTCGGCGTCTTCATGACCATACCGAATGTGGGATTCAATGAATGGGGTCATACGTTCTGGTCGATGGACGAAGGCTTTGCCGGCCCGCTGCATTGGGGCTTCGTCTTTTTCGGCTGGATGTCGCTCGCAATGTTTGGCGTCGTGCTGCTGATCCTTGGCCGTCTTCGCGAACTGCTCGGCGCCGATGCGCTGGAGAAATTATACCAGCGCTAAGTTCGCCCTGAACGCTCAGCCGGCGCCGTCTCTTCTTTGGCGGCGTCGGTCGTACTTTCGGTTTCGGCGAATGCGCCGAGGTCAACAATTCCATGCGGCTAACATGCCGCTCACGGCAAATCCTGTTGCATCAGAATGGCCGGGAACGGCACTTCCGAGTCGAGGGCAATGTTCGTAACCGCTACCGATTTGAAGCCCAACGCCTCGTAAAAAATTTCCGCTGCGAACGTCGAGCAACAATGAAGTTTGCTTACGTCGCGAGCCTTCGCGTCTATGCAGCACCGATTCATAATTGAGCGAGCGACGCCCATTCGCGTCCAGCCGGGATGCGTGGCGAAATGTCGGATGTGCGCCTCTCCGCAGACGACCTTTGCAGTTCCTGGATGTTCCAGCGACCAGCCTCCGCATCCGATGAGGTCGCCGTGTCTGTTCTGCGCGACGTAGAAGGCGCCGGAGGCGAGGAGCGTCGGATTTGCCTTTGTCATGAAAGGCAAGGCTCGATCGAGCAGATCCCTTTCATAATGCGACGCCAACAAAGTTGGATAGCTTGCCGCCAAGAGGGCGCTTACCGCGTCTGTGTCAGAGGGAGCGGAGACCCGCACGATGTAGGTCATCATCGCGACTGTTACGACAAGCGCGGCGGAGCGCCGCTACGCCGCGAGATCGGCGACGACCGCATCAAGCACCGGAAAGCCTTCCGAGCTTACGCGAAGCTTGTTCTCGCGGGTGAATTCGACGAGCCCGTCGCCAATCAGTTCGCTGATGCGCGATTGCGACAGGCGCTTGCCGGTGAGCAGGAAATAGCGCTGCGGATCGAGGCCTTCGCGCAACCTAAGTCCCATCAGTAGGAATTCGTCGCCTTCCTGCTCGGAGGAAAGCAGCTCATCTTCGATGAGGCCGTGCCCCTCTGTCTCGACGCAGGTCAGCCACATCTCGGGGTGCCGCTCGGCCGCCTGGGCGCGCCGTCCTCGAGGCGTGACGATCCGCCCATGAGCGCCGGGGCCGACGCCGACATATTCTCCATAGCGCCAATAGACCAGATTGTGCCGGCACTCGGCGCCTGGCCGCGCGTGATTGGAGACTTCGTAAGCCGGCAGGCCCGCGCGGGCGGTGACTTCCTGAGTCACGTCCCAGAGCGCGCGCTGAACGTCGGCGCCCGGCAAGGCCATCTTCCCGGCGTTGACCATGCGCTCGAACATCGTGTCGGGCTCGATCGTCAGCTGATAGAGCGAGATATGCTCCGGCGCGCGGGCGAGCGCGAGCTCCAGCTCTTTTCGCCAGATGGCGGGCGTCTGGCCGGAGCGTCCGTAGATCAGATCGAAAGAAGTCCGCTCAAAAACGGAATTGGCGACGTCGAGCGCCATGAGGGCTTCCGCGACGGAATGCTGCCGTCCGAGCGCGCGAAGGTCGATATCGTTCAAGGCCTGCAGGCCGAGGGACGCGCGGTTGACGCCGGCGGCCTTGAAGCCTTTGAACCTCGAGGCCTCGACGCTCGTTGGATTGGCTTCGAGCGTGATCTCGCAATCTTTGGCGAGAGTCCAATGGGTCGAAATCTGGGATAGGATCGCTTCGGCCGTCGAGGGCGACATCAGCGACGGCGTGCCGCCGCCGAAGAAGATTGAACGGACCTCGCGTCCGGGCGTCAGAGCGGCGCGATGCGCAAGCTCGACGCTAAAGGCTTCGACGAAGCGGTCCTCGTCGACGTCGCCGCGCCGGACGTGGCTGTTGAAGTCGCAATAGGGGCATTTCGACAGGCAAAACGGCCAGTGGATATAGATGCCGAAGCCTGGGTCGAAAGCGTTGCGAATCGGTGTCGCCATGGCTCTTTATCGCACGGAATGGCGGGAAGGGCACGGCGCGGCGGCGTCGATTCGACCGCCTGGTTTAGGAGGCGGGATGGCGTTCTGGGAGGCTTGGCGGTTCTGGCGGAGGAAGCCGGCGGTTGAACAAGTCGACCCCGCTATGCTGGCGATCGCCGAGGCGATCTCTCGCAATCTCGCAGCGCTTGGACTGTTCGTCGATTCGCGACAATACGGGCGCAGCTTTGTTGAAATTAAAGCCTCGACGTCGCCCAAGCTCATCACCACGCCCGATGGGACCGAGGCCTCCGGAGTCGCGCTCCTGCTCGCCGGCGCATATGAGCCGCCGTCCCTCGTTTTTGAACAGATCAACTCTCTGCAGCGCGGCTTGGGGCGAGCCATGGTTGAGGCGGTCATCGCGGGCGTAAAGGAGCGGCCTGGCGCTTTCGGGCGGATGAGGGTCAATGACCTCTCGCCACGCTTGCAAGACGGGCGGCGATGGTGGGAGCATGTCGCGGCGGCGCATCCGGAATTCGAGTGGGTGATCACGCATGAGGAGCCGTTTGGAAGCGCGTCTACAAAGTGAAGGTCGGGGATTCGGGGCGCTGTCTATTCTGCGCTGCTGGCTTGGCGCTGCGCTGCGCACTGCGCTTGCTGCCGCGGCGCCCGACCAGACAGCGCGCGAGATCGAAAATCTCTCCCACTTCTTGAAGAAGCAGGAAACGCTCCAGAGGCTCGCCCGCGCGTTCGGCTATGACGCCAGCAAAGTGACGCTCAGCCCGCAGACGAAGACCTTCGATTACCTCGGTCAGAGCTTCACTTCGGAAGGACAATCTTTCGCCAATGGCTGCATTGAGATCTATTACGACCCACAGATGAGCGACGCACGCCTTGGCTGCTGCCTCGCCCATGAACTGCAGCATGTGCGTTATTTCCTTGTCCGCGACGCATATTGCGCGGAACCGGCAGATGGCCCGCTGCATCGGCGCTTCGCCAAATATGCGCCGGAAGCGCTCGCGGCGCAGCGCGGCGTTTCCAACTATTCAAACGAACATTGGGACGCTTGGAAAGGCGGCGCGCCGCCGACGCTTTTCTCCTTCGAATTGGAGGAGGGCGGAAGCGAACCGATCAATGAGACGATCGCGGAGGTCGCGAAGGCGCTCTACAATTGGGGTCCTGACGTGCGCATCAATCCTCTATGGAGAGAGTTGCACGACGCGATCAATGAAGAATATACGGCGCTTCATAGGGGCTAGAGCGCGCTTCATTCAGGGCTTGCGTTCCCGTTCGAGCAGCTCTCGCTTGCGCTCGACACCCCAATAGTAGCCGGAAAGTCCGCCATCGCTGCGCACGACGCGATGGCAGGGAACCGCGACCGAAACCGGGTTGGCGGCGCACGCCTGCGCGACCGCCCGCATCGCCTTCGGCGCGCCGATGCGGCGCGCGATTTCCGCGTAGCTTGCCGTCTTGCCCGCTGGAATCTTTCGGAGGGCGGCCCAGACGCGCTGCTGAAAGGCCGTACCGCGCATATCGAGCGGCAGATCGAAGCGCGAGCAAGGCCGCTCCACCATGCCGACTGCCGCGGCGACATAGCGCTCGAACGTCGCATCGCCGCCGATGAGCGTCGCCTTCGGAAATCGATCCTGCAGATTGCGCAGCAGCTCTTCGGGCTCGTCGCCGAGCGAAATGGCGCAAACGCCCTTCGCGCTCGCGGCGACAAGCACTGCTCCGAGAGACGAATGGCCGATGGCGAAGCGGATCGTTTCGCGTGGAGCCCCCGCGCGATAGGCGTTCGCCGTCATGCCCAATGTTTCCTTTGCTGTCGCATAGAAGCGCGCGCTCGAATTATAGCCCGATTCATAGATCGCCTCGGTCACCGTGCGGCTGTCTTTCAGCTCAGCGCGCAGGCGGGCGCGCCGATGCGCCTGTGCATAGGCTTTCGGCGTGACGCCCGCGATCTTCGAAAACAGCCGGTGGAAATGATAGGGGCTCAGCCCGACAGTTCGCGCCAGTTGTGTAAGCGTCGGCGGAACTTCCGCCGCTTCGATCACCCGACAGGCGCGGGCGATTTTTTCAGCGTCCTGCTCCTGCTGCGACGGCGCATCGGGCCGACAGCGGCGGCAGGGACGAAAACCTTGAGTCTCAGCTTCCGCCGCCGTGGCGCAGAAACGCACGTTTCCCCGCTTCGCCGGCCGGGACGGGCATGACGGCCGGCAGTAAACGCCGGTCGTTTCGACGCAATAAAAGAAATTGCCATCATGGTTCGCGTCGCGCGTGACGACCGCCGCCCAGCGCGCCTCGTCTAGATCGAGGGTATTTGCCTGCTTCAGGTCGTCGGCTTGCATACACGCATCATCCAACTTTATCGCCGTTCGTCGCAATACGTTTCTTGCTGTCAAATCGGCTGACATGTCCGTTGCGCGCTCCTATGCTTCGCGCCTGAAGCCGAGGGCCGGACGGGGATGAGGGGAACACGTTACGCTGCAACCTTCACACGCCGGGCCGCAATCGTCGGCGCGAGCGCAAGCCTCGCTTGCTTTGGCGCGCGTGCTGCAACGGCTTCGACGCTGCTCGTCACACACCTCGCGGCGCTGGCGCATGAGATGGGGCCGACTCATGTAGAGCGGCCGGAGCGTCTCCGCGCCATTTTGCGCGCGCTTGAAGATTCGCGTTTCGCGGGTCTCATCCGCGCTGAAGCGCCCCTGGCGCCGCAGGAGGCGCTGCTACGCGCGCATAGTTTTGAGCATTTGTCGCGCCTCGCAAAGTCGGAGCCCTCCGAGGACTATGTGCGCATTGGTCCGGACGTCGCCATGAACGGCGCCACGCATGAAGCGGCGTTGCGCGCGGCGGGCGGCGCGATCGCGGCTGTCGATGCGGTCATGCGCGGCGAAGTCAAAAACGCTTTCGTCGCCATGCGCCCGCCGGGACATCATGCGACGCGCGATTCGCCGATGGGTTTTTGCTTTTTCAACAACGCCGCTATTGCAGCCTTGCATGCGCGCGCCATTCATGGCGCGGAGCGCGTCGCCATCGTCGATTTCGACGTGCATCACGGCAATGGCGTGCAGGAGATTTTCTGGAGCGAGCCGAACGTGCTTTATACGTCGACACATCAGATGCCGCTCTATCCTGGCACCGGCGCGGTGAGTGAAACCGGCGCGCATGACAATATCGTCAATGCGCCGCTCACCAAAGGCGACGGCGGCGAGCAGTTCCGAGAGGCGCTTACGTCGCGCATTCTGCCCCGTCTCGACGCATTTTCGCCCGATCTCATCGTTCTTTGCGCAGGCTTCGACGCCCATCTGCATGATCCGCTTGGCGGATTGCGTCTCGTCGCTGAGGATTTCAGAGACGTGACTTTGCGTGTGATGGAGATCGCGGCGCGCCGCTGCAAGGAGCGCATCGTCTCCCTGCTCGAAGGCGGCTATCGGCCAGAAGATCTCGCGCGCAGCGTCGCGGCGCATGTCGGCACATTGATGGAGGCGTAAGAAAGACCGGCGGGGCCACGATGCAGCCGTTTACGCCGACACATCTTGTCATTCCCGACAGGCCGCAGGCCTGATCGGGAATCCAGAGCATAATACGAGTTTTTGAGGATTTGCCCTGGATTCCCGATCGCGCGCTTTGCGCGCGTCGGGAATGACAACCGTTCTTCTCAGCCGAGCCGCGCCGCGAGCTTGCTCCACAAGGCGTTCTCCGCCTGAAATACATAATCGAGCCGCGCGCTGGTGACGCTTTTGGCGCCTTGGGCGATCAGCCAGTCCGCAAGCGCAGCAACGCTCTTTGCAGGACAGGCGAACGTCGCCGATGCCCCATCCCGATCGCGTAACCGGGCGCCAAAGTTTGCTTCAGCCTGTCGCAGGAGTTGGTCGCTCAGCGCCGGCAGAGAAGCGCACACGTTGCGCGTCGTGCGCGCTTCTTCTTCGGCGGCGATGCGCGAAAGAATGATGCGCGCCGCTTCGCGCGCCGTTTCGCTCCAAGGCGCGGTGAGCGAGGCGACAAGATTGGCCTGCGAGCGCAGGATCACGCCGTCCTCAATGACCTTCAGCGCGTTCGCCGCGAGCGTTGCGCCTGTCGTCGTGATGTCGACGATGAGATCGGCCGAGCCTGCAGCGGGCGCTCCTTCGGTGGCGCCGGAGCTTTCGACGATGCGATAGTCGGATACGCCATGAGCGGCAAAGAAGCGCCGCGTCGTATTGACGTATTTCGTCGCGACGCGCAGGCCGCGGCCGTGCCGCGCGCGAAATCCGTCGGCGACGTCGGCGAGATCGCTCATATAGCGCACATCGATCCAGGCCTGTGGGACCGCGACGACGACATTAGCGGCGCCAAAGCCAAGCGGCGCAAGAAGCTCGACCGTCTTCTCGGCGTCAGCGATCTCTTCGCGCACCAAATCTTCGCCGGTGACGCCGAGATGGGCTTCGCCCAAAGCCAGCCGACGCGTGATTTCGGAAGCGGAGAGATAGGCGACTTCCGCGCCTTCGACTCCGCCGACGGCGCCGCGATAATCTCTTGCGCCTCGTCCTTGCGTCAGCTCCAGGCCGGCGCGCGCGAAGAAGGCGGCGGCGTTTTCCTGCAGACGGCCTTTCGATGGGGAGGCGACGATGAGTTTTTGCGCGCGCGCCATCATGCCTCTCCGGCGTTCGGCAAAAGCCGGTCGATCCAAATTGCGGCGCCGACCGCTGGTATGTCCGAGGCTGCGCCAAGCGTCTTGAGCAATCGATCGTAGCGTCCGCCGCCGATCACCGGTTCGCAATCGTTGCCGTGACGGGCCTCGAAAACAAAGCCGGTGTAATAGTCGAGATGGCGCGCAAAGCTTGCGGAGAAACGCATGTCATTGACCGCGAGGCCGCGTGCGGCGATGGCGCGCGCGCGCGCGTCGAAAGCGTCGAGCGCGGCGGAGAGGTCGAGCTGCGCGTCAGCGGCCAGCCGGCGCATGGCTTCGGAAGCGGATTCAGGCGCGCCTTCGATGGCGAAAAAAGCTTCCGCCAGCGCGCGTGTTTCCATGGAAACTCCAGCGCCTTCGGCGAGCGTCGCCTGGTCGAGGAAACGTTCGGCGATTTCCGCCGCGCTGCGCCCACCAACCGCAGTGATGCCGGCGATGGACAGCAAGTCTTCGACGAGGCGTCGCGCGTCCGTCGGATCCACCTTAGTCAGCGCGGCCAAAACGCCCGACTGTTCGGACCCGCCATTGCGTCGGGGCGACACAAAGATATCGGCGATCCTTTGGCCGCGCGCGTGGCCGGCCGCGAGACGCCGGCGCCACACGGGCGGCATCTCGAGCCTTTCGAGGAAGGCGGCGACGAGGCCTGCGTCGCCGATGTGAACATTGAGCGCCGTCGCGCCGGCGGCTGCCGCGGCTTCGAGCGTAGCAGCGAGAATTTCCGCGTCCGCGGCTTCGCGGTCCTGACGGCCGAAGCTCTCAAGGCCAGCCTGAAGAAACTCGCCGTCGCCCGTCGCGCCATGTTCGGGCGCGCGGAAAATCGAGCCCCCATAAGCGAACGCCGCCGGCTCGCCCGCCCGCGCGGAGGCAAGATAGTCGAGGCAGACCGGGATCGTATATTCCGGCCGCAGGCAGAATTCCGCGCCTGAGCCATCGCTCGTCAGATAGAGTCTGCCGCGGAAATCCTCTCCTGAGCGATCGAGAAAGACATGCGCCGGTTGCAGGAGGCGCGGCTCGCGGCGCGCGAAACCCTCCCGCGCGAACTGCGCAAGGATGGCGGCAAGGCTTGTGGCTTCGCGTTCTGCGGAAGTGGCGGCGACGGCGTTCAAGCGCAAATTCCCCGAAATTTGCGCTCTCTTTAGCAAGTGCGCGGTTGCAGCGCATCCAGTTTTGGGGAGGAGAGTGAATGATAGCGGTGATGCACGGCTGCGGCGTCTTGCATCCTCGGGCCGCCTCTGCCACATAGGGGCCGGGAGGTTGGCGGTGGACGCTTCACTCGCCAACCGGGTCAGGTCCGGAAGGAAGCAGCCCTAACGAGCTTGGGCGGGTCTTCGTTCAGCCTCCCACCTTCGCCCCGAGGGACGCCGGCCAAGCGGCGGGGCGCCGCCTTCCTGTCGGCTGGCCGCGGACGAGGAGAGCGAATTGAGCGAGGCGCTTTATCACGGCTCCTGCCAATGCCAGGCCGTCGCTTTCGAGGCTTCTCTCGACCTTGACCATACGGTCACCTGCAATTGTTCGCGCTGCCAGCGCCTCGGCTCGGTGCTGAGCTTCACGCCCGCGTCGAAATTCACACTGCGGCAGGGCGCCGAGGCCTTGAACGAATATCTCTTCAATACGAAGAAGATCCGGCATCAATTCTGCCAGACGTGCGGGATCGAGCCTTTCGCTTATGGCGAGGATCGCGACGGGACGCCGATCGCTGCGGTCAACGTCAATTGTCTCGAAGGCGTCGATCCGCGTGCGCTGAAATCGACCCATTTCGATGGGCAAAAACTTTGAGCCTCCATGAGCGACCAGCTCTTCCTTGACGATTCCGGCGCGGGGGCCGCGCCGTCGGCCTATCGCGTGCTGGCGCGCAAATATCGACCGAAGACCTTTGCGGACCTCATCGGCCAAGAGCCGATGGTGCGCACGCTCGAAAACGCCTTCGATCTCAACCGAATTCATCAGGCCTATCTGCTGACCGGCGTTCGCGGCGTCGGCAAGACGACGACCGCCCGCATTCTCGCGCGCGCATTCAACTATGAACTGCCGGCGCGAGACGGCCGGCCCGCGGTCAATCAGCCGACGATCCATATGGAGGAGCTTGGCGTTCACTGCCAGGCGATCATCGATTCGCGCCACGTCGACGTGCTCGAAATGGACGCCGCCTCGCACACAGGCATCGACGACATCCGCGAGATCATCGACAACGCCCGTTACCGCCCGGTGATGGCGCGCACCAAAGTCTACATCATCGACGAAGTGCACATGCTCTCGAAGGCCGCCTTCAACGGCCTTTTGAAGACGCTCGAAGAGCCGCCGGAGCATGTGAAGTTCATTTTCGCGACGACCGAAATCGACAAGGTGCCGGTGACGGTGCGTTCGCGCTGTCAGCGCTTCGATCTGCGCCGCATCGACGCCGGTCTGCTCGCCGATCATCTGCTCAATGTCTGCAAGGCCGAGGGCGTCGCCATTGACCCGGAAGCGCTCGCCATGATCGCCCGCGCGGCGGAAGGTTCGGCGCGCGACGCGCTGTCTTTGCTCGATCAGGCGATCGCTTATGGCGCGGCGCATTCCACAGGCGGCGCGATCGCCGCCGAAGATTTGCGGCTGATGCTCGGCGTCGCCGACAAGGCGCGAATCATCGATTTGTTCGAAGCGGCGATGTCGGGCGATATCGCCAAGGCGATCGGCATACTCGAAGATCAGTATAATGGCGGCGCCGATCCGGCGCAGGTGCTGCTCGAACTTGCAGAATTCACGCATCTTGCCACGCGTCTAAAGCTTGCGCCGGAGACCGCGCAATCGGCGGCGCTAACGCCTGAAGAAAAGCGTCGCGGCGAAGACGCCGCGATGCGCCTTTCCGTTCCGGCGCTTACGCGCGCCTGGCAGATTTTGATGAAGGGCGTCGAGGAATTGCGCGGGTCGCAGCGACCGCTAGCGGCGGCCGACATGGTGTTGGTGCGGCTCGCTTACGCCTCTGACATGCCGACGCCCTCGGAGGCGCTTCGGCGTCTGGGCGTTACAGAGAAAGCATCGCCGACCGACTCTCTCTCGCCGTCAGCGCGAAGCGCGGAATCCGCCGGAGCCGGCGCAGCGCCCGCGCGCGGAGGTCCGCGACTCGCGGCGGCGTCACGCCCCGCGGAACCGTCTCCAGCGGTGACTCCAAAGCCGGCGGCGGCTCCAAGAACGGTAATCGAGAGCTTCGACGCTCTTGTGGCGCTCGCCGCGCAGAAGCGAGATATGCGCCTCAAAATCGCGCTCGAATCCGAAGTGCGGATGGTTCGATTTGAACCCGGACTGATCGAATACGAAATCGCGCCCGGCGGCGCGCGGGATTTGGCTTCGACTCTGATGCAGAAGCTGCAGGCATGGACTGGCGAGCGTTGGATGGTTTCGATCGTCGCCTCGGGCGGCGCGCCGACGCTCAAGGAACAACGCGAAGCTGAGGAACTCAAACGCCGTTCCTCGCTCGAATCCGATCCGCTCGTAGCGAGCGTGCTCGCGCGTTTTCCCGGCGCGCAGATTGTCGCCGTGCGAGGCAAGGATGAAGGCGCGGCGTCCGCCGAAACGCTTTATGATGACGCGTCGCCAATCGAGGAAGACGACGGAGAAGCTTAAATGATGGACTTCATGGGCCTGATGAAGCAGGCGCAGCAGATGCAAGCCAAGATGGCCGAAGCGCAATTGGAGCTCGAACAGACCGTCGTCGAGGGTGAAGCGGGCGGCGGCATGGTCAAAGTCGCGCTGACCGCCAAGGGCTCGATGAAGAGCGTCGCCATCGACCCCAGCCTGTTGAAGCCGGAAGAGAAGGAGATACTCGAGGACCTGATCCTTACGGCCCATATGCAGGCGCGCGCCAAAGCCGAAGAGGCGATGGCCGAGAAGATGAAGGCGCTGACTGGTGGCCTGCCGCTGCCGCCGGGCCTCAAGCTGCCGTTCTGAGATCGCCGTGATCGCGAAACGTCGCAATTGCGCGCGCGCACCCTCTCCCAATGGGAGAGGGTCGGCCCGAAGGACCGGGGTGAGGGGCAACGGCTTTTCAGTTGCGCCACATGCGCGCTTCGCGAAATGGAAACCCCTCACCCGGCTGCTTCGCAGCCACCCTCTCCCTATGGGAGAGGGTTACGCGTGCTGAAGAGATGGCCGAACGCGTCGCCGGCCCAGAAATCGAAAAACTCGTGCAACTCCTCGCGAAATTGCCCGGGCTCGGCCCGCGCTCGGCAAGGCGCGCCGTGCTGCATCTCATTCGCAAACGCGAAGAACTGCTGGCGCCGCTCGCTGACGCGATGCGCATCGCAGAGGAGCGGATCGTCGTCTGCTCCGTCTGTGGAAATATCGACACGAGCGATCCATGCACGATCTGTCGCGACGCGCGCCGCGACGCGTCGATCCTCGTTGTCGTCGAGACGGTCGCTGACCTATGGGCGCTGGAGAGAGCAGGGCTGCTCAATGCGCGCTATCACGTTCTCGGAGGCGTGCTGTCGCCGCTCGACGGCGTCGGGCCCGACGATCTCGCCATCACGAGCCTCGTGGCGCGCGTACGCGCCGAAGAAACTCGCGAAGTCGTGCTCGCGGTCAACGCCACTGTCGACGGACAGACGACCGCGCATTACGTCGCCGATGTGCTGTCTCCCTCAGGCGTGAAGGTAACGCGGCTCGCCCATGGCGTGCCGGTTGGCGGCGAACTCGACTATCTTGACGAGGGCACGCTTGCGGCGGCGCTGGAACGCCGGACAGTCTTTTAGAGGGCGCTTTCCAGAGACGTCACTTCGCTGCGGTTTTCGATGCGATGATCTGGTCGAGATCGGCGACGGTCATTTCGCCAGTGTATTTGTCGCCATTGACGAAAAAAGTCGGCGTCGAATTGACGCCTAATTTTTCAGCGGCGCGATTGCGAACCTTGTTCACATTATCGTAGAGCGCTTGATCTTTGAGAACCGCCTCGAACTTTTCCTGGCCGATCCCCGTCTGCTTTAAAACATTCGCCAGACCATCGAGCGGCTTATCGGCGAAGGCCCAGTTCTTCTGCTGCGAGAATAGAAGATCGACGGCCGCGTCGCGCTTGTCGCCAAGTTGGCGCGCCAGCATGAAGGCCGCCGTCGCCAGCGGATCAAGCGGAAACTCGCGCAGGATGAATTTCACTTTGCCCGTGTCGATGTAATTCTTCTTCAGCTCAGGATAGACATCGCGATGGAACGCCGCGCAGTGGCTGCAGGTCATCGAGGCATATTCGACAATTGTCACAGGAGCATTCGCCGAGCCTTCCACAATGTCGGGCAGCGCGTCCGGCGCCATCAACTCCTCGACCGAGACTTTGCCTGCTGGCGCCTTCTCGGCGTAAGCGGGCGTTGCGGCAAAGAGCGCGCATGCGGCCACAAGAAGGAAATCACGACGGGTCGAAAAAGCGAGGGGCATGTGCGGTCCGTAGCTGTTGCGATGCGGGAAGACCATAAACTCCTCAACAAATGTGGCAAATCAAATTTGGGCAGGAGCTTGGACGAGAAGCGAAGCTCACAGTCCGTGTTTCGGTCGTATGAACCAATAGAGCACGCCGATCGCCGCGAGAACGACGCCGAACCAGAAAACCACGTCGCCGATCTGCAGGTCCTTCATGCTATAGCTGAAGACGCTGATCAGCAGCCCGCCGATCGCGATCCACAGCGGACGCTGACTGCGTTCGGTCTTCTCTGACCGCTTTTTCGATAGGTTGGACAAGCGCCTCTCCCTTAGGCGTTCATTCGCGCAGCGCCCTTTTTCACGTCGCTTGCAAGCGGCGGCGGGCGTTCTTGTGCTTAGATTTTCCGATCGCTCCCTTACAGTCAAGAATTGCGCGCAAAAAAAACAGCCGCTCGAAGCGGCTGTTTTCTCCAAATTCCTGCGCGCCTTTAACGCGAATAGAATTCGATGACGAGATTCGGCTCCATCTGCACGGGATAGGGCACTTCCGTCGCGTGCGGCACCCGGATGAGCTTCGCCGTCATCTTCGCGTGATCGACGTCGTAATATTCGGGCGCGTCACGCTCGGCGAGCTGAACCGACTCGAGAACCGTCACCGCCTGTTTCGAGGCTTCCTTGACCTCGATCACGTCCCCGACCTTCACCTGGTAGGATGGGATGTTGACACGCTTGCCGTTGACGCGGATGTGCCCGTGATTGACGAATTGGCGCGCGGCGAAAACCGTCGGCACGAATTTCGCGCGATAGACGATGGCGTCGAGGCGCCGCTCCAAAAGGCCGATCAGATTGTCGCCCGAGTCGCCCTTCATGCGGATCGCCTCCGCGTAATATTTGCGGAATTGCTTTTCCGAAATATTGCCGTAGTAGCCCTTGAGCTTCTGCTTGGCTTTGAGCTGGGTGCCGTAGTCGGAGAGCTTGCCCTTGCGCCGCTGCCCGTGCTGTCCGGGGCCGTATTCACGGCGGTTGACCGGGCTCTTTGGCCGGCCCCAGATATTCTGGCCCAGGCGGCGGTCAAGCTTGTATTTTGCTTCTGCGCGTTTCGTCACTTTGACTGTCGTCCTCTATGATCGCGTTGGCGCGAGAGAGGCGACAAGACGAAAATCGCCCGGAGCCTTGCGCTCGGAGCGTCCGTCCACGATCGCGTCTCTCGCTCCCCGTCAGCGCGGGGACCTCAAGAACGCGCCCTCCTCTGCCGGATTATCCGGCCGACAGGCGTTTGCAGTAAACGCCACGGGTGCTTACCCGACGCGAACAGATCGCGTCAGGTCCGTGGGGAGCTAAAGGAAAGCGCTCCCCAAGTCAAGATTCTCGTCTGGAATAGCCCGACTTACGGCCACCAGAAGGGAAGACCTTCGTCGTAGGGGACGATCATGCTCCCGTTGTAGGGCGGACGCTGCGGCAGCGTCTCCTGCATATACCAGCTGCGCTGGTTGCGCTCGACGGGGTCGTGATTGAGATAGGTCTGTTGAATCATGTAGCGATTGGTGCTGCCGACCGGCACCTGCGTGCCGGGATCGAGCCAGCTTCGGCGCTGAATGTCGATTGGGCCGCGGCCGCAACAAACTTCGTTTGAGGCAACGCGATAGCGCGACTTGGCGAGCGCGTCGCCCGCCGCGAACAACACGAGACAGGCAAGCCCCGCCGACGCCACTTTATTCCTGCGCATCACGATCCCCTTTTAACTGAAACTAGGGGTTATAATAGCGGAACGTTTCGCAAAAGCGAGTTGGAGGCGCGTTTTCCCGCCAGCGATCCGCCGTCAGGGTGAACGCCTCGCGCTAGCGGGGCGTCGGCGCGCTTTAACGCGATGTCTTCGCATGCGCGCGCCGTGCGCCCTGCGCCGAACGCGCGGCATTCTTTTGCGCCGGAATCGTCGCGGTGAGGTCGTCGCGTGAGATATTGGCGCAATCGATGGAGCTCGCCGACGCCGCCTTCGCGAAGAAATCGTTCAATGCGGGCTTATCCGGGCTCGCCGTGTAGGTGATGCGGTCGAGCAAGCAACCAAGCGCCACTCGATCGATTGGCGTCGCGGTTTCGCCGCACGCGAGTCCGGCAATCTCAAGCGCCAGCTTCTCGTCAATGAAGCGCGTGGCGAGACAGCTGCGTTCGCTCGCCGCCACGCCCTGCGACGAGGGTTGCGACAGACGTATGTCGGCTGTCTCGAAGGATCCGAATTTCGTGATCAGCGCGCTGGGTTGACCGATCTTTGCGACATTCAGTCCCGCATCCACCGCGTGGCGGGCCATGTCCAGAAAAAAATCCGACGCCTTTTCCTTGTCGACGATGTCTTGATGAATGTCGATGCGCATGAACGGCGCGCCCACCGCGAATTGCCCCACGGCGATGGTGTCGATGCGTCCGGAGCCGTTCTCGCCGTCGCGGACCGCGATCGTCTTTTTCTCGCGCTCGAAATCGCGCGCGGCGACGTCGAAGGCGCTGAAGGGTTTCGCCATTAGCGCCGAAGCCTCGACGGCGTCGACAGAGACTTTGGCAGTAATTTTGCCTGATGGCGCGACAGCGACAGCGCGAGGCGGCTCGACGTTCGCCGCGACCTTCGGTTCAACGTTGTCCGACCCGCGCGGAAACAGAACGAGCGCGGCGAGAAGAATGAGCGTCGAGCTGACGCCCATTCCGATCGCTGCGCGGACGCCTGTCGGACGCGCGCGCAGCGGCTGCGCATAGCGCCTGTAGTTCGGTTGGGACTGGGCAACGCTCATAAGAGACGACTCCGGCGGCCCGCAAGCATTTGCGGGCGGGAAAACGCGCCGAGTTTGCGCCCCTGTTTAAAAAATAGGGTTAACAAATCTGCATGAATTGCATCTTGGTGAATGAAGGGTTCACGCGCGCGCAAGAAAAAACCCGCGCCTTGCGGCGCGGGTTCGAATCTGACGACCGAGGAATGTTTACTCCTCGGACTTCTTGCCTTTCTTGGGCGTCTCTTCACGGGCCTTTAGCGCCGCGCCGAGAATGTCGCCAAGCGAAGCGCCGGAGTCGGCCGAGCCATACTGTGCGATCGCCTCCTTCTCTTCGGCGACTTCGAGCGCCTTGATCGAGACGGAGATCTTGCGCGCCTTGCGGTCGAAGAGCGTGACGCGGGCGTCGACCTTCTCGCCGACGGCGAACCGATCGGGACGCTGGTCGGCGCGGTCGCGAGCGAGTTCGCTGCGCTTGATGAAGGTCGTAAGATCGGTGCCGGCAATCTTCACGTCGATGCCGGAGTCCTTCACCTCAATCACTTCGCAGGTGACGACGGCCCCTTTCTTAACCTCGCCGCCTTCCTCGGCGCTCACGGAAGCGAAGGGATCGCCCGCAAGCTGCTTGACGCCAAGGGAAATGCGCTCCTTCTCCACGTCGACGTCGAGGACCTGGGCGTTGATGATGTCGCCCTTCTTATATTCCTCGATCACCTGTTCGCCGGGGCGGTTCCAGTCGAGATCCGACAAATGGACCATGCCGTCCACATCGCCGTCGAGGCCAATGAAAAGACCGAATTCGGTCTTGTTCTTGACTTCGCCGGAAACGGTGGCGCCGATCGGATGTTTCTCGGCGAAGGCCTCCCACGGATTCTGCAGGCACTGCTTGAGGCCGAGCGAGATGCGGCGCTTGACCGGATCGACTTCGAGCACCTGGACGTCGACCTCCTGGCTCGTCGAGACGATCTTGCCGGGATGAACGTTCTTTTTCGTCCAGCTCATTTCCGAGACGTGGACGAGTCCTTCGATGCCGGGCTCCAGTTCGACGAAGGCGCCGTAGTCGGTGATGTTGGTCACACGGCCATGGAACTTCGCGCCGATCGGATATTTCGCCTCGATGCCCTGCCACGGGTCCTCGAGAAGCTGCTTCATGCCGAGCGAGATGCGGTGCGTCTCGTGATTGATCTTGATGATCTTCACTTTGACGGTCTGGCCGATGGTCAACACCTCGGACGGGTGATTGACGCGCCGCCAGGCGATGTCGGTGACATGCAGCAGGCCATCGATGCCGCCGAGATCCACGAAAGCGCCGTAGTCGGTGATGTTCTTCACGACGCCGTCGATCACCTGTCCCTCTTCGAGATTGGCGACGATCTCGTGACGCTGCTCGGCGCGGCTCTCCTCGAGCACAGTGCGGCGAGACACGACGATGTTGCCGCGGCGCCGGTCCATCTTCAGGATGTGGAAGGGCTGCGGCACGTTCATCAGCGGGCCGACGTCGCGGATGGGTCGGATATCGACCTGGCTGCGCGGCAGGAAGGCCACGGCGCCGTCGAGGTCGACCGTAAATCCGCCCTTGACCTGGTTGAAGATCACGCCGTCGACCTTTTCATTGGTCTCGAAGGCTTTTTCGAGCTTCACCCAGCTCTCTTCGCGGCGCGCCTTGTCGCGCGAAATGACGGCTTCGCCGAGCGCGTTCTCGACTCGCTCCAGATAGACTTCGACCTCTTCGCCGACCTGCGGGGCGGGGTCTCGGCCATAGCCGGTGAATTCCTTTATGGCGACTCGACCCTCAGTCTTGAGGCCGATGTCGATGACGGCGACATCCTTTTCGATGGCGACGACGCGGCCCTTAATGACGGAACCTTCGAAGGCTTCGTTCTGGCCGTAGCTTTCGTCGAGCAGAGCGGCGAAATCTTCGCGCGTGGGCGCGCGATCGGTAGTGACGGACATTTGTTCTCCTGAGGGCCCCATAGGGCGGCGCCGGCAATTGGTTAGCGTTGCGGATCGGCTTTCGGCGATCGGACGTCCCCCGCGGCTAGAACGCGAGGCTGGACGAAAAGTTCGCTTTAAGCGAACTGCCGGCGCGGCCCGATGTCGAAAACCAAAGCGAATGCGCCGGCTTGGTCTCCGGCGCGGCGCTTATCTATCAGCGACGCGCCGCAGCCGCAAGCGCGTCGACGTGAAAAGCATCTGATAGGCGCCTCGGCAAAGTTCTGATTTTGCGCTGCAATATCGAAATAATATACTGATTGCATGTATTAAACATAATGCCCAAGCGCAAGGTATTCGCCAATTTACTGCTGGCGGAATCGAAATCGCGCGCATAGTCTGCCCAATTGCCAAGCTTCGATGCGCTCTCGCGTTCGCATGCTCTGGCCGTCTAGCAGGACGGAAACAAGCGTCAGCCGACCAGTTGGGACAAAAGTCCGAGAGCGCTAAGTAGAAGCTAGCATGTGCCGCGCGAGCGGCGACGGCGTCGCCTTCCCCTCGTTGCGAGGGGGATATAAAGAGGAGAAAGAAATGAAGCCTAATATTATTTCAGGATCGGCTCTCGCCGCGGCCGCTGTCGCCCTTGCGTTGAGCGGCGCGTCGGTTGCGCCTGCCTATGCGCATGGCGCGAAGTCGACCCACATGAAAACCCATTGCGGCGGCAAGGGAAGCTGCCGCGGCATGGCCAAATGCCATCACAAAGCGCAGTGTCACCACCACAAGGGCCACTGCAATATGAAAAGCCGCTGCCACACCATGAAGTAATCGCTTCATGCGGGGGCGGTTCGTCTTGGCCGTCCCCGTCACCGGCTCTTGCATGAGCGGCGGCGCCTGAGGGGGAGATATTATGGAAAATCCCGCGCCTCTCGGCTACGGCTTAGGACTGAGGCCCGTCTATTACGACGAGATTCTGGCGTCGCGCCCGCCGGTCGACTGGTTCGAAATCATCTCTGAAAACTACATGCTCGCCGGCGGCAAGCCTTTGGCGATGCTCGATCGCATCCGGGCCGATTATCCGATCGTCATGCATGGCGTCTCTATGTCACTGGCTTCAACTGATCCGCTCAACTTCGATTATCTGCGGCAGTTGAAGGCGCTCGCCGAACGCGTCCAGCCGGCCTGGATTTCAGATCACGTCGCCTGGACAGGCGTTCACGGCGTGACGCTTCACGATCTGTTGCCCATTCCCTATACGCGCGAGTCGCTTGCGCATATCGTCGAGCGCATCCTGAGGGTGCAGGATTTCCTCAAGCGCCGGCTCGTCGTCGAAAACGCCTCGACTTATGTTTCCTTCGTCGATTCCGAGATGAGCGAACACGAGTTTGTTCGCGAAATGGCGGAGCGCGCCGATTGCCTGTTGCTGCTCGACGTCAATAATGTTTTCGTTTCGAGCTTCAATCATGGCTTCGATCCGATCGCCTTCATCGACGGCGTTCCAGCCGAACGCGTCCTGCAGTTCCATATGGCAGGCCATACCAATAACGAGACGCATCGGATCGACACCCACGACCAGCCGGTCTGCGAAGAAGTCTGGGCGCTCTACGAGCACGCCCGGCGCCGATGTGGCGACGTCTCCGCCATGATCGAGCGCGACGACAATTATCCGCCGCTTTCCGAGCTTCTGGACGAACTCCAGCATATGCGCGACATCGACGCGCGCATCGCAAACGAACGAGCGCTCAGCGCGGCATGAAGCTCGCCGATTTCCAGTCCCTTTTTCAGGAACGCGTGCTGGCCGGCTCTGGAGAGGCCGACAAGCCGCTCCTGAAAAAATTGAGATCGTCGCCGCGCGGCGCAACTCCTGAGACGCTGCTCGATGTCTATCAGACCGGCTACCGAATACGACTAGCCGACTTTGTTTCTCAGGATCACCCGGGGCTGCGCGCGATTCTCGGAGACGAGGCTTTTGAGACGCTGGTCGACGAGTACATCGATCGGCGTCCGTCGCGCGAGCCCAACGCGCGCTTTTTTACGACCGGACTGCCGGATTTCATGCGCGAAAATTCGCCCTGGCGCGACGATGCTCGGGCGGTCTCCATGGCGCTGTTCGAACGCGCGATGGTCGATGCATTCGATGCTCCTGATGAGACCTCCCTGGCGGTGCAGGCGCTGGCGGACTTTGCGCCAGAGGATTGGCCTCGCCTCGCCTTCAATTTCGACTCGAGCCTGACCCTGCTCGAACTCGCCGCCGGCACAGTCCGCGCCTATGACGCGGCCATCAATGAGGAGACGCCGGAGAAAATCGATGCGTCTGCGGCGGCCGAGCAGGTCGAATACGCGGCAGTGTGGCGAGTCGAGCACGAATCCGCCTACCGGCGGCTTGAGGCCGACGAATATGTCGCGCTCAACGAAGCGCGCGCCGGGCAGGCCTTCGGAGACATTTGTCAGATGGCGGCGTTCCAGCAGGCCGGGGAGATCGCGCCGGAGCGTTTGGCGCAATGTCTATCGAGCTGGTTCCAGGACGGCATGATTATCGGCGTGCGCGTGCGCGACGATCATTCTTCGAACACGCCTTCAAGCGCGTAATGCTGCACGCTCTTGCGGTTGGCGATGAGTTCGTCCGCCGTCGGCTCGCCCTTCATCGCGCGTGAGATCGCAAGCTTCGTTGCTTCGTAATTCGTGCGATAGAGATCTTTCTTGTCGAGCTTCTTGTGCTTGGCGCAACGCGGATCGAGCCAGACCATGATGATCATGCAGAGCTCGTTGATCTGATCCTTGGGGATAATCCCTTCAGCGATGCAGTCGACGATGGCGTCGCCTGTCGCCGCCTGCACGACGCCGCCCAGTAGCTCGACATATTCTTCCGATTTGACCGTCATCTTGGTGGTCATCATCGTCGCGGGTCGCACCTGCTGGTTGAGGTCGCGGATGACGAACATGCGCGGATGGCCCGCGACCTGACCCGCCATGCTGGCGAAGGCGTGCCCGACCGGACCCTTGACGTTGCCGATCATCACTTCCGGCATCGCGTCGGTGTATTGCCCGTCCGCAGCCAGAACCGTCGCTTCGCCCGTCGCCAGCCAGATATGCTCGGTCATGTTCGATCCTCTTTTATTTGTCGAGGGCTCGATAGCATTGCGCGGTGTCACATGGAAGCCGCGACCCGCACTGCAGCCGACGTTTCGGGCTACGTGCACGAGAGATTTATTTCACGCGGCATAGCGCCGCTGCACCTTTGCCGATCCTGGCGGCGAGCGGGTCTTTGTCCCGCTCGAGAGTATCAATAAGCCCGCGCTTGATACGCGTGACGAGGTCGGGCCCCTCATAGACGAGGGCAGAATAAAGCTGCATGAGCGTCGCGCCGGCTTCGATCTTGGCGAGCGCCGCTTCCGCGCTGTCGACGCCGCCGACGCCGATCAATGGGAACTGTCCTTCCACGCGCAGAAATGTTTGCGCGAGCATGCGCGTCGAGAGGTCGAAGAGGGGCGCGCCGGAAAGGCCGCCGCTCTCCTTCGCTAGAGGCGAGCGCAGCCTCGCGGGCCGCGAAATCGTCGTGTTCGACACGATCATGCCGTCGATACGCCGTTCGCGCGCGACGCGCACGATGCCGTCAAGCTGATCGAGCGTCAGGTCCGGCGCGATTTTTAGCAGCAGAGGGCGCCGGACGGGCGCCGCGTCGCGCGCTTCGGCGACGCGCGCGAGCAGATCGGAGAGCGCTTCAGGCTCCTGCAAATCGCGCAGTCCCGGCGTATTCGGCGAACTGACGTTGATCGTGAAATAGCTCGCGACCTCGGCGAAGGCGCGCACGCCGGCGACATAGTCGGCGACACGGTCGGTGGCGTCCTTGTTGGCGCCGATATTGACGCCGACGATTCCTCGTAGCGTGCGTTTCGACAGGCGCGTCAGCGCTGGCGCATGGCCGTCATTGTTGAAGCCGTAGCGATTGATGACGGCGCGATCTTCCACGAGGCGAAAGGCGCGCGGACGCGGATTGCCGGGCTGTGCGCGGGGCGTCAGCGTGCCGACTTCGACGAAGCCGAACCCGAAATCAAGCATCGCGTCCGCGACTTCCGCATTCTTGTCGAAACCCGCCGCAAGCCCGATCGGGTTGGGGAAGTCGAGGCCGAAGGCTGAAACCGAGAGACGCGCGTCGCTCGGCTTCGGCGCGCCCGGCGGCAGCAATTTCAACGCGGCGATCGTCGCGCGGTGCGCCGTTTCCGCGTCAAGCAGGCGCAGAAATGGCGACGCGATGGCGAAGGCGTCGATCATTTGAGAAGGCCAGAGAAGACGTGCCGACCGTCAGCGCCAATGGGCATCGGATCGACCCGAGTCACCGCCTCGAGAGGAAGCGGCGCGTAAAGATGCGGAAACAGCGCGCTGCCGCGCGAGGCCTCCCATCTGAGCGCGTCGCCAAGCTTCGCGGCGTTCACCGCAACGAGCAGAAGATCCGTTTGACCAGCGAAATATTTTGCGGCGGTTTCCTCGACCTGCGCTGCGGTCGAAAAATGAATGAAGCCGTCGGCGAGATCAATCGCAGCGCCGCTAAAAACGCCTGCGGTCTCGGCCGTGCGCCAATCAGATCGAGAGACGATCTTGTAGATATGGGTCACTGCCGAACCAGCCTTATGCTCAATGCCGGTCACTCAGCGGCTCTTGCCGCCGTCTCCTGCGCCGCTGCGGCGAGGACGGCGCGCCTCGGCAAACGCGCGATCATGCCGATAAGCGCGCGATCGGAAAGCGCGACGAGCCTCTCGCCGCGGTTGAGCCAATTGACCGCGTCCTCGATCGTCTCGGCGTCGGCGATTTTGGCTTCGGCGAGAGCGCGGTCCGCGCTGATCTGTCCGCGCTGCCTCGGTCGGCGAGTCGGCAGCCAGTTCTCGTGCAGCGCCCGCAGCTCCGGGTCTTGGTGAATGGCGATCAGTCCATTGACGTCGTCTTCGCCTGCGCGCGCGAGGGCCTTGGAAAGCGCCTTGCCGCGCTTGGCGATCGGCGGCGTCGTGGTTTCTTCCGGCGTGATCAGCGCGCCGGCGCGCCGAAACATGAGGCCGAGCCAACGTTGGCTTGTCGCCCATGAAATGATGATTGCAAGCACAAGGCCGGCGATCGTCGGCGACATCCAGGCCACGAGCGAAGGCGAGATCATGAAGCCGGCGACGAGGCTCAGCAGCCCGAGCGCAACGTGCCAGAAATGACGGCGAACGATATCGCTGAATGGCACTGAGCCGTCGTCGCGCCGCTGCGGGTCCCAGCCGGTGTCGAAGCCGAACACGATATGCAGCACATGGCCGGTCTGAATGAGCATCATGATCGGCGCGAGCAAAGCAGACAGCACGATTTCGAAAGCTGTCGAGACTAGCAGCATGATGACGCCGCCAGACCCTTTGCGCGTTTCCGGCTCACGAATGGCGACGATCAGCCCGAAGAGCTTGGGAGCAAGCAGAATGCCCATGGTGAGGCCGAAGAGTTCAAGCGACCGCTCGGCGTCGAACCGCGGAAAGGTCGGAAAGAGCGCGAAATCGCCCGTGAAATATTCCGGGCGAAAATAGCTCGCCTGGAACACGATCACGATACCGATGAGCAACTGCAAGAGCCACAGCGGCGAAGTCAGATAGCCGAAGATGCCGGTGAGAAAATGTTGCCGCGACGCCCAGTGAAAGCCTTCGCCGAACAATATGCGCGCATGCTGCAGATTGCCCTGGCACCAGCGGCGGTCGCGAATCGAGAGATCGATCAGCGAAGGCGGACTCTCTTCGTAAGAGCCGCCGAGAGTCGGCATCATGTAGACGGCGTAGCCCGCGCGCCGGATAAGCGCGGCTTCAACGAAATCATGGCTCAGAATGTGGCCGCCCCACGGCGGGCGTCCGCGCAGGTCGGGCAGGCCGCAGTAGCGCGCAAAGGCCTCCGTGCGGATGATGGCGTTATGCCCCCAATAATTGCCGTCGCGGCCCATCCAGGCCGATAGGCCCATCGCGATGACAGGACCATAGATGCGCGCGGCGAATTGCTGGACCCGGGCGAACAGCGTGTTGCGATTGATGATGAGCGGCAATGTCTGAATGATGCCGCTGTCGGGATCGGCCTCCATCGCGGCGGCGAGCTGGACGATGGTCGGGCCGCTCATCAGGCTGTCGGCGTCGAGCACGACCATGTGCTTATAGGCGGCGCCCCAACGCGAGACAAAATCTTCGATATTGCCCGCCTTGCGGCCAGTGTTCTTTTCGCGCCGCCTGTAAAAGACGTTCGCCTGCGGCCCAAGCCGCCTGCGGATGGCGATGAAGGCGCGCTCTTCCGCGACCCAAATGTCGGGATTTGTGGTGTCGGAAAGAAAGAACCAATCGAAATGCGGGCCAAGACCCGTAGCTTGCAAATCTTCGTAAACCGTTTGCAGCGCAGCGAAGACGCGGCTCGGCGCTTCGTTGTAGATCGGCATCACGACGGCGGTTTTTTCGGCGAGAGTCGATGGCAGCGTCGGCCGCTTGCGCCGGCGCATCAGCACGGCGAAGCCGACGACGCAACCTGCGAAGGAGAGCGCGATCCAGGAGAAGTTGAGCACGAACAAGGCCAGCAGCGCCCACTTCAAAATGGTGACGCCGCCGACGTCGATAACTTTGTACATTTGGGCGGCGCCATAGGCGGTCAGCGCCAAGCCACCGCCGAAGGTGACAAGCCGCGCGAGCCACGGCGTGCGCCACAGCCACGGCGCCTCCCTCTTGCGCCGCTGACGCTTATCGAATTTGAAGAGATTTTGCGCCGGCATCGACAGCCGGCTCTCGACAGGAGTCGGCGGAGCCGCGGCTGGATCGGAACTGGCGTTTCTCCGTTCCGGCGCCGGCGGAGAGTCGTCTGTGGCTACGAAGTTTACGACGTCCATCGGTAAAGCCAGGTCTCACTGATCGGGCGATCGTCCGACTGCAGAACGAGTCGAAGCTCGCAATAGTTCTCGCCGGCGGGGTCGACGTCGAAAACGACACGGCATGACTTCGCCGACGAATTCAAATAGGTCTGAATATTGGACGCCAATCCGGGAGAGGTCGTCAACGCCGCTTTAAGCTGTGCCGTGCGTTGCGGGTCCGCCAATACGTCGCCGGAAAAGACGACAACAAAACGGCGGAGCTTACCCCCTGGCGCGCGACCGGAGCGCGCGCTTGTGGCGACCGCAAATGGCGGTCGCGCCGGCGGCTCCCAGCACCAGAACTGACGATAGGCGAATGATGTCTCCTTGCCGGCTACGAGAGCGGTCTTCGGCCGCCAGTAGGCGACGACATTGGCGTTGATTTCGGATTCTGAGGGTATCTCGACGAGTTGCAGGGCGCCTTCGCCCCATTCGCCGAGCGGTTCGACCCATAGCGACGGGCGGCGCTCCCAGTGCTGCTGGTCATCCTCATAATCATCGATGTCGCGTTGCCGGATCAGCGAACCGAAGCCCTGCGGGTTTCCGTCGACGAAGGAGGAGAACTGCAGAATCTCGCGGTTCGACACGGGTCGCCAAAGCCATTCGCCTTGGCCGGTGAGCATCTGAATGCCGTTGATGTCGGCGACCATCGGCCGCCAATCGTCGGGCCGGGGGCGGTCGAGCGGCGTGAAGAGCGAAGCCGCGGCGAAACCGGCGAGCCCGAAATGATCGACCGCCGTGCGTGGATAGAGCGTCAATTCGGTGTCGATGAGCGTCGCTTCGCCCGGCCGTAGCGTGAAACGATAAACGCCGGCGACGCTAGGGGAATCTAGCAAAGCGTGAACGACGAGCGCGTTGTCGCCGAGCGCCGGCTTCTCGATCCAGAAGCTTCGAAAGGCTGGAAATTCCTCGCCGCGCGGATCGGCCGTCCGAATTGACAGACCGCGCGCAGTCACGCCGAGATTCTGCCCGCGGGCGAGCGCGCGATAGAAGCTTGCTCCCTGGAATATGGCGAGTTCCGCCTCGGAGCCGCCATTTTGGGCGTGAAGCACCCGAAATCCCGAGAAGCTGAGGTCGGGAAGCGACTCCGGGACGTTCAGCCCGCCATAGTCGAAACGGCGCTTATCATATGGCAGCCGCGCGGCGGCGGCCCCGTTCTCCACGAGGTAGATGTCCACCGCGGCCGCAAAAATATGGCCGCGGTGAAGCGGCTCGATGCTGAAACCGATGTTGTCCTGACGCCAGATCGCCGCGTCCGGCTTCGTCTTGATCCCTACGAGCTGTTCATAGGAGAGATTGGCGAAAGGTTCGGGCAGGTCGGTGCGCGGCGGCGTATAGGGCTTTGCGGCCAGCGCGCGGGCCAGCTCGACCACCATGTCCCGCGAGAAGGGCGAAGGCTCTGGAGCCTTTGGGCTCGCCGCCGGACCAGCCGTTCCCGCGTTTGACTGCGACGAAACGATCCCCGCCGCGATTGCGCCCAAGCCCGCTTTTAAAACATCTCGACGTTCGAACATGAGCTACCGAAGGAAGGTCGGCCTGGAGCCGATCCGCGAGGGCCTGGATGGGCGGTTGAGCCTTTTTTGCGGCGCGGGGCTGGCGACAGCCCTCTATACAAGAAAGCTAAGGAGACAAAATGGTTTTCTTGGCGGTTTTTGAAGGCTGCGCGCGAAAGCCGCGGTCTTGCGCTCCGCCGCTCGAATCTGCCAGAACCGCGGCCTAAGCGGCGCCGCTCCGCCGGCTCCTTGCGCAACATCCAGCCTTTGGGCGCCCCGATGCCGACAGATAGAAGCGCGCTCGCCATCGTCCTTGCCGCCGGCGAAGGCACGCGGATGAAATCCGACCGCCCGAAGGCGCTGCACGAGGTCGCCGGACGCTCCATGCTCGCCAATGTATTGACGAGCGCAGTCGCGGCAGGCGTCAACCGCGTCGCCGTGATCGTCGGCCCCGGGCGAGATGACGTTGGCGCAGAGGCGCGCCGCTGCATCCCCGGCGCTGAGATTTTCGTTCAGAACGAAAGGCGCGGCACGGCGCATGCAGTGCTCGCCGCCCGCGCCGCCCTCGCTGAAGCTTGCGACGACCTTCTGGTGCTTTTTGCCGATACGCCTTTGGTGACGCCGCCAACGATCGAAGCGTTGCGCGCCGCCCTCGCCGAAGGCGCCGCCGTAGCGGTCTTGGGTTTTGAAGCCTCCGACCCCTTCGGCTACGGACGGCTGTTGCGCGACGCCGCGGGGAGCGTCATCGCGATCCGCGAGGAGAAAGATGCAAGCGACGACGAACGCGTCGTGACGCTCTGCAACGGCGGTCTGATGGCGATCGACGGCGCAAACGCGTTGCGCTTGCTGGAGAAGATCGACAATAAGAACGCCAACGGCGAGTTCTATCTCACCGACGTGGTGGAGATCGCCAGAGCGGACGGACGCAAAACGACAGTCGTCATTGCCGACGAAACCGAAGTCCTCGGCGTCAACGACCGTATACAGCTCGCCCAGGCCGAGGCCATTGCGCAGTCGCGCTTGCGTCGCGCCGCCATGGCGAGAGGCGCAACGATGATCGCGCCAGAGACCGTTTTTCTTTCCGCCGATACGGAAATTGGCCGCGATGTCGTCATTGAGCCGCATGTCGTCATCGGACCCGGCGTCGAAATCGCCGATGGCGCCGTGATCCACGCTTTCTCGCATCTCGAGGGCGCGAGGGTCGGAAAAGACGCGAGCGTCGGTCCCTTCGCACGCTTGCGGCCAGGCGCGGCGCTCGCCGAAAAAGCCAAGGTCGGGAATTTTGTCGAGATCAAGAACGCCAATGTCGCGCAAGGCGCCAAGGTCAACCACCTGACCTATATCGGCGACGCCGACATCGGCGCGAACGCCAATATCGGCGCGGGGACCATCACCTGCAATTACGACGGGTTTCTCAAATATCGCACGACCATCGGCGACAACGCCTTCATCGGCTCCAATTCCTCGCTTGTCGCGCCGGTGACGATCGGCCAGGGCGCCTATATCGGCTCAGGCTCGGTCATCACCAAGGATGTTGCGCCGGACGCGCTCGCCGTGGGGCGCGGGCGCCAGATGGAAAAGGCGGGGTGGGCGGCGACTTTTCGCGCCACGCAGGCTGCGAAGAAGGCCAAAAGCCGGTAACTTCGAGCCTTCGCGCCTATTCACCCTAAATTTGACGTTGATCGCGCGTTCATCCGCCTTGTCGGCGCTCTTGCTACTGTCGTTTCGGAGATCGTCATGTGCGGCATTGTGGGAATTATCGGCGCAGGTCCGGTAGCGGGCGGCGTCATCGAGTCGCTGAAGCGTCTCGAATATCGCGGCTATGACTCCGCCGGGATCGCCACTCTGGAGAACGGCCATCTCGCGCGTGTGCGGGCGAGCGGCAAGCTCAAGAATCTCGAAGAAAAGCTCGCGGCGGCGCCGCTTTCCGGGGCCATCGGCATCGGCCACACGCGCTGGGCGACCCATGGCCGGCCCACCGAAAATAACGCCCATCCGCACGCCAATGACCGCGTCGCGGTGGTTCATAATGGCATTATCGAAAATTTCCGGGAGCTTCGCGCCGAACTCGCGGCGAAGGGCCATATTTTCTCGACCGAGACGGATTCGGAGGCGGTCGCCCACCTCGTCGCCGACGAGCTGCGCAACGGCGTGACGCCGGAAACGGCCGTCGCTGCGGCCTTAAAGCGGCTCAAGGGCGCCTTCGCGCTCGCATTTCTTTTCGAAGGCGAAAACGATCTTTTGATCGGCGCCAGGCGCGGTTCGCCGCTCGCCGTGGGTAAGAGCGACGAAGGCGTCTATCTCGGCTCCGACGCACTGGCGCTCGCGCCCTTCGCGACGTCTATCGCTTATCTCGACGAGGGCGATTGGGTGACGCTGACGCGTGAAGGCGTGCGTTTCCATGACGCCGACGACAATCCGGTGGAACGGCGCTTTCAGCCGCTAATCGCCGGATCTTTCCTGGTCGATAAGGGGAACTACCGCCATTTCATGGCCAAGGAGATTCACGAGCAGCCGGAGGTCGTCGGGCGCACGCTCGCGCATTATCTCGATCTCGCTGAGGGCGTCGTGCGGTTGCCGTTCGAACTCAAATTCGATCCGCAGGCGCTGTCGCGCGTCACCATCTCCGCCTGTGGCACGGCCTATTACGCCGGTCTCGTGGCGCGTTACTGGCTGGAGCGCTTCGCCCATCTTTCGGTCGAAATCGACATCGCGTCCGAGTTTCGTTACCGCGAGGCGCCTTTACCTGAGAATGGCCTGACCATTCTCGTCTCGCAGTCCGGCGAAACCGCCGATACGCTCGCAGCCCTGCGCTACGCCCGCGAGCGTGGCCAGCACATTCTCTCGATCGTCAATGTCGAAACCTCGACGATCGCCCGTGAGAGCGACACTGTCGCGCAGACATTGGCCGGACCCGAAATCGGCGTCGCTTCGACGAAGGCCTTCACCTGCCAGCTCGCGGTGTTCGCCTGTCTTGCGCTGGCGCTCGGCCGGGCGCGCGGGGTGCTGAGCAAGGAGCGCGAACGCGAACTCGTCGCGGAGCTCGTCGCCGCGCCGGGCCAGATGGCGCAGGCGCTTGCGCGCGAGGCGCAGATCGAACCTGTGGCGCGCGACGTGGCGCGAGCTTCGAGCGTGCTTTATCTCGGACGCGGACCCGCCTTTCCTCTGGCGCTCGAAGGCGCGCTGAAGCTTAAGGAGCTTTCCTATATCCACGCGGAGGGCTATGCGGCGGGCGAATTGAAGCACGGGCCAATCGCGCTGATCGACTACGCGATGCCGGTGATTGTCTTGGCGCCTCCCGATGCGAGCCTCGAGAAGACCGTCTCGAATCTCCAGGAAGTCGCCGCGCGGGGCGGTCACTTGATTCTCATCGGTTCGCCGCACGCGCGAGACGCCGCGGCCGCCGATCTCGCGGGCTTCATCGAAATGCCGGAAGACGTCGCGGGCCCCTTCGCGGTCATCGTCTACGCTATCCCCGCGCAGCTTCTTGCGTACCACGTCGCGACCTTCATGGGTAAAGACGTGGATCAGCCGCGCAATCTCGCGAAGAGCGTGACAGTGGAATAGGGCGCTCAGCCCCTCTTGATGATTTCGACGGCGTTCTGCGCCTCGACGATGGCGCTCTCCACCGCCGGCAGGCCTTGTCCGTCCGAATGCGCGAGCAGCACATTGCCGAAGCGCTTGGGGAGCGCCCGCATGGTAGTGACGATCCCAGGCGCGGCGATGAGGTGATGATGGCCCCAGCGCGTCAGCCGCACTTCGGTGAGCCGCGCCTTGCCGAACGTCTCCGGAAGGAAGCGTCGCAGCTCTTCGACGATTGGCGCGGCGAAGTCGGCGCGCTCGCCCGCAAGCAGGCGCGCGCGCCCAACGCGAGGGTCGCGAAAGGGCGCATAGACGGTCAGCACGCCGTGATCCTTGGGCCGTTCGGCGGAGGGCAGGGCGGCTGTCGCGCTGACCGCATCGCAGAAGCTCCGGGCGCCGAGCGCCCAATTGTCATAGGGCAGCTCCGTCGGCGGCCCCTCGAAACAGCAGTTGGCGACGAGATAGCTGCCCTGACGCAGCGAGGTCATTTTTGCGGTCGCGGCGGGGTCGACTCCGCGCAGAATGCGGCCGGCGAAGAAGTAGGGGGCCGCGACGACCGCCCAGCGCGCTTCGAGGCAGCGGAGCTCTTCTGGATTTCGCACGTCGAACCAGCCTATGCGGGCGTAGCCGCCTTCCGCCGGCTCGATCGCGTAGACCGCGGCGCCGGTGACGATCCGCCCCGCGCCCGCGTTCGACAGGCGCGCCGCCATGGCGCGGGCGATCGCGGCGTTGCCGCCCGGGAAGGCGTAGATCTGCGTATTGATCTCCGATAGAAAATTTACGCCGGCGTATGCGGAAATTTCGCCCGCGGGCGCGCCAAGCGCCGACAGGCAGTAGGAGTCGAGCAAGCCAAAAAGTCGCGCGTCGATATGCTCGCTCCGCAAGAAGTCGCGCAGGGACAGCCCGTCCAGCGCCAGCGCAGGCTCCGACGCCTGCGCGATCGGGATCTTGGGAAAGTTCGGGCTCTCGCCAAGGCGGCGTAATAGCGCTTTGAGGTCCTCATAGGCGCTCCGCCATCCCCCTTCCCGAGGATCGCCTTCGCCTGGCGTCCCCGTCATCACCCTGTCGACCGGATCGCTGACGGGCCGCGGCGCAAGACCCAGCATCTCGTAGAAAGCGCCAAAAGGCTCCGACAGATCAACGATATATGCCGAACCCAGCGCGTAGTCGACATTGCGCCAGCGCCCGCATTTGGCCACGCCGCCAGCCTCCGACTCGCGCTCCAAAACAAGCAGGTCGCGATCTTTCAGAAGCGTGGCGACGGCAAGGCCCGCCAGGCCTCCGCCGATGATGGCGACTTCGACGCGTCGTTCGGGGGCCGGCAGGGGCGCGCGCCCAAGCCCATCCCGGATCGCATGCATCGGCGCGAAATTGTCGCCCGTCCATTCCCCCAACAGGTAGGAAGGCTCTTGCGCCGCTCCCACCGGCGGCAGGATGAGCTGTCCGCCTAGAGCGCCAATCCCGGCGAGCGCCTCGCGCCGCGTCAGCATGGCCGTCTCCAAAGACGATGCGCCTGGTAATTCATGCAGTTCCTGGGGGTTGAGCGTCGCCATTGACATAGGGCGGGCTGAACTGGTCTATGCGAGCGACGCAGCGCCCGGCGCGATAGCGCTCTCTAAACCTGAAAGGACGCGCCGCCACTTGCTCGCCTCGATACCACCCGTCTATGTCGCGCCCTTCGACAGGGCCTGGCGCAATCGGGAGCTCATCCGCGCCGTCGTTCGACGAGAGCTCATTTCCAGATTTAGCGGCTCGGCCCTCGGACCGCTTTGGGCGGTGCTCGCGCCGCTCCTCATGCTGCTCACCTATACCGCGCTGTTCTCCATCACCGTCCCGCAGCTCTCTGCCGGCGTGACGGTCACGGATTATGCGAGTTCGATCTTCATAGGACTCATCGTCTTCAATCTATTCAGCGAACTCGCCTATCGCGCGCCGATGCTTCTGCATGAGCATGTCAACTTCGTGAAAAAGTCGATTTTTCCAAGCGAGACCATCGCCTGGACCGCGACCATCCGAGCATTCACATATGCCGGGGTGGCGTTTGCCGTATATATCGTCTTTCGATTGCTGACGGCGGGATCGATTCCTCTAACGATCGTGCTGACGCCGTTCCTGATCGCGCCCTTCTTCCTCTTCATGTTGGGAGTCGTCTGGTTTTTGATGGCGCTCGGCGCCTTCACGCGCGATGTTGCGCATATCATGGCGTCGGTCGTGCCGATGCTCATGTTCGCAACCCCAATTTTTTATCGGATCGACCAGATTAGGGAGATATCGAGGTCGGCCGCTTTGTGGTTGCGGCTTAATATCGTGGGCGATTATATCGAGATGCTGCGCGATCTCTCTCTCGATGGAAACATGCCGAATATCTTCGCATACCTCGGGATTGTCGCCGTATCCTACGCCGTGTTTATCGGAGGCTACCAATTTTTCATGCGCTATAAATCGGTGATCGTCGATGTCATCTGAGTTTGCTATTCGCTGCGGGGGCGTTGGCAAGGCGTTCCAGCTCTATGCGCATCAGAACGATCAGCTCAAGCAGATCCTGTTTGGTCTCTGGAAGAAATTTTACAGGGAAAAATGGGTTCTGAATGACGTCAACTTTACGGTCCAGCGGGGCGAGCGCGTCGGCATCGTTGGGCGCAACGGCGCCGGCAAAACCACGCTGCTGCAAATCCTCTGCGGCATTACGCAGCCGACCAAAGGTGAGTTCGAGATCAAGGGTCGGATTGCGCCGATATTGGCGCTGGGCTCTGGTTTCGATGGGCTGCTGACTGGACGCGAAAACGCCCGCATCGGCGCGGCGATCCTCGGTCTTTCGCGGAAAGAGGTTGATGCCTGCATAGAAGATATCGCCGCTTTCGCCGACATCGGGCCGTTCTTCGAACAGCCGATGCGAATCTATTCGGTAGGCATGATCGCGCGCGTCGCTTTCGCAATCTGCGCTCACGCAAAGGCGGACGTGCTTATCGTCGACGAGGCGTTGTCGGTAGGCGACGAAATCTTTCAAAAAAAATGCGAGAATTACATCAGCGAATTCGCCGAGACGGGAACAATTCTTATCGTCTCACATGGCCTTGAGTTTCTTAAGAAGCTGTGCACACGCGTCTTGTGGCTGGAAAATGGCGTTGTGCGCGAGATCGGCGATCCTGCAAAGGTCATCGCTCATTACCGCGCGGCGATGAAAGCCGAACAGACTCAAAAAATCGCGCGGGTATTGTAACGGAGCAGGCTCAAAAGAGCGGCGTCGCATAGGCGCCGGCGGGCGTCACGCTTTGGGCGCTGGAGAGACGCCGCGGCTTCGCGCTCCAGTTCAACCGTGCGATGAGCCAAACCGAAACGCCGACTTCCGCGAGCGCCAGCGCGGCGAGCAGCAAAACGAACAGCCCGTTGATGCGCAGCAATGATTCAAGCGCGACGAGAAAGCCAATGTGCACGGTCGGAATCGCCATGATGGCGAGGCTTCCTGCCGCGCCCCTCCGACCGGTGATGTTGCCAAAAGTCAGCACGAGCGCCATCGCGAGCAGCGTATGAGCGATAGCGAGCGCCGGCACGCCAAAACGCTTTGCCGCCTCTGCGGTCCATTCTCCGAGCTGGCGCGGGTCGCCGCGCGCCACAGCGTAATTGGCTAGAAATGCGCCAGCCGACAATTCATAGACGCCTCGCCAGCCACGGTCCGGAAGCGACGCGCTGCCCTGCATCGGCAAGGCCATCGCATATTCGTCGAAGTTGGCGATGCGCACGTCGCCCGACGTCAGCGAGCGGGTTTGGATGCTGCCGTTAGAGAGCGCGACGATGACGCCTGATTCATTGCGGCGAAATTCCGCGCGCGCCGCCGTCACCGTCTCCTCCTGCATCTTTTCGACGGAGAGTTGACGAACGAACAGATTGATCGCGAGGTCTGGCGTCTCCCAGCGCTCAATATACAGCGTCTTCACGCCATTATCGAAAGTGTAGAAATGCGCCGCGTCGAGCATACGATGGTTGAGCGAATTGCGTACGACGTTGAGCACGTCCTGCATGCCGCTCGAATAATAAGGCGCGGCGAAATTGGCGAGCAGATAGCCAAGAACGACGACGCCGGCCGCCAAGACCAACGCAGGCCGGCAGATGGCCCAAACTGAAAGGCGTAGCGCGTAGAGAACGGCAATCATCCCTTCGCTCGCCATGCGGGAGAATTCCAGCGCGGTGGCGACGCCGACCGCCATCGGCAGGGTCACATAGGCGACCGTGGGCGTCACGCCGATCAGCGCCGGGATAACGAGGCCGCCGCGCACCGCCGCGGGCGGCAACTGGTAAAGCAGATAGGACAAAACGACGGGGATAGAGAGCGCCAGCTGCACGACGACCACGCCGAAGCCGATCCGCTTGAAAAGGTAGAGAAACAACAGGCGCGGCATGTCGGCGGCGTCCTCGTTATCGCCCGATATCGCACCGAATGGCGAAGAAAGTTTGGATCTCGCGCCTCACTTCTTGAATCTCGCCCATGCGGCCTTCGAATACTCCGTCCACACCTGATCAAAAACGCCGCTTTTCGGCAAAGCCGTGGCGCCGGCCCAATGCGCGAAATAAATTTCCTTGCCTTCGTAATCGAGGGGCTTGTTGCCTTTAAATTCGACCCCGGGCGCCTTGTAGAAGCTTTCGTGCGAAGCGCCGGCGACCACATGCGGCAAAAGCGCGATTTTTACGCCGCGACGATGCGCAACGAAGTTCACAAGCGGCTGCGCGAAGAGCTGCCCGCGCTTGCGCACGTCATGGAAGATTGTGGCGTCATCGCGGATTGTGTCGATGAAGTCGGAAAGTTTGAGATATTGGTTCGACGTGACCCAGAAGCCGTCATTGAAGAGGAGCGCATCCTTGAGAAATGGGTAGCGGTCGCGCTTGTCGTTGTAGACATATTCGAAACTCGGCGAGGCGACGATGAACTCAGTTTTGCCTGTCTCGAGACGGCCGAACAGCGGCGTGAAGTCGCGAAACAGAATGACATCGACGTCGACATAGGCGACTTCGTCGAGCGGCAGGGCGAGCGCCTGCAATTTTCTCAGCCGGCGGCGATTGGTATTGAAGACGCCGGGGTAAAGTTCATGCGAAAGCTTATCAATTTCCCTCGGCTCTTCGCCGACGTAATGCGCGCCGTAAATGTCCGCGGCGCGGCGCGTCATCACGACATTGTCGTCGTAGGGAATAAGATAAAGAGGCAGCGATGAATTGGTGTCTCTATAGCTTTCAAGAAAAGGCAGCAGCCAATCGATGATCTTGTCGTTGCCCACGATGGCGACGCCATAGCGCTTGCTCGAAGCGGCGCTTGGCGCGGCGGCGCCATCGGGACATAAGACTGGATTTGGAGCGCTGAGCCTCATATAGAGGATGTATTTGAAAAAGGCGGGCAAAAGCAAGGGGCGGCCGAGCCGTAAGCGAAGATGCGTTTCTCGAAGGCTTAGGTGTGATAAAGAGCGGCGACAGCGCTTGATCAAGCCAGACCGAGATTTTCATTAGGGATTTGAGAATCGACCGCCATGTCCCTCGCCATGTCTCATACGATGCGCTCCAATCCCTCATCCGCAACACGGCAGGCGGAAACCACTGACGCGGAAACACGGCCTTTTGCCGGTAAAACCGTCGCCGTCGTTCATGCCGCCTGGCACAGTTGCGGCAGTTACCAGGTGAACGTCAGTCAGATCGCCGCCTATAAGGCGCTTGGCGCACGCGTCGTTTCGGTCGCGATGATGGACGATGTGGCGCGGAGCCCGCCGCGCGGCGCGCGTTGGTCAGCCTATATTGCAGCGACGCGAGATATCGGCGCAGACCGTCGTTATTATTCCGGCGCTCCGCTCTCAACATTGGCGTCACGACTCCTCATCGATGGCTGGTGGCGATTGATTCACGGCGATCAGGCGTCATGGCTGATCGAACTCGCCAAGCGCGCGCCGTTGCCGGAAGGATTCGAGAACGAAACGATCGACTTCATTCACGCCAATCATTATTTCACGCTGCCTTTCGTCGAGACGCTGATGCGGGGACGTAAAGTTCCAGTCGTTTTGGAGACGCAGGACATTCAGGCGCGCCAATATATTTTGCGCAACAAGGGCGGTTTCTTCATTCCGCCGTACGCGACCTATGATGACATGCTTAAGATCGAACTTGCGTGGATGCGTCGTGCTGATCTTTGCGCGCATCTCAATGAAGAGGAGCATCGCGATTTCCAGAAACTCCTGCCGCAGTCGCGGCACGCGCTGATCTACCCGGCGGTGTCCTCAGCGCCATTGGCGCACGGACGCGACATCATCATCGTCGCAAGCGACAATTACGGCAATTACATGAGCCTGCGCTGGTTCTTGCAAGAGGTTCTCCCGTTGGCGGGCGACGCCCGCGTCGCGATCTACGGCAACATCGACGGGGGCGTGAAGAGACGCGACGCGGCGCTCTATGAATCGCATCGCGCTTTGTTCAAAGGCCGGGTCGAAGACATTGGCGCGGTTTACGCCAACGCCGGCTGCGTGCTGCTCCCCACGGTCGAAGGTCATGGCCTGTCGATCAAGGCGGTCGAGGCGCTATCCTGCGGGGCGCCTCTCATCGCGACGCCGCTGGCGTTCCGCGGCATGCAGGTCGATCCGGCGAAATTGAAGAATGTCGCTCTCGCCGAGGACGCCAAGCAATTCGCCGCGCTGTGGCGCGACGCCCAGGCGCGGGCCGAACGCGAAGACGCTACCGAGGCGGAGCGAAGCGACACGCGTAGGCTGTATGAAGATTCGTTCAGTCCCGAGGCTTATGCGCGCGCCCTGGCGACAGCCGCCGCGACGCTCTGAGAATCTCGTCTCTCTGGCGGCGCCTGCAAAACCCGAGCGCGGCGCTCCGCGTACATCATTGCGCAGACAGGCGAGAGAAAGTGCGATTGTCGGAATAGCCGAACTCTGATTAGGCTGCGGCTTACGCCACCTGGAGGATCGGATTGAGCGTCTCAACGAGTGAATGCTTGGCATGCGCCGAGCGTCCGCTTTTCGGCCGGCGGGTCGCGCTTGTTCATCCGGCTTGGCACTCCTGCGGCACTTATCGCGTCGTCCTTGGCCAAATCGCCGCCTATCGCGCGCTTGGCGCTGAGGTTTTTCCGATCGCCGTCAGTTCCGATCCGGGCTTTCATCCGGCCAGAGGATGGATTTGGAAGTCTTTCAATCGGGCGACTCCAGAACTCGACGGCGGCGCGCGCTACTACGGCGGCACGCCTTTCCATGCGCTGTTCGCGCCCCGATTTCTGCGCGAGGCGCTATGGCCGTATATTCATGGCGACCAGGCCGTTATTCGTCTTGCCATGGCGGAGCGTGCGCGGCTTTCGCCCGCTGCCGAGAACGCAACCTATGATCTTGTTCATTGCAACCACTTTTTTTTAATGCCTGTCGCGCGCCGTCTCGCGCGCCGCGCCGCGCCGATCCTGCTCGACACGCATGATCTGCAGGCGCGGCAATTTGCGCTCATCAACGAGACCATGCCTTGGCTTAGGCCTCGCGCCACTTATGAAGCCATGTTGGCGCAAGAACTTGAATCAATGCGCGGCGCGGATCTCCTGCTTCATCTCAACGCCGAGGAGGCCAAGGACTTCGAGACCCTTCTTCCCGAGAAGGCCCACGCGCTGCTTTATCCAGCTATTCCCGAAGCGCCGACCGGACCAGGCGGACCTGACATTGTCCTCGTTGCAAGCAACAACACGGCCAATGTCGAAAGCGTTCTCTGGTTTTTGCGCGAAGTTGCGCCGAAGGCGCCCGGCGTTGCCGTCAAGATCGTCGGCAATGTCGATGACGCCGTTCGCTCAAAGGCGCCTGAGCAATACGCCACATACAAGGAGTGGTTCCTGGGCCGAGTCGAAGATCCCGGCTCCATCTATGCGAATGCGCGTCTCGCTTTGCTTCCGACGATCAGCGGAACGGGACTTTCGATCAAATCCGTGGAAGCGTTATCGAGCGGACTGCCGCTAATCGCCACCATGCAGGCCATGCGGGGAATGGAGGAAGCAGCGTTGCGTCTTCCCGGCGTCGTCATCGTCAATTCAGCCGCAGAATTCGCCCAGGCGCTGACGCTGGCCGCCGCCGATGCGCCCTTGGACGAAGCCGCACGGCGCGCGAGCGCCGGCCGTCGCTATTACGAGTCGCGCTTTTCGCTCAGCGCATACAAGGCGAGCCTCGGCGTGCTGGCGGCTGCGCTGATCAGCGCGACGCAGGAAAATAGCGCGTAGAAAATCAGCGCCTTGCATGAAGGTGTGTCCCATCGGCAACGTTGGCGGAAAAATGGCGTTGTGACCCCGGGCGCTAATTACCTCTTAGGTTTGATAATGTTACTTTGCTTTTTGAAACTGCCGTTCGTCCTAGCGGGATGAGTTTATTGGAGGCGCCTCGAATGACTTTCAAAACCTTCATTGTTGGCGCCTTCGCGTCAGTGCTTGCGGCCAGCGCCGTTTCGGCGGCTGACCTTCCGAGCTACAAGGCTCCGCCGCCTCCGCTTCCGCCGCCCTTCAGCTGGGAAGGCTTCCATATTGGCGTCAGCGGCTCTTATGGCGGGGGCATCTCCGCCACTAACGCCAATGTTTATTCTTTGACGCCGGGACCGTTGTTCGGTTTTCCTGCGTCGCATTCGATCGGCACGAGCGGCTATCTCGTCGGCTATCAAAACGGATATAATTGGGTTTTCGACAACAAACTGGTCGTCGGCTACGAAAGCGAATTCAATTACGCCGACGTCCGCGCGACAAATACGGGCGCATTCATTGGCGGAGTCGGCGCCAGCAGCCGCCTGCAGTGGTTTGGCTCGGAGCGCTTGCGCTTCGGCTACGCCTACGGGCGTTTCCTTCCTTACATCACCGGCGGTCTGGCCTATGGGAAGGTCCGGCCCTATGGCACGCAGTGGGCGAACGGATTTGTCTTCCCCGCCAGCCAGTCAGTCTGGCAGGCAGGTTTCGCGGTCGGCGCGGGCGTAGAGTATGCCGTTCTTGATAACTGGACGGTCAAGGCGGAATATCTCTTCACGAGCATGAAGGGAGCCTCGGGCGCAAACTTTGGCTTCCCCTTCTCCTACCGCATCTTCCAGGGCAACCACCTCGACACGCATATCGCCCGCGTCGGCGTCAATTATCAGGTCAAGAACATCGGCGCGCTCATCGGGATGCCTGATCTCGGGCTCTGATCCACCGTCCTTTTCCGACGTTGAAGAAGCCCGGCCTCGCGCCGGGCTTTTTTGTTGGCGCGCGGATGCGATATTCTCGGCGCATGATCCGTAACCCGCCGCTTGGCCACCCTTCGGCGCTGAGTCTCGCGCAACTCAGCGACCGCTCCCGCGAAATCTTCCGGCAGATCGTCGACAGCTATCTCGCTTCCGGCGATCCGGTCGGCTCGCGGAATCTCGCCCGGCTCCTGCCGATGACGCTGTCGCCGGCGTCGGTGCGCAATGTCATGCAGGACCTGGAGGAGCTCGGCCTCATCTATGCGCCGCATACGAGCGCAGGACGTCTTCCGACCGAGCTTGGGCTTCGCTTTTTTGTCGATTCGATGCTGCAGATCGGCGACCTCGAAGCGAACGAGCGTGCGCGCATCGCCGCCGAAGTAGAGGCGGCGTCGAAAGACCATGATTTCTCCGGCGTCCTTGCGGAAGCGACGAGTCTTCTGTCGGGGCTGACTCGCATCGCGGGCGTCGTCGTCGCCTCCAAGGACAATGTGCGGTTAAAGCAGATAGACTTCGTGCGGCTCGAACCCGAGCGGGCCTTGGTGATTCTCGTCGCCGACGATGGGTCGGTTGAAAACCGTGTGATCCCCGTGGCGCGCGATCTGCCAGCGTCTGCGCTCACCGAAGCTGCCAATTATCTCAACGCGCGCGTTTCCGGCCGGACAATCGCCGAAGCCCGCGAGAACATCGAAGCGTCGCGGCGCGCCGCGCAAAAGGAACTCGACGAACTGGCGGCCCGGCTCGTGGAGGCCGGATTGGCGACCTGGGCGGGCGCGATGGGCGAATCGCGGCAGCTGATCGTCCGCGGCCAGGCGCATCTTCTCGAAGATCTGACGGCCGCCGCCGATCTCGAGCGCGTTCGGCTTCTCTTCGCCGATCTGGAGACAAAGACGGAGGTCATTGACCTGCTGGAGCGCGCCGAGGAGGGAGAAGGGGTGCGCATTTTCATCGGCTCGGAAAACAAACTTTTCTCGCTCTCCGGCTCATCGATGATCGCCGCGCCGCTGCGCGACAGCGAACGCCGAATCATCGGCGCGCTGGGCGTCATCGGCCCGACCCGGATCAACTATGCGCGAATCGTGCCGATGGTGGACTATACCGCGAAGGTCGTGGCCCGCGTGGTCGGCGGTTAAAGAGAGAGCAGCGACGCGCGGCTACGAGAAGTTTTGCGGGTCGACATCCACCTGCACGCGAACGCCGCCTCGTTCTTTCGGTCCTGCGGCAATCATGTCGCGTATAAACGCCTGCATGTCGGCGCCACGTGGTCCTTTGGCGAGCAGTCGAAATCGATAACGGCCGCGGATGAGCGCGATCGGCGCTTCCGCCGGACCAAGCAGCGCGATTTCATTTTCCTCTGGCCAGGCGCCGGGCCCGGCGACTTTGTAGCGCGGCGAAGGCGGCAGCTCATGCGCCGCTCGGACAAGCGCGCGGGCGTGAGCTTCCGCGGCTCCGGCGTCTTTAGCCGAAACAATCAAAGCGGCGAGACGACCAAAGGGCGGAAGTCCCGCGCGCTCGCGCACCGCGATCTCCTGCTCGTAGAAGCGGTCAGCGTCGCCCGAGAGCAAAGCTTCCATCACCGGATGCGACGGGTGAAAGGTCTGGATCAGCGCCCGGCCGGGCCTGTCGCCGCGCCCCGCGCGTCCTGTGACCTGATTGAGAAGTTGGAATGTGCGCTCGGCGGCGCGCGGATCGCCGCTGCCTAAGCCAAGATCCGCGTCGATGACGCCGACAAGCGTAAGATGGGGAAAATTGTGGCCCTTGGCGACGAGTTGCGTGCCGATCACGATATCGAAAGCTCCCTTTGCAATCTCCTCCAATTCGCGCCGCAGCCGTTCGGCGCCGCCCGGAAAATCAGATGAGAGAACGAGTATGCGCGCGTTCGGAAAGAGCATCGCCGCTTCTTCAGCGAGTCGCTCGACGCCCGGTCCGCAGGCGGCGAGCGAATCCTCGCTGCCGCATTCGGGGCAGACGTCCGGGCGACGCTCGACATGGCCGCAATGATGGCACATCAGCGCGCGGCGGAAGCGATGCTCGACCAGCCAAGCGTCGCATTGTTCGCAGCGGAAGCGATGGCCGCATGTGCGGCAAACCGTCAGCGGCGCATAGCCGCGCCGATTGAGAAAGAGCAGCGCCTGTTCACCGCGGGCAATCGTTTCGCCGACGGCAAGAGCAAGCCGTGGCGCGATCCATCGACCGCGCGGCGGGCCTTCCTTGCGCATATCGATCGCTTCGAGCGTCGGCATCAGTCGCGCGCGGGCGCGCGAATCGAGCTTCAGATAGCCGTAGCGTCCGCGCATGGCGTTGACGCGCGTTTCGATCGACGGCGTCGCCGAAGCGAGAACGACGGTCGCCTCCTCCATCCGCGCGCGCACGACGGCCATGTCGCGCGCGTGATAGCTCACGCCGTCGTCCTGTTTATAGGCGCCTTCATGTTCCTCATCGACGACGATGAGCCGCAAATCCGAGAACGGCAGGAACAATGCCGAGCGCGCGCCGACGACAACGCGCACGTCGCCCGTCGCGCAACCGCGCCAAATGCGCGCGCGCTTCCGCGCGCTAACGCCAGAGTGCCATTCAGCCGGCTTTTCGCCAAAACGCGCAGCGAAACGCTCGAGAAATTGAGTCGTGAGCGCGATTTCCGGCATCATGACGAGCGCCTGTCCGCCTGTTTGCAGCGCCTGCGCAATCGCCTCGAAATAGACTTCGGTCTTGCCGGAGCCGGTGACGCCTTCGAGCAGGAAGGGCTTGAACGCCTGCAGTGAAAGCGCCGCCTTCAACGCGTCTGCGGCCTCTTGCTGCGCGGGCTCCAATGCGGGCGTCGCGAACAAAGGATCGAGCGGCGGCGCGATCGGCTCCGGCGGCGCGGCGATCGCCTCCAACGCGCCCTCATCGACGAGCGCGTCGATGACGCCCGTCGAGCAGGCGGCCGCTTCGGCGAGCGCCTTCTTCGTGAAAGCCATGCCGCCTTCAGCGGCTGTGAGCACTCGCGCGCGCGTCGGCGTCAGGCGTTGCGGCGGCGCGCCGCTCGCGCGGTACAGCGTGCGCGGGGCCTCGGGTCCGGCGTCTTCCGCAGCGCGGGTGGCGAGACGCAGCGCCATGCCGCGCGGCGTGAGCGTATAGCGCGCGAGCCAGTCGATGAAGTCGCGCAGTCTTTGTGACAGCGCCGGCCGATCGAGGCGTGCGCTGATGGTCTTGAGATTTCCTCCCGGGCCGGAACCCGCGTCGACGGACCAGACGACGCCATAGGCCTCGCGGCGTCCGAGCGGCGCCCTGACGCTGTCGCCGGGTGAAAGCTGCATCGCCGCCGGCGCGAGATAGGAATAGGTCGAGTCGACCGCGACCGGCGCCAAGATCTCGACGACTCGCGCCCCTTTTTCCATGTCCTGTGCCGCGCTCATGCCTACGGCTTAATGCATTCCGGTGGCGAGCGGTAATTTTCTGGAACGAAGCGGGCTTGACCGCTGGGCGACGCGAAGATGAGCGAAGGTAGTCCGCTCCATTTCCTTCTTGAAAGCTTAATGCGTAATTATCCGCGCGCCTCGATTGCTCGTCAGGTAAGTCGCGATCCAACTCATCGCCACGAATATGCGGCTGCGCAAATTCACTAGAAAATAAATGTGCACGACGCTCCAGAAGAGCCAACCCGGGAAGCCGGTCAGCTCCAGCCGCCCGAGTTTGACGATCGCCGAGTTGCGGCCGATCGTCGCCAAACTTCCATAATCTCGATAGCGGAAAGGTTTGCGCGGAGAGCTCCCTTTCAAACGGAGTCTGATGGCGCGTCCCGCGTATTTGCCCATTTGTTTGGCGGAAGCGGCGAGCGCTGGGACCTGCTTCCCGTCAGGACCGACCAGACGCGCGAGATCTCCAATTACGTAGACGTCGGGAAAGCCGGGGACGGTCAGATCCCCGTCCACCGCAATGCGCCCGCTTTGATCGCCTTCGACGCCCAGCCAATTCGCTGCTGGCGAAGCCCGAACGCCGGCCGCCCAGAGAATGACGCCTGCGGGAATCTCCTTCTCGCCAGAGATGATTCTGTCCTCGAAAACCTGATCGACGGGAATGTCTGTGCGCACGTCAACACCATTTCTTTCGAGCGAATTGCGCGCATAGTCCGACAGTCGTTCAGGAAAGCTTGAAAGAATCCGCGGGCCGGCTTCGAGCAGAATGATCCGAGCCTTCCTTGGATCGGCGCGGCGAAACTCCGGCGGAAGCGTTCGCCGGGCGAGTTCGGAAATGGCGCCGGCGAGTTCGACCCCGGTCGGACCGCCGCCGACAATGACGATGGTCAGCAGTCTCTGGCGTTCGACGGGATCGACGCTGACCTCGGCGCGTTCGAATGCGAGAAGCAGCCTGCGGCGGATGAGCGCCGCGTCGGAGATGGTTTTCAGCCCCGGCGCCAAATTCGCCCAGTCGTGCCCGAAATAGGAGTGCGTCGCTCCCGTCGCGACGACCAGGAAGTCATAGCCGATTTCGTATTTTTCGGTCTTTACGACTTTGCGTTCCGTATCGACGCCCTGCACCGTAAGCATCAGCACGGTTGTATTTTTCTGACGCCGCAAGACGTGGCGTATCGGCCAGGCGACCTCCGGCGCAGCGAGAGCCGCGGTCGCAACTTGATAGAGCAGGGGCTGGAAGCAGTGATGATTGTTGCTGTCCAGGATCACTAGGCGCGCCCCGGATCCGGCGAGCGCCTGCGCCGCCGCGATTCCTGCGAAACCGCCGCCAATGATGACGACGCGAGGTTCGCTCTTGGCGGCGCTGCTTTGCTGCATGACGAACCATCCGTGGGCAGACTGTCGTCAATAAGGCGAGCCGCACATCGCGGCTGGCGCGGGAAAGTCGCTTATCACAGCGACCTTCGCCGCCTCCGCCGCGCACTATTGATCCGCCACCTTCAAATGAATGAGCGCGATCTCGGCGTGACGAACGCCCTTCGCCAGGCGGCTCGCGTGATGGGTCCGTTTCGCCGTCTTGAGCGCCTGACTGAGATGTTTCATCGCGGTCTTGATGTGGCCCTTGGGGTCTTCGCCGCTGGCCGCTTTAGCGTGATCCCAGGCGTTATGCGCATGCTCGGCGAAGGAGGAAGCCATATTCCGCTTGCCTTCCTTGATCGCCTCTTTCGTCTCCTCGATCGCTTGAGTCAGATGCTCGCTACGGCTTTGCGCGAACGCGATGTGCGGGGTCACGAGCATGGCGGCCATCATGGCCGGAGCGGCGAAGACCGAACGACGTGTCAGCATTATTGGCACTCCCCTATAGCGCTTCGGACTCGCTCGGCGCCGGTCAGCAATGCCCGAGGCAATGCCCAAGCGAGAACCAAACTCTGAAATGGCGCTTATTGCTCAGCTTTCCAGGGCGTCGATTTGACGCCTTCTTGCATTCCGGCGCGAGGGCGCCTATCCCCTAAGAAGCCAGTCGGCCGGACGGCCGCTGCCATAGGCAGAGGAAAGTCCGGGCTCCACGGAGACACGGCGCCGGATAAGGTCCGGCGGGGGCGACCCCAGGGACAGCGCCACAGAAAGCAAACCGCCGCGCAAGCGGTAAGGGTGAAAGGGTGCGGTAAGAGCGCACCGCCCGAGCGGCGACGTTCGGGGCAGGGCAAGCCCCGCCGGGAGCAAAACCGAATAGGGGCGACGGAAGGATTTCGAGCGCGAGCTTGAGCCTTCAACCCGTCTCCGGGACTGTCGCTCGGGTTGGTTGCTAGAGGCGGGCGGCAACGTCCGTCCCAGAGGAATGGTCGTCACGTTCTGCAAAGGACGTACAGAACCCGGCTTACAGGCCGACTGGCGCTCAATATTCAGTTTTGGCGGCGACGATGGCCGCGTGGAAGTTTGGCATCGTTCTCTTCCGCCACAAGGCCGCCAAATTCGCCGCCACCGTAAACGCTCCCTTAACGATAAAAAAGCCTAATGAAGCCGGTTGCCGAGTTCGGCGCGTGGCGACCCGCCTGCTCCCCGACGCCCCGCGGTTTCATGTCGATTAAGACCGCCCAGCCGCAATTGAGCCGTCTCGACGAGCCAGCGCTCGCCGGGCGCACGGAGTCGCGCCGCCTGCCGTCTCGCGCCGCGCGTCGTTTGGTAAGGAGCATGCCGATGACGTCGGCGCCGCATATTCCGGTGCTGCGCGATGAGGCGATCGCCGCGCTTAGAGTTCGACCGTCCGGCCGCTATATCGACGCGACCTTCGGCGCCGGCGGCTATACGCGCGCCATACTCGCGCATCCCGAAACGCGCGTGCTCGCATTCGATCGCGATCAGACCGCAGTCGCCGCCGGCCAGGCGCTCGTCGATAAGATGCGCGGACGGCTCACGCTCGTCGAAGCCCGTTTTTCTCAGCTCGTGGACATCGCGCAGGCGCAAAATTTCGCGCCGGTCGATGGCGTGGTGTTCGACATCGGCGTCTCGTCGATGCAGTTCGATGAAGCGGCGCGTGGCTTTTCCTTTCGCGCCGAGGGTCCGCTCGACATGCGCATGGAGGGGCGGGGGCGCAGCGCCGCCGACATCGTCAACGAAGCGGACGAAGAGACGCTGGCGGACATTCTGTATTTCTACGGCGAGGAGCGCGCCGCGCGCCGCATCGCCCGCGCGATCGTCCACGATCGCAAAATTGCGCCGTTCGAAACGACGAAAGCGCTCGCCGAAATGATCGCCCGCGTCGCTCCCAATCGCGCCAGCGACATTCATCCGGCGACCAAGAGCTTCCAGGCGCTGCGCATCGCCGTCAATAACGAACTCGAAGAATTGCTGAATGGTCTGCTCGGCGCTGAACGACTTCTCGTTGAAGGCGGTCGGCTCGTCGTCGTCACCTTTCATTCGCTCGAGGATCGCATCGTCAAACAGTTTCTCGCTGAACGGTGCGGCCGTGGCGAAACCGGGTCGCGCCGACTTCCCGGCGAAATCGCGCCGCCGGCGCCAAGTTTCGTCTGCGAAGGGCGTCAACCGATCACGCCCACACACGCCGAGACGGCGGCCAATCCGCGGGCGCGCTCGGCTAAATTGCGCCACGCGACGCGGACAACGGCGCCGCCACATCCGCTCGATGCAAGGCTCGCGCGGCTTGTTCGTCTGCCGGATCGCGATAAGGGAAAAGCCTGATGCTGCGGCTCCTCAACATCATCGCGGTTCTCGTGCTCGTCGGTTCGGCGGTCTACGCTTATTCGATCAAATATCAGACAAGCTATCGCGCCGAGCAGATCACCAAAACGAAAATCGAGATCAGGCAGGAGCGCGACGCCATAGCGGTTCTGCGCGCCGAATGGGCCTATATGACGCGGCCGGAGCGCGTTCAGCAGCTCGCGGACGCTTATCTTACAGGCATGAAGCAGCTCGACGCGACGCAGATCGTCACCGCGCAATCGCTGCCCGAGCGATCGCCGCGTGTCGACTCCATCGGCCAAAAGCTCGACTCGCTGGGATTGAGCATGCCGGCGACGCCGCCAGTCGCCGGCGGCGCGTCGACGACGACTCCCAAAGCGCAGGGACAGAGCCAAGAGCGACGCAAGCCATGACGCAGACGACGTCCGATACGCAAACATCGCCGGCGCGCAGAATGCGCACGCTGCTGCGCGCCGTATTCTCGACAAGTCTCGCTCTGAGCGCGTCGCGCATGCGCCTCGCGGCGCTGGGCTTCCTCGTGCTTTATGCGGTAATTGCGATCAAGCTCGTCTATCTCGGCTTTAAGCCGGAAGCGGCGACGACGCGGCGTGCGGCGGCTGAGGCGGTCGCGGCTTCCCGCCCCGATATCCTCGATCGCAACGGCGAAGTGCTCGCAAGCGACGTCAAGGTGATGTCGGTTTTCGCCGAGCCGCGCCGTCTCATCGACAAGGACGAAGCGACCGAGCTTTTGACCGCCGTTCTGCCGGGGCTCGACGCGCGCGAGTTGCGCGAGCGGCTCGCCTCCAAAAAGGGCTTTGTGTGGGTGAAGCGCGAGGTGACGCCGCATCAGCGAGACGAAATTTTTCATCTCGGACTGCCGGGCGTCGGATTGATCGCCGAGAATAAGCGCGTCTATCCGAATGGGCCGATCGGCGCGCATGTGCTCGGCTTCGCCAATGTGGACAATCAGGGCATCGCAGGCATCGAGAAATATCTCGACGGGCAGGGGCTCGCCGATCTGCATGGCGCCGGCTTTGGCGCGACGCCAGAAGACTTAAAGCCCGTGGCGCTTTCGCTCGACATTCGCGCGACGCATGCGCTGCGCGACGAGCTCGAAAAGGGCGTCGTTCACTTTAAGGCGAAGGCTGGCGCAGCGGTGATCCTGGACGTCAACACTGGAGAAGTGATCGCGCTCGCGTCGCTTCCCGACTACGATCCTAACAAGCCGACCGACGCACTCGATCCGATTCACATCAACCGCATGAATGTCGGCGTTTATGAGATGGGCTCGACCTTCAAGGCGCTGACCATCGCGATGGCGCTCGATTCCGGCAAGGTCAATCTCAACTCGCGGCTTGACGCGCGCGGCGTGCTTTCGTTCGGCCGTTTCAAGATTCACGACTATCACGCGCAAAATCGCGCGCTCACCTTGCCGGAGGTTTTCACTTATTCGTCCAATGTCGGCGTCGCGCGTATGGCGATGGGCCAGGGCGTGGAGCGGCACAAGGCGTTCTTGCGCAAGATGGGCCAGCTCACGCGCATGCGCACCGAATTGCCCGAAAGCGCCGAGCCGATCGTGCCGAAAAATTGGGGCGAGTTGAACACCATGACCATCGCCTTCGGTCATGGCCTCGCCGTGGCGCCGCTACAGGCGATCATGGCGGTCGGCGCCCTGATGAACGGCGGCTATCTGATTACGCCGACCTTCATCAGGCGCACCGAAGAAGAAGCGAGAGCGAACGCCGAACGCGTCGTGAAGCCAGAGACAAGCGAGGCGATGCGCTATCTCATGCGCCTCAACGCCGAAATCGGCACCGCTCGAAAGGTGAACATCAACGGCTATTACGTCGGCGGGAAAACAGGCACGGCGGAAAAGGTCATCAACGGCCACTATTCGAAGAACAAGCTTTTTACGACCTTCATGGCGGTGGCCCCATCGGACAAGCCCAAGTATCTGTTCCTCACCATCATGGACGAACCGCAGGGCCTGCCGGAAACCGGCGGCTACGCCACAGCCGCCTATAACGCCGGTCAAGTGACGGGCGAGATCATCGAGCGCGTCGGGCCCATCCTCGGGCTCGCCCCCCGCTTCGAGCCGCCGCACCAGCCTTTCCCCCTCCTCGCCAAACTGGGTTATGGCTATGCCAATATTCCCGCCCGCGGCGGGGGGGGGCATTGATGCTGCTTTCGGAACTGCTCGCACCGCCTGATCTTGAGCCCGCCCTGCGCGGGCTCGAGATCGCCGGCCTGACGGCCGACAGTCGAATGGCGCGCGACGGCTTCGCATTTTTTGCAATTCCGGGCCATGCAGGCGACGGCATGTCTTACGTCGCCGACGCGGCGGCGCGCGGCGCCTGCGTCGTCGTCGCGCAACGCGCCGCCGAATGTCCGCTGCCGCTTATCGTCGTCGACGACGTGCGGCGCGCCTTGGCGCTCGCGGCGGCGCGCTTCTTTCCTCGTCAGCCCTCGACGATCGCCGCCGTGACAGGCACGAGCGGCAAGACATCGGTCGTCGCCTTCCTGCGCCAGATCTGGGCCGCGCTTGGTCATGAGGCGGCGTCTCTCGGAACTGTCGGAATTGTGGACTCGCGCGGCGCGCATTATGGCGCGCTGACGACGCCGGGGCCCGTCGAACTGCATCAGATGCTGGAGGATCTCGCGGCGCGCGGCGTCACGCATCTTGCGATGGAAGCGTCGTCGCTCGGCATCGATCAGCGGCGGCTCGACGGCGTGCGCGTCACTGTTGCCGGCTTCACCAATTTCTCGCGGGACCATCTCGATCATCACGCCAGCATGGAGGATTATTTCGCGGCGAAGATACGGCTCTTCGATACATTGATGCACCCAGGCCAGACGGTGGTGATCGACGCCGATAGCGACGTCGCGCCTCGCGTCATCGAACTTTGCCGCGCGAGGGGGCTCAAGGTTTTTAGCGTCGGTGCGAAAGGCGAGACGATCAAACTCCTTTCGGCGACGCCGTCCGCCCTCGCAACATCGCTGCGGCTCAGCCATGACGGCGCCCGATATGAAGTGAATCTACCGCTCGCCGGCGCATTCCAGGTCTCAAACGCGCTCGTCGCCGCCGGCCTCGCCATTGCAAGCGGCGATGATCCGCAGAAAGTCTTTGCGGCGCTGGAAGCGCTCACGGGCGCGCCGGGGCGGCTCGAATTCGTCGGCCAGCATAAGGGGGCGCCGATCTTCGTCGACTACGCCCATAAGCCCGACGCGCTGGAAAAAGTGCTCGCCACCCTGCGGCCGCTGACAAAAAATCGCCTGATTGTCGTTTTCGGGTGCGGCGGCGACCGCGACCGTGGCAAACGCCCGCTGATGGGCGAAATCGTCGCGAGAGCCGCCGATGTCGCGATCGTCACGGATGATAACCCGCGCAGCGAGGACGCGGCCGCCATTCGCGCGGAAATCCTTCAAGGAACCCACGGCGGCGCGGCGCAGATCATCGAGATCGGGGATCGGCGCGCGGCGATCGCCAACGCCGTGGCGGAACTTCAAACAGGCGACGCGCTCGTGGTGGCCGGCAAGGGCCACGAAACGGGACAGATCGTCGGCGACCGCGTTTTGCCTTTCTCCGATCATGAGGCGATTGCGCAGGCGCTAAAGGAGCATCATCCATGACCCGGAAACCGCTATGGTCGGGGCTGGCGCTGGTCGGCGCGCTGCGCGCGCGCGTCAGTGGCGGCCTTGCGCGCGAAGCCTCTGGCGTTTCCATCGATACGCGCACGCTTCAACCGGGCGATCTGTTCCTCGCCATCAAAGGCGAGACGCGCGACGGCCATGAGTTCGTGCGGACGGCTTTCGAAAAAGGCGCGGCGGCGGCGGTGATCGACGAAGCGCATGCGCCTGAGCTTTCTAGCGCTGGACCGCTTTTTGTCGTTAGAGACGTGCAGCAGTCGCTCGTGTCGCTCGGCCAGCGGGCGCGTGAACGGAGCGCGGCTTTCATCGTCGCTGTCACCGGCTCGGTCGGCAAGACGTCAACGAAGGATATGATCCGGCTCATGCTGTCGCGTTTCGGAGACACGCATGCGTCGACGGCGTCCTACAACAATCAATGGGGCGTGCCGCTGACGCTCGCGCGGATGCCGGCGGAGTCGCGCTACGGCGTATTCGAACTCGGCATGAATCACACGGGCGAGATCGCCGCGCTCGTCGCTCAGGTGCGCCCACACGTCGCCGTCGTCACGCGCATCGCGCCCGTTCACCTCGAATATTTCGGTTCCATCGAGAAGATCGCCGACGCCAAGGCGGAAATCTTCCCGGCGCTCGACGGCGGCGTCGCGATCATCAATCGCGATGACGGGTTCTATGAGCGTCTCGCTGCCGCCGCCGCGCCGACCGCCGGGCATATTTTCGGTTTCGGCGAGACGGAGGGCGCTGATGCGCGTCTCTTGTCGTACGAGACCGTCGACGAAGGCGCGCTCGTCGAGGCGGTAATTTTCGAACGCCGACTGCGCTTCCGCATCGGCGCGCCTGGCAAGCATGTCGCCATGAACGCGCTCGCGGCGCTGCTCGTCGGCGCCGTATTCGACGTGGATTTGGAAGAGGCTGCGGGGGCTTTCGCCGAATTCAAGCCGCCGACTGGGCGCGGCCAACGTGAAAAAATATCGACGCCGGATGGCGCGTTTACGCTCATCGATGAAAGCTACAACGCCAATCCGACCTCCATGCGCGCGGCGCTGCAACTCCTCGGCGGCGCGGCGACGGGACCGGGCGGCCGGCGCATTGCGGTGCTCGGCGACATGCTGGAGCTCGGACCCCTGGCGGCCGAACTGCATGCGGAGCTCGCTCAAGACCTTATCGACGCCAAGGTCGATCTGCTATTCACCTCGGGACCATTGATGTCGCGCTTAAGTTACGCTGCTCCGGATGCCATGCGCGCCGCGCATCGGGCGACGCCGCTGGAGCTGGAAGAGGCGGTGCTTGCCGCCATCCGGCCCGGCGACGTGGTGATGGTGAAGGGCTCCAATGGTTCGCGCATGTCGCGGATCGTCTCGGCCTTGAAAGACGCATTCGCCGACGAGATGGCGAACTGAGGAGAGACGATGCTGACGCTGCTTGCGGACTTTTCTTATCTCTACAGTCCGCTAAACATCTTCCGCTACATCACGTTCCGCGCCGCAATGGGCGCGGCGACGGCGCTTTTCTTCGTCTTCTTCTTCGGGCCGGGCGTGATCGCCGCGTTGCGCATCAAACAGGGCAAGGGCCAGCCGATCCGCGAAGACGGACCGGCTTCACATCTCATCACCAAAAAAGGCACGCCGACGATGGGCGGCCTGATGATTCTCTCTGGACTGGTCGCGGCGACGCTGCTCTGGGCGAATTTGCGCAATGCTTATGTGTGGATCGTGCTCTTCGTCACCGTAAGCTTCGGCCTCATTGGCTTTTATGACGACTATCTTAAGGTAACGAAACAATCGCACGCCGGCTTCTCCGGCAAGCTGCGATTAGCCATTGAGTTCGTGATCGCCGGCGTCGCCTGTTATTTGATGACGAAGGCTGGCGGCGAGAACATGACGAATATCGCCATACCGATGGTCAAAGGCTATGTCGCGACGCTCGGTCCGTTCTTCATTTTCTTTGGCGCATTCGTCATCGTCGCCGCCGGCAATTGCGTTAATCTGACTGACGGCCTCGACGGCCTCGCCATCGTGCCGTCGATGATCGCCGCGGGCGCCTTTGCGATCTTCGCTTATCTCGTCGGCAATTCGATCTTTTCGAATTATCTCGGCGTCAATTACGTCGCCGGCGTCGGCGAACTGACGATCGTCTGTTCCGCCTTCATTGGCGCGGGACTTGGCTTTCTGTGGTTCAACGCGCCGCCGGCGCAAATCTTCATGGGCGACACCGGCTCGCTGGCGCTCGGCGGACTCGTCGGCTCGGTGGCGGTCGCGGTGAAGCAGGAATTCGTGCTCGTCATCGTCGGCGGCCTTTTCGTCCTCGAAGGCGCGTCGGTCATCATCCAGGTCGTCTATTACAAGCTCACCGGCAAGCGCATTTTTCTGATGGCGCCGATTCATCATCACTTCGAACAAAAGGGCTGGAAGGAGCCGCAGATCGTCATCCGCTTCTGGATCATCGCCTTCGTCCTGGCTCTGATGGGCCTCTCGACCTTGAAGCTGAGGTGACGATGACGCCGGTCGAGACGTTCAAGGACAAGCGCGTCGCGCTTTTCGGTCTCGGCGGCTCGGGCCTCTCGACGGCTCGCGCATTGATCGCCGGCGGCGCGCAGGTCGCCGCTTGGGACGATGGCGAGGCCGGAAGGCTCAAGGCTGTCGCGCAAGGCATAGCGCTCGAGGACCTCGCGGCGGCGGATTGGAGCGGCTTCGATGCGCTCGTCCTTTCTCCCGGCGTGCCGCTGACCCACCCCGAGCCGCATTGGGTCGTGCAGGCGGCGAAGGCCGCCGGAGTCGAAATCATCGGCGACGTCGAACTGTTCTGCCGCGAGCGAGAAGCGCGCGCCGGCGGATCGCCTTTCATCGCCATCACCGGCACGAACGGCAAATCGACGACGACGGCCCTTATCGCGCATATCTTGCGCGAAGCGGGTCGCGATGTGCAGCTCGGCGGTAACATTGGCGTGCCGATTCTCGATCTTGAGCCGCCGTCGGATGAACGCATTCACGTCATCGAATGCTCATCATTCCAGATCGACCTCGCGCCGTCGCTGGCGCCGACCATCGGTGTGCTGATCAACGTCACGCCCGACCATATCGACCGCCACGGGACGATTGAAAATTACGCGGCGATCAAGGAGCGGCTTGTCGCTGCGGCCGAAGTCGCGCTTGTCGGCGTCGACGACGCCTATTGCCACGCGATCGGCGCGCGTCTCGTCGCAGCCGCAACGCCCGACAAGCGTGTCGTGCCCGTGTCGGCGAAACGCGCACTCGACTGGGGCTTCTATGTCGAGGATCGAAGCGTCTATTTCCGTGAGCAGGACCATCCGCCCGAGGAAGCCGAGCTGATCGGTTCGCTTAAAGGCGCGCGTGCGCTTCGCGGCGCGCATAATGCGCAAAACGCCGCCTTTGCCGCCGCGGCCGCATGGGAGTGCGGATTAGATGACGACGAGATCGCGAGCGGTCTGTTGAGTTTCCCTGGACTTCCACATCGCATGGAGGAAGTTAAACGCATCGAGCGTGCGCTGTTCATCAATGATTCAAAGGCGACCAACGCCGACGCCGCCGAAAAGGCGCTGACCAGCTTCACCGATATCTACTGGATTCTCGGAGGCCGATCGAAAGCGGGCGGCGTCGAGCCGCTGCGGCCGCACTTCTCGCGCATACGCAAAGCCTATCTGATCGGCGAAGCGACCGACGATTTTGCGCGCACGCTTGAGGGAGCGCTGCCTTTTGAGCGATGCGGAACGCTCGACGTGGCGACGACGCGCGCCGCGCTCGACGCGCTCGCGGAAGGCGCGCCAGAACCCGTGGTGCTGCTGTCGCCGGCATGCGCATCCTATGACCAGTTCGCAAATTTCGAAGCGCGCGGCGACGCGTTTCGTGGCCTCGTTGAGGGGCTTCCCGCCGTCATCGCGGCGCGTAAAGGAGGGCTGAGATGATCTCGCGCGCTGAACGAACCGCTTTCTCGGACTGGGCGTGGACGGTGGATCGCTGGCTGCTTGCAAGCCTCGCTTTGCTGATCGTCGCCGGCCTCGTCTTCGCCATGGCTGGCAGCCCGCCAGTGGCCGAACGGCTGCATTTGCCGACATTCCATTTCGTCAACCGACAGGGGATGTATCTTCTTCCGGCGCTCGTCGTGATGATCGCGACGTCCTTTCTTTCCCCGCGTCACGTGCGCCGGCTTGCGCTCGTAATCTTCGTCATTTCGCTTGCGCTCGTCATCGCAACGATCTTCTACGGTCAGGAAGTGAAGGGCGCGAAGCGGTGGATCTTCGGTATCCAGCCATCGGAGTTTCTCAAGCCCGCCTTCGTCGTGCTTGTCGCATGGGCTTTTTCCGAAGGCGCGCGACGCAAGGATGTTCCCGGGAATCTGATCGCTCTTCTGTTAATGCCCGTCACGATCGCGCCGTTGATACTGCAGCCTGACTTCGGCCAGACGATGCTGATTTCGATTGTTTGGGCGGCGCTGTTCTTCATGGCCGGCCTGCACTGGATATGGGTTGTCGGCCTTGGCGGATTGGGCGGCGTCTCGGCGCTGCTCGCCTATAAATTTGTGCCGCATGTCCATGCGCGCATCGAGAGCTTCCTGGAGCCGCCGCCGCCGGTCGCAGGCGTGCCGGCCAACTTTCAATCGGAGACGGCGCTCGAGAGCTTCATCGCCGGATCGTGGTTCGGCAAGGGTCCCGGCGAAGGGGTGATCAAGCGCATCCTGCCAGACTCGCACACCGATTTTATCTTCGCTGTCATCGGCGAGGAGTTCGGCGTTCTCGTTTGCATCGCGCTTGCGGCGGTCTTCGCCTTCGTCGTTGTGCGGGGGCTTTTCTCGGCGGCGCGAAACAGCGATCCCTTCTGCCGTTTCGCCACAGCGGGACTCGTGATGCTCTTCGGCTTGCAGAGCTGCATCAATATGGCGGTGAATGTGCATCTCATGCCCGCCAAGGGCATGACGCTGCCTTTCGTCTCCTATGGCGGCTCTTCGCTCATTTCTTTGTCGCTCGGCATGGGATTTCTGCTCGCTGTCACGCGCAAGCGGCCGCGCGCCCGCGTGCTGAGCGAGCTCGCCGCGACGGGCGTTCCTGCCGCTGCGTGATAGAAGTTCCGGTATGATCGATTCCCCGATTCTCCTCGCCGCCGGCGGCACCGGAGGCCATCTTTTTCCGGCCGAGGCGCTCGCGCATGCGCTCGCGGCTCGTGGGCTCGTGGCGGAGCTCGTCACCGAAGAGCGCGCGTTGCGCTACGGCGGCAATTTTCCCGCGAGGGCCATGCATGTGATCCCTGCCGGAACGCCACGCGGCGGCTCGCTCTTCGCCAAGGCGCAGGCGGTGGCGCGTCTCGCGATCGGCACAGCGCAGGCGGTCGCGCTGCTGCGACAGGTGAAGCCCGCCGCGGTGATCGGTTTCGGCGGCTATCCGACCGTGCCGCCCTTGCTTGCGGCATCCTATCTGGGCGTGCCGAGCGCCTTGCACGAAGCGAATGGCGTGATGGGCAAGGCCAATCGTTTCCTCGCTGGGCGCGTCGACAGAATTGCCGCCGGCCTGCCCACTCTCGTCGTGCAGCCGGCCCTGCAAAACAAGGTCGTCGTCACCGGCAATCCGGTGCGTCCCAACGTGCTCGAGGCCGCGAAGACGCCTTATCCGACCTTTGACGATGGAATTTTCCGTCTGCTTGTCGCGGGCGGCTCGCAAGGCGCGCGCGTGATGGCCGACATCGTGCCGGCGGCCATCGCCGCGCTTCCTGAGGCTCTGAGAGCAAGAATAACCGTCGTTCAACAAGCGCGCCCCGAAGATATCGAGCGCGTCGAGGCAATCTATGCCGGCGCCAAGGTCAAAGCCGAGATTGCGCCCTTCTTCGCCGATTTCCCGGCGCGGGTCGCCGCGGCGCATTACGTTATCGCCCGCGCCGGCGCGTCGACTGTCTCCGAGCTTGCGGTCATCGGTCGCCCGGCGATGCTGGTGCCGCTGCCGCATGCGCTCGATCAGGATCAGGCGGCGAACGCCGCTTTTCTCGAAGAGGCTGGCGGCGCGGAAACCGTGCGCCAAAGTGATTTCACCCCGGAATTTTTGACGGGGCGGCTGAGCGAGCTCATCAGTGCGCCAGCGCAACTTTCCGCGCGCGCGGAAGCCGCTAAGCGTGTGGGCGTCGCCGACGCGGCTGATCGCCTCGCCGATCTGATCATCGACGTTGCGCGAGAAAACGTTGCGAGACGGAGACAAGGATGAAACTGCCGCGAGAGCTTGGGCCAATTCACTTCGTCGGCATCGGCGGCATCGGCATGTCGGGCATCGCCGAAGTGCTGCTCAATCTCGGCTACAAGGTGCAGGGGTCCGACGCCGCCGAAAACGCTAACGTGAAGCGCCTCGTTGAAAAGGGCGCGACGGTCAGCATCGGGCACGACGCGAAAAATCTTGGTGAAGCCGCTGTCGTCGTCGTCTCCACCGCGATCAAACGCGACAATCCCGAACTTGTGGCGGCGCGCGAAAAACGTCTTCCGGTCGTGCGTCGCGCCGAGATGCTCGCCGAGCTCATGCGCCTCAAGCAATGTGTCGCGATCGCCGGCACGCATGGCAAGACGACGACGACCTCGCTTGTCGCGACGCTGCTCGACGCCGGCGGTCTCGATCCGACGGTGATCAACGGCGGCATCATCAACGCCTACGGCACGAATGCGCGTCTTGGCGCCGGCGACTGGATGGTGGTCGAGGCCGACGAAAGCGACGGCACATTCCTCAAATTGCCGGCCGACGTCGCTATTGTCACCAATATCGACCCCGAACATCTCGATCATTTCCAAACATTCGACGCCATCAAGGAAGCTTTCCGCAATTTCATCGAGAATTTGCCGTTCTATGGTTTTGCGGTGATGTGCCTCGATCATCCGACCGTGCAGGAGCTCGTCGGCCGCATCGAAGACCGCCGCGTGATCACCTATGGCGAAAATCCGCAAGCCGACGTGCGCCTTCTCGACGTCAATCTCGAAGGCGGCGTTTGCAAGTTCAACGTGCTCTTGCGCGACCGCAAGACGTCGCAGGCGATCTATCTTGAAGATCTCGTCCTGCCGATGCCCGGTCATCATAACGCGCTGAACGCGACCGCCGCCGTCGCGGTCGCCAATGAACTTGGGCTATCGCCGGAACAGATCCGCAAGGCGCTCGCAGGCTTCGGCGGCGTGAAGCGCCGCTTCACCAAGACCGGCGAATGGAACGGCGTGCAGATTTTCGATGACTACGGCCATCATCCCGTCGAGATTGCCGCCGTGCTGCGGGCCGCACGCGCTTCGACCAAAGGCAAGGTTATCGCGCTGATGCAGCCGCATCGCTTCACCCGGCTGCAATCGCTCTTTGATTCATTTGCGACCTGTTTCAATGACGCCGATGTGGTCATCGTCGCCGACGTCTATCCCGCAGGCGAACAGCCGATCACGGGAGTCGATCGCGACTCGCTCGTCTCCGCGATCAAGGCGCATGGCCATCGCCGCGCTTTGGGGCTTCCGTCGCCGGAAGTGCTTCCGGCGATGGTTCGCGAGATCGTCGCGCCAGGCGACTATGTCGTGTGTCTCGGCGCCGGCAACATCACGCAATGGGCCTATGCGCTGCCGGAGCAACTCGCTGCGGGGAAGGAGCCGTGACGTTGTTTTCACCCCCTCCCTGTCCCTCCCCCGCTGAAGCGGGAGAGGGGACCCTAACGAGCGGCTTCTACGCAGCTTGGACAAAGCGCACGATCTGCTCCCTCTCCCGTGAAACGGGGGAGGGTTGGGGAGGGGGCATGTCGTGACCTTTCCCGACATCACCGCCGAAATAATCTCCGCCATGCCTCAACTGCGTGGACGGCTCACGGCGAATGAACCGCTCGCGCCCTATACGTGGTTTCGAGTCGGGGGGCCGGCGCAGATCCTGTTCATGCCTGCGGACGAAGCCGATCTCGCTTATTTCCTTGCCCATCTCACGAACGACATTCCCGTTACCGTGATTGGGCTCGGCTCCAATCTCATCGTGCGCGACGGCGGCGTCGAAGGCGTCGTCATTCGGCTTTCGGCCAAGGGCTTCGGCGATATCAGCGTCGAAGAGGGTTGCAGGCTAAGAGTCGGCGCCGCCGTTCCCGATGTGAAGGCGGCGCGCGCCGCAGCCGAAGCGGGCATCGACGGTCTGGCCTTCTATCGTGGCATTCCCGGCGCGATCGGCGGCGCGCTGCGGATGAACGCTGGCGCGCATGGCGGCGAAACGAGGGATGCGCTGATCGAAGCGCGCGGCGTCGACCGCGCTGGAGACACACGCGTCTTCACCAACGCCGATATGGGTTACGCCTATCGCCATTGCTCCGCGCCGGATGACGTGATTTTCACGCAAGCGCTCTACCAGGGGCGGCCGGGCGATCCGGCGACGATCATCGCCGAGATGGAGCGCATCACGGCGGCGCGTGAAGCCTCGCAGCCGATCAAGGAAAAGACCGGCGGCTCGACCTTCAAAAATCCTGAAGATGCAAAGGCGTGGCAGTTGATCGACGCCGCCGGCTGCCGCGGCCTCGTCGTCGGCGACGCGCAGGTGAGCGAAATGCACTGCAATTTTCTCATCAACCGTGGCCGTGCCACCGCCGCCGACATCGAGACGCTTGGCGAAGAGGTGCGCAAGCGCGTGCGTGAGACGAGCGGCGTCGATCTGCACTGGGAAATCAAGCGGATCGGCGTCGCGTGAAGTGGCCGCCACTGGGTCGCGAGGCCGTCTTGCGAATTTTTGCGCCGATCTACGGCGCGCTCGATCGGATATTCAAGTCATGACCAAACATGTCGCCGTTCTGATGGGCGGACTTTCCGCCGAACGCGAAATTTCTTTGCGGTCGGGCGAAGCCTGTGCGAAAGCTCTCGAAGAGCAGGGATTTCGAGTGACGCGCGTTGACGCGGGTCATGACGTCGCGACTGTCCTTTCATCGCTCAAACCTGACGTCGCCTTTAACGCGCTCCATGGCAAATTTGGCGAGGATGGCTGCATCCAGGGCGTGCTGGAGCTTCTGCGCATCCCTTACACGCATTCCGGCGTGCTTGCTTCTTCAGTGGCGATGAAAAAGGACGTGGCGAAGACGGTGATGGCGGCCGCAGGCGTGCCAGTGCCGAAAGGGCGTGTTCTGCACAGATTGGACGCTGCGAAAGACCACGCGTTGCCTCTTCCCTATGTGCTCAAGCCCGTCTCTGAAGGCTCTTCCTTCGGGGTCTTCATCGTCAACGAGGGCCAGGAGCATCCGCCTCAGGAGTTATGGCGAGAGGATTGGTCGCACGGCGACATGATGCTTGCGGAGCAGTTCATCGCGGGACGCGAGCTCACCTGCGCCGTCATGGGCGACAAGGCTCTGGACGTGATCGAAATTCTCGCTGCTGACGGCGGTTGGTACGACTATCACGCGAAATACGCCAAAGGGGGCTCGAAACACGTCCTTCCGGCGAATCTTAAACAGAATATTTACCAAGAGGTTCAACATTTGGCCCTTGAGGCTCACCGAGCGCTCGGCTGTCGCGGCGTAAGCCGCGCGGACTTTCGATACGACGACCGCCCTGGAGGTACGGGCGAGCTCGTCGTGCTGGAAGTGAATACGCAGCCCGGGATGACGGAGACCTCGCTCGTGCCAGAAATGGCGGCTTACGCAGGTTTTTCGTTCGGCGAGCTGGTCAAATGGATGGTGGAAGACGCGTCCTGCGATCGTTGAAGGAGTCGTTTGCGGCTCGACATTCGCTCGTCCCTATCGTCCCCAGCGAATCCTCATATGCCCTAGCCGCGGTGGTCGCCGTTACGTCGGTTCCGCCTGCGAGCGCTCCCGCCGCCGTCATCGCGCCGCGCGCGCCATCACGTAAAAGCCGCCGCGGACGCCTCCTCTCGCGCCTAGCGCTTCTGAGCCGTCCGGGCGTCGGCTCGCTTGCGACGATCGCGCTCTTCGTCTTTGTCGGCGCGGCCGGCTTCATCGAGAATGGCGGCTACGCCGATCTCGTCGCGCGCGAGGGTGAACTCTACGACGCCGCGGCGCGCTTCGCGGGCTTTCCGATTTCCGCCGTCACCATTACGGGCCAGTCGCGTTTGAGCGAGCGCGAACTCCTCGACGCCGCAGGCGTTGGTCCACGGAACTCTTTGCCTTTCCTCGATGCGACTGCGGTGCGCGATCGACTGATGCAGGTCCCGCTCGTGAAATCAGCGCGGGTGATGAAGCTCTATCCCAGCCGCCTCGTGATCGCGATCGAAGAACGTCAGCCGAGCGCCTTGTGGCAGCGCGATGGACGTGTCGCCGTCATCTCTGAAGACGGCGTGCCGATCGATGAATTGCGCGACCAGCGATATCTCGGACTGCCGTTCGTCGTCGGCGAAGGCGCGCAAAAACGGCTACCCGAATTCCTCATGCTGATGACAAAGGCCGGGGATCTTTCGCATCGGATCAAAGCTGGCGTGCTCGTCGCCAGGCGCCGCTGGAACTTCGAGATGACGAACGGCGTGACGGTGAAGCTGCCGGAGATCGGTCCGGCCGGAGCGCTGGAGACGCTCGCGCGGCTGCAGCGAGAGGCCCGCATTCTCGATAAGGACGTGATGTTTGTTGATTTGCGAATTCCTGATCGCGTGAGCGTGCGGTTGACGGAAGAGGCCGCGGCGACGCGGGAGGCTCAGATCGCGCCGCGCAAATCGTCGAAGAGTGGTGGTTAGCCGCATGATTTTGCCCATCATCCCTCCTCGCATGAAGCCGCTCTCGCCGCGCCGTTCTGCGACTTTCGCGGCGCTCGACGTCGGCACGTCCAAGATCGCCTGCCTCATCGCGCGCCTGACGCCGCTTGGCGCCATAGCGCCCGGCGATTGGCGCACCCACCGCATTCGCATCGTCGGCATCGGCCATCAGCGCTCCCTGGGCGTGAAGAATGGCTTTGTGGTTGACATGAACGCGGCCGACGCCGCGATACGACAGACGGTCGACGCCGCCGAACGCATGGCTGGCATGCAGATCGAACGCGTCGTCGTTACGGCTGCGGGCGGTCGATTGGCGTCGGAGCACTTCCAGGCGAAACGCGTCATTGGCGGCCGCGAAGTCGCCGAAGACGACATTCATCGCGTTCTCGAGGTTTCGGCCGCGCATCATCTCCATCGCGGCCGCATCGCCGTGCACTCGCTGCCCACGGGCTTTTCGCTCGATGGCGTGTCAGGCATCCGCGAGCCCAAGGACATGATCGGCGAGGAGCTCGGAGTCGATCTCCATGTCGCGACCTGCGATCAGGCTGCGGCTCGCAATCTGATCATGGCTGTCGAGCGCGGCCATCTCAGCGTCGAGGGCATGGCCGCTGCGCCTTATGTCGCAGCTCTCTCGACGCTCGAACCCGATGAAGCCGAGATGGGCGTCGTCGTCGTCGATATGGGCGCCGGGTCGACCTCCGTCGCCGTTTTCGCCAGAGGCGAGATGATTCATGTTGACGCCGTCGCGCTCGGCGGCGGTCACGTCACCATGGACATCGCGCGCGGGCTCGACGCGCGGCTCTCCGACGCGGAGCGGCTGAAAACTTTCCACGGGTCGGCGATCGCTTCGATCTCTGATGAGCGCGAAACCATCTCCTTCGATCACGTTGGCGAGAGCGATCACAAGGCGCATGCGCCAAAATCGCATCTCGTGCGCATCATCCGCCCGCGAGTCGAGGAGACGCTTGAATTCCTCCGTGACCGTTTGGCCAAGGCCGGCCATCCGAGCGGCCCCGGCCGCCGCATCGTCCTGACTGGCGGCGCGAGCCAGCTCACGGGCGTCGCCGAAGCCGCGCGTCGCATTCTCGGCGGCCAGGTACGGGTCGGGCGTCCGATCGGCGTCGAGGGCCTGCCGGAATCGGCGAGGAATCCCGTTTTCGCGGCGGCCGCTGGACTGCTCGTCTATCCGCAAGTCGCCGGGCACGAATATTTCGAGCCGCGCCGGATCGAGCGCGCGGCGACAGGAACGGACGGATACATCACGCGCGTAGGGAGATGGTTAAGAGAAAGCTTCTAGAGTCGCGCGGAAGTGATTCATTCAACCGGCGCGCCGACAGCAGGACGCCGAGCATGATTGCCGAGGACGACGCGTTCGGCGACCGGGCGTCCAATGGCGAAGGATAACGAGCGCCGAGTCGTGGACGAATGGTGAGAGGCCTGGCAGATGACGATCAACCTTAAAGCTCCCGAATTGAGGGAATTGAAGCCCCGCATCATGGTTTGCGGCGTCGGCGGCGGCGGGTGCAACGCCGTCAACAACATGATTTCCTCCGGTCTGTCGGGCGTCGATTTCCTCGTCGCCAACACGGACGCGCAGGCGCTCGCCTCATCGCAGGCGGAACGAGTCATTCAGATGGGCTTGCAAGTGACGGAAGGTCTGGGCGCGGGAGCTCAGCCTGAGGTCGGCCGCGCGGCGGCCGAAGAGGCGCGCGAAGAAATTCGCGAGCATCTTGGCGGCGCGCATATGTGCTTCGTCACCGCCGGCATGGGCGGCGGCACCGGGACGGGCGCCGCCCCGGTGATCGCGCAGATCGCGCGCGAGATGGGCATTCTCACCGTCGGCGTCGTCACCAAGCCGTTCCATTTTGAAGGCCAGCGTCGCCTGCGCATCGCCGAGTCGGGCATCTCCGAACTGCAAAAATGCGTCGATACGCTGATTGTCATCCCGAACCAGAATCTCTTCCGCATCGCCACGGAAAAAACGACCTTCGCCGACGCCTTCGCCATGGCCGATCAGGTTCTCTATTCGGGAGTGGCGTCGGTTACGGACCTGATGGTCAAAGAGGGCCTCATCAACCTCGATTTTGCCGACGTCCGCTCGATCATGCGCGGCATGGGCAAGGCGATGATGGGCACCGGCGAAGCCACGGGCGAAAATCGCGCCAATCTCGCGGCGGAAGCGGCTATCGCGAATCCGCTGCTCGATGAAGTGTCGATGAAGGGCGCGCGCGGCCTACTGATCTCCATCACCGGCGGCCACGACCTCACGCTTTACGAAGTCGACGAAGCGGCGAGCCGTATTCGCCAGGAGGTCGACGAGGACGCCAACATCATTCTGGGCGCGACATTCGATTCATCGCTCGAAGGCGTGGTGCGCGTCTCCGTCGTCGCGACGGGCATCGATCTCGCCGCGATTACAGCCGACGATCCGACGAGCGAATCGCGTCTTGCAGAAGCCGCCCAGCGCCTGCGCAACCAGTTGCAGCAGGCCCGCGCCCAGCAGTCAGCGCCGGTTGTCGAACCGACGCCCGTCATGCTCCACAGGGAGGAGCCGCAGATCGCGGACAGCTACTATGCCGAGCCGGCGCCGGCGCATGGCGTCTATCTTGAGCCGGCGCCGCCGCGTCCCTCCTATGGCGAGCCACGGCTCGACGCCGTGCGTCCTGAGACGCCTGTCGGGGCCTATGTGCCGCCTGCGCCCGAACAGCCCCGTGCGCCGCGCATGCCGCAGATCGAAGATTTCCCTCAGCCGATCCAGGATCAGCTGCGTCAGCAAATGGGCGGGGGCGATCATCGCCGCAAATCGATCTTCGAGCGTCTCGCTTCCTTTGGCGCTAGCCGTCAGGAAGACGGTCTGCAGAGCGCTCCCGCGGCGTCTGGGCCTCGCCCGCAAATGGCCCCGGGAGGCGCGCAGCCGTCGGCGACCCATGCCGAATATGGCAAGCGTCCCGTCGCCCCGCCGCCGGCGGGCTCTGGAGGGCATGCGGCGCTTGATCCCCACGGCCGTCGCCCGCTGCAGCCTCGCGCCGTTGAGGAGGATCATCTCGAGATCCCAGCCTTCCTGCGCCGACAGGCCAATCACTGAGCCTCTCAAACAATCGGCAAAGGCCCGCTTCGCGGGCCTTTTCTTTTGGGCGTTACCGTTTGTAACAAACTGTAGGAAACCGTGACTGGAGCGGCCACGCTCGGATTTGCTATCTTCCGCGCGGGCTTTAGGGGAGGGTTGCGCCATTCGCTCGGATTCTCGCCGACTTGCGTCGCGCGCGCCCTGCGCAGCGCTTCCTGTAGGCGCGGCTGCGCCAGCAGTTCAGCAGACGATCGCCCGGAGCGTTAGAATCGCCGGCCAGGGCGTACACGGCGGTCGTTGCGTCAGCCTAACGCTCGCGCCATGCGGCGCTGGCGTCGGGATTATTTTCAGCGTTGCAGGAGCGGAAATCGAAGCGCATTGGTCCTGCGTCGACGCATCGAAATTGCGCACGCGGCTCGCGGGCGATGGCGCCAGCGTGTCGACAGTCGAACATCTGATGGCTGCGCTTGCAGCGCTTCGCATCGACAATGCGCTCGTTATGCTCGACGGCGATGAAGTTCCGGCGATGGACGGATCCGCTCGCGACTTCGTTTCGGCGATCGACGAAGCAGGCGTCGTCGCGCTTCCTGCGCCGCGGCGTGCGTTGCGCGTTATAAAGCCGGTGCGCGTATCTGACGGCGCCGGGTGGGCGGAGCTTTGCCCGGCGGAAGCCGGCCTCCGACTCGATGTGGAAATCGCCTTTCCAGCGCCGATTGGCCGCCAGCGCCAGGCCCTCGAGCTGACGCCCGAAACATTCCGGACCGAATTGGCGGGCGCCCGTAGTTTTGGATTCCTGCGTGACGCGGAGCGACTTTGGCGGGAAGGTCTCGCTCTGGGCGCCAATCTCGACAATACGCTCGTGTTCGACGAGCGCGCCGCGATCAATCCTCATGGGTTGCGATTCGCCGACGAATGCGTGCGCCATAAGATGCTGGACGTCGTGGGCGATCTGGCGCTGGCTGGAGCGTCGATCATCGGCGCCTTCCGTTCCTATCGCGGCGGGCACGGCCTCAATATCGCCCTGCTCGCAGCTGCAGCGCGATCCGGCGCCCTGGCGCCTGAATTCGAGAGCGCGGGCAAGGGGAGCGCAACGAGGACAGGCCGAAGCCTGTCGCCATAATCTCGCCAGATGAAGGTTCTTCTTTCAGCCGACTGAAAAGGCGTGGGCGCCGCAGCGCCTTAGAGCAGGCTCCGAAAAAGTTGACAGACTTTTTCGATGAGAACCTGCTCCAACGTTTTGATTTTGAGCGATTCCTTATCGATCACATGATCCCATGCGATCGGGAAGCGCTCTAGGCGCAGGGCAGGGGGCCCCTGCAGCGGGATTTGGCTAATTGAGCTTGAAAAGCGTCCGACGCGCTGGCGTCGCATGGCGCTGCAATGGGGCAACAAATGACGGTTTTCGCTCGTTCATTCGGTTTTTTGGCTTTGGCGTCGGCCTTATCGATCGGCGCTTCTCCGGCTCGCGCCGACCTTATGGACCAGGTCACCAGCGGATTCGGCCTTTTTGGCGGGGGCGGCACGAAATACCAGACCGAGATTACCCCCGATATTCCCGCGGACGACCTTTACAATGCTGGCTTGGCTAAGCTGAAGGCGAAGGATTACGAGGGCGCGACGAAGAAATTTGGCGAATTGGAGAAGCGCTATCCATCCTCGGACTGGGCGCGCAAGGGCCTGCTAATGGTGACTTTCGCTCAGTATGAGCATCCCAAATACGACGACGCCGTGCAGTCGGCGCAGCGCTATATCGGCCTTTATCCGAATTCGCCTGACACGCCTTACGTTTACTACCTGGCGGCGATGTCCTTCTACAATCAGGTGCCGGATGTCATGCGCGATCAGCAGTCTGCTGAGAAGGCGCTAGATATTTTTGGGCAACTCGTTCAGAAATTCCCGAAATCAGAATATGTGAACGACGCGAAATACAAAATGCAGGTGACGCGCGACCAGCTCGCCGCCAAGGAGATGAATGTCGGTCGCTTTTATCTCATTCGCAAGAATTACGCTGCTGCGATCAACCGTTTCCACGACGTTCTCGGCAAATATCAGACGACGCGCCACACCGAGGAGGCGCTCTATCGGCTCACCGAAGCCTATCTCGCCATGGGCGTGACCAATGAGGCGCAGACGGCGGCCGCCATTCTAGGCCACAACTACCCGGATTCGCAGTGGTATAAGGACGCTCACGCTTTGCTGAAAAGCGATGGTTTGGAGCCGCACGAACACACCGATTCTTGGCTCTCCAAGGTCGGCAAGACGCTGCACGCGATCTAGCGATCTTTCGCGAAGCGCGCCTGCATAAATGCTCCGGCACGTGCGAGCGCGCGCCGGCCCTTTTCAAGACGCGCATTCCATAAGTGCCACGCGTGAATCATGCGCGGCCAAATCTCCGATGTCTCGGCTTCGCGCTCAGCAGGGCGCGGATGTCGTCAATGCCGAGATCGGCCACGAAAATCTCCGTTTGGAAATAGTCGCTCGCGACTATAATCCCGGCGCCTCCATGCGTCGCGGCCGCGGATTCGCGCCTCTATGCGCAGGGACGCTAGATCACGCTGCATTTGGGCGGAATCGCCCAATATGCAGATAACGTGATCGATTCCAAAAGTTTGGAGCGCGCTCTACGCGAAAAACCGGTTCCCACTTTTTCGCGAGCCGCGCTCTTGAGCAGGGCCTCATGCTGGTTGGTCTTTCCATTCGTGACATCGTGCTGATCGACGCGCTTGACCTCGAGTTCGCGTCGGGTCTGACGACGCTGACGGGAGAGACCGGCGCGGGAAAGTCGATCTTGCTCGACGCTTTCGTACTGGCGCTCGGCGGGCGCGGCGACGCGTCGCTCGTTCGCGCCGGCTGCGAACAGGGACAGGTGACGGCGGTCTTCGATACGCCTTCGGACCATCCCGCGCATCTTGCGGCCCGCGAATTTGGGCTGACGAGCCAGGACGAGCTGGTGTTGCGCCGCGTGCAGTCGGCGGATGGCCGCACTCGCGCTTTTGTGAATGATCAGCCGGCGACGGCGCAGGCGCTGCGCGCCATCGGGCGCGAGCTTGTCGAGATTCACTGTCAGCATGACGAGCGTGCGCTCGTCGATCCGAGCGCGCATCGCGCGCTTGTCGACGCACACGGGGGTCTGGTTGCGCAAGCGAATGACGTTCGCGCGCGTTACGGGACATGGCAGGCGGCGCGCCGCGCGCTCGCGGAAGAAGAAGAACGCGTCGCCAAGGCGCGCGCCGACGCCGAATATCTGCGCCATGCGCATGCCGAGCTTTCAGAGCTTGCGCCGCAGGCGGGCGAGGAAGACGCGCTTTCCGAACGGCGACTCTTCATGCAACGCGCCGAAAAAGTCGCTGCGGATATTTCCGACGCGCTCGCCGCTTTTTCGAATGATGGATCTCCCGCGCGAGAAATCGCCCAGGCGGCGCGGCGGTTGGAGCGGCGTCTGACGCAGGCGCCGCAACTGCTGGACGCGCCTGCGCGGGCGCTCACGCAAGCGGTCGACGCGCTGGGAGTCGCCGAAGAAGCGCTTGAACGCGCGCTCACTGAGACGAAATTCGATCCGGCGGAATTGGAGCGCGTCGAGGAGCGGCTGTTCGCGTTGCGCGGCGCGGCGCGCAAGCATCAGGTCGCGGTGGCTGACCTTGCGAAGCTTGCCGAGAAATTCGCTGACGATCTTGCGGCGCTCGACGCTTCCGAGGCGCGGCTGGTGGCGCTGGGGGGCGCGCTCGCAGACGCCAAGCGGTCTTACGATGAAGCGGCCTTGGCGCTCTCCTTTGCGCGCGCGGCGGCGGCGCAAAAGCTCGACGCGCTGGTCGACGCCGAGTTGAAGCCGCTGCGGTTAGAGGGCGCGCATTTTTCCACGCAGGTGACAAGCGACCCGGAGTCTGCGGGACCAGAGGGGATCAATCGCGTCGAATTCTGGGTGCAGACCAATCCGGGATCGCGTCCGGGTCCGCTGACCAAGGTCGCGTCAGGCGGCGAACTCGCGCGCTTCATGCTGGCGTTGAAGGTCGTGCTCGCCGATCGCGGCTCGGCGCCGACGCTTGTTTTCGACGAGATCGACACGGGCGTCGGCGGCGCCGTGGCCGACGCCATCGGCCAGAGGCTGGCGCGTCTCGCCGCGCGCGCGCAGGTGCTCGCCGTCACTCATGCGCCGCAGGTCGCCGCACGCGCGGGCCAGCATCTGCGGATCAGCAAGGGCGCGCCGGCGAAGGCGGGCAAGGAGAAGCGCGTCGCGACCAGCGTCGCCGTGCTGGCCGAGGGCGAGCGGCGCGAGGAAATCGCTCGCATGCTGTCGGGCGCCGCGATCACCGAAGAAGCGCGCGCCGCCGCGGCGCGCCTGCTGGAAGGGGCAGGGTAGAACGGACGCCTTGTCAGTGGCGCCTCAGTTTGCATTCCGCCTTTGGCGGGAAGCGGAAATTTATGGCTGGCGGGCGCGATGGCTGTTTTGCGCCGATACTGTTGAAAAAGTCCTTTAGGAAAGCTGCTCGAGATTTCTCGAAACTACTGGTAACGCTGATAGAAAAGGAAGCCAGGGGGCTACGTACATAGCATCAATTGTGCGTCGGGCTTCCGCTGATATTTCATGATGGCATGTTGGCGGACGGGTTTCTGGACGCCCCTACCACACTCTTTCGGCAAGATTCTCTCGTGCCCTTAACACCACTGCGATCTTGCAAATGGGGAAATACGTTTTAGCTATTATGAACCGCCTTTAGGTCGGAATGAATGATTCATTCCGACCGGCCGATATGGAGATATCATTTGCAAGGCAAATTTGCAGATGAAATCAAGATGGTCTTGGGATTAAGCAGGCTCGCCGAAATCGAAGACTCTGTGAAGACCTGGGATGCCTCGGCTATTTTTTCGTTGTGCGAAAAACTTTCCTTACTTTTGCCCCGTCTAGATGAAAACCGATCAGCATCGCGCTTTGATTTCATAGCGAATGAATCCCTTGCAGGAGGTCCGCACCCATGCGCTGAGATGGGATGTCGGCTCCGCAAAGTAAAATCATTGGCGCGATTTGGGGCAGTCTATGCAGATAGGCTCAGAATTCCAGACCCATTTGACCGGTTGTTAACAATACCGGAAGCAAGCGATTCGGCGCTTCGATACGAATTTTTGACCAGTCTAGCGGGAGTTTTAGAACTGAGGAGCCTTGTTGACGTGGGCCTCGTAGGGTTTGTTGAAAACAAGCATACTCGCTTTTGTCCTAGCTGTTACGCAAAGTACATAATTAAAGATGAAAGATTCGAGCAAAGATTAGCATGCGTGAAGAATCATCTGTACGATCTCTTTAAGGAAAATTTGGAATTTGCGAACGAAGGAGATTATTTTGTAGCCCGCGGGCCTGAGTCAATGCTTGAACACGGCCAAAGCTTTAGCAATATATCGGCTGTGGCGGGCATTGACGATCGAGCAAAAAGCTTTATAGAAGGAAAAGTTGCAACAATTATGCATGAATTGCTTACGCAGAACTATTACTCTAATTTAAGTGGGGCATCGATATTGACAAACAGATCTATAGACATTGAAGCGCTAGAAGTAATGAGTGGAGCATCTGTCAAAGCAGGCTTAAAAAGAGCGGCCTTGAGCGATGCATTTGCGCACATTGTTCCAAATATTGAAGATGCTACCCCTAGGAGTTTGATTGATATGCGGAACAAGGAGGGGGAGGCATTTCAGGTCTATAGAGATGCCTTAACGAGAGCTATTGATGAAGCGCTCAAAGCAAAAGACGGTGATTATGATTCTATATTCATGGACATAGTTGAGCCTGAACTGCATAAACTAAAACTATCAGTGCGAAACTCACGAGCGCTGCTGAAAAGGGACATAGGCCGTGATATTGCGTTTGGCGCCGCAATTTTGACGATCGGGATATTCGGCGGCATTGTCCCTTGGAATATAGCTCAAATTGGCGCTCAGCTACTTGCTCTTCTCGGCACTGCCCATGTTGGGAAGGATATAGCAACCAAGGTTCTCGATTTGCTAAATGAACCGCCATCGATTCGTGAAAATAACTTCTATTTTTTGTGGAAGATCCAAAGTGCTGGCAAAAACTGGCGGGGTTAGTGACGGCGGGCGTTTCCGGCCATGCAAGCTCACAATGAAAACGATTTTCATATTGGTGATGCAAAAAACCAACGCCTTTCCGCCGCGTGCATGAATTTTGAAAGGGTTAGATCAAGCAAGAGATAGATGCAAAAATCGAGCGTCATTTTGATCCAGACTGTGCCCCCCACGAGTGACGCCTTCCGATCGAATCAAGCCATTCATCACCCACTCGGCGGGGCGACTGCCAGGGGTCGCAAGCCGAAATTCAAGCTGAGACCCTACTCAGGCCGCCGCCCCCGCCTACGCCGGCAGCATGATCACCTTCGTCTTCACCGGCGTTCGCGAATAAAGATCGAGCATGTCCTGGCTGAGGAGGCCGGTGCAGCCGCTCGTGATGCCGGACCCGATCGTCTCGGGGTCGCTGGTGCTGTAGATCGTGTAGACCGTATAGGCGCCGTTCTTATAGAGATAGAGCACGCGGGCGCCGAGCGGATTCTCCAGGCCTCCCGGCATGCCGCCGGCGTATTTGCGCGCCTCCGGCTGGCGCGCCATCATCTCCTTGGGCGGCGTCCAGGTGGGCCATTCCGCCTTGCGTCCGACATAAACTTCACCGCTCCACAGGAACCCGGGGCGGCTGACATTGGCGCCGTAGCGGGTGGCGTTTCCATCGCCTTCGATGCGGTAAACATAGTAGTTGGCGGGATCGACGATAATCGTTCCGGGCGCTTCCTTGGTCTCGTAGCGCACCGTCTTGCGGAAATATTTTGGATGGAGCCTGCCGATGTCGACCGCCGGGATCGGGTATTTCTCGTTGGGCACGGCCGCGTAAAACTTCGCCGCCTCGGCGCGGCCCATGTCGTCGGACACGCAGCCGGCGAGACCTGCCGCGCCAAGACCTGCCGCGCCAAGCCCGGCGGCGGAGCCGACCAGAAACGACCGGCGGTTGAGCCGCCCCGATGCAAGCCCGAGGAGAGCTTCCGTGTTTCTTTCGCCGGAATCGGCGATCCCATCGTCCATGATCATGATTTTAGCCCCCATGACCCGTCGCCCGACCGAAACAATATTCCGGCGTAAACCCGCTGAACGTCAGTGCTGAGCTGAGATTGCCGTCGCTTGCTTTTCGGAATGTAAAGAACGTCGGCTTTGACCGAAAATTCCGGTCATTGTGTGGCGGCGATCGCCAGAGCGAAATTCAAACTTCAACTCTCGATCCAATGGCGCACGCTGTCATGTTCGACGCCGGCGCCGCGATCGAGAGACATCATGGCTTTACGAATTCCGGCGACTTGCCATTCGTTGGCGGCGAGATATTCGGCGAGCGCCTCGGCTGCGAGAAAAGAACGGCTGCGGCCCGTGCTCGCGGCGAGGCTGGCAAGCCGCTCCTTAATGTCTGCGCCAACCCTCACGGTGAAGGTTTCCGAAGTGTCGCGTTTTGCGCGCCTGGTCTTTGCGGACCGTGATGGCATGTACACATATTACCATTTGCCTCGGCAGGGACAATTTCGGGCGCCGGCCTGCCGGCGCGCCTTTCATTGCCTCACGCCCGCTGCTGGCCTAAGAGAGAGCGCCATGCAGAACGCGCCCGTGCTCAAACCTGCCGCTGACGCGCTCGCCGAACTGCGCGGCGAGATCGACCGCATCGATCGCGACATGCATCGGCTGCTGATGCAGCGCGGCGAGATCATCGATCGGCTGATCGCCGCCAAGCGCGCGCAAGGCGGCGGCTGCGCCTTTCGGCCCGATCGCGAGGCGCAGATGATGCGGGCGCTGGTCGAGCGTCACACGGGGACTTTGCCGCTCGACGCCGTCGAAGGGGTTTGGCGGGTCATCGTCTCGACCTTCACCTATGTGCAGGCGAATTATTCGGTGCATGCCGACGACAGCGGCGGCGACGCGCAAATCCGCGACTCGGCGCGATTTCATTTCGGCTTCACCGTTCCCTATGTCGCGCATCATGGGGCCGGCGCGGTGATTGAAGCGGTCGCCGCCTCAACCGGAGATCTCGGGATACTGCGCGCGACTGGCGGGCTGTCCGATGGCGCGTGGTGGATGCGGCTGGTCGGCGAGGATGCGCCAAAGATCATCGCGCGCCTGCCTTTCGTCGAGCGGCCCAATCATCCCGCGGGTCTGCCGGTGTTTGTCGTGGCGCGGCTCGCGCCCGACGCCATGGCGCAGGGCGTGACGCTCTACGCGGTTGGCCTCGCGCGCTGGACTCACGCGTTGCCGGCCGCGTTTCAAACGCTCAAGGGCGAAATTCTCGCAAGCGCCCCGCACCCTGAAGGTCTGGCGCTGCTCGTCGCCGCGGCCAGTGACGCCGACGCGCAATCCTTCGCTAAGGCAATGGCCGAAGCAGGAGTGGAGGGCGCGCGCGTCGACGTGATCGGCAGCCACGCCATGCGTTTCCAGCTCAATGACGCCCGCAGCGGCGTCTTCGCGCCTTAGTCGGCCGACTAAGCGCCTGAACTTCCAAAAGGGTCCAAGAGCTGCGCGCCCGTGACGGAGACGTCGCGCGTATTCCGCGTCACCAGGATAAGTCCGCGCGTCAGAGCCGTCGCCGCCATCAGTCCGTCGATGAAGGGCAAGGGATTGGGAACATTCAGCCGCGCCCAGCAATTGGCGATGGCTTCGTCGACTGCAAGAACGCGGTCATCCATTCTGTCCCGCATCCGTGCGAACCACGCGTCGAGTGCGTCAGCCTGAGCCCGGTCCTTCAGCCGCTTCAACTCGACGCCGCGTCGAATTTCAGCGAGCACGATGACGCTCGTTCCAAGATCGAGGGGGTCGACGGACTGCGCCCAGGCGGCGACGTTGGGATGCGCGCGCGTTCCTTTGCGCAACTCCGATATGACATTCGTGTCGAGAAGAAACTTCATAAATCGATCTCGCGCCACCCGCTCTCATGTCTTTGCGGAAAAACTCCTTCAAACGCATCCTCCGGCAGGTCGGACGCAAAAATATCGAGAACGGATTCGGTCTTTGGCGCCGCTAGCGCGGCGATAATCGCCTGTCGAAGCTTCTGCGCTTGATCTTCATTATCGCCGCGCAGAACTTCCACGACGCGCTGGACGAGCATGAGATCGTCCGGCGGTTGCGGCGAGGGCGCAGTCGGCGGCGTTTCGGGGTCGGGCATGGGCGGGCCGACGCGCTCGAATGTCAGGCGCTGTTTCTCCATATCAACGTCGCGCGTGCGGAACCCAGCGCTCAACCACGCCTTCGTCATCACATTGTTGGAGCCGTTGTTGGACCACCAGGCCCGATGCTGACGCGCCGAAGATGGAAGCTCGAAACCGAGAATTTTCTCAAGATCGCCGAAACCGCGCCGGACCTCTCGATAAGGCTGTTTGCACAAATAGGCGGTCAGGGGCTCGTATTTGGACATGTCCGTTCCCCCCTGCGGCAGGGTTAGGGTTTGTTTGTATATAAATAAACAGTGTTAGTCAAGGGCTCCTCGAAAAACTTTGCACTCGGAGCGCCAAGGCTTATTTGCCCGCAGTGCGTCAAGGCTTATGAGAGAACGCCTCGTTGCGCACTGCGCCGAAAAGAGAAAGATGACTAAACCCACTCCCCGTCCGGGCGTTCTCGCGATCGACGCTTACGTGCCCGGCAAGAGCGCAGCGCCTGGCGCGGCGCGCGTGTTCAAATTGTCGGCCAATGAAACGCCGCTGGGGCCTTCGCCGCGCGCGGTGGAGGCTCTTCGCGCCATCGCGGACCATATCGCGCTTTATCCTGAAGGCTCGTCGCGGGCCCTGCGCGAGGCGATCGGCGCGCGCTATGGGCTGGACCCCAACCGGATCATCGCCGGCGCGGGCTCTGACGATATTCTGGAACTGCTTGCGCTCGCTTATGTCGGACCAGGAGACGAGGGCGTCTACAGCCAGTACGGGTTTCTGGAATATAAGATCGTCACTCTTGCTGCTGGGGGAACGCCTGTCGTCGCTCCCGAGCCGAACTACATGGCGGAGGTCGACGCACTGCTCGCTTGCGTGAGCGAAAAGACGAAGATCGTTTTTCTCGCTAATCCGAACAATCCGACGGGCACATTTTTGCCTGCGAGCGAAGTGTCGCGTCTGGCGCGTTCGCTGCCTTCCCATGTGCTGCTCGTGCTCGACGCCGCCTATGCGGAATATGTTCTGCGCGACGATTACGAGGCGGGAGTCGCGCTCGTCGACGCGCATGAAAATGTCGTGATGACGCGCACCTTCTCAAAAATATATGGGCTTGCGGGTCTGCGCGTCGGCTGGGCTTACGGGCCGCAGCATGTGATCGATGCGCTGAACCGAATCCGCTCGCCGTTCAACGTCTCGAGCGCGGGCTCGGTCGCGGCGATCGCCGCGCTGTCGGATCGCGCCCATCTCGACGCGGCGATTGCGCATAACGCGCGCTGGTTGCCGTGGCTCACCAAAGAAATTTCGGCGCTCGGCCTTAACGTTCTGCCAAGCGTCGCGAATTTCATCGCCATCCGCTTCCCCGAGACGCCGGGATTAACGGCCGCCGACGCCGACCGATTTCTTACGTCGCGTGGGCTCGTGCTGCGCGCGATCGGCGCCTATGGCATGGGCGAGTTTCTGCGGCTCACCGTCGGCATAGAAGAGGCGAATGAACGCGTCGTTGAAGCGCTCTCTGAATTCATGCAGAACGCCTGCGCGCGACACGATGCGCGAGCAGATATTCATGGCTGACGCCGTTTGCGAACGACTGGCGCTGATCGGCGTCGGCCTTATCGGTTCGTCGATCGCGCGCGCGGCGCGCCAATTCGGCGCGGCGCGGCATATCGCCGTGATGGATTTATCGCCGCAGGTCGTCAGTCGCTGCGGCGAACTCGGCCTCGCTGATGTCGCGACCCAGGATTATGCAGAGGGGCTTGCCGGAGCCGATCTTGTCATCGTTTGCACGCCAGTCGGCGCTTGCGGCGAAGTCGCGCGAAGCCTCGCGCCGCATGTGGAGAAGGGCGCGGTTGTTTCCGATGTCGGCTCGGTGAAAGGCGCAGTCGTCGCGCAGATGACTCCGCATCTTCCCGAACCCGCGCGCTTCATCCCCGCCCATCCGATCGCCGGCACGGAATTCTCCGGGCCGGACGCGGGGTTCGCCACGCTCTTTCAGAACCGCTGGTGCATTCTCACGCCACCGGAGAATGCAGACTCCGCAGCCGTGGAAAAGCTGACAAAATTCTGGACGCGTTTGGGGGCGAATGTCGAAACGATGAGCGTCGCCCATCACGACGCCGTGCTCGCGCTCACGAGTCACCTGCCGCATCTCATCGCCTACAATATCGTCGGCACGGCGGATGATTTTGGCGACGAGACGCGCTCCGAGGTCATCAAATTCTCCGCTTCCGGCTTTCGAGATTTTACGCGCATCGCGGCGTCTGACCCGATCATGTGGCGCGATATTTTTCTCGCCAACAAGGACGCCGTCCTTCAGATGCTCGGGCGTTTCAACGAGGATCTAAGCGCGCTGCAGCGGATGATCAGGCGCGGCGACGGGCAGGGACTCCTCGAATTTTTCTCACGTACCCGCGAGATCCGCCGCTCGATCATCGAGCAAGGCCAGGACACCGCCGCGCCGGATTTCGGAAGGCGCGCGGAAGGACGGTGAGCGCCTCTAGAGAGTCGGGCTTGCGAGGATCACCTATGACCGAATCGAATTCCGACGCGCTGCGCGCCGCTTTCGAAGACGCGGCTCCAGGCTATGATGCGCTGCGACGCAAACTCATTCCGCATTTCGACGCCTTCTACGGGACAGCGCTCGACCTTCTCGAAGAGGCCGTCGGCGCGGGCGAATTCCGATGCGTCGACCTTGGCGTCGGCACCGGTCTTTTGTCGGAGATGATTCTCAAGCGGTTTCCCGGCGCGCAGGTCGAAGGCGTCGATTTGGCTCCCAAGATGCTCGACGCGGCGCGCGAACGGCTTGCTATTTTTGGCGCGCGTGTGCGCCTGTCGTTCGCCGACTATGCGACCGCGCCGCTTGCCGGATCGCTCGACGCCGTCGTCTCGGCGCTGTCCATCCACCATCTCGATCACGAGGCGAAACGCCAGCTCTTCCGGCGGATTCATGATGCGCTGCGGCCCGGCGGCGTTTTCGTCAACGCTGATCAGTCGCTCGGCGCCACGAGCGAGATCGAGGACGCCTATCAGCGCCGCTGGGAGGCCGATGTCCGACGTTCAGGAATTGACGACGATGATTTCGCGGCGGCGAGAAAGCGCGCGGAGCTCGATCGCAGCGCGACCTTCGCCGACCAGATCGCTTGGCTCGAAGACGCCGGATTCCGCTATGCGGACATCGGCTGGAAACGCCATCGCTTCACGGTGTTTTACGCCCGGCGCTAGCGTCGTCTTTCGGCGCATGGCCAAGGCGCAAGGCTTCGTTGGCGTTGCGCGAGATAACCTGCTGCACCGCGCCAGAGAGGACCGCGAGTAGCCACGGCAACTGAACGTCGACGCGGAGCAGATCTTTCAGCACTGTGATCTCCGCCGTCGCGGTCTGGCCCAGAGCCGTCACGCGAACCTTTGCGACGTCGCCAGCCCACGTTACTTCCGAATGCGCTACTTTATCGACGTAGTCGCGCTGCATCTTAGTCAACTGCTCGGAGACGCGGGTCTTCGCCGCTTGGACGCCGAGATCATGCGGCACGGTGACAGTGATGGCGTTCGACATGGCTTCCTCCACGCTCCAATGTAGGGGTCTCCGGCAGGAATAGAAGAATGGCGCGGCTAAAGGCGACGACCTAATGCATTTTCGAGGGATCGTCTTAAGGAGAGGGATAATCGCGGTTGCTCTGCTCATGGGCGTCGGCGTAACCGACGTTGTCGCCTTTGACGCGCCGACGCCGCCACGCCGGCCGACTTCTTCCAAGAACGAGTCCGCTCCCGAGGCAAAACCGCCGGCGATTGGCCCGCCCCAAGCGGAGACCGCGCCCGGAGAAGATTGCGCGGCGAAACTGCGTGGGGCCGGCGTGGATTTCGAGCCGACCCAAACGCCTCCGGGCGATCTTGATGGCTGCGCAATCGATGGGCCCGTGCGACTCGCTGCGGTCATGGTCGACAAGCGTCGCGTCGCGCTCAATGCGAAGCCGGTGCTCAGTTGCGTCTTCGCGTTGCAGTTTTCCGATTTCGTGAAAAATCTGCTCGCGCCGCTCGGTTCCGGCGCCTTGGGCGCGTCGCTCGTCGCGATTGACACAGGTTCAGGCTACGAGTGCCGCGGCCGCAATCATGATTCTGAAGCGAAGCTGAGCGCGCACGCTAAAGGCCTTGCCCTCGACGTCGGCGCGTTTGTTTTCTCGGACGGTCGAAAAATTACGGTCGACTCTCAGCCGGATTCTCAATCGACAGCCTATGTCAAAGCGCTACGAAAGGCGGCGTGCGGCTGGTTCACGACCGTACTTGGGCCTGGGTCAGATCCCTATCACGCGACGCATCTGCATTTCGACATCGAGCGGCATGGATCGAATGACGCCTATCGAATCTGCCAATAGTCGAAAATCATAGAATTCCTTGGGCTGAAACGTTAAGGTGCCGTTTATCTTTCATGATGAACGCGACGCGCCGCCGTGGCACGCCGCAGCGATGCAGCGTCGTCGCTTCGGACGGACAACATAGGGAGGCTTGGAATCGTGATCGATGACTATGGCGAGATCAACACAGCCAAGGCGAATTTCGACGAAATCTATGTAATGGATGACCCAAGGTCGTACTATTCTGTCCTGGGCGGGTTGGATTACATGATCCCTGACGTCGCGGAGCCCGTTATTCGGCAGGTGCTCGCCGCGAAGGCTGCCGGCGGAAAAAGGCCCACCGTTCTCGACGTCGGTTGTTCTTACGGCATCAATGCCGCGGTACATCGGTTTCCGCTCACCTTCGATACGCTGAGGCGCCGGTATGCCCGGCGCGAATTGGTGGAATTATCTTCGGATGATTTATTGCGACTCGACGCCAATTATTTTGCGGCGTGGCCGGATCGCGGCCTTGCGAGCTTTATCGGCCTTGACGTCTCGGAGCCTGCGATCCGTTACGCCAAGAGCGTTGGTCTGATCGCGGATGGCGTGGTCGCCGACCTTGAAGAGAATGAATTGACGTCAGAAGCTACGCGCGTCGTCTCACGCGCGGACGTCGTTCTTTCTACGGGCTGTATCGGTTACCTGGGCGAGGCGACCTTCCGCAAGCTGCTCGCTCAGATGAATCGCCGGCCGTGGGTGATCTCCTTCGTGCTGCGCATGTTTCCCTTTGACGGCGTCGCGCATGCGCTCGAGGGCTATGGCTATGTCACGGAGCACTTGGACGGGGCCACCTTCATCCAGCGGCGCTTCCGAAACGGCGACGAGTTCGAGCATACGTTGCAGACTCTCTCGGCTCTCGGAAAGGATACGCATGGGCTTGAGACGGAAGGCCTCTATCACGCCGATCTCTATATTTCTCGGCCCGCCGAGGAAGCTGCGGAATTGCCGGTCTGCGAGATCGTAACGATCGCGAGCGGCCGTTATCGGTCCTTCGGACCGCGCTATGTCCATGTCGAGACCGAAGACGGCAAGCTCGTCACCCTGGAGCCCTGAGTGCGCACACGGGAGCGCCCGATGTCGGCTTGGTCTCGCTGCGTCGCCCCCGTTAATTCGCCGATGCGAGCAGCCCCAGGCGCGTCAGCTCATGCTCGCGGATATTGCGTGTGATCGGATAGTATCCGCCTTTTTTTGCCTGCGTCTGTCCGTCCTTGGACAAAACATATTTGACGAATTCGCCGCTTAGCATGTCGATCGGTTTCTTGGGGTCCTTCAGCAGGTAAATATAGAGACCCCTCGCCAGCGGATATTTGCGCGAATAGGTGTTGTCGAAGGAGGCGTCATAACAGGACTTGCCGGCGGCCACCGGAACGGCGCGCACCGCGTTCGTTTTGTAGCCGATGCCTGAATAGCCCATCGCAAATTTATCGGCGCCGACGGCGCTCACGACGGCTTCCGACCCGACTTGCATTTTGATCTCGTCCTTGAAATCGCCCCCGCTCAAGACATGCTGCTTGAAAAATTTGTAAGTGCCAGACAGCGTGTTGCGGCTATACATGGCGATAGGCTTCATGGCCCATTCGCCGGTCAGACCAAGCTCGCCCCAGGTGCGAATGCTTTTCCCGCCGCCGCCTTTCGGATCGGCCGCGAAAACCCGCTCTATTTGCTCCATGCTGACGCATCGGAGCGGATTATCCTTGTGGACATAAATCGCCAGCGCGTCGATCGCGACAAGAACCGCCGTTGGCTTGTAGCCAAATTTCGTTTCGAAGGCGCCGATCTCGTCCGGCGTCATCTGCCGTGACATGGGACCAAGCTGCGCTTCTCCCGAGAGCAGCGCCGGCGGCGCGGTGTTCGAACCTTTGCCCTGGATGTCGATTTTCGCATTTGGATAAATCGATTGGAAGCCCTCGGCCCACAGCTCCATCTCGTGAAGCATGGTGTCGGAGCCGACAGATTTGAGTTTTCCAGAAAGACCGCTGACGGCCTTGTAGGGAGAGAGCTCCATGTCGAGCGCGGCTGCGCCGAGGGTAAAGGCCGCGAAAGCGGCGAAGGCGGAGAAGGCGCGCAGTTTCATGGCTTTTCTCCGTGCATCAAAGCACTGCCGCCGAAACCACCTCGCCGCGGCAATCGTGAGATCGCGCGACAGATGTGGAACGGTCTGGCTCTTCAGGACTGAGTTCTGTGAGGCGTTCTTAGATTCGCCGCAATTTCGCCGAGGGAAATGACATGCGCATGACGCTTGCGTGACGGCGACTTTGGCGGCGCAGCATGCGATTCAACAAACTTGCGCAATAAAAAATCCGGGAGGCGAAGAATCGCCTCCCGGATTTCTTGTCTCGCATGGCCGAGTTGGCCGTATCTTCGTCAGTAGGAGTAATACATGTCGAATTCGACCGGATGCGGCGTCATCTCGAAGCGGTAGACGTCCTGCATCTTGAGGTCGATATACGAGTTGATGAAGTCTTCGCTGAACACGCCGCCGGCGGTCAGGAAGGCTTGATCCGCCTTGAGGCTCTCAAGCGCTTCGCGCAATGAGCCACAAACGGTCGGGATCGCCTTGAGCTCTTCCGGCGGGAGATCGTAAAGGTCCTTGTCCGCCGGCGCGCCCGGATCGATCTTGTTGGCGATGCCGTCGAGACCCGCCATCAGCATGGCCGCGAAGGCGAGATAGGGGTTCGCCGTCGGATCGGGGAAGCGCACTTCGACGCGCTTCGCCTTCGGGTTCGTCGAGAACGGAATGCGGCAGGAGGCCGAACGGTTACGCGACGAATAGGCGAGCAGCACCGGCGCCTCGAAGCCCGGAACCAAGCGCTTGTATGAATTCGTCGAAGGGTTGGTGAAGGCGTTCAGCGCCTTGGCGTGCTTGATGATGCCGCCGATGTACCACAGGCACTCCTGAGAAAGGCCGGCGTATTTGTCGCCCGCGAAGACCGGCTTGCCGTCCTTCCAGATCGACTGATGGACATGCATGCCCGAGCCGTTGTCGCCGTATACCGGCTTCGGCATGAAGGTCGCCGACTTCCCGTAAGAATGCGCGACCTGATGGATGCAATATTTATAGATTTGCAGATGGTCGGCGATGGTGACCAGCGTCTCGAACTTCAAACCGAGCTCGTGCTGCGCTGAGGCGACTTCGTGATGGTGCTTCTCCACCTTGGCGCCCATGGCCGCCATCGCGGCGAGCATCTCGCTGCGCATGTCCTGCGCCGAGTCGACCGGCGGAACGGGGAAGTAACCGCCCTTGGTGCGCACGCGATGGCCGAGATTGCCGCCCTCATAGGCCGTGCCGGTGTTGGAAGGCAGTTCGGTCGAATCAAGCGTGAAGCCCGTATCATAGGGCTCGACCGAAAAACGCACGTCGTCGAAAACGAAGAACTCGGCCTCGGGGCCGAAATAGGCCGTATCGCCAACGCCCGCGGATTTCATGTGCGCAAGCGCCTTTTTGGCGATGCCGCGGGGGTCGCGGTTATAAGGTTGGCCGGTCGTCGGCTCGATAACGTCGCAGACGATCGAAAGCGTCGAGGCCGCGAAGAACGGGTCGATGGAGATGGAATTCAAATCGGGAACCAGCGTCATGTCCGATTCATTGATCGCCTTCCAGCCGGCGATCGAGGAGCCATCGAACATGATGCCGTCCGTCAAGGCGTCTTCATCGACGATCGACACGTCGAACGTAACATGCTGCCACTTGCCGCGCGGGTCGGTAAATCGGAAATCGACGTATTTCACGTCGTTATCCTTGATCTGCTTGAGTACGTCCTTGGCCGTCGTCATTTGGTTCGATGCCTCTCTTTGCTGATCTTGCTGTTTAGCCGTTTTCGTATTGGGCGCGGCAGAGCGTTTGAAGATGTTGGCGAGAAAGCTCATGTGGCGGGGGCTCGTTGCTAGATGGCGTCCGTGCCGGTTTCGCCGGTGCGAATGCGGATCGCGCCTTCAACGTTGGAAACAAAAATCTTGCCATCGCCGATGCGGCCAGTTTGCGCCGCCGTGCGTATGGCCTCCACGGCGCGCTCCACCGCCTCATCCGCAAGTACGATCTCGATTTTAACTTTCGGCAGGAAATCAACGACATATTCGGCGCCGCGATAGAGTTCCGTGTGCCCTTTCTGACGGCCGAATCCCTTTGCTTCGGTGACCGTGATTCCCTGGAGCCCCGCCGCCTGCAGCGCTTCCTTAACCTCATCGAGCTTGAACGGCTTGATGATCGCCTCGACCTTTTTCATCAAATCCCCCGCGCGCTTAGCTTAAGCCCCGGCCCGCTAGCGACTTTGGCTCGGCTGAAGAGCCGCCGAGCTTCTAACATTGCCGCGTTTGTCGCGCCATGGCCAAAGTTCCGGCGCCTATGGCAGGTCTGACGCCTATCAGATGTGCGATATGCTCTATTATTAAGCGATAAGCCCAATAACTATGCACTGCCGCGATCATCGACGATCGCGGGCAAATCTTCTCGCGCGCCCCATTCCGTCCAGGAGCCGTCATAGACCGTCGCTGGCGGGCGACCTGCCGCGGCGAGCGCAAGACTGATTATGCAAGCGGTGAGCCCGGAGCCGCAGGTGGCGATCACGGGAGCGTCCAGATTGACGCCCGCCGAGGAAAACGCCGCTTCGAGCCCAGCCTTGCCCTTCATTCTCCCGCCCTCGACCACATCGCCGAACGGAAGGTTCAGAGCGCCCGGCATATGGCCGGCGCGCACGCCCGGGCGCGGCTCTGGCGCCCAACCGTGGAAACGCTCGGCGCCGCGCGCGTCGACTACTTGGGGGCCGCCGAGATCGAGCGCCCGCCGAACGGTTTCGACGTCGGCGACCAGGCTCGCGTCGAAACGCGGACTGAAGGTCACAGGCGCTCCCTTGCGCGCTTCGCCCCGTTCCAGCGCCCGGCCCTCTGCTTTCCACGCGGGAAGGCCGCCAGAAAGGATCGATGCCCTTTCCACGCCGAAGGCCGTGAGCGTCCACCAAAGGCGCGGCGCGGAGAAGAGGCCGACGCTGTCATAGACGACGGCCCGCATGCCGTTTCCAAATCCGAGCCGGCGCATCTCAGCCGCGAAGACTTCGGGCTCGGGCAACATGTGCGGCAGGTCCCGAGAACGATCTGCGACGGCGTCAATATCGAAGAATTGCGCGCCGGGGATATGCGCCTCGAGAAACTCCGCGCGCGCATTGCGGCTGGCCGCGGGCATATGCCACGACGCGTCGAAGACGACGAGGTCGGCGTCAGAAAGATGTTCCGCAAGCCAGTCGGTGGAGACGAAAAGAGAGGCGGGGTCGATTTTGCGCGTCATGGGTCCGTTCGCTGCGCGCCCGACGCAGCTTGCATCCGGCCGTCTGGCGTTCACAATACGCCGATTCGATTCTCACGCCATCGGCGCTCGACCGACATGCTCGACATTCCAGGCAAGGCCTGCGGCTCCTGCTTCTTCTGCTGCAAGGTTCTTGAAATCGACGAATTCAAAAAGCCGGCGGGCAAGCTTTGCGAGCACTGCGCGCTGACTGGCGGCTGCGGCGTCTACGAAACGCGCCCACAAGTCTGCCGTGACTATTATTGCCGATGGAAGGAGGAGCGTAGCTTCTCGCCGCAACTGCGGCCCGACAAAGTCGGCACGCTGCTGATGGATGATGCGGACAGCGACGAGTACCACGCGGTATGCGACCCGGAAAAGCCGTTTTCCTGGCGCAATCCTCTCGTATTTAAGCACCTTGTCGCCGAGGCCAAGGCGGGACGGCTCGTGGTCGCAAAAGCGGGATTGCGGGCATGGCGCATTTTCGAGGACGGACATTGGCAGGAATGGGCCTGAGCCTCAGCGTGGATACGGCCAAGGGTTCTGCGCCGCGCAGCGCGTGCAGGCCATGAGTTCGACCGGCTTGAAATCACGCCGCCTTGCGCGTCGCGGCTGCGCTGCGGCGGCGATCTCGCTTTGCCTCTGCGCGCCTGCCGCCGCGGAGACCCTCAAGGCGCATTACGCGCTCAGCCTAATGGGAATACCTATCGGCAGCGCATTCGCTTTCGGCGTGGTCGACCCGCAAAACTACCGCGTCGAAATCTCGATGCGGACGACCGGGCTCGCCAATCTGGTCAATAACACCAGAGGCGCCGCCAGCGCGAGCGGCGGATTGACCGCTGGCGGGCCGTCACCGTTAAGCTACGCGAACACCACGTCAAATAGCGACGAAACGCGCACGGTTCGCATGTCGCTTACGGGCAATGCGGTGCGCACGGTGGAGGTGAGGCCCGCGCCCTGGGACGCCGAGGCGCGCGTGCCCGTGACGGAAAGCGCCAAACGGCACATCCTCGATCCGGTCAGCGCTCTGATTATGCGCGTGCCGCCAGGAGAGGAGCTGACAGGTCCATCGGCGTGCAACCGAACAATCCCCGTTTTCGACGGCGTCACGCGTTTCGACGTTGAACTCGCCTACGCAGGCGACCATACGGCGCAGACGAGAGGCTATGAAGGCCCCGTGACCGTATGTTCCGCCCGCTATACGCCTATCGCGGGACATCGTCCCGACAGTTCCGCCACCCGCTATATGGCGCACAACCATGACATCAGCGTCTGGCTCGCTCCGCTTCCCGACGCGCATGTCGTCGTGCCGATTCACATCGCGATCGGCACCGCCGCCGGCAAGCTCGTCATCGACGCGGCTGAATTCGAAATCGAGCAACGCCGCGCCGATTCCAGGCACTGACGTTTCGGCGATATCAGTTGATCCGAACTTCTTTGGTTTTCTTCCGGTTCATGCGATCGGACTCATATTCAAGATATCTGACTCCCAACGGCTCAGCGCCCTTGTCCTGGCGCAGACAAAATGAGGGGCGCGGCGAAAAGCCTCCTTCTGGAGCCTGGAAGCAATCAGAGAAGCGTAGTTCGCATTGAAACATCGTTTCGCTTTTTGGCGCCGCCCGCGCGATGACGGCGCGCGCTTTTTCAATCGCCTGCTTGCAGGTTTCCGGCGTGAAACCCCATGCCTCGCAGTCGTTTTGCGACGCCATATATTTGCCGTCGCCCGCACAGACGGGCGAGCGCCTGAAAGCGTAAAAGGCTGAAAATCCTGCGGCCGCGATGGCGATGGCGATGATGATGAACTTGAACATTGGACTTCACGCTTGGAAATAGGACAGTTGCCGCGCTCCGATAGATAGTCGTCAGCGCGCGCCGGCGGCAAGCGCAAACTGAGCTTTTGCTTCGGGTCTAATGCGGCGATGCAACGCAGCATCGACCATGTCGGTCGCTTGACAGCGCTCGGCGTCTGCAATACTCGAAAACGACCGCATTTCGGAACCGCGGCTGAGGGCTGCGAGCGTTGTAGCTCTCCGGGCGCGGCTAGGGCCGAATAAGCGATGCAGACGCGTTCCCGCTTAAGCGAGGTCGATGTTGAACTAAGACCGAGGCGGGCCGGCGTCGGCCACGTTATCCACTTGACCAATTCGACAAACGACCGCAACGCCGCTTGCGCGGATTGCAGCGTGAATCTCGGCTTGTGGCGCAAACCGGCAATGTGTGACAGAAGGAGGAAACTATGGGCGCTATTCTTGAACTGACGAGCTATGCAGCGACCCCGGTCGGCATGATCGCGATCATCGTCATCGGCGCGGCTGCTTATTTCGCCGCCCGCTGGGTGTTCAGCGACTAAGACAAGCTTTCACGAAGCGTTTAAGCGCGGCGCGCTGGCTTAAGCCGGCGCGCCGTTTTTTCTTGTCGGTTTTACGGGTCCACTCAGGAAGGGACTTGCATCCGCGGGCGCCTGCGGTATTGTGACATGCCACCTCCAACGGGCAGGTCGCGCCGACCCTTTGGGCCAGAACTTTAGCTATGTCCAAAGTCTTGCGGGGCGGAATCGAACCAATACGCCGCCTTCGGGCGCACCGGCGGAGGCTTAATGGCTCCCACCTCTTCGACCAGGGCTATAAATGACCAGAAGGACGGCTCGCGCATGGCTCGGGCCGATGGTGACGGCGCGCATCTGGCGGAGGCCGAGCGCATCGACGTCGCCATAGCCGACAAGAGCCCGCTGATCCTTGCAGGTCTGGATAAGCTGCTATCGGACGACCGCCGCTTCAACTTGGTTGCGAAGCTGACGGACGGCGAGGAGTTTCTCGAGGCCGCGCGCCAGCAAAAATTCACCATCGCCGTCATCGGTTGGCAATTGCCGACGCTGCACGCCCGCGACGTCTTGCGCGCGCTGTCGCGTCAGGTCGCTGCGCCCAAGATCGTCGTCTATAGCGGCACCAACGATCCCGCCGCCCCTGCAGAGACTTTGCAGCTCGGCGGCGCCGGCTTCGTCTCAAAACGCGCTCCGCCAGAGCGGCTTCTGGACGTGTTGGCCGCCGTGGCGGCCGGCGATATGGTTTTTCCCTTCGTCGACATCCGCAAAATGCGCAGCGACCCGCTGGAAAACCTGACTCTGCGAGAGCGGAGCCTGTTGTCGGCGCTTGGATCCGGCCATACCAACAGTCAGCTCGCCAAGGATTTCGGCGTCTCGATCAACACGATCAAGTTCCACCTGCGCAATCTTTTCGAGAAGCTCGAGGTTCGAAACCGCGCGCAGGCGATCGCGCTCTTCCTGGAAATGAAGCACGGCGCTTATCCGGGTGGCGGAGGCGGGCGCAGCATGGAGCCGGCGGGCTCGTCGCGCGGACGCCGCAGCCGCTCCGACTAGACGCGCATCCCGGCCGCACCCGCAGCGAGATCGTTTGATTATGGCGCGGGAAACAGCGCGTCGCTTTTTCCGGCAAGCCGATAGGCGATCAGTCCCGCCCATTCATGCGCGGCGAAATCCACAAGGCCGAGCGCCTTCGTCGGAAAGCGCGGGAATTCGAGGCCGGAGTCGCCGCTCGTGCGATAGTCGACGGGATAGGCGATCACGTCGAACCCCGCTTTGCGAAATACGCCGATAGCGCGCGGCATGTGAATCGCCGAGGTGACGAGCAGCCAGCGCTCGCCAGGCTTGAGGCGAAGCATTTCGCGGGTGAAGACTGCGTTCTCGTAAGTGTTGCGCGATCGACGCTCATAGAAGATGTCGTTCTGATCTAGTCCGACCTCGCGCCAAAAGCGCTGGACGGCGTCGGCTTCGGCGAAGGGCGATCCGCGCAGTGCGGCGGAGCCGCCGGTAAAGACGAGACGCGCGTTGGGATATTTGCGTTTCAGCGCAATTGGCGCGGTCAGACGCTCGGCCGCGTCGACCAGCGTCGGCCGGTCGCGATCCGCGCTGAGCCGCTCGTCGATCGTTCCGCCAAGAACGATAATGCCGTCCGGCGGCGGCATATCGTCAGGCGGAGCAGGAAAGCGTCCCTCGAGCGGCCCGGCCAGAAAGCCGCCGAGCGGCCCGAACGCCATCAGCAGCAATGCGAGCGCGCTCACGGTCGAGAACGCGCGTCCCCATGTTTTCCAGCGCGTGAACAGCAGTATTGCGCCCACGATCGCGAGGAAGATGAAGAGGTGGACCGGCGCGAGGAAGAACTCGAAAACTTTCGAGACGGTGAAGAACATCAGTGCACGCGAGTCCTCGCCGCGTCATTGGCGCAGATGGATATTTCGGACCATTCGCTTCGCGAAATGCGGGCGCGTCGCTGCGCCCGTCACATATTCGGATAGTTCGGTCCGCCGCCGCCTTCTGGCGGCACCCAAGTGATGTTTTGCGCCGGGTCCTTGATGTCGCATGTCTTGCAGTGAACGCAATTCTGCGCGTTGATCACGAAGCGCGGATCGCGGCGCGTCTCCTCATCGGCATAGACGACTTCGTAGACGCCCGCCGGGCAATAGAGCCGCGCGGGCTCGCCGTAGACCGGAAGATTGCGTTCAATAGGAATTGCCGGATCGGCAAGCTTCAGATGAACCGGCTGATCCTCCTCGTGATTGGTGTTCGAGACGAACACCGACGACAGCTTGTCGAAGACGAGCTTGCTTGCGCGTTTTGGGTAAACGATCGGCGTGACTTCCGAGACAGGCTTCAAGGTCTCGTAATCGGCCTTGCCGTGCTTGAGCGTGCCGAAGAAGGAAAAGCCGAAGAGTTCGTTCGTCCACATGTCGAGACCGAAGAGCGGCGCGCCGACATAGGTGCCGTATTTTGACCAGAGCGGCTTGACGTTGCGTACCGGCTTCAAATCGCGGCCGATGTCCGACGCGCGCCAGGCGGCGTCATAGGCGCTGACCTCGTCATGCGCGCGTCCTTCGCCGATCGCCGCGGCGATATGATCGGCGCACAGAATCCCCGACAACATGGCGTTGTGCGAACCCTTGATGCGCGGCACGTTCATGAATCCCGCCGCGCAGCCCACCAGCGCGCCGCCGGGCATGACGAGCTTTGGCACGCTCTGCCATCCGCCTTCCGTCAGCGCGCGCGCGCCATAGGAAAGGCGTTCGCCGCCTTCGAGCGTCGGCGCGATCAGCGGATGCGTCTTGAACCGCTGAAACTCGTCGAAGGGCGAGAGCGTCGGATTTGAATAGTTGAGATGCACGACGAAGCCGATCGACACGAGATCGTTGTCGAAATGATAGAGGAAAGAGCCGCCGCCAGTATCGGACGCGAGAGGCCATCCGAAGGAATGCTGCACAAGCCCCTCCTTGTGCTTTTCCTTCGGAATGCGCCATAGCTCCTTGAAGCCGATGCCGAATTTCTGCGGCTCGCTCCTTGCGCAAAGATCGTATTTTGCGAGCAGCTCTTTGGTCAGCGAGCCGCGCGCGCCTTCAGCGAAGATCGTATATTTGCCCTTGAGCTCCATCCCGCGGGTGAAGCTGTCCTTGGGCTCGCCGTCGCGGCCAACGCCCATATCCCCAGTCGCCACGCCGACGATTTCGCCCTTGTCGCCGTAAAGAACTTCGGCGCCCGCGAAGCCGGGATAGATCTCGACGCCGAGATTTTCAGCTTCCGACGCGAGAAAGCGGACGACATTGCCGAGCGAGCCAATGAAATTTCCGTGGTTGTTCATCAGCCGCGGCATCAGCATATTGGGAATGCGGAGGCCGCCCTTTTCCGACAGCAGCAGGAAATGATCTTCATGCACCTGAGTTTTCAGCGGCGAGTCGTCGCGCGTGCGCCACTCGGGCAGCAGCCGGTCGAGGCCGATCGGATCGATCACCGCGCCAGAGAGGATATGCGCGCCGGGCTCGGAGCCTTTCTCAACGACGACGACTGAAAGATCCGGCGCGATTTGCTTCAAGCGAATCGCCGCGGCGAGGCCGGCCGGTCCTGCGCCGACCACCACCACGTCATATTCCATAGATTCACGCGGCGGCAGCTCCGTATCTTCAGCCATTTTCAATCCCTTTTACCTTTCTTGGAGGCATTCTAGCCTTTTTGCAATCGCCGCGGCAAAAGGAGTTTCGCCTTTGGACAAGGCTTCGATCGAGTCGCTCGCGGCGGGGTTTCATGGCGCGACGGGAGAGGTGCATAATCAGACCATGCTCGATCCGCTCTACGCTCCTGCCGCATGAAGCCTGTCGCATTCTTCATCGCGCTGGCGCTTCTGACCGTCGTCGTTTGGCGCGTCACATATCGTCCGGCGAATCCCAACGACGTGTTCCTGGGATACGTGGAAGGAGACATCCTCTACATCGGTCCCTACGAAAGCGAGAGAGTCGCGAGCATCGCGGTCGCCGCCGGCTCCGAGGTGAAGAAGGGCGATCCGCTGTTTACGATGTCGACGACGCTTCTCGATCGCGCGCGCGACGAGGCGACAGCGCGCATCGCTCAACTCGAAGCGCAAGCCAAAAATCTACAGGCGGCGATGAATCGGCCGGAGCAGATCGCCGTTCTGCAAGCCGCGCTGGAGCGCGCCGAGGCCGCGCTGCAATTGTCCCGCTCCGACTATGAGCGGCAGCGCAAGCTTTATGCCGAAGGCCATGTCGCGAAGGCGGCGCTCGACCGCGCCGAGATGGCGCGCGCGCGCGACGAGGCGAGCGTTAAGGAAGCGCGCCGGCAGGTCGAGGCGTCGCGCATGGCGAGTCGTTCGCAGGAGATCGAAGCTGCGGAAGCCAGTCTGAAACAGGCGCGCGCGCAACTCGACGCCCTCAACATCCGCATCAAGCGTCAAAGCGTCGTGTCGCCAGCCGACGGCGCAGTGCAGGACGTTTTTTTCAGGCCTGGCGAGATCGTCAACGCTGGCCAGCCGGTCATCGCGCTGCTGCCGCCCGAGAATCGCAAAGTGCGCTTCTATGTTTCCGAACCGGAGTTGCCGAAAATTTCGCTGGGCGAGCAGGTGCGCGTCACATGCGATGGCTGCGCCGGCGATCTTTACGGACGCATCACCTATATCGCGGGCCGCCAGGAATATACGCCTCCCGTCATCTTCAGCGACAAGGAGCGGGCGAAACTCGTCTTCAAGGTTGAAGCCCATCTCGAAGGCGCGGCGCGCGCTGTGCCTCTCGGAATGCCGGTCGCCGTGACGCCGGCGCCGGAGCCGACGGGGTCAACGCAGTGAGCGTCGAGAGCGACATCGCAATCGATGTGCGCGGGCTGACCAAATCCTTCGGCGCCAAAAAGGTCGTCGACAATTTCACGCTGCAGGTGGCGCGCGGCAACATCCAGGGCTTTCTCGGCCCCAACGGCAGCGGCAAGACGACGACGATCCGTATGCTCTGCGGCCTGCTGACGCCCGACTCCGGCGAGGGAGAATGTCTCGGCTACGACATTCGCCGGCAGCAGGAAGAGATCAAGCGCTATGTCGGCTATATGACGCAGGGCTTTTCGCTCTATCGCGACCTCACCATTCGCGAAAATCTGGAATTCGTCGCGCGCGTCTATGGTCTCGAAGCGCCGGAAGACGCGGCTCAAGGCGCGCTCGAGCGATTGGGCCTTGTCGCGCGCGCCGACCAGCTCGCCGGCGAACTCTCCGGCGGCTGGAAGCAGCGGCTTTCGCTTGGCGCCTGCATTTTGCCCGGGCCTTCGCTGCTGCTCCTCGACGAGCCGACCGCTGGCGTCGATCCCAAAGCGCGCCGCGACTTCTGGGATGAAATTCATCATCTCGCGACGCAAGGCTTAACGGTGCTCGTTTCGACCCATTACATGGACGAAGCGGAGCGCTGTCACCAGATCGCCTATATCGCCAACGGCCGCCTGCTCGCTTCAGGGACGATTCCCGAGATCATCGCCGGCGCGCATCTCTCGACATGGGTCGTAACAGGCGAGGGCCTCGATCAGCTGAGCAGCGAGTTGAAACATCAGCCTGGCGTGGACATGGTTGCGCGCTTCGGCGCCGCGCTTCACGTCGGCGGGCGCGATGACGCGGCGATGGAGCGCGTCGCGCGCCGCTACAGCGCCGAAGGCGTTCATCGTTGGAAACGCGATGAGCCGTCGCTTGAAGACGTGTTCATCGATTTGATGACCCGCGCCGGAGCCGACCAATGAGCGCGGAGCAAAGCCTGCCAAACGTCGTGCCCCGTCCGGCGCGGCGCGGCGCGCTGGCGCAGTCGTGGCAGCGTGTCGTCGCCATGTTCGTCAAGGAATTCATCCAGCTTCGTCGCGACCGGCCGACATTCGCGATGATCGTCGGCATTCCGCTCATTCAGTTGATGCTCTTTGGATATGCGATCAACACCGATCCCAAACATCTGCCGACGGCGGTGCTGACAAGCGACGATAGTCCGATCGCGCGCGCAATGATTGGCGCGTTACGCGCGACTGATTATTTCAACATCAAATATGTCGCGCGGGGCGAAGCGGACGCCAACAAATTGATCCTCTCGAACAAGGCGCAATTCGTCATACAAATTCCGCCCGATTTTTCTCGCCAGCTCGTTCGTGGCGAAAAACCGGGACTTCTGCTCATCGCGGACGCGTCCGACCCGGTCGCGACCTCTGGCGCCATCGCCGCGGCGCTCGGAGCCGCAGATCAGGCGCTCGACCGGGAGCTGATAGGGCCGCTCGCATCGCTCAAACAGAATGCGCCACCGTTCGAGATCCGCGTGCATCGACGCTATAATCCGGCGGGCGAGACGCGCCGCAATATCGTGCCTGGGTTAATCGGCACGATCCTCACCATGACGATGCTTATTTACACTGCGCTGTCAGTGACGCGCGAGATCGAGCGTGGGACAATGGAGGCGTTGCTCGCTATGCCGGTGCGTCCCGTCGAGATTATGCTCGGCAAGATCGCGCCCTATGTGGTTGTCGGCGCGGTGCAGATGTCGACGATTCTCATCGTCGCCTCGTTGTTGTTTCAGGTGCCTGTGGTCGGCTCGCTTTTCACGCTCACCCTGCTGACACTGCTTTTCATCGTCGCCAATCTCTCGGTGGGCTACACGTTTTCGACAGTCGCGGTAAATCAGCTGCAGGCGATGCAGATGACGTTCTTCTTTTTTCTGCCGAGCATGCTTCTGTCCGGCTTCCTGTTTCCTTTCTATGGGATGCCAACATGGGCGCAATATCTGGGCGAGATAATGCCGCTTACCCATTATCTGCGAATCGTGCGCTCGGTGATGTTGAAGGGCTCCAACTTCGGCGACCTCGCGGTTGACGCCGGCGCGTTGGCCGCCTTCACGCTTGTCGCGATGAGCGTCGCGGTAATGCGATTCCGGCAAACGCTCGACTAATGTTGACGGCCCAATTCTCTGACGCCTAACATTAGCGCGGAGACGAAAATGTCCGACACGGAAGATCCGCAAACACGGTTCAACATAATGATGAAGATCGCCGCGATCGCCGCGGTGCTGCTGACCGGCTATTATGTCTGGTCTTTCTTCGTCAGCAGCCGCTACCAGGCGCTTTGCGGCGCCTCTTATTGGGAGCTGAACAAGACGCAGATCGAATCCTGCGTTGATAGGAAAAAGGAACTCGAGAAGTAGAGCAGTTCCACATCGCGCCTGTCGCGCGGCCTCAGCGTCAGAAAAAAAAGGCGAGGCTCTCCGCAAAAAAGCCGGCGAAGAGCATTAGCCCGGCGTCGCGGTTTGACCGGAACAACCGCAGCGCGGTCGCCGGCGCGACATCCTCTCTCGTCTGCGTTGTCTGCCATGCGAGATGCGCCGCATAGGCGGCGACTCCAAGATAGGCGAGCCATCCGCCGCCCGCTGCAAATACAGCGATCGCGGCGCATACGACGGATGCCGCATAGAGCGCGCCGACCGCCAATTGCACGCGCGGGCCAAAGAGCCGGGCGGTGGAGCGCACGCCAACGATCGCGTCGTCGCGCAAATCCTGAAGCGCATAGATCGTGTCGAACCCGACCGTCCAAAAAATCGCCGCCGCATAGAGAAAAAGCGCAGGCGCGCCGAGCGCGCCCGTCTGCGCCGTCCAACCGAGCAGCGCCCCATAGGCGAAGGCGCATCCAAGAATCGCCTGCGGCCAGGAGGTGAAGCGCTTGGCGAAGGGATAGATCAGCACGATCAGCGGAGAGATCAGGCCAAGAGCGATCGTGAGCGCGTTAAACGACAGAAGCACCGCAAGCCCAATGAGGCATTGCGCGACGATAAAGGCCAGCGCAGCGCGCGGCGTCACACGTCCGCTCGCAAGCGGCCGTAAACGCGTGCGTTCGACTTGGGCGTCAATCTCGCGATCGACATAGTCGTTGTAGGTCGAGCCTGCGCCGCGCATGACGACGGCGCCGATGAAGAAGAGCGTCAGATGAAAAAGATTCGGCGCTTCGTGCAACGCCGCGGAAGCGAGCGCGCTCGACTCCCAGCAGGGAAGGAGCAGCAGCTGCCAGCCGATCGGCCGATCCAGGCGCGCAAGCTGTATGAACGGAAGTAGCGCGGGCGGCGCGTGGCGGAGCAGCGGATGGTCGGCGATCGCGTCGGGGAGCGCGGGCGCCTCCGACGAATCCCCGCTTTGCGCTGCGCTCACAGAGGCCCGGCGGGCAGCTTCGGCGGCGCCATCATGCCGCCGCCCCCGGCGGCCGCCTGTTCGCGTTGCTGTTTCACCTTCGCCGCCACCGAGCAGGCTTGCGAGGCGAAATTCTGAGTCTTGGCGCGCGCTTCCTTGAAGCTGTCGACGGCATTGTCCGGAATGTTGCACCATTCCTTGTTCTTGGTGAGATAGTTCAGCATCTCAGTTTCGGCGGCGACGAGACGTTTGGCGGCCGGACAGGCGGCTTCGGGGTCCATCTTGCCCTTGCCCGCCTTGCCGAGATTGTTGAGCGCCTCAATTCCCGCCATGCGTTTTTCGGTCAGCTTTTGAAAATCTTCCTGACAGCTTTGCGCATAGGCGCCGCTCGCGGCGAAAAGCAGCGTCAAAATCGATAGGCGCGCGAGCGCGCGCGAAAAAGTGACAGCGCCGAGGATCATGGCTCTTGGTCCGCTCATCAGGCGTGCAGCATTACCAGCAGGCTTGCCGGCGACGCAAGTTTTGGCGAACTTGCACGTAACAAAGCGGCGGCTTCATGGCGAGCGCGCTGCGCTCACGTCTCCGCTGGGAAGCTATTGTGTCTGCTTACGATTTCTCCGCTCAACGGCTCTTTGTCCGCGACGACCTCGCGCCTGGCGTCGAACTCGCCCCCTCAGCCGACGCGTCGAACTATCTGCTCAATGTCTTGCGCATGCGCGAGGGAGACGCGATTCATCTGTTCAACGGCCGCGACGGCGAATTCCGCGCGAACCTCGCCAATGTCTCGCGCCGCTTCGCAAAATTGCGCGTCGGCCAGCGGCTGCGCGAGCAAAGCCCGCGCGCCGACCTCGATTATTGTTTCGCGCCGCTAAAGCAGGCGCGGCTCGACTATATGGCGCAAAAAGCCACCGAGATGGGCGCCGGCCGCCTCGTCCCGGTGATCACGAACCGCACACAGGTTCGTCGCATCAATTCGGCGCGGCTCGAAGCCAACGTTATCGAGGCCGCGGAGCAATGCGGCGTGCTCGCCGTACCCGAGGTCGCGCCCGCCGTCGAACTGCGCGACTTTCTTGCGCATTGGTCTGCGGCGCGGCTCCTTATCTTTTGCGATGAACATGCCGAACTCGCCAATCCCTTGCAGGCGCTCGACGGTCACGCCGCGCGAGCCGGCGTGAGCGTGCTGATCGGACCGGAAGGCGGCTTCGACGACGCCGAACGCGCGGCCATTGGGCGCCTGCCGAATGTCGTGCGACTTTCACTTGGGCCGCGCGTGCTTCGCGCCGACACGGCGGCCGTGGCGGCTCTGGCGATCGTACAGGCTGCGATCGGCGACTGGCGTTCGCCAACCGCCGCTGGAACAAAAAATAAATAAATAGAAAATAAAGCGTAGCGTTCACATGCCTTCGGCGGATTACCCCGGAGGGCTTCTAAAGACACGATCCTGCCACGATGTTTGGCTCTAGTCGGGTAGCGGGCCGACGTCCTCCTCTGGGAGTGGCCATCGCCCCCTCGGCGTAGCAACGGCGTTTGGAAACACACTGTCGGGATTGCAAAGCTCCTGAAATCTCGTGCGATGCGCGGATTTGGGGACGTGGAGCCAAGAACTCATGACCCTGGACACCATCAGCCGCAGCAACCGCCTCTATCCAGCGCGCCTGGTTGGCCTCATTGCGCTCACTGCGCTGGCGGTCGCGCCGGCGCACGCCGACAATGTGAGCCAGTGCGCGCAATACGGCGCTGATTATGTTGCGGTTGCGGGATCAAACGGTTGCGTTCGCCTCGGCGGCCATGTCCGCGTGACGATGCCCAGAGCGCCTGTCGCGCCAATGGGTTATACGGAGATGCGCCGGGATGGCATGCAGCACGCCGCCGCGCGTTCCTCACTGCCCCCGATGGCGCCTTTCGGACTGCACGACCTTTTCCCGCGCTGAGCGGTTTTCCTGTGGCTATAGCGGCAGGACGCAGTCGGTGAAGGCGGCGTCGATCGCGCGTCCCCAAACGCCGTAATAGGCGTCCAAGCGCTGCTGCGCCAAGGTGCGTCCGTCTTCGAGAATTGCCTCCAGCGGCGCGAGATAAACGGTCTCATCGCGTCCATCGGCGTCGAGCCGCGCGCGTCGGCGCAATCCTGCGTCGGCCAGCGCAAGAACGTCGCGGCCGATCTCCCGAAGGCTGCGGCCTTCGATCTTTGCGTCGAGCGCCAGCGCCGGGACATTGTCGCGAAGCGCCTGGCGGGCGGCGGCGCTCCAACCTTTTGTCAGTTCTCGCGCCTGATCGAGCGCCGCGGCGTCATAAAGCAGACCGGCGCAAAGCGCGGGAAGCGCTGTGAGATGGGCGCGAGGGCCGGCGTCGGCGCCGCGCATCTCGAGATAGGTTTTCAGCCTCACTTCCGGAAAGATTGTCGAGAGGTGATTGGCCCAGTCGGACATGGTGGCGCGCTCGCCGGGCAATTGCTGAAGTCGGCCTTCCATCAGGTCGCGAAAGCTCGCGCCCGCCACATCGTAATAAACGTCGCCGCGCTTGACGAAATACATTGGGACGTCGAGCGCATAGTCGACATAGCGTTCGAAGCCGAATCCCTTCTCGAAAGCGAAGGGCAACATGCCGGTGCGATCTGGATCGGTGTCGAGCCAGATGTACGAGCGCTGCGATAGCCGGCCGGTGGGCGCGCCGTCGAGAAACGGCGAGTTGGCGAACAGCGCCGTGAAGAGCGGCTGCAAGGCGAGTCCGACCCGCATCTTTTGAACCATGTCGGCTTCGTCGACGAAGTCGACGTTGACCTGGACGGTGGCGGTGCGAAACATCATGTCGAGCCCGCGCCCGCCGACTTTCGGCATATAGGCTTGCATGATGGCGTAGCGCTGCTTGGGCATCGCCGGCGTTTCGGCCCGCGACCATTTGGGACTGCAGCCGAGATCGAGAAAGCGCACGCCGAGCGCGCTGGCCACGGGAGCGAGCGCCGCGAAATGCGCGTCGAGTTCGCCCTGCGTGGCGTGGATGTCGAGCAGCGGCGCCCCGGAGAGTTCGAACTGTCCGCCGGGCTCGAGCGAAATGGCGGCGCCGCCGTCGGAATAGAGGCCGATCAGCGCTTCCCTGTCGAGAATAGGCGCCCAGCCGAGCGCGTCGCGCAAGCCTTCAAGCAGCGCCCGCACGCCGCCGCGGCCGGCCATGCCCTCGTAAGGGACCGGCGCATTGTCGGCGTTATAGAAGGGAATCTTCTCATGCTCCGTGCCGATCAGCAGGGGCGCGCCATCCGTCTTGCAGCCGTCTTGTAGCCATTCGACCAGCATATTGCGCGACGTGATCGGCGTCGTGTCGGAAACGTCGCGAGCCATCTAAGGGAAGTTTTCCGTGCTAGAGGGGCGCGCGAATTGCGGCGCGGACGCGCCTCGCGCTGTGGAGGAATCCGCCGATGGATTGCAGGAAAGAGAGCGCTGCGCAAGCCTCTGCCGCACGGGCGGGCGAGGCCTGATGACGCGGAGGCCGTCACCTTCTTGACGGCTTTGGCGGGCCTTGGCGCCGCCGAATCCGCCCAATTTGGCCTTTAGCGCCTACCGAACATCTGCCCGATGATGCTCTCGAAATCCGACCGCGCGCCGGCGCCTTCGCCGGGAGCGCTGCGTCCGATCTTCAGCGTCTTCTTGATCTCCTCGATCGCCTGCTCAATCGACGCCTGATCCATGTCTTCAGGCAGGCCCTGGGAGTGGCCGCGACTGGGGTCGAGGTCAAGCGGTCCGTTGCGGCCATAGCCGCCGTCGTCATCCATCGGACCGCCATAGGGTCCTGGCGCTGGCCGGCGGCCGCCGCCGAGCAGCGATCCAAGTATCGATCCCAGGATTCCCCCAAAGAGGCCGCCGCCCATTCCGCCGCCCCGTGACGTCGGCATTGGCGCTGGCTCGCGCTGCGGCGTGCGCCCTCCGCCGCCCAGCATCTGTTCCAATATTGAGCTGAGCGCGCCGGAATTGACGAGCTGACCAAACACTCCGCCGAGACCCCGGTTGCTGACGTTTTTGAACAATCCGCCAATGAGCACAGAGGCGAGCACGGGCAACAATTGGGACAAAATGTCCGGGCGCAGGCCCGACTCGCGCGCCGCGACCTGAACGACTCGGCCGGCGGCCGCCGGGGAGCCGAAGAGATCGTCGAGCAGTTGTCGCGACTGGGCGAGGGAGTCCACGTCATGGGCGGCGCTCGGCTCGTCGAAAGCGGCTGCGCGTAGCGGAGAAGCGATATCGCCCAGAAGCCTTTCGAACAGCACGGGCTCTTCGGCGGCGTTGCTCAGGCCGACTTCGAGCGCCGGCGCCAGGGCTTTGACGGCGCTGTCCATCTGTTCCTTCGTGAGGCCAAAGCGCTGAGCGAGGTTGGCGACCAGCTGTCCGCCTTGCGCCGACTGCAAAATCTCGTCGACATACGACATGGGCGCAGCTCCGTTTCGGCAGGCCCTGGAACGCGAGCCCGCCGTCATGGTGTCACAGTCTGGCCGCTCCGCCAATTAGCGGGCGAGAAGCGAAACTTCTCTATGCGCGGGGCGTTTACAACGAATGGCTCTGCTTGCCGATGGCGGTCTCGGGGCGGCCCGCTCCGCCCCGGCGGCTTGACACCATCGCCCATGCGCGACATTCCTTGCCGGCGTTCAGTCCGGCCGATCCGGACGGCCGCGTTTGGCGCTTGAGCGACTAGCCGCCTCGCGCCGCCTCTGCCAAAGGCGCGAAGATGAACGTTCACCCTCGGCCCGCAAAGCCGCCGCTGAAAATACTCCTCTGCTCGCCGCGGGGATTTTGCGCAGGCGTGGTGCGCGCAATCGACGCCGTCGAGCGGGCGCTCGCCAAGTTTGGCCCACCCGTCTATGTGCGTCACGAGATCGTCCACAATCGCTATGTGGTCGAGTCGCTTAAGGCCAAGGGCGCGGTCTTCGTCGAGGAGCTCGACGAGATTCCTACGACGAACGTCCCGGTTATCTTCTCGGCGCATGGCGTCGCCAAGGCGGTTTCGGCGGCGGCGGCGGAACGCGGACTCCTTGCCATCGACGCGACCTGCCCGCTCGTCACGAAAGTGCATCGAGAGGCGGAGATTCACTGGCGGCGCGGCAGGCGTGTATTGCTTGTCGGACACTCCGGCCATCCCGAAGTCGTCGGCACCATGGGACAGCTGCCGGAAGGCGTGGTGATTCTCGTCGAGTCGGTCGAGGACATCGACCGGCTGAACATCGAAGACGAAACCAATCTCGCCTATGTGACGCAGACGACTCTGTCGCTCGATGACTCCCAGGAGATTGTCAACGCGCTGACGAAGCGGTTTCCGAAGATCATCGGTCCGCACAAGGAAGACATCTGCTATGCGACGACGAACCGCCAGGCCGCGGTGAAGGAAGTCGCCCCTTATGTCGACGCAGTGATTGTCGTCGGCTCGCCCAATTCGTCGAATTCTCAGCGGCTTCGCGAAGTGGCGGAGCGCGCCGGCGCGCCGGCGCAGCTCGTGCAGGGTCGCGGAGAGATCGACTGGAATATTTTTGGCGACATCTCGTCGCTCGGAATCACGGCGGGCGCGTCGGCGCCCGAGGTGCTGGTCGAGGAAATCATGGACGCTTTCGCGGAACGTTACGACATTGCCGTCGAAACCATTTCCAGCGCCGACGAGAATGTGTCTTTCCCCCTGCCCAAGGAGCTGCGGGCGATCGCCTGAGGGCCGCCTGCAGGGAACGGTCGGCGCACATGGCCGTCTACACGCTGGTCGACGATGAGGAGCTGATCGCTTTTCTCGCCGCTTACGACCTCGGCGAATTGTTATCCTGCAAAGGCATCGCGGAGGGCGTCGAGAACTCGAACTATTATCTCCATACCGGCGCCGGCAGCTTCATCCTCACGCTTTATGAGAAGCGCGTCGCAGAAGCTGATCTGCCTTTCTTCCTGGGCTTAATGGAACATCTCGCCGCCCGCGGCGTGACCTGTCCGTTGCCGGTGAAGAACCGCGCCGGCGTTGCGCTGGGTCGCCTTGCCGGCCGGCCCGCCGTGATCGTCACGTTTCTCGACGGCTATTCGGTCCATCATCCCGACGCCGCGCACTGCGCTGCGCTGGGCGCGACCCTGGCGCAACTGCATCTTGCGGGCGCAGATTTCAGGCAGCAGCGCTGCAACGCGCTTTCGGTGGAGGGATGGCGGCCGCTTTTTGCGACTTGCGCGTCGCGCGCCGATGAAGTGGCGACGGGATTGCGTGCGCTCGTCGATGCGGAGCTCGATTATCTGGAGCGGAACTGGCCGCGCGATCTGCCGAGCGGCGTCATCCATGCCGATCTTTTCCCGGACAATGTCTTCTTTCTTGGCGAGCGCATTTCGGGACTGATCGATTTCTATTTCGCCTGCACCGACGCCTACGCCTACGACGTCGCGATTTGCCTGAACGCCTGGTGTTTTGACGCCGAGCATCGCTATCAACCGGAGAAGGGAGCCGCGCTGCTGGAGGCCTATCAACGGATCAGGCCGCTTTCCGCCGCCGAGATCGGGGCATTTTCGATGCTTGCCCGCGGCGCCGCCTTGCGCTTTCTGCTCACGCGCTATGTCGACTGGCTCAACGTGCCGCCAGGCGCCTTAGTGCGTCCGAAGGATCCGCGCGAATATCTCGCCAAGCTACGGTTTCACCAATCCGCCGCCGACGCGCGCGTTTATGGCCTCGCCTCATGACGCGACGCGTCGAGATCTGGACCGACGGCGCCTGCTCGGGAAATCCAGGGCCCGGCGGCTGGGGCGCGATCTTGCGCTTTGGCGATCGCGAAAGAGAGATTAACGGCGGCGAGCCGCTCACCACGAACAATCGCATGGAGTTGACGGCGGCGATCATGGCGCTTGAGACTTTGACGCGGCCTTGCGTGGTCGATCTCCATACTGATTCGGAATATTTGCGTAGCGGCGTCACGTCCTGGATCGCCGGCTGGAAAACGCGCGGCTGGCGCACCGCTGACCGGAAACCTGTGAAAAACGTCGATCTCTGGCAAAGGCTGGAAGCCGCGGCTGAGCGGCACGACGTCGCTTGGCATTGGGTGAAGGGCCATTCGGGCCATGACATGAACGAACGCGCCGACGAGTTGGCGCGGGCCGGAATGGCCCCGTTCATTCCCGGCAAACCGCCGGGAAGAGAACGGGCGTCGTCGAGATAGTCTTGCCGGCGGACGGGCGCGCTCTACTTCACATTCGACCAGGACTCTTCTTCGCCTCTGGGGAGCGCGGCGCGGCTGCGTTCCCCATTTTGCATTGGCCATCATATTGACATGCCGCCGCGCAAAGGAACCATGTGCTGTTAGAGTATGCGCGTCTTCGCTGATTCTCTCTGATGGGGAGCAAAGACGTCGATGCATCTTCCCAGAAAATGGTGGATCGGCCTGCCGGTCCTTTTCGGATTGGCCTATTTCGCACAAGGCGCGCTGACGCCGCGGCTAGAGAATGACTTGCGCGCCGGGGTCCTCTCGCGTCTCGCTCAGTCGCCCGACGCCATCGATAAGGCTGAGGTCGGCATCGCCGGGCGTGACGTGGTCATCGCAGGCATTTCGCTGTCGCCTGATGTGAAAGCGCGAATCCTGTCGGCATTGGGGGTCGATACGCCCGCGCGGCGAATCATTGACGCGACACAGCCCCTCTCGCGCGCAACGCCCTTCGTGCTCACGCTCGAGCGTCATGGCGCCAAAGCGACGATGTCGGGCAATGTCCCGCCAACAGGCGCGCGTGAAAGGCTGCGCGCCGAGATCGCCGCCTTGGGCCTGGAGGTGACGGATAACGCCGCATACGCCGACGGCGCGCCGAAATCCTTCGCCGATCTGGCTTCCTTCGCCGTGCGGCGTCTCGCTGAACTCGACCCTGCGACAACGACGCTCACGGACGCGACGCTCTCTGTTTCTGGCGAGGCGCGCAGCGCAGCCGATTATGACAAAGCGGTCGCGGCGCTTAAGGCGCCGCCGTTCGGCGAGAGCGCAATAAAGTCGCAAGTGTCGCCGCCGCGCGTCTCTCCCTACGTATTTTCTGCAACATTGCGCAACGGGATCATCAGCCTGTCCGGCCATCTTCCGAGCGACGACATGCGCAAACAGGTCGTCGCTATGGCGGCTGCGGCCGGCGCCGGGGCTGCAGTCAGCGACTCCGCTCAGCTTGGCGCGGGCGCGCCGGCCGGAGACTTCGCTGGCGCGCTTGCGTTCGCGGTCGGCGAACTCGGCAAGTTGTCGCAAGGCAAAGTCGCCGTGTCGGACGGCAAAATCTACGTCGAGGGGCAGGGGCGTGAAAATGTCTTGAGCGCCACGATTGAGGCCGACGCGAAGGCGCGGCTACCTTCGGGATTCGAGATCGCGCGGCTCGACGTCATGGCGGGTCCGATCTCGCCTTATGTTTTCAAAGCGGAGCGCGCTGGCGGAGAAGTCACGCTTACGGGCTATGCGCCGGATGACGCTGTTCGGAATCGCATTGTCGAAACCGCGCGCAGAAATTTCTTCGATGCGACGGTTGTCGATCGACTTGTCGTCGCGAAAGGCGCGCCGCAGAACTTCGCCGAAGCGATGGACCGCTCGCTGGCCGCGCTCGCGCGACTGGATGAAGGCAAGCTCGCGATCAGCGACTCGAATATTTCGCTCGCGGGCTCCGCGCGCCATCAGAGCGCGCGCGCCGATATTGCAGCGTTCGCCGATGCGCTTCCGCAGAGTTTCCGCGGCGAAGCGCAAATCTCTACGCGTATCATTGGTTCGCCGCTCGACGCCGGACAATGCGGCGCGGCGCTGTCCGGGCTTCTCGCCAAATCGCCGATGGTCTTCGCTTCGGATGATTCGACGATCGCCGCTGAATCCGCGCCTCTCATCGACGCGATCGCAGCGACGGCGTTGCGCTGCCAGGGCGCAACTCTCGAAATCGCCGCTCACACCGACAATGTCGGAATCGCGGAAATGAATCTGGGACGCAGCAAGCGTCGCGCGCAGGCGGTCCTCGAACAATTCGTGAAAGCCGGAATCGACCCATTCAAAATCACCGCCGTCGGCTATGGCGGCGAACGTCCAATCGTTCCAAATGACAATGACGAAAATCGCGCACGCAATCGTCGAGTCGAAATCTTCGTCAAGTAGCGTCAGAGAAGGAGAAGCGGATGTCTTACTTGCTGACGCTCGGCTGGCCCTGGTTCGCGGCCGCTTGCGCGCTCGGCGCGCTTATCGGCTATCTAACCACGTCAGACGCCAAGAACGCGCCCACGGCGCCGGGCTGGAATATCATTGCGATCGCATCAGCGCTCGGCGCAGGCGCAGCCGCCTCGGCGCTTGGGGTTTTTGACGGTCGCGCCGCGCTGACGCTTGACGTCTTTCTGATGGCGGCCATCGCCTATCTTGTTGGTTTGCCGCTTGGCGGCGCGCTTAGGATGACACAGGCGCCAACAGTGGTTCATGCCGGTAAGCGGCCGATCGTCGTGTTGCGCGGCGCTCAAAGTGAAATTCGCGAGCCGAGCTCAGCGCCATCGCCTGAACCGCAGAATGAGAGCCTCGCCAATGCACATTCAGCAATGCCGCCAAGCGTCGAGCCGACGTTGAAGGCGGCGGCGCCTGCGGCGGAAAAATTAAAGGAAAGCGCCGCGCAAATGCGCGCGCAGAGCGGCAAGGCGACGCCCAGCGCACGTCCTGGAGCGCTTTCCGCGCCGCGGGGCGCGAGCGCCGACGATCTCTCGAAGATCAAGGGACTCGGACCCAAGAGCGTCGAGAAGCTGCACGCGCTCGGCGTTTTCCACTATGATCAGATCGCCGGCTGGAGCGACGACAATATCAAATGGATCGAGGCGTCGATTGGCGCGGCGGGGCGCGTAAAACGCAACGGCTGGGTCGAACAGGCGCGAGCGCTGAGCGGGAAGGCCCACGCGGGTCATAGCGCCGACGCCGCCTAGCGCCGGAAAGGCGAGTTCGTGCGTATGCGTATCGTTCTGGGCTTGGTCGTTATCTGCTTTGCGGCGTTATCGGTCGAGGGCCTGCGTGCGCAAGACATGCTGCAAGGCGTCGATCTTGCTCAGCCCGCCTATTCCCAGGCTGAACTCACACGCGCCGACATCGAAGCGGCGCTGCAGCATCGCAAGAGCGGACACAAGGTCGATCTTTCGGAGAAAAGCCTTAACGGCCTCGATCTTTCCGGACTCGATTTGCACGGCGTCGATTTTCGCGCGGCGCGCCTAAACAAGACTTCGCTGGCGGGCGCACGGCTTGACGACGCCATCCTCGATCAGGCCTGGCTCATTGAGGCGGACCTCACTGGCGCATCGCTCAAAGGCGCGCACGCTTTCGCTACGCAAATGCAGCGCATGCGGGCAGACGGCGCCGACTTCGCGCATGCGCGTCTCGCGGGCGATCTCACCGGCGCGTCAGTGCGCGGCGCCAATTTCAGCGAGGCGGATCTTTCCGCCGACATGAAGAACCAGTCCATGGGTTTGATGCGCGCGGTCTTGCGTTCGGCGGCGCTCGAAGGCGCGCGATTTCACAACGCCAATCTCGCGAGCGCCGATCTCCGGTTTGCGCGCGCTGCGGGCGCCGACTTTTCCAACGCGAATTTGAAAGGCGCGGATGCCGCCGGCGCGGATTTCACAAGCGTCAATTGGACCGGCGCGAAGACCGACGGTCTCGACCTTGATTCCGCACAGATCGACACTGCTGCTCGGGCTACGCTCTCGGGCGCGCAAAATGTCGATCGCGCGCGCCTAAAATGACGCGCGATTTCATTCGCATCGGCGTCGATCTTGGCGGCACAAAGATCGAGGCGATCGCGCTTAACGTCGAAGGGAAGACGCTGGCGCGCCGGCGCGTCCCGACGCCTGCGCATGATTATGAAGCGATTATCGCCGCTGTCGCGACGCTGGTTCACGACATTGAAGCCGATATCGGCGGGCGCGGGGCCGTGGGCGTTGGCGCGCCCGGCTCAATCGCTCCCCACTCCGGACTTGTGAGAATTTCCAACACCGCCGTCGTCAACGGCAAGCCGCTCAACGCCGATCTCGCGCAGGCGCTCGGACGTTCGGTGCGCATCGCCAATGACGCGGATTGTTTCGCGCTGTCGGAGGCGATCGACGGCGCCGGTCGCGGCGCTGGCGTGGTCTTCGGCGTCATTCTTGGCACGGGCGTCGGCGGCGGCCTTATCGTCAACGGAAGGATCGTCGAGGGCCGAAATCGGCTCGCCGGCGAATGGGGCCATACGCCGTTGCCTTGGATGACGCCGGATGAATATCCTGGCGTATCCTGCTTTTGCGGACACAGCGGTTGCATCGAGACCTTTCTCTGTGGCGCGGGTCTTTCACGAGAGCATGAGAGACGCTCCGGCGAGCTTCGCCCTGCGACCGAAGTCGCGGCGCTGGCGGAGGCGGGCGACCCAAGCGCGCTTGCAAGCCTCGATCGCTATCAGGACCGGCTGGCGCGCGCGCTCGCGATGGTCGTCGACATCATCGATCCTGACGCGTTCGTGCTCGGCGGCGGGCTCTCCAATATCTCGCGACTCTATGAAGGGCTCGCCGCAAGAGTGGGAGAGCACGCGCTGATCGAAGACCTCGATACGAAAATCCTGCCGAACGCGCATGGCGATTCAAGCGGCGTGCGCGGCGCGGCTTGGCTGTGGAGCCCCGGAGAAACCGACTGACGAGCCCTGGCGGCGCGGCGCCGTCCAAGCGCGCCTCTCGCGGACCCTTCGCCGGCGCCGTTCCCTCCCGCCTCGCGGCGGTGTATGCGGAAGGGATCGCGGCGGCAAGAGCGCGCTGCGAAAAAGTGGGAACCGGTTTTTCGCGTAAGGCGCGCTCCAAATTATAAGAATCGATCACGTTATCGGCGTTCAGGCGAGTCCGCCTGAACGCAGCGTGATCTAAGGGCGAACGCGAGGGGAGTAGCGATGGGCGCCGCCGGAGATAGCGGAAAGAACCTTTGCGCGAAGCTGGCCTTTCTCGCCTCAGGCGCGCCGGAGGCGGAAGAAGCGCGCCAGCGCCTCGTGGAAAAATACGGCGACTGCCCGCCTGAAGAAGCCGATTGCATCGTCGCGCTCGGGGGCGACGGCCTCATGCTGCGCACGCTGCATCGTTTCATGGACGCCGGCAAGCCGATCTACGGAATGAACCGCGGCTCGGTCGGCTTTCTGATGAACCAGTATCGCGAGACCGGGTTGCGCAAGCGGATCGCCGACGCCAAATCGTCGGTTGTGCACCCGCTGCTGATGCACGCCGTCAATGTGCGCGGCGACGAGTTTTCGGCGCACGCCATCAATGAGGTGTCGTTGCTGCGCCAGACGTCGCAGATCGCCAAGCTGCGCATTTTGGTCAATGGTCAGGAGCGTATGCCGGAGCTCATCACCGACGGCGTGCTGGTGTCGACGCCCGCCGGCTCCACCGCCTATAATCTTTCCGCCAATGGTCCGATCCTGCCGCTCGACGCGCCGCTGATGGCTCTGACGCCCATCTCCGCCTTTCGCCCGCGACGCTGGCATGGCGCGCTATTGCCGGACGCCGCCAAGGTGCGCATCGAAGTCCTAGAGGCGGGCAAGCGCCCCGTCTCCGTCGTCGCTGACCATGACGAATTCCGCGACCTCGCCTATGTCGACGTTGAGATGGACCAAGGAACGAAGCTGATCCTGCTGCACGATCCCGGCCATTCGCTGGAAGAGCGGATTCTTCGCGAGCAGTTCGGATATTGAATGCCTGACTCAGCGATCAAACCATTTCGCTGTCACGTCTTCGTCTGCGTCAACAAACGCGACGGCAAACCGGCGTGCGAGGATCACGGGGCGAAGAAAGCGCTCGAAAAGGCGAAAGACGCCGTGAAGGCGCTGCCTTACGCCAAGCGCGAAGGCGTGCGCCTATCGCAGTCTGGCTGCCTCGGCCAATGCGAGCACGGACCGGTCGCCGTCGCCTATCCTAGCGGAAAATGGATCAGCTATTCGTCGGCCGACGAGCTGATCCGCTTCGTTTTGGACGCGATTGAGGCGGCGGACTGATATCAACGATCAGGCTCGGCTGAGCGTGATAGAGTTCGCCCAGATCTCGAAACCACCTTGATCATGCGCTCCTGTTTGATCCTTGGCTCGGAAGCCAGCGATGACGATGTCGCGGCGGCGCTCGATTGCGGCGCCGATGCGCTGCTGTTGCGACTCGGTCCCTGTGTGCAGGACGAGGCGCGACGCGGCGCCCGCGCGCGCGCCCGCGCGATCATCGAGGAGGCGCGGCGGAAGAGCAGGACGCCAAAACTCTTCGTGGAAGTCGCGCCCGTTGAAAGCGAACTCATAGAGGCTGACCTCGACGCGCTTTTCGGCCTAGGGCCCGACGGCGTCTTTCTGCCCTCCTGCTGCGGCGTCGAAAGCCTGCAGCGTCTTTCGGTGAAGCTCGCCGTGCGCGAGGCGCAAGCCGGTCTTCCCGACGGCGTCACTAGAATCGGCGCCTTCGTGGGCGGTGATCCTGCCGGCGTTTTGGCTCTGCGCTCGCTCGCTAGCGCAACCCCGCGTCTCGCGGCGCTGGCCTTCGACGAGGCTGCTCTGAGCGCGTCGCTCGGTCTCACTGACGCCGGCGGCGCCGCCATTGAAATGGCGCGCGCTGCGATCATCTTGGCGGCGGGTTCGGCGGGCGTTCCGGCGCTCGCGCCGCCGGTCCAGATCGGGCGAGAGGGCGCCTATGCGGCGGCGCGCCGCGACGGTTTTGCAGGCGCGATGGCGCTGCGGCCGGAACAGGTCGCGCACATCCTTAAAGTCTTCCCGCCGGGGGAGAATCGACAAAAAGGCCAATCGCCGGCATAGAACGGTCCAATGAAAAAAGTCCGATTGGCCGCGCTCAGCCGAGTGGCCGCGGCGGCGCTCGCCAGCGCAGCGCTTCTTTCCGCACAGGCGCAAGCGCAGCAGCAGACCCCGCGTCACTCCCGTCCGCCTCACGGCCCGGGCGAGCCGGCCGGACCCGCTGCGCACGAAGAGAAGCTATTCCATCTTCGGCTCAGCGCGACTCTCGCCGCCAATGAGCAACAGCCTGTTCGTTCGGGCCTCGTCTGGCGCGTTTTCGAGGAGAGCGCACAGCCGGACGGCTCCCACAAGCTTGTGGCGCAATCCGAGGAGGCGGCCCCGACGCTGCCTCTGCCGAGAGGCTCCTATATCGTCCACGCCGCCTATGGCCTTGCGGGCGTCACGCGCCGAGTCGCTATAGAGAGCGGCAATGTTTCGGAGCTTATCGTTTTGAACGCAGGCGGTCTGAAGCTCGTCGACAAGCTGGGCGATGCGCGTATTCCCGCGCAGCGTCTCTCGGTTTCGATTTATGTGCCGGAGCGCGGCAATTCCGAAGCGAAGCTCATCCTCTCCAACGCCAAGTCAGACGAAGTGATCTGTCTCCCGGAAGGCGCCTATCACGTCGTGTCCACATTGCTCGACACGGGGCAAGGCGCTCAGGGCGGAGCCAATGAAACAAACTCGGTTGTGACGGCGGACTTGAAGATCCCGGCGGGCAAGCTCGTCGAAGCGACTTTGCGCCATCGCGCGGCCACCATCACCTTAAAACTGGTCAAGCAGCCAGGCGGCGAGGCGCTCGCCAATACGAGCTTTTCGGTGCTCACGCCGGGCGGCGACGTTATCCGCGAACTGATCGGGGCCTTTCCTTCTCTGGTGCTGGCGGAAGGCGAATATGTCGCCATCGCGCGACACGAGGGCAAAACCTATCAGGGAACCTTTCGCGTGCAGTCGACGAAAGACGCTGACGTCGAAATTGTCATGCACGATCAGCCGCGCAATCCCGCAAACGACGAGCCTCCGCAATAAAAAGCCGCCCGGAAACCGGGCGGCTTGCTTGGGATGCGCCTCTTTTGAAAAGAGGGACTACAGGATCGTGAAGGGAATGATCACGTCCATGTTGAACATTCCTTGGTTCGAGCTCAGACCGCTGCGGCTGAAGAAGGGCGTGGTGCCGTTGACGGTCGTGTCCCAACGCAGTTCCGGGCGAATGATCAGACCGGTGACGTAAGGCAGTTTGGCGGGCAGTTCTGGCGTGATCGTCATGCCCAGGGTGAAGGCGAGATAGCTGGTGCCGGAGTAAATGGGCCGGGTGGCGTAAAGCCCCGTTCCGAGGTTCTGGTTGATGCAGGACGGACACCAGAAGCCGTGGAGAGCATTGGCCAAGTCGAAGTAGCCGGGGAAGGCGCTGACGAAGAAGTTATTGTTGTCGCGAAAGAACTCGGCGCGCGCGTTGAGCTTGAAGACATCGTTGATCTTGTAGGATGCATATTGCGCAATTCCGAAGGCGCGCGCGCCCATCGGATAGGCCGGGGCGGTTCCCCAGAAACCGAAGTTGCCGGTTATGTTGGCAGCCGCGTTCCATGCCTTTTGCGGCAGACCGAATGAACTCGGATTCCAGCCGCTTTCCATCATGAAGCTCATATCGGTGATAAGCGTCAGGTCCTCGGTCGCTTTCCAGGTCGTGGTGATGTTGTTGAACGAGCGGATCGCCGTGTTGACGTTGCAGGCGCAAGCAAACGGTTGGCCGAAGCCGCCCTGGTTAAAGGGCCAGCCTGCGGCAACGCCGGTTGGGTTTGGCCAACCCGCTGCCGTAAAAGGAATATTGCCGCCGACGAAGCCGATCGGCCAGCCGACGCCGAGCGGATCGGTCTGTCTGGCGTTCTCGGGACCCGTATGGGTGATCGCGAGAATGGTCAGCTTGCCGTCGAGGAGGTTAAAGCCGAGGCCGCCATGGAAAGACGCCGCGGCGTTGTTGTCGCCCGGCCAGCCGAGGCTCGTATTCACGCCGCTGGTCACGCCCGTGTAGACGTCGAGCCAAGGCTTGACGTGGGTGGTGACCATCGCGCCGGTGTGAAGGAAGGGCCCGAAGTTGAAGATGTAGGAGTGGCTGTAGAACAGATTGTCCTTTGCCGGGATCACCTCCGCGCCATTGTAAGTCACGAACATGCCGAGCTTCAGGTCGACGCCGCCCTCGCTGATCGGGCTGGTCCACGGAAGATGCGCCAGAACATTGGCCTCGATCGGTCCAATCTGCGTTCGGGACCGAATGGCGTAGTCGAGAATCCCGAGGTAGTGGTTGTAGCGCATGTCCTCGCCGATCATGCCCTGGAACTTGAAGCCGAAGTCATAGCCTTCGGCCTTCGGGTCGAGCGGGCGCTGCACCGTGAGGAGGAGGCCGTTAAACGTCGGCCAGTTGGCGCGATCCGTGTAGAGATGGCCCCAGTTGAGCTTGTTGAACGGCTGGTTAAAGTTGACCGCAACGCCGCCTTCGATATAGCCGTCGATCGCGAGCGTATCGAGCCAGGCCGGGGGCGGCGCAGGCGGACCTTTAACGATCTTCTCCTTTTTTGCCGGCTTGGCGGCGGCGGGAGGGGCCGCAGGTTGGTTTTCCTCGATCAGAGTCGGGTCGACCTCGAACAGCTTCGCTTGAGCATGCGCGCTGGTGATGCTGGTTGCTAGCGAGAGAGCAGCCACGGTCGAAAGATAGTGCCACTTCATTGTCAGGAACTCCGGTCGCGGGCGAAATCTGATCGATATCACTCGCGAGCGAAGTTTCGTTCAAGTCTAACGTCCGCGCATCTGCTCAATTATTAGGCAAAATTGGCGTTGCACATATCTGTTTCTTTTCACTGTGGCGACAATGTCACATTTTTCGTTGGTTTCTATCCTGCGCCCGTTGATTTTGTAGGTTCAACGATGCGCGAAAAGCGACAAAGCGTGTCGGTCTTCAGCCGAATCACAGTTATTCCTTCTTCTGGCCGAGGCTTGTCCGTCGTCGGGCCTCGCCCTTGTTAGATAAGCGTGGCCATTGATTGGCGCGTGTTGCGCCGGTTGGAAACGGGAGAACGACATGGCGGAAGAGGGGCGCGACCAACCCGAGGGCCCCGACTTCTCGCAGGGCGTCGCGCCCGAAGTCATCCCAGAAGATCGCCCTTTGCTCGGTCACGTAGCGGGCGAGCAAGCGGTAATGGCGCGGCAGGGCGACGAGTTCTTCGTCACTGGGGCTCACTGCACGCATTATCACGGGCCGCTTGCCGAGGGGCTCGTCGTGGGCGGGTCGATCCGGTGCCCCTGGCATCACGCCTGTTTCAGCCTTCGCAGCGGCCGCGCATTACGCGCGCCCGCGTTTGATCCGTTGCCGCGGTGGCGGGTCGAGCAGGCCGACGGGAAGGTTTTTGCCCGCGAAAGGCTTCCCGAGCCGGAGCCGGCGAAGCGCAAGGGCCCTGCCGAACCACGCAGCGTCGTCATCGTCGGCGGCGGCGCAGCGGGTTTCGCCGCAGCTCAGATGCTTAGGTCCCAAGGGTACGATGGAATATTGGAGCTGATCAGCGCCGATACGGCGGAGCCGTATGATCGCCCCAATCTTTCCAAGGACTATCTCGCTGGAACGGCGCAACCGGATTGGCTGCCTTTGCGCGATCCGGCCTGGTATCGCGAGAAGGGCGTTCAACTTCGCCTGGGACAGCGCGTCGAGTCGCTCGACCCCGCATCGAAGCGACTGACGCTCATTGACGGCGCGACATTGTCTTACGACGCGCTGCTTTTGGCCACCGGCGCCTTTCCCGTTAAGCTGCAAACGCCCGGAGCCGATCGTCCGCATGTGTATTATCTGCGCTCGCTTGCCGACGCAGACCATTTAATCGCTGCTTCCGCACAAGCGCGTCGCGTCGCCGTCATCGGCGCAAGCTTCATCGGACTAGAAGTGGCGGCGTCGTTGCGCGCTCGCGATCTCGACGTGCATGTCATTGCGCCGGAGGCGATCCCGATGGCGCGCATTCTCGGCCCCGAACTTGGCGCGCATGTCAGAAAGCTGCACGAGAGCCATGGCGTCGTCTTCCATCTTGAGGATTTAGCGACAGAGATTGGTGAGCGCACGCTTACCTTGAAAAGCGGCGGCGCCTTGGACGCCGATCTCGTGGTCATTGGCGTCGGCGTAAAGCCGGATCTTTCACTCGCCCAATCCGCAGGCCTCGCCGTCGACCGAGGCCTGCTCGTCGACGAATATTTGCAGACAAGCGCCCCCGACATTTACGCTGCAGGCGACATCGCAAGCTGGCCAGACAAAATAACGGGCGAACGCACTCGCGTCGAACATTGGGTCGTCGCGGAGCGACAGGGGCAGACGGCCGCGCGCAATATTCTTGGACGCAAAGAAAAATTCGACGCCGCGCCCTTCTTCTGGAGCCAGCATTACGACCAGGCGATTTCCTACATCGGACATGCCGCGTCATGGGACAGATTGCAAATGTCGGGCGATCCGGCGGCCGCAGACTGCGCCGTTTCTTACTTCAAGGGCGATCGCCTGCTGGCCGTCGCGACGATCGGCCGCGACCTCGACAATCTATGCGCTGAAGTCGCATTTGAATCGCGCATCGGCGCCGCGCCGCCGGAAGAGATCGAATAGGGGCCCGAGCCCTATTCGAAATGTCCAGAGGCGTGACCAAGCATGGTGTAAACTTTGCCGGCGTCGCCCGTAAGCAGGTCAAGCGCTTTCGAACCGTCGCGATCCTTACGGCTTGTCTCCACGAGCAAATCCTCGAAGTGTTTGACGTAGTGATCAACGGTCGCGCGAAAATCCTGATCGATGCGGTAGCGGCGCTGGATTTCCTGAACGGTCTGATGGCCCTGCGCCGTGTAGAGGCGACGGCCGAAAAGGCCTCCCTTTTCGCCACGCTGATAGCGGCGCCACAACTCCGTCACGGCGGCGTTGTCGACCATCCGCGCGATGTCGAGCGTCAGGCTATCGAGCGCGCCCGCGCTCGATAAGGACCGCGCGGTACGCGGCGGCTGCGGCGCGTCATCAAATGAGGCGCGCGCAAGCAGGTTGCTCAGCCAGCCGCCTTGCGGCTCGCGAGCAGGCTCCGTAACGCGTATCGCCGAAGACTGTGCCGGACGCGCCGGCGCCGGTTCCGCGCGCGGCGTCTGATCCGACGAAGCGCGACGAAGCGCGGGAGCGTTTTGTTCGGCGATGTCATAGACGCGGCCCGACCGCGCCACGATGTCGGTAAGCTCGTTTAAGGCCTTCACCTGGTCGCCGACGACACGCCGCAGCGCCGCCGCTTGCTCTGCGGTTTCGCGTGGCAGTTCGGTCGCGCCGCGGCGAACTTCCTCTCGAGTTTCCTCGATCTCGCGATGGATGTTGCGCGCGAGGCCGCGAATCTCATCAGTTGCGGCGTCGAATTTGGAACGCGCGTCGCCGAACAGACGGTTGATCTCTTCATTGGCTTCAGAGAAGGCGGCGCGCAGGGCTTCGGAAGTTTGTTCGCGCTCGCCTTCCGCAGCGGCGCGCACGGCGGCGAAGCGCGCCTCGATGACGTCGGCGGTCTGCTTGGAGGTTTCGCTCAATGCTCGGCCAAGGTCACGCGACCGCAACTCAATAGAGCGGAACGAGCGATCCATCAGTTCGCCGAACTTTGTCATGGCGTCTTCGAATTCGGCGCGCCGGCCTTCAACAAGCGTCACGAGTTCTTCAAGCGAGCCGCTGCGCGCAGCCATCACCGCATCGAGCGCCTGCTGACTCTGCGCGAGTTTTTCTGCGCTCTGGGCAAGCGTGTGTTGTCTTTCGTCCAGCGCCTCGACGATGGCGTTGGCGTCTCGCATCGCATCGCCGGCGACCCCGCTGATGTGCTCGACTTGAGACGAAGCTTCGTTCAGCGCGCCATGGAACTCGGCGAGCCGTTTGCCAAGCTCGCTTTCGAGCATGACGAGGTTTCCGCCAGTCTTATCAATGATCGCGTGTAGCGATCCGTTTGTCTGGCCGAGCGCGTCGAGCAAGGAAGGCAGCTCGGCGCGAATCTTCTCATTCGTCGCCAGAAGCGCCGCGATCGAGGACTGCGCGCTGGTCTCCAGCGTCTGCGCAAGCGCCTCGCGTGAGACGTCGAGCGCGTTCGTCAGTTCGTCGCCTTTGACGCCAAGACGCGAAACAAGGGTCTCACTGCAGCTTTCAACGGCGTTCGCCACCAGATCGCCGACGCTTGTCAATTCGCGAGCGACCGCGCCGCCGCGTTCCTCGAGCACTGACTGCATCTGCGTCAGGCGCTCGTCGAGCGCGCCGCTGATCTCCGCCACGCGCTCAACGAGCGACTGGCCCAGATCGCCGGTGCGCGCGTGCAGAGTCGTATCGAATTCGCGTCGCGCGCCGGCCAGGATGTCCTTGATATCCTGCAGCCGTGCGCCGATCGTGTCGACGACCAACCGGCCCTTTTCATCGATCTCGGAAGAGACCGCGACGAGTCGGCTAACGACATTGTTTTCGAGAAGCTCGATGCGGCCGTCGAGGGTCGACTCCAGTTCCTTGGCTTGTCCGCCCAACGCTTCGTTGATGTCCTCAGTCCTGGAGGAGATCGCCTGGGCGAACTCGCTCGAACGTGACATGAGCACCCAGTCGACGTCTTTGATCTTGGCGTCGAGCGTTTCCAAAACCTGGCGCCCGCCATCGTCCATCACGCGCGCGACTTCAGCGGCGTGTTTGGCAAGCGCCTCCTGAAGCATCTGTCCGCCCACGCCAAGGCCCGCGTCAACGCGCCCGACCAGTTCGTCGATGCGGTCCGCCGCTTCCTTCGTTCGAGCGGAGGCGACGTTTTCCAGGGCTTCGATCTTGCTCGACATGGTTGAAGCAATGTCGATCGCGCGCGCGCCGAGCTTCTCAACGAGATGGCCGCCCTTGCTTTCGATCGCGCCGTCGATTTCCGCCAGTCTCGCGTCGATCTCGTCAGCGAAATGGCGAGAATTGTCGCCGATCCTGGCGTTGTAATGCTCGACCTGCGCCGAGAGCCTGTCGACGAGCGCGCCGCCCTGCATGCGGATCGTTTCGTCAAGCGACTGCAGTCTATCGTCGATCTGATGCGTGATCTTCTGTGCTTCCGCGCTCAATCTCTCGGCATGCTGACCGACCCGGTCGGCAAGTTCGCCGCCGTCGCGCAGCAGCGCATTCTCGAAGTGAGTCAACTGCTCGCCGAGCGTCAGCGCCATCCGCTGGCTATGATCGGCCAGCGAAGCGACGACTTCCTTGCTTTCGGACAAGACGGCGTTTTCAAAAGAGCCGAACCGGTCGTTCAGCAGTTCATGAAGCCGCTCGCCTTGGGTCGCGATCGCCAGAACGGCGTCGCTCGCCGTATTTGCGAAGCGCTCATGAATCGTTTCGGCGTTTTCGGCAAGCGCTGATGAGGCTTCGGCGACGGTTTGCTGAAGCTTGTCACGCAGCGAGACGCCGTGAGTCTCGAACTCTTGCAGGGCGCGCTCGCGCGTCGTCTCCATCGTTTTGGCGACGAGCATTCCAGCGGTTTCGAGCGCATTCAGCCTCTCGTCGAGCAATTGGTCAACGCGCGTCGCATGTTCGCCGACGACCGACGTCACGCTTTCGCTATGGCGCCTGACGGTGTCCTCGAAGGCGCCGAGCTTTTCGGCAAGGCTGATTTCGGCGCGATCCGCATGGGCGGCCACGCGTTGCGCGATCTCGCCGCCTTGATGCACGAGCACGTTCTCGATTGCTTCGAGACTTTGCGTGACGGATTGATTGACCTTCGCGCTGTTCGTCGCGACGCTCTCCTCGAAGGCCGTCAGCCTGTCGCCAAGTTCGGCGGCGGCGCGCTCGCCGCGGGCGGCGACACGCGCGGCTAATTCCTCGCCCTGGCGCGCGACGACGTCTTCGAAGGTCGAGAGGCCTTCAGAAAAGGCCGCCGTCGCGCGTTCCCCGTGCTCGCTGACGCGCTGGGCGATTTCCTCGCCGTGAAGCGTGACCGCGTCTCCGAAAGCGGCGAGTTGCGCGGCGAGGTTCGATGTGGCGCGTTCTCCGCGTTCGCCGACGCGCTCAGCGATCTCGTCGCCGTTGCGGACGATGGCCTCTTCAAAGGCGGCGAGTCCGCCTGAAATCACGGCGCTCACGCGATCGCCGTGCTCAGCGACGCGCATCGCCGCTTCCGCGCTGTTGCGTACGACGGCGTCCTCGAAGGCTGCGAGCCGGTCAGCAAGACTGGCCTCAATTTGTATCCCGCGTTCGGCGATCCGTTCCGCCACTTCCTCTCCGCGGCCGAGCACCGTTTGTTCGAATGCCTGGAAGTTGTCGGCGAGCGTTTCGTTCACTCTGTCGCCATGATGGCCGATCGCCGACACCGCTTCGCCCGCGACGGCGACAAAGCGCGCCTGCAACGCGTCCACCTGCTCGACGAGCGCTGCGGAGCTCTGGTTCAAGCTGCGCGAAATTGCATCGTGAAGCGCTTGTCCTTGCAGCTCAAAGTCATTTTGAGCCTTGTGATGCGTGTCTTCGAGCAGGCCGACAATTCGGGTTTCGGCAATTTCGAAGGTCGTCCGGGCGTTTTCGACATGTTCGGCGACGCGCGCCGTCAAGCGCTCTTCAGTTTCGGCAAGCGACCGCTCGAAAGCGCCGCCCTGTGTTTCGATCGTCTCGCGGACGGCGTCTCCCGTCTCGGCAAGCTTTGCGACGATACGTTCTCCCTGGCCGCCCATCGCTTCGGAAAAATTTGCGCCGATTTCTTCAAAGCGTTCGAGCACGTCGGCGCCGCGCGAACTGAAGTCGCTGGCGATCGCTTGGCTTGAACCTTCGAGCCTGCGGCCGACCTCTTCGACGCTTTCGGCGAAGCGCCGGCTCACGTCCTCGCTCGCGCCGATCACTTTCTGCGCGACTTCGTCGCCGGTTTGGTTCAGAGCGAAGAGCACCCTTCCGCCATGACTCGCCAAAGTGGACTCGAAGGCGTCGCCCGCCTGTTCAAGGGCCAGCCGGATTTCTTCGCCTTTGGAGCCGAGCGAGGAGGAGACGCGCGCCCCGGCCTGGCTCACCGCTTCGGCGAGATGGACTGAGGTTGTGGCAAGCTCTTGGGAAAGCGTCTCGCGTGCGCCAAAGAGCGCATTGCGCGCGTTGTCGGCGTTGACGACGATGGCTTCGCGTTCGCGCGTCAGTTCGTCGATAAGCAGCCGAATGCGCCGTTCATTTTCGGTATAGGAGCGTTCCAGGTTGGTGACTTCAGTGCGCACGATCACTTCGAGTTCGCCAGCGCGCGCCAGCGCCCGTTCGATGCCGTCGCCCATGGAGGCCGCTTCGCGTCGGATCGCCTGAGAAAGCGACACAACCTGTTCGGTGGCGACCGTTTCCGGCTCAATGAGCCGAATGGCCACCTCCGTCATGCAATTGGCGATGAGCCGCATCTCGTGGGCGCGGCGCGCCATCAACCCGGTAAGAAAGAGAAAGAAGAGGGGAGCGACCAGCGCCGCAAGCGTCAGAGCCGGCTTCGGCGCGAGCATCAAGCCGTTGGCGTCGAGGATTTCGGCCTGATGGAAGTAAACATAGACGGCCCAGCAGCCCGCCCACAGGGCCATAAAGGTGAAGGTGAGCGCCATGATCGAGCGGTTGGGCTTGATCTGCAGCGCCTGCCGCAACTCGCCGACCGTCCGGCGATCGTCGTTCGCCGGCGCCAAGGCGGGAGCGATCGTCCCTTGTGGCGGCCGAGCGCGGTTTTGCTGCTCGTCGTAAGCCGTCGTCGACCTCCGCGTGTCTAACCCATGCGCTTCCGCTCCCGACCCGGACCGTTCGTTCGCTTCGTCCAGGACGCCGGCGGCTTCGGGCATGGCGCTGATGTCCAGCGCTTCCTCGAGCGCGGTCAGAGCAGCGGTCGCCGCGTCCTGGATCTTTCCCGATGTCGCCATTCGCCCTCTCCAGTCGGCGCAAAACGCATCCCGTCGGCCGATTTCGCGGCCCGCCGCTAAACGACTGCCGGTGAATAAAGATTAACCAAACTTTACAGCCCATGCCGAGCAATTGAAACATGGGCTTGGGACGTATCCGGAAACTTCGTTAACGGGCCCTTCAGGAAAGAAGCGTCAATTTTGAGGCCATGCCCGCTCGGCGGGCTCCAAAAGCGTCTGGCTTAGCGATAGATATCAAAGGGGAACGGGAATGGGGATGGCCAAACTGGCGGAATCGACGTTTCTAGACTGCGAAGCTCAACCGCAACCATTTCCTCAAGCGGAGGCGGAATCGCCGATCGACCTCGTTCATCTCTCCCGCCAGACGTTTGGCGACCATGACCTCGAGCGAGAGCTGCTGGCGCTTTTCGACGCTCAGGCGGGGCATTTCGTGGATCGCTTGAACGCAGACTCTGCGCCTGGCGACGCCGATTGGCGTATCGGACTCGCTCACACCATAAAGGGTTCGGCCCGGGCGATTGGCGCCTTTGAGGTTGGCCAAGCCGCTGAGGCCTATGAATGGGCATTGCGCGGCGCGGATCCTAAGGCGGCCGAAAAGGCTGGGACTCTCGGCACCGCCATAGCAAGGGCGCGCGCCGCCATCGCTCTCCTGCTGGGCGGAGCGGCTTAAAAGGGCCCAACCGGGAAATATTTTAGATAAAGCTCGGCGAAGACCCCGCGTTGAGCGAGCCGGAACAGCGCATAGTCGAGCGCGCGGCGCAGGGGCGCATTGCCCTTTTTCACGGCGATGCCGACGCCTTCGCCAAAATACTTTTGATCCGTAAAGGGTCCGTCCCGAAAGACGCAACAGCCCGCCGCCTCCGCGCCATTCAGCCAGTAAGAGAGCGAGATTGCGTCGCCGAAAAGCGCCTGAACGCGGCCATTCTTGAGCGCGTTGCGCGCCAGCGCCGGCGTTTCGAGCGCAACCAGCGTCGAGCGAGGATAAAAGGCCGTCAGAAAAGCCTCGTGCCGGGAGCCGGCGACCACAGCGATCGGACGGTCGGCGAGCGCGGTTGGCGAGGCCGACTTTAGGGTCGTGTCGCTTTGCATGACAAACCGGCCGGGCGTCAGCATATACGGCCCAGAAAAATCGACCTGTTTGCGCGTGTCATCGTTGATCGCCAGCGAAGCGATGATGGCGTCTCCACTATTGTCGTTGAGCGCGGGGATGAGCAGATCCCACCGCCGCCGCTGGATCGTGCAGGCGATATCGAGTTCGAGGCAGATCGCTCGGGCGAGATCGACGTTGAAGCCTGCAACCTGCCCATCCGCGAGCAGGAAATTGAATGGCGGATAGTCGTCCTCCGTCAGGAAGCGGATTTGGCGCAAGCCCGAGAGGTCCGGCTTTTCCGGAGTGTGGTTAGGGTCCCAGAATGACGGCGTGGTCGTAGCAGGCGGCGTCGGCGCCGGGACGGCCGGCGCGGGCGGCGCGCCCTCAGCGGCCGCGGCCGGGAAGCAGGATCCGAGGAGCAGCGCGGCGAGCGCCGCGCGGAGCGACGCGAGGAAAGCGAATCGGCGCGATTTTTTGATACAGCGCATAAAGTTATTGCCTAGCTTATGCTTGAAGCCGATAGTCGCTCGCAGGCTGCTTGCGCGCGCCGGGTTTATTGCATGAGTTATGTCCCGATCGATAGTGTCGCTTCCTCTGCTTCGCAGATCAAGGACGATCATCCGCAAGTCTTCAGGCGCCGCGCCCTCATTGTATCCTCGACGGTTCGCCGAATCTCGCCGTCTCAGGCGACATCGCCGCGATCGATTCCAATCGAAATCGCTTTTCTCTTGGATCACGGGGCGCCCGAGCAGACTCTTGCATTCGCTGCGGCGACCGCACGCCGACAAGGCGTTTGCGCCGACGAAGCGTTGCTCGCCGAAGGGCTCGTCTCGGAGGACGTATTCTATCGGACCCTTGCAAGGCATCTTAACGTCGACTTCATCGACCGCCCTGTCGACGTCTGCGCATCAGGAGCGTCGACCGCCGGATGCGGCTACGCGCGCATTCGCGATCCTTCGAGCGGCGTTCATTGGCTGTTCGCGCCGAGCGGCAGCGGCGTCTTTCGATTGATGAGCGCGTGCCGAGCCGCAAAAGGCCGGCCGCAATTCGCAATTACAACCCGGACGCGCTTTTTCGAGGCGATTCGCCGCGCCGATCCGGCTGGCGCGGCCTCCAATGCGGCATTCCTCATCGAACGCGTTGACGGAGACTTGTGCGCACGCGGCAATCTGCGGCGCGCGCATGTGGGGCTGCTGCTCGCCTTGGTGATCGGACTGTCGGCCAGCCTTTACGCTCCCTTCTTCTTTCTGCGCATCGCATCCGCTTTGCTCCTGACGAGCGCATTCTGCTGTGGGGTGTTTCTCAGGCTTTTCGCTTTCGCGGCGAGTTTTCAGCCAGGCGAAGACGCCGAAGCGCTCGAAAGCGATGTGGGTCTGCCGATCTACACGGTCGTCGTCGCGCTTTATCAGGAGGCCGTCGTTGCGCGCCAGCTCGTTCGAGCGATCGATCGACTCGACTATCCAAGAGCGAAGCTCGACATAAAATTCGTGATGGAAGCCGATGACGAAACGACGGTTGCGGCGTTACGCGCGCATCCGCCCCGCGCCCCCCATGAGATCATCATTGCGCCAGACGGCGCTCCACGCACCAAGCCGCGGGCGCTGAACGTCGCCATGCCGCTCGCGCGCGGCTCGCTTGTGGCTGTGTTTGACGCCGAAGATTTGCCGGAGCCGCGTCAATTGCGGCGCGCGGCGACTCTCTTCGCCCGGCTGCCCGAGAGCGTCGCCTGTCTGCAGGCGAGCCTCGTGATCGATAACGGCGATTTCAACTGGATGACGGCGATGTTCGCCTTCGAATATGCCGCGCTTTTTGACGTCTACAACAGAGGGCTCGCATCAATGGGGATGCCGCTGTTCCTTGGCGGCACTTCAAACCATTTCCGGATGGAGGTCTTGCGTGAGATCGGCTTCTGGGACGCATTCAACGTCACGGAAGATGCTGACCTTGGCCTGCGACTCGCCCGCGCGGGCTTCGAGGCGCGGACATTTGCCTCACAAACCTTCGAGGAGGCGCCAGCTACGTTTGGCGCTCTAGTGAGACAGCGCACGCGCTGGTTCAAAGGCTGGATGCAGACCTTCATCGTCCATTGCCGCCGGCCGGTGCAGCTTTTCGTCGATCTTGGTTCGCGTCGCGCCCTTGCGGTTCTGGCCATGTTTGCCGGGGGGCTGTTTGGTCCTTTGCTCGGCCCTCTCCTGGCGGCGCGTCTGACCTATGACGCGATTTTTGGCGCTCTCCTCGCTCCAGTCGGGTTGCTTGAGATCGCCTTGAGCACGCTGTGGTGCTTTCTGGCGATCGCCGGAGCCACTTCGCTCTTTTTTCCGCTTGCCGTCGGCATCCGGCGTCGCAGTCTCGCGCGGTTTCGTCGATCGCTCATCTATCTGCCGCTGTGGCAAATCATGCTGAGCGTGGCCGCATGGCGCGCCCTTTTTGAACTGTGGCGGCGGCCGTTCCACTGGGAAAAGACCGAGCATGGGCTTACTGCGCGCGGCGTTCTCGATGTAGAGCGCCCAATCAATCCATTCTGTTCAATTGAACAGCCATTGTTTAATCAGGAATCCCGCGCTTAGCGCCTTGCTGTAATGCTCATGCAGCGCGACATGGCTCATGCCCGCGCGCGGCAGATCCGATTTTTTCAAACGTTTGAAGAAGGGAATGAGCACGTCCTCGAAATTCGCTACCGTATATTTACCACCGTGGCGGTCAGCCACGCGCTCGGCGACATTGGTGAAGAGCAGCGCCAGCGCCTTGAAGAGGGCAGGATGCGCGATCTGCTCATCGGTGTTGTGCAGACCCAGACCATGCCGACACGCGCGTAAATAGGCGTTCAACACCGCATAGACTTCCTCCGCCTGCGCGTCGACGAAAGCGCCCTTGATGGAGCGCAGCGCGGCGTTGAAGGTGACGCGCGAAATCATGCCCTTGCGCCGTTCCGCAGGGCTCAGCAGGCCTTTGAGAGCGCTGTCGTCACGCGTGTTAAAAAGGTCGAAAACGTCGTGCAGCAGCGCGTCGGCTTTCGTTTCGACTTCCGAAAGGCGGCGGATGTCCAGCAACAGTTCAGTAGGCACTGGCCGCTGCTTGGTGTTGATGTCCATGAACAGCCGGCATTCTTCGGAGCGTTTCAGCTTATTGTAGATCACCACCGGCACGTCGACGGCGTGTTTCGCGAGCTTGAAGCCAAAGACGCGATGCTGGCCATCGATAATAAGAAACGCGCGCGGATCCCGCCGAAATGTCAGCGTCCCGGCGTCGCGGTCAAAGTGCATATGCGCGCGCGATTGCGCCGACAGCACCACGGCGCCGGGAACCGTGCCAAATCCTGCATCGATGTAGCGGGCGATGGATTTGGCGCGCCTGTGGTCGAGGAGGCGCTGGAAGCCCTCCGTCGGATTTTCGACCCGCGGCTCGACCGTACATGTTTCTGCGAGGAGGCTGCTCGGCAGCACGAGCGCGTAAAAACGATGTGCGCCTTGTGAAACGAGTTGCGCCGCAGCGGTTATCGACTTCTTGTCGGCGCCGGAGGCCAATGAACTGCGATTCTGCGCCCCATTGCCTCGCAATCGAGCGGATCCAGACACGTCGATGAGCGTAGCCCGATCCATTTTCTGATCCCTCGCAAGCGCGAACTTCCACAGCATTCGCGGCAGCTGACTCGACGAATCGACCGGCACTCGGCGGAAACACTAGGCGGGAATGGGGTTAGGGGCAAGATGGGTCAGGGCTGGAAATGGGTCGATTTGATTTCCACAAAGCGCCAGAAGCGGAACCCGCGGCGCGGTGTATCAGGTCCCATTCGTGTTTTTCCGCCTGTAGCCGCGCCGGCGTTCTAAGCGTCGACGCGGCGCAGAAAGTCCGACGCTCTCGCGAGACCCGCCACGAGCACATCACGGTTGTTGGCGTAGCCGATTCGCACATAGCCTTCGCCATCCAGGGCGCTGCCCGGCGTGAACATCACGCCGGTCTTTTCGAGTAGCGAAACGCAAAAATCGCGAGACGTCATGCCGGCATCGACGCGCACCCACGCCGTCGTGCCCGACTTCGGTTTCACATAGGATAAACGTGGCTCTTTGGCGATCCAGGCGTCGAGCAGGGAGAGGTTCGTTCGCAAAATGCCGTGGTTGCGTTCCAGGATTGCGCCCCGGCTTTCTAGTGCAATAGAAGCGAACAGATCGTTCAGCATGCCGACGCTGATCGTGTTGTAGTCACGATGGATATGCACGCGATGAATCACCTCGACAGGCGCAACGATCCAACCCACTCGCAAGCCCGCGAGCGACCAGGTCTTCGACATGCTGCCCGTGCTAATGCCTTTCTCATAGAGATCCGCGATCGATGCGGTGAAGCCCGTGCCTTGCTGGTCGGCGCCACGATATACCTCGTCGCTTAAGACATAAGCCCCACATGAACGAGCAATTCGTACAATCTGCTCGAGAAATGAGCGCTCCATCAAAGCCCCGGTTGGGTTGTTCGGATTGCTGAAGGCGATTACGCGCGTAGATGGCCTGATCATTCCTTTTAGTTCGTCGAGATCCGGCAGAAATGCGTTTTCCTCACGTAAGCGCAAAACGTCGACTCTTGCGCCATAGCTCTCGGGAATAGAGTAGTGCTGCTGATACGTCGGCAGCACAGATATCATGTGATCGCGCGGTTCGATTAGCGTCTCGTAGACGAGCGCATTCGCGCTGATCGCGCCATGCGTAATCAGCACATTGGGCACGCGTTGGTTCTCGTATAATGACGCGACATTGCTGCGCAGGCGCTCCGTGCCGTCGATTTCGCCGTATGTCAGCTTCATCGGCAGAATTTCGCCGAGCGACGCATCTTCCTTGCCGGCGATCTTCAATAACTCGGCGACTGACAGCGATTCGACGCAGGTTTCGGCGAGATTCAGCTCGCAAACATTCTCATAGAGATACATCCAGCGTTCGACTCCAAACTCCCTGATTTGCATGAGTTCCGTCCTTGTGGAGAGGCTGGGGCATGGAGGCGGCGATTGGCGGAGAGGGCTCCTCTTAGGCATAGTATTATGGGCGCAATAGCGGAATTGGACACGTTGCCGGCGCGCTCAGTCACGATTCCGCTTCGCGAGACTGTTGTGGGTCGCAACCTGAAATTCATATAGTGAACCGCGACGCGATGGTTGATCTGCTTCGCGCTGCGCAATTTCAATCGCTTGTGCGAGAAGACCAGGTTGCATGGGAGACGCCGTCGAGCGCAGCGAGAGACTCGATGACGGCGTCAAGCTGCTCGCTTGTCGCGCTGGACGTCGCAAGCGTTGCGACGATCTCGACGTCGTCTTCGCGCTCATTTTCGGCGATGTCCTGGATCGGATAAGAGGCGGCCTCCAACAGCTCGATGATCTGGTCGCGAATGGCGTCGCGCCTTGTTTCGCTCGCGGCGACGCGAACCTCATAGACCGCCTCCGTCGCGCTCTCATCGATCGGCGCGCGCTCGATCCAGTGAACGAGCGGCCGCAGGAACGTATTGCCGGCGAGAACGAATACGGTGAGCAATACGGCTTCCGCCGGGCGGTCGGCGCCGGCGAAGGCGCCCATCACCGCCGAACACCAGATCGTCGCCGCGGTGTTCAGGCCGCGGATATTCGTGCCTTCCTTGATAATGACGCCGGCGCCAAGAAAGCCGACGCCCGAGGCCACATAGGCCAGCACCTGCGTCGCGCCCTGATTGCCCATCAGCCGCATGCCGAGATCGACGAAAGCGGAGGCGCCGAGCGCGACGAGGGCGTTGGTGCGCAGGCCAGCGGTGCGTTGGCGATATTGCCGCTCGGCGCCGATGGCGGTGCCCAGAACGAGCGCCACGCTCAGCGATACGAATGTGTTGAGGATTTCTGCGCCGTCGAAATTTGCAATGGCGTTCATAGCGCTTAATCCATCGGCATTTCGCTTTCTGGCTTATAGGCGGACGAGCGAGGCTTGTCGCCTCCGACGAAATTCTGCGTTCTTCCAGGATGATCGGGTGAAGGTTTCCTCATCCTGAGGAGCCCGCGCCGATCTCGGGTTTACCCGAGGTCGGCGCGGGCGTCTCGAAGGACGAGGAAAACTTCTAGCGCCGCCTGGAACTCGTCCTCGTCCTTCGAGACGGCGGCTGCGCCGCCTCCTCAGGATGAGGGCGAGGACGCTTCTCCTTCACCCGACTCTCCTGCCCACATTGTTGCTTCGCATTGACCGCCACGCAGCGCTCCTGTATCAAGCGGGTGCTGCGCCGCAGCATGAGGCGCTCCAGCCGCGTATGGTCGACGTTTCGTCGACGAGCTGTCGAGCGCCCCCTTTTCCCACTCCGACGGCCCATTACGCGGGGCCGATCCTTTTGGCCCTGGGTCGGCGTTCTTCACGCGCCGGTCCTTCGGGCGCGAATCGACAACTGAAAGCAACAAAGAAGTGACGACATTCTCCGATCTCGGCTTGAACGAGATCCTGCTGCGCGCGCTTTCGCGCGAAGGCTATGAAATTCCGACGCCGGTTCAGGCGCAGGCGATTCCCGCTCTCCTGCAAGGGCGCGACCTTCTTGGCGTCGCCCAGACGGGCACCGGCAAGACGGCGGCGTTCGCTCTGCCGATCTTGCACCGGCTGCTCGCCGATCGGCGGCGCGCCGCGCCCAATACGGCGCGCGCGCTCATTCTCGCGCCGACGCGTGAACTCGCGACTCAGATCGCCGACAGTTTCCGCGCCTATGGACAGTTCTTTCGTCCAAGCGTCGGCGTTATCGTCGGCGGCGTGTCGCATCGTCCGCAAATCGACATGCTGGCGCGCGGCCTCGACGTGCTTGTGGCGACGCCGGGACGGCTCCTCGACCATATCGGCAGCGGCAGGTTGAAACTTGCGGCGACCGAGGCGCTCGTCCTCGACGAAGCCGATCATATGCTCGATCTCGGATTCATCGTTCCGATCCGCCAGATCGTCGCGAAACTGCCAAAACGCCGCCAGACGTTGCTGTTTTCGGCGACCATGCCTCGGGAAATCGCCGCGCTCGCCGACGATATGCTGCATGACCCAGTGAAAGTGTCCGTGACGCCGGCGGCGACCACCGCCGAGCGCGTCGCACAGCATGTTTATCTCGTTGCGAGCAACGCCAAGCGGGACTTGCTGTTGGAGTTGCTGGGCGACCGCGAAATCTCGCGCGCGATCGTGTTCACGCGCACCAAGCGCGGCGCCGATCGCGTCGCGCAGCACCTTGAAAGCGCTGGCGTCGGCGCCGACGCCATTCACGGCAACAAGAGCCAGAGCCAGCGCCTGCGCGCGCTGGACGCCTTCCGCAAGGGCCGCACGCGCGTGCTTGTCGCGACCGACATCGCCGCGCGCGGCATCGACGTCGACGGCGTTACCCATGTCGTCAATTACGAATTGCCGGAAGTCGCCGAAGCCTATGTGCATCGCATCGGCCGCACCGCGCGCGCCGGCGCGACCGGCAAGGCGATTTCGCTCTGCGACAATGGCGAGCGGCCGCTGCTGCGCGCGATCGAAAAGCTGACGCGCCAGACGCTCGAATGCACCGACCGGCGCGGCGCCGATGCGCGGGAGGATGACGGCGCGCCGATACGCCAGGCGCCACAGAGGCCGAAGCCGCCGACGCCGCATCGAAACGGCGCGCAGCATCCTCGGCGCGATGGACAGCGTCCGGCCCAAAAACGCCCGGGCGCGCCGAACGGCCAGAAACGGCGCGCAAATGGTGCGCGTCAGCAGGCGGGCCGTCCGCAGGGGTAAGGCTATAGTCATGGCGCTTCGAATCGAGTGACGCCATGATTTGCGATCTTCTCATCGTCGGCGGCGGGATCAACGGCTGCGCCATCGCCCGCGACGCCGCCGGACGCGGGCTTTCCGTCAGGCTCGTCGAGCAGGGCGATCTCGCGCAGGGCACGTCATCCGCCTCGACGAAACTCATCCATGGCGGTTTGCGCTACCTGGAGCTCTATGAATTTCGGCTCGTGCATGAAGCGCTCGCCGAGCGCGAACTATTGCTCGCCGCCGCGCCGCACATCATTTGGCCGTTAAAATTTGTGCTGCCTTATGAGAAGGGGCTGCGGCCGGTCTGGCTGCTGCGGCTGGGACTATTTCTTTACGATCACCTTGCGCGGCGTAAGCGCCTCGAAGGATCGCATATGGCGCCGCTCGCGGGCCATCCGCTTGGCGCGCCGTTGCGCGAGATTTATCGCGTCGGCTTCACTTACGCCGATTGCTGGGTGGACGATTCGCGCCTCGTCGTATTGAATGCGCGTGACGCGGCGGAGCGCGGCGCGACGATCAGCGTTGGCGCAAAGCTCATTCATGCCGAACGGCAGGGCGACCGTTGGCGCGCGACGCTCGCAGGCGGAGAGGCAATCGAGGCGCGGCTTCTCGTCAACGCCGCCGGCCCCTGGGTGTCTGAGGTTCTCGAAGACGCGCTGCACATCCATTCACGTAAACATGTGCGGCTGGTGAAGGGCTCGCATCTCGTTCTGCGCAAACTTTTCGAAGGTCCGCAGGCCTATATTCTGCAAAACCCCGACGGCCGCATTGTTTTCGCGATTCCCTATGAACGCGAATTCACCCTCGTCGGCACGACCGACGTCTCCTATGGCGGTCCGCCCGGCGCCGTGGCGATCAGCGAGGAAGAGACGGACTATCTGCTCGCTACGCTCAATCATTTCTTGCGCAAACCAGCGACGCGCGACGATGTTATGTGGAGCTACGCGGGGTTACGCCCGCTCTATGACGATGGTTCGCTCAAAGCGTCGGTCGTGACCCGCGACTACGCCTTTGATCTCGATGCGCCGCAGGATGGAGCGCCGTCGCTCTCGATCTTCGGCGGCAAGATCACGACGGCGCGCCGCCTAGCCGAACATGCGCTTGATCAGCTCGCACGCTTTCTTCCCCCGCATGGAGAAGCCTGGACGGCCGGCGCCGTTTTTCCAGGCGGCGACATGCCGCAAGGCTTCGATAGATTTCTTGACGAACTCAAGCGCGATAAACCGTTTCTCGGCGATGAATTGGCGCTTCGCCTCGCGCGCGCCTATGGAACGCGCGTCTTCGACATCTTGAAGAATGCGCAGAAGTTCGGCGATCTCGGCCGCGACTTCGGCTGCGGTCTGACGGAGGCTGAGATCGCCTATCTGCGCGAAAAGGAATGGGCGCGCACGGCGGAAGACATTCTGTGGCGCCGCTCAAAGCTCGGGCTGCATATGAGCGCGCCGCAGCAGCAGGCGCTACTGGAATATATGGGCGCCTGACCCCCTCCCTGTCCCTCCCCCGCTTCGCGGGAGAGGGGACGCAAATGATCAGCTTTTCGCGAATTGGAGTCGCGTGGCCTTTCGCGAAATGACGATGAGGGGCGCGGCCTGCTCCCTCTCCCGCGAAGCGGGGGAGGGTTGGGATGGGGGCGCTGCTTCCCGCTGTCACGGTTTCCAGCTTCGTTGTAATGCGTCACTCGTAAAGCGCTGCACGCGACTCATTCACCGATGCGCCGCCTTCGATCACGGTTTTCGCTAAACCCGGCGCGGCGACGGCGATGTTCTCGGCAAAGAAGCGCGCGAGCTCGGCGTAGCGCGCCGCATTCGGACTATTCTCTCGCGCGGCTAACTTCGCGCCCTTCACGAGCAGCGTCGCGCCGCGCGCCAGCGCGAAGAGGCGCAAATAGGGCGTGGCGCCAGCGAGCGCGCCAACGAGCTCGGCTTTCGTCAGAAAGTCGCTCGCCTGCGCCAGCGCCTCGACAGACTCGCGCAACGCTTGCTGCGAGAAATCAGCCTCGCGCGTGATGGCGCGCATGTCGTCGATCTCGCGCGCGAGCGCCGCGCCATCGCCGCCGCGGATCTTGCGCGTGACGAGATCAATCGCCTGAATGCCGTTCGTGCCTTCATAGATCGCGCAGATGCGCGCATCGCGCATGAGCTGCGCGACGCCGGCCTCCTCGATATAGCCCATGCCGCCGAAGACTTGGATGGCGAGCGATGTCGTCTCATTGGCGATATCGGTCGAGAAAGCCTTGGCGACGGGCGTGAGCAGACTGGCGCGCTCATGCGCCGCCGCGGCGCGCGCCGGATCGTTTTCCCTGCGCGCGCGATCGATCGCGGCGGCCGTCTCGTAGCAAATCGCCCGCGCGGCGGCGGTTGAACTCGCCATAGTCAGCAACATGCGCGCAACGTCAGGATGCTCGATGACCGCGCTCGTCTTCTTTGCGCCCGGCGCACGTCCCTGTTTGCGCTCGCGCGCATAGGCGAGCGCCATTTGCGTCGCGCGCTCGGCGAGAGCGACGCCTTGCAGACCCACCGACAAGCGGGCGTTGTTCATCATCGTGAACATGCAGGCGAGGCCCTTGTTCTCCTCGCCGATGAGAAAAGCGACGGCGCCGTCTTCATCGCCGTAGATCATGGCGCAGGTCGGCGAGCCGTGTATTCCGAGCTTATGCTCGATCCCGCCGCAGCGCACATCGTTACGCCGCGTGAAGGCGCCGGTTTGGTCGGGCAAGTATTTCGGCGCCAGAAAGAGCGAGATGCCGCGCGTGCCTTCCGGCGCGCCCGAGAGGCGCGCGAGCACGAGATGCACGATGTTTGGCGCAAGATCATGCTCGCCATAGGTGATGAAAATCTTCTGTCCGAAGAGGCGATAGGAGCCGTCGGCGGCGCGTTCGGCGCGCGTGCGCATCAATCCAAGATCGGATCCCGCGCCGGGCTCCGTGAGATTCATCGTCGCGGTCCATTCGCCGCTGACGATCTTGCGCAGATAGGTCTCCTTCAGCGCGTCGCTGGCATGCGCCTCCATCGCTTCGATCGCGCCATGGCCGAGTAGCGGACAGACGGCGAAAGCCATGTTAGCCGCGTTCCAAATTTCGGTGCAGCCGGCGTTGAGCAGAGCGGGGAGGTCCAGGCCGCCATATTCCTGCGCGGCCGCGATGGCGTTCCAGCCGCCTTCTTTCCATTGAGCGTAGGCCTCGCGCCAACCGGGAGCCGTCGTGACCGCGGCGTTCGCATATGTGGCGCCCACGCGATCGCCGATCTTGTCGAGCGGCAGGAGAACTTCTTCGGCGAATTTGGCCGCTTCGGTGAGCGTCTGTTCGGCGACGCCGTCGGCGAGGTCGCCGTAAACGCCGGTCGACTCGATCGCGCCTTCGCCGGCCGCGAGGCGGATGGCGAAGAGAATGTCGTCGAGCGGCGTGCGGTAGGTCATCTGATTTTCTCCAATCCGAATCGTTTGGACGGAATCTAGCGCGTCGGCGGAGCCGCACGGGCCACCTCCGCCATGTGCGTCAAAACGCATATTTCAGCTCATCAGTCCGCCATTCGCAGAAGTATGGGTAAGAAATGGAGCTTCAATTACGAGGAGCGGGCAGCGGCGGCGCGCGCGGCGCATCAGGACATCGGCCGCACCTTCATCCGGCTCAAGAACCGCAATGACGAAAAGGATCCTGCGACGATCGCCTGGAAGGCGGCGATCGCCCGCTTTCACGGCGCGTTGCGCCTCGCTTATCCGGCCGATTTCGGAGAGGATATCGAACGGCTGAAAGCGGGCGACGCGCGCGGACTCGAGGGGGCGATTTGCTTTCTTGAAGCCGATCCGATGTTTTTCGGCTCGGGCTACGCCAAGGCTGATCTCATTCGTTTCATCAACCGCATGGCGCTGAGCGAGGATCAGGCTGAGCGCTTGCGGGCCGTGGCTCTCGCGATCGTCGATCGGCGCGCGTCGCAGGAATTTCGGCGCTATTGCCGACTGGCGGCAAAGGTCAACCACCCGCGCCTGCAAGAGGAGCTGCGGAATCGCGCGGCGAGCGGCGATCCCGCCGTCGCGCGGCGCGCGCGCTGGATGCTCGCCTATGTCGAATCGCCGCCTTGCGCCAGGCGAGCGGGCCAGTAAAATCGACCTAATCGTCCTTTGAACCGCCTGAGGGCCTATGCCGCTTTTCGCCTATCGCTGCAATGATTGCGCGCATGAGTTCGAAACTCTGTCGCGTTTTGATGAAACGCCCGCATGCCCCGCTTGCGGCGGCGCCCATGTCGAGCGCCAGCTTTCTCTCATCGCGCGTCCCGCCGCGGGCGGAGAGTCTGGTGAGACCTGCGCCGCCATGGCGGGCGGCGCGCCCTGTCCGAGTTGCCCGGCATTAGCGGGTCAAATGTGACGTCGGCGGCGACGCTTTTGGGAGCGCGCCGCATCGTCGTTCCAGCAAACGGAATCGAATTCGAGGTTTTCGAAGCGGGCGCGGGCGATCGGCTCGCGCTCCTCCTGCATGGCTTTCCTGAGCACGCTGTCATGTGGCGTCATCTTGTCGGCCCGCTCACGGCCGCGGGATATCGCGTCTGGGCAGTCAACCAGCGGGGCTATGGCGCGACGACGCGTCCTCCGGGAAAAGACGCTTATTCGCTGGAGGCGCTGACGACTGACGTCGCCCGATTGATGGACGCGGCGAATCCCACCTCGGTCTCGCTCATCGGACACGACTGGGGCGGTTTCATCGCCTGGGTCGTCGCCATTCGCAAATTGCGCCGCATCGACGCTCTCATTGCTCTCAATATTCCGCATCCTCTGTGCTTCCGGCGCGCGCTCGAAGAACGATGGAGACAGAAGTTCAAGTCCGCCTATGCGGCCTTCTTTCAGCTGCCCTGGCTCCCTGATCGGCTGTTGTCGGCGCGCCGCGGCGCGCTCGCCGGGCGGCTGATGCAATTTGCCGCAGGCCGGGAAGGCGTCTTCTCGAAAGAAGAGATGGACATCTATCGCGCCAATGTGTCGGCGCCTGGCGCGGCGACAGCGATGCTCAACTGGTATCGCGCCGCGGGCAGCGACATTCTCGAGGCGGAAGACCTCGACTCGCCAGTAGACGCGCCCACGCTTGTTGTCTGGGGCCTAGATGATGCGGCGCTCGGCGAATCCTGTCTCGACGGCACGGATCGCTACGTTCGCAATCTTCGAATCGAAAAACTGCCGGGCGTTTCGCATTGGACGCCGGAAGACGCGCCCGAAAGGGTTAACGCGCTGATTTTGGGTTTCTTGCAAAATATTTGACGTTCGGCGCGAAAAAGGAACGCCCGAGAGCCCCAAACGGTTGACTTGACGCGCTGTCGTGGGAATCTCTTCCATGGTCCCGGACGGCGCGTCCGGCGGTCGCTGTTTTGCGTCTATGGCTCAGCGGTCGACTTTTGGCCAAGAGAAGGAGATGATCCATTCGCCGTCCAATGAAGAGCGTCGCAGCCCCGCAGAAGGAAGGGCCGCGCATCAATCGGGAAATTCGCGCGCGAGAAGTGCAGCTAATCGATTCCGAGGGGAAAAATCACGGCGTCGTCCAATTGCCGGAGGCGCTGACCATGGCCGAAACGACGGGGCTAGACCTCGTCGAGATCGCGCCGAATTCCACTCCTCCCGTCTGCAAAATCCTTGATTACGGGCGTTTTCGCTTCGCCGAGCAGAAGAAAGCCGCCGAGGCGCGCAAGAAGCAAAAGGTTGTCGAAGTTAAGGAAATTAAGCTTCGGCCGGGCATTGATGACCACGATTACGATGTGAAAATGAAGGCTGTGCGCCGCTTTTTCGAAGAAGGCGACAAGGTCAAGGTCACCCTTCGCTTTCGCGGCCGCGAAATCGCGCATCAGGATATTGGCTATCGGCTTCTGTCGCGCGTGAAGGCGGAGACGGCCACGCTGGCGAAGGTCGAACTCGAACCGTCCATGGAAGGACGGCAGATGGTGATGGTGCTCGCGCCTCGATAGCGCGCGCCTCGCCGCAAGGGCAGGGGCAAGGCTGCGGCCGAGGGGTGGCGATCGCCATGTTTGGATTTGGGTTTCGAACTCCGGCCGCGCGCCGCGTCCGCGTTCTTGGGGCAGCGGCGCTGATCGCTGCGGGCGTCGCCTCGGCCAAAGCTCAGCTTGTGCTTCCCGGAGCAGTGGCCCCAACGCCCGAGGGAACTGTCGCGAGCCCCACAAAGAAAAAGGGCGTCGGCAGCGAGATGGGCGCGGCCGCGGGGCCGGCGATCATGCCCAAGGCGCCCACAGAAGACGCGATCGTCGGAAAGATTCTCAAACAGGATGGCCAGGGAAGCGCCATAGAATTCTCTCGCGCAGGCGCCGACCTGCAGGTCGCGAAACTCGCGCTCGTTGGCGATGATTTGCGGCGCTCTGGAGAATCCTGCCGTGTCGAAGTCGCTGGGATGCCATTAAAGCTCTCGGCGCGTGAGAGCGATACCGGACTGCGCCGCTATCAGGTCGCGTTTCCTGCCTGTCCCTTCACATTCAGCGTCCTTGACGGCGCGATCCTCGTCACCAATGAGGGGAAGGCCTGCGAACTGAAGGAAGCGGGGTGCCGCGCCGATCCCGAAGGTCTTTGGGGGATGGGCGCGGACGAAATCGATCCCAAGAAGGGCGAGGAGATGCTTGGCGCCCGCGCGCGCGTCGAGACGACCGTCCGCAACAATTTTCGCGCGCTCTACGACCGAAACAAGAAGGAAAAGGCGATCCGCAACTTCCTCGTCAAGGAGCAGGCGGGCTTCTCCTCATGGCGCGAGGAAGTGTGCCGCTCCTATGCGCGTGAGCCGGATTTCGGCTATTGCGCCTTGCGATTGACGGAAGCGCGCGCGATTGCGCTCGGCGCGCAGCTCGCGTCCGGCGTCAAGTTGCCGCAAGCTGTCGTCGAGGAAGTTGCGGCCGAGAACGCCAAGAAGGATGAGAAGAGATAGCTGAAGCGGTTTCGCGCTCGGCGAAAGCCACGTTCAGCCGCCCCTGCGCATCAGCATGCCGCGCGCGGTGTCATAGGCGAGGATCGCTGCGACAAGGAACGCGCTCGTATAGGCGAAGACAATCGCGAGCGACGGCCACGCGACTTTTTCATAAAAGGCGAAGCGGATCAGTTCGACCGCATGGGTGAACGGATTGACTTCGCAGACGTAATAGAGCCAGGGGCTCGACTCCTTCACGCGCCACAGCGGATAGAGCGCGGAAGAGGCGAAGAACATCGGAAAGATCACGAAGTTCATCACGCCTGCAAAATTTTCGAGTTGTTTGATCAGCGACGAGAGCAGCATGCCGAGCGCGCCGAGCATTAGGCCGCTGAGCGCGAGCGCCGGCAGCACCGTCAGATAGCCCCATTTCGTCGGCGGCTCGATCTCCCAGAAATAGGCGATCAGCAAGAAGGCGTAGACCTGGAGAATCGAGACGGCGACGCCCGCCAGAAGTTTGGAGCCGAGCAGAAACCAGCGCGGAAAGGGCGAGACGAGCAGCGTGCGCATATTGCCCATCTCGCGGTCGTAGACCATTGAAAGCGACGACTGCATGCCATTGAAGAGCTGGATCATCGCCATCAGACCGGGCGCGATATAGACTTCATAGAGCACGTAGGTTTCGTAGGGCGGGATGATCGAAACGCCGAGCACCTGACGAAATCCCGCCGCGAAGATGAAGAGCCAAACGAGCGGACGCACCAAGGCGGAGACGAAACGCTCGCGCTGATGCAGGAAGCGCAATCCTTCGCGCCAGACGACTCCTGAGAGACAAATCAGATATTGGCGAAGGGTGAAGCCATTGGGCGCAGAGATTTCGCTCATGCCGAAAGCTTCTCCTGAGCGACGCCGGCGATGCGCGTGAAGGCGTCGCCAATGTTCGTTGCGCCGTGCTCGGCGATGATCGCTTGCGCTCGGTCTGTCGCGAGGACCTTGCCCTGATGCAGAATGACCACCTGATCGTCGTCGGCGATCTCATCGATGAGATGCGTCGCCCACAAGACGCCGAGTCCTTGTTCCTGCACCAAGCCGCGAACAAGCGCGAGAAGATCGGCGCGCGCTTTGATGTCGAGCCCGACAGTCGGCTCGTCGAGAAGCAGCAGCCGCGGCTCATGAAGCAGCGCGCGGGCGATTTCGACGCGGCGCATCTGTCCGCCAGATAATGCGCGCGCCTTGTCATGCGCGCGATCTGCGAGCCCGGCGCTGGACAGCGCCGCCTGTCCGAGGCGGCGCGCCTCGAGCGGGCCGATGCCGTGTAACGCGGCATGGTAGATGAGATTCTGCATCACGCTCAATTCAAGATCGAGCGTGCGCGCCTGAAAAACGACGCCAAGTCGGCGCAGCGCCACGCCGGGCTGGCGCATGACATTATGGCCGAAGATCTCGATCTCGCCGTGGCGCGCTGCGTAAAGCCGGGTGATGAGCGAGAACAGCGTGCTCTTGCCGGCGCCGTTTAACCCAAGCAGCACGGTGAAGCTGCCGGGCGGAACGGAAAAGCTGACATCGTCAAGCGCCTTGCGCGCGCCGTACGAATGGCTGACGTCTTTGATCATGAGCGCGGGCGTCATTGCGGCGCTCCGACAGGGTTGTCATTCCCGGCATTCGCGAAGCGAATGACCGGGAATCGAGAGTCGCGGCAAACAGCGCCGATCGTGGCTCTGGATTCCCGATCGCGCTTCGCGCGTCGGGAATGACAGGCGTGAAGACTCACACTCATTGCGGCGCCACGACGACGCCCCATGGAAAGGCGCCAACCGGAATCGATTTCAGCACTTTGAGCGACGCGACGTCGATCACCGATACGTCGTTGGAGACGCCGTTGGCTGTGAGCAGATATTTTTCGTCGGGCGTGAAGGCGAGGTGCCAGACGCGCTGGCCTACAAGCAAATATTTCTCGATCTTTTTCGTTTCTGCGTCGATCACCGCGACGCGATTGGCCGGTCCAAGCGCCACGAAGGCGCGTTTTCCGTCGCGCGTGAAAGAAATGCCGATCGGTTGGATCGCTTCTTTCGACATCGCCGGAATGTCGAAGGAAATCTTCTGCTTCAACTCGCGTTTCACAGGATCGATGACGGCGACCGTTCCACCAACTTCTGACGAAACCCAAAGCTCCGAGCCGTCCTGCTTGAATTCGGCGAAGCGCGGACGGCCGTCGACGAGAATATTGGCGACAATCTCTTTCGACTGCGTGTCGATGAGATGCGCCATATTCGTCGTCTCCGAAGTATTCACGAGCAGCTTCCCGTCGGGACTGACGGCCATGCCCTCGGGTTCGACGCCGACGGGAATGTCGCCGATCATCTCCTTCTTCTTTACGTCGATGAGCGTAACGAGATTGTCGTTTTCATTCGAAACATAGATGATATTGCCGTCTGGACTGAGCGCCAGAAGCTCGGGATCAGGGCCCGACGGCAGCTTGCCCGTAATTTTCAGCGTCTTGGTGTCGAGCGCCTGAATTGCGTCATCGTCGCCAGCGCAGATGTAAAGTTCAGAGCCGTCCTTGTTGAGCGCGATGCCGCGCGGGCGCCGGCCGACCTTTACGGTCGCCGTCGCTTCGAGTTTATCCGTATCGATGACAGTAATGGAGTTGCCTTTTTCGTTGCTGACATAGGCCTTGTACGCGTGGGCGGGCGCAATCAACGCTGCGAGCAGCGTCGCGACCCATAACCCCCTCCCTATCCCTCCCCCGCTTCGCGGGAGAGGGGACGCAAACGATCGGCGTCCCGCGAAAAAGAAGGAAAGGCCGAGTCTGCTCCCTCTCCCGCGACAGTGGGGGAGGGTTGGGGTGGGGGCGTTCTTCATTTCAATCTGCATTTTGTTTCCGGCTGGTCGACTCCGAGCGTGTCGAGTTCGCTCGTTTGATGGAGGAAGCCTTCCTGCGGCGAAACGGAGACGACGATCCGCCCGTCGGAAAGGAGTATCGGCTGGCGCAATTGCTGGTTCCACGGCCGCAGCGTCAGCCGCACGCCTTTGAATGCGGCGATGGAGAAATCCTTGCCGAGCATATAGAGGCGCAGCTTCTCGACGTCGTTCGATGCAGCGCGCGTCGCAGCTTCGCCGATCATGCGCATGGCGAGCCAGGCCGCATTGTCGCGCGCATTCATCAAACGTCTGAAGGTCTGGATGAAGCGGTTCTGCAACTGAAGCGCGCCCCATTGTTCATGCGCCGGGTCCCAGGTCGTCGGCGTCAAACCAGCCGAACCGGCGACCGGGCGCGGATCCCAGGTGCGATAGGGAAGGTAGCCGCCGAAGACTTCGCTCTCATCGGCGGCGATGAGAGCGTCATAGGCGGCCACGTTTTGCGTCAGCAGCGGCATCTGCCGCTGGGTCTGCACGGAGCCGGAGTCGCTGCGTCTTCCGCCGCCGGTGTCTTCATAGACGCGTTCTTCGACAATCTTCGCGCCGAATTTTTTGGCGCTGTTGCGGAAGGCTTGCGCCAGAAGTTCGTCTTTCGGATGCGACCCCTTGATCATGAGCCAGCGTCGCCACTGCTTCCAGACAAGATATTGCGTTAAACCGTCCGCCAGCATCGATCGCGTCGGCGCGACATGGATGACATTGGCGCGGCAGTCCTCTTCCCGAAGCCTGTCATCCGTGGCGGAGACGTTGAAGAGCAGGGCACCCTTCGATTTGGCGCGATCAGAAGCCGCGAGCAAGCGTTCGGGCGAGAGGTCGGCGATAATGAAAAGCGCGCCCTTTTCGATCAGCGAGTCGAGCGCCGCGACGACATCATCGCCCTCGTCAAGCTTGGCGTCGATCGCCTCAAACGTCTGGTTGGTGAATTTACCCGTGGTGTTGTTGTCGGCCGCGCCGAGCAGAGCGCCGGCGAGCGTATCGTCAGCAGCGGGAATATCGAGAATGGAGAGAGTCTCACGCGAATGCGCTTCGCGCAGAACGCCGACCTTGACGTTCACCGTTTCGGCAGCGACCGGTGCGGCTGCGAGCAGCAAACAGAAGGCGGCGACCAAGCTTTTCATGTCGCCTAAATGGCCGCTTTGGCGCGCGGGATCAAGTTCTCAGAACGCCCGCGCGCCCTGGTCGAGTCACCTTGTCACGCGGAGCAGCGCCTTACCCTTCTTGGACGCGAGCTCCTTGGCGTCAAGCGTCCCGTCATTGTCAGGGTCCGCTTCCTTGAACATCCCGGAGACCATGGCGAGAAACTCGTTCTTGGATAGCGTTCCGTCATTGTCGGGATCGGCCTCTTTGAATTCTTTCTTCGAGACGCGTCCCTTCATTTCTTTAATGTCAACCGTCCCATCCGAGTCCTTCTCGAGACGCGTAAAAAGATCGGTGGCGGATTTATTGATCTCATTGAGATCGACCGTGCCGTCATTATCGGTGTCGAGCGCCGCGACCGGACCCGTCGCCTTCGCGGGCGCGCCCGTCGCCGGCAGCGCCATGGCGCCGGCAAGCGCCAGCGCGCCGAGCAGCAATGCTTTCTTCATTTGCGACTCCTTTTGAATCAGGCCATCGCAAGCAATATAGCGCGGGCGCCGTCAACCCGCCTAGCGCTCAGAACCAGGTTGCGGAAAGAGGCCGGCGCAGGCGCCGGCGCTCCTTGCGTCAGTAGGTGATCTTTACGCCGCCATAGACGCCGAGCGGCGGCCCGAGCGAGACCATGCGCGGATTGTTGAACGCGAGAAAGGCGATGTCGTTCGTGTCGAAGAAGGTGCCGAAGCTGCGCGAACGGGTGTTGGTGACATTTTCGAGCAGTCCGTATACCTGGATATTCGGTCCAAGCTGATAGGACGTTCGGAAATTGACGATCGTATAAGGGGACAGCGGGCCGGCGAAGTTGATTTCGTCGCCGCGAATCCACGGGCCGGTGGAGTAGACGACATCGGCCCCGACTTTCCATAGCGGCGTTACCGCGAAATCGAGTCCGCCTTTCAGACGGTGACGCGGCACCGAGGTTAGATTGGCGCCGGGCGTCACAAGGATGGAGCCGCCCGTTCCAAAAATCTGCGTCAGCGGATTGTCGGGCGAGCCGAGCACGATCGTGGAGCGGAAGGTTGCATCCGTCAGCGTGTAGTTGAGAAAGGCGTTCACCCTTTCCGTGGTGTAGCGGAAGGATGATTCAAAGCCCTGGCGCAGCGTCGTGCCGGCGTTGGTGAAATAGCCTCGGCCATTGATCGCGCTCGGCACGCTGAGAATATCGTTGAAGCTATAGGTTCGGAAAAGGCCTAGGCTCCAGTTGAGATTGCCGGGAAGCGCGTCGGCATAGGCGGGCAGAACCGCCGGAACGGCGAGATCGCCGCGAAGGCCGGCTTCGATCGTCTGCGCCTCGACCTGCTTCAGCGGCGGGTCGGCGACGAGGAAGTTGTCGATAAGACAGGGCCTATTGGGGTCGGCGCAGCCGAGTTCGAGCGGCGTTGGCGCGCGGTTCGCCTCGGAGTAGCTGGCGTAGGCCGAGAGGTTCGGCAGAATCCTATAGGTCAGTCCCGCTACGGGGTTGATGCGGGTGAAAACGCCGTTGCCGTTAAGCGTCGTGCCGAGCATGTCGTAGAGCGAGATGCCCGCGCGATTGAAGCGGGCGCCCGCCGTAACTTTCAGATCATCGGTCAGATCGAGCGAGTCGAGCGCGTAGACGCCGAGATAATCGTTCCCCGCACGGACCGAGACGCTGGAGATGCCGGTCGCCGGCTCTTCAACGATATAGCCGAAGCCGCCGACGACGAGGTTGGGCTGAATGATTCCCAGTTCCTCGTTAGCGTAGAAGGCGCTCCAGCCGTGATCGTAGCTGACGCCGAAGGTGATCTTGTTGTGAAAACCAAAATAGAGATCGTCGTTGGTGACTTGCACCGTGCCGCCGACGGTGCGCGAACGCGTCCAGGTTCGGTCGACCGCGCCGAGCGGAGCCTGACCGTTGAAGAAGTTCGGGATACTCGTGTCGCCGACATCCGTTTCGCAGAACTCTTCGCCCTCTTCGCATTCGAACTCGGTCGTGTTGCCGTCGACCCGCGCCTGATCGAAGGCGCGGTAATGCATGTCGCCAAAGAGCTTCCATGTCGGGGTCGCCTGAAACACGCCGTTGAGGTCGAACATCGAAAGCGTGTTCTTGATTGTCTGCGGCGTGGTGAACACCGCGCTTTCGTCAAGGTTTGTCAGATCGACGGGCGCTGGTCCCGAAACGCCGAACTTGTTCTTGGCAAGCGTCACATTGGCGTGAATCTCGCCGCTCTCGGCGCGGTAGCCGACGTCGCCGTAGAAGCGCTTGATGTGGGCGCCGGAAAACTGGCGATAGCCATCGTCGCCCAAGGCCTCCATGGCCATGTAGGTCGCGAATGGTCCTGAGATGAGCCCGTGCTGCATCGTGCCTTGGCGACGGCCGCGGCTGCCGAAACGGCCGTCGAGCTCAAATCCTTGCCAGGTGAAGCCGGTCTTCATGTCGAGCGTCACCGCGCCGCCGATGGCGTTGAGGCCGAACAGCGGATTGCTCGTGACCAGCGTGAAGCGGTCGATCGCCACGCTCGGGATCATGTCCCAGTAGACATTGTCGCCCCAGGCCTCGTTGATGCGAATGCCGTTCTGATAAACGGCGAGTCCTTGCGGCGTGCCGGCGATGGGCGAGGCGACGAAGCCACGAAAATCGATCTCCGGCATGAAAGGACCACCCGCCACGTCATTGATGATGACGCCTGGCGCCTGACGAACGAGGTTCTCCGGGAGATTAAAGGCGCGCGTGTTCTGCAGCTCGTTGCCGGTGATCGTGTAGGTCGCCGCGGGCACCGCATAGCGCACGACTGGAGACGCCGGCGCAATCGGGGTCGCCGGCGCGGACGTCAGTGGTCCTGCCGGCCCGCGCTCAGTCGAGGGAGTCGTCTGGGTGGGCGGCCGGGACGTGGAACGCAACGGCGCGCCGCCGACTTCGATTGTGGGCAGCGCTTGCTGCGCGCGGGCTGTTGTTGCAAAGGCGGCGCAAAGAGCGATGAGTGAGACCTGTTTGGCGTAGCGCATAAGGAACCTGGCGTCAGAATTATGTTTTGACGACTTATAACTTCGCCATGCGCGGCCGGAAGTAGTCAAAAGCGATAAATCGGCAATATTTCCAGTCTGTTGCGCTATAGTTACACTTCTGAAAAATAACCTGAATTTTAGGAATCGCTCCCGTGTTAATTCGGGAATATTTCCCGACATTCGCCTAATCTGAGCGCGCGAACTATTCCAGCGCGCCCAACGGCGCGCCTGCGGCCTCATGCGCGCTACTGCGGCGTGGGCGAAAGGCCGGAAGGTTTGCGACGCAAGGGCAGGCTCGCGATGAGCACGGCAAGAATTCCGGTCACGAATATGCCGTCGAACGTGCCTGCGCCGCCAAATGAGGCGACGGGCGTTCCTATCTCTTCTATCCTGCCGAGATTGAGCAGGTCGGCGCCGATAAGCGTGCCGAGACTGCCGCTGACATAGGCGACCGGCGCGGCGAAATCGCGCGACAACAGAAGCGCCAGGGCCGCCGACAAGATGGGCGGCATTAAGATGGGCACGCTAATGCCGACGCCGGGAACAATGCGCGAGAAGAAGTGAACGACAACAGCGACGATGGCCGTCGCCAATGTTGCGACGATCCAGATGCGATTGCGGGTAAGCAGATATATCGAAAGCAAGATCGGAATGACGGCGCCGCCGACATTCACCGCCAGTATCATTCCTGGCCAATCGACGACCATCGGGACGACATGCCGCCTTCCGAAGAAATCGATCATTTCCTGCGGAACGACGCGTTCGTTCGCGAAGTGCGCGACGGGAATGTTTATGTAGCTTCCAAGTAGCGACGCGACCAACACGAGCGTCGCGGATCTGGAGCTCAGACCGATGCGGCTATAGGCATAGTGCAGCGCGCCAAGCTGTATCAGCACGAAAAGCGCCGCGAGCGCGCCAAAGAAGAGCGCATAGGCCCAGGGCGGCAGCGGCAGATAGTTAAGCTGGTTCGCATACACGCGCGCCTCCATTACGTGTCGTCGAGCGCTGCAGCCGCATATAGGGTCGCGCGATCGAGTTGCAGGCGCATCGATGTGGCGGGTGGTCAGCGGTTCTAGATGAGACGCGCCGCCAGCGCCTGACCCTCGGAGCAGGCGATTGCTGCCTCCACCTTAGCCAAGGCGTCAATCGGCGAATTAAGAATTCTTCACGCATCTTCAAAATCGTCGCGGACGATCACAAATTCGTAACGCCCAAGCTCTTGGAGCAACGGGCGGGAGTGGGCGCAGCCTCCTTGGTGTGCAGCCCACTTGTTTATGGAGGACGTTGGTGATCGAGCGCCTGTCGAACTTTCCGGATAATGTCGTTGCGATCCGATGCAAGGGCCGCGTGACGAAGGCGGATTATGACTCCGTTCTCGTTCCGGCGGTCGAGAGCGCGCTGAAGAAGCGCGACAAGATCAGGATCTATTACGAAATTACGCCCGACTTCTCCGGATTCGATCCCGGCGCGATGTTCGAGGATTTCAAGGTTGGAATGGGACATATCACGCGCTGGGAGCGAATCGCGCTCGTTACCGACGTTGAGTGGATCAAGCACATGATGCAGCTCTTCAGCTTAATTACGCCTGGCGAGACGAAGGTGTTTCCGACGTCGCAAGCCGATGAGGCGCGCGCCTGGATTGCAGCTTAGCGATCCACTGCGACGCCGTTACGCAGAGGCAGCGACGCGGTTAGCCGCGCGCCGCCTCGCGCATCATTGCCGAGGGTGAGCGCGCCGCCGAGCGCGCCTACTCGCTCGCTCATACCGCGCAAACCGAGACCGCCGCTCGATGACGAAGAACGCGTCGCATCGAGACCGGACCCATTATCCCCCACGACGATATGCAACGCGCCATTGGCGCGCGTGACGATCACCTCGACCAGATCGGCGCCGGAATGCCGGAGCGCATTGGCGAGCCCCTCCTGCACGATGCGATAGGCGGTGAGCGCGGTTTCCTCGTCTAGAGCGCGCTGCGAAAAAGTGGAATCCGGTTTTTCGCGCGAAGCGCGCTCTAAGTTTTGGGAATCGATCACGTCATCTGCATTTGGGCGATTCCGCCCAAATGCAGCGTGATCTAGGTCGCCGGAAGCGCCATCGAGCGAAAGCACGATGGCGACATTGGGATTGGCCTCTCGCCAACCTTGCGCGAGCGCCTGCAAGGCGTCAGCAAGTCCCATTTCCTCGAGGGCGGCGGGACGCAGCCGCCCGAGAATGCGTCGGTTGACCTGCTGCAGAGCGGCGATCTGCGCGTCGATGCGGGCGCAGTCTTCGGCGAGACGCGAAGGGTCGGCGCCTGGAGCGGTCGCGTGACGCGCCAATGCGCCGACGCCCGCGCGCACGGTGAACAGGAAAGGGCCGATCTCGTCATGCAGATCGCGCGCGATGTCTTTGCGTTCTTCGTCTTGCACATGGATCATGCGCCGAACGAGCCGGCGATTTTCGTCGTCGAGTCTTTGCAGCGTTGCGGCGAGCGCGTTGATGCGTTCGGCGATGATGACGAATTCCGGCGAGCCGTCGGCGGGAACGCGCATCGAATGTTCGCCGCGCTCCAAACGTCGCAGGCCTTCCGCGAGGGTCGCGATAGGGCGCAGCGTCCGCGACACGGCGAGCGAAACAAGGCCGAATGCGGCAAAGGCGATTCCAGCGCCGCCGATCGCGAGCCAGACGATCTCCTGCCAAATCTCGGCGATCTCATCCGCAGGATTGGGCGCGATCAGGATCGCGCCGCGGCTGGTTTCGATCCGTGTCGCGGCGGCGTTCGGCAGCACAAGCCGAGTGAACCACTGCGGCGCGCGGCCGACATCATCCTTCGCAGGGGCTTCGTCTCCCGCGAGAGTGACGCGGACATGGCGCAGCCGCTGCGCGTCGGCGAGAAGTCGCGCGATCTCAGCCTGCGGGTCCGCGGCGGAGTCCAGTCGGGGTAGTGTCGCTTCGACGAGATCACGCGCGAGGCGCGTTGCGCCGTCGGCCTCGGCGCGAACCCGTGCGCCGGCGTGCAAGACGAGCAGGCCGACGCCGAGCGCCAATCCCAGCGCGAGCACGGCGCCGAGCAGCAGCGACAGGCGAAGGCGCAGGGAAAGCCTTCGAAGCATGGGCCAATTCTCTAGAGAAGTCGCTGACTTTACGAAAGGCCTCGATGCCGTCAATGTCTTGCCGCCGCTTCGGCGACTCTCGATCGTGGAGCCACGTCAAATATGCGCGTTCTTATCGTTGACGACCATCCGATCATCGTCTCCGGCTGCGCAGCGATGCTCGCCGGCGAGGGCGATATCGACGTCGTCGACGCGCGCGATGCGGAGACGGGTCTCGCCGTCTTCATGGCGCAGAAGCCCGACGTGACGGTTGTCGACATCGGCCTGCCGGGCGTGTCTGGATTCGAATTGACGCGGCGCATTCTGGAGCATGATCCTGGCGCGCGCATCGTCATCTTCAGCATGAACGATGATCCGATCTTCGCGGCGCGCGCAATTCAGATGGGCGCCAAGGGTTATGTGACGAAGAATGATGATCCCTATCTCTTGCTGACGGCGGTGCGCGAAGTCGCCGCCGGCGGCGTATTTTTAATGCCCAAGATCGCCAATCGGCTGGCCTTCGAGAAAAGCGGCGCGGCGGCCAGCCCGCTCACGGCGCTCACCGCGCGGGAGCTCGAAATTTTGCGGATGCTCGGACGCGGGCTCGGAATGGCGGAGATCGCCGACGCGACTCAAGTCTCCTATAAGACGATCGCCAATAGCTGCTCGATCATGAAACGAAAGCTCGGCGCCCGCACGCCTATGGAGCTCATGCGCATCGCGCTGGAAAACAGGCTGACGTGAGGGAACGCTAACCTTCTCCCGCTTGCGGGAGAAGGTGTCGTCGCGGAGCGACGACGGATGAGTGCCCTACTTTCCTTGCGCGTCCGGATAGGGCTCCGGCGGCGAGTAATTCGCAGGAACCGGACCCGTCAGCGCGCCGAGAAAGGCGACGATGTCGGCCGCGTCCTTATCCGACAGGTCCTGTCCAAGCTGCGTCTTGCCCATGATTTTCACGGCCTTGGTCAAATCGTCGACGGAGCCGTCGTGAAAATATGGCGCGGTCCGCGCGACATTGCGCAAGCTAGCGACTTTGAAGACATAAAGGTCGGCGTCATTCTTGGTGACGTCAGCGCGGCCCTTGTCAGGCGCCGTGACGCCGGTTTCCTTCCAATAGTCGCTCACGACCCCGAATTTCTGAAAGGAATTGCCGCCGACGCCCGCGCCATTGTGGCAGGAGGCGCAGCCAAGATCGATGAACTTGCGCAAGCCCGCCTGCTCTTGACTGGTAAGCGCTGACGTGTCGCCCGCAAGGAAGGCGTCGAATTTTGACGGCGTCAGCAGCGAGCGCTCGAAGGCGCCGACCGCGAGGCCCCAATTCTTGGAATTGATCGGGTCCTTGTCATCCGGGAACGCTTTGGCGAAGGCGCCCGCGTAGGCCGGAATCGCTTTGAGCTTGCTCATCGCCGTCGCCTGATCGGGATTGCCGAAACTCGCCGGGCCAAGCAGCGATTTTTCCGCCTGGTCTTCAAGCGACTCGCGGTCGCCGCGCCAATGCTGCTTGAAATTTAGCGCCGCGTTGAAGATCGACGGCGCGTTTCGTGGATTCTCCTTGCCGAAAACGCCAATCGCCTTCGGCAGTCCGTCGCTTGCCTGTTTCTCCGGCAGATGGCAGTGCGCGCAACTGACATTGCCGTCCATCGAGACGCGATTTTCGAAAAACAATCGGCGACCAAGTTCGACGCGTGCGGCGGCCACAGGATCACCGACAGCGGAAGGAACGGCGATCGGCTGGAAACTCCGCTTCGCGTCCTCAAGAAGAGTTTTCGCGTTCGGATTTTCGGCTCCGGCCGTCGTAGCGACGAACAGCGCGCAGAGGAAGGCGATGAAGAAAGTAGACGAGCGCACTTCGGCCTCCTGTTCCTGATCGCCGATCAAAAAAAATCGAGCCGGCAAATCGAAAAGCGCAATCCGCTTAACGCAGCGCTCTTCTTGCCGGCCCGATTTGAAAATTCGATGGCGCCTTCGAAGGAAGGCCGTGCCGAAATTAGATCTCGGCGGACTCGTAGCTGGTGATTTCCATGCCGACGCAGACTTCGACAATCACGGGAGTCGTCCAGGCCATTGTTTTCCTCCGTTTAGGACTCTTTCCGGCTCTGCCTGCTTATGTCGGCGTTGCGCCTGCAGGTTTAAGCTCGGCGCAGCATTTAGCATGATCGCCGCAGCTCCGCAAATGGGATGTGGCGCGCCACGCCGCAAGCGCTTGACCTTCTTAGAAAGCTTTCGACGGACAAGCGGATACAAATGACGCAGGCGAACGTCTCGACAGTCGCCGTGACGGCTGCTAGGCATAAGCAAAACACGGGAGGAACCGCTCGGCTCGGCGAGTAGGCGCTAAAAAACAAATGGATAGCGCTCAATTCGCCGATACGCTCTAAGCTTGGCCGGGGCAGGTCGCAATTTCGGGGTAGGAATGGAGACAGCGACGCTCGACGGCAAGGCGATTGCGCTTGACGACGCCTATCGACATGCCGCCAAAATTCTCAGCGGCGCGGCCTTTCCGCTTGTCGCCGGCCTTGGCGCCGACGTCGCCGGAGCGCGCGCCGCCATCCTTTTGGCCGAGCAACTGAGGGGCGCTTTCGACCATCTCGCGTCGCGCGAAACGCTCGCCGATATCGACGTCAAGCGCTCCTTCGGCATGTTCACGACGACGGCGAATGAGGCGCGCGTTCGCGGCGATTGCGTCGTGCTGATCGGCCCCGGGCTGACGCAAGCCTGGCCCGGAATGCTGGAGCGTTTAGCGCCTTCGCAGCCGCCGCGCCGCGGCGCGCAGGCGCAGCAGCCGCGCAAGGTCATCTGGCTTGGGCCTGAAGGCGACGAAGCGAGCGCCATCCCTGGCGCAAAGGTCATCCCGGCCTCGGCGCATCAGCTTTCCGGCGTTCTTGCGGCATGGCGCGCGCGCTTCGGCGGACGGCCTGTGGCGCTCGACGCTGATAAGGTCAGCCTCATCGACGGCCTCGTCGAGACGCTAAAGAACGCGCGTTTTGGCGTGTTCGTCTGGTCGGCGTCGACGCTCGATCCGCTGGCGATCGAGATGCTGCAAGGATTGGTTATCGAGCTCAACGCCACGACGCGCTTTACCGGCGTTCATATCGGCGGCCGTAGCGGCGCTTCGGGCGTCACTCAAACATCCGGCTGGATGACGGGCTTTCCGCCGCGAACAGGTTTTGGCCGCGGCTATCCGGAACATGATCCGTGGCGTTTCGAAGCCTCGCGGCTCGTCGACAGCGGCGAAGCCGATGCGGCGCTTTGGATCTCCGCCTTCGACGGCGAGAAACCAGCCTGGTCCCGCGACGACATCCCGCTCATTACGCTCGCGCCGGCGAACGCCGCGCCGTCTCGCGGGCTGTTCATCGGGGTGGGTCAGCCCGGCGTCACCCATGACGCTGTGCTGATGAGTCAGGAAACCGGCGGCATGACGCTACGCAAAGCAAGCGCGCCGACCGACGCGCCGAGCGTCGCGCAGGCGATCAGCGCCATCATGGCGGAAGTTTCGGAGGGCGCATGGCGCTGACAGTCTTGCGCGGCGGCCATATCGTCGATCCCGCGACCGGGCAGGACGCCATCGGCGACGTCTGGTTCGAGGACGGCCGCATCGTCGAGCGTCCTGAGGGCCGCAGCGCCGACGAGGAGATCGACGTCTCCGGCCACATTGTCATGGCCGGCGCGATCGATATTCATTCGCACATCGCCGGCGGCAATGTGAACACGGCGCGGCTGCTGCTGCCGGAGCTGCATCGCGCGATTCGCGCCCGGCTTGCCGGCACGCCGCTGTCGACCGCCAAATGGTCGAGCTATGAGACGGGCCGTCTCTATGCGCAGATGGGATTCACCACCGTCGTCGAGCCGGCGATGGCGCCGCATCACGCCTTGCAGACCCATCTCGAATTCAACGACGTGCCGATCATTGACAAGGGCGCGCTCACCGTCCTCGGCAATGACGACTTCCTGCTCGGCATGTTGCGCGACGGTGAGAAAGACGGCGCGATCAACGATTATGTCGCGCAGACGGTCGAAAACACCCGTTCGCTCGGATTGAAGTGCATCAATCCCGGCGGCGTCGAAGCCTTCAAGGAGAATATGCGCGCCTTTGGGCTTGACGACGTGGTGCCCTTTTACGGGCTGACGTCGCGCCAGATTTTTCAGGCGCTGCAGAAGGCGACTCAGGCGGTGGGCATCGCCCATCCGCTGCATCTGCACATGAATAATCTGGGCCTCGCCGGCAACATCGATACGGCGCTCGCGACGATCGACGCTGCGCAGGGCTTGCCGCTCCATCTCGCCCATGTGCAGTTCTATGCTTATGGCAAAGAAGGGAAGAACGGCTTCTCGTCGGCCGGCGCGCTCTTTGCCGAGAAGGTCAACGCCAATAAGAAGGTCAGCGTCGACGTCGGCCAGGTGATGTTCTCCGATACGGTGACGATTTCGTCCGACGTTCTGAAACAGTTCAACAGCCTGCCCGGCGCGATCCCGAAAAAGGGCGCGATCTTCGATGGCGACGCCAATGGCGGCGGCATCGTTCCTTACGCCTATAAGATTTCGAATTATTACAACGCGATTCAATGGGCGGCGGGGCTGGAGCTGTTTCTGCTCATCGACAATCCCGAGCAGGTGTTCTTCACCACCGACCATCCGAACGGCGGTCCGTTCACGACCTATCCGGAACTGTTCGCGCTGCTGATGAGCGCCGATCTTCGCGCGCAACATCTTTCGCGCCTGCCGGCGGACGTGCTGGAGCACACCACGCTCCCCTCGATCTCGCGCGAATACACGCTCTACGAAATTGCGCAGATGAGCCGCTCCGGCGCGGCGAAACTCTTCGGCTTCGAAGACCGCGGCCGGCTCGGCGCAGGCGCAGTCGCCGACATTGCCGTCTACAAGCCGGGACGCGATGTCGCCGGCATGTTCCGCCGCGCGACTTATGTGTTCAAGGACGGCAATCTCGTCGTGCGCGACGGCGAAGTCTCGCATTACACGCGCGGCAAGACGCTGCATATTCGTCCGCGCTACGATCAGCAGATTACGAAGCGCCTCGATTCGTACTACGATGATCTTTATGGCTTGCCGCGCGGCATTTTCGACGTGCCCGACGCCGCGCTGCCGCATAAGGACGCCTTTGCGGAGGTTCCATGCCGGATATAATTCGCAACGGCGTGAGGATAGACGACAATTTCGCCGAAGCCTTTCCGATGAGCGGGACGGGCATTCTGATCACCGCGCCGAACGCCAAATGGGCGCGCCAGGCGGCGCTGACGATGACGGGCTTCGCCACGTCGGTCATCGGCTGCGGCTGCGAGGCGGGGATCGATCGCGAAGTGCCGCCGGAAGAAACGCCGGACGGACGTCCGGGCGTGCGGGCGCTGCTCTTCGCCATGTCGTCGAAGGACGCTGAGAAACAACTCGTCAATCGACTCGGCCAATGCGTGCTGACCTGCCCTGGCTCCGCGGTCTATTCGACCGTCGTCGGCGAATTCGAGATCAAGGTCGGCGACGCGGTGCGCCAATTCGGCGACAAATGGCAGATGTCCAAGGTCGTCGACGGCCGGCGCTACTGGCGCGTGCCAGTGATGGACGGAGAGTTTTTCTGCGAGGGCAAGGTCGGCCTGACGAAGAAATCCGTGGGCGGCGGCAATCTTTTGATCATGGGCGCGGACTGGGACAAGACCATGCGCGCGACCGAGGCCGCCGTATCGGCGATCGACGGCGTCGCCGACGCCATCGCGCCGTTCCCGGGCGGCATCGTGCGCTCGGGCTCCAAGGTCGGATCGCAATATAAGGGCATGAGCGCTTCGACCAACGACGCTTATTGTCCGACCTTGCGTGGCGTCACGAAGAGCGCGCTCGACGAGGATATCGGCTGCGTGCTCGAAATCGTCATCGACGGGCTGACCGATAACGCCGTGCGCGAGGCGATGCGCGCGGGGCTTCACGCCATCATCGAGATGGGGCCGGAGCAGGGCGCGAAGCGCGTCGGCGCCGGCAATTACGGCGGCAAGCTCGGGCCGTTCCATTACCATTTGAAGGATCTGCTGCCGTGAAGCCCTTTACCTTCACGCTTCGTCAGGAGCCGCCGCAGCGGGTCGATCTCTCCGCGCTGACGCCCGATCGTCTTGCGGGGAAGTCCGTCGCGCAAATCGAAGAGATCGAGATCGGCGTGACGCGCATTTCGACGAAAGTCGGCGATCTCTTCAAGATTTCCGAAGGCGATCTGAAGAGCCTTCGTTATGAGGGCGGCTCGTCGCGCTTCGATCTTCTTGGCGCGAAACTTCTGCCCGGCTTCGAAATCCATGTCGAAGGCGATGTCGGCGCGCAATGCGGCCGTCTCGCCAAGGGCGGGAAGATCACCATCTCGGGGAACGCCGGTCCGCATGTGGCTTCCGGCAACCTCGGCGCGGATATCGAGATCAAGGGCGACGCCGGCGATTTCCTGGCCGGTCCGCTCGCGGGCGAACTCGCCGGGATGGCCGCAGGGCGCGTCATCGTGCGCGGCAAGGTGGGCGAGCGCGCCGGCGATCGGCTGCGCCGCGGCATTATCGTCATTGAAGGCGACGCCGGCGAAGATCTTGGCGCGCGCATCATTGCCGGCACGATCTTCGTTTTGGGCGAGACCAAGGGTCGGGTCGGCTATCTCAACAAGCGCGGTTCAATCATGCTCGCCCGCGGCGGCTGCTTCGGCCCGACCTATGTCGACTGCGGCCTGCAGGAGCTTACTTTCACGCGATTTTTGGCGCGTAGCCTGAGAGATCATAGCGCCTCGGCCGCCGAGCTCCTCTCGCGCAAGCTCCGCCGCTATGGTGGCGACACGGCGGTTTACGGCAAGGGTGAGATATTGACCCCCGACTGATCGGCCTTACCCTTGCTAGGAAGCGAACGCCTGCCAAGCGGGCGCTTAGATCATGCTGCATTTGGGCGAAGTGGCCCAAATGCAGATAGCGTGATCGATTCCGAAAGTTTAGAGCGCGCTTTGCGCGAAAAACCGGATTCAACTTTTTCGCAGCGCGCTCTGGCAAGGAGATTACGATGAATTTCGTCGAACTCATCCTTACTGTATGTACGCTGGCGCAGCCGGCCGCCTGCGACGAACGCAAGCTCGTCTTCGAATCCGCCACGGGCTCGACCAACAATTGCATGATGCAGGCGATGCCTTATATCGCTCAGTGGTCCGGCGATCACCCGCAACTGACCGTCACCAAATGGCGTTGCGCGCGGCCCGGAGCGGATGGCGACAAGATCTGATCGAGGCCCTTTCGGGCGCGGTCGACTTCATGACGAATGAATCGGATAGACGATCGGCCGGCGCCCTTCGCGGCGCCCTATGCGCCCCCCGACGAGGGCTTCGCTGAAGCCTTCCTCAAGTCGCGCCCAGACGTTGCGACCCGTCGAGCGGTAGAAGAAACGGCGTTGACGCTCGTGCGCGGCATTCGCGCAAGACGCGATCCGCTCGGCGGCGTCGAAGATTTCCTGCATGAGTTTTCGCTGTCGTCGCGCGAGGGTCTCGCGGTGATGGCGCTCGCCGAGGCTCTGCTTCGTGTCCCAGATGACGCGACGGCCGATCAACTCCTCGCCGACAAGCTTGCCGAAGGCGATTTCTCCCATCACGAGTCGTCGAGCGACGCGATGCTGGTTCAGGCCTGCGCCTTCGCGCTGGGGTTTTCGGCGCGCATCGTCGATGTGACCGAGCCGCGCGGGCTCGTCGCCGATCTCGTCCGCCGTATTGGGCTGCCCGCGCTGCGCACCGCCGCCCGCCAGGCGATGCGGCTGATGGGCGCCCATTTCGTTTTTGGCGAAACCATCGAGGCGGCGATCAGCCGGTCGCAGGGACGGCGTGAGCGCTTCTCCTACGACATGCTCGGCGAAGGCGCGAGGACAGCCGAAGACGCCGAACGCTATTTCGAGGCCTATGCCCATGCCATCCGCGCCATCGGCGAGTCGGCGGGAGACTCGCGTCTTCCGGCCCGCCCCGGAATTTCGATCAAGCTTTCGGCGCTACACCCGCGCTATGAGGCGATTTCGCGCGACCGCGTGTTGCGGGAATTGCCGCCGCGCGTGCTCGAGCTGGCGCGCCTCGCCAAAGACCGCGATCTCGCTTTCACCATCGACGCGGAGGAGGCGGATCGCCTCGAACTTTCGCTGGATGTGGTCGCGTGCGTCGTCGCAGACTCGTCTCTTTCGGGCTGGGACGGCTTCGGCCTCGCTGTGCAGGCTTATCTGAAGCGCGCTTCAGCGGCGATCGACTATGTCGCCTCGCTTGCGGAAGCCTATGATCGGCGCTTCATGGCGCGGCTCGTCAAGGGCGCCTATTGGGACAGCGAAATCAAGCGCGCGCAGGAGCGCGGCCTCGCCGACTATCCGGTATTCACGCGCAAGGCGATGACTGATCTCAATTTCGACGCTTGCGCCGCGCAGCTCTTCGCGCATCCGCGGCTCTTCCCGCAATTCGCCACGCATAACGCCCGTAGCGTCGCCGCCGTTCTGACGATGGCGGGTGGGCGGAGCGACTTCGAATTTCAGCGCCTGCATGGCATGGGCGAGCAGCTCTATGAGTCGCTTTCCGACGTGAGCGCCGCCGCCGTTCGCGTCTATGCGCCCGTTGGTCCGCACCGCGATCTTCTCGCCTATCTTGTACGGCGTTTGATCGAGAACGGCGCCAATTCTTCTTTCGTCGCGCGCGCCGCCGACCCTGATACGCCGGAAGGCGCGCTTGTCGCCGACCCCTATGAAGCGCTCGGCGCCCCTAATCGCGCGCGCCATCCGCGTCTGCCTTTGCCAAGCGAAATCTACCTGCCGCTTCGCGCCAATTCGAAAGGCGTGGAGTTTGGCGATCGGACCGCGCTCGCGGCGCTGATCCAAGAGACAGGTGCGCCTCTCCCGTCGCCTTCCGCGCGCCCCAGCGTCGAGACGCGTGTCGCTCCACGCGCTGTCTTGTCGCCAATCGATGGCGCCGTCGTCGGAGAAGTCATCGAGGCCGATGAAGCAGCAGCGCATTCCGCAGTCGCCGTGGCCGCGCGCGCCTTTCCAGCCTGGGTCAGGACTCCTTTCGAGGCGCGGGCGCAGATGATCGAGCGCGCGGCCGATCTGATCGAAGCTCGGCGTGGGCCCTTGATCGCGCTGTTGCAGAGCGAGGGCGGCAAAACTCTCGACGACGCGCTCGCCGAAGTGCGCGAGGCGGCCGATCTTTGCCGCTATTACGCCGGCCAGGCGCGGATCGTCTGCGCCGATACGCCGCTGCCGGGCCCGACGGGCGAAGCCAATGTTCTGCGCCGTCACGGACGCGGCGTCTTTGTTTGCATCTCGCCTTGGAACTTCCCGCTCGCGATTTTCATTGGTCAGGTCGCCGCGGCGCTCGTCGCTGGAAACTCCGTCGTCGCCAAACCTGCCGAGCAGACTCCGCTCGTCGCGGCCATGGCGATCGAACTCCTGCATGACGCCGGCGCGCCGAAGAACGCGCTGCAATTCGTCCCAGGCGACGGCGCGGTCGGCGCTGCGCTTGTCGACGATCCGCTGACGGCCGGCGTCGTCTTCACCGGTTCGGTCGAGGTCGCGCATCTGATCAACCGCGCGCTCGCCGAGCGGGATGGGCCGATTGCGCCGCTCACCGCCGAAACAGGCGGCATCAACGCGATGATCGTCGACTCGACGGCGTTGATCGAACAGGTCGTCGACGACGTTCTGACCTCCGCCTTTCGGTCGGCCGGACAGCGGTGCTCCGCCTTGCGGCTTTTGTGCCTGCAAGAGGAGATCGCGCCTGCCTGTCTCGAGACGTTGATCGGCGCAGCGCGCGAGTTGCACGTCGGCGATCCGCGCGAGATCGGCGCGCATGTCGGTCCGGTGATCGACGCGGAGGCGAAGGCGAAACTCGACGCCTATCTGGCGGATCAGAAAGCCGCCGGGCGAATTCTCTATGCCGGCGTGGCGCCGTCGAGGGGAACGTTTGTCGCGCCGCATATCGTGAGGCTCGAACGTGTTGAGGATTTGCAGGAGGAGATTTTCGGACCCGTTCTGCACGTCGTGACTTGGCGTTCTGAGAGTCTGTCGCAACTGCTTACGGCCATCGAAACTGGCGGATACGGCCTGACGCTCGGCATGCATACGCGCATCGAACAGCGCATCCGCGCGCTGTCGCGCGAAGCGCCCGCCGGCAATATCTATGTCAACCGCAATATGATCGGCGCGGTCGTCGGCAGTCAGCCTTTCGGCGGATTTGGCCTAAGCGGCACCGGCCCCAAGGCGGGCGGGCCGGATTATCTGTTGCGCTTCCTTCACGAGACGACTCTGACGGTCAATACCGCGTCGTCTGGCGGGGACGCCGGACTGTTGTCGCTTAGCGAGTTCGACGAGCTTGATCGCGACAAATTGGCGCAAAGGAGCGCCTTGAAGTCACACCACTGACGCTCCACTTCACTAACGTTTCCAGATCGATCGTCGGCTCCATCGTTGCTGAATCTGCGAGTGCTCGGCGATCGTCCGTTCACGAGGGAGATCAGCATGGCCGAAGAAAGCAAGCTGCCAACGAAGCAATCCGCACAGAGCGCCGGCATTTTCGATTGGCATCCTCTCGAATCCTTCCGGCGTCAGTTCGATCGTCTGTTTGACGACTTTCCGTCGCGCCGAGGCCTCGCTGACTTTCAGCCCTTCGAGCGGCTAATGTCGCAGTGGCCAGCGAGCCCGCCGGTCGATTTCGTCGAGAAGGATGGCGGATACGAGATCACCGCCGAACTGCCGGGATTGGATGAAAAGAGCGTCGACGTGAAGCTTTCGAACGGCGTCTTGTCGATCTCCGGCGAGAAGAACGAAGAAAAAGAAGAAAAGAAGGAAGGCTACTATTGTTCGGAGCGCCGATACGGCTCATTCCGGCGCGCTTTCAGGATCCCAGAAGGCGTCGACCAGAACAAGATCACGGCGGACTTCGAAAAGGGCGTGCTGAAAATCACGCTGCCAAAAACGACCGAAGCCAAGAAAGAAGAAAAGAAAATCGAAATCAGCGCGAAGTAACCCCGCGTTGTTCACGACGCCAATCGCTTCTCGCTTAAGATCGCCAGCCGGCGCGCCGCTGCGGAGCGCCGGCGATTTCTTGTCTGTGCGCCGGCCGCTGCATTAGCCGCGGCAACACGAGGTGCGGCAGCACGCCCTCGCGGATGACGGCGCGCCGCAGCGGACCGAGCGCCGCCATGGCGATGAACCCCGCGCCACGCAGCAAATCGACCGGCAGATAGGGAATGACGAGCGACCGGTTCAGCAGGTCGACGCCATGCGTCCTGAAGCCGATGTCGGCGCGTCTGTGACGGTCATAGCGTGCGAGCGCGCGCGACAATTCGCGCGAATTTTTAAGATCGACGCTCGCGAGACAATCCTCGAGGTCGGCCACGTCGCGCAGGCTTAAATTCAGCCCTTGCGCGCCAATCGGCGGAAAGATGTGACAAGTCTCGCCGACCAGCGCGAGGCGCCCGGTCGCATGTTTCGACACCTGCATGCCGCCCATGCGGAACTGACCGATGTCGCCCTCGATGCGCATCGCGCCAAGTTCCGACTTGGCGTAATCCTCGATTTCATATTCGAGTTCCTCGCGCGGCTTGGCGAGGCGGCGCCGCGCCTCAGCGACGCTCATCAGCCAGACGAGGCTCGAACGATATGGCGCGTCCTCCCGTGCGGGCAGCGGCACAAGCGTAAATGGCCCTGAGCGGGTGTGATATTCCGTCGAGATATTTTCGTGCGGGAATTCGTGGCGCAGAAGCATGGTCAGCGCCATCTGCGGATAGGTCCATTCCTTCACGTCGATTCCGGCGACGGCGCGCGCGCGGCTGTTGCGCCCGTCCGCCGCGACGATGAAATCCGCTTTCAGGCGCCGCCCGTCGGCGAGAATGGCGACGGCGCCGTCGCTGTTGAATTCGTAATCTGCTATGTCGGCGTCGACGATCTCGATTTCGGGATGATTGCGACAGATATCCAGTAGAATGGCGACGAGTTCGTCGTTCGATATGTTGACGCCGAGCGCCGACAGGCCAATTTCGCGGGCGCGCAGGCTGAGTTCCGGCACCGGCAGAAACTGATCGGTGTCGTCCACCATGTGGATCGCTTCAACCGGGCAACCCTGCGCCTTGACGCGCTCTAGCGCGCCTATGGCGTCGAGGAAGCGAACGGATGCTTCGAACAAGGCGACGGTGCGCCCCGGCAGAGGCGGCGGAATCCGGCCGGCGAGCGTCGTTTTGAATCCCGCGCGCGCGAAGGCCAGCGCCGCGGCGAGGCCGGTCGACCCGGCGCCGGCGACGAGAATTTCTGATCTGCTGTTTTCTTGCGCCGTTTCCATCTCAGCCGGTCTCCTCCGCCTGTTATAGCGGCAGACGTTACGGAGCGCGAGCGGGCCGCCTTTGGTCCGGCGCGAACGGCGGTGTAGTCTCGCCTCGAACTTCCCCATTCCGCCGGCCGCCCTCGTGACGTCTTCTCGCCTCATCGGACTTTCCGTCCACCTCTTCACGGCGAGCGGCGCGGCGCTCGGCCTCGTTGCGCTATTCCTTGCGGCGGAAGGCCGCTTCACGGCGATGTTCGCCTGGCTTGGCGTTGCGCTGATCATCGACGCTGTCGACGGAACGCTGGCGCGGCGTCTCAAAGTGACCGAAACGGCGCCTTTCATCGATGGCGTCGCGCTCGACCTTGTCGTCGATTTTCTCAATTATGTGGTCACGCCGCTCGCGGCGCTGTGGCGTTCGGGCCTTATCGAGCCAGCGTTGGCTGGACCTGTTTGCGCAGTGGTCTGCGCCTGTTCGGCGCTCTATTTCGCCGATCGGCGGATGAAGACCCCTGATTACTGGTTTCGCGGGTTTCCTGCGCTCTGGAACGTCGTCGTGTTCTATCTTCTCGTGCTGCAGCCGCCGGCGAATGCAAGCCTCGCGATCGTCCTGGGGGCGGCTGCTCTTATGTTCGCGCCCGTCGTTTTCGTTCATCCCCTGCGCGTCAAGCGACTGCGCTCGGCGACAATCGCCGTCACCGCCATCTGGGCGGCGGCGGCGATCGCGGCGGTCGTGCAGGATCTCGCAGCGGCCTCCTTTGCCGTGAAGGCGGTTCTGGTGGCGGCAGGATGCTATTTTCTGGCTTTGCCGCTTTTTCGGGAGGGCGGCGCGGTCGCGAAAGGAGAGATCGATGGTTAAGGCGATTCGCGTGCATCATCCTGGCGGACCAGAAGCGCTCGTCCTGGAGGACGTTGATCTCCCTGCGCCGCCGGCCGACGAAGTGCAGATCCGTCAGCGCGCCATTGGCGTCAATTACATCGACATTTACCGCCGCACCGGCGCTTACCCCGCCGAATATCCGTTTATCCCCGGACATGAAGGCGCCGGCGACGTCATCGCGGTCGGCGAGAATGTGAAGTCCTTCAAAGTCGGAGATCGGGTCGCCTATGTCGGCGCGCTCGGCGGCTATTCGGAAGCGCGCAACATCGCAGCCGACTCAGTGATTCATCTGCCGAAGTCTTTCTCCTATCAGCAGGGCGCGGTGATGATGTTGAAGGGACTGACCGCGCAATACCTCCTGCGCCGGACCTTCAAGGTGAAGAAAGGTCATCGCGTCCTCGTCCATGCCGGCGCCGGCGGCGTCGGACAAATCCTCTGCCAATGGGCCAATGCGCTCGGCGCGAAAGTCATCGCGACAGTGGGTTCTCCCGAAAAGGCGAAGATCGCCGAGGACGCGGGCGCCAAGCACACGATCCTCTATCGGGAGGAAAACTTCGTCGAACGCGTGCGCGACTTCACCAAAGGCAAACTGTGCGACGTGGTCTATGACGGCATAGGGCGCGCGACTTTTCCAGCCTCGCTCGATTGTCTGAAGCCATTTGGCATGTTCGTGAGCTGCGGCTCAGCCTCAGGTCCGATCGCGGCTTTCGACATTGGCCTTCTGGCGCTGAAGGGTTCGCTTTACGCGACCCGTCCATCGCTCTTCACCCATATCGCGCGCCGGCGCGACTATGAGGAGATGGTGGACGATCTCGTCCATGCGGTGAAGCAGGGCTACGTGGACCTCGCGGAACCGGCGCAGTTTCCGCTCGCCGATGTGGTCAAGGTGCATGCCGCGCTCGAATCACGCGCCACCAGCGGCTCCATGGTCCTAATTCCATGATTTCGCCACAATGTAGCGAGTGAAAAGCAGCGTTTCAGCAACAAACTTGACTTGTGTTGCAATTTCACAACTGGCGGGATGAGTCGTGTCGCAAGGCTTTGTTAACTTGGCCGGATCTCGCGTCTCTCCTGGGGGCTCGCAGCTCGATTCAGCAGCTTTTCCCCGCTTTTTCACCGCGCCCGAACGAACCTCGACAATTTCGTCCTACGCTTTCGGCGCAAATCGATTATGCTTCGCATGTTCCGGCTTTGAGGTTCCTCCCGCCTCTCGATTAGCCCGAACCGCCTTCCAAAACCCGGCGCCCGAGCCGGGTTTTTTTCTTAAGCCCCGCTCGGCAACACCGTAGTTTCTATTGCAATTTTTTGGGAAGAGCCCCATCCTTGCATGGCGGCCGGCTCTCTTACGGGCTTGGGGCCGCGAAGCATGAGGGTTGCAACGCTGCCGACAGGTGTTCATCCGGGGGCGGGACTTAGTCCGCTCCGGCCGGAAATAGGCGCAGGCGCGCCGTTGACCGGTTCAATCGTGCAAAAGGTTCTCGCCAGCCTGGACGAAACGAAGGCCGAGGACATCGTCTCCATCGATCTGCGCGGAAAGACCGCCCTCGCCGATGACATGATCATCGCGACGGGCCGCTCGACCGTGCATGTCGGCGCCATCGCCGACAAAGCGATCAAGGCCCTGAAGGCCGCGGGCGTCGTTGCGCCGCGCGTCGAGGGCCTGTCCCAGTGCGACTGGGTGCTGATCGACGCCGGCGACGTCATCGTCCACATTTTCCGTCCCGAGGTGCGCCAGTTCTACAATCTCGAAAAGATGTGGGGCGGCGACCGTCCGGTGGAGATTCGCTTGGTCTGACGGGAACTGACGGGCGTTCCTTTTGGGTCGCTTGTTTCGCTTCTGTTTCGACTGGCGCTGGATGAAACTGGGACTGATTTGCGTCGGCCGGCTCAAAGCCGGCCCTGAGCGAGAGCTTTACGCGCGCTACGCCGAGCGTATCGGCGCCTTCCAACGGCTGGGCCTCGAAGGCTTGGAGCTCAAGGAGATTGACGAGAGCAAAGCCGCCTCGGCGGCCGAGCGCGTGTCGCGCGAAGGCGCGGAACTGCTCGCGGCGCTGCCCGCCGACTCGCGTCTTGCGGCTTTTGACGAGCGGGGCAGGGCGATAACGAGCGTCGCCTTTGCGCAATTCATCGCCTCCGAACGCGATAGAGGCTGCAAGGCGCTCCGGTTTGCAATCGGCGGCGCCGAAGGCCTCGATCAGAGCGTGCTGGCGCGGGCGACCACGATCTTCTCCTTCGGCGCAATGACATTGCCGCATCAGTTGGCGCGTATTCTCGCCGCTGAGCAGATTTACCGGGCGATGACGATTTTGGCCGGCCACCCCTATCACCGGGGATAGGCGTTACGGGGCCTCGGGCGTCCAGGCGGCGTCAATATCCGTGCGCGCGAAATCCTCGCCTTTGTAAAGTAGCGGCAGTAAGCCGACTTTCGCGACGGCATAGGAGAGGCAATCGCCGAAATTAAGTTGCGCCGGATGTCCGCGCCCCTTTCCATATCTGTCGTAAGCGGCGCGGGCCGCTTCGTAATGTTCCTGCGTAAAGGCTTCGGTTCGGATGTTCTTCCAGCCGAAAATGCGTTCGAGATTTGCGACATGGGCGTCCGCGCTTCGCGCGCGGACCGCCATATAGGTCTCCATCCGAGTCGGCGCGCCGACGACGCAGTCGTTTTCGGAGAGGATGCGGGCGAAACTTGCGCCTTCCGGCTCTCGTAGCAGGATCGCGAAAATCGCCGACGAATCGACTGCAATCATTTCGGCAGTCCAGATTCGTCGTACATTTCTTCACTAGTCAGAATTTTCGCCGGCGCTTTCGCATGCGCCGCCGAGACGGCTTTCATCAGCGCGCGATAATTCGCTTCGGCCTCCGCGGCCGTCACACTGGCGCTCGCGATACGCCGTTGGGCTTGATACTCCCGCAGCGCCGACACGACGACATCGGTCGTCGTCTTCCCCAGCCGTTGCGCCAGCCGATGCGCAATGTCGTAGCCTTCGTCGCTGCGTATGTTGAGTTGGCGCGCCATTGGACGATCCTGCTAGCATATTTTCTATATGCTAGCACCCTGGTCGCGCCGGCAAAAGACTGGCGTAACGCACGCTTTACCGGCGCGCGCCATTACGCTAAACCCCGGCGGTAACGAGCCCCGGCGTTACCGCGCGGGGCTTTTTCTGTTTGGAGATCGAGATTCGGCCATGGCGAATGTGGCGGTGGTCGGCGCCCAATGGGGCGACGAGGGCAAGGGCAAGATCGTCGACTGGCTGTCGCTTGAGGCCGATGTCGTCGTGCGCTTCCAGGGCGGGCATAACGCCGGGCATACGCTCGTTATCGACGGCGTGACCTATAAGCTTGCTTTGCTGCCTTCGGGAATCGTGCGGCCGGGCAAGCTTTCCGTCATCGGCAATGGCGTCGTCGTCGATCCGCATTTCCTCGTCGGCGAGATCGACCGGCTGCGGGAGCAAGGCGTCGAGATCTCGCCGATGAATCTCAAGATCGCCGAAAATGCGCCGCTCATTCTTTCGCTGCATCGCGAACTCGACGCGCATCGCGAGGAGGCGGGCGCCGGCGCCAAGATCGGCACCACCAAGCGCGGCATCGGCCCAGCCTATGAGGACAAGGTCGGGCGCCGCTCGATTCGGCTGATGGACCTCGCCGAGCCCGACCGGCTCGACGACAAGATCGTGCGCGTCCTCGCCCATCACAATCCGCTGCGGCGCGGCCTCGGCCTGCCCGAAGTCAATGCGGAAGCCTTGCGCGAGGAGCTGCTCAGCGTCGCGCCGCGTATCCTGCCGTTCATGGACGCGGTGTGGGAGCTGCTCGAAGACAATCGCCGCGCCGGCAAGCGCATTCTCTTCGAGGGCGCGCAGGGCGTGCTGCTCGACGTCGACCACGGCACCTATCCTTATGTGACGTCGTCCAACACGGTCGCCGCTTCGGCGGCGAGCGGCTCCGGGCTCGGCCCCGGCGCCATCGGCTATGTGCTCGGCATCGCCAAGGCCTATACGACGCGCGTCGGCGGCGGACCGTTCCCGACTGAGCTTCATGACGAGATCGGCCAATTGATCGGCGATCGCGGCCGCGAGTTCGGCACCAACACGGGGCGGCGGCGCCGCTGCGGCTGGTTCGACGCCGTGCTGACGCGCCAGGCGGTGAAGACGTCGGGCATCAATGGCGTCGCGCTGACAAAGCTCGATATTCTCGACGGTTTCGACGAGATCAAAATCTGCACGCATTACATGCTCGACGATAAGCGCATCGAGCGCCTGCCGGCCTCGCAGGCGGCGCAGGCGCGGGTGCAGCCGGTCTATGAGAGCTTCCCCGGCTGGAAGGAATCGACGAGCGGCGCGCGCTCCTGGGCGCATCTGCCGGCGCAGGCGATTAAATATGTCCGCCGTATCGAGGAGCTGATCGGGGCGCCAGTGGCGTTGCTCTCGACCAGTCCCGAACGCGCCGACACGATCCTCGTGCACAATCCGTTTCAGGATTGAGCACACCCTCCCCTCGATGGGGAGGGTCGCATTGCGCAGCGTCAATTCTCCCGCCGCCATTGGGCGCAGGTTGAAAGAGGGCGGTCCGGGACGCCTCGGCCCCGTTACTCGGCCGAGTGCGTTAAAGCGAAAATGCGGGTCGGGGGCTGATGAAGCGTCCCGGACACGGTCTTTCTCCACGACGCACCTTCCCGACAGCCGTTCACGTCCCCGGATGGCGGACGCCGTACTGATGGACACGACGCCAGACGGCGCCGCTTCTTTCCCAAAATCGCTTTCGCAACAATGGGCGCGTCGCAAGAGCCTCCTATGCGCCGCCTCGTGCCGCGGGACGTTTCCCGTTTCGGTAGTCGGTCCCAGCGTGCGGCCCTAACTTCTCCGGCCCAGCCTTTTCGCGCGCGATGTTTCCATCACGCGCCCTCCACGCATCTGGAGGCGGCCCGGCCAGCGACGCGAGACCCGACGCAAGGTCGCGGATCACGCCTTGCGTTTAACCGTCCCCGCCAGCGCCGCCGATCCGTGACGACGCCCCTTTCAGTTGGCGAGGCGGGGCCAGTGTAGGGGAGGTTTTGAGGATGGGGATAAGTTTGTATTTTTTCGTAGTGCATCGGCCGGGCGACACACCCTCCCCTTGAGGGGGAGGGTCGCATTGCAAAGCAATGCGGGGTGGGGTGACTGCGTGTGTAAATGTGAAATAGGTGGCCGATTGGGCGACAAAATAATGCAATGTGGCTTAGCGACAAAAATTTGAGATGGATTTCACCCCACCCCGAAACGCTCCGCGTTTCGACCCTCCCCCTCAAAGGGGAGGGTGGTGCGCATGTGAGTAACGCTCGATGAAATCCAGCGACAAGCTAAGCGGCTTTCGTCGCGCCAACGCCAAACGTCTTCGCGCCAATACAACGAGCGCCGAAGATCGTCTTTGGCGCGCGCTTGACCGCGTGCCGCTCATCAAGACGCATTTCCGCAGGCAGGCGCCGATCGGGCTTTATGTCGTCGATTTCGTCTCGCTGCGCGCGCGCCTTGTGATCGAACTAGATGGGCCATCACATACCGAGCCTGGCGCTGCAGAGAAAGACGTGCGTCGGGCGGCGTGGCTGGAGAGCGAAGGCTATCGCGTTCTGCGCTTCTGGAACGCAGAGGTCTTCGACAATATCGATGGCGTGCTGGATACGATTTATGCGTCGGTTTACGGCTCACTCGGCGATTAGCCGAAGTCACCCAACCCGGACGGCTGCGCCGTCCGATCCTCCCCCTCGATGGGAGGGTATGGAGGCTGGCTAAAATTCCGCTGCCGCCACAGATAGGGTTGCGTCCCCCGGCGCCCTTCGCCATATCGGGCGAAGGAGGAGAGGACATGGAACCGCCCAGCCGGCGTTGCGAGCACGCGTTGCGCCTGCACGCGCTCGACAGCGAAGATCTTTCGCTCCTTTCGGCGCATCTGCAGGATGCTCTGGTGCGCGTCGGCGACATCGCGTTTATTCCCGAGAAGCGTCGGTTCGCCCTCATCGGGTCGCGTTTCGACTGGGCCGCCGAGCTTGACGGACGTCTGGAGCGCTGCCGCTGCGGCCTCCATTTCGAGGGCGTTCAGCGCGTGCGTTGCCAGCGCGTCGCCCGCGACCGGCCGGACGCCATTCTCGAGCTGCTCGCGGTCACTTTCGAGCCTGACGCCGAGCCCCCGTCGGGCGTCGTCCGGCTCTATTTCGCCGGTGGCGCATCGATCGCGCTGGAGGTTGAATGCGTCGAGGCGCAACTTTGCGACATGGGTCCGCGCTGGAAGGTCGCCGCCCGTCCGACCCATGATTTCGGCGGCGAACTTGACGAGGACGCTCGCCGAGGGCCATGACAGCCAAACTTCCGGCTGGAGAGGATCATGACCCTGCGTTTGGACGCCTCGGCGCCCGATTTTGAACAGCGTTTCGTGTCATTGCTCGCTATGAAGCGGGAGGCGTCGCAGGACGTCGATGCGACCGTTCGCGGAATCATCGAGGACGTCGTCGCCCGCGGGGATGCGGCCCTCGTCGACTATTCCAAGCGATTCGACCGCATCGACCTTGAGGAAACCGGAATCGCGGTCTCTCGCGAAGAGGTCGCAGCGGCGGAAGCCAAATGCTCGTCCGAGCAGCTTGCGGCGCTCGATCTGGCGCTCGAGCGCATCACCGCCTTTCACGAGCGGCAGAGGCCGCAGGATTTGCGCTTTCGCGACGCCGCCGGCGTCGAACTCGGCTGGCGCTGGACGCCGCTCGACTCCGTGGGTCTCTATGTGCCCGGCGGCACCGCCGCTTATCCCTCTTCAGTGCTGATGAATGTCGTGCCGGCGAAGGTCGCTGGCGTGAAGCGCATCGTCATGGTGGTTCCGACGCCCGGCGGCCATGTCGAGCCGCTGGTGCTCGCCGCCGCGAAACGCTCCGGCATCGACGAAATCTATCGGGTCGGCGGCGCGCAGGCGGTGGCGGCGCTCGCCTATGGCACGAAGACGATCGCGCCCGTCGCCAAGATCGTCGGGCCGGGCAACGCCTGGGTGGCGGCGGCGAAGCGCCGCGTCTTCGGACAGGTCGGCATCGATATGATCGCGGGACCCTCCGAGGTGCTGGTGCTCGCCGACGCGACCGCAAACCCCGACTGGATCGCCGCCGATCTGCTCGCGCAGGCGGAACATGACGAATCGGCCCAGTCGATCCTCATCACCGACGATTTGGGGCTCGCCGATGCGGTCGTCGCCGCCGTCGAACGGCATCTCTCGACGCTTTCGCGCAAGGAAATCGCCGGCGCCTCATGGCGCGACTATGGCGCAACGATCGTCGTGAAGTCGCTGTCCGACGCAATTCCGCTCGCAGATCGCATCGCCGCCGAACATCTCGAAATCATCAGCGAGGACGCCGAGGACCTCGCCGCGCGCGTTTCGAACGCCGGCGCGATCTTTATCGGGGCCTATACGCCGGAAGCCGTCGGCGATTATGTCGGCGGCTCAAACCATGTGCTGCCGACGGCGCGTTCGGCGCGCTTCTCGTCGGGCTTAAGCGTGCTCGATTTCGTCAAGCGCACCTCGATCCTGAAATGCGACGCGGATTCGCTGCGCGCCATCGGCGCCGCTGCCGTGACGCTCGGCGACGCCGAAGGTCTGCAGGCCCATGCGCGCTCGGTGTCTATCCGCCTCAATCAGCTCGGGGCGTGAGGCGTGGACTCAAACGAGTCGAAGCGGCTGATCTCCGTCACGCTCGACGAAAATTCGATCGGCCGCGGTTCGGCCGATCAGGAGCATGAACGCGCGATTGCGATTTACGATCTTATCGAGGAAAACAGCTTTTCGCTTGTCGGTTACGATGGCGGGCCTTACGCGCTGCTGATTTCGCTCGTCGACGCGAAGCTCGTCTTTAAAATCTGCGATCCTGATGGCGTCTGCCTCGTCACCCATATTCTCTCGCTGACGCCTTTCAGACGCATTCTCAAAGATTACTTCATGATCTGTGAAAGCTATTACGCGGCGATCCGCCATGCGACGCCCAGCAGAATCGAGGCGATCGACATGGGCCGTCGCGGTCTTCACAACGAAGGCGCGCAGCTTCTCCTTGAACGCCTGAAAGGAAAAGTCGACACGGATCAGGACACGGCGCGCCGCCTCTTCACGTTGATCACGGCGCTGCACTGGAAAGGCTGAGCGCAATGCTTAGCGCGGCAATGAGTCACGTCGCATTTGTCATTATGGAATTCGTCGCATGGGCAAAGGCAATACGGATCACTTCGCCGAACTGCGGCTGTCGATGGAAGCGGACGGCGGCGAACTTCTACGCGCCTTCGTGCGCGAAGCGTCGCTTGTCGAAAAGGTTCCTGCGGCGATTGCAAGCCTGATCGCTAGCGACGCCGAGCAAATTTGGCGAGTGCTTTGCCAGTCGAGTGGGCAACCCGAACGCGCCGCGGTTCTTCTCTCGTCGTCCAAAGGCGAAGTGCGAGCGAAAATTCTACTCAACGGCCATTCCCGATTTTCCGCCATTCTTCCTTCGCTCGGCGCGCATCTGCAACGGGGCGGCGGTCTGTCCTATCGCGAGCGCGGCGTCGATGGCTGGGAGATCGCGCTTCATCGCAGTCTCGAGACCTCTCGCGAAATGGTTGGAGTAGAGGCGTCGATCTCCGAAGCCGCAGCCACGGCGCCGACAGAGTCCGTGCAGATCGACGCGCCTCAGCAGAGCGATTCTGCAGGGATCGCGCGCTGCTTCCTCGCCGTCTATGGACATAATTACGTTCACCGGGAAGTCTTCTCGCCGCATCGCTACTGGCGGAAAGTCGAGAACGGAGAATTAATTCCGATGGTGAGCCGCGATGCGCGCGGTGAAGTCATCGGACATGTGGCGCTCGAACGCGACCCTGGGGCGCTGATCGCCGAACGCGGCGAAGCGGTCGTGCTGCCGTCTTACCGCGGACGTCATCTCCTGGAACGCATGACCGAGCGGCTGACCGACGAGGCCGTCAAACTCGGGCTCGTCGGAATCTACGCCGAGCCTGTCACCACTCACACATTTTCGCAGCGTAACGACGAGCGCGCCGGTATGCCGACCTGCGCCATTCTGCTCGGCGCGGCGCCTGAGACGCTGCACTCTAAAGATTTGCCTGTGCCGACGGCCGGGCAGCGTCAGAGTTTCCTTCTGACGTTCCGATTCCTGAAATCTGCGCGGACATGCGAGATCGTCGCGCCGAATGACTATCGCGATGTCATTTCGTCAACATACGACAGCCTCGGCGTCAGCGTTTCACTGAGCGGCGGCAGGACGCCGACAGAGACGCGCTCGTTGACGAGCATCGCCGTCAACGCTGGAGCCTATGGCAGAATCCGGTTCGAGACGATCGGATCGAACGCCGCCATTGAACTGTCGCAAGCGATGAGCGATGTCGAGGGCCTTGGCGCCCGCGCCGTGCAGCTCTCAGCGCATCTCGAAGATCCTGGCCTGCCGCTCCTCGTTGAGAACGCGCGTAGGCTGGGATTTTTCTTTTGCGGTCTGGCGCCGGCATTCTCCGAGGGTCGCGATCTGTTGCTGATGCAGCGCTTGAGCGAACCGCTCGACATGAACGAGCTGCAACTCTTCACCGATCAAACAAAGGAGCTTGCGGCGTTCATCGAACGGGACCGGCAATCGGCAAGCCAGCTATGAAAACGCGTTAGCAACGTGACGCGACCTCAGTCGATACTCTTCGCCTGTACGCTAAATACTGTCCGATCGCCAATGGCTGAGGCGATCGCGCGGCACTATTTCGGCCGCGAAGTTTATTTTGCTTCAGCCGGCCTCAAGCGTGGCGCGCCCGATCCATTCGCGATAGCGGCTATGGACGAAATCGGCGTCGACATTTCTGGGCACAAGCCGCACACTTTCGAAGATCTCGAAGATTCAAACTTCGATCTGATCGTGACGCTGTCGCCCGAAGCCCATCACAGGGCGCTGGAATTCACGCGCGCGATGGCCGTTGACGTCATCTATTGGCCGACGCCCGACGCGACCGCCGCGCAGGGCTCGCGCGACGCCATTCTTAACGCCTATCGCGACGTGCGCGAGCGGCTGACGGGGCGGATCAAAGATTTGCTCGGCCACGGTCCACAGCCGAGCGGGTGAGTTGGCCGCGCTTCGTGAATTTACGCGCCTGTCATTCCCGACGCGCGTTTTGCGCGCGATCGGGAATGACACGGCCATGTTAGCCGTCATTGCGAGCCGGAGGCGAAGCAATCCAGAATCTGCCCGTAATTCTGGATTGCTTCGTCGCTGCGCTCCTCGCAATGACGACCGTAAGGGCTGCGACTACAAGAAGCAGGCGCCGTCAGGCCTTCGGCCTGCCGGGAATGGCAACCCGCTGTCCACAACAGGGAAAACTCAAAGCGACTGCTTCATCTGCGCGCAGAAGCGCTGCGCGAAGGCGATCAGCGCGCGATCCGAGCCGTGTCGGCCGATGAAAGAGAGCGCAACCGGCGCATCGCTCGCTGGAAGCGGCAGGCTGATCTGCGGCAGGCCGAAAAAGCTCGCGATGAGAAAGAGGCGCATCATCTGATAGCGCTTGGCGTCAAGCGTCTCTTCGCTTTCGGTGAGCAGCGGCGACCGGAACGGCGTCGTCGGCGATACGATGAAGCCATTTGCGCCAAGGATATCGTCAATTTTCTTGCGCGCTTTGTCGCGGAAGGCCTCGGCGGCCCTCTTTTGATCTGCGGTGACTTTGGCCGCATAGGCAAAGCGTTGCTCGACGCCCTTGCCGAAGGTCGGCCCGTTCGCTGTGATCCAAGCGCCATGCGCCGCCCAGGCCTCAAAGGCCTGCATGTTGCGAAAATGCCCAAGCGCCGTCTTGAAGAAATCCTCGCCGAGCGTCGCCTCGCGCCAGGGGCCGAACGACTTCAGAGCGTCGATCGGCTTCGCCGCCGCCGAAGCAAAGTCCATTTCGACTCCCGAGAACGCGTCGGTGAGCAGCACGGCTTCCCCAACCTCCGCGTTCTTCTTCGCTTTCGGCAATAAAGCCTCGCCGACCGACGCCATCACGTCGATGTCGCGGGCGAACCAGCCGATCGCGTCGAAGGAGGGCGCAAGCGGGATGATCCCATCCATCGGAACTGCGCCATGCGACGCGCGGAAGCCGAAAATCCCGCAAAACGCCGCGGGCGCGCGACAAGAGCCGGCGGTGTCGGTGCCGATGGCGAAATTGACGAGGCCGGCGGCGACTGCGACCGCCGAGCCCGAAGACGAGCCGCCGGGATGGCGATCCTGCGCGGCCGGATTGATCGGCGTCCCGTAATGCGGATTGGCGCCGAGCAGGCTATAGGCCATCTCGTCCATATTGGTCTTGCCGACGAGGCGCGCGCCTGCGCCAAGCAAGCGATCGACAACAGGCGCATTGCGTTCGGCGGCGGCGTGAGTCTTCGCCCAAGTCGGGTGCCCGTTCGTCGACACATGCCCGGCGACGTCGATGTTCTCCTTGACCACGAAGGTCGCGCCAGACAAGGGTCCCGGCGTTTCCGTGCTCTGATTGAGAACGACGGAGAGCGCGCCGAGATCAACTTTCATCGCGGCATTCCTTCCTGGGCGGTTAGAGCAGGCGCGCGGTGGGAAAAATTGCGCCTGAGCAAGAATATACTCAAGAATGTGGCAAGACGAAATGCGCGACGCACGGTCCGGCTGTTGCGCAATTCATGGGCTTGCGCCAGAGTGTTCAGGACGGCGCGCAGTGGAGAAGCGAGATGGATGAATTCGGCGGCGGCTTTCTGCGCAACGCGATGATTGGCTTTGCGCTCGCTCTGGCCTTTTCCATCATCTATGTCTGGTACACCCGATAGCCAGCGCGTTAGCGTGGTCGATCGCGTCTAAAATTATTAGCGGCTTGGCGATCATCACATATGATGGCCATAACGGCGCCGAAAGCAGGAAAGCCGAAAGCGAACCCCACCACCAAGAATATCTGTAATGGCTCCGCAGCGGCTCGTTCGCCGCGACGGCGGCTTGAGCGATGTCGCGCCTGCGCATTTGCAGAGCCAGCTCACATTCGTCTGGTTCGGAATGGGGCGCGGCGTGTCCTGTTACCGCAGCATCCGATAAATGACGGTGAACAGGGCAGCGTTGACCGTCGCCAACATGGAGACGATCAGCAGCGTCTCAGCTACCCGGCCATAGTCGCGCTGGACCGACATTGACGCCTCGCAACATTGCAGAGCGGCATGCTAGTTAGAGCGGCTCGGGCAACCGACAATGCGTATTGGATTTGAAGATGCGCGGCGTCGTTTCATAAGCGATAGCGTCGCAGGCCCTCGCCTGATCGGAACATGCGCGTCACGATCTGGTTATCGCCACGTGTTGAGTGTCGACAAAACCTCAAAAAGCCGAGCGGACATGAGCGGCGCCATTAGCGCGCCGGTTTAAGGCGATCCAGGCCTGTGACCTCTACGCCTCGTAAGGCTTCGCATGAGTTTCGATCAGGTCGATTTGTGGCCACGCTGCGCTGACTGCATCCCCAACGCACTCGCAAGCAAAGGAGACAGCGATGAAAGTCCTGATGGTCCTCACGTCGCACGATCAGCTCGGCGACACCGGCCGCAAGACTGGCTTTTGGCTCGAGGAGCTGGCGGCGCCTTACTATGCGTTCAAAGACGCAGGGGCTGAGATTGTGCTCGCCTCGCCTAAGGGCGGCCAGCCGCCTCTCGACCCAAAAAGCAACGAGCCGAATTTCCAGACCGACCTTACGCGCCGGTTCGAAGCCGACGCCGCCGCGAATGCTCAGCTCGCTTCGACGCTGCGCTTGGACAGCGTTAAGGCCGATGATTTCGACGCCGTTTTCTACCCTGGCGGACACGGTCCGATGTGGGACCTCCCGGAGAACCCGAACTCGATTAAGCTGATCGAAGCGTTTTTGGCCGCCGGCAAGCCCATCGCGTTGGTCTGTCACGCCTCTGGCGCGCTCCGTAACGTCAAGACTCCCAATGGGCGGCCGCTCGTCGAAGGCAAAAAGGTTACCGGCTTCGCCAATAGCGAGGAGGCTGCGGTGGGACTCGCCAAGGTCGTTCCTTTCCTGGTCGAAGACGCGTTGACGTCGGAAGGCGCCAAGTTCGAGAAGGCTGGAGACTGGCTGCCCTTCGTCACGACTGACGGCTTGCTGATTACCGGACAGAACCCGGCCTCTTCTGGGCCCGCGGCCCAGGCGCTGATCGAAGCGTTGAACAGGAAGGCGCACTAGCGCCGGCGCCGTTTGAGGGCGCCCTGTCGCGGTCACGGCTAGGCGCTAGGTAGCTCGATGTGGGCCAGGCGGCATCGACCCTGGCGGTTTAGTCCAAAGTGATAGGAGAGCACCATGGATAGACGTGTATTCTTGCGCGCTTCGATTGGTTCTGCGCTCGCCGCGCTTGTCATTCCCAGCACTGCGCTTGCCGAAGACCATATCGCCGAGGCGATAGCCGAGATCAACAAGGCGATTCCCTATGGCGAGGAGCCGGCTCACAGCTCGTCTTTTGTCGAACACATCGACAATGCGATCGATCATGCGGTGATGGCGCAGAGGGCGCGCGCCAACCGCCATGTCAAACGGGCGATCTCCTATCTGCGCCGGGCGCGCAAGGTGGCGTATGGGACGCATCTGCTGAGATATTCGCGCAGAGCCGCATCGCTGGCCAAGAAAGCGCTGGCGCAACTTCAGGCGGCGGGATGAGCGGCAACGGACATTGAATGGTCGGAGTGGCGGGATTCGAACCCACGACCCCTTGTCCCCCAGAAAAGTGCGCTAACCGGCCTGCGCCGTCGGCGTCATGGACCGTCATTTCAAGCCTGTGGAGCCGGTCCATCGCCGACATCAGGATCAAAGAGCTTCGGCTGAATTAGAGACTCGGTCGCAGCCGCAACGAAGACGCCCCGCGTCGCTTACATCCGGCGTCGGGGCGTTCGCTCATTCCGCTAGCCGCGACTTTCGACGCGCACGTCCGCCTCATCTTGCATCCCCCGAGCGCCATCTCCGTTTAATGTAACCAGTCCTGCCTTTTACTGGTCTGGTCCAACACCGCCTCCTTCATTGCCGGTGTCGTTTCCTCCGCCGCCCCCCAATCCTGCGCCGCAATTTCCGCCGCACGGGCCGCCGCTACCGCCGCCGGAACCGCCGCCACTGCTGCTTTCTTGCTGCTGCGCAGGCGCAGGCGCAGGCGTCGAAGCAGGCTGATTTTGCACGTTGGTTTGGCTCTGCACGATCGCGTTGCCGGCCCACATCGGGCCGAGAGCGTCGAGGCCCGGCGAACTCACGACATTCTGGGGAGGCGCTCCGCCGAGCATGAGATTCGCTTCTTCGCTCGTCGGCGTCTGCTTGACGCCGCCATGCTGCTTTTTCCCGCTCTCCAGAGCCGCGATCATTTGGGCGATCGTCTCCGGCGGAACGAGGAAAGGCTCCGATACTTGTCCGTTGTTTGAAACAAACACGCCGTATCCGGCTTGCGTGAGAGTCTGTCCCCCAACCTGGGTGACGCCATATTGATGCACGACGAGCGTGCCGGATGACGTTACTTGCACCATCGCGGTTCCACCGCGCACGCCGATCGACGCCGTGGGCGTGCGCAGCCGCGTTCCGCCTTCATGACTGACGCCGCCGCCGACGAAGCGCATCACGCCTTTCGCCAGCGACACGCCCTGCTGGCCGCGACCGCCGGAATAGACGAAATCATCGACGGTGACAGCGCTGTTGCGTCCGACCGTCATGGTCGACGTATCGTTGAAGACAATTTGCGCGCTGCCCTGCGGACTCGTCTCGATGCGTTCGCGTTTCTGAACGCCAAGGCCGACCGAAAGCGAGCGCTTCGCGGCGCCGGGCGGCGTGCCATGCGCAGATTGATTGACCGCGCCGACATTCCCGACGTTCTCGGCCAGAGCCGGAAATCGAACAAGCAACCCGCTGGATGCGATCCCGAGCAGAAAGGCTGCGATCTTGCGCATCGACATTAATTTGCCCCTCTTGCGATGAAATGACTCATCGCTATCCTGGGTATTCGTCCATGTGTTCGCCAAGTTCCGATATCGGCGAATAGAGAGCCCCAGCCATGGGGGGTTCAAGCTCCGCGGATTTGAACCCATGGCGAACCCACAAAAGGGAATGCGGAGAACCGCTTGTCCGTTACAAATCTCAACTTACTGATTTTATTTTGAAAAATGGTCGGAGTGGCGGGATTCGAACCCACGACCCCTTGTCCCCCAGACAAGTGCGCTAACCGGGCTGCGCTACACTCCGACTGGCGCCGTTATAGTGAGGCGGCGCAGCGCTGGCAACGCCGGCTGGCTAGCGCTTCGTCAGCTTGAGCAGGCGCTTGCATTCTTCGATTTCAGCCAGAACCTCGCGCAGGATGCGCGCTTGCCGCTCGGCACGTTCGCGCCGCTCGATACTGACCGCAGGCGATTCGTGAGGCGCATCAATCTCGACAAACGGGGCCGCGTCGCGAGGTTGCCTTTCCGCCGGATCGGGGCGGTCCGTGCGCAGAGCGTCGTCGTCGGCTGAGAACGCCTCGTCAGTTTCGTCTTCTTCGTAGTCCGCCGGGTCGATCGGCTCCCACCCGCCTCTGACCCCGAGCGGGAGGGGTGGCTCGCCTATCGGGAGCTCTCCCTGGCGGCGCCCAGCGCCGGCGAGCACCGCCTCGACGCCGTCCTCCTTGAGGATGCGCTGCACGCCCTTGATCGTATAGCCCTCCTGGTAGAGCAGGTGGCGGATCGCTGCGACGAGTTCGATGTCGCGCTGCCGGTAAAAGCGCCGCCCGCCCGCGCGCTTTAAGGGGTTGATCTGCCTGAAGCGGGTCTCCCAGAAGCGCAGCACATGCGCGGGAAGGTCGAGGCTTTCCGCGACCTCGCCGATGGTGCGCATGGCTTCTTGCGTCTTGCCCGTCACCTGATTCCTCGACTCAAGCGATTTATTCTAACATCTGTGGCGGCGCAGTTTTCAGCCGAAAATCGGGCCGTCGCTCGAGAGCCGGCCCAAGGTGTGGACAAGCGATGGCCGCATCCCTTAACTGGCCGCCGTCCTCCGCGTCCCAACCCCCGGCGTCTTATGGAAGATTGGCTGCACTTTCCCCATCCAGTCCCGGCAATTCGGCACCACGCGACCGAAGCGAACGCGACCGCGGTGCGCAACTGGCTGTGGGTCGTCGCGGCGCTGGTTTTTCTCATGGTCATCGTCGGCGGCGCGACGCGGCTGACCGAATCGGGCCTCTCCATCGTGCAATGGAAGCCGGTCACGGGCGTGCTCCCGCCGCTCTCGCAGCAGGAGTGGCAGGAGGCGTTCGAAGAATACAAGCAGATCCCGCAGTATAAGGAACTGTTCCCGGACATGGATCTCGCCGGGTTCAAATACATCTACGCCTGGGAATGGGCGCATCGCCTTCTCGGACGCCTGATCGGCGTCGTTTTCGCAGTTCCGCTCGTCTGGTTTTGGGCGACTGGCCGCCTGCCGCGCTCTGTGAAGCCAAAGCTTCTCGGCATTCTTGCGCTCGGGGCCCTTCAAGGCGGCGTCGGCTGGTGGATGGTTGCGTCGGGACTCGTCAATCGCATCGAGGTGGCGCAGGAGCGCCTCGCAATTCATCTGTTGCTTGCGGCGTTGATCTTTTCCGCCTGTTTATGGGTGGCTGGCGGTTTGGGCCCGCGCGCCGTCTCTCTCGTGCATGAGGGCGCAGGCCGATTGAAGGCGGTCGCGCTGACGATCCTCGCTTTCGTTTTCTTGCAGATTTTCGCCGGCGGGCTCGTCGCCGGATTGCGGGCAGGGCTCATCGACAACACCTGGCCGCTGATGGACGGCGTCTTCATCCCGCCCGCAGACGTCTTGTGGCGATTGGAGCCTGTCTGGACGAACCTCGTCGACAATCCTGTCACTGTTCAATTCTTTCACCGCATGATCGCCTATGTGATCTTCGCTCTGGCGCTTGGGCATCTGCTGGATGCCTGGATGAACGCGGAAGGGCGCGCGCGGCGCGGCGCCGGGATCCTGTTCGGCCATGTGCTCATGCAGATCGCGCTCGGAATCGCGACGTTGGTGTTGGTCGAGCCGCCTTTCGCCGGCGCGCCGCATTTGGGGTTAGCGCTCGCGCATCAGGCGATCGGTATGGCGGTCTTGGCGGTCGCGACGCTGCAGGCGCGACGCCTTGCGCAAGACGTGGTTACGCACTAGAGCGCTTCCCGATCACATGGAATCATGTGATCGATAAGGAATCGCTCAAGATCAAAACGTTGGAGCAGGTTCCCATCGAAAAAGTCTGTCAACTTTTTCGGAACCTGCTCTAAGGACGGCGGCGTGCAGAATATTCCTCTCCTCAATCTTCCCGGGCCAGAATTTCTCAATTTCTTCGGCCTCGTCGTCATCATCGTGCTGGCGGCGGCTTATCTCTGCATCCGCCTCGCGGATCGCACGGACCGCCGCCCGCCGCCGCCTGTGCCGCAAAGCCCAGACGCGATGGAGGTGGCCTTCCTGCAGGGTGGCGTCAATCAGGTCATTCGAACGCTGATCTATGATCTTGCGCAGCGCGGCTTCGTCGCGCTCGCTCCGGAAGATCACGTTATCCCCACGGAAAAGCAGCCGCAGCCGGGCGAACTCAACGCCATGGAGACGCGCGTGCTGGAGGCCGTTCAGGCGAAGCCGAAGGCGCATGCGCTCTTCGAGGATCACAGCCTGCGGCGGCGGTTGCTGGAGCTGCTTGCGCCGCTCCGCGCCAAACTCGCGGAGGAGGAGCTGATCAAGCCTCAGTCGGTGAAGATCTGGCGCCGCCGCGCGCAGATCGGCGGAACGCTGATCATCGTCGGTCTGGCGCTTGCGAAGATCTATGTCGAATGGGCGCAGGGTCCGGCGAATGTCGCCTACCTCGTCTTTCTCGCAGCTGCGTCCGCCGCCGTCCTTTTCGCGCTCGCCTATGTGCTGACGAGAACGCATGCGAGCCGTCGCGGCCACGCCTATCTCGAAGCGATGCGGCTTGCCTACGGCGGCCGTTTGAAGGAAGCGATCGGTCACATTGGGTCGCCCGGACCGGAGGCGCGCGCCTTCGGCGGCGCCGCGCTGTTTCTCATCGGCCTCTACGGTTTCTCGCCGCTTAAAGGCACGACTGAGGCGATGTTCGCCGAAGCTTTCAGCCGCGGCTCTGGGAGCGCCGGCGCCGATTGCGGAACGAGTTGCGGCGGCAGTTGCGGCGACGGTGGAGCGAGCGGTGGCGGCGATTAATGCGCCGGCTCTTGGATCGGGTATCGGTTATCGCCCGCAATTTCGCGCCGATCTCTTCGCTTATCGGGATCAAATCGATTTCGTTGAGATCATCGCCGATCATTATCTCGACGCATCGAAAGAAAAGCTCGACGAACTCGAGCTTCTAAGAGCGCATTTTCCGCTCGTTGCGCATGGACTCGATCTTTCGATCGGCAGCGCAGACGGGGTCGATCCGCGCTATCTCGATAAAGTGGCGGCGCTGATCGAGCGCATCGATCCGCCCTGGTGGAGCGAGCATTTGTGCTTCACGCGCGCTGGCGGCGTGAGCATCGGCCATCTGGCGTCTCTGCCCTATACGCAAGAAGCGATCGACGTCGTCGCGCGCAATGTCGAATATGTGCGCAGGCGCATCAAGACGCCGCTGATCCTGGAAAACATCACTTGCGTCGTGCGCATTCCTGGCGGCGAGATGGATGAGCCGGAGTTTTTATCGCGCACGCTTGAGGCGACGGATTGCGGCTGGCTATGCGACGTCGCCAATATGCATGTGAATGCGATGAATTTCGGCATTGGCCCCGAAGGTGAGTTCGAACGCTGGCCTTGGGACAGGCTTATGCAAATGCATTATGCGGGCGGACGAGAGCGCAATGGCGTGCTGATCGATAGCCATGACGCTGCGACGAGCGAAGCGGTCTGGATGCTCTATGATCGCGTCGTCGCGCGCGCGCCGGTCAAAGCGGTCGTTCTTGAGCGGGATGAAAAGATTCCGCCCTTCAACGAATTAATTGACGAAGTGGCGCGAGCGCGCACGACGATGGTCGAGAACGGACGATGGCGTTAGCCGAGACGCAGGCGCTGTTGGCGCGCCTCTTCACCGACGAAGATTTACGCCGCGAATTTTTCGAGTCGCCGATCGCCGTGGCGCCTCGGTTCGGTCTAAGCATGCATGAAACGCAGCGCCTCGCTTCGATCGATCGGCGCGAAATGGAAGCCTTTGCGCAGAGCCTGATTGGCAAGCGCGCGCTCTATGCGCGCAAGGCGCTGCCACTCACCGCGCAGGCGTTGGGCGATCGATTCGATGCGCTTCTACGGGAGGCCATTCACGGCGTTACCCAAGGTGGAAAAAGCCGGACAGACGCCGCGGCCCTCGTGGCGCTTCTCCAGACGCACGCGGCGCAACGCGACCTGGAGCCGGCCTGGTCCGCCGATCTCGCGCGATTCGAACTGGCCTTTATCGATGCGGGACATTCCGGCGCAACGTTTCTTTTCCGACGGTTCGACGTCGACGTCGCGTCAATCGCCAACGCTCTCGCCAGGGGCGAAGAGGTCAATGCCGTTCGCAAGAAAACCTTCGGCGTTTGGGCGCGCCCGCCGCGCGGCGGGCTGCGCTGGCGGATATTCTTGCGCTAAGCGCGACGAAACGCCTCCGGCATCTCGGCATGGCGCCGCTCGGCGACCACATCGATCATACGCTCGGCGCCGCGATCCCGCGCCTCCTGGCTTTGCGCCTTGGCGAAATCTTCGCTCGCTTCCTTGAACTGCGCTTCAGCCTCTTCAAGCTGCCCGCGCAGCTCGCCGATTGACGCAAGGATATTGTCGCGTCGCGTGCGCGCCGCCCGCGCATAGGTCGGATAGGCGAAATGATTGGGGTCGTTGATGTTGGCGCGCCGCTCTTCCTGGCCGATCTCGCGATCGAGTTCATTGGCCATGCGCGTGAATTCGCCGATCATCGTATTAAGCTGGACGACGCGCCGGCGTTTTTCCTCGGCCTGAAAACGTTTCAGCCGGACAAGCGTATCCCGCGACTTCATGCGACAAGCTCCGTTACGCCACTTATGCGAAACAAATTCTTAACTCCGCGAGACGGGCCTTAATATGCCTCGCGGAAGTTGCTCTTTTCTTACCGGAGTTGAATTTTTTGCTGGGCCGCGGCCGCTGCGGTCTCGCGACGCCCTATCGTCGCGGCGCGCTCTAACGCTACGCCGGCTCCTTGGCGCGCGCCGTTGACGCCGCGGCGCCGCCATAGCGGCGGTAGATGAAGTCCGGCGCGGGCGCGTGCGATTCGACTTCCGCGTAAGCGGCGAAGCGTGCATGGTCCGGCGAAAGATGGCAGGCGGGGTCCGTCGCTGTCGCGTCGCCGGCGATCGCGAAAGCCTGACAGCGGCAGCCGCCGAAGTCGATCTCGCGGCGATCGCAAGACCGGCACGGCTCCTTCATCCACTCCGTGCCGCGGAAGGCGTTGAACGCCGCCCCATGCCGCCAGATGTCGCCGAGCGGTTTCTCGCGCACGTCGTCGAAGGTCAGTCCCGGCAAGGTCTGCGCCGCGTGGCAGGGCAGGGCCTTGCCTGACGGCGTCACCGCCATGATCGATCGGCCCCAGCCGCCGGTACAGGCCTTCGGCCGCTTGGCGTAATGATCGTGGATGACGAAATCGAAATTGAGAACGCCGGCGAGACGCTTCTTTGCCTCATCCACGATTCCGACCGTTTCCATGAAGGCTTCGCGCGTCGGAATGAGCGCCGCGCGATTCATCTGCGCCCAGGCGTAATATTGGATATGCGCGATCTCGATGCGCTGCGCGTCGACCTCGACGGCGAAGTCGATGATCTGCGGCAGATGCGCGATGTTCTGCCGGTGCATTGGCGCGTTGATCGTCAATCCCATGCCGAATTCGCGCGTCCAGCGCGCGACGTCGCGCTTCTTGGCGACGCCATCCTGATAGCCTGAGATGCGGTCAGCGCTCTCAGGGACGACATCCTGGATGGAGACCTGCACGTGATCGAGGCCGATCTCGGCGAGACGCTGCAACCGCTCTCGCGTCAGGAGCACGGCGGAGGTGACGAGATTGGTGTAGAGGCCCGCGTCGACCGCATGCGCCAGTATTTCTTCAAGATCGCGTCGCGCCGTCGGTTCGCCGCCGGAAAGGTGCAACTGCAACGCGCCGATCGACGCCGCCTGACGGAAGGTCTCGCCCCACTCGTCGGCGGTGAGCTCCACATTCGAGCGCTCGAGTTCGAGCGGGTTGGAACAATAGGGACATTGCAGCGGACAGCGATGGGTGAGTTCGGCGAGCAGACCCGCGGGTCCGCCTGCAAATGGCATGATCGATGAAGCGAAAGAGGAAGGCGCGGGCGCTGCAAACCCATCAGGCCCATTGCGCAACAGCCGCTTGTCGGCGAGCCCTTGCAGCAGGGCCGTGACGTCTCGCGTGATGATTTCGAGCGGCGCGGCGTATTGCTGCGCGAGCCGCGCGCAAAGATCGGCGACGCGCGTCGCGCCGTCGATCGCGCGCAGAACGATCAGCCCAATCTGATCGAGTTCATAGGCGCGTTCGGGCGCGAGAATGACAGTTCGGGACCGCGCGCGGTCTTCGTGCAGCCGCGCGTAACGCGTGAAGGCCGGACGCGAGTCAGGGCCGATCACGAACCGCGCGGCATGCGCTTCAGACATTTGTTTCCCCTGGCCGCCAAGCGCCCGGCGGGATCAGCCCTGGCGTGACGTAGGCGTGATGTAATGCGTCAAGCTGCGCCCACAAGACGTCGCATTTGAAACGCACGGCGCCGACGCATGCCTCCTGTTCGGCGCGGGTTTTGGCGTTGTCGAGCACATAGCCGAGCGCAAATTCGGAATCGCGCGGCGCCTGGGTCAGCCGGCGCTTGAAATAGGCCATCACATGGTCGTCGACGAAATCGTAATTTTCAAGCATTCCGGCGATGCGTTCGCGATGGATCGACGGCGCGAAGAGTTCGGTCAGCGAAGACGCGACCGCGACCGTGAGCGGCTGCTCGACGACGAAGCGCACATAGGCTTCGACAGCGAATTTGGTCGCGGGCAGGGCGCCGCGGCGAGAGGTGACATAGTCGCGCGAGAAGCCGAGCGCGTCGGTCAAAACCAGCCAGCGCTCGATGCCGCCGCCTTCCTCGCCGAGTCCGTCGTGATCATGGATGCGATGTATCCATTCGCGACGCAGTTCGCGGTCATGGACGCGGCTCATAAAGGCGGCGTCCTTGCGCGGCACCGCCTCCTGGTAACAATAACGGTTAAGCGCCCAGGCGGCGACCTGCTCCTTTTTAAGCTTGCCGCCGTGCAACAGCTTATGGAACGCGTGCTTGTCGTGATAGCGCTCCGCGCCAACGGCGCGGATCGCGGCTTCGAATTCGTCGCGGGACAGCGGCGCGGCGCCGCGCCAATCAATGGCTACGATCTCGTTCACAGGTCGACCTCCATGCCATCCTCGCCGATTTCCCAGCCGGCCGATTGCGCAGTCGCGTATTCGCTCGAAAACTCGTTGAGAAGCGGATTAGAATTGTTGATGTGCACGTAGATTTTGCGCTTCACGTCGAGCGGCTCGAAGGCGGCGATGGAGCCGTCCTCGCCACTAACGTTGATATGGCCCATGCGCGAACCGGTCTTGCCGAGCAGACCCTGTTCGATCATTTCGTTTTCGTGGAAGAGCGTGCCGTCGAAGAAGACGAGCGAAGCGCCGCGAAGCCGTTCAGCGAGCGGCCCGTCGAGTTTTGCGCAGCCCGGAATGTAGAAGAACGACTCGCCGGTCTCGGTTTCGATGATCTCGAGCCCAAGCGTGTCGCCCGCGCTCGTGCCGAAGTTCGGCGCGTTGGCGTTTTCGAGGTAGAGCGCGATCTTGCCAGGAACGGGAAAGGCCCGGATCGCGAGCCCGAGGTCCAGCCCGGCGCCGCTAACGGCGACGGTCTCGTCCATGCGCAGCTCGATACGCGGGACGAGCTGGGTTTGAAGTATCGTGAAGATCGGATTGGCGCCAAGCGCATCGAGAACGCGCCCCGCTGCGTAGAGGCTGAACGGCTGCGCTTCGCGCATGTTGAGAAGACCGGCGACGTGATCGACGTCGCCATTCGTAAGCGCAACGGCCTTTATCGGGCTCGCGCGCAAGCCATTGTCGGAGCCCGGCGCAAGCTCGGGCGTCGCTGAGATTTGCTGGCGCAGATCGGGAGAGGCGTTGAGCAGCAACCAGTCTTCGCCATTGGCGCTGACCGCCAATGAGGACTGCGTGCGGGCCATAAAGCCGGGCGTTCCTGCGCGGACCGCCCTGCAGTTGGCGCAGTTGCAATTCCATTGCGGAAAGCCGCCGCCGGCGCCCGATCCCAAGACCTTGATTCGCATTAGCGTTTCCGACATCGCGGCCGCGCCGCCGTCGGGTCTCCCTTACGTTATTTTCTTGGCACTATGCGCAGGCGGCCAGCATTCGCGCAAGTGCGACCGATTTGCGCGGGCTACATGAAATATCGAGACTTTTTCCCTATTGAGACGGGCGTCTCGCCCCGCTTTGGTCGCTTTCTCCGGGCAAAGGAGATTAGGGAGAGGCTGATGCCTCAGTCGAAGCGCGTCGATGTCCTAAACAGACGCTGAATCGAGCCAAACAATTTGCGCAACTTTTCGATGAACATGCTCGCGCGCTTATGCGCGCTTCTTGCTGCGGCGTCGCTTGCAGGCTGCATGTCTGATGGCATGCGCATGGTTGACGGCCATGTGAACAACGCGGTCTCTCTCGTCGCCGGACCGCAGGACGAGCCGGCGAACGTCGCCCTTTTCGTGGCCTCGACGCGTCGCTCCGAAGGGGCGGCTGACGACGGTCGCGCGCATTTTTCGCTGACGTCGATCGGCGTTCCGTTCAACCATCGCGCCGGCAGCGTCGAACGGCCGAGCTTCGGCGGCGCCGATCGGCGGCGCCATTTCACGGTGCTGTCGAAGCGCAATATGGATGAGCAGGAGTTTTACGGCGAAGTCGCCTCGCATGTTTCGGGGCGCATCGGCAATTCGCGCGACGTCCTGCTTTATGTCCATGGCTTCAACACCGGCGCCGACGATGCGCGGTATCGGCTGGCGCAGATTGTCGCCGACGGACGCTTTTCCGGCGTTCCCGCGCTCTTCATCTGGAATTCCAGAGGCGGACTCTTCAACTACGAGTCGGACAAGGAAGCTGCGACGGTTTCTCGCGACGCGCTCGAAAAGCTTATCGTCGATCTGTCGCATGCGCCCGGCGTCGGACGCATCCATGTGCTCGCCCATTCGATGGGCGCGTGGCTGACGATGGAGACGCTGCGTGGCGTCGCGCAGTCCGGCCATTCGGATCTCGACGGGAAACTTGGCGAAGTCATGCTGGCGGCGCCCGACATCGATCTCAATGTTTTCCGCCAGCAGGTCGCGCGCCTCGATCCTCGGCATGTCTCGATCTTCGTCGCCAACAACGATCGCGCATTGTCGCTCTCGTCGCGCATCGCCGGCGACCGTCCGCGATTGGGCGCGATGAACCCGACAAATCCTGAAGATAAGGCGGAGCTCGATCGCCTCGGCGTCGCCGTTCATGATATTTCATCGTTCTCAAACGATTTCATAGGTCACGGCGCCTTCGCCGAAGCGCCCGACGTGGTGAGAAAAATCGGCGCGCAGCTGACGGCGCCGCGCCCGGCGGAGGCCGAGACGCAGGCCGTGATCGATGCGCGCGGAGGATCGGCTGCTGAAGCAGCGCCGGCGCCGCTCAATCAAAGGGTCGAGACCCAGCCGCTGGCGCCGCTCGCGGCGCGGTGAGCTTGCCTTCAAACTAATCTCCTCCTATTTTCTTACGGAGTAACCATCGATCTGGCTTCGGTATGAAAATGTCGGACACTGCCACTCTTTCCGCAAAATTTCAGATTTCGATCCCAAAGACGGTTCGCGAAGCGCGCAAATGGAAGGCCGGTCAGGAGTTCGCCTTCATCCCTAAAGGATCGGGCGTGCTGCTCGTCCCCGTGCCCGAGCGCGATCAACTGGCGGGGATCGCAAAGGGCGCAAAGCCGGAAAACTACCGCGACCGCAAAGACCGCTTTTGATGCGGCTTGTCGATACTTCGGCTTGGATTGAATGGCTCATTGGATCGCCGACAGGAAAGGCATTGTCACAGGCTATTCCGTCGCGCGATGAATGGCTTGTTCCTACAATCGTGCAGCTCGAGCTCTTCAAATGGATGAGCCGCGAGGTAAACGAAGATAGGGCCGATCAAGTGATTGCTTTCACCCAACTCTGTGTGGTGGCGCCGCTCGATACTAAAATCGCGCTTACAGCTGCGGAACTATGCGCCAAACATCGTCTGGCCACCGCTGACGCTATCGTCTACGCCACATCGCGGGAACTCGGCGCCGACGTTTTGACGTGCGACGCGCACTTCAAGAACTTGCCTGGCGTCCTCTATGTGGCGAAGACCAGATCATAGGGACTACTGCGGCGTCTCCGCGGCTCCAGCCTTTTCCGCCTCGGCTTTCGCGAGCCTGTTGTAACGCCGCACGCTGAGCGGGATAGCGGCGAGAAACGCGACGCTCAAAACGGCGAGCAGCTCCATCGGATAAATCGCCAGCAGCAGCGCCGTGACGCCGACTCCGAACAGCACCGGAATGACCAGATCGCGCGGTATGCGCCCGATGCGCTTGCCGGAAAAATGCGGAATGCGGCTCGCCATCAGAAAGGCGATGCCCAGCACATAGACGATGTAGAAGGGCGTCAGCGCCTTGGAGGCCGGCAGCTCCAAAACCGAGAAATGCAGATAGAGCGGCAATAACACCGTCACTGCGCCCGCCGGCGCCGGCATGCCGACGAAGAATTCGGCGTGCCAGGCCGGCTTTGTCGGATCGTCGATCATCACATTGAAGCGGGCGAGGCGCAGCGCGCAGGCGATGGCGAAGACGAGCACGGCGAACCAGCCGAGCCCTTTGATTTCGTGCAGTGTCCACAGATACAGCAGTAGGCCGGGCGCGACGCCGAAATCGACGAAGTCCGAAAGCGAGTCGAGCTCGGCGCCGAAGCGCGAGGTGCCTTTGAGCGCGCGCGCCAGGCGGCCGTCCAATCCATCGAGCACCGCCGCCGCCATCACCGCTGTCACGGCGGTCTCAAACCTTCCTTCGATTCCGTAGCGGATCGCTGTGAGCCCCATCGATAGGGCGAGCAGCGTGACGAGATTTGGCAGAACGATGCGCAAGGGAATATTGCGGAAACGCAGCCGGCGCTGTTCAGAGGGCGTCAGCGATCCCTCTTGCGCGTCACGCCCGGAGAAGAAGGGATCGGCCATGGCTTGCTCAACCTGCCTTGAATGTCAGCGCCGCGGCGCCCGCTGTCATGTCGGCGAGTATCGTCTCGCCGGCGATGGCGCGCGAACCGACGGCCACCATGGGTCGCGCCGATGACGGCATGTAGACGTCAACGCGCGAACCGAAACGAATAAGACCGAAACGGTCGCCGACGCCGATCTGTTCGCCTTGCTTGACGAATCCGACGATGCGTCGTGCGACCAGCCCTGCAATCTGCACCACGCCGAAACGGCCGAAGGGGGCGTCGATGACCATGCCGCTGCGCTCATTGTCTTCGCTGGCCTTGTCGAGGTCTGCGTTGAGAAAGAGGCCGGGCTTATAGGCAATTCTCGATATGCGGCCAGTGATAGGCGCGCGATTCACATGTACGTCGAATACGCTCATGAAGACAGAAATGCGCTGCATCGGCTCGGCGCCGAGTCCAAGTTCTGCCGGCGGCAGGAAGAAGCCGACCGCGCTGACGACGCCGTCGGCGGGCGACACGACCAGTCCTTCGCGCAGCGGCGTGATGCGTTGGGGATCGCGGAAGAAAAAGGCGCACCAAGCTGTGGCGATAAAACCGATCCAGCCGAGCGTCGGCGACAGCCAATCGAGCAGAAAAGCGACGACCGCGAAGCCGGCGATGAAGACATAGCCTTCCGGATGGATCGGAACGAGAGACTTACGGACGGAATCGATGATCGACATGCGGGTCTGCTTTCATGGCGGTCGACGAGCGCGCGCGTTCTTTGCCATGTTGCGGCGCCAAAGTCACGAACGCGTGGCGTCAGATCAGGGAAGCCGAAGGATGCGGCAGGGGGCGCCCTTCGCCGCCGCCGGCGCGCCGGGCTCGCGGATCAGCAGCGCTTGGGATTGCGCCAGTTCCGTAAGGAGGGACGAGTCCTGCAGCGGTTGCGGCGTCGCGACGAGCCGCCCGTTTTCACCCATGGAGAGCCGCGCGCGCATATAGTCGCGCCGCCCTTTATTGGCGGGGAGGTCGCTTCCTGCGATCGCCGTCTCGCTACGATCCGCGCCGGCGTTCGGATCGCCCTGTAGCGCACGAAGGAGAGGCTCGAGAAACACCAACGCGCAGACAAAAGAGGCGACCGGATTTCCGGGAAGGCCGAGGATGCGCGCTTCGCCGAGCGCCCCGTGGATCAGGGGTTTGCCCGGGCGCATCGCAATTTTCCAGAAGTCGAGCGACATGCCCTGGCGCGCGAGCGCCGGGCGCAGCAAATCGCGGTCGCCAACGGACGCGCCGCCGAGCGTCACTAAAACGTCGGCGCCAGCCTTGCGAGCGAGGCCGATGCCGCGTTCGAGCTCCGCGAGATCGTCGCGGAAGATGCCGAGATCGACGACCTCGGCGCCGGCGTCTTCGGCAATGGCGGCGACAGCCAGATTATTGCAGGAGATGATCTGCGCGGGGCCGGGCTCCGCGCCCGGCGGCACGAGTTCATCCCCTGAAGCGATGATCGCCACGCGCGGGCGGCGGGCGACTGGAACTGCGGCGTGGTTCATGGCCGCCGCGAGCGCGAGTTCGGCGGGGCCGAGCCGCACGCCGGCGGCGAGCGCAACCGCGCCTTGGCGAAAGTCGAGACCGGCCTCGCGGATATGAGGACCGGGCCGGGCGCTTGCCGTCAACACGCCGTCGGCGAGGCGCGCGTCTTCTTGCAGCAATATCGCGTCTGCGCCTTGCGGCACTGGCGCGCCGGTGAAGATGCGCACGGCCTCGCCGGGGTTGAGGGCCGCTCCATAGCCGCGCCCCGCCGCGCTCTCGCCGACGACGCGCAGCGGCCCGGCGGAAAGGTCGGCGGCGCGCAGGGCAAAGCCATCCATGGCTGAAACAGCGACAGGCGGCTGAGTGCGGCGCGCGACGAGGTCAGCGGCCAGAGTGCGGCCCCGGGCCCGCGCAAGCGGCGCCGATTCTTCGCCAAGGCGCGAAGCGCCCGCAAGCACGCGCGCAAGAGCGTCGGGAACCGAAAGAAGCTTATCCACCCGAAATCTTATCCCCGGTTCGCGACGCGGCGGTAGATGAACGCCGCGATGCATTCGGTCGCCAGCGCGACGAGCACGATCACTGTCGCGAGCGCGGCGTCAATGTCGACGGTGGGATAAGCGAAGGAGAAGGCCGCGCCAAGAGCGATCGCCAGCAAAAAAACGGCGACGACCCGAGGAAGGGACAATTTCATTTCGGCGCCTCCCCGCCGCTTTTCTTGGACTCGGCAAAGTGCGCGATGTCCGCGACCGCCGCGCTCACAGGCTGCACCCAGTCCGCCGCGGTCAAGACAATATTCGCGAGCTGCAGGTGGAAGTCAGCAAGGCGCGCGCCATCCGAAAATTCGGGCCGTTTCACTTGCGCGGCATAGGCGGCGACGAACAGCGGAAAGGCGCGCGGTCGCACATTGGTCAGATCGACGAACAGGAAAGGCGGCGGCAAGGGCGAAAGATCGCTGATCTTGGTCGCGTAGGTGAGGAGATAGGGACCGCCGGAAAGATCGTTTTCACAAAGCTGTGTAACCGCCGGCGCCGGCTTGTCGCACAAATGGAACAGGAGGCGTTGCGCCATGGCGAAATCGTAGTTCTTGGCGAGAAAGGTGTTGATCACCGCGGGCTCGACATCGGCAGGGAAGGGCGTCTGGCCGCGCGCGCTCGCCTTGGTCGGTATGTAGAGGACGTTGATCCGCTTTTTCGCCTCCGCGACGTCCGACGCGGCCGGAAAGCGGCCGACGAGTTCGCGGAGAAAAGCGACGGCGCGGTCGCTTGCCCGAGGCAGGATCACATAGGAGTAGAGGCCATAGCCGTCCGTCTCGGCGCCAGGCGCATAAAGATAGTCATAAGCGGTTCCAAGAATGCTTGGCCTAACAACAGGGCCGGCGCCGCCGCTGCGCCGTTCGGCAGGCGCCTCAGCCTTCGGCGCTTCTGGCTCTGCTCTCGGCGCAATCGCTTCAGGTTCTGCTCTTGGCGCATTCAATGAGGAGGGAGCCCGGCGGTACGCTCGGGCCTATAGTAATGCCCACCGCCTCTTGGACGATAATCGTCGGAATAGCCCATGCAGAGCCGGTAGCAGGCGGCATCCTCGCCGCACTGACGACGGCATTCGCTCGCCCGGTCGGCGAGGGCTGGCGCGCTTAGCAAAAGCAACGCAAAGGCGAAAATAAAATGCCGCATGGCGGCCTCCACCACTCATAAAATATGTCGGCTGCTACGATAGCGAGCCTCGCAGCCGCAGTCGAATTATTCGCCGCGTCGCCAGTCGCCGGACTTGCCGCCGCGCTTTTCGACGAGTTCGACGCCTTCGATGCGCATGCCGCGATCGACCGCCTTCAGCATGTCATAGATGGTCAGACACGCGACCGAGACGGCGGTCAGCGCTTCCATCTCGACGCCGGTCTTGCCGGTGACTGACGCCTCAGCGAGGACGCGCAGGCCCGGCAGCGCCTCATCGGGCGTGATCTCAATCGATATGCTCGAGAGGGCGAGAGGATGGCAGAGCGGTATGAGTTCGCTTGTCTTCTTCGCCGCCATGATTCCGGCGATGCGAGCGACGCCGAAGACATCGCCCTTCTTGGCCTGACCTTCGACGGCGAGACGCAACGTTTCGCGCACCATCACGACCCGGCCGCGCGCAACCGCAACGCGTGACGTCTCGGTCTTCGCTGACACATCGACCATGCGCGCTTCGCCAGTGGCGCCGATGTGAGTCAGTTTTGTCATAGCGGCGCCTCTGCCTCTTTTTTGACCGTCATAAATACAACTTTAAGTTGCATTCCTTAATGGCGTCGAATATTCTCTTCTTGCTGTCCAGTCTTGCAAGACTGTCACAGTGGTGCGCGGCAGCCATTATTCAATATAGTTAATTAATTTCAAGTGGTTATCGCGCATCAACGACATAGGGGGAATAGATGTCCCAATGTAATTGTAAAGGATCCACAACCATGTCAAATGATCATGTGCCTGACTTTACTGCCGCCGGTTTTGGCGAGGCTGGGGCGCTCGACACGCAGGCTGAAGTTACGCGTTTCGGCGCCCAGGCGGATTTAGGGGGCGTTCAGGCCCTGGCGCTTTCTGTATGCGTGGGCGCAAGCTACAATCCTCAAACGCAACAGGTCTGCTTCAACATTCCTGTCTACGGCAACTTCTGCGTGAAATTGCCGATCTCGATTCCGGTCGGCGGCTCCGTGAAGGTTTGCGCGAAGACCTGCGGCAGCTTTATTCCGACAGGGCTCAAGGCGACGATTTATGTCAACGGAAACCCGGTGAAGACCATCGTTCTTTTCGGCTTCTGCTGATCATCTAGAAAGCACAAAGCGGCGCGCCTCTGTGCGCGCCGCGTTCGCAAGCTGCGTGTCACCCCTGCAGTAGCTCCCGCGTCGCCCGTTCGACATCCTCCTGACGCACAAGACTCTCGCCGACGAGGAATGTAAAGATGTGCGACTTTTCCAGACGCAGGCAGTCCTGATGCGTGGCGATGCCGCTTTCGGCGACAATGATCTTGTCGCGTGGAATGCGCTCGGCGAGCCGCTCGCTCACTTCGAGCGACACGTTGAAGTCGCGAAGGTCGCGATTGTTGACCCCAATCAGACGCGTCTCCAGCTTTAACGCCCGATCAAGCTCCATCTCGTTATGCACTTCTACGAGCACGTCCATGCGCAGATCATGTGCAGCGGTGTTCAGCGCCCGTGCTTCGTCGTCGTCGACAGCCGCCATGATGACGAGGATGCAATCCGCCCCATAAGCGCGCGCCTCATAGACCTGGTAGGGATCGAACATGAAATCCTTGCGGAGCGCGGGCAGATGCGTCGCCTTCCGCGCGGCTTCCAGGTCTTCGAGCCTTCCTTTGAAGGAGGGCGTATCCGTCAGCACTGAAAGACAGGCCGCGCCGGCGGCTTCATAGGCGCGGGCGAGCTTGGGCGGATCGAAGTCCGACCGGATGATCCCCTTTGACGGGCTCGCCTTTTTGATTTCGGCGATGAGCGCAATGCGACGCTCGTTCAGTTTTTGCTCGATCGCATGGACGAAGCCGCGGGGCGGATCATGGTCGCGCACATTGCGCTCAAGCGTCGCGAAGGGCATGCGCACCTTGGCCTCGGAAATCTCCGTGCGCTTGTAAGCTTCGATTTTTCTGAGAATATCGGTCATCTGCTCGCCTGTAGCGAAAGCCGCATAATTGCCCTCGCTTGGATTTTGGGTTGGCGCCTCATGGATAGCCGATAAACGGGCGCAATCCTATCCTGATCGGGAAGCTTCTCAGGCCTCTCGATTGGAGTAGTGGATCAGCGTGTCGAGCTTCTCCCGCGCTGCGCCGGAATCGAGCGCCGCCTGGGCAAGCGCCACGCCCTCGCGCACATTCGTGGCGCGTCCGGCGACGATCAGCGCCACCCCCGCATTGAGCGCGGCGACGTCCCGATAGGCGTTTTTCGCGCCTTCAAGAACCGCGCGCAGCGCTCTTGCGTTATGCGCCGCATCGCCGCCGACAAGCTCTTGCGTCGTCGTGCGAGGCAATCCCGCATCCTCAGGTGAGAAATCAAAGGCGCGGATTTCACCGTCTTCGAGCGCCACAACATGGGTCACGCCCGTCGTGGTCGCCTCGTCGAGCCCATCGCTGCCATGCAGCAACCAGACGCGCTTGGCGCCGAGCTCGCGGAGCGCGCGGGCTAGGGGCTCCAACCAGTCTCGGGAGAAGACCCCGATCGTTTGCCGCTCAACCCTCGCCGGGTTGCACAGCGGACCAAGCAAATTGAAGATCGTGCGGACGCCGAGCTCGCTTCTCACCGCTGCGGCATGGCGCATGGCCGGATGGTGCGTCGTCGCGGCCATAAAGCAAATTCCGGCCTCTCGCAGCGATGAGGCGGCGGCGTTTGAAGAAATTCCGACTTTGACGCCGAGTTCGCCGAGCACGTCGGACGCGCCCGACAGCGATGAGGCTGCCTTGCCGCCATGCTTGGCGACGATAGCGCCGGCGGCCGCGGCGATGATCGCGGCCAGAGTGGAAATGTTGTAGGTGCCGGCCCCATCGCCGCCGGTCCCGACAATGTCGATGGCGCCAGGCGGCGCTTCAACCGGCGTCATCACGGCGCGCATCGCTTCCGCGGCGCCGATGATTTCGTCAATCGTCTCTCCGCGCAGTCGCAAGCCCATGAGAAAGGCGCCGAGCTGCGCCGGCGTCGCTTCGCCCTGGAAAATCAGAGAAAACGCAGCCTTTGCCTCATCGCGCGCAAGCGGCGCGCCGGAGGCGAGCACGGCGAGATAAGATTTGAAGTCGGTCATGTGAGGAACAGTGAGTAGTGAGCAGTCAGTGGCGAGTAGCGAATGGAGGTCCATTTCTTCATGTTATTCACTACTTACTATTCACTACCCGCCTCGTCACGCCGCCTTCTCGCGGCGACGCGGTCCCTCGTTCCATTCTCGCGCCAAGTCGAGAAAGTTCTGCAAAATCTTATGGCCGTGCTGCGAAGTGATGCTCTCGGGATGGAACTGCACGCCATGCGTCGGCAGCGTCTTATGCGACAGCGCCATGATGAGCCCATCCGGCGTCTCGGCGGTGATCCGAAGGCAGTCGGGAAGGGTGTCGCGGCTGACGATCAGCGAGTGATAGCGCGTCGCCTGGAAAGGTCCTTCAATGCCCCGAAAGACGGCGTCGCCGTGGTGCAGGATCGTCGCCATTTTGCCGTGGATCGGCAGGGGCGCACGAATGACGTCGCCGCCAAAAACCTCGCCGATCGATTGATGGCCGAGACAGACGCCAAAGATCGGCACGGTCTCGGCGGCGGCCGAGATCAGTTCCATGCAAATGCCCGCTTCGTGCGGCGTGCATGGACCCGGCGACAGCACGATCGCGTCGGGCCCGCCGGCCAACACCTCGGCGACCGAAACGGCGTCGTTCCGGTGCACGGTGACGTTCGCGCCCAACTGGCCGAAATAGTGGACCAGATTGAAGGTGAAGCTGTCGTAATTGTCGATGAGCGTGACGTTGGACATTTGGCTTGGGGGCGGCGCGGGTTTGACAGTGCAATAGGCTGATGGGCGGGCTTAGGCAACAGTGTAGGGACTGTCGTCGCGCGGCGAGAAGCGCCAGTCTGGCCGGACCTCTTTGATCATCATGATCTCGGCGAGCGATTGGCGGGTCAGAAGTCCCAGCAGTCGCCCCTCCGCGTCGGTTACGCCGACCGCCTCTCCACCAGTGAGCTTGGCCATCGCGGCGTCGATCGTGTCGCCGACATCGATCGTCGCTATTTCGCGCCTCATGAAGGGCGCCACCGGCGCGCCGGGATCGGAGGCCCGCAAAGCCTCAATGATGTTCGAACGGGACAGGAAGCCGCTCAGACGGCGCGAGGCGTCGACGACCGGGAATTCGTCTTGGGACGTCGCCAGGAGGATGTCGACCGCTTCACGTATGCTCGAGCCGCGGTCGATCACAGCAATGCGCGTCTCCATTGCATCGGCGGCCTTTAGACCGCGGGCCGCCTCTGCCATCGTGGTCATCTGCGCTTCGCCGGCGGCAGCGATATAGACAAAAATCGCGATGAACAGCAGCAGCGGATTTCCGAACAATCCGAGGAAACCCAGTACAAAAGCGAAGCCCTGACCGATCAGCGCTGCAATGCGCGTCGCACGCTCCTTGCCAAGCCAGATCGACAGAGCGGCGCGCAGAACCCGGCCGCCATCCATCGGAAAGGCGGGAATTAGATTGAACGCGGCCAGGAAAATATTAACGACGGCAAGGCGCTCCAAAAGATTGGCGGAAGGATCGCCGATCTTGATTGCGTTCGAGACGTCAACGGCGCCGACAAAAAGCATCAGTGAAATCGCGATCACGACGTTGACCGCCGGACCCGCCAGCGCGATCAGCAGCTCCTGTCCGGGCTTGTCGGGCATCTTTTCCATGTCGGCCACGCCGCCGATTGGCAGCAGCGTGATCACCGGCGATACGATCCCGAAGCGTCGCGCGGTCAATATATGCCCGAACTCGTGCAGCACGACACAGATGAAGATTGCGACGATGAACAAAACGCTATCGCGCGCCGCGACGGCGCCGCCGCGCTGGTAGGCCGCAAAAGCGATCCAGCCCAAAAGCAGCAGGAAGGTGATATGAATGCGCACGGCGGTGCCCATGAAGGAGCCGATCGTGACGGACCATCGCATTGGGCATCTCGCGGTTGTGGTTAACTGCGGGTAAAATAGGACCGATAGGCCGTTTGCGCTAGATCGCGGGCGCAAAACGAAAAAAAGGCCGGCAAGAGCGTGCTTGCCGGCGATAGATGCGACAGAAGGCGAAGACGAAGAACCTAGAGGTCGCGTCAGAGCTGATAACGGACCTGATCGGTCCAGAAGCGCTCCAGCCGCGAAAGTGACGTGTTCAGGCTGCGAAACTCGTCGCAGGAGACGCCGCCGATCTGTTCGACCGTCCGCGCGTGCTTCTCGTAGAGCTTCGATATGATGTCGTGAATCTCTTTACCCTTCGGGGTCAGGCTGATGCGCACCGAACGGCGATCAAGCCGCGAGCGGGCGTAATGCATATAGCCCATCTCGACCAGCTTCTTGACATTGTACGAAACATTGGAGCCGAGATAATAGCCCCGCGTGCGCAACTCGCTCGCGGTCAATTCCTTGTCGCCAATGTTGTAGAGCAGCAGCGCCTGCACGGAATTGATCTCGCCGAGATCCCGGCGGTCGAATTCGTCCTTGACGACGTCGAGCAGACGGCGATGCAGGCGTTCGACAAGCGTGAGCGCTTCGAGATAGACGGGCCGGATCTCGCTGGCGCGATCCTCGCGGGCCTGAGGGGCGGTATTGGTCATGGCGCTCATCGTCTTCTCCATCACGGCGGATGCGTCATGCATCTCTTCATCGGCGTTCGATGAGATCAAATTAGATCGAGGCAGATGAAAAGCAGTTTAAACAACAGCCTGAATCGCGCGTTTACCGCGAAAGGCCTGTTTGCGGTGAATGAGAGATGAACTTAAAGGTTCGATTTACGCTAATGTTCCTCTAACAGAGCTTGCGGCTTAGGAGGGTTGCGGCGGCTTTCTGTCGAATCTGCGGCGTCGGCGGCGTTCATGCATACGCTGCGCCTCGACGTCGCGTCCGGCTTCAAAGGTCAGTCCGAAATACATGGCGATCAGCACGGCGTTGACGCCGATGAGCCAATAGCCGCCCATGAAGAAGCCCGGCATGCTGAGCGTTAAGAAAATCTGCGCGCTCGCAACAAGCAGCCACAACACGCCGCCCCAGGGCGTCGCGAGCCACAAGCCAACGCCGGCGATGAGATCCAGCACCGCAAAAAAGATAACGGCGAAGGCCGCGCTCTGCGGCATGGTTTCGAAGATGGAGCGATCGGCGGCAAGAATGATCCGCCACTGCATCAAGCCTTGCACAAGCCAAAACAAGGCGACGATGCGCATAAAACGCGAAAGCAACACGCCCCATTTCGCGGCGTCGCCGCCATTGGGCTCGCCGACGCGGATGGCGCGATAGGGATCGTCGCCGTCGTCGTAGATCGTGGGGCCGTCCATCAGATGCGTCGCCGCCTTTTCTCCGTTCGTGCGTTTTTACGAAAGCCGCTATTGCCCGCGTCGCGAGCGGGTTGCGAAGCGAACCGCTTCCTCGGCTGCGCGAAACAGCGCTTTCGCCTTGTTGACGCATTCGCGATGTTCATATTCCGGTTCGCTGTCGTAGACCACGCCGGCGCCCGACTGCACATGCATCTTGCCGTCTTTCACGATCGCGGTGCGCAGCACGATGCAGGTGTCCATTTGCCCGCCAGCGCCGAAATAGCCGATGCAGCCGCCATAGATGCCGCGCCTGTCGGTCTCGAGTTCGTCGATGATCTCCATCGCGCGGACTTTCGGCGCGCCTGAGACGGTGCCCGCAGGAAAACCCGCAGCGAGCGCGTCAATGCAGTCGTGGCGCGCGTCAAGCTCGCCTTCGACGTTGGAGACGATGTGCATCACGTGACTGTAACGTTCGATCGTGAAACTGTCAGTGACGCGCACCGTGCCAGTCTTCGCGACGCGGCCGACGTCATTGCGGCCGAGGTCGAGCAGCATCAGATGTTCGGCGCGCTCCTTTTCGTCAGCGAGGAGATCCGCCGCAAGACGCTCGTCCTCCGCTTTCACTTCGCTGCGCCAGCGCGTGCCGGCGATCGGACGGATCGTCACCTTGCCGTCGGCGACGCGCACGAGGATTTCGGGGCTCGAACAGACGATCTGGAAGTCGCCGAAATCGAGAAAGCAGAGAAAGGGCGCCGGGTTCACCCGGCGTAGGGCGCGATAGAGCGCGAAGGCGGGCAAAGCGAAGGGCGCGGTGAAGCGCTGCGACAGCACGACTTGAAAGATGTCGCCGGCGCGAATGTATTCCTTCGCCCGCTCGACCATCTCAAGAAAACGAGGCTCGGGCGTATTGGAAATTGGCTCGTTGGCGAGAAGCTGCGCATTCACGCCGCTCTCCCGATGCTCAAGCGGCGCTTCCAGCGTCGCAACGATCTTGTCGAGCCGCGCGAGCGCCGCCTCATAGGCCGCCCTCGCCGCGACGCCGGCTTTGGGCCGAACCGGCGTGACAATGGAGATCTCGTCGCGAACAGTATCGAAGACGATCATCACGGTCGGACGCACCAGAAGCGCGTCCGGCGCGCCGATCCTGTCTTCCTTGGCCGGCCCGAGGCGCTCCATCTGGCGCACCATGTCGTAGCCGAGATAGCCGAAGACTCCCGCCGCCATGGGCGGCATCCCTGCCGCCTGTGGAATGGCGGACTCGGCGATGAGCTGACGCAAGGCGACAAGCGGCGCCGCGTCGCAGGGCGTAAAGGCGGCGGCGTCGAGCGCTGCGCGATTGATTTCCGCTCTGTCCCCCACGGCGCGAAAAATCACGTCGGGGTCGAGGCCGATCATCGAATAGCGGCCGCGGGCGGCGCCGCCCTCGACCGACTCGAGCAGGAAGGCGGGCCCTCGCCGATCGCGTGTGACTTTGAGATAAGCGGAGACGGGCGTTTCCAGATCGGCGACCAGCCGCGTTACGACGAGTTGGGGCCGACCAGCGTCGTAATCGGCGCCAAAGGCGTCGAAGTCAGGCTCGAACTGCGCGCCGGTCACCTGTCGCGTTCCGCTCCGGTCGCGGCTTCGAGGGCCCGCTGATTGATGTCGACGCCGAGCGCCTTCTCAAGCCCGCCGACATATTGCTCCAGCAGGTCATTATAGAACGCCGGCTTGAGTTGCTGAGCGATCGTCTTCGATTCGATCGAGTTCGGATCGAAAACGGGGGTCGTCGAGTCGCGCACGAAAAACACCAAGCGCCCGTTGTCGACGACGACGGAGCCTGCGTTGCGCGGCGCAACGTCGAAGAATTGAACGATGACGTTGTTATTGAAGTCTGGACGCGCCTCGCGCTTCACGTCATTGGCGCGCTGGACTTGAACGCCGAGCTCTTTGGCGACCTCTTCGATCGGCTGGCCCGAGTTCAGCTTCGCGACAATTTCGCCGGCCTTGGCGGCGAGCGCCTTTTGCGCCGCTTCGGCACGCATAGCGTCGGCGACGGCCGGCTTCACCTCGTCAAAAGTCTTTTGCCGAGCAGGCTCGATGCCGTTGACCTCATACCAGACATAGCCGCCGTCGCGTGTCGCGACAGTGTCATTGTCGACGCCGACGTCCGAAGCAAACGCCGCCTTCACGAGGTCCGGACCCGCGGGAAGGTTGGCGATCGCCTTGCCGTCGCGGTCATTGCCGGCGTCGTCGACGGCGTCATAGACTTTCGTTTCCAAGCCCACGGCTTTTGCGGCTTCCGATAACGTCTTGCCTGACGCGCGCTGATCCTCAATCGCCTCGTGGAGCTTGCGTACTTCGGGCGTCGCGCGCTGCGCGGCGATTTCGGCGCGCAGTTCGGGCTCCGCCTGCTCAAAAGTCTTGCTGTAGACTGCGGGGCTGATGCTTATGACCTGAGACACAACGGCGCCAAATGGCGTATGAATCGGCTCCGTCAGTCCCGGTTGCGGAAGCGCGAAAACAGCGGCGCCCACCTTCGGATCGCCGAAATCGCGCTGCTCGACGAGTCCGAGGTTGACGTCTTTTCGATTCAGTTTCAGCTCCGCGACGAGAGCATCAAAATCGGCGCCGGCTCTGAGCTTCGCGAGCGCGGCTTCAGCTTCCTTGTCGGTCTTGAAGACGATCTGCCGGACCTCTCGCTTCTCCGGCGTTCCATAGCGCTTCGATTTCACCTCGTCGTATAGCTTGCGCACGTCTTCGGGAGATACGCTTTCGGGCTTCCCGATCGCAGAAGGGCTGACGACGAGCGTCGTCAGTTTGCGATACTCTTTGGCGCGGAAGGTTTGCTCTCGCTCGTCGAAGTATTTTTTCAGCTCCTCGTCAGAGGGCGTCGGCGTCGCGCTGACCAGCGAAGGCGGCAGAATGACGTAATCGATCGTCCGCGACTCGTTGCGGAAGTGATGAATCGCCTCGATCATCAATTTAGGCGGCTCGACTCCGGCGACGACAATGTCAGTGATCATCTTGCGGAGATAAGCGTTTTTCTGATCGGCGACGAAGCCGCGCTCGGTGAAGCCGGCGTCGTTGGCGATCTGTTTGAAGCGCGCCGCGTCGAATTTTCCATCTGGCCCCTGAAACACTTTTTCGGAAGCGAGCAAGCGCTGGGTCGTTTCATCGCTTGCCGCCAGTCCGAGCTGGCGCGCCTTCTGATCGAGCGCGACCTCTGTGACGAGACGCTCCAAAATCTGGAGGTCCAGTCCCGACTGACGCGCCTCTTCATTGGTGATCGCGCGCCGCATCCGCTGCTGAATGCGGCGAAGCTCGTCCTGATAAGCGTTGCGGTAGGCTTCGACCGAGACTTCGCCGCTGCCGACGCGGGCGAGCCGCTGGGTTGTCATGCCGCGAAACACGTCTCCGACGCCCCAGATCGCGAAACTAATGACGATGACGCCCATCACCAGCGCCATAATGGCGCGACCGATCCAGTTCTGCGAAGCGACGCGCAGGCCCTCTAACATGAGTCTTGCTTTCCTTGGGTGCGTTTGAGCCGGTTCCCCGGCTTTTGGCGGCGGACTATAGGGAGGGGGCGGGCGCGTGGCAATGCGCCTGAGTTTAGCCCGCTGACGCGTCGAAATGCGCTATTGCTTCTATATTTCGAAAGCTTGCAGCATCGCCGCCGACCCGAAGCCGCGGCTGAGCCCCCGGGCGGAAGAATGGGAGTTGATTGATGGACGAAACCGTCGAGGCCGCCGCCAAGGCTGGCGCGGACGTTCCCGTCACGAAAGTCGAGGCCGAGCCCTCCCTCGTTCGAGGGGTCGAGCACGCTGGGCGCCCCCATGCGCAGCACCAGGATGTCCGCCGCCTGCGCGCCGATTCAGAGGCGATCCGCAAGGCGTTCGAATCGGGGGAATTTCCATACAAGACACGCCTGAGCGAGAAGGTCTATCTGCGGCACATGGCGCTTCTCCAGGTGGAGCTCCTAAAAGCGCAAAGCTGGGTGAGGGAGACGGGCCAACGCATCGTCATGCTGTTCGAAGGTCGTGACGCAGCCGGCAAGGGCGGCACCATCAAGCGCTTCATGGAGCATCTCAATCCGCGCGGCGCGCGGGTCGTCGCCTTGGAAAAGCCATCCGAGCGCGAGCGAACCCAGTGGTATTTCCAGCGTTACATCCAGCATCTGCCAGCGGACGGCGAGATCGTTTTCTTTGACCGCTCCTGGTACAACCGCGCCGGCGTCGAGCGCGTCATGAATTTCTGCACCCCAAATGAATATCTCGACTTCATGCGTCAATGTCCGGAACTGGAGCGCATGTTCGTCAGTTCCGGCATTCGTCTCTACAAATATTGGTTTTCGGTGACGCGCGAAGAGCAGCAACGCCGTTTCCGCTCGCGCATGAACGATCCGCTCAAACAGTGGAAGCTGTCGCCGATCGATCGCGCGTCGATGAACAAATGGGACGATTACACCGAAGCGAAGGAGGCGATGTTCTTCTTCACCGACACGGCCGACGCGCCTTGGATCGTCATCAAATCGGACGACAAGAAGCGCGCGCGCCTAAACTGCATGCAGCATTTTCTCGCGAGCCTCGATTATCCGAACAAAGATCTTGGCGTCGTGCACGGGCCCGATCCGCTCATCGTCGGCTCCAGCGCGCATGTCATCGGCCGCGACGAGCACATCCTGGGCAAGTCGCTTGCGATGGATGTCGAGAAGAAGCGCAAACGCTAGCGGAGCGCGCTCACCGCGCCAGCATCCAGCCGCCAAGGCCAATGAGAACCGCTCCTCCGATCGTGCGGCTGATGGCGGCGTAACGGGTATTGACGATCTTTTGGACGGCGAAGGCCGCTAAGCCAAAGATAATAAGATCGTCCAGCATGAAAAACAGCACATAGAGCCCGATGTAGGCGTAATGCAGGGCGATCGGCAGATCGGTCAACGCAAGCAAATGCGTGTAGATCGCCGGCAATGCCGCTGAGCAGATGAATTCGATCGCATTCACCGCGAAAGCGAGCGCAATCACCATGAGGAGGCTTGCGACGCCTACGGGCGCGGAAACGATCTCGCGACCCCATCGCATCGTGCGCTGGCGCTGATCCAGGTCGCCTACTTCGCAAACGACCTCTCCGCGCGCCGCGGCGAGGCCGATAAGATGGTCGAGGCCGAAACCAATCGCCGCCAGCGCGACAAGCTGCGTGAGCGGGCGAATATATCCGATGAAAAGAAAAGTGTTCAGCCATGCGGTCATGAACAGGAAGTACAAAACTCCTGACGCGAGCACGAACGTGCCGACCAGCCACCAGATTTTTTGCCGATCCTGAAGATTCACGATGAGAGATATCAGATAAATCAGCACCCACATCGCGCATGGATTGAACCCGTCGGACAGGCCTATCAGAGCAGTAAGCGCAAGAAGTGAGTGATGCGTCGGATCGATCTCGCCGATGAGAGGAATAATGATTTTCGACTCGGCGGCGCGTCGCGCGACAGCTTCCTGATCGGAAAGCAGCGCGAGAATTTCGCGTCCGGTCGTTTCCGCGGAGTCAAAGCCGATGACGTAGCGCGAGCCATGCACGAACAGGGGAACGGCCAGATCTTCTATTCCGTAATGCTTCACGACTTTGCGAAAGAGCGCCTCGCTCGAAGGCTTTGAAACGTCGTGCAGGGCGTAGTCGATCTTGCGGCGCTGTTTCAGGAACTCAATGGCTTTATGGCAATGCGGGCAGTCGGGCGAGAAAAACACATGCAATCTGCCATCTTCTCGCCACTCCATTCGTGCAGGCTCTGGACTGGACCGCGCTGCGAATTGCAGCCACGCGAAGGCGAGGCCAAGAAGAACGAAGAGCGCGATGCGAAACGGAAGGAGTCTCACCTGGGGCTCCTTTGCTAATGCGGAAGATGAATGTAGCAGCTTGGCGGGTGGATCCGTGGGCTGTTTGGGTACGAAGCCGCCGGCCTCCCGAGCCTTCGCGTTTTGTCAAGTTGAAGGCGTTTAGTGCGCGGGACCATCACGACAAGCACTATCTTCAAAAAAAATTAACCACAAAGTTAAGGCCCCGCTTGCTCTTGAGATAACGCTTGCTTATTAATGGGACGCTGAAGCTGGAAGAGGCGCGAGTGGAGCCCTTCCCCTTCCCGAAGGGCCCGAGACAAGCGCTCGGTCGACTGAGCCCTGACAGCCATTCGGCGGCGTAGCCGCCACCATACGAGCGCCCCAAAAAGGAACTCCTATGCTGCGATCT